>Ga0208138_100028_pt1 | contig 125826 bp, 120 predicted proteins | sample AntRauMetaRauer3_FD_184786 | JGI IMG/M metagenome (GOLD analysis project Ga0208138, IMG submission 184786) | Saline lake microbial communities from Rauer Lake, Antarctica, in enrichment culture - Antartic Rauer Lake 3 Metagenome Rauer3 (SPAdes)... ... | reverse complement strand
AGCTTTCGTGTGCCCCCGACGCTCTCCGAGACTAAGCGCGACTCGGTTCTGGAATTTATATAGCGCCATATAATTTATTGTCTTCGCGGGTTATTCCACCGTTTATAGCGTGGGTTACGCAGACTCTCGCAGTCAGCGTAACCCATAAACTTATAATTAATCCTACTGAATGGCTGAACAACCAGAATATGGGACTCTTAAAATCACCACAGGAGACCGCGAGCGGGCTTCTCCCTCGAAATCAGCGCTCAGGATTACCACTGAGCCAGACAGTTGGAGTATAACCCAATGAGCCACTCTAAGGTCGGTAAGGAGCTTGAAGCACAACCAACACCCTCATTCGACGATATCCGGTGGTCGACCTGCTCACTCGAAGATTTCATACAGCTCTACTGGGACGAGGTCGCTCCATGTCTCGAAGCAGAAGGCCTCGATCCCACGACGGAGAAACCAACCCACCAGTGGTTCCGTGATCGCGGTGTGCGGTCGTTCCTCGCGGCCCTGCGTCGACACCACGACCGGTCTTTCGGGGAGTTCTGGAGTGAGGATCTCGGACTTGGTGACGACGATAACGGCTACTCTTGGGCGACTTCCGATCAACAAACAGTCGACGCACTCGAACGGTTTTTGGATCGTCGACAGTCGCGATACGGGCTGTCGACGTCTTCTGTCGACACGCTTCGAACGCGGCTGAACCTCTATGTACGGGCCTACACCGAAGCAAATGACACCGACGATCTCCTCTCGCCGATTCAACGAGATTGTGACGCACCTGCCTACGAGGCTGTCGACGCCTGCTATGGTGCATTCGACTGGCTGAACGAGGGAACCGAACGCGAGTACAGTGCTCAGACCCTCCAACGGGTACGACGCATCGTCGACGCGTGGTATCAGCATCTCGTTGGTCGACGAATCACCTCGATGAACCCCGCCAGCGGCCTGTATGAGGAATTCAAGTGGGAAACGGAGAACTCGCCGACTCCATCACTCTCAGCAAATCACATTCGCCGATTGGTGGACGTTGCAACGACCTCACGAGACCAGCTGTTGGTGATTGCCCTCGCTGGCTGGGGACTTCGAGCAAGCGAGGTCGCAGCACTCCACATTTCGCAGTTCAATCGCGATGTTTCTGACGACGATGTCCCATATATTGCATTTGAGAGCCGAAAGAACGGTCCTGGAGAGGTATCTGTACTGTTCGGTCTCGACGCACTTGATGGGCGGATCGACGAACTGGAAGTCGACGAGACGTGGGATGGATACGTGTTCCCCTCGTCGCAGGGCGAAACCCCACACGTAACACGAGATACGATCCGAAACCGGTTCCAAACGCTTGCCTCGAAAGCCGATCTCCTGGACCGGATCGAAGGCGAGCGCCCGAGCCCACAGCTCTGTCGACGGTTCTGGTACGATACCTATACCTCAGTCCTCGAAGGTGTCCTTGAAGGCGTCGAAGAAATTGCTGCAGAACAGGGGAGTAGCGATCCACAGGTCGTTATGCAGAACTACCTCTCGGATTCGCGGTCGCGCCAGTTGCGTCGTGAATTCATGCGCGAACGACTGAGAGACGTTTTTGAAGCCAAAGAATAATCCGTATTTTTTGTTGTTGTTGTGACTGGTATTTTCCCATAGGACTTCTGGGTAGTAATGTTGAACAGATAGTCTACTTAGTAATACTGTAGAATCAAGCTGAGTAGTAATACTGGTGAGTCAGACTAACTAGTAATGCTATGTGGTCATATTGTCTCTGAGCAATACTCCTGTTCACGCGTTATACCCTCTGTACAGGTTGATTCAGATAGCTGTCCGGAAATCCTGTTTAATAGTTCTGCTCAGTAATGCTGTTTAGTATTACTGGACAGTATTACTGGACAAACTTATTGTCCCGTATGATTAAGTAGATTGGCTGTATTCGAGTGAGTATGCTGGCCTATACGACATACAGTGAGGCAGGGGGCGTCGGCAAGACGACCGCTGCAGCGAATCTAGCAGTCGCACATGCACGAGCGGGGCTCAAGCCCCTCGTGATCCCGCTGGATCAACAGGAGGGGAACCTCTCGCATTTGTTGAACGTCGACGGCAACCGCGACAAGGACGTCGACACTCTCGCCCACCATCTCATCGACCGACCGAAGGGAGACTTCGAGGACCTCGTCGTTGAAGCCGAACACGGCGTCCACATCATCCCGGAACACAACAATCTCGGCCAGCTCAACGATTGGCTCCAGACGCAGAAACAACAGGCCGAACAGATCGGAGAAGCCTTCGGGACGAAATCGGCCCTCCTGTCGGTGCTCAAAGAGAACAACGTCCGGGAGAAGTACGACGTGATCATCTGCGACCCGCCAGCGACTGAGGGGCCGCACCTCCACAACGCACTCAACGCTACGCGGTCGCTGGTGCTTCCGATCGAGCTATCGAGCAAGGGCGAGGCGTCGGTCAAGGGGCTCGAAGACCTCGTCGACGGGCTGTCCGAGATGCTGGACATCAGCGTTGGCGTGTTGGCCGCGATTCCGAGCGGCTACTCGGGTACCAACGACGAGAAGGCGGTCTTGGAGGCGATCGAGTACCCCGTTCCGGAGGTTATCCGCGAACGCAAGTCCCTGATGGGTGGTTCGTGGACCAAGCAGTGTTCGGCATACACCTACATCAGAGACCACCGCGACCGCCAGCGTGACCACGAGATGGACACCCTCGCTAACTTCGATCGGATCGCCCGGTTTATCGAACAGCAGGCCGGTGTCGAGGCACCGAATCCACCGGAGCCGGGCAGCCTCGAAGAACCGGCGGAGGTCTAACGATGGGGAGCATGAAATCCGGAGTCGGAGACGATCCATTCGCCGACGAAGGCGGCGATGAGACAGCCGACGGCGATGAGACAGCCGAGGAGGCGGACCCACAGTCGGTACCAGAGCCGATAGAGACACTGTCCGAGGAAGATGATACGGCACCGGACGCCGAACAGTCGACCCAGAGTGCCACACAGAGCAGGACAGACACACCCAGGGAGCAAAACACGTTGTTAGATAGCGTCGACGTCGTTGGTTCGGTTCCCCACGAAGACGAGCAGATACCGTTTATTATGAGTCGACAGTCGGTCAAGGGCTCACGAGATGGGAAGATCCTCCAGATTGCACTCGATCAGGAGACGCAAAATCACCTTGAGGAAGCCGTCCGACAGATCCAGCGGGCCTTCGACGACGACGTCAAGAAGATGGATATCAGCGAGGCCGTGCTGCTGGCTGGCTTGATGAACCTCGGTGATGTTGACGCCGTATTACGGACGTGGGGATACGATTTCCAGAGCTGAAAAATTCATACGGAGTGTATAGGCGTTCTATTATTCAAATACGGTATTTAAGCTGCTTTAGTTGGTTGTAGTATATCTTATAGTGCTATATCGAATCAAATATAAATTATTGTTTCATTAAGAAGGTTGTTGTGTTTGTAAGCGACGCGATCGGGAGCGTTGTCGACGAGAGCGGCGCGAAATCAGGTAACAGGAGGAGATCATCGACATTTATGCGTTCGATGGCAGAAGAGTACGGTATGGTTCTACACGGGTTTCAGATGTACAGTGTCCACGCGGTCGAAGACCCACTCCCAACCGTCCTGGAGCGTGTCGGCGAGACGGCGGTCGACGGCGTCGAGTTTGCCGGACTCGATGGGCATAGCGTCGAGAGCATCGGCTCAGCGTTGGAAAATGCTGGCCTCAAAGTGGCGGGCGCACACGTCGGACTCGATCAACTGGAAGACGGACTGGCCGAGACGGTTGAGCCGTACGTCGACTTGGGCTGTGAGGACATCGTCGTGCCGTGGCTCGATCCGGAGTGGTTCGAGTCACGAGAGCGTCTCGCGGCGGTCGGGAAACGGCTGTCGACCGTTGCCGACGACCTCGCAAGCCACGGGCTCTCGCTGCACTACCACAATCACAACCAGGAGTTCGTCGACCTTGATGGCGAACCGGCGCTGACACAGCTGATCGACACGACGGAGGCTGTCGGCTTCGAGTTGGATCTGGGCTGGATCGGTGCCGCTGGCCACGACCCGCTGGCGTATCTCGACGCCCACGCCGACCGTGTCAGTCTGGTGCATCTGAAGGATTACGACGCTGCGAAGGGCGAACCCGTCGCGGTCGGCGAGGGGGACCTCGACCTCTCGGCGACCGCTGCGACAGTCGCGGACCGGGGCGTCGAGTGGCTCATCTACGAGGCCGAGGAGCATCCCGATTCGTATAGGGCGGTCGACCACGCAGACGAGGTCTTCAGTTCGCTCTAACGGTTCGCGCATCCAATACTCGCGGATCGATCTTACTGACTCAGTTGTTCATCGCCCGCTTCGTGCAGTACCAGTAGGTGCTGCCGAAGGCGACGAGACAGCCGACGACGAGTAACAGGTCGACCAGTGCGATGACGTACGCGGCGGTCCCCGGTTCGAGAAAGAGAAACGAGAACGCGAGGAGCACTCCCATCACGGTAGCGACTGCGAGCAAGAGTGGTAGCTTGTTTCGCTGCCCACAGATGCCATCCATGAGGGCCTCTCTGAATCCCATACGTCACTCTCCGTTCGGATTGTCATTAACGTCCCGATCAATATCGCCCCAGCAACTCTCGTCGTGATGATACCGCCACCGAGTAGCTACCGGCTGTATGCGGCAGCTTTATCGCCCGAGCGTGGGAGCATCGAACCGCATGAAACGCGGATTAGTAAGCCTCCGAGAGACGGAGACACATCTCGAACTCCTCGCAGAAGCAGCCGATTGGATACCCGGAAGCGACGGCGAACTCGTCGTCCTGTGGCACGTCGACGACGCGGACTACGATGCACGCGTCGACTCGCTCGAATCGGTCGAACGGGCCGAACATGCTGACTACGACCATGCGGCGATCATCGAGGGTGCCGAAGCCGATGCACGGGAGTTCGCCGAATCGGTACTGTCCGAGAAATACATCGACCCGCAAATCTTGGTCACCGTCGACTCGGAGAAAACACGGGCCCAGCACGTCCTCGATGCGGCCCGCGAACATGACTGTGACCACGTCTTCATCCTTGGATCTTCCCGGTCACCGACCGGAAAGGCCGTCTTCGGCGACTTCGCACAGCAAGTCATCCTCAACTTCGAGGGCTACACGACCCTCGCCACCGAGTAGCCGGGGCTATCGGACACACCGAGAGCGCAGAAGCCGCCACGTCGACGAGCTATTCGGTGGCAGCAGCGAATCCTTCGACGGCGTCACGCCACGCTGAAACGACGGCGTCGTACTCGGGGTCGGCATCCCAGTCGACTATCGCGTCGTCGGCCGCCAGACGGTCGACCGTGCGCCTGACACCGTCTTCCCACGAGACGGTCTGTCGGAATCCGAGATCGCGTTCGGCTTTCGTGGTGTCGAACACGGTCGAAAACTGGAAATGGTCGACCAGCGGGTCGACGCGATCGGGGACTGCCTCGCGGAGTGCGTCGGTCGGAATGTGGACCAGCTCGGGTTCCGGCGCGTCCAGTGCGGCCGCCGCCCGGCGGTGGTACTGGTTCCACGTCATCGGTTCGGTGGCGGTCACGTGATAGGCCTCGCCGATGGCCTCCTGGTTCCCGATGGCGGCGACGAAGGCGGCGGCAACGTCGTCACGATGGCACGGCCCCCACACGGCGGTGCCGTCGCCGTGGACCACGATCGGTTTCCCGCGACGAAGCCGGTCGACGTAGGCCTCGCTGGAGAGCGTATCGATGAGCCCACCGGTCCCCCCGTAGGTGTGCCACGGTCTGATAATCGTCGCCGGGAAGCCATCGGTCCGAGAGGCCTCGAAGAGTCGGTCTTCGCAGGTTGCCTTGTCCGCCCCGTACTCGCTGACCGGAGGTTCGCGGGCCGCGCATTCTCGAATCGGCATCGTCTCGACGGGCCGGTGGTAGACGTCGACCGTGCTACAGAAGACGTACTGGTCGACGTGACCGGCGAACACCTCGATGGCGGTCTCGACCGTCGCTGGCTCGAAGCCGACCATGTCGATTACACAGCCAAGCGAGCGGTCGTCGCGTGCCCGTTCGAGGGCGTCGCGGTCGGTTCGGTCGCCCCGAATGTGGTCGACTGCCTCGGGGAGATCGGCCTCAGTTTCGCCGCGGGTGAACACCGTCACGTCGTGACCGGCCGCGTCCGCCTGACGGGTGATTGCCGTGCTGATGAGCCCTGTCCCGCCGATGATAAGTACGTTCACGCGAGAGTCCGACGGACCGAAATGGTTTAAAAGTATAGCTGCGGCGGTGCGATGTCGGATGACACGCCCTCGTCGACCTGTCTGCTTGTCGGATCATTAGTCGTGACTGATCCGCTCGTCGACTCGTCACTCGTCGCTGATCCGTTCGTCGACGTGTTAGTCGTGACCGATGATCGGCTGCGGTTCGTACGGCGCTTCGAGATAGGCGATATCTGACTCCGAGAGATCGATCTCCACGGCCTCGGCGGCCTCTTCGAGGTGTTCGACACTGGTCGTCCCGACGATCGGCGCGGTCACCCACTCCTTGTGCAGGAGCCACGCTAGCGACAGTTGGGCCATCGAGACGCCGTAGTCGGCGGCCAGCTCCTGGACCCGCTCGTTGATCGCTTGTCCGCCGCCCGAATCGTACTCGGGGGTCGGGTTGTGGTGGTTTTCCGGATTCCCGCGAGTCGTCGACTGCAACTGCTCGTGGGGCCGGGTGAGATACCCCTGGCCCAGCGGCCCCCACGGGATGACACCGATGTCCTCCTTTTGACAGAGCGGCAGCATCTCGCGTTCCTCCTCGCGGTAGGCCAGATGGTAGTGGTTCTGCATCGTGGCGAAGCGCTCGAACCCCCGCATTCGGGCAGTCTCTTGGGCGTTGGCGAGCTGGTAGGCCCACATCGACGAGGCTCCCAGATGCCGGACCTCGCCGCGACGGACGGCGTCGTCGAGTGCCCCCAGCGTCTCCTGGATGGGTGTGTCGTCGTCGTCCCAGCGGTGGATCTGATAGAGGTCGATGGTGTCCATCCCGAGTCGGTCCAGCGAGTCCGAGAGTTCCTGCTCGATGGCCTTCCGCGAGAGGCCGCTGCGGTTGGGGCCCTCGCCGTCGACGGGGAAAAACACCTTCGTCGCGACGACCTGCTCGTTCCGGTCGTACTCTTCGAGCGCGCGTCCGAGGATTTCCTCGCTTTCGCCAGCCGAGTAGGCGTTGGCCGTATCGAAGAAGTTGATGCCGAGTTCGACCGCCCGGTCGATGATCTCCCGGGAGGCGTCCTCGTCGAGCATCCACGGCTCCTCGCTGCCGAAACTCATACAGCCGAGCCCGATGCGACTCACTTCAGTACCGGTTGCTCCTAGTGTTGTGTACTCCACACAAGACAGTCTCGCAGCCGTGAATAAAAATCTACTGACGGCGCGGTCAGGGCGCGCCGGAATTGGGATCAGGGCGCGTCGAAATTGGGATCAAGGAGAACCGAAATCGGGACCGTCGACCGCCGACTCGCTGCGCCAGTCGTGGCGTGGCTCCCAATCGAACAGCGCTTCGGCTTTGGCCATCGAAAACGCCGACTCCTCGCCGGAGAGCGAACAGGGATCGGGTACTTCACCGAGCAGCGCCGCAAACAGGTCGGTCGTCTCCTCGCCGAGGAAGTTGTCCGGGGCGTGGCAGTTGACGGCCTCGTGGCCGTCGATATCGACGGTTAGCGACCGGGCGATCAGCTCGACGAGATCACGGACGTCGATATAGGACCAGTAGTTGCCGGGGCCGCCGCCGACGGCCTCCTCGGGGTTCGCGGCCAGTTCATCGATGTCGAAGGCCTCGCGGACCTCGGTGACGAAGTACTCGCCGGGGTACTGGACCCAGGAGGGCCGAATCGAGCAGACCGAGATCCCGTCCCGCCGGACGACGGCTTTGGCCGTCTCTTCGCCAGTGACCTTCGAGAGCCCGTAGGGGTCGGCGGGGCGCAGCGGGTGGTCTTCTTCGATCGGGAGCGCGTCGGGCGTCCGCGCCGACTCGGCGAAGGGGAAGCCGTAGGTGGATTCGCTGGAGGTCCACGTCACGTCCGCACCGACCCGTCCAGCCGCGTTCAACACGTTGTACGTACTCAGGACGTTGTTGCGGTAGACGCGCTCGCCAGCGTGGTTCAGCGGGTCCGGGATCGCTGCGAGGTGGACGACTGCGTCCGGGTCGACCGATAGCATGAGGTCGGTGGTCTCGCCGGCATCGACGAGGTCGACCGCCCGAAAGTCGACGCCGTCGGGAGGTGTCCCCGTCGGTAACTCGCGGTCGACGGCGACGATTTCGTACGGTTCTTCGGCAAGTCGGTCGACGAGCCAGCGGCCGACCCCGCCGAGCCCACCGGTCACTACGAGTGTCTCTGGATGTGAACGCATACCGAATCCTCCCACGAGAGCGGCAAAAAGGTGGTGTTCCGCCCTCGCTGGGCCGTCACGCGTCCGGCCCCGCTCAGTCGTCGAGCGGCGGGCTGTCCCAGTATTCGTGGTCCGGCTGCGTCCGGAAGCAGGCGGTGTGGTGTTCGTCTCCGCCTGTAAGCTCGGGACAGGACTCCCGGCAGGCCTCACGTGCCTCGGGACACCGGGTATGGAACCGACAGCCCGACGGCGGGTTCACCGGGTCCGGGATATCGATCTTCCGCATCGGTGGCTTGCTTGCGCTGCCCGCATGCAGCCCGAGGTCGGGCGTCGCCCACCGCAGCACCTTCGTGTAGGGGTGGCCCGGGTCCTCGATGAGTTGTTCGGCCGTCCCGATTTCGACGATCTCGCCGAGGTACATCACCGCGATGCGGCCGTCGCCGTGTTCGGCGAAGTAGCGCGCGTTCGAGAGGTCGTGTGAGATGAAGACGAACGACGTGTCGAACTCCTCTTGGAGGTCCAACATGAGGTCCATCATCTCGACGCGCAGCGAGACGTCGAGCGCGCTGATCGCCTCGTCGGCGAGGATGAGATCGGGGTTCATCAGCAGTGCCCGGGAGAGTGCGACGCGCTGTTGTTCCCCGCCGCTGAGCTGGTGAGGATAGCGGTCGGCGAAGTCGGCTGCCGGGTTCATCCCGACACGTTCGAGCAGCGAGTAGATGCGCTCGCGGCGTTCGCTGAGGCCGACGTTCGGGTGTGTCTGCTTGATCGGTGTGGCGAGGATGTCGACGATCTTCTGGTTCGGATTCAGCGAACTGCCGGGGTCCTGGTGGATGATCTGGAGCGACGACCGGATCTCGCTGAACGGGATCTCGACGTCACCCCGTTTGTCATTGGCCGCCCAGACGTCTTGGCCGCGGTAGCGGACCGCCCCGCCGGTGGGTCGCTGGAGCCCGATCGCCGTCTTTCCGAGCGTCGACTTCCCACAGCCGCTCTCGCCGACCAACACGAGGACGTCGTTTTCCTCGATGTCCAGCGAGATGCCGTCGACTGCTTGGACGGTCTCGGGCTCATCGAAGAAATCGAGGAGTCCCTGATCCTTCTCGAAGTGAACTTCGACATCGTCGAGCGAGAGCAGCGGCGTGTCGGCGTCATCCCGAGTCGCCGCCGCGAGGTTCGGCTGGCTCATGAGGCGTCCTCCGTCTTCGCGGCGGTCGACTCGTCATCGATCGCCTCGAAGTTCAGCGTGATCTCCTCTCTGGCGGTTTCCCAGTGGTGACACGCCGAGAAGTGCTCCGAGCCGGTGTCGTAGAACGGCGGATCATCGGTGCGACACTCCTCGGTCGCAAGCGGACAGCGTGGGGCGTACGAACAGCCCGACGGCACGTTGATCGGTGCCGGACTCTGGCCCTCGATCGAGTGCATCTCTTCGAGCGGCGCATCGAGGTTCGGCGTCGAGTTGAGGAGCGCACGCGTGTAGGGATGTCCGGAGTTCCCGATCAGTTGGTCCCGCGGAGCGACCTCGATGAGATTGAAGGCGTACATGACGGCCATCCGGTCGGCCAGCGCGGCGACCAGCGGCAGGTCGTGGGTAATGAACACCATCGTCAGGTCGTACTTTTCCTGGAGCTCTTGGAGGAGCATCAGGATCGACCGCTGCATCAGCAGGTCCAGTGCGGCCGTCGGCTCGTCCATCACGAGGACGTTCGGCTCCAGGACCAACGAGAGGGCGATCAACGCGCGTTGTTGCATCCCGCCCGAGAGTTCGTGTGGATACGAATCGAGGATCCGATCGGGGTCGAGATACAGGTCCGACAGGAGTTCACGGGCGAACTCCATTCCCTCCGAGACGTGGGCATCGTGTGCCTTCAGCGTCTCCCGGAAGTGTCCCCCGACTTTCATCGTCGGGTTGAACGAACTCATCGCTCCCTGGAACACCATGGCGACTTCCTCCCATCTGAACTGCCGGAGTTCCTCCTGGCTGAGTTCCAGAATATCGATCGTTGTCCCGTCGGCTTTGTGGTAGAGGATCTCCCCCGAGAGCAGTCCCGGGTCGGGGATCGCATCGAGCATCGCCGAGGCGAGCATCGACTTCCCGCTGCCGCTTTCGCCGACGACGCCGACGACCTCGTTGCGTTCGATAGCCATACTCACGTCGTCGAGAACGAACGTCTCGCCGTCGTCGTAGGTGACTTTGGCGTTCCGCATCTCGATAATGGGGTCGGTCGCCGCCGTCGGATCACCGTGTCGTTGCTGTGATGTCGTCTCTGGTGTCATCTAGAGTACCTCCGTGACGGTGTCTTCGTCGTCGGTATCGGCCGTCGACTCGGATTTGCCGGTCATCCGCGTTCGGACACGCGGGTTGAACACCCGGTCGAGGCCCTGACCGAGCAGGATGAGCCCCAGCGAGAGGCCCATGATCGCGACCATCGGAGCCAATAGCCAGTGGGCCGCACTCCACGAGAACAGCGCCCCACTGTTGTAGGCGAAGTTGAGGGTCACACCCCAGTTCTGCGTCGAGTAGGGCAACACGCCGAGGAAGTACAGCCCCACCGAGGCGAACATGACGTAGCGGGCGGCGAACACGAAGTTCACCGTGATGTACGGCATCAGGTTCGGGATGACGTCTTTCTGGATGATCTTGGGCGTGCTCACACCCATCGTTCGGGACGCCTCGACGTAGTCGTTCTCGCGGATGGTGAGCACCTGCGAGCGCAGCGACCGGCCGAGCCCGGCCCAGTAGCTGATGTTGATGACGATACCCAACAGAATGGGGTTCTCGGGGCTGAACGTCACCGCGAGGATGATCACGAGCGGCAGGCCCGGAATCGCCATCACGAAGTCCGAAAACGACATCAGCACGTCGTCGACGCGGCCGCCCTTGTAGCCGGCGACCGTCCCGATCCCGACGGCGACAACCGTCGCCCACACTGCCCCGGCGGTGATCATCAGCAGGATATCCGGTGTCGAGTGGATGATGAGTGCCGCGAGGTCGACCCCCGAGGCGGTCGTCCCGAGGGGGTACTGCATGTTCTCGAAGGCCATCAGATACCGCGGCGCTTGGTTCGTTGAGGGGTCGCGCCAGAGCCCAAGTACCGCGACGATCGCCATGAGAAGGTATCCCGCGAGGATGAGGAAGCCGAACCGGGTTCGCCAGTCGGCCCACGCGACGAACAGCGGGGTGCGGATCTGCTCGTCGTAGATCTCGCGGAGTCGCTCTCGGGTCGTGAGATCGGGAGCCTCCGTACTCCCACTCCGCCAGTCGACGCTCTCGGACTCAGTAGGCTTCATCCGAACCTCCGGCACTGATCCGTGGGTCGATCTTGCTGTAGGTCAGGTCCGCGACGTAGACGCCGAGGACGAGCGCGACAGTGATGACGAGGAACGTGCCCATCATCAGCGGGTAGTCGTTGGTGTTGAGCGCGGAGATGAGGTAGTAGCCGAGCCCGGTGTACGAGAAGATCTGCTCTAGGATAACCGTCCCGCCGAGACGGAAGCCCAACAGGAGCAGGAATCCCGTGTACATCGGCAGGATGGCGTTTCGGGCGACATATCGGGTTGCGATCCGACGGTCCGAGAGGCCACGCAGGTGGGCCACCTGCACGTAATCGTTGCCGAGGATTTGGATGCTGTTGCCGCGCATGGCGAGAGCCTGCCCGCCGATAGCCCCGATAGTGTACGAGAAGATGGGCAGGATACTGTGTTCCAGCGCGCTCAGGACGAACGGGACGCTGAGTGCCGGTTCGACTCCTCTCCCGATCGTGCCCGCCGTGGGGAACCACCCCCACTGGTAGGCGAAGACGTACAGCGCGAGGACGGCGATGACGTAGAACGGCACCGACATCAGGCTGATCGAGATCCCCGAAAACACCTTGTCGAATCGGGAGCCTTCCCAGTAGGCCTGCAACGCGCCGAGGGTGATCCCGATGACGAACACGAGGATCGTCGACACGAGCACGACGAACACGGTCCACGGTGCCGATTTGGCGAGGATCGCAACCACCGGTTCGTTGAGCGAGATCGACATCCCGAGATTTCCCTGTGCGAGCGCGAACATGTAGTCGATATACTGCTCCCAGAGGGGCGCATCCGGACGGATGTTCTGGAGGTTGGCGATCCGAGCGTCGACCTCCGCTGCCGGGACACCCTGTCTGAGCAGCCGGGTCCGCAACAGCGTATAGGGACCGCCGGGGAGCAGTCGTATGAGGCCGAACGTCAGCGAGGCCACCATGAAGACGGTGGCGAAGACCCGTGCTGTTCGGCGAACGTAGTAGTTTACCATTGTGTATTCTCTGACGGATTACTGTTCGGACGGGTTCAGCTTGCCCTGCTTGGGGAGCCAGTGGGAGGGCCACTTGACGCCGCGTGCGTCGTCGTCGGCAGACGGGATGTCCCAGCCGTCGCTGGTGAGCCACGACTGGTCCTGTTTTTCGACGAGGCCGAGTAGCGGGAGGTTTTGATTGCTGTGCCATGCCACCCGTTGGATCGTCTCCGTGACTTGGGCTTCGTCTTGGGTCGTTGCGACGGTCCGAATCTCCTCAAAGGGATTGATCGTCATTTCGCCGGAGCCCTCCATCGCTGGAATCGTGTATTCGGTCTCCTCGAAGTTGTGGCCACCGCCGATGTCGGGGTTGTTCAGCTGCCACCGCAGCGGGAAGTACGGGAACGCCGACCGAGCGCCGCCTGGCATCCAGTAAAACGCGCCGATAGCGAACTCGGATTCGGTGTAGGCACTGTAGAAGTCGCTGGTCGGGATCGAGTTGATCTCGAAGTCGAAGCCGAAGGCGTTCAACTGGTCGACGACGGTATTGGTCGCGGTTGTCCAGTCGGACCATCCGGCAGGCGTCATGTAGCTCCCGCCGAGAGCGTTCCCGTCGCTGTCCTGCCACGTCCCGCCGGATTTCTCGTACCCAGCCTCCTGTAGCAACGCGGTGGCTTCCTCGGACTGTGTCGCGTCGGGCCCGTAGCTCTCGAAGCTGTCGTAGGTGTCGCCGAGCCACATCTCCTGATCGGCCGGTGATATCCCGGTGACCTTCGGTGCGGGGTTCTTTGTCCGCGGTCCGGCGTTGTCGGCGACCTGCTGGCGGTTGATCACGTGGGCGATCGCCTGTCGGACCTTTCGCTTGCCGAAGTCCTCGTGGTCGTGGTTGAAGATGACCCCGTAGCCCCAATTCGCCGGGAGGGTGACCTCCTCGACCGACTCGGGGAGGCCTTCGACGACTGAGGGTGGCACGAACAGACTCGAAACGACATCGAGTTCCCCGCCCATCAACCCCTGCTGGAGGGCGTTGTTGTCCTGTCGGTTCAGGAGTTCGTAGGTGCTGAATTTCACTTCCTCGGCGTTGTGGAAGTGCTCGTTACGCGTGAGCGTCCACGCCTGGTTGCTCTTGGAGTCGAATGTGAACGGGCCGTTACCGTGGACGTCTTCTTCCCACTCAAACTGCTGGACGGCGGCCGCATCTTGGTCCAGGAACTCGTTGTAGACCGGCTGGTAGCCGTGAATCCGGAGGTCGCTGTTTGCGAGCGTGTGCTTGATGATCTCCGGGTTCGTCGACTGCGAAAGCGTGAGAACGACCGTCTTGTCGTCGGCGCCCTGTTCGACGCTGTCGGTGAAATCCCACAGCGTGGCCTCGGTTTTTTCCATCAATTTGAACTGCGTGATGACGTCATCCGCCGTGACATCGTCGCCCGTATCCCACTTGAGGTCGTCGCGCAGAGTAAGGGTGACCGTGTCATCCTCGAAGGACCAGTCGGACAACCCGGCCATCTCGAACTCCCCCGTCTCGAAGTTGTAGGCCGCAAACCGCTCGAAGACGTGGTTCCCGGCGACCCAATCGTAGTTCTGGGTCGCCATCGGGTTCAGGTGCATGTTCGACGGGACGCCCTCGTTGGTCGCGCCCGTGAGGGTGACATCGAACACGCCATCGCTGTTGGCGGTCATCTCGCCGGAGGACGATTCGCCGCCGGTACAGCCCGCAAGAGCGGCTGCTCCGGCGACCCCGGATAGTTTCATCACGTGCCGTCGGCTGATCGTACCGCTATAGTTGCCATTAGTTCGTGACATTGCGTACACCTTGACTGTTCTTTCACCCCTAATAAATGTTCTGGACATTAATGTACAATTATACAAATGACGGCGTGCTAACTAGTAATTTCTCATAGACGGAACGCGAACGGGTCTATCGAGAGGTGTTGTGTGGCTGATTGCTTAGGGAGGAAGTCGACGCTGTGAGTCGGATGATCGGAACCGTCATCGGGCGTATCCGAAATTATAAATGGACATGGTTAATTCGTTCTCACGATGCAGACCAGCGATACGCAACCCCTATACAGAGATGAGACTGTCTCGATCCCGAGACGAGTCGACGACCTGCTCGACCGAATGACCCTCGAAGAGAAGGTGGGCCAACTGGTCGGAACGTGGGCGGGCCACCTCGACGAGTTCAAAGACGCCGACGACGTCGCTGGCGAAATCACCGACCACAATATCGGTGCGGTCGCCTCCTTCGGGTGGGGCGGTGCCGTCGACATGCGGCTCGACGAGATCGTCGCAACCGTCAACCGGCTCCAGGAGGTCGCGCTCTCGGAGACACGGCTCGGTATCCCCCTGTTGTTCAACGTCGACGCCGTCCACGGCCACGCCTATGTCGCTGAAGGGACGGCGTTCCCCAACGGGCTCGGAGCCGCGGCGACGTGGGACCCCGAGCTGATCGAACAGGGAGCCGACATCACGGCCACCGAAGTTCGACGGAGCGGGGCCCACCAGAACTACTCGCCGACCTGTGATGTGGCCCGCGACCCACGGTGGGGCCGGACGTTCGAAACGTTCGGCGAGAGCCCCTACCTCTGTGGGAAACTGGCGGCCGCGAAGGTGCGTGGCTATCAGGGCGACGGCATCGAGGACGCGTCGTCGGTGATTGCGACGGCGAAACACTTCCCGGCCTACAGCGAACCCGCCCGTGGCGAGGACGCCGCACCCGTCGAGATCTCGGAGTACCTGCTGCGAAACGTCTTCCTGCCGTCGTTCCTCGATGTTATCGATGAAGATGTCGAGTCGGTGATGCCCTGTTACAATGCCGTCGACGGTGAGCCCGCACATGGCTCCCGTCGGTATCTGACGGATCTGCTCCGTGGCACCCTCGGGTTCGACGGCACTGTCGTCTCCGATTGGGGCGGCGTGAAAATGCTCGATGAGGATCACAGGGTAACTGCGGACCACCGCGAATCGGTCCATCGGACCCGCGAGGCCGGGCTCGATATCGCCTCGGTCGACGCGGTCGACCACGCCGACCACCTCGTGTCGCTCGTCGAGAACGGAGAGGTGGCCGAGAGCGTCGTCGACGACAGCGTCGAGCGCGTCCTCGGACAGAAGTTCCGACTGGGCCTGTTCGAGGACGCCTTCGTCGATCCGGCCGAGGCACGGGATGTTGTCGGTGCTGAGGCCCACCGGGAGGCGTCCCTCGATGTCGCACGCGACTCGATGACGCTCCTGAAAAACGACGACTGCCTGCCGCTCGACGACGACGCTGACGTGCTCGTTGCCGGACCCAACGCAGACAGCGTCGTCCATCAGCTCGGCGGCTGGAGTGTCCCCGACCCCGAGGGCACCGATGTCGTGACGATCCGCGAGGGGATCGAGGCGGCCACCACCGGCGATGTCGTATACGAACAGGGCTCGACGATGAACGAGACGCTCGATATCGATGCTGCTGTCGAGGCGGCCGCAGAGATGGATGTCGCCGTCGTCGCTGTCGGCGAACCGTGGTATCTCCACGAGTTCGGCCCGAGCGTCGACACCGGCACCAACCCCAAGGAGTTCCCCAACCGACAGACGCTCCACCTGCCCGAGGCCCAGCGCGAACTCGTCGAAGCGATTCACGAGACGGGAACGCCCGTCGTCGGCGTGTTGGTCACGGGCCGCCCGCTCATCGTCGACTGGATGGCCGAGCACGTCCCGGCGCTGCTCATGGCCTATTATCCGGGGACGATGGGAGGACAGGCAGTGGCCGAGACGCTCTTCGGCGACAACGATCCGGGCGGTCGGCTGCCGATCTCGATCCCGAAATCGGAGGGCCACCTCCAGACCCGGTTCAACCACTTCCCTCACCCGACCCCGATCGGCCAGGACGAACACCCCTCGTCGTACGATCCGCTCTTCGAGTTCGGTCACGGACTCAGCTATGCCGACTTTGAGTACGGCGATATTACACTAACGAAGTATGCCATCGGCCCCCACGAGTCGACGACAGTTCGGGTGCCGGTCGAAAACGTCAGCGACCGCTCGGGCAGTGACGTCGTCCAAGTCTATGTCACAAACCATGCGAGTTCGTGTATTACCCCGGTCCGGGAGCTGCGTGGCTTCGAGCGTGTTTCACTCGACGGTGGTGAACACACAACCGCGGAAATCACACTCGATGCGGCCGAACTGGGTCAGGTCGGTGAGGATGGAACCAGACAGACCGAGGCAGGCGAGTACTCGGTTCGGGTTGGCAATCAGACGATCGCGCTCGGAATCAAGACGAATTACGACTGAACGAGGTCGTCAAAGGAGATCGCCTCCAGCGTGATTTTTTGGGCTTCGATGTCCTCAAACACTGCTCCCCACCCGCCGACGGTGAGTTGTTCGGCCCCGGTATTGAGTGTGACCACCGCGTACGTCGAGAGTAGGACGATCGACGGCGAGTCGTCGGTGATCATATCAGGATAGTAGATGTCCATGACGGTCCCGGTGACCGTTCGGAACTCCCCCGAGGCCACGTCGATACCGGCGATGGTCGCGGCGATCTGTGCGCCGTCGTTGTGGAGCGGCGAGATGTCTCGAATGAACTCCTTTAGGCTGACGTACGGTCGTGGGAGCTCTCGGTTCGGCTCCAAGGGTTCCCACGGATACCAGAGGCAGGTCTGGTAGTACCAGTGGTTGATGAACGAGAGAATGTCGTCGTTGATGAGGATACCGTAGTTCTCGGTGGCCCGTGAGTTCGGTGCAAAGTACGTTCGACTCCGATCGAGCACGGCGAGAAACGGCCCGGGGATCTCGACGACCCGCAGTTCGAGGGTTCGTCCCGAGAGGTCCCACGACTCGCTCCGTTCGCTCAGCTCGGGTTCGTAGTAGACGGCGATATGGACGACGACCCCTCGGTTGGCGGCCGCACGGAGGTCCCCGCGGAGCGACTCGAACTGGTCGGCAGTCAGTGCGATTTCGACTGCGACATCGGTCTCGCGAATCCGATCTCGAACGTGTTCGAGCACCGTATCGGCGTGTTTGACGACACCGACTCGGTGGTCCTTGAGATCGGGTTGTTCCCAGCGGTCTTCGAGCTCCTCGGCAGCGTCGGTAAACAGTGCTCCCCGTTCACGCAGATGCGTAAGGACTTCAACCGGATCCGACGGCTCGGCGTGCAACCGGTCCTGATCGATCGTGTCGACGAACCCCTTCGACTCCAGGGACCGAAGCGTATCGTAGACCTGTGAGGAGGGAATATCCGACTTCTTTGCGACGTCGACAGCCGGGAGTCGACCGTAGTCGACGAGCGTCAGGTACGCTTCGGCCTCGTAGGCCGTGAGATCGGCGTTCTCCAACGCCCGCTTGAGCGTGCTCCGGTTCATAAACGATTGTTTGTGTATAAGCCTATGAATGTTTACCACCACGCTCTCGATCACAAATACTATTTCTGGTAATTCTGAATAACAAACTATTACCAGTATTTATACGATATTTGTCTCTATATTTTAATACGTAGAAAGCCTTTTTAGCGGCTCAAATGGCCATATATGGGCAAATAAGAAACAGACTTCAAACTAATACTACTATTTCTATCATAACGAATATCACTGTGTAGAGACTAGATTAATATTTTTATTGATGAGTTATTTTAGCATCGAGAGACAAGCGGTCCGCTTCGCCCCGTCGGCATCTCCACGTAAAATCACCGGGTAGGAACCTCCTGATAGCTGTTCATGTGTCACACTACGTCCGCCGCTCGCACCATCTAACGGCGTATGGTCGGTTCGAATTGGGAGGGAACTGCGATCCGTCGGTGGTATTCGAACGAGCACGAATCCACTGTCGACTCACTACCAGTGATTGGGACGGATATAGTGGCGTCCCAAAAAAGAGCGTAAGCCGCAAATCACCGCTAGCAGTCGGATACTCACCCACAAGCGGAGGATTCCTCGCAGTTCGCTGCGGGAGAATCTCACGCTGCTTGGTCGACACGGTCCGAAACGACGTCCCAATCGTCCGGTGAGAGTACGTGTCCGTCAAATTCACCGGCCTCTGGATAGGCGGTTGTGACGAGATACTCCGTTCGCGCATCGAGGTACTCGACGAGTGTGTGGATGTGCTCGCCAGCCAGTCCGCCGAGGTCGTCGAGTAGGATACACGGCACCTGCTCGGCGACGTCGAACGCTTCGTGGCCAGCGAGTGCCGCAATGAGACCGATCAGTTCGACCTCGCCTTCAGAGAGCGTATCGACGGATATCTCGCGGCCGTCTCGGGCGATGATCAGTTCCAACTGCTCGGTCCGTCCCGAATCGGGGTCGACGTGGTTTTTCAGACGCGCGCGCTCGAAGCTCGGATCGAACTTCTCGACGACGTCTTCGAGTGCTTCGTCGAAGGCGGTCCGTGCGGTCCTGATCACCTGCTCGCGGCGCGAGCGCAGGTCTTCGATCTCCTCGGAGAGCGATTCGTAGCGCTCCTGAAGCCGGTCGCGCTCCTGGGCACGCGATTCGAGGTCCGCGTAGTCGGCCCGCTGGCTGTCGAGTTTTGCCTCCGTCCGGGCGATCTCCTGTTCGAGGGATTTCCGCCGGTCGTCGGTTTCTTCGACCCGATTTTCGAGGTCCTCGATGCGTTCGGTATACTCGTCCAACTCATCGTTGGCAGCCGTGAGTTCCTCGCGGGAGTCGACCAAATTCGTTTGGAGCGTGTCGAGGCCGTCTTCGAGCGACTGTTTCCGTCGACGCTGTTGTTCGGTTTCACGTTGGTTCGCTTCGAGCTCCGAGACCGTTGACTGGAGCGCCGAACGCTGTTCGCGACGCTCGGAGATCGCATCGCTCAACCCCGCCATTCGGGCTTCGATCGCCTCGCGGGTAGTGTCGCTGCCACACACCCAGCACGAGAGGTGATCGCCCTCGATCCGCCGGTCGACGTCCGCGACGAGATCGAGATGGCCCCCGTCAAGTACGTTGTTCGTGGCGTTGTACAGCGACTCAAGGGTCTCGATTTCCTGGTCGGTTTCCCGGAGTGCGCTCCGTTTGTCCGCCAGTGTCTCCGAGAGGTTCGGTGTCTCGGCGATCGTCATCGCTTCCAGTTCGCTTTCCTTATCTTCGATCTGGGATTCCAGCGACTCGATTTTCCGTTCGAGTCGGTTGACCCGCTGGCTGCTTTGTTCTCGCTTGCGCCGAGCCGCCGTGAGTTCCTCGCGGAGCGCCGCCTGCTCGCCGCTCTCGGTGGCATCGCCCTCCAAGTCCTCCATCTCCGCCTCTAGCTCAGCGAGTTCCGTTTCCAGGTTGTTGATCGCCTCCGTTTTCGCTGGCAATTGGTCGGCCGCCTGCTGTGCGCGGTCGAGATCGGATTCGACCGTCTCCCGCTCGGATTTGAGACGCCGGATCTGGCCATCGATATCCTCTCTTTCAAGTGGTTCGATAAGGTGTGGTGTGAGGTCGTTGCCCTCACGAACGGCGGTTCTGATCCGGTTGCGTTCGTCAAGAAAGGCGAACAGTTCCGCAGCGACCTGTTGTTGCTCTGTCGTCAGATACGGCTCTCCCTCGGCTGTCACGCGCTTGCCGGTCCGTTGGAGACGGCGTTCGTAGGCTTGCTCCGGCGTCTGTAGCCGAACGTGACCCGAATCTGCACCATCAGTGAGTGTTGAAGGAGTTACTGAAGCACCAAGAACGGTTCTGAGAGCCGTTACCAGCGACGTTTTGCCCTGCCAGTTGCTCGCCTGGACGGCGTTAATCCCGGGTTTGATACTCGGTTCTCCGTGGCGGATCCCGGCGATGTTCGAGATATTGAGTTCCCACATATACGTCAATACTAGTGACTGATGACTTAAATCGGTCGTTCAGCCGCTGCCCGTCACGACGTGTCGTTACGGTGGTCGGCACACACATATCCCTGCTCGTAGGCCTGCTCGACGGTGACACGAGTCGGGCACTCCGGACAGGAGAGATACGACTGGATCTGCAGTGATGCCTCCTCGACACCGTCAATCCGACCTTTGTTTCCAAGCGACTGGAGCGCCGATTCGAGATGGGAACGGTAGGTATTGGTCGCAACGCGAACTCTATCGATCTCCCACTCGGTCTCCGATTTCGGGGTCTCCTTGGTCGCATCGAGACAGTCCTTGAGATGGCGTGACATGGTACTCTTACCGATGAACTGCTTCGTCGTGGTCTCGCCGTCGATTCCCTCGTCGGCGAGCTCCGAGAGGAGTTCGGCGCGTTCGTGGTCGGGAATCCCGTTACCCCGAAGTGCTTCGTAGTCCGAATCGATTCGGACACTCGAATCGGACCGTCCGTGAGTGCGATAAATTATTTTGAGGATCTGTTTGTTGAACCATTCGGTGAGCGCGCGGACACCGGCCGGTTCGGTCTCGCCCTCGCCAATCCATCTGTCGACGAGATACGCGTCGAGATCACCGTCTACGCGACTTGGGGGCAAAAGACCGTGGGCGGCACGAACTCGGTCGACTTTACAGCAGTGCTCTGAAACCATTGAGTTGATTGTTTACAGTTGGGTTTTCTAAACGTTGTGGTCTCGGCGAACGGTAGTGTTCAGATAAGCTGATTCCATGCGAAGCTGAGCGAGCTGATCCAGTCGTCGGCAGTTTTGGCTTTTGCGTTGCTGAAACAGTTCGAGAAACAGAGAGTTCGGCGTTTTATTTCTCTGAAGACACGTTCGACGGCATTCCGATTTCCATGTTTTTCATATCTGAAATCGTAGCCTCCTCGGCGACACGCAGCTTGTAACGAACGTGATCCATCAACGAGAAACACAGCCTCAGAAACATCATGTTTCTCGTCTATCTCAGCGAGAAACGCTTGAGCAATAACTGTGTTTGTGGTTGGTTCAAGACTTGTATGTAGCAATTCGTTTGTCTCTGGATCGACCGCTGCGTACAGCCAATACTTCTCATCATTGAGTTGGATCACCGTCTCATCAACCGCAACGTGATCCGGATTCTTTCCGGACTCCGGCTGTAAATCAGCCTTGTGAACCCAGTTATGAACCGTTGATCGAGCACGTTGGACACCGAATACCTCAAGAACTCGAACAGTATTCGAAAGTGAGAGACCAGACAAATGTAGCTGAATACTGAGCTTCATCAGGAACTCCGGTGTCGCTTCTCGTTCCACAAAACCTAACTCGATCTGGTCAATACTACCGCCGAGGCGTCCGTTTTCTAGCATAGACCACTTAGGAAACTCGACGCCTCATTCTTCAATCCTTATCTGAACACCGCCCGGCGAACGACTGGGTTCCGAGACACAGTTTGGGACGAATACAGTGGCGTCCCAATAGTGAATATCGCGCTGTCGAACAGCGAATCCCGTCGCTCGTTGGAGCCACTGATTCGACCTATCCACGTCGAACGGGGAAGTGTTCAGACACGTAGATTCCATGCGAAACTGAGCGAGCTGATCCAGTCGTCAGCAGTATTTGTTGAGCCGTTGCTGAAACAATTCGAGAAACAGACTGTTCGGGGTTTTATTTCTCTAAAGATGATTGTGACATACAGGTACCAGTATCCGATCGCTTTCGAAGTAGATCGCCGACAATTGGTCGACGAAGATTGTAAAATATAGACAGGAAGCTATGGAACAATCATAATTAGCAGATACCGGAAACTCGGTACTCGGAAACTATGTCCCGAATGTTCACGGTGAACTGGGCCCGTCTCCATACAGTTGCCAGTACGTTTATTTTCCTTCCATCTCTACGGAGGATATGTTGAACGAAAACACGCTTCGGCGATCGCAGTTGGGGATCCCGGGCAACGAGTCCCGGCTTGTTGCGGAGGCGATGGAGAGTGCGGCCGACGAAGTATTCCTTGATCTCGAAGATTCGCTGGCACCCGGCGAAAAGCAGTCGGCACGGTCGGATCTCATCGACATCGTTGAGAGCCACTCGTGGACCGATAAAGTTCTCAGCTACCGGATCAACGGAACCAATACGCGCTGGTGGCACACCGATATTATCGAGGTCGTCGAAGCCGTCGGCGGGGCCATCGACACGATCATTGTGCCGAAAGTGAGTGGGCCAGCGGACGTCCAGACGGTTGCGACACTGCTCTCATCGGTCGAGACCAATGCGGGGGTCGACACGGGACCAATCGGGCTCAGCGCCCAGATCGAAACGGCCGAGGGGATGGACTCGATTACGGAGATCGCCCACGCGTCCGACCGACTCGAAGCGCTCATCTTTGGGCCAGCAGATTATGCGGCCTCTATCGGTGCTTCACACGGTGTAACGGAGTATCCGGGCCACTACTGGCATTACCCGCTGTCGGGGGTCTCACAGGCGGCCGCGAGCGCCGGGTTGCTTGCTATCGGCGGTCCACACACGGACGCACACGACTCACAGGGGTTCCAGGAGGCCTGTACCGCCGAGAGCGCTCTCGGATACGACGGCAAGGTCGTCATCCATCCGGACCAAATCGAGACTGTCAACCGAGTGTTCTCGCCGACTCCCGAGGAGGCCGACCGTGCCCTGCGAATCGTCGACAACTACGAGTCGACCGCCCCGAACGATGTCGCCGCCATCGATGGCAAAATAATCGATCAAGAGATGTATCGGATGGCCAAACGAATCGTGTCGAAAGCAGAGCAGTCGGACCGACTGTAATTCGCGTTGGAACAATCGTTGTGTTCTATTCTCGCAAACGTCTTTGTTGAACGAACTACTTCGAAACTGGCCTCTTCGAACCCACACGATTCGTTTCAAGAGTTGAATGAGAGAAATAACCATCAGCTCAGGTTTTTCTGGACGAACCGTGGAATAGCCGCGTAGTGTAGCTCACAGGGCTCGTGGTCGTGGTACTATCGTTCTACTATATAGAACGCGTGGCTGTCGGGAGCGACCCACAATCATTATACCATTCACTGTGCGAAAAGATACCATGACCTACGAAGCGAACCGGCCCGTGAAAACGAGTATCAAGACGTTTGAAATAATAGAACAACTGAGTCGAACGGACGGGGTTCGTATCTCCGATCTCGCAGCTGACATGGAGACGAGCAAGGGCATCATCCACAACCATCTGAGTACACTCCGGGAACTCAACTACGTTCGGAAAGCCGATGACGGCTACCAGCTCTCGCCGAAACTACTGCGCGTTGGGTTTCGGACCCGATCTAACTCTCGGCTCTACACGTTTGCTCACGACTTCCTCACAGCGTTTGCCAGCCAGTTCGAGACGGGCGTTCTGTTGGTCGAAACCGCCGGCTCCGACTGTATTGTTGTCGACGCCCACGATATTCCGGACACTGCAGTCGACGTCGGCACAGCGATTCCGAGTTCGACGTCGCTTCCGGGCCAGGTGATCTCGGCGCAGAACGACACCTCCGATCGCAGTGAGTCGGTCTCCGATGATACGGAGGCGATGGGCGACTCCCTCGTCGAGCAGGGGTACATCGTCGGCCCTCTCTCCGCGGAGATCTCACACCGCTGTGTCGCTGCCCCGATAGTCGACGAGACGGGCGACTGCTATGGCTGTCTCGCGGTACTGCTTCCTGCAGAGCTGTCGGATCAACAGCGACAGCGGATTACCGAGGCAACCGTTCGCCTTCGAGAGCGGATCGAAACCCGATTTCGCTCGGGGTGGGACGACACCAGATCCTTTGCAACTGAGAAACATTCATGGATCGAGTAGCTCTGGGCGGACGGTGGCCCAAAAATTTTAAATACTACGAGTTGGTTCCCAAATGTATCCAACAAAATGAACGATAACTCCCGCTCGGTAGTCTTATTCACCGGAATATCCCATGCAATCGTCCATACCTACGAGCTCTCGATTCCGATTTTGGTCGTCATTTGGCTCATGGAGTTTCCGGTGTCGACGGCGATTCTGGGTGGCGTGGTGTCGATTGGCTACGCGCTGTTCGGCATCGGTGCGCTTCCCGGCGGCATCCTTGCCGACCGATTCGGATCGCGAACACTCATTTTGACCTGTCTCGGTGGGATGGGACTCTCTTTTGCCCTCCTAAGCTTCGCCAACGGGATCGTTACCATCGCCATTGCGCTGGCCGCGTGGGGGATTGCTGCGAGCGTATATCACCCCTCCGGACTCGCACTCATCTCGACCAGTGTCGAAAACCGGGGCTCTGCTTTTGCCTACCACGGCATGGCGGGGAACATCGGTATCGCCTTCGGCCCACTGATCACGGCACTGTTGTTGATCACCTTCGACTGGCGGATCGTTACCAGACTGTTGGTGATCCCAGCGGTGATCGCCATCGGCTACGCCATGACCACCGAGTTCGACGAGACCGCAGCCGTTAGTGTCGACGGCGGGACCGAGCAGTCGAAATCGATGTCGGTTTCGGAGTTCGTCGGGAGTAGCCGCGCGCTGTTCACCGCGGGGTTCGCCTTGGCGATGGTTATCGTGATGATGAACGGGCTGTTCTACCGGGGGATGTTGACGTTCCTCCCCGAAGTGTTCGATCAGTTCCTCCCGCCAGTCACCGACTTCGTTCAACTATTCGAGCCCGGTAGTCCGATGGCCGAGGAGTTCACGCTCTCGTCGTATCTGTACGTCGGCCTGCTGACGATCGGGATCGCTGGCCAGTACGTCGGCGGCAAGGTTTCGGATAAAATCTCATCTACGACTGGATTAGCTGTCGTCTTCGGGAGTCTCGTAGCCGTCACCATCGCCTTCGTGCCAGCAGCGAGAGGCGGTGTGACGACACTGCTCATTGTGAGTGCGCTGTTGGGATTCCTGTTGTTCGCCCTGCAACCGTTGTACCAAGCGACCATTGCTGATCACAGCCCTCCGGACGGACGAGGGCTCTCCTACGGCTACACCTACCTCACGTCGTTCGGTGTGGGTGCGACGGGGGCAGCCATCGCGGGCTATCTGCTGTCGGTGACCTCCGTCGACGGCACCTTCCTCGCGCTGGCGGCGTTCCCCGCTCTGGGCTGTCTGTTTGCTCTCGTTCTGCGTCGACGGGGTTCGAAACAGGCAGCCGAGGCATAACGGACGCACCGATCACTGAACCGACTCGAGTATAGTTCGGTGAAAACAGCGCCGACAGCGATATCACCAGCAAATGAGTTCAGAGAGCTAATTTTGCGGTCGAAAAACTATTCACATAGTCAATCACTCAGTGGGACAACGATTTTAGAGAGATGCTGTGCAATCACGCCACAGTTCGGACCCTCGCAGTAACTCATTATGCTTTGATCGAAGATCAGTGTACCCTGATCCAATGGGATTACTGTTGAGTTAGACTGATTTGTTGTCGACTGAAATAAATTGACTGTACATTCAGTAAAACGCACTGTAATGTAAGTGTGTAGTGTATTAATTGTATATATGCATCTAATTAATTCGCCTTCTTGGTGGGAAACATTTATATACGGTATTCGGGTTACAAGTGTATGTCTCATGACTGTAGAGACAAACATACGTCAAGCGGTTCGACCTAAAAGTAGTAAAGAAACTAAAACAGTCTCCCATTTCAGTAGAGATACCAACAGAGAGGTGGACGATGACTCCACCTGTTGATATACTGTTCTGGGGGCTCGGAATCGTACCACTGGCACTGCTGTTGGTGACGCTCGTCGTCTTTCGCTGGCAGGCCCACGAGGCTGCGTCTATCGGGATGTTTGCCGCAGTTCTCATTGGGCTCACGGCGTACCAGACGCCGGTCCGCGACCTCGCTGTTGCAAGCGCGAAGGGTGTCTGGGACGCGGTATTCGTTTTATACGTTATTATACCGGCGCTGATTTTCTACCACGTCATCGACCGGGCAAACGGGTTCGATGCGCTCCGTGAGGAGGTCAAATCAGTCACTAGTAACGAACTGTTTCTGGTTCTGGGCTTCGGCTGGGTGTTCGTCTCCTTCATGCAGTCGATATCCGGCTTTGGGACGCCGATTGTCGTCGTCGCACCGATTCTTCTTGCATTAGGTGTCAAACCGGTGTACTCGGTTGCGATTCCACTGATCGGCCACGCGTGGGCGAATACGTTCGGCACACTCGGTGTCGCGTGGTTGGCGCTTGATTCGACTGTCGAACTCCAAGCAGTCCTCCTGACCGCCGCTGCAGCAGGGATACTCCTCTGGGTCGTCAATCTTGCTGGTGGCCTGACAGTGGCGTGGATCTTCGGCCGCAAGAAGGCGGTCAAATACGCACTACCGATGATCGCCATCGTCTCGGCGATCCACGGCGGCGGCCAGCTGCTCGGCATTTACGTCTGGGAACCGGCGTTTGCGAACTTCATGGCAGCCACCCTTGGTCTGCTTGCACTACCACTGTTGGCCAAGTGGAAACCGTATGCGACAACGACGACACAGATAGATGTCCGACCGGCGATGCGCGACGATATCGGCGGTACATCCACCGGTAGCACTGGGGCAGTCGCCACTGATGGCGGCGTTGTTACCGGCACTGGAGTCGACGCTCCATCCGAAGACCTAATGAGTCTGAAACTCGCGCTGCTTCCGTTCGGCGTGCTTGCGGCGGTCGCGTTCTTGACAGCCGTGATCGATCCACTTGCTGCGGCGCTCACCACCGTCCAAGCGGGGCTCGCGTTCCCCGCAGTCGAAACCGGATTCGGCGTTTCCAATGCGGCAGCAGCACCCTACTCCCCGTTCACACCACTGACTCATCCAGGAACGCTCTTGTTGGTGAGTACGCTTGTCGCCTCGATCGTGTACAAACAGAAAGGATACTTCGAGGCGGGCACTGACACCGAGTCGGACAGCCTGACGCGGTCGGTGCTACTGACCGCCATTCCTGCCTCGGTCGCGGTGATTTCGTTCCTCGTGATGGCAAAGGTCATGGATCACAGTGGACAGACGCTGGTCCTCGCGCAGGGCATTGCGGAGGTCGCAACGCCAGCCAGTTACGGCTTCCTCTCACCGTTGATCGGCGCACTGGGTGCTTTCATGACATCGAGCAACACCGCCTCGAACATCCTATTCAGTGGACTCCAGCAGGAGACCGCGCTCTCGCTGGGCGGACTCAGTGAGAACTGGATCCTCGGCGGCCAGACTGCTGGTGGGGCAATCGGCAACGCGATGTCGCCGGGGAACGTCATCCTCGGCACCTCTGCGGTCGGTATCGTCGGCCAAGAGGGTGATGTGCTTCGGAAGACGATTCCGTGGGTGGCCGTCGTGGCTGCCGTCATCGGGGTCATCATCGTCGGAGTCAACGCTGTCGGCTTCCTGGGGGTGGCCTAAATGGACGCAATCCAACTCGAAACGGCTGCGTTCCTCCTGATGGCGCTGTCACTGCCACTGATAAGCGTCGGCTCGACCGGCAGTGGTTCGCTGTGGATCGTAGGGTTCGCTGTCCTCGTGATTGGAACGATGATCCCCCCGATTCTTCGCTACATGGACACGCCACAGGCCACCGCCTAACAGTGTCAGTACCTCCGCGCCGTGGACGTAGCTGAACCCCAAACTGAAGATCGGATAAACTGCCCGCAGAACGCAGACACAGCAGCACAGCCGTGTCTGTTCCGCCCCACGCAGAATTTTTCGAACAGTAGTTTTACAATGTTGTTGTAGCTACACTTACTCGCAAACGTATATCCAGTCTCTGACCGGTGAATGAGATAGTTACGAACGGAACACACAACATGTACGATCAAACACGAACCGGACGGCCACCGACGAGAGCACAGCACGGACTCGTGACGAGTCCCCACTACCTTGCGAGCAGTACCGGTACCGATATCCTCCGGGACGGCGGCTCGGCAGTCGACGCGGCCATCGCGGCCAATGCCACACTCTGTGTGGTCTACCCACACATGGCCGGACTGGGCGGCGACGGCTTCTGGCTTATTGCCGGTAACGACGCTGACGCTGATGTCGAGGGGATCAACGCCAGCGGTCCTGCCGGGCAACAGGCGACCCGGAGCTACTACGAGAGGCGAGGCTACGATGAGATACCTGAGCGCGGGAGTGCCTCAGCACTGACCGTGCCCGGAGCCGTCGACGGCTGGCGACTCGCTCACGAGAAACATGGCAATCTCCCGTGGGAGCGGCTGTTCGAGGACGCTATTACGCATGCCCGCGATGGATTCGCGATGACCGCCGATTTCACTCGCTGGATCAGTCTTGACGTCGATGTCCTCAGCGAGCAGTCGACCACAGCCGAGACGTTTCTCACGGACGAATCGGCTCCCGAGACTGGGACCCTGCTCCGCCAGCCAGCGCTCGCTGACTCGCTCGAACTGATCGCCCAACAGGGACCCCGTGAGGGATTCTACGAGGGACCGCTTGCCGAGGCGTTCTGCGAGGGAATCGGCGAGGAGTCGCCGTTGATGGCGACGGATTTGAGCCAGTACCATGCCGAGTGGGTCGAGCCACTCAGTGTCGACTACCGGAATGTCACTATCCACTCGTTCCCGCCGAACACACAGGGAATCGCTGCACTCCAGATCCTCGGCCTGCTCGATGGCTTCGATGTCGACTCGTGGGGCGACGGCACCGCCGACTACTACCATCATATGGCCGAAGCCGTCAAGATCGCGTTTGCGGACCGCGATGCGTGGGTAACCGATCCCGAGACGGTTGACATGCCAGTCGAACAGTTGCTCTCGGCGTCGTATCTCGACGAGCGCCGGACGCTAATCGAACCCGACAGCTCGCTTCCGGCTGCCGTCGAACCGGGGCTGACACCCGATGGAGTGACGCCACAGACACAGGACCCCGGCGGTGACACCTGCTATCTCTCGGTGGTCGACAGCGACGGGCTGGCGGTCTCGATGATCCAGTCGATTTATTTCGACTTCGGCAGTGGCATGATCGCTGGCGACACCGGGATCATCCCCCAAAACCGCGGCTCGTTCTTCTCGCTCGATGCGGATCATATCAACAGCCTCGAACCCGGCAAGCGAACGTTCCACACGTTGATTCCCTCGATGCTAACGCGGGACGGCAAACCGTGGCTCGTCTACGGAACGATGGGTGGGGAGGGCCAGCCCCAGACGCAGGCCGCGCTCGTCTCCCGTATCGTCGACTTCGGTTACGACGTCCAGCAGGCCATCGAAGCCCCACGCTGGCTCTTTGGCCGGACGTGGGGCGATGAATCCCGGTCGCTCTCGCTGGAAGGACGGATCCCGGACGGCGTGGTCACTGAACTCCAGCGACGGGGCCAGCCGGTAGCGATGGCTCGCCGCTTCGACGACACGATGGGCCATGCTGCGGCGATCCGGCTCCACGAGGACGGCACACTTGAAGGCGGCGCTGATCCACGGGGTGACGGCGCGGCAATCGGCTACTGAGGTCGACTGCCGGGAGTCTCCGTTATATCCGATTGTTAACTTGGTGTCTGGCAAACTGTGACCGGGATCGTTCACGTTTAGAAACCGACCCATGCGAGTAACAAGTGGAACCGATGTGACACCAGAGATACAGTTAGGATTAATAAAACACATAATACGATTTTTATCCCTACATATCAAAACTTTATGTGCGCTTCCTCCAACATACAAAAAATTTTATGTATATCTTTGCAATACTTGCGATATAACTCATATGTTTATAGGTGTATTGTCTAAAAAAGGATGGATATGAAGTCCAATTCGGTTAATAGACGTACGTTTGTAAAAACAGCGGGCGCAGCAGGCATCACAGTATCAATTGCTGGCTGTTCAGGGGGAGGAAGCGATGATTCCGATACAATCAAAATTGGGATACTAGAAGATCAATCCGGTAACTTTTCCATCAACGGCCTTCCCAAGTACAGGTCGAGCGTTCTCGCAATCGAGGAGATTAATGAGGCAGGCGGAATCCTCGGCCGAGAGGTCGAATACGTGGCTCCCGACCCGCAGTCCAACGTCCAGCGGTACAGAGAGTTAGCAGAACAACTCATACTTCAGGACGACGTTGATATGCTCACTGGAGCGTTCGCCAGTAATACGCGTGAAGCGATCCGGCCGACGGTAAATGAAGAGGAGCAACTCTATTTCTATTCGAATGAGTACGAGGGTGGGCTCTGTGACAACACCACGTTTGCGATCGGATCTATTCCTGAACAACAGTACGGAACACTGATTCCGTACATGATCGACGAATTCGGTCCTGAGGCGTACATCATCGCGGCCGATTACAACTTCGGACAGCTCTCTGCGGACTGGATCAGGGCGTACGTCGAGGAAAACGGTGGGGAAGTAGTTGGCGAGGAGTTCCCTCCGCTTTCCGGTTCCCAGTACGGATCGAGTATCAACAGAATCCAAGATGCGGATCCGGATTTCTTGGCGACTGTGCTGGTTGGTTCGAACCAATCTGCCTTCTTTACCCAAGCCGAAAACCTCGGTCTCGACGTTCCGATGGCAAGCTCGGTGAACCTCTCACAGAGCTACGAGCACGTTCGGTTCGATCCACCGACGATGGAGGGAATGCACTCGGCAGTTTACTACATGGAAGAGATACCGACCGACCGGAACCAGGACTTCGTCGACCGGTTCTACGATCGCTGGCCCGACAACGAGTATATCGCCCAGATGGCTATGAGTCCATACGTGACTCTCCAGCTATACAAACAGGCCGTCGAAGAAGCCGGAACGGTCGACCAACAGGAGGTCATTTCGGTTCTCGAAGAGGGGATGGATGTCGAGGCACCGTCCGGCGATCTCAGCCTGAAAGGCTCGACACACCACATGAGCCACAACATGCGGCTGGCGAGGGTCGAAGAGGATCACTCTATCTCGTTCATCGAGAGCGATATCGTCGAACCGTCCTTCCTCGAAGAGGCGATCGGATGTGACCTCACCGAGCAGTCGGACACGACCCAGTACAGTCTCGAAGACGCGGACGACTTCCGTAGCTACATCGGCAACAACAGCTTCTGATGAGTTCGAATACCCCAACACGAAGCCCACGTCGCGCCGTCGACGCTGAAAAACACGAGATCAAAGCCACCCCGGAGACAGTCAACTGGGGGTTCTTTGATAACTCCCAAGAACCGGTTGCACGCGTTGAATCGGGTGATATCGTGCGGATCGAAACCGTCTCCCACCACGCCGGAGACGCCCCCGACCTGATGATGGATGAGGGAGTACGGGAGATTTACGACGAGATCGATCAGGAAGACCGAGGCCCCGGCGTTCACGTCGTGACCGGCCCGATTCACATCGAGGGTGCAGAACCCGGTGACGTACTCGAGTGTCGGATCCTCAATCTCGAACCACGACTGCCGTACGGCAGTAACGTGAGTGCGAACTGGGGGCTGTTGTACGACGAGTTCGATGAAACGGAGTACGTGACGGTCTATGAGGTTGATCAGGAAACCCACACGGCACGAGCGTGTTTCCAATACGAGTATCCGGATCTCTACGATACCCCCGGTCGCGTCGTCGACCCCGAGTCGGTCGACCGGCACCCTGTCTTGGAGGACGTTCGGATCCCCGTGCGGTACCACTTCGGAACGGCTGGCGTTGCACCGGCCGAGGATGGCTGTATCGACTCCGTTCCGCCGGGCGTATTCGGCGGCAACGTCGACAACCGACATTTCACTGTCGGGACCTCGATGTATTATCCCGTCCAAGTTGAGGGAGGATTGTTCACCGCTGGCGACTCCCACATTGCCGAGGGTGACGGTGAAATATCTGGGACCGCAATCGAAGCACATGTCGATGCTGTCGTCCAATTCTTCGTCAGGGATGACCTCGATATCACGACACCAGTGTTGGAAACAAACGACCACTGGATGATACATGGGTTCGATGAAGACCTAGACGAAGCGACACGGAACGCCGCAATCGAAACGGTCGACTTCCTGCAAAACAACAAAGGGCTATCCGAAACCGAGTCGTACTCCCTCCTGAGCGTCGCCGGGGATTTCCAGTCCACGCAGGTCGTCAACGGGGTCAAAGGAATGCACTGTAAAGTACCGAAGGATATCTTCCCACGTGATACATGATTTGTGGTAATACTGTCTGGTTGAGGACTACTCCGGTCGGTGCTCGATTATGTGACGATTGCGGTCGTCGCTGGCGGGCATAATAGTGTGAACTGAGAATAACTGTGGCGAACGGTCGACCGACTGCCTACCGACGAACGATGGCAGCAGTCGATCCGAGCTTCGAGTGGTTGAATCCGTGTTTCGATCGGATTTCGGTCCGGATATCTACGTCGACCACTGACTGAATCGAGCGACAGCAATCTGGTAGTTGAGACTATCGGCGAGAAATACGGCCTCGGAGCGGTCGTGGTTTTCGGGGAGTCGACGCAGACACACGGTCGCAGATCGGTTCGGTATGTTCCGACCTGATCGATGCCCAGAGTCAACTCGATGGCGGGGTTTATTGCAGTATCTAATCAAGACTGTTCGCTATTGATTTTGACAGCGGTTTCGTCTACAGCGACCCGCTTCGGCTACACCTCAGGTGGGTCGGGACCGCTGTTAGAACGGTAGTGTTCAGATAAGCTGATTCCATGCAAAGCTGAGCGAGCTGATCCAGTTGTCGGCAGTATCTGTTGAGGCGTTACTGAAACAATTCGAGAAACAGATAGTTCGGCGTTTTATTTCTCTGAAGACACGTTCGACGGCATTCTGATTTCCATGTTTTTCATATCTAAAATCGTAGCCCCTCGGTGACACGCTGCTTGTAACGAGTGTGGGCCATCAACGAGAAATATCGCCTCAGAAACATCGTGTTTCTCCTTAATCTCAGCGAGAGATGTTTGAGCGATAACCGTATTAGTGGTTGGTTTAAGGCTTGTATACAGCAATTCATTTATCCCTGGATCGACTGTCGCGTGCGGCCAATACTATTCATTATTGAGCCGGATCACCGCCTCATCAACTGCAACGTGATCCGGATTTTCCGGATTCGGGCTGTAAATCAGCCTTATGAATCCAGTTATCAACGGTGGATCGAGCGCGTTAGACACCGAATATCTCAAGAACTCAAACAGTGTTCGAAAGTGAGAGGACAGAAAGATGCAGCTGAATACTGAGCTTCATCAGAAACTCCGGTGTCGCTTCTCGTTCCACAAAACCTAACTCGATTTGATCGATACTACCGTTTAGGCGTGTGTTTTTGAGCATAGGCACTCAGAAAACGTGATGCCTCGTTTTTTAATTCTTATTTGAACACCGCCCGTTAAATCCTGTTTAACTTTTTATCACTCTGTGGGACAATCAGTAAATATGATAAATCCAGTACTCGGCGGCAGTAGGATCATCGTAGAGGTACTCGACGAACCGCCCGAACACGACGAGCTGCTCAAGGACACCTACGACGCTATCGAAGCGACTGTCGAAGACAAAATCGAACTGCCGACTGACCACGGTGTCGGTGAAGAGGCCGATGATACGCTCTTGATCGACGGCACCGTACATGTACGGACACCCAGCGGCGTGGCTGAACTGCTGGATTGATCAGTTCGACCGACCGTCGACCACCACTGTTCACGAGCTATCTCCGTCCACCCTACATCCCGTGTTCAAAGTGTAAACCTCTCGAATACAACTGCTACAAGAACTAATGCAGGCTACTGGTGTTTCGCTAGTTGTGTTCGAAGTACTTGTGTGACCTCGCCGTGGCGTTCGTTTTTCTGTAGGAGATCCTCGACGACCGTCTTGACGTCGACGGCCAGCTCATAGCGGTTTTGCTTTCCTTGCCCACGACCCTGTGTTTTCGTAAGGATATTCGAATCCGAAAGGTCGTTGAGCCGATCTCGAAACCGGCGGTTCGACAGCGGTATTATGTCTTCGACCTCGCACATCTTGTTGTACTGGGTGTAGATCGGCGTTGTCGCTATCGACGACTCGCCTTTCGAGACATGCCATGTCGCACTCATCAACGCCAAGAGCTTCTGTTGTGGGGGCGTTCGAATCCCGCTTTCGACGGTCTTCTGTTCTAAAAACTCTCGTGCTTCTCGAATGTGGTCCTCAGTAATGGTCGACTCACCACGGTCGTCGACAAACCGAGCGGCTCGAAAGAACAGCCGGATCGCTTCGCGGGCATCCCGTCGGTCGGTTGGTGGGTTTGCTCGTTGGGATTCAACACGTCTATATTGTTGAAGAGTTTGTTAGCGTCGTCAGCACTCTCGCTTTCTATTTGGTTACGTTGTCGGAGCAGCCCCATCCGAGGGATGTAGATACAGTTGAACCGAGGTGCGGTAGTGACGTGTTACACCGGAACCGGGGTGTCTTACTTGACGCCGTCGACCGCGTCGTTGACTTCGTTCAATAAGTGGTGTTGGTTCTCCGTGAGTCCGTGCGTTCGACCTGCTGGGCTCCGTAAGTCTCTGGTTTGGCGTGTAACCACTTCGGATTTGATCCGGTAGGACGTGGGTCGACTCCACGGTATCGGCCCACGTGTTGGTTCAAGAGAGATCCTAATCGAGCCGTTCATCCGAAAAGAAGCGCTGGAATCCTCACAAATCGAAGGCACTAGGAAATCCAAGAAGTCGTCAACTAGGCAGTGCCTACATCTATCTTAACAGCATCTAATATATACGTTTATTAACATAATACTTCTCTATAATCGCATTCTTCCTGAGAACAGTATAAATGCGTGACGTGTGTAAAGAACATACCACTTGCGGCCATTTGAAGTTTTGACCCACACTCGGGACAAGCTATCATTATATGGTTTTATTACAGACTTAAACTTATACTTTCGGAGCCACATTGTAAAAAATAATTAACATCGACACATTGGCACAGGATAATTTTATACTACTGTTGTGAATATGCAGAAATAGAAAACAGATAATTCACAAATAACTCAGGGTCACCACAAAATACCTGAACAAACTAGTTTTAGCCTGTAGCATAGAGGCAATAAAGTTATATAACAATAACTAAATATTTGTCACATCTTGATGTGACTAATAAAATGTCTCTATAGTAAAAAACAATAAAATAAACTCAATAACTACGAAACTAATGATTACAAATCAAATCCGTTTTCGGTCGACAACTTCCCCAGCCGATGTACTGCTAACAGCAACCGATCTCTTCACAATAGAGCTAACACGATGACCGATATTGTCGTCTTAGACCACAAAATTCACGGGTTATCAGCTGCAGACTACGCCGACACATTGCAGGCACAACTTCCCGAGTATGAGGTGCAGCTTGCAAAAACATCTGCACAAAAGATGAAACTCCTACAAGAAGCAACGATTGCAACCGGATATACGATCGATCAAGCACTCGTTGAGAAATCCGAGACGTTGTCGCTGTTCGTCTGTACCTTTGCCGGGACTGGCCACCTCCCGCTTGATGCGCTCAAAGCGCACGATGTTGCGGTTCAAAACGCCTCCGGTGTTCACGGCCCGAACATCGCTGAACAGGTTTTAGGCTACATTCTCACGTTCGTACGCCAACTGGACAAAGCATGGCGACAGAAACAGCAGGCAGAGTGGAACCACTACCAAGCAGGTGAACTCAAAGGGTCGACAGCAACGGTCATTGGTCTCGGGCCGATCGGCCGAACGATCGTCGACCGACTCAATGCGTTCGGTGTGTCTACCATTGGGGTCCGATATACGCCTTCAAAGGGCGGACCGGCCGATGAAATAATCGGCTTCGATGAGGCAGATCTCGACGATGCGCTCGTCCAAACGGATCATCTCGTCTTAGCGTGCCCACTTACCGAGATAACTGAGGGATTGATTGACGAGGAGGCACTCCTGTTGTTACCAACCGACGCGACAGTGACCAACATCGCCCGTGGCGAAGTCATCGACACGGACGCACTCGTCGACGCGCTGCAAACCAACAAGCTACGTGGGGCTGCGCTTGATGTGACTGACCCCGAGCCACTACCGTCTGAGAGTCCATTGTGGGAGTTGCAGAACTGCCAGATCACCCCACACAATGCGGGTCACACACCGAACTACTGGGACCGCTGTGCGGACATCGTCTCGAAGGCGATCACGACTCATACCTAACAAGACCACACGGTTTCAGCGGGACGACGAAACCGTGTTGCAAAGCGTTCCGATCCCATCGTACGTGATTTCGATGGTGTCGCCGGGCGCGATCGTTCCTGGGTTCGCAGGGCTACCGAAAGCGACTACGTCGCCCGGCTGGAAGGTGACCCGCCCTGAAAGGAACGAGATGATCTCATACGGGTCGAACAACATCTGGTCAGTAGTCGCTGACTGACGTTGCTCTCCGTTGATGGTGGTTTCCATCTCGATATTGTACGGATCGATATCGGTCTCGATCCACGGTCCCAGTGGGCCCGACGTATCGAAGGCTTTCCGTGCCGTCCGTCCTGGTTGATCGAGGGCGTCGACATCGTTCAAAATTGTATACCCACGCACAACCGATGGAACGTCCTCCGGGTCGATTCTGTGACACTGTTGGTCGATAACCGCCGCGAGTTCGCCAGCGTATGTCAACTCCTCGGTCCAGTCGGGGTAGTGAATCGGCTGGTCGGGGCCCGTAAGCGCAGTCGGTGGTTTGATGAAGAAATCCGGTTCGTCGGGGCGATCATACTCCATCTGAGAGAGCGTCTCGGCGTAGTTCCGTCCGATGCAGTATACCGCTGAGGGCGAACACGGGTGCGTGAGGTGGCCATCATCGCCAACGACTGCTTCTCCATCGGAGGTCGTGACAACGCCGTCCTCATAGCGACCTGTGAGTACGCCATCCGGTGTGCGCAATCGTGCAATCTGCATAGGATAGTGAGGAACTGTCTCGAATAAATATATACCGAGACCACTTGGTGAGGAGAGAACGCTTGCTTGCCCACTCGTTCAGACCGTTTCGATATGAGATCGGCGACTGATCACGCGGTCTCAGTCATCGTCGACCGACTGTGTGACCGTCGACCGTGCGTGGATCGGTCCAGTCTGGTCTGTGAGGTGTTGTGGATCACGGCCATGGTGGATAGCTGTTATCTCTGTAACGATGCTCTGAGCGATGTGGAACGGAGTTCCGCCGCCGAGATCAAGGCCAGCCGGGGTATAGATGCGATCCCGTTCGGAGGCGCTGAACCGATGCCCCTCCGCAGCGAACGCGTCCTGCATCTCTCTGAACCGTTCTCGTGAGCCCACCATCCCGACGTACTCGACAGGCGTCGCAAGCAACTCCTCTAGGGTGAGCCGATCGTCGACGAAGTTGTGTGACATCACGACGGCGTAGGTGTTGGTATCGAACGCAAGGCTCTCGTGAAGCTCCGCGGGAGATGTCGTGATGACACGATCAGCTGCGGAGAACCGCTTGTTGTCGGCCGCTCCCCGGAACGTGACGACAGTGACACTGAAGCCGACCTGTTTTGCCAGTTCCACGACCGGGACAACGTCGTGTCCGCTCCCGAAGACGACCAGTTCGGGCGGCGCGTGTATGCTGTCGACGAAAATCTCGGCTGTCTTGCCTTCCCAGTTAACGGTAATACTGTCAGAGGCATCGGCTGCCAGCATTTCAGCGGTCGGCTTGGTCAGTGTTGAGATCAGCTCGTCGGGCCAGTCAGTTGTCGGTGTTTCGAACGAGAGCCCTCGGTAATCGGCTGCTCCGGTCGGATGAGCGAAGGCATGGTCGCCCTGTTCGACATCCGACCGCTCCCCGTCGAGCACAGTGAGAACGGCTATGTCTTCGGCAACTTCGTGTGCGTGGGCGACCGGTCGGTACTCTACAGTTAGTGGTTCGAGCAGGATGTCGACCACACCATTGCAACCAACACCGAGGCCCCAGACATCGTTGGTACCGGTAAGATCGAACCGCTCGATATGTGCTCCGTCGGCCAGCACTTGCTCAGTGAGTGCGAGCACCTCGTCTTCCAGACAGCCAGCGGTGACCGCACCAATGCCGGTGTCGTCGGCAATGACCATCTTCGCACCCGGACGCCGGTAGGCACTCCCCTCAACGGCAACGACCGTTGCGAGGACGGCTTGCTGATTAGTGATACCCGAGACGATGGCATCCAACACTTCCGTTTCGGGGGCGCTCCAGTCTCCAGTTGTCATTCGTCAGTCCTCGGTGTCGACTGTCTAACAGTGATCATCCGTTGGTCTCCGTGTCGACTGTGCCATAGCAATCCTTCGGTGGGTGAATACGTGCGGTATCATGCCGGAATGGTGAGCCCGGTACGCTCGGCCGTCCGTTCGAGTGCCTGTTGTGTATACACCTCAAGAAGTTGCATACGGAACGTCGCCGACGCTTGGCTGTCGTCTATCATCTGTGACTCGTCGATGCCAGCTGTTGCCTGTGTCGTTGCGGCCGCTATTGTTTCGGTATCAAGTGGATTCCCTGTGAGAGCGTCTTCGACCCCGCCGAGGCGAATGCCGTGATTCATCACCCCGTTGGCAGCCACGCGGGCCGTCGACACCAACCCGTCGTCGACCGACATACGGGCCGCAACACCCAGCAATGTGTACCTCGCAGACGGGCTTTGGGTTTTGCTGTAGGCACCGCTGGCGGCCCCGCCCACGAGTGGAATTTCGATTCGAGTGAGCAGTTCGTCCTCTTCGAGGGCTGTCGTACGCTTCGGGAGAAAGAACTCGTCGGCGTCGATCCGGCGCTCGCCGCGGCGACTCGTTGCGATGAGCGTTGCGTCGCTAGCGATGATTGCGGCCGAGAGGTCCGATGTCGGTTCCGGACGGACGAGGTTTCCCCCAACAGTCGCCCGGTTCCGAATCTGGGTGTCGCCGATTTCGCGGATTGCCTCCGTCAGCACGGTTGCGCCGTCCCAGAGTTCGTCCGTGTCGATGATCTTGCTGTAGGTCGTCAACGCACCGATGTTCATTACATCGCCATCGCGATCGATACCCTGCATAGCATCGATGCCGCCAATGTCGACGACTGTATCCGGGCCGATCAAGCCAATTTCCATGTTCGGCAGTAGCGTATGGCCCCCGGCCAGCACCTCTGCATCAGGATGCTCCTCCAACAGAGCTATGGCGTCTGCAATGGTTTCGGCCTCTCGGTACTCAAACGCGTCGGCGTCCATCACACACGACCTCCGTTTGCAGTGAGCCTACCCCGAAGCCGCTCGTCTATTAATAACATATTAACACGGTCGAGATCAACCGACTTTAAAACGTCGCCAGCCACATTAGCAACGGTGTGTGTCACGGTTCAACGTGGCTATGTGGTATATTTGCCACGTCTGCGACCCGATTGCTTATTATTTTGTGTTACCAGAGAACTCTGCAATGGCGGTCAAGGAGTTCCCAGTCGTCGAACCGCCGTTCGAGGAGCTCGACGGCGGCGTGGCTGGCGGCCAGTCGACAGTTGTCGGTGTCGTCCTTGCAGCTGGCACTAGCTCCCGATTCGGAGCGACAAACAAACTGCTCGCCGAGTGGGCGGACGCGCCGCTCGTGTCTCACGTGGTCGACACGCTGTTACGGTCGACCGTAGATAAGGTCGTGGTGGTCGTCGGCGACGACGCCGGACGTGTACGAAGGGCCGTCAGTGATTTCGAGGTTACCATTGTGCACAACGACCGGTACGCGTCCGGACAGTCCACCTCGGTGCGTCGGGGCATCACGGCAGCTCGGAATCACGGAGCTGATGCTGTTGTTTTCGCACTCGGGGATATGCCGACCGTTGAGGCCGAGAGCTTCGACCTACTCGTCGCTGCATATCGTACTGGCGTTAGTGAGGCCTTGGCAGCCGCCTGCAACGGGGCTCGCGGGAACCCGGTGTTGTTCGGTCGTCGCCATTTCGAGGCGTTAGCGGATGCAACTGGTGACACCGGTGGTCGTGAGATCTTACTCGACGACGACAGAGCCGTGCTCGTCGAAACCGGCGACCGTGGCGTGCTTGTCGACGTCGACTCTCCCGATGATATGTCGACACTGCGACTGTCCTCCTAATATGTCGATATTGACTCTCCCGACGGTACGTCGACGCTGCGACGATTTCGATCATCTGTTGACGCTGTAACCCACATCTCTCAGTTGTTGTGTTGGTGCTCGATTGCCGATGTCGGCTAGCTCTCCAGTAGCAGGCTTCGCGTCGCAATGAGGTCGACGATGGTACTGCTGTCCATGATTTCTGTGTCGACATCGGAGGGGTCGCTATCAGCGGTGTACCGCTTGACCTCGAACGAATCGAGGGAGTTCCTGTTTTCGGTGACTTGTTCGATGACTTCGATCCATTCGTCGGTGGTCGAGTTCCGGTAGGTGTTCCCACCCTCAAATCCGACCACGGGAACGTCTTCCGGCCACTCCCAAGCGAACTCCCGTGCGTACTCGCCGAGTTGCCAGACAAGTCGTTCGATACCTGCTGCCTCGTCTGTGGCACTCTCTGTCTGTTGTCTGAGGATTCGATCCCAGTAGTCGATGACACACGCTCTGAGATCCGCTTCGAGATCGTCTTCAGTGAGCTTCTGCTCGATCGGGTAGCCGATTTCGATAGCAACGATTGCATGATGGTCGAGATTGGTGAGACAATGTCGGCACTCCATTTCGAACGCGGAAACGCTCATCTGACCCTCAACAGTCAGATGGGCTATTTCAGTCGCACAGTTCGGACACCAGAGAAACACGACTCCATTATCGGGGGCTGACAGTTCATCGATAACAGTTAGATCGTCGAAAGGCTTGTCAAGCGGTGGGGCGGTCTCTGTTACGGACGCTCTGTCGGTTGTTTCGACGCGCTCGCCTGCGAACTTGGCGAGTTCGCGATCTTTCAGCAACGACTTAATAACGGAATCGTTGGAGGAATGTGATTCGGTTTCCCTAATCCGTTCGATTTGCTTTTTTGTCCATTCACGAATCCGAATTGTTGCCATTGTACTGATTATCGTCCGTATTACTGATACCTCTTTCCCACACTCGACTGTCTGGGTGGGTTATATCGAGTATTTGGGCGGCAATATGCTCTTTTCACTGGCCAGCGGCGTTAATTCGTCTGACAACCTCGTTCGGTGAGACGGTAATTTGATCAGCAGCGAGGCGATGAGAGACGAAGTCGATGAGACCGAACTCTTGGAGGAACTGTTTAGCAGCACTCCGGTTCATGCCGATGTGTTGGGTTACCCCGTGGACTGTCTGTGACTGGTTGATCGCGTCTGCGAGTTCGGCGACAGTGAGCGTCTCGGGAAGATCGATATCGCTCCTCATAGTCGGGTCGCCACACTGCTGTGTAGATGATTCGGTTACCACGTCTCGTACCTGCGCGGTAGCGAATGGTGACTGCTTGTTAAGACTGTCTACTGTTATGTTTCCGCCGTCAGTAACTGCACTCGTTGCCTCTTGGGTTGCGACGTCATCATCGACTCCTGAGGACGTGTTAGTCTGTTCATCCGTCGTCAATACACTGGTTTCAGGGTCCGTATCTGCTGGTGGCTCGGTTTCGGTACTGGCTGTGGCAGGTGTAGAAGAGCTACCAGTGTCCGTGTCGTCATCCGTTTCTTTGGGTGCCCTAGCATCGATGTACGACTTCGGTCTGGTATCATCCGGATCATGGATATCATACTCGATCATGTGTCGACGGACGGTCTCCGAGGTAACGTCGACCCCGAGTGCCTCCGTCATTTTCGGGAAGGAACTGTACTGCTCGTAGACCGCCTGCAGTGCATCCGGGTTTTTATATGCGGGGACTGTCTCCACGTTGGATTGACTACTTGTGGTAGCGAGGGTTTCACGCGGTGTGCCAGCATTTTCCGTGTGTTTCGATCCATCGGCCGACACCGTGACTGTCAGGTCGACTGCGACGTCTCCGTCTTCGATGGTGGCGTCCTTGGCATTTATTGAGACGACCTCTCCCATCTCTTCGTCCGTCAAAATTGGCACAGTGACGGCTAATTCGGCTGTGACTTCGCCGTCTGTGTTCAACAGGTCCTGGTCCATTTCGGCATGCTGGACTGTGGTCCCTGATGATTCTAAACGCGCGAGTACCTCTGAAAGCTCTTTGAAACTGTTACTGGCAACCATACTTGCGATCTCCGGTTGAATACTTCTCCTTCCTACTATCACATAAATATTGCCCCATACGTCCACAGTAATTCGATTACTTGTTACAGATGTCGCGTTTTATCGAATAGAACCGGACAAACGAACTCATACTATGGCGGCCGAGTGCCACCGGTGAACTGAACGTTGTTTATACTGGCCCATCCGACCCCCCCATGGCAGGAAGTGCTAGTTGGTTTTGATCGTTCCTTCGTTTGCGACGGTCCAAACAGTGGGATCGATTCGATGACCGTCGAAATCAGTGTACTCCGGATAGGCAGTGAAGACGAGGTACTCTGTCCGATCCCGGAGATACTCGACGAGCGTATGCAGATTCTCATCGTCAAGGCCACCAACGCTGTCGACGACTATCAGCGGGACGGACTCTCCCACGTCGAACGCCTGCCAGCCAGCCAGCGCCGCTACGAACCCGATGAGTTCCAGTTCGCCCTCGCTGAGCGCCGTAAGACTGGCTTCGCGCCCATCGCGGGCGACGACAATGTCGAAATCGGCGGTGAGCCGGGCAGACTCGAACCCCGTTTCGAACCGAGAGACGATATCGTCAATTGCCTGATCGAAGGCGGTCCGCGCCTCGCGTTTGACTCGATCTTTCCGGCTTCTGAGATCCTCGATTTCGGTTCGCATCGACTCCAGTTCCGTCTCGAGTCTGTCGATTTTGTCGGCTCTCGCGTCGAGTTCGTCGAGTTCGGCCGTCGCATCGTCAAGTTCGGCCTCGCGATACTTGATTTCGCTCTCGATGTCGGAGCGCTCCGACATCGTCTCGTCGACCGTCTCGGCCAGTTCGTCGGCGCGTGTGCTCGCGGCGTCCAGTCGCTCCTGTGTGTCCGCCAGACTCTGTTGTCTGTCGGCGAGTTGCTCTTCGAGTTCGAGTATGTCGGCTTTGAGTTCTTCCTCGCGGTGCTGTATCTGCTTTTGCTGTTCACGGCGGGCTTCGAGTTCTTCGGCCCTGTCGCGGTGCTGTTCGGCCGCTGCTCTGTGTTCTGTCAGTTGGTTTCCGAGTGCGTCAAGTTGTGACTCGATGCCTTCTCGCGTGGTATCGTTCCCACAGGTCCAACAGGTGACCGTGTCGCCAGCGATGTCGCGCTGGACATCCGTAATCAGGTCAAGCCTGCTTTCGTCGAGAACCATCTCGGTGGCAGAATACAGCGATTGGAGGATCTCCGCGTCCCGCTTGACATCATCCAGTTCCGCTCGGACACGTTCGAGCTGTTCGTCGACGTTCTCGTGATCCGGGACATCGAGTTCGTCGAGTTCCGTACGGTGTTCCGAGAGCCGGTTTCGTGTGCGTTCGATGCTCTGTTCGAGCTGGTCGACCCGGGTTTCTGCTTGCCGCTTGTCGGACCGGGCTTGGTTCAGCTGTTGCTGTGTCGAGTCCTCACCCTCTTCGCCCGGCTCGATAGCCTCGCGCTGCTCACGTAGCTCCTCGATTTCTCTGTTGAGTCTCGTGACTTTCTCCTGGACGCTCGGCAGTCGTTTGCTTGCCTCGGTGGCCTGCGAAAGCTCGGACTCGACACGCTCGCGTTCGCGTTTCAGCTCGGCGATCTGCTCGTCGATGTTCTGGAAGTCCAACGGCTCCAAGAGGACTTCTTCGAGGTTGTCGCCCCGTCGAACGGCTCTCCTGATCTCGTTGTGTTCGTCCAGACAGGCGAACAGCTCAGCCCGGATAACGTCGTATTCGTCGTCGAGATACGGCGTTCCCTCACGGCTAACAGTCGACCCGTTGCGAACGAGCCGCACCGTGGTATCCCCGGCTGGTGTCTGCAGGTCGACGTGACCCGAGTCCGCTCCTTCTGTCAGCTCGGTCGAGGTCCCGAGGGCCGTTTTGACCGCCTCGACGAAGCTCGATTTGCCCTGCCAGTTTGCGGCCTGTACAGCATTCAAACCTGGTTGGATGGTTGCACTCCCGTGGAGGATTCCGGCGATCCGCTCGATATCGATTGTCCAAACCATGGTTAGTTCCGAGAGACTTGCTGTGTGTTGTGGTCTTCACAGATGTACCCGCGTTCCAGCGCGACATCGAAAGGGACTCGCGTTGGACACGACTGACAACTGAGTTGGATTTGAACGTCGACATCAGCGGTCTCACCACCAGCGAGCGTTCCTTTGTTTGCGAGTGCCGAAAGCGCCGACTCCGTTTTCTCCTCTGCGATCTCGGTTGCTTTCCGGATACTTTCTTGTTCCCAGTTCGTACTTGCCGTCTGCGGTTCCTTGTGGCCGTCTAGACACTCTTTTAGATGTGTTCGCATTGTCCCCCACGAGACCAGATCTCGTTCAAGCCGATCACTGTCGATCCCGTCGACACGCAAGCTTTCGGTTACTTCCTCACCGACGAGGTCGTCGTCGCTTGTGAGGATCTCATAGTCGCTATCGAGTCTTGCACCGAGTGTTTCACGGCCGTGTTTGTCATACACAACCTGCAATAATCGTTTGTTGAACCACTCAGTGAGTGATCGATACCCCATCGCCGTTCGCTTGCCAGCGCCTGTCCAGCGGGCAAGAAGCCCCTCATTGATCGAGTCGTAGATGGGGTCGGCTGATTCGAGATCGTACCGCTCGATCACACCATCTATCTTACAACTGGTGTCCGAAGTCATTGTAGCTACAAACAGTGGCTACGTCTTATATATTGTTACGCAGTGTGTACAAAGCGTGTACAACATAGCAGATCTGCCACTCTCGGTGCACAGTTCCACAAAATTTACACACTTAGGGTGTTAATTACTATTGGATAAAAGTAACTTCTGCTTCGGATTAGCAGATTCTAGGCGGTAAGCCCCCTTCCTCAAGGAGCAACGCAGGCCGGAGGCTGAGTAGCATAGTAGGGAGGGGATACACCGCCGTCATTGTCTCTCCTACACTATTCAATCACTATCCCACAGGCCCACGTACCGACACATTTTTGTTGAAACAATGTATAAATGCCAGTGATGGATAAACACGAAATCGAAGGCCATGAAGTTATCCAGGGCAAGGTAAAACCAACCGGCAACGGCGCACACGTCCTCGTCCCAAAACAGTGGCGTGGCGCAGATGTGAAAATCGTCCGAACGTCTGACCCCGACGAATAGCTACGATCAATGCACTACGCCTACAGGTTCCGGCTCAACCCCACAGCAAAACAGCGTGAGCTACTGGATTATCACCGTGACACCTGTAGGCAACTCTACAACCACGCACTCGGTGAATTTGAGCAAATCCCCGACTCGGCGGGGACGCTCAATCAGCGTGTCCGACAGGTTCGTGACCAACTCACCGATCTCAAAGAGTGGTGGGATGAACTGAACGACCTGTATTCGACGGTTGCACAAGCCGCTGTCATGCGAATCGAAGACAGCATCAAAGCACTCTCTGAGTTGAAACAGAACAGCTACAACGTCGGCAGCCTCAACTGGAAAGCACCACAGGAGTTCCGCAGTTTCACCTACGTTCAGTCTGGTTTCGAGTTTGATAGTAAGAACGGCCAGCCTGTGCTTTCGCTATCGAAACTTGCGGATATTCCTATCGTGAAACACCGGGAGATACCCGACGACATGACGGTAAAAGAGGTCACGATCAAGAAGGAACCAACCGGTGAGTGGTTCGCTTCATTCGTCGTCGACGGCAAACAGACGCCGGAAAAACCAGCTGATCCCGAGCGGTGTGTCGGGATCGACGTTGGCATACTGAAATACGCCCACGATACGGATGGAACCGCTGTGGAGTCGCTTGATCTGTCGGATGAACGCGAGCGGTTGGAACGCGCCCAGCGCGATCTCTCACGCAAAGAACACGGGTCGAACAATTGGGAGCGGCAGCGAAAGGTCGTCGCCCGGCGGCACGCAGACCTGAAACGGAAGCGACGAGATTTCTTGCACAAGCTCTCGGCGTACTACGCCACCGAATACGACCTCGTAGCCGTTGAGGACCTAGACGCGAAGGGATTGGTCGAACTACCGGGCAACTCTCGGAACCGAGCGTCGGCGGCGTGGGGAACATTCAAGCGGATGCTTGAATACAAGTGTGAACGCGAAGGGGCGCATTTCGTGGCAGTTGATCCGAAGGACACGACCAAAGAGTGCGCCAGTTGTGGCGCGAAAACAGACAAACCACTATGGGTGCGGGAACACTCCTGCCCCTCATGCGGATTTGAAGCCGACAGAGACGCAAACGCGGCGATCAACATCCTTTCTCGCGGCCTGAAACAGCTAGGAGTGGGACACTCCGAATCAACGCCTGTGGAGACTGAGCTCCCTGTGGATACGCCTATATCTGCAAAGCGCGTCATCGAAGCAGGAAGCCCCATCCTCAAGGAGCGAACCGCGTCAGCGGTTAGCGAGTAGGGTGAGGTAGTTCACTGGACGGTCTGTCGACGCTGCGTATCACGGTGTGACACATCGCTCGCAAAAAGTAGCACCCACTGACGCTCTGTGGGACCTCACCAGTGGAGAAGATGTGTCGCAAATGTGTCGCGTGTGTCGTCAGGTCCCAAACGTCCATCCACTCGGTCGACAGGGCTTTGTGAACAACACTCCAACGGACACTCTCCCGGTGACTGACCAAGCAATTTCTTTGGAATCAAAAAGCTATTCCGACTAAAATAGCCACAAAAAGAATATTGTAGCGTTGTATCTGCCATTGTGTGGGGTAATTGATGCAAAGATTGAAAACTGTTCTCACTAAACTGATATCCATGAGAGGGATATGCACAGCGCGGTTCGATAGCAGGCCGACTGACGACTTTCGTACTCGGAGCTTAATATGAAAATCGACCTCACACTGAACGGCGAAGCGGTAACGCTTCAGGCTGCACGCTCGGATTCGTTGCTTGATCTTCTCCGCCAGTCCGGCTACACCGGCGCAAAGCGGGGCTGTAACACCGGTGACTGCGGGTTCTGCACTGTCATCGTCGACGGTGAGCCGATCAAGTCGTGTATCGAACCGGCCATCCGGATCGATGGTTCGGATGTCGAGACAATCGAGAGTTTGGGTACCCAAGACGACCTCCATCCTATTCAAGCAGCCTTCGTCGACAACGCGGCTCTCCAGTGTGGCTTCTGTATTCCCGGTATGATCATGCGGACGAAAGGACTGCTCGAAACGAATCCCGACCCGGACGAAGCGGAGATCAGGGACGCACTCTCGGGGAACCTCTGTCGATGTACCGGCTACGAGAAGATACTTGATGCCGTCGCTGACGCCGCGGACCGAGTGGCGGGCGAGACGGATGTGGCAGCCGACGGCGGTCGGATACCCAATGGGCAGTCGTGTACCGGGTGTGACTGCTACCCCGGTGGTGAGGACCAATGAGCAGACCCAACACGCCGAACGAGAACGGCCGGCCGGATGAGTCGACGTCGGCGGACACCGCCCCTCACGGCGCGGGAGACGAACAGCCGAGGGGTAGAAAACCGAAAGACGAGCGTGAGTCAGTATCGAGTCGGACAGAGAAAAGCGACGCTCGCAAGATAGTCACCGGCGAGGCGACATATACGGCCGATCACGCGGCGGCCTTCCCAAACCTCGCAGAAGCAGCCGTCGTCCGCTCGGAGATCGCACACGGCGTTGTCACCGATATCGAGACGAGCGCCGCAGCAGAGATGGATGGCGTTTACGCGGTTATCACACCAGACTCGCCGTCGGTGCCCGATAAACCGTACACATCGGCCGGACAGTCGTACCCCGAGCCTTCACCACTGGATCTCCACGTCCTCCGGAAACGGGTGCGCTATGTCGGTGACCCTATCGCTGCGGTCGCTGCCGAGGACGCTGCCACTGCGAGGGCTGCCGCGCGCCAGATAACAGTTACCTACGACGAGTACGACGCTGTCTTCGATACCGAGACGGCAACGGACGAGGCTGCTCCACAAATCCACGACCGGGACGATATCGAAAACCCACAGCCCGGCGCGGCGTACGAACGAAACATCGAAGCCCACGCTTTGGGCGAAATCGGCGACGTCGACGACGCTTTCGAGGCGGCAGCCACGAGGGATGATCGGACCGTCGTCGAAACCGAATGGGAGACACCCTACCAGTCCCACTGTGTCCCCGAACCACACACAACGATTGCACACCGCGACGAGGACAACCGGTATCACCTCGTGACCAGCACGCAGGTTCCGTACCACGTGCGCCGCCAGTTGGCACATCTGTTCGATGTCCCGATCCGGGACGTCCGGGTGACGAAACCACAGGTCGGAGCCGGATTTGGCGGCAAACAGTCCATGGTGATCGAGCCGATCACGCTCGCGCTGTCGCTGGCGGCCGACCGGCCGGTCAAACTGGAGGCGACGCGGCGCGAGGAGTTCCACGCGATGCGACTGCGTCGACCCTCTCGCATCGAGGTCCGGAGCGTCGTGACCGACGACGGCGAACTCGACGCCCTCGATATGTCGGTAGTGACCAATTCCGGTGCCTACGGCCCCCACGGCCTGACCGCGGCCGGTGCCATCGGGAAGAAACCGCTGCCGCTGTACACCCACACGCCGAACATTCGCTTCGAGATGGATGCCGTCCATACGAACCTGCCGATCGCGGGCGCAATGCGTGGCTACGGTGCGCCACAGGGACATTTCGCTGTCGAGGGGCATATGGACGAGGTTGCCCGCGAACTGGAGATCGACCCCATTGAGTTCCGCGCGCGGAATTACATCGGTGAGGGTGATCTCGACATCGCCTCGGGGATTCTCAAAGACGGGGAGTACGGCCGGAAAATCCGCTCTTGTGGTCTGGAAGAATGTATCGAACGGGGGAAAACTGCTATCGGCTGGGACGAGGTCGACCAACCCGATGCGGAGCATCTTCATCGGGGCTGTGGCATGGCGCTGGCGACACAGGGTAGCGGCATCCCCGGCGACGAGCTTGGGGCCGCACACATCAAAATGAACGAAGACGGCTCGTTTATTCTTCAGACGGGGGCCGTCGACATCGGGACAGGAGCCGATACAGCGATGTCGCAGATCGCCGCCGAGGTGCTCGGTACCTCACCCGAGGATATCGTCGTCCAACCATCGGATACGGACATCTCACCGTTCGATTACGGTGCCTACGCCTCGTCGACGACGTACGTGACCGGACAGGCGGTTCAAAAGGCCGCACTGGACGCCCGGGAGCAACTCTTCGAGTTCGCCGCTCAACTGCTTGATGAATCGGTTGAGAAGCTTGTAGCCCGTGACGGAGCAGTCTCCTCTAAGCGGACTGGCGAATCGGTCACACTCGAAGAAATCGGCTATGCATCCATCTACGGCGACGAAGTGCGTGCACAAATAATGGGCGAGGCGAGTCATAGCACCGACGAGTCCCCGCCTCCGTTCGGCGCGCAGTTCGCGGATATCACTGTCGACGAACGAACCGGCGAGTTCGAGGTTCACGAGCTCGCGTTCGCCGTCGACTGCGGGGTTGCGATCAACCCTGATCTCGCAGAGGGACAGGTGACTGGGGCAATGCATATGAGCTACGAACTGGCGACCGGTGCCGACCTCTCGTTCGATGACGACGGCACACCCGAGACACTTGGATTCCGCCACTACGGAATGCCTCGAACGTCCGACCAGCCCCCGCTGACACCGATTTTAGTCGAAACCCACGAACCGACGGGACCGTTCGGTGCGAAGTCGATCGCCGAAATCCCGACCAATGCTGTCCCACCGGCGTTGAGCAACGCGATCCGACGCGCCGTCGACGTCCGAATCAGCGACCTACCGATCACGGCGGGGAAAATCAAAACCGAACTTGACAAGCAATGAGACAGCCATCGATTGGTAGCTGTTGGCAGACGCCCCACAGTAGTATCACAGACGATAACACAGCGAAACGATTGGGTGGCGGATTACGGTGATCGACCCAGTCGACCTGCTGGTCAAGGGCACAGTCGTCGATGTCACTACGGGCTCCTTCGAAGATCGGGCAATCGCCGTCGACGATGGCGAGATCGTCGGCTTCGGGGAGCATCCGGCGTCCCGCGTACTTGAAGCAGCCTACGTGACGCCCGGGCTCATCGACGCCCACACTCACATCGAGGCATCGATGGTCACCATCCCCCAGTACGGCGAAGCAGTCGTGCCACACGGGGTGACAAGCGTCATCCACGACCCTCACGAAATAGCGAACGTACTTGGACCAGCGGGCGTGCGTAACTTCGGTGCTGACGCCGACAGCACGCCGCTGAAACCGCGGATGACAGTCCCGTCTTCAGTGCCAGCAACGCCGCTACAGGACGCCGGGGGATCGGTTGATGCGGCGGCGGTCGACGATCTCCTTGCGGTGGACCAAGCAGTCGCCCTCGGAGAGGTGATGGATCTGCCAGCCGTGCTCAATGGAGACGAGGAGATCCACACGAAGATTACCGCTGCACGCGACCACGGCCTGACAGTCGACGGCCACATCCCCGGCGTGACAGACGCATCGCTCCAGGACCTCGCCCGGTATCTCGACACTGACCACGAGAGTGTGACCCTCGATGAGGCACGAGCCAAAGCCGACGCTGGCTTCCGGGTCTACCTGCGCGAGGGGTCGACAAGTAAGAACCTTGAGGCCCTTGTCGACATTGTCGAGGAGGTGGACACTCGTCGGCTCTCGCTGTGTACCGACGACCGGAGCGTGGTCGATATACTCGAAAACGGTGGGATCAATGAGGCCGTCCAGAAAGCGATGGAACTGGGTGTCGCCCCGGTCACTGCCGTGCAGATGGCGACGCTGAACACTGCCGAGGCCTACGATCTTCCGTTCGGACGGATCGAACCCGGCGCACCCGCCGATTTGGTGCTGCTCTCGGAGCTCGAATCTTGGTCCGTTGAGCACGTCATCATCGATGGTGTCGTCGACCCAACAGCTGATTCGACTCCACCGAACCGGTCAGCGGTAGCTACTGATACCGTCACCTTTGACCCCGTCGACCCGTCGGATCTGGCTATCGAACACACGGGATCGGGGCCGGTCGAGGTTCGTGTTGAGTCGGCAATAGGGAGCTTCCGTACCGAACGCAGGATCGCAACAGTTCCCGTCGACACTTCGGACCCGCCTGCAGGAACCGATGGCGTACTCGTGAGCAATTGCGAGGCGGACGTGCTCCCGATGGCCGTCATCGAACGTCATGGCGGGCCCGGTAATGTGGGCTGTGGATTCGTCCACAACCTTGGGCTTGAGCGTGGTGCAATCGGCACGACGGTCGCACACGACGCACACAACTGCATCGTGGCCGGTGTGTCCCACACTGCGATAGTAACCGTCGCAAATCATCTCCGCGAGGTCGATGGTGGTATCGCCGTGTTCGATCCGGTAAGCGACGCGCTCACGACGCTTCCGCTGCCGGTCGCTGGACTCATATCGGATGCACCGATCGACGAGACTGCCAACTCGTTTGAGGCCGTTGTCGAGGCAGCGGCCGATATCGGCCTGTCAGTGCCGGGCGGTATCCTCGAACTGACCTATCTCGCACTCGAAGTCATCCCAACTGATCGACTGACGAACAACGGTCTCGTCGATGTCGAGGCAGGCGAGTACGTCGACGTTGTCGTCGAGTGAGCGTCGAAAGACGTATTAGCTGTCTGTACACAGATTACTCATGGAGACGATCCAATTCGACGCGCTAGAACTCGACGCAGTCGAACAGGACGACCCAAACGCTCATTGGCTTGCTGGATTCCCGTTCAGTTCAGATCGTCCCGGTGAGACGACGATGGAGTCGACAGACTACACCGTGGTGTACAACGAGCTCGATCCCGGCGCTCACATTGGCACTCACCGAGACGGATCTGATGAACTCCTGATCGTGCTAGCTGGGACCGTCGAAGCCGTCGTTGGCTCGGAAACGGCCACTGTTGATGCGGGAACGCTCACCGTGATTCCTGCCGATACCGACCACACTGTTCGAAACATCGGCTCGGAAACGGCTCGAATGGTCGGTCTCTTCGGTGCGGCACCGGTCGACTCAACGTTCGAATCGGAACCGACCCTCTCAGACGGGGACTGAGTGGCCGTAGTGATCCTCAGTCTCCCCAGCTCCGTTCCTCGAAGGCAGCGCGAGCGCGCCGGTAGACGTCCGCTTCGGAAACGGTGGTCACCGAGCCGTCCTCGACGATGACTTGGCCGTCGACCATGCTGAACTCGACGTCGTCCCCGGTAGCCGCATAGACGAGATACGAGTAGACGTCGTGCAACGGGACGCCACGACTGGTGTCGGTTCGAATCCCCACGACATCGGCTTTCCATCCCTCATAGAGTGCTCCGACCTGCTCGAATCCGGCTGCTCTCGCACCGTTTCGCGTTGCCATCCGGAACACCATCTCGGCAGGAAGTGTCCGTGGATCTTCGTGGGCGACTTTCTGGAGCAGTGTCGCCTGCCGCATCTCGGCTATCGGATCAAGTGTGTTGTTCGCTGGTGCGCCGTCGTTTCCCAGCGCGACATTGATTCCCCGATCGATATAGTCGACGATGGGCGCAATTCCCGCACCCACTTTCATATTCGACGACGGACAGTAGGTGACGTGTGTGCCGGTCTCTGCGAGGATTTCTCGTTCGTGCTCGTTCGTGAGAATCACGTGGGCCAAGACCACGTCTTCTCCGGTCAGTCCGACTTCGTGGAGCCATTCGATATCGCCCATCCCACGCTCGGCGGTCACGTCGTCGATGACAGACTGGTGTTCGCTGGCGTGGGTATGAATTCGGACGCCCTCGTAGTCGTCTGCAATCTCTCGTGCACCACGGAGACAGGCTTCCGAACAGGTCGGAGTGAACCGCGGTGTCACCGCGTAGCGGATCCGGTCGTCGTGGGAGCGGTGGTACCGGTCGATAAGCGATCGCGTCGTAGACAATCCAGTGGCAGTCTCCTCACAGAGCCCATCCGGGGCGTTGCGGTCCATCAGTACCTTCCCGAGGACGCCGCGAATGCCAGTGTTGCCTGCTGCCTCGAAGGCGCGTTCGGCGTGGTCAACCGTCAGATGGTCGACACAGCACGTGGTACCGTGGCCAAGCAGTTCGACGTAACTCAGTGTCGAGGCAAGTTCCAGTTCGTCGGCAGTCAGTTCGGCCTCGATGGGGAGAATATGGTCTTCGAGCCACTCGAAGAGGTCGGTGTCGTCTGCGAGCCCGCGGCCGGGGCTCTGGACGGAATGTACGTGGGTCTGTACGAATCCCGGAGAGATGATATCGAACGCCCGCCGGTGGTGGTCTGGGTACTGATCGACGAGATCCAATGCCGGGCCGACCGCTTCGATCTTGTCGCCGACGGTAACGACTGCACCATCCTCGATGACTGTCGTCTCGTCGACGACGACGGTTCCCGAGAGCAACATCGGTCTACAGTGGTCCCTCGACCGGGGTATCCTCGGGACCAAACGGGGTCTCGAACCAGATTGAGAACACGTAGGTATCCTCGACAGCAGCGAGCTCCCGCAACGACTGCACCCCGAGTGTGATCGTACTCCCCCGGCCCGGCGTCGTCACAACGAGTGCATCCCCGTCGGATGTCGTGATGTCGCCCACGAGGACGTGTGAGTACTCGCTGGAGATCGAGATGGGAGCTGCGACCTCAGCCGCTGTCATCGTATTGTCGCCCTCGTCAGTCGTCGCAGCCGGGTCTGTCGTGATAGCGGTCTCGGCTTCCAGCAGTTCGTCGACCGCCGCTCGGTCGGGTTGCCACGAGAGGCCTTCGAGCAGGAGGGCATCGAGTTTGACGCTGGTGTCGCCGGTGTCGATTTCCAGTCGTTCCCCTTTCGAGACGCGTTTCGTGATCGTGACTGCGTTCTCGCCGTCAGTAAGCCGTCGACGCTCGGTTTTACGCGTGTTTCCGACTGTATGGTCGTCGTACATTGTTAGAGCAGTGGGAGGGTCAGGTTCTTTGTGTTCAGGATAGTGTGATCGAGGTAGACCGTTCGGTGGCCAATAGAGAACCCATCGCCGTCCTCGTCGGGCCGTCGGAGAACCGTGTGTCGCTGTGCGGACAACAGATCATGGTCGGCCGTGTCGCCGTAACTTCGGAACACATGCTGGTTGTTGGCGACCGTTAGCTCTGTGTCGGTCGACTCGATAACCCGCACGTTGCCGATGACGTGCCGGATCCGCGAGCGAGGGTTCTCCGACCAAGCGTACTCTTTTTCGAGCCGCCCGACTCGTTCACGGAGCATCTCGTAGTCTTCTTTCAGATAATTCGTCGTTTCGCTGAACTCGGGTCGTTCAGAGCCGGGGTGACGAGCAACACGGATCGGGACTTCGAGCTGGATATCCTCATCGAGCAGCGTGAGCCACTCTTCGAGTTCGAACCCGTCGAGTAGATCCGCTTCGCGGTAGAGGAACTGCTCGATGCTGTGTTGTGTCTCCGGGTCGACGGGCGTCGCCGTCTCAGTGACCGAGAGCGAACTCATGGCTCGGCCTCCATCTCCGGGTCATTGTCGCTTTTTGAGGTCTCGCTCATCATCTCGTACCACGATTGCAGGATGGTTCGGGAGTTGCGCTCGTCGAAGTACAACCCCTTGGAGGTGACGTCCGCAGGCCCGTGGAGTGGGTCTTCGATGGTGTCGACTTCGTCGGTCATTTCGCCCATGCCCTGCTGCATATTCCCTCGTGTATCGCGCAGTTCGTGTGTCACGGCCCCACTGCTGTTGGAAATTCCCTCCCAGATGGTGAGATCGTCGGATTCGAACGCGCCGCCGGGGCTGAGACTCTCCCAGCCTCGGTGGGAATCCGAGAGAAATGACTCGTCGTCGGCGAACTCTTTTGGGACGAGCCACCAACTCGTCGTCTCGGTCGTCCCCGGACCGCGTGGGTTCCACTTCCGAATACAGGCCCACGGCCCGCCCCAACCGCCGGATTGGATGCCGTGTATGAGCGACATATTCGGGAAGACGCTCCCGAAGTGAAACACCGACCTGCCGAACAGTTCCCGCTGCTCAGCGGAAAGCTCTGGATTTAGATAGTCGGTGATCTCTTCGGGATAGCCCATGAACGTTTCTCCGTCCTCGGAGAGGTAGTACCCTATCGAGTGTCGATCCGTGCAGGCGAGATACGATGCCGCCGGGAAGTCGTCAAGTTCCTCCCACGGGTCTTTCGAGAAGGTCTCGGTTTCGAGACCAGCCTGATGGGTTGTGAGGACGTGATACGAATCTCCGGAGAAGTTGTCGGCAGACGTTTTCCAGTCGTGGCTGGACTCCCAACGGTGTGGCTCGCCGACGACCGTCATGCCCGCCTCGGTCGCCCCGAAGAGTACGTCGAGATACCACGTGAAGTCGCCAAGATACGCTTCGAGCGAGGGTCCCTCCTCGGCGATCCGACCGAATATCAACCCCCGATAGGTTTCCAGACAGGCTTCTTCGAGCGTGATCTCCTCGTCATCGAGATCTTGATAGGCTTCGCTCATATGTGGCATTCCTTGGAGCGTGCCGTCGTTCTTGTAGGTCCACCCGTGGTACGGACACCGGAAGTGAGAGGTGTTCCCGTTTTCAGCAGTACAGAACTGCGCGCCGCGATGCATACAACTGTCCAGGAACGCATGTAGTTCTCCGTTTTCGTCCCGTGTCAGAATAAACGGATCTTCGCCGATGTATCGTCGAGCATAGTCCCCTGGCTCCTCAAACTCGGAGACATGCCCCATGTAGACCCACGCTTGACCGAAGATACGCCGCAGTTCCAGCGGGTAGAGATCCGAGTTGTTCATGATTTCTAGCGGATACCGTCCACCGTTTATTGCTGAACCAGTTTTTTCAATAATCTCGTTTATTCTGCCGTGTTTATTGTCTGAACTCGATCTATTCATTGATTCTGAGTTCATCACCATCTCATAATAATGGTTGTGTCCAAAAATAATTCTTGCAGTCAGCCAGCTCGGAGGTGGACCAACGCCGGTGTGTGATCTCTGATGAGTTCGGTGTCGACACAGTGTGTCTGTGGCACACGAACTACTCGTGTGTGGCGACTGCTTCGATCTCGATGGCAGCCCCGTCAGCGAGACGTTGGACTTCGAATGCCGTCCGTGCTGGCGGCTCCGAATCGAAAAACGATCGGTAAACCTCGTTCATCCGGTTGAAGTCACCGATATCGGTCATATACACTGTCGTCTTGAGGACGTGAGCCATCGTTAGATCCGCGGCGACGAGAATCTGCTCGATGTTCGAGAGTGCTTGCTCGGTCTGGACAGTGATCGGCTCGTCGTCAAGCACCTCTCCCGTCGGCGTTATCGGGATCTGTCCGGCTGTAAACAGCAGGTCTCCGTTCGTCGTGCCGTGGCTGTAGGGGCCAAGTACGTCCGCGTTCTCTGGGACGTCGACAACTCGCTTCATACGGATGCCAACACGGAGTACAAAATAAAGTCTCGCTGCGACAACCGCCGTGTGTGGTGGGCGGTGGTTTCAGCTGTTGACACACCACGCCGGTCAGCGGCGCTACGAGCTGGGGACGCTTCCGTTGATGCCTTCGACGTAGCTTCCCATCTCGCCGAAGAGGAACGAGTCGGACTCGCCAGCGAACTGTGTGTCTTGCCAGACCGTCCGGTCGCCGTTGATGAGTTCGTCCTGTTTCGTTTCGACTTCGCTCACGACGCTATCGGGCACCTGCGGCCCCCAGTCTCCGAGGCCGACGACGCCAGCATCGAGCCCCTCCCAGTAGGCGTCCGACTCCCAGTTGTCGTCGTTAATCGCCTGAAGCGTCGGCGCGTAGAACTCCTCCCAATTGAATACGGCTGAGTTACCGTAGTAGTCGCCGCCCGCCTCGGCCATCGAGGTCGTGTAGGTGAAGGCCCACGCTTCGTTGCTGGCAGCGGTCTGGGTGGCTGCAGTGGTCGTCTGGTGGTTGTTGATTACGTCGGCTCCACTGTCGGTTAAGGCATTGACTGCCTGAGTCACCGCTGGCGGGTCGACCCATGCATTGGTCCACCTGACATCGGCTGTAACGTCGGGATTGACAGTCCGTGCTCCTTGCACGAACGCGTTGATCTGGCGGATCAGCTCCGGAATCGGAAACGCCGCGACGTATCCGATTTGATTCGTCTCGGTGAGGAGGCCCGCAGCGACGCCACACAGGAACCGGGCTTGGTAGAGCCGCCCGTAGTACCGCCCCATGTTGTCTTGGGTCTTGAAGCCCGAACAGTGTTCGAAGGTCGTCTCCGGGTAGTCCGGTGCCATACTGTGCAGCGGATCCATGTAGCCGAACGTAGTTCCGAAGATTGCGTCCATCCCGCTGGAAACGTACTGTTCGGCCACTCGCTGGACATCGCCGGGGGCAACCGCCTCGGAAAACTCCGTTTCGAGCCAGTCGAAGCGTTCGGTGACTTCCTGCCGGGCGTCCTCGTGTGCTCGGTCCCAGCCAACATCGCCGACTTCGGCTTGGTAAATGAACGCGGCGTTCACGCCATCTCCGCCTGATGGTTCCGAACTACCTGAACACCCAGCTAGTCCGATAAGTCCGGCCGTCCCGGCGGCTGTTTTCAGTGCATCTCGTCGTGATATATGAGTTCTTGTCATTGTATGTCTCGAATATTATATGCGTAGTCTCTCAACTAGTGTCCACTTTTTTCTCATTTTGGGTGGTACATACTCACGTAATCCCATGTAATGATAAAGTTTGGTAATAAATATCTATTTGCGGTAGCTACCTAGTGAATTTGCCGGAATTACCGGTGCTTGGGTGATTATAGTCGTCGACCAGTCTCGGTCAGTGGTAGTGTGCCACATCTCCAATACGTGTGTGGCTCACTCAGATGAGTGTAGACCGCTCAGTCGGCTTCACGGGTGTACGACTGGACCAGCGCCGACGGCTGGGCGAGTTCACTGTTCTCGGCTCGAACAACAGTGATGACCAAGACGAGCAGCGTCACGATATACGGGTATGTCGACATGATCGTCGGATTCATGACGAAATCGATAATGGGGTTAGCGATGCCAGCGACGGGCGATCCGGGACCCAGTGTGAGGTCGAACGCTTGGGAGTACAACTGAAGTGCGTTGAACAGCCCAAACAGGTAAGCACCCAAAAGAATCCGCCCGGGACGCCAGCGGGCGAAAATGACAAGGGCCACTGCAACCCACCCGCGGCCAGCGGTCATCCCTGTCGACCATATCTGGTTGAACGACAGTGATAGGTGCGCACCTGCAGCACCGGCCAGTACTCCGCCGATTACCACGGCGAGGTACCGCATCTTGTAAACGTCGACGCCCATCGTATCGGCCGTCTCCGGATCCTCACCGACAGAGATGAGTTCCAGTCCTATGTTCGTCCGGTAGAGGAACAGCCAGACCAGCGGAACGAGGAGGAGCGCGATATAATCTGTGGCCGTGCTCTGGAAGACGGCGGGTCCGATAATCGGGATCTCGACGAGGAAATCGCCGATGATTGGAATCGTCCGTTCGGGGAACCCCGAGATCGAGTTTCCGGTGTAGCTGTTCCCGAAGTACGTCGTCAGCCCGGTTCCGAGAAGCGTCAGCATAATCCCGCTGACCGCCTGATCGGAGTTGAGCGAGATACAGAGGAAGCCGTGGATCAGTGCCATGAGACCGCCAGCAAAGACGGCAACGCCGAGACCGAGCCAGTAGCTCCCAGTTACTACGGTCGTCACGAACCCAGTCAGGGCACCGACTAACATCATCCCCTCGACACCGAGGTTGAGCACTCCGGCCCGTTCACTAATGAGTTCACCGAGTCCAGCGAGGATGAGGACCGTACTGGCGTTGACCGTCGCGTTTGCCAGCCCCGCAAGCAGTCCAGTCATCAGATCTCACCATCCGGCTGCGTGACACCACGTGACTCCCGATCCCGGTTCAACGAGAGGTCGACACTGTACTGTTTGAAGAACTCCGCGGTGAGCAAAAACAGGATAATCAGCGCTTGGATGATGTCGACGATCGCAGCGGGCACACTCAGTAGCGTCTCGATGCTTGACCCACCGACGAAAATCACGGCGAAAAACAGTGCGGCAAGCATGACTTGGAACGCACCGTTGCGGCCGAGCAACGCGATGGGGATCGCCGTGAAGCCGTATCCTGGAGCGAAAAACGCACGCAAACGCGTTTGGACGCCGGAGATCTCGCTGATGCCAGCGAAGCCAGCGAAAGCACCACCAGCCATGAGGACGAACAGGTAGATCTTGTACTTGCTCATCCCGGCCTGTTCGGCTGCCCGGTCGTTCGCACCGATGAATGTGATCTCAAAGCCCAGTCGCGTGTGATTCACGAGTATGTAAGTCAGCGCGACGAACACAATCGCGAGGAGAATCCCAATCGGAAACCCGAGTCCAGGAATATCCGGCAGTTGGGCTGCCAGCGGGAGCTGTGCGGTCTGTGGGAAGTTCGCGCCGGGAGCTTGCATCGGGCCACGGACAACGTAGTTTTTGACATCCGCAGCAATGAACGTAAACAGCAGCGTAGTGATGATCTCGTTGATCCCCCACTTAGCTCGGAGTACTGCGGGGATCGCTACCCAGAGAGCACCCGCGATACCCGCCCCGACGAACATCAGCGGGAGGAGCGCGATCATCGGCAGCGACACGTTTAGCCCAATCCACGTGCCAGCTATTGCACCGATGAACAGTTGACCTTCCGCACCGATGTTCCAAAGCTGCGCTTTTAATGGCACGTACACGGCCAGCCCAGCGAATATCAACGGCACGGCCTTGGCCACCGTCTCCGTGAGCCCGAACTCCGTCGTGAGCGTCTGGAAGAACATGACCTCGTATGCGACAATTGGATTCACCCCCAATGCGAACAGCGCAATACCGCTTACTGCGAGTGCTGCTAGAATCGTGAACACCGGCGTCCCGTACTCCATCCACTGCGGCACGTCTTCACGTGCGTCCAACTCGACGTTGAATTCCATCAGGACTCACTCCGACCGCCGTCGGCGGCAGCGACTGGCTGTGACTGCTGGCCGACATCGCCGCCGTTCATTTCGAGTCCGATCCGCCGCCGGTCCGCTGCGTCGGGTGTTGTTTCGTAAACGAACTCCCCTTCGTAGATGACGAGAATCCGATCGCTGAGATCGAGTATCTCGTCGAGGTCCTCCGAGAGCAGCAGGATACCGGTGCCACTGTCGCGCTGTTCGAGGAGTCGCTCGCGGATGAATTCGATCGCGCCGACGTCGACGCCGCGTGTCGGCTGGTTTGCGACGAGAAGGTCCGGATTGCGGTCGATCTCTCGTGCGAGGATGAGTTTCTGTAGGTTCCCACCCGACAGTTCCCCAGCTGTGATCTCCGAGACATCCGTGATGCCACGGATGTCGAACTCGTCGACGAGTGAGCCCGTGTACGACGCCGTCGACTCGTAGTCGAGCCGCAACCCAGCTCCGAACTCGTTGCTCGTGTACCCCTTCATAATTGCGTTGTGCATGACCGACAGGGGCTCCGCACAGCCGTCCCGATGGCGGTCCTCGGGGACGAACGACACGCCGTTATCGATGAACGAGCGGGGCGGTTTATTCGTAAGCTCCTCACCGTTGATCGAAACCGATCCGCCAGTGGCCTCACGGACACCAACCAGTGTTTCGGCCAGTTCCATCTGTCCGTTCCCGCTGACGCCCGCGATACCGATGATCTCGCCTTCGTGGAGCGTCATGTCGACTCCGGAGAGCGCCTCGATCCCTCTCTCGTCGTCTGCACGCAGGTTTGAGGCTTCGAGCACGGGGGTACCGATTGAGACGGACTCCTTTTCGATTTCGAACAGCACGTCGCGGCCAACCATCATCTTGGCCAGTTCCTCTCGACTGACGTCGGCCGTCTCGACCGTTCCGACGTTTTCGCCGTCCCGAAGGACGGTCACGCGGTCTGTGATCGACTGGACCTCCTTGAGCTTGTGCGTGATGATGATGATCGACAGGCCCTGATCGGTGAGTTTCCGCAGCGTCTCGAAGAGCCGCTCGGCCTCCGTCGGCGAGAGGACCGCCGTCGGCTCGTCGAGAATTAACAGGTCGACATCCCGGTACAGGGCCTTGAGAATCTCGACCCGCTGACGCTCGCCAACATCGAGCTCCCAGACCGGTGCCGAGACATCGATATCGAACCCGTAATCGTCTGCCAGCGACTGGATTTTTTTCACCGGTTCGTCGAGTCCGAGCGTGAATCTGGCTGCGAGCCACTGCAGAACGTTGCTGGAGGCCACCGATGAGACCGGGCCGCTGTCGTCTGCTCCACTGCCGTTGCGGAACGCGGCTGCCGGTTCACGCCTACCGAGAATAATGTTCTTTGCGACAGACAGCCGCGGGATGAGTTTGAAATGCTGGTGAACCATCCCGATGCCAGCGTCGATAGCATCCTGCGGGGACGATAGTTCGAGCCGCTCGTTATTTAAATAGACCTCCCCACTGTCTGCCGAATACAGCCCGTACAACACCTTCATTAGTGTGCTCTTTCCAGCACCGTTCTCTCCGAGGAGGCCGTGAATCTCTCCTTCACGGACAGTTATCGAGACGTCGTCGTTCGCGATTACGCCTGGAAACGTCTTCGTGATGTTATCCATCCGGACGAAAGGGTCTCCGCTCATATTCTTTGATCGTCAGATACACACCCTCCAACAGCATATAAAGCCTACTTTATTGGGCCTTTTATTGTATGATTTTGTACTAACACACAATATAACGAAACGATTGTCAAAAGATAAGTGGTGATAAACCGGTTGGATAGGGATCTTGTGACGGTCGACAGCGTGAGCCGGACTTGCCACACGAATGAGCCGATACGAATCATTAAGTGTCGGTTCGAAGATGTCCGCTTCAATGACTGCAGCAACTGACTACCTGAGCCAGTATTCGGTACGGCCGATCGAGTCGATTGTGCGGGCCCTGCGTGGTGTGGAGTAACCCGATGACGGACTTACTCGTGACAAACGGACGTGTCATTACTCAAGATACTAATCGGACCGTAATTGAGGGCGGTGCCGTGGCTATCGAGGGCGATGAAATCACCGCAGTCGGAACCACCGACGAACTTGGCAGCGTTCACGCCGCCGATCGTGTTATCGACGCCGAAGGGGGCGCTGTCATCCCTGGGCTAGTCAATCCTCACACCCACGTCTCGGACATTTTGCTTCGCGGCTCGTTTGCCGAGGACCGCGGCCTGCTGGATTGGCTCTACAACGTCAAACGCCCGGGGACACTCGCAATGGACCCCGACGAGCACGCGCTCGCAGCGACGTTGTATTGCATCGAGGCGATCCAGTCGGGCGTGACGGCGTTCGTCGAAAACGACACCGAGGTTCTCTGGGACGACTGGTCGACCATCGAGGCAAAACTCGGTGTCTACGACGAAGCAGGCATCCGCAACGTCTACGGCGCGGGTATGGTCGACCGCGGTGCCGACGCGGTGTTTCAGGAGCTCGTCACCGATATTCAAGCTCGGGAAGACGACGTCGACCACCCACCGCTAGAGACGTTTGTCGAGGAGACTGATGACGTCATCGCCGAAGTCGACTCACTGATCGAAACCTACGACGGGACCGCCAACGGTCGACAGTCGATCTGGCCAGCGCCGGTCGTCGTCGAGACCACGACGAACCGCTGTTTTCGGGAGGCCTACGCACTCGCAGAGAAACACGACGTGATGACGACGGCTCATGTCGCCGAAGCCGAGGCCCAAGAGCAGCGCGATCTCTCCAGCATCGAGTACCTCCGCAACGTCGGCTACCTCGGTGAGCGCACACTGTTGGGTCACTGCGTCCAGATCGACGCGAGCGACATTCGTACTCTTGCGGAAACCGGGACGGCGGTCGCGCACAACTTCATGGCGAATATGCGGCTTGCAACCGGGTTTGCCCCGGTTGTGAAGATGCTCGATACGGGTGTCACCGTCGGTCTCGGAACCGACAACTCGATTTTGAGCGATACGGTCAATCCCCTCAGCGACGTTCGCGCTATGGCTGGTGGCCACAAGGGGTACCACCGCGATGCTGGCGTTGTCGACGCACAGACGGCCTTCGATATGATCACGCGGGATGCCGCTACCGCTATCGGGCGCGCCGAGAGCCTCGGCTCGCTCGAAGCGGGAACACAGGCGGACCTCGCAATCGTCGACCTTGACCACCCGCATCTAACCCCCAGCAAGGACCCGGTGTTTACACTCGTCCACGCTGCTCAGGGCTTCGAGGTCGACACCGTGGTCTGTGCTGGCGATGTCATCATGGAGAACCGCGAGATACAGACGTTCGACGAACCCCTCGATAGTATCCTCTCTCGCGCCTCGGAGGCGGCGACAGATATCGCCGACCGAACCGGCTACAAGTGACCTTTGGGACCGAGTCGAACAATAACGAGATCGTAGCCCAGTCAGCGCCCGATTCAAACCCTCGAACAGGAGAATTAGGGCCTCTGTTCGTGTGCGGCTTTCCGCTCGGTTTCGAGATCCATCCCGAGGCCGATCTCGCTACCGCGTCGACGGATTTCGTCGGCGTCGACGACGGTCACCTCGCCGTCTTCCATGAGGACATTCCCGTCGACCATAGTAAACTGGACGTCGTCGCCATGGGCGGCGAAAACGAGGTGCGAAAAGATGTCGTGCATCGGGACCGACCGAGTCTGGTCCGTGGTGAGACCGATGATATCGGCTCGCCATCCCTCCCGGAGTTCTCCGAGGTCATCGAACCCGGCGGCCTTTGCACCGTTTCGAGTCGCCATCTCGAAGATCGTCCGTGCCGGGGTAGCAGTCGGCTCCAGCTGGTCGACTTTCTGTAAGAGGCTTGCCTGTCGCATCTCGGTCAGCGGATCGAGCGTGTTGTTACACGGCGCGCCGTCGTTGCCCAGCGCGACGTTGATGCCGCGGTCGAGGTAGTCCTCGATGGGTGCGACACCGCTTGCGAGTTTCATATTCGACGACGGACAGTGAGTAACGTGGGTACCAGTCTCCGCGAGAACCTCACGTTCGCTGTCGTCGGTCCACACGCAGTGTGCCAAGACGACGTCTTCGCCGGTGAGGCCGACCTCGTCGAGCCAGTGGATGTTCCGCAGTCCGGTGTCGGATTCGACCGTTTCGATCTCGCTTCGGTTCTCGCTGGCGTGGGTGTGAATCCGGACGCCGTCGTAGGTGTCGGCTAACTCGCGGGCACCACGGAGACACTGTTCACTACAGGAGACCGCAAACCGTGGGGTCACTGCGTACCGAATTCGGTCGTCGAACGCCCCATGGTAGGCCTCGATCAGCCGTTCAGACTCCGCAAGCGCCCGGTCGGTGTCCTCTTCGAGGGCGTCGGGCGACCGTTGGTCCATTAGCACCTTCCCAAGGACGCCGCGGATACCCAACTCGCCTGCGGCCTCGAAGGCACGATCGGCGTGTGCGACCGAGAGGTGATCGATACATGTCGTCGTGCCGTTCTCGATCAGTTCGAGATAGCCGAGTTTGGCGGCGACCTCCATCTCGTCGGCCGACAGCGATGCCTCCATCGGGAGTACGTAATCGAACAACCAGTCCAGTAGTTCGGTATCGTCGGCGATGCCGCGGCCCAAACTCTGGACCGAGTGGATATGTCCGCCGACAAAGCCGGGGAGCAACAGATCGTAGGCGTGTCGCTCTCTGTCCGTATACTGGTCGACGAGTTCCGCTCGATGGCCGACAGCTTCGATCTGTGAGCCGTCGACGACGACAGCGCCATCCTCGATCACGGTCGTCGAATCCACGACGACGGTCCCGGTTAGTATCATTCCGCTCCCGGATACCGGGGACGGGCTGAAAAGTGTCACCCCTGCAACAGTGCCACAGGTCGGCCACACACGCCACTCACACATACTGGGTGTCTGTCATCGTCCGTAGTTCGAATGGTCCGCGAAAGAACTATTCGTCAGGTCGGTCGATTGGGTGGCATGACACTGAACGCCGAAGAGATCATTAACATCGGTGATACCCTTCTCCAGCGGCATCCGGATGGCTTCACCGACAGCTTCGAGACGAACCGTCATCGCGTGTCGACCCTGACTGACGTCGAGTCGCGGCGGGTCCGGAACCGGATTGCAGGCTACATTACCAGACAACAACAGAGCCGGTCCCAACAGGTCTAGACCGGGGGATTTCGCCGCGGTTTTGGCTTTGCTTACTGATCCCAATCAGGAACGACACGACTGAGGAACTGTCCGTGTCCCGGTTCGGCAACGATCTCACCGCTGTCGGCGACCAGTGTACCGCGGACGAACGTTTTTTTCACTCGTCCAGTCACTTCACGGCCATCGTAGATCGAATAGTCCGCATTCGAGTGGTTCTGGGCTGCGTTGATCGTATAGGTCTCGCCGGGATCGAACACCACGAGATCGGCGTCGGCACCCGGTTCGATCCGCCCCTTTGAGGGGAGTCCGAACGTGCGGGCTGGCGTAGTACACATGAGCCGGACAAGCGAGGGATACGAGAGGCCGCGCCGATTCACGGCTTCGTCGTGGAAGACCGGCAGGCTTGTCTGGAGGCTGTTGACGCCGAAGGCGCTCTCCCACCAAGGGCCGCCCTCTTTTCGGCTGGTGGGGAGTGCGACGTGGTCGGTCGAGACAACCGAAAGCGTCCCGTCGCGGAATCGGTCGAACAATGCGTTGATATCGTCCTGCGTCCGCAGCGGCGGTGCCATGATCGCGCGGTTTCCAAGGCGGCCGTAGGTGGAGTCGTCGAGCGCGGTATAGTGTGTACACGTTTCGGCCCTGACGTTCGAACCGTCAGTTCGGACCGAGGCGATAGCATCGGCTGCTGCCTTTGAGGTCGTGTGGACGCCGTAATACTTCGCGTCGGCCGCGACGGCGAGTCGAGCAGCCGCTCCAGCCGCCATCGCCTCGGCGTAGTCCGGCCGCGACTGGGGGTAGGCCGATGTCGACTCGCCCGAAGGGTCCGATTTTACCGCCTTCGTCCGCTCGGTGCACACGGAGTAGTCTTCGGTGTGAACCATGCCGACCGCACCGAGTTCGGCGAGTCGGTCGAACACCTCGCCGATGAACCCGTTGGAGAGCCGGATGTCGTCAGTCGTGAACATCTTAAACGAGGTGACCCCCGCCTCAACGAGCGCTGGGAATTCGTCGAGTACTTCGGGCGTCTCCTGAGTAATCACGGGGTGTTGCCCACAGTCGATCAGCGGGAATGCGCCGTCTTTGTGGCGTTCGACAGCTCCCCAGAGGGTCCCGTCTTCGTCCCACTCGCCGTCATCCCATCCCTGCCATGCGAACGTTAGGAGGCTGGTGACGCCACCCACGGCGGCCGCTGCGGTCCCTGTTTCGTAGGAGTCGATCGAGTTATACCCCGCGAGGTGAGTGTGGGGGTCGACTACTCCCGGGAGTACGAGGTTACCGCCAACGTCGATTCGTCGGTCAGCCGTCGGCAGCGCCCGTTCGTCGCCGACGCCGACGATCGTTCCGTCGTCGATACCGACAGTTGCATCAAACATCGAGTCTGCAGTTACAACTGTGCCGCTGGTGATGAGCGTCTCTATCGGTGCCATTACCGATCGTTCTCGCATAGGCTGGGGAAATCGTTCATCCGAATTTTGAGTCGGGACAATCTCTTAGTTGTGTCCAGACGAGTAGTTGATGCGGGTATAGTGCGATCAAGCCTCTTCGGTTGTGTATAGCCGATAGAATCGAACTGCCAATCTATGAGGCTGTTTTGGTGATTAGCGTTCATTGTGAGATATCCCATGCTACGTGTATTTATAACCTGAAATTGCCACACAGACACCGAACGTCTGCACATGCCGTCTGATGTGTCCGACTGATCCGACCGCGGGTCGACTGCCGGACCACGCAACAAATTACTGTACTCTCAGTGGTCGGTTGATGTGCTGGATCAGTCGTCGTCTGTTGGTTTCAGAGTCGACGAAACGGGGTCAGCAGAATCAAACAACGGACTGGAACTGCCGGGAACAAACGTATTCAGTAGTAATGCTCCGAGACCCGTCATAATAACCGGCTCCCCGAAGAGCGTCTGTGCCCCAGCAGGTAGCCCCGAAAGTGCATCAGGAACAGTTGCGATACCCAGCCCGAGACCGAGTGAGGTCGCAATAATAACCATGTTGCGCCGGTTCATCTCGATATTTAAAAAGAGCAGGCGCATACCGCTTGCAGCAACCATCCCGACCATTACTAATACGGCTCCACCAAACACCGACGCAGGGATTGTCGTCACAATGGCCCCGAATTTAGGAATGAGTCCGAGCCCAACGAGAATGAAGCCTCCGATACCGACAATGTGTCGACTCATCACGCCAGTAAAGTTGATAATGCCAACGTTCTGTGAGAACGAAGTCTGTGGGAACGATCCGAAGATGGCCCCGATAGCACTGATGAATCCGTCCGCGAAGATGCCACCACGGAATTCTGTTTTGGTTGGATTCCGGCCTTCTGCGGCGGTAATACCGGACATATCTCCGATTGTTTCCATCCCTGACACTAAGAAAAGAAACATGAACGTAAGGAGTGGGATTGCCTCAAAGCTAAATCCAAACCGTCCTGGCGTCGGCACGGCGACCCATGCAGCCTCGTACACCGGTGTGAAGTCAACGACGCCGAAAGCGACTGCAGTAATGTAACCAACACTGATTCCGACAATGATACTTAGTATGCGCCAGATACCAGTTAAAAACAGATTAAAAAGGACCGCAATGGCGAGAACTAACGAGGCAAGTCCGAGGTTTTGCATTGAGCCGAAGTCTGCAGCTCCAACGCCACCTGCAGAGTACTCCATGCCGACCGGAATGAGATACAGACCGATGATAATCACAATCAGGCCGGTGACGAGTGGAGGGAAAAACGATTCGAGTCGGTTAAACTGCCAACCGAGGAGGAAGGGAACCACAAAGGCTGCAATCAGAATTGAACCGAAGACGACGTCCAGGCCGGAACTTGCGCCAATCGAGCTCATCGCACCGACGAAGGCAAAACTCGTTCCCATTACGATCGGTAGCTTGGCACCAATAGGTCCGACGGTATAGGCCTGAACGAGGGTTGCAACTCCTGCAAAGAGGATGGCCATCTGTACCAAAAACGTTGTATCGCTAGCCCCTAGCCCAGCAGCCCCCGCAACAATGAATGCGACCGCAGTTGAGGGGACAATCATAACTGACACATGTTGTAATCCAAGGAGTATTGATTTCGGAAGCGGAGGCTTTTCTTCAATACCGTAGTTGATTCTAATCTCATCACCGCTATTATTGGACATGATTCGTAAGTGAAAGAGAGGTGACTAAACTTAAAATTTTTTCTCGACAAGATATATGCCAAATATAGTTCCAAAATCTACGACAGAGGGTAGTAACAGCAGTTGGGATTAGTTCAATTAGAATATGTTGTGTCGGTATCGGCCTGAACAACAGTGATCAACAGAACCGAACTACCTGTGTGAATTGTGTGTCGGTAATAGGGAGGAGTAATTTAACTAACGGCCGGATAGAATGCCGAGAGGATGGCTGAACTCACAGTCCAAGCCCTCAATGGGATGGACAAGACATCATTCGTCGATACCCTAGAAAGTGTATATGAAACATCTCCTTGGGTAGCCGAGCGAGCCGCTTCGGACCGACCGTTCGACTCTATCGAGGCCGTCCACGAGAGCATGAGACAGGCTGTACAGAACGCCTCACACGACAACCAGCTCGAACTGTTACAGGCCCACCCTGACCTCGGAGAGCAAACCGAAATGACCGACGCCTCGCGCGAGGAGCAGGCCTCGGCTGGCCTTGACCAACTCTCCCGAGAGCAGTACGAGGCGTTTCAGCGGCTGAACGAAACATACCGTGACACCTTCGGCTTCCCGTTCATCATGGCGGTGAAAGGTGCGTCTCCGGATGTGATTCAAGCGACAATGGAGGACCGAGTCGACAATTCGGAGTCCAAAGAGTTCCAGACAGCCTTAGACGAAGTACACGAGATCGCACGGTTGCGGCTCGACGAACTACTGACATCGTAACGGCCTCCGGATGTGTGGTGTGTGGCACACGTCTGCAGGCACGTCCAACGGCTCGTTCTCTGATATTCGAAATTAGAGGTCGTAAAACCGGAACCAACGGGTTTCGGAACTGAGGACAAGCGGCCAAAGCCGAACACATATTTTAGTTTTCTGTATGTTGTGTCACCAATCATCGGACGATTGTTGATATTTTGCCAGTGAAAAGATACTTTATATAGCCAGTGGCAGTGAGAGGTGAACGATGCGAGAGTTAGGAAATCGGGTAGACGGACTGTGGGATCAAGAACGAGAGGCTTCTAACGTTGTGTCAGGAGGAACGGCAACCCAATGAGCGAAAGTGAACTGTCAAACGCTGACGAGCGGACGATGAACTACGGCAAAGAGAAAGTCGCCGTCTATCGGACGTACGGGACCCCATTGGAGGACGTTCGGACGATTCCGGAGTCTGATTTCGATGGCCGAAACAACATACTGTTCGGATTAGAACTCCGTATGCAGGTCGAAGGCGAGGAGTTCCTGCCGTCGTTCAGCGATGGCGACAACAGTATGGTCGTTGCAACGGACTCGATGAAGAACTTTGTACTCCACCACGCGGGAGAGTACGACGGTGCGACAGTCGAGGGCTTCCTCCACTTCGTGGGGTCGCTGTTTCTGGAGACCTACTCGCAGGTGGATGCTGTACAGATGTCTGCCGACGAACTCCCCTTCGACGAGCAACCCGTTCCTGAAAACGATGCGTTCGAGGCCAGTGATCTCGTCTTCGGTGTCTCCCATGGCGAGTCGGCGTTCGGAGAACTCTATCTGACTCGGGGCGATGACGGATCAGCCATCGAGAACCATCGAAGCGGTGTCACCGGAATCGAACTCGTCAAAGTCAAAGATAATTCGTTCGTCGGCTACGTCGACGACGAGTATACGACCCTTCCAGAACGAGAGAATCGAACGCTCTACGTCGCGATGGATATCTTCTGGACATACGCCGATTCGGTCGACGCGCTCGGAGACGACCCACAGCGCTACGTTCCTGCCGAGCAGGTACGCGATATTGTACAGACCGTCTTCCACGAACTCGACGTAAACTCGATTCAAGAGCTGATCTATCAGACCGGGCTTCGGATTCTCGAACGCTACCCTCAACTCGAATCGGTCAGCTTTGAGGCGAACAATCGAACATGGATCAAAGAGCGCGACGATCTGGACGGGGACGGGAAGGTGCTGCGAGAACCGCCGCGACCGACCGGCTTCCAGCAGTTCTCGATGGACCGTAGCGACCTCGACGAGGAGGACACAGCATGAGTGCCGAACTAACAACACACGTCCTCGACACGGGCCGAGAGGGCCCTGCTGAAGGTGTCGAGGTGACACTACAGCGACTGGACGGCGACGGACCAGCCGAGACGATCGCTCAGGGAACTACCAACGATGATGGTCGACTCAATGAGCCGCTGTTGACCGAATCCCAAATGGAGGCCGGCACATATCAACTGCTCTTCGATGTTGGAGCCTACTATCGACAGGGGCCCTCGGGGTCGACGTTCTTGGAGACAGTCCCGGTCCGATTTGTTATCGACGATGCCAACGACCACTATCACGTCCCGCTGTTGTTGTCTCCCGGCGGGTACACAACCTATCGAGGAAGCTGAACCGTTGGCTCCTATGATACCTTTCAGACTCCGTGTCTGGTGTGTAAATATTAACAGATACCTAACCAATCGGCAGGCGATAGCCGCCGCAGACGAGGACGTCGACTGATGACCGAATCTCGGTTTCCGGTTGATGGTGACCGACTCCAGCAAGATATCGAGCGCAACGCACAGTTCGGCACTATCGCGACCGAAAACGGGCGCGGCCGAACGGTGCTGCCGGGGACCACGCCGAACCAGCAGGCCCGTGAAAGCCTCGTCGAGCGATTGATCTTTGCGGATCTGACCGTCGACACCGATGCTGTCGGCAATATCACCGGAACGTGGCTGCCCGAGGGGTGCGATCCCGAGGCTCCACCGGTTGCTGTTGGGAGTCACCTCGACTCCGTTCCGAACGGTGGCATCTTCGACGGCCCACTCGGAGTCTACGCGGCTCTCGAAGCCGTCCGGGCGCTCCAAGACGCCGACGTATCCACGACAAGACCGATCCAAGTCGTCTGTTTTACTGGTGAGGAGGGGACACGATTCGCTGACGGGGTGCTCGGATCGTCGGTTGCCGCTGGCCTGCTTGACATCGCCACGGCGCTCGAACTGTCGGACGGCACGGAGACGCTTCGTGAGGCGTTGGAGGATATCGGCTTCCACGGCGAGGGACGTCTCGACGCGACCGACTGGCACGCATGGCTGGAACTCCACGTCGAACAGAGCCAGCGGCTCGAACAGTTGGACGTTTCGGCTGGGGTCGTGACGACAATTAACGGGACTACGAGGCTCCACGGGACCATCGAAGGGACGCCAGAACACACCGGATCAACGTCGATGGCGGATCGAACGGACGCGCTTGCGGCCGCCAGTGAGTTTGTTCTCGCGGTCGAACAGGCGGCACAGGCTGCCGCTGAAACGGACCCAACGGCCGTCGCAACTGTCGGCGAACTCTCCGTTGATCCGGGTGCGGTCAACGTCGTCCCGGGCCAAGTCGAATTCAGCGTCGACATCCGTGCTGTCAATCAATCAGTGATCGATCGACTCGTCGACCGTGCCGAGTCGAAACTCGAAGCTCTCGAAGCCGACCGCGGCGTCGAGACAACGCTCGACTGCTCGTACGACGTGTCGCCCGCCGATATGGCACCAAGTTGTCGTGCTGCGTTACACGACGCAGGGGATGCTTTGGGTATCGAAACTGTCGACGTTCATTCGGGGGCAGGACATGATACAATGCAGATCGCCACCGCGACCGACGCAGGCTTGTTGTTTGCTCCATCTCGGGGTGGACATTCACACAACCCCCTCGAATGGACCGACTGGTGGGACTGTGCTGCTGCGACCGAAGTACTCACAGAAGCACTCTACTCACTCGCTACCAACGGTGCTGACACATGATATGTTACGAAACACAACCAATGAGACGATACCACAGCCACATTCGAACCATAGCGGAGACAGCACTGTTATCGACTACTCCTCGACTGGCCCCACAATGGACAGGAGAGTCGGACAGTGAGTGATCTCGAACTAGTTGTCGACGGAGACGTGTTATCATCGACGTTCCTGCCCGAGGCCGCTCCGGAATCGGTCGAGGCTGTGCGGGAACTGGCTCCCCTACATACCGAACTGATGCATGTTCGGTGGAGTGGTCACGCAACATGGATCAACATCGACGAGATCGATCTTCCGGAGATCCCACGTGAGAACCATACGGTCTATCCGTCCTATGGGGACCTGCTGTTGTACCCGGGGTACCGGAACGAACAGGAAATTCTCGTCCCGTGTGGACCGACCTGTTTCAAAAGCCCGGCCGGTGAACTCGCTGGCAATCATTTTGCAACACTCGAAACACCACGTGACGCGCTCGCTGCAATCGAAGAGCGAACACTGCAGGAGGGTGTGCTTGATGTGACGCTCCGAGTGGTCGACTAACGGATTCAGTTTTGTGTCAATGAGATTGTCACGGCAATTCCAAAACAAACGGACAAGACTGCAAGCATATATACCGCACATAGTTACAGGAAACAGAAGAGCAGGACCGAAACTATTGACTCCAATCCACTGCTCGTTTTAATTGTGTCACTGCTTTCAGTGTTAACTTCGGCCATTCTCCCTGTCGTTTCGGTTGCGGGTATTGGTATGATTCTCGGCTATACTCGTGATATCGAAGTCGACCCTCTTTCAACGATTACCATCTACGTGCTGACTCCAGCGCTGGTTTTCCATAGCCTAGTAACAACACCAATCAAGGGATCGACTGTTGCCCGATTGTTCACTGGTGTCGTGATCTTCACTGTCGTTGTTGTTGTGCTCGCAGTAGGAACCGGTCATTTGATCGGCGAGAAAGAGCCAATTCTTGGTGCGTTCGTGCTATCGACCAGCTTCGCCAATGCGGGCAACTACGGGATTCCACTCTCGGCGTTTGCCTTTGGTGCGGTCGGTCGAAGCACGGCTGTCCTCTATATCGCTGTCCAGTCGATTTTGATGTACACACTCGGAGTCTACATCGCCTCTCGTGGGCAGACCGGGTCAATACGAAGTGCTGTCGGCGCAGTGTTTCGTCTCCCGCTTGTGTATGCCGTCGTCGCCGCCGGAATCATCCGTGTATTTGAGATCGCACCACCGACCGATACCGCGCTCATGCAGACAATCAAACTCACCGGTGACGCGGCGATTCCTGTGATGTTGTTGTTGCTCGGTATTCAGCTTGCAGGCTCAACCGGGAAGGGGACTGTACAGCGAGTACTTCCGGCGACGACGCTAAAATTGCTAGTCGCCCCGATTATTGCTATCGGAGTTGCGTTAGCGCTCGGTCTCACTGGGACTGTCGGTCGTGTGTTTATCCTAGAGTGTGCAATGCCCGCAGCTATCACACCACTGATACTCACAATTGAGTTCGGTGACAAAAGTGTGGGTCTGTCAGCTGCCGACTACGTCAGCACGACGATTCTTGTTAGTACACTAGCTAGTACAGTAACGTTGACTGGGCTGATCTTGCTGCTCCAGTCCGGTACCGTACTGTAGGTGATCTCAGAGTATAGCATTGAATTGGTAGTCTGTACCAACAAGTTCATTCCGTATACATTGAGCAGAGCAATCTTCGAAGGTAGAACTGTCAAACATCAGTCTCGGTCGACAGTCTGTTAAATGTATTAAGCGAGGATCGTGGTGATTCAAATACGACTATACAAATTTTCGAGGGTCGAGTTACACGTTTTCGGGATGTGGATAGCTACAAATCACATCTTACCTGATAGATTCTTCTGAAATGCACTGTATAGTTAGCGATCTCCTCAGCTGGCGTCCGATTATCTAGTGATTAATGCGGTCGCTGGCGGTTATAATAATGTACAAACTGCGAACACCAGCGACGAACGCTCGACCGACTGCCCACCCACGAATTATGGAAGCGGTCGATCCTCATTTTGAGTGTCTGAAAACACTTTTCGATCAGGTTCCGGTCTGTATAATCACGCCGATGCTGAGTTCTAATCGAGCAAGGACAGTCTGATAGCCGAAGCCATCAACGAGAAACACGGCCTCGGAGAGGTCGTGTTTCTCGGAGAGTCCATGCAAAAACGCAGCAGCTGGATCGGTGCCGTGAGTTCCGAAGAGATCGACACCCAAAATCAACTTGGTGCCGAGGTTTATTGCAGCATATAACCAAGACCACTCGCCATTGATTTTGACAGCGGTCTCGTCTACAGCGACCCGCTTCGGCTGCGCCTCAGGCGGGTCGAGAACGCTGTCAGCTACTCGATGTACCCACTGAAAGATTGCCTGATGAGACCGTTGTACGCCGAATAGTCGGAGAACTGCTTGTGTCTCTCTAAGTGAACAGCCAGTCGCGTGGAGCCGGACGGCGAACGCCCTGACGGGCGTCCCCAGAAATCGAAGATTTCTGGTGTGCGAACGAGGCGTGTAGCGTCTCGTTAACGTCGCCGTCCGTTCTCGCTCCCAACATTCAAGATTTGCCATGTCCAACGTCTCTCTGAGCAGTTCTGGCGACAGCATAGACAACTCTAACCACGAACTGCTCACTTCTTAAACTGGCTTAACTAGACAGTGCTGTTTCGGAGGATAGGGTATCGAATAGCGACATCAACCGGTTTTCGGGATTTTTGTAGAGGTATTCAAAGGCCTAACGTGTTGATTACAAACAAACAGAGAGATTCTGATTCGGTTCGTACCACTCCATCCGATGTGGTTTCCGAAAGCCGGGAGGTCGACGAAAACCGGTTGTACAACTACCTAACGAGAGTCGCTCGTCTCACAGACGTTGCGATAATCGACGCCGATCTCCTCGGTGATAGCGTTGTTACACCGTATCAGCAGCAGGTCGAACTCGAACTCTGTCGACTCCTGTTGGACGGTTTGGAGTTCCTCATCGAGTTCTTCGCCAGCCTTTATCTGCTCGTCGTCGAGGAGTTCGCGCATCGGCTCGATAGTCTCCTAGCGGTACTCCTCGGCTGCGGCGGTGGGGTCGATCTTCCGAAAGGGGTACTCCCTAACAGGGAGACACCCGTCGACGTCTGGCGTGGGATAGAGATCAACGGGTCGACTGCATCGAGAGGGGGTGAGTCAATATCGGTTGTAAGATTTGGTGGGCGATAGGTCGAAATGGGGATGCTCCGTCGTAGAGTGTATGCGTTTCGATGTCAGTATTCAACCCTTGAGGGGTTGAGAAGTGATTGCAGCAGCGATCCTTGGACACCCACAGACACTCCTTGCGGTGGGACGAGAGGCCAGTACAGACAATATAGTTATTATATTGTAGGGAGACTGATACGCATGGACACGCGGTGGAACTCATTTGTCCGAAATATCATCCTATCTACAGGAATCCTTGTGGTGTTGTACGGTCTTCGAGCCGCAGCCCCACTTGGCACCCTTTTACTTGCGTTCAATCCAGTGCGTATTACTACAATACTGGGGCTAAATTACCCGGAGTCGTTCGATGCTGTGATTTTTATCATGGAAATATTTCTACTCGGTTTGGTCGGTACGACTGCTGCTCACCTCGTTCATAGATGGGCAACCGACACCCACCATGGCGGTTGGTATCTCGGCGTGGCTGGGGCCCTCAGTATACTCAGTGTCCACTGGATTAAATGGGCAATTCAATTCTTCGGTACGACCCATACCGATACAGAACCGCTTGTCATTACGGGTATTTCAGGGGTGATACTGCTTGTGCTGGCCGGGTGGTTCACTGGGATGTTCGCTGGCAGTGGTGCACAAAAGTGAACGGTAGACGACTGTGGAAGCTATACACGTTTACAGTTCAAGACCGACAGCGAGACGACAGTCACGAACGGCGTCGTGATCGTTACCACACAGGCCGATGATGTCTACCTTGAGCGAATCATAACGACGAACCGTACATTTATTGTTTCACGACCGACATCGGTAGACGATGTCGACTGCCCTCCGCAACGGCCTCCGGATCGCGTTGAACGAGCCGCGTGTCTTTGGCCTTGCGGGTAGTTCGATTCTGCTCGACATCCTCACTCGACTCGTCCTTGCCGGGACTGTCCATCCCGTACTGGCCGTCCTCTGGCCACCAGTCGTCGCACTCCCCCTACTTGGCGCGGGGGCACCGACAGTCAGGCGACTCGCGGACGATCCGGCGTCGACACCGCAGTGGGCCCTCGGTTCGACACTTCGGGAGATCGGCCCGCGACTCATCGTGGGTGCCGTCGTGGGCCACCTCTGTGCGATTGTACTCGGGACTTCGGCGTTCCTGATAGTCGACACTGCAGTCCGGATCCTGATGTATGCCATCGGATGGTCCGTTCCCGCAGGCCTCGTGTTTTTCCTGCCGCTTCCGGGAGTTGCGGCTGGAACGCTCCTCGCATGGGGACTGCTCGTGCCGACGGTCGCACAACTGGCCACCGGCCGCAGTCTCCGTGATGCTGCCGATGGGTCACTCCGGGCCCTCGCTGATCGTCGACGGACTGCGTACGCGCTGTCTTTGCACGGCGGGATCGTCTTCATTGTTGCTGCGACCGTCGGCATCTGTTTGCTCCTTGCGAACGAACAGTATGCGACCCAGGAGGCGGCATTCGTTGCGTTTGTAACTCTGATTGGGGTTGGTGTCGCAGTCCTGCTCGTCCTCGGTGTGTTCGCCTATCCGATTCACGTCGCCTTCGCGGCTACAGCCACGGACCGACCCCGGACAATCCCAGTCGGTCGGATCGCGATCGCTTGCCTCCTTGTCTCCGGATTGGTCATCGGTGCGAGTGCGATTCGCGTGACAGAGAGTCGTCCCATGCCAGCTACCACAGCATCAACGCCCCTGCCTGCTGACGGGACAGCTGCCTACGCAACGGCCATCGGACGGACAGCAGCCGTCGACCACCGACTAATCGTCGATCAAGCACGAGATGATGAGCGAATCATATATTCAGCCGTCGTTGAGCGGTCTTCACGACAGATCTTGGTCTCACAGCAGTCCAGGGATCGATCGTTTACCGGCTATGCCGACAGCGGCGTCGTGTATCGATTGCATGCCGATTCCTTCGGCCTCTTTTCGCTTGGCGAACGCCGGATAAACGACGATAGCGTTCGTTCTCTGCCGGGATATTGGGAGTTGAACAGTGGGTACGACATCACGGACGCGGTCGGTTTTGATCTCCCGGATCCACAGACTGGAAACTGGGAGACAATCCATGAAGAAAACGGGATACTGACGCTCGAACTCACCGATGACCAAGCGGTGTTCGACGCCGTACTACCGGTCGACAGCGAGACTATGAGCGCGGAGACGGCGTGGATACGGATGCGTGTCGACCGAGAGCGCGGTGTCGTCCTCGGCGGTCGTGCAGTCATCAACGGGACATATAATGAGTATAATGACAATCGAGTTTCTCGGGCGTACAACTATACCGTCAAAACCGGACGATCCGTAGATGTCCACCGACCGGACGTGCTTGGGTCACGTTCGGTTGGCGAGTGGACGTGGGATCTCTTTGCCTACTAAACGAACCGGTGGGAACAACTGATAGCCTCCTACGGCGAAAGCCATGCGGTCCGTTGTATGGCGATGTCTGGAACGAATCCGAGTGAACATCGAATTTGGATGGTACCCATGGCTTGGCCGTGGAATGATGTCATCCGGGACCGTCAATCGTCGCTGGGGATCTCGGCATCGCTAAGCGAGGCGTCGGGCTGGAAGACAATACTCGGGTCCAGATCATCGAGCGGTTCGCCTGCCCGAACCCGATTGGGCCAGTCGTGATTGGCGAGCGCCCCGGTTCCAAGTGTGATCAGGTCGGAGCCGTCTGCCAGCGCCTCCCGTGCGTTCTCCGGGTCCCCAAGGCTTCCGTTGGCGATCACGGCGACATCGTCGTCGACATACTCGATCGCCAGTTCGGCGAGCGTTCGGTCGGTATCCGGCACCTCCGGGGCGGTCGCGTCGCCGCCAGTGACGTGGACGTAGTCGGCACCGGCCTCCGAGAGCGCCTCGAACAGCACAGCGGCAGTTTCCTCGCCGTCAGGCCAAACCCGTTCCTCGTCGGTAACTGCCGCCTGAGAGGTACGCACGCCGACGACGAACGCATCGGGCGTCGCCTCGTCGATTGCGGCTGTCACCTCGGCGGGGAATCGCGCGCGGTTCGCCGGAGAGCCACCATACTCGTCGTCACGGTCGTTGACCAGCGGGTCGACGAACTCATGGAGGAGATAGCCGTTGGCCGCGTGGACCTCGATACCATCGAAGCCAGCATCAACCGCGCGTTTGGCGGACGCAACGAATCCCTCTTTCACCTCTGCGAGGCCGTCAGTATCGAGCGTGTCAGCTTCCGGGAACTCACCGGAGCCGCCGTAGAGCTCGGACATCTCGCCCGGCGGGCGGTAGACTGAGGGGGCGATCGAATCATAGCCATAGCGATTGCCCTGTGCTTGTGCGCCGGCGTGCATGAGTTGTGCGAAGATGGGGCTCCCCTCCTCGTGGACGGCGTCGACCACGCGCTCCCAAGCCGCCGCCTGCTCGTCGGTAGCGAGGCCGGGTTGGTTGGGGTAGCCTTGGCTGTGAGTTGCGTCCGGGTGGACGCCCTCAGTAATGAGGAACGAGAAACCACCGCGGGCGAAGGAAGCATAGTAGCGGGCCATCCGGTCGGTTGCATGGCCGTCGTCGGTTGCACTTGTACGCGTCATCGGTGCGAGGCCAATTCGATTGTCAATATTGTGGCTATTTAGTTCAAATTCGTCAAAGAGTGGGTCGTCAGTCATCGTAGTTTCGTATGCTGGTTAGACACATAAGGAATCGGCGGTTGCGTGCTTGATCGAACAACCCAATTGAATTATAATTCTCTGTCTGTGGTTTAGTCCAATTGATCCAACAACTGGGTGACGTAGGGACTATTGTCCCAGCTACGATGAGAACTGATCGTCCTAATGAGTGTCCGTGCCATCGTGTGTGCCATATATCCATTCCTCGCATAATCACAGAGTAGTCGCGACGTCGGTACGATACGGGGGCCTTGGAGAACAGCATGGATGAGTGCAAAGTTTGTCCCACCGAATTTGTCGGTCAGGAACCCGTCGACATCAAGTCCGTTTGCAAGAACGATTCCATCCGTTTCGCCATCGTCAAGACCGAATGTTGGTCTTGACTCGGGGACATCTGACCGTTCATACGGATCGATAACTGTAACGTAGTCTTGGGCCGCGAGAACGTTCGTGGCAGCAGCACTGTGAATGTCCTGATACTGTGTGATATCGTGGAGTTCTGAAACGACTTCGGGCGGTACAGAGACCTCACAAGCAGTGAGCAGATACTGAAGGGGGTCCGGCGCAGTAGTAGTGTCATACTCTCCGTCTGCACGCGGAACAGCGAGACTCACAAGTGCGCTTGTATCGGCGACGACCGTCCGTAAGGGTGACCTACTCATTGGTCAGCGACATCATCAGTTACGACTGACGTGGCATCCCCACCATAGATGTCGACGTCATCCGGAGCAGCGATATCGAGTGGTTCCTCTGATAGGTCTGATTTGAGAAGCCGTAGCCGCTGGGCGGTTTCAGCACCGACTAGCTGCTTAACAGCCTCGAAATCAAGTTGATCGTTGTAGTACTTCGTAGCCACCAATTCTTGGAACGTCTCGCTGCCGGCGGTGTCCTCTATATACTCTCGCATTGCCTCAACAAGGACATCTGTTCGGTCCTTGTCGAAGAGGTCAGCAATTGCATCAAGCCGTTCGACGAGATACTCCGGAGACTGGAAGTGGACTCGTCGGGGATCGTCACTAGCACCCATATTATGTGCAAGTTATGCACACAGAAACATAATGATTTCGGCGGTTGCACAGAGCTTGCACATCATTTTAATCCGTTTGCAAGAAGTCGATTCAGGCCTTAGTGACTGCCCCAATGATCTCCTGAGCAGTTGAGCTAATTCGACCAAGGCGATCTTGGATCACCTCCGAATCCTCGTTTTCCCACGCCGCCAAGTAGAACGCAGACCCACTCGTATCCAAATCGAAGAACCGACCCACAATATACGCTACGGCCTCAGCCTCAACCTCACGTTTTGCTCGCTCAGGTTCACTGTCGACACTGAAGTGCAACAGGGCATGGGCATACTCATGAATCAACGTCACCGCCAGATCAGCCTGATTCGCTCGGGCTTTTGCTTCAACAACAGGGTAAAACGAATGGACGCATCGATACTTGCAGACGCCCATCGCCTCTCCGTACTCCCACTCATCGGTCTCAACAACGCGAACGGTCACACCGAGATCATCGGCTACCTCCGTGAGCTTCATCACGAGATCGCTGCCGTCGCCAGTGGCCGCGGTCTCCAGTTCGGGAAGGGGCTCACCCTCGGTCTGAGAGACATCGAAGACAGTCGTAGGTCTGAACCCGACAAGTCCTTTTGACCACTCTCCTGGAGGCCTCTCGTCGTACTCACAGTTGATCTGGTCGTGGTAGCTGGGTGCATTCTTGCACTTCGGACAGCGCTTGGTGATGATCGGAGCCCAGATCCAGATTGCCTGCTCGCCCTTCAGGACGTGCCTCTCGAAGTCGTTCCGCCACGTGTGGTAGCCTGCAACCCTCGTTGCCTCGGGACACTGGAGTTTGATCAACAGCGTATTTCGATGCGAGTAGTCATGGAAGCGACTCTGGACATCGAGCCACTCTTGGAACGCTTTGCTTTCTTGTGCATCGTCGACGTGATCGACGAGCTCGTCGATCCAGTGTTCGATCGTACTGTGCATCTCATCGTGTCGGGTGTCGCTCTCCTTGAAGGAAATCGACGTTTCATTAGTAGCCATGATATTCACACGACGAGTTCTGCTTCTTCAGAACGCGCCGCACCCCTTGGGGCGCGAAAAAATACTGCGGTTAAGTTGGTGGGAAGTAGACGCTGTGTTCGCCGGCTAGCTCTTCGAGTCGATTCCGGTGTCGGTGCGTAAAGTAACAGTCGTAGCTGCAGTACCCACAGAGGTCTCCGGTATCGTACTCAGCCACGAAGAGTCCACGTTCGGTCGACCAGACGTTCATACTGCACTCAGAACACGCTGGGCTCTCGATATCGCTCGGTGAGGGCCCACGATACGCGTACTCGACACCGACATCCTGGAGCGTCGACTCGGGCCAGACGCCGTGGGCTCGCCAGAACTCTCGGACCTTCCCGAGACCATGCCGTACGATCTTCCGAACCGTCGTGTGATCGGCAGCACGACCACTATCGTCCCAACCACGGTCGGTCCAGAACTCACCAAATTGAGCCCCTCGATGTAAGCCGTTCCAGTCGAGACCGACAATATCTGCAGGAGGATCACCTGATAGCGTTGGACAGGTGAGCTGCCGGATCACCCTCAACTGTTTTAGGCACGATCACTAGATGTGACTCCGGATAGCTTGCTTGGATACCACGAGCAGCAGCAACGTACTCCTCAACCTCGTTGACACTGTAGGCATCACCGATCACGCCGACCTGTGGTTCGTACCGAAAAAATCGCTCAACGTATCGAGTGAGGTCGGGATTCCAGAAGTCATTATCAAGCATTCCGACTGGCAACTACAGGCCCGTGTATTGGTTTTGTTGGTAGGTACAGTCTTCTCGAAAGTCGGTGAGAAAACCGAGGTTGAAAGCATCCAACGCGAAGGGAACGCGGTGGAGAAATGCGACGTAGTCGGTCTGCCGGGCCGCTGCAATTTCACTGGTTGTGCTACTGGTCGTACGTGCTGCTAATACCATTTTGAATCATCGCGAGAACTCGCTCCCCGCACCCCTCTCGGGGAGAAAAATCGTCGTCAGTAGCAGGCTTAACCAACAGTATTCGTAGTTACCACTTTTTGTTGGTTAAAAGTACGTGGGTCCAGAAGGAGTCAGTTGAGCGCTCTGTTTTTCCACTTCAGAACAGATCTCGTCAGTTGTTAGAACCGGCGCGTAGTTCATCTCACCGTCGACACTACTCTTCAACAGGAAATCGATAAATCGCCAGATATTGTACAGCAACACTGCGAACACGGAGTAGAACAGCCATACACGGTAGTCCTTTGAGGAGGTCATAGATGATAGAGAACCTCAGTAGACGGAATGTACAGGGCGCGAATTGGTTAGTCGGCAGATGTTTGCAGGGTCGAAAAGATCCAGAGTGACATGGTAGCCACATAGCCTAATAGGCCATCTTACCTGTCTTAAAAAGACCCTACCGTGGGAAGAGGATGGCACCTCAGTTAGAGGCAGTCTTGGCCTACCTAAGTGAATAAACTCACCATTCCGCGATACCCCCGTCTTCGTGATTCCATACCGGATTGTACCATCCAACATCAGCGCGTGACTGCTCACGAACATACTCCTCGTCCACAACGATACCCAGTCCCGGGTCGGTCGGGCGTTGAACGTAGCCGTCGTCGAACTCGAATGTTGCAGGATCGTCGAGATATTGAAGTCCGACGCTCTTGGCTGGGTCGTGGAGCGCCAAGTCCTGCTCTTGCATGAAGGCATTGTGCGAACAGAATACTACCTGTAGATTCGCCGCAAAGGCGACGGGGCTCAACGGACAGTGCGGAATCATCGTCACATCGAACGTCTCTGCCATGGTCGCAATCTTCCGTAATTCCGTTATTCCGCCAACGTGTGTAACGTCTGGCTGGATAACCGTGACCGCGCCGTCGGTCAGAAGCGGTTTGAAATCGTACCGCGAGTAGAACCGCTCACCGGTCGCGATGGGAACTGTCGTTTGTGCGGTGAGCATCGAGAGAAACTCGGAGTGTTCCGGCAGTAAGGGTTGGTCGACGAACATCAGATCATACGGTTCAATGGCCTCCACGAGACGGCGGGCCATCGGTTTCGAAACGCGGCCGTGGAAGTCGACACCGAGATAGAGCTCGTCACCGATGGCGTCTCGGACGGTTGCGACCCGTCGACGTGCCTGTTCGACCGCGTCCGGTGGTTCCAAGGCACGGAACTCTGCCGTCGCATTCATTTTGATGGCCTTGTATCCCTGATTGCGGCGGTTGATAGCCTCCTTCGCTATCTGCTCTCTGTCTTCGCCGCCGACCCACTGATGGACGAGCACTTTGTCGCGGACGTGGCTGCCGAGCAGTTCGTGGATCGGTGCCCCGTAGTGTTTTCCCTTGATATCCCACAGGGCGTGGTCGATACCGGCCAATGCACTCATGAGAACCGGCCCACCCCGGTAGTAGCCGCCTTGGTACATCATCCGCCAGTGGCGTTCGATAGCCAGCGGGTCTTTCCCGAGTAGATACCCTCCGACGAGTTCCTCGACGGCGGCTTCGACCGTCTGGAGACGCCCCTGTACGATTGGTTCGCCCCAACCAACGAGACCGTCGCTCGTCTCCAATTTTAGCAGAAGCCACCGCGGTGGGACTGCGAACAGTTCGTAGTCAGTGATACGCATACCCAATATGGCTCCAACGACTATCTTAAATCTGGGCCCTCCTCACCGTTCTGACGGCCGTGTCGAGGCAGGGCTAGTCTGCGCTCGCACTCGCGTCTTGAGACTGTTCGTCAAGGGCTCTAAGTCGGCGTTGTCCAGTTTCCGCTGGTGGAGCATCTCGTCGGGGGTGCCATTGGAGGGCCAGGTCCAACTGAATCAAAAAAATCTGTCGACTTCTTAGAGACTGGTGCCACTCAGAGAAACCGCAGACACGCTGGAGAACCTGTCTCTGTTCGGGGCCCAGCAGGTCGGACTTTACCGATTTGCGGGTCGAAATCAACTGACATCACGTCGTTACTGTGGGTGTGACAAACGAAGAGTCGGTCTCCGTTGGGATGAATTGCAAAGTTTCGAGGATACTGTCCAGTCGTTCGTGTGACCGCAGTCCGTGTTAGATGGCTAGGTGAACTCCGACACTCGAACGTGGCGATGGAGTCATGGCCGCGATTCGACACAAACACGTAGTCGCCAGATGGGTGGACATGTACGTCAGCAGCAATAGTATCAGACGCATCGGCTCTCTCTGGAAGAGTCGAGAGTGTGTCGGTAACTGTCGGCCGACGAGCGGTATCGATATCGAGGATCGAGAGCGTTGCAGCAAGTTCGTTCACCAGATACCCCACGGAACCACTCGGGTGCATCGCGAAATGGCGCGGCCCCGAACCCGGCCGACACTTGAGTGTGCCGTCCGGAACCAATCGAAGGCATTCGTCCTCTCGGTCAAGTTCGTAAACCACCAATCGGTCGGCCCCCAAATCTGGAACGAAGACGACGGAATCAGTCACGAACCAAGCAGAGTGTGGATGCGCTGATGACTGTCTGTCCGGTCGCAGCCCCGAGCCTTGGTGACGCTGCAGGTCCAGCGGCCCATCGAGCCCACCGTCCGAATCCACGGAGAGCAACGCGACGGAACCGCCCGCGTAGTGGGAGACGATAGCATACTCGCCAAGCGGATCGATAGCGACGTGGCAGGGGCCATCGTCTCCCGTTTTTGTCTTACTGATCCGCTCGAGCTGCCCGCTCGTCGACTCTACGCGATAGCTGACTGCCTCCCCATCATCGTGCTCATTAACAGCGATAATAATTGGTTCGGATGGATGAACATCGAGAAAAGAAGGGTTCCGCTCACTATCTACGTCACGTTGTGTGAGTGTGGATCCGTCGACACAGAACGTCACAATACCGTCTCCACTCTGATCGGTATATGACCCGAGGACTACGAGTTCGTTGTCTTGCGTCATCGTGCGCTACAGATCTCTCCAGGATCGCTGTGGCTCCCATCCGAGCAGCGACTCGGCTTTTGAGAGGTCGATAACTGCTTTGTGCCCCTTGAGAACTTCTTGAACGTCTGCTTCCGGGTAGAACTTTTCGACTAATTCAGATGTCGGTGCGTCGGCTGTAGTGTCATCTGCGACCGCCCAGAACGACTCGTGTCCATCGAATTCAGCTTCGACAGCTTTCCGGGCGATAGACGCCGCATCATCCATTGCGAGGTAGGAAAACAGCACCTCCCGTCCGGTAGCCGGATGAACGTCTTCAAGCGCGTTGAGCGAGCGGTCTGGTTCAAGAAAGTATTCACGCATCTCCTCGTCGGTCGTCACCCAGGGATACCGGAGGGAGGAGATCGTCATATCCACCGAGGGACGACGACCGAACCCATCGGCTGTCACCTCCATTGCGTGTTTTGCAATTCCGTATGGGTCGTCAGGGGTCCGTGAGTGAGTCTCGTCGATTGGTACGAAACGGACATCTGCTGGCCGCTCCTGGTGTTCACTACCCATCGCGTTGATACTGGATGCTAGACAGACTGACTCCAATCCGAGAGCATCTGCCGCCTCAAGCACGTGCGCACCAGACATCACATTGCTCTCGTATACCCTGAAATCAGGATTACTGTACGGATCGGGAATCGTCCCCATATGGATGACTGCGTCGGCGTCTGTCTTTGCGATAGCGCCGTACGTTTCCCCAGCGTCTAACAGGTCTGTCCTCACGTATGTATCCGAGACCTCCTCACGCCGTTTCCCTCGCGAGATGTTTGCGGTTTCATATCCCTGTTTGTGCAAGTGGTTGAGGATCGCGGAGCCGATCTTGCCGTTTCCTCCAGTTACTGCGATTGTGTTAAGTGTCATTTTTGTAGTGTGTGAAGTTCGAGGTTGCTACTCTAGCAGCCCCTTGATGTACCCGATAGCGAAGAGGCGTCCCATATCGGTGTAGCCCGCCATCGCATCTTCCCTGTCCGATTCGCCTACCATTCGTGGGACGTGGTCCGGCCGGATGGGCCCCTCGAAGCCAATGTCACGGTAAGCCTCGATGGCGGCTTTCATATCCGTCGGACCCTCATCGTGCCAGGTCTCGACGAAGTTCCGCTCGTCTCCATCCACGTCACGGAAATGCACGAAGTGGATACGGTCACCGAACTCACGGATCGCCTCAATGGTGTCACACGCCATCGCAGAGAAATTCCCCTGACAGAAGGTCACACCATGGTTCGAACTATCGTGTAACTCAAGGATGCGGCGATAATCCTCGGCAGACTGTACAATTCGTGGGATGCCACGTACCGGCGATGTCGGTGGATCATCGGGATGAAGCGCGAGGTTCACCCCATGTTCCTCGGCAACCGGGACAACCTGGTCCAGAAAGTACTCTAGGTTCTCCCAGAGTTCGGCTTCGGTGATGCCGGCCGCCTCATGGTTGGGTGCGCGCTCCATCCACTCGTGGCTGTAACCGATTCGCTGTGAGTCACCACGCCCCGGGAGTGAGTCCGATGTCCGGATCACGCCGAGCGGGTTCTCTGTCCACACCCAGCAGTAGGTGTCGATACCGAGCCGACCCATGTTTTCGATGAGCGTTTTCACCGTCTCAATCTCCGCGTCCCGTCCATCTTCGCCGAGAACCGTCTTCTCCATCGGTGGCCGATCCTCGACGATATCAAGCGAGAATCCGTGATCTTCGAAGCGCGTGACCGTACGCTGAAGCGTGTCGTATTCCCACCAGTCGTCGACGCCCCAAAAGCGGACGACAGCCGTGTCGATCCCGAGTTGTTTCGCGATTTTCCACCGCCGATCCGGACTCGGCGGGAGCATTACGGTTGGATCCATATCGTACTTATTAGTCATTTGTAGTCGGTGTTTCAGATGGTCGATCAGCCAACGGTACGTCTCGCATAGAGCGCCAGGATTCGTAGAACGCGCTTATGGGATGGTAGTCGGGTTCGACGCCCGGGGAACTGGGAGTGACGGGTTCGTCCTCGACCAACTTCTCGTACCAAAGACCGGCAGGTCCTCGATAGTGGCCGAGACAATCGATGAACTGATCGTGCGCCTCACGGATTTGATCAGCCGTGTCGAGGTCACCGTGTTCTGTGGCTCGTTCGATGAGCGCTGCGGAAGCACCAATAGCCTCTGCCAACGCCCAGCCATAGTTGTCAGGTAAAATGGGCGTCCTATCGTCCTCGTGTGTGTACACGAATCCAGTATCCGCCCAACCGTTGTCAACCGCGGCGTTGAAAAGCTCTATCCCACGCGCATACCAGCCTCTTTCGGATGTGAGTTCGCCTCTACCCGCAGCGTCGGTCGCCTCGTCGTAGCGGTCGAGAAGAGCCAAAAACTTCGCCCACTCGACATGGTGGCCGGGCTGGTACCCCGGCGGACGGAACTGATGCCGGGGCTTATCCTGGTTGTATTCGAAGTCGTGGTTCCACTCCCTAGTATAATGTTCCCACAACAACCCGTCGGTCTCTGCGGCGAGATCGACCGTAATCGTGCGAGCAATGTGCCGTGCACGGTCGAGGTACGTCTCGTCTGCTGTTGCTTCGTAGGCAGCGAGGTATGCCTCACAAGCGTGCATATTCGCATTCTGGCCGCGGTAGGGCTCCTTCTCAGTCCAGTCTGGGGCACAGTCGCTACGGAGCATCCCGAGATCATCCCGGAACCGTTCTTCGATGAGTCTGTGGGTCGCCTCAAGATCAGATCGAGCTCCATCGATGCCAGCCTCTGTAGCGCGTGCGTACGCGAGGAGGACGAAGGCATGACCGTACGCTGAACGGGTTCTGTCGAGAGGCTCGCCTTCTTCGTCGACGAGGAGGTCGTAGCCACCGTCCTCCGCCATATGTCCCTCCTTAAGGAACGATAATCCGTGTTCAACAGCGTCGAGACACCAGTTCGGGCCGTCAGCTAGCGCACCGACTGCGAAGTTTGCAACCGACCGGCTCGTCGCTACAAGGTGTCGCCGATGGTTGGTGTACGGCGCCCCAGATATCGGGTCTAACAGTTGAAATCCGTTCTTCGCGATTGCGTCCGGATATTGCACTCGGAGCGTTGCGAGCAGTCGGCCTCGGTAGGCAGTTGGAATGAACTCACTCATGTTCGTGCTATGCTGAATCAGAACTCGCATCCACGCTCTGGAACTGTTGGTCAGACGCCATCCTTACCTCACTGTCGAACTTACGCTGATGGAGTGTTTCACCGGTGGCGTTATCGAAGAGATGGGCATCCGTCGACGGGATGTGCGCGTACAGCGTCTGGTCTTCGTTGATTGGTCGTTTTCCGTCAACTTCGACCACGAACGTCTCCTCGGAATCCTGTTCCTCTGAACGACAGTAGACATACGAGATGCTCCCCATCGGTTCAACCACGTCGACGATGACCTCGAAGCTGTTCTGATCGACTGCTTCGGCGTGCAGTTCCAGATCCTCGGGGCGAATGCCGATCGTGAAATCACCGTGACTGCCCACGCTCTCTTGCATCCGTTCCGAAAGGCGGTATTCGAACTCTTCACACTGTAGAATTCCACCCTGCGCAGTTCCTCTAAAGAAGTTCATCGACGGCGACCCAATGAACCCCGCGACGAACTGATTAACGGGTCGATAGAAACATTCCAAAGGCGTACCGACTTGCTGGAGTTCTCCTTGGTTGAGGACAACCAGTCTATCGCCCATCGTCATCGCCTCGGTCTGGTCGTGGGTGACATAAAGCGTGGTGACATCGAGATCGTTCTGGAGCCGATTGATCTCGGTTCGCATCTGAGTCCGGAGCTTTGCGTCAAGGTTCGACAGCGGTTCGTCCATCAGGAACACGTTCGGGTCACGAACGATTGCCCGCCCGAGCGCGACACGCTGCTGTTGGCCGCCGGAGAGTTCTCCTGGTTTATTGTCGAGCAGGTCCTCGATACCCATCATTTCGGCCGTAGACGTGACGCTGGCCTCGATGTCGTCCGAGGACTTATCTGTCGACATCTTCAGCCCGAAGCTCATGTTCTCCTCGACCGTCATATTCGGGTACAACGCGTAGTTCTGGAACACCATTGCGATGTTCCGAGCACGCGGACCGAGCTGGTTGACGACGGTGTCTCCAATTTCGATATCGCCCTCGGTCTGCGTTTCGAGTCCCGCGACGATGCGCATCAGCGTCGACTTCCCGCTGCCGGACGGCCCGACAAAGACGACGAACTCGCCGTCGTCGATATCGAGAGATACGTCATCGACTGCGATCACTGCTTCTGTGCTGTCTCCGAACCGTTTCGTCACGTCGTCTATCGTTATTTCTGCCATTGGTGTGTCTCCATCGTGCAGCTGTCCGACCCCGCTGCGCGGGTATCTGTTGCGAGCGATTCCTGTCGTCTGTCGGCTGTTATTGTCATTCTTTGATCACCACGCCGAAGCTAAGTCCGGCAGCGAGGTACTTGTTGACCACAATCAGGAAGATAGCCACAGGGAGAATCATCGACGTCGAGGCGGCCGCGAGCATCCCCCATTCGATGGACCGTGAACCGATGAAGGAGTAGACGAACAGCGTCACCGGCACCGCCTCAAAGCTCGTCAGTACAAGTCCGAACAGCAGCTCTATCCACGCGAAGATGAAGCTGATGATGGCGACTGAGAATATGCCGGGCTTGGCTGCTGGCAGGACGATTTTTCGGAACGCTTGGAACCGAGTCGCGCCGTCAACGCGGGCGGCTTCTTCCAGTGTTTCAGGGATGCCGTCGAAGAACGCCTTCATCACCCAGACCACCAGCGAGAGGTTGATGCTGACGTACATGAGTATCATCCCGATGCGGCTGTCGAAGAGGTTGAGCTCCCGGAAAATAAGGAAGAACGGGAGCACAACAGCGATAGGTGGGAGCATCCGTGAGGAGAGAATCCACACGAGCACGTCCCGCTCCATGGGGATGTCGTACCGCGAGAGGACATACGCCGCTGGCACGCCGATGAGCAGGACGAGTATCACCGAAACACTCACCATGAACAGGCTGTTGGTGAACGCCGCGACGAACTCCGAACTCTGGATCAGCGTGATATAGTTGTACACCGTGGGCAGGAAAACCCAGTCCGGCGGGAGCGTGTTCGCCTGTCCCGGTGGTTTGAGCGACATCGATGCCAGCCAATACAGCGGAAAGAGGATGACGAACGACCACGTCAGCAGGATGGTGTGTCGGGCGACTGAAACAAGGGTCTCTCGGGTTTCCTTGTCGAGACGCTGGGCCGAGCCGGGATCACTGTCGGTCGTCGCCATTAGTCCCACACCCCGTTGAAGCCGACCTTCGCAATGATGATGTTCGCCAGTGCGACGACCATGACGAGGTAGACGATAGCGATAGCGGCGGCGACACCGACTTGATTGTTAATGAACATTTGTTCGTAGATGTTGATACTCACTAGCTGTGTCGCCGTCCCCGGACCGCCCTGTGTCAACCCGTAGACGACACCGAACGTCCGGAAGAGGTCTATCATCCGGATGAGAGCTGCGACGAACACCACCGGCTTCATGTACGGGATAATGACATGGAGGTAGCGCCGCCACAGCGGCGCGCCGTCAACTCGGGCTGCCTCGATCAGCGTGTCGGGCACCGAAGAGAGTCCGGCGTAGAAGATGATGAACATGAACGGTGTCCAGTTCCACGTATCAAGGAGGATGACCGTCAGCAACGGCATCTCCGAGAGGAACGCCGGGGCTGCAAAGGGGGTCCACGCCTCGATCAGATACGGGATAATACCGACCTCACTGTTGAGCATGATTCGGCCGATCGTCGCCAGCGAGACGGGTGCGACTGCCATCGGGAGGATGAACAGCACCCGGTAGAACGACTTGGCCCGACCGGTACCGACACCTGCCACGAGCGCCGCGAGGACGAACCCGAGAGCTGTCTCTAGGGCCAACGCACTGACGACGACGGTGATGGTGATGATGAACGAGTGTATCGCCCCACCGCGGGCGAACGCCGCCTCGAAATTGCTTAGGCCAGCGAACTCGGCTGCAAAGACGTTCACCGTCGGCTCCTCGATGAGGCTGAGATAGAGGTCATACGCACCGGGGAAGAAGGTGATTGCTACCATCACCACCACCATCGGTGCCATGAACCAGTACGGGAGGTACTGGTTCCAGAGCGTTCGCACTCTGTCGAGTCCCTCCTCGCCTGTGGTGTCTGTCTGTGTTTGTGTCGGGGTGCTCATCAGTAGCTGTCCTCTGCGAAGGTTGCCGCATCCGTCATCGCCTGTTCAGCCGATTTCTGTCCCGCGATGGCCCGCTGTAGTTCCTTGGAGTACTGCTGTCCCCACTCCGGATACTTTCGGTCGAACGGGTCCGGCCGCGCGGCTTGCAATGATTCAAGCGAGACCTGTGCGAACTCCTCACCGACACGCGAGCGGAACTCGTCGTTTTCCCAGACGGACTGACGCACCGAGAACGCCGCATTGTTGTTGAGGTGCATCCACGTGTTGGTCGGTTCCGAGGTCGCCCACAGCATGAACAGGAAGCCCTGTTCGGAGTTGGACGCGTTCTTGGATGTCGAAAGCTGCCAGTTGTACGCGTTGGGCGCGAACTCGCCGTCGGCTGGTCGCGGTACCTTCGCGATCCCAATATTATCGGAGACTGAAGAGTCCTCACCAGTCAGCCCAGGCCAGAACAGATTGGCGTCCGAGACGATGTGGCCAGCTCGGCCCTCTTGCATCGTCGTAAGTACGTCGGACCAGCTCTGGGTCGACGCTCCGCCGGGTCCGAACTCCTGTAACAGGCTGACGTACCACTCCGCAGCGTTGATCGTCGACTGCGTGTCGAGTCCTGAATCTTCCGGGAACTCCGTCCACAGAGACGCGCCAGATTCCCTGAGAAACGTGTTCAGGACGTAGATGTTCATACCGTAGCCCTGTTGGCCCCGACCGACGGTCCCGACGATATCGGACTCGTTTTCGTGTATCATCCGGGCGTTCTCTCGGAACTGTTCGAAGGTCTCGGCGACCTCCAGTCCGTGTTCGTCGTAGAGGTCAGTCCGGTAGAACTGGGTCTGGACCTCGACGGTTATCGGCAACCCGGTCCAGGCGTCGGCGTAGTCTCCGCCCTGTGCCTGCCATCGTGAGGCTTCGAAGAGATCGTTCGGCTGGTACCAGCTCTCGTCGTAAAGACTGCTGTCGTCGAAGTACTGGTCGAGAGTTTGCAGCCACCCCTCGTTGTTATACTGATTGACGACCTGATCCATGAAGAACACGTCGAACTGCCCGGCTCCGGTACTGACGTCCGTCTGTCTCCTTGTTCGGAACTGGTTCTCGGGCAGCACGTTCCAGACGACGTCGATACCTGTGAGTTCCTCGAACACCGGGACGACCGGCTGGATAGCGTCGACCCACGGATGCTGGACGGCTCCGACGTTGATCTGTGTGCCGTCGAACTGCTGCCAGTCGATGTCGGCCGACTGGTACGCACCGACGTCGAGTTGTGTCTGGTTAGCGCTGTCCGACTGTGATTGGTTGGTGCTGTTCGACTCCCCACCGCGCGTGCAACCTGCTAGACTGCCAAGCAGGCTGGCACTGGTGGCTGATAGAAACGTCCGTCTGCTGAATATCTCGCTCATTATTATCAGTTTTTATATTTTTATTTATTTATTTATTACTACCACTGTACTACTGACATGGATAGACCATCTTCTTCAGTCCCTCACGAGCCTCCATCTGCTCGAAGGCCTCCTCCAGACCATCCAACGAGAACTCGTCGGTGATGAGGGCCTCCGTTTCTATCCGGCCGTTCTGGAGGAGCGTTACCGCCCGGGCAAACGTGTCCGGCGTCAGCGAGTAGGTGCCGAGGATCTCCCGTTGCTCATAGAACACATCGAACGGCGAGATTTCGATGGTGGCATCTTCCGGGGGAACGCCGAACACGAGCGTCCGACCGCCGGGTCCGGTGAGGTCGTGGGCCTGTTCGATGGTATCGGGCAGTCCAACGGCTTCGATGGCCACGTCGACGGAACCGGCGAGGTCCGGAATGGCCGTCGCTGGGTCGTCTTCAGTCGGGTCAATGGCATAGTCTGCGCCGACTTGGAGGGCCATCTCACGGCGTTCGTCGACGGGCTCGGAGACGACTACGGTCCCCGCCCCGCTGGTTTCGAGGAGTTGCGTGAGCAGCAACCCGATGGCCCCGGCACCGATGACGACGACGGTCTCCCCGCTGGTGAGGTCGATTTGGTCGACGCCATTGATGCAGCAACCGAGCGGCTCAGCGAAGGCTGCCGTATTGTAGCCGAGGTCGCCGATATCTTCGACGTTACCAGCGGGGACAGTGACGTACTCCGCGAACGCACCCTCGATGATGTGGGTCGCCGCGCCGCCGATTGAGGTGAGGTCCGTACAGAGGTTTTCCCGGCCCGACTTACAGGCCGAACACTCGTGGCACGGAATTGATGGGTTGATGGCGACGCGGTCACCCGCCTTGTAGCCGTCTACGTTGTCACCAACTGCGACCACCTCGCCAGCGCTCTCGTGGCCGGGGATCATCGGATAGTCGACGGTGAGCCCCCCGGTGTACATGTGCAGGTCCGTCGTACAGACACCGCAGGCGTTTATTTCGACGAGCAGTTCGTCGTCGGTCGGTTCCGGTTGTTCCTGCTCGCTGATCTCTACCGAGTTCGGATCGTATAGTTTTGCTGACTTCATCGTGCGACCGTTTGAGCAGAATCGGAAAGTTGTACATAAACGTTCCGTAGAGATTCGAAAATAGCGCCCATATGGCTTGAGACAATTGAATTCGGCATTTGGACCTTGTTTTTCAGAGAAAAACACACTATGTTTCAAAGAAGATAGCATAAATTAAAATGTGTGTTCTCAGCACCAATATAAGTAATAGAACATGAACGATAACCTGTATCGAACACAGCTGTTTTTCTCTGACAAACAGAATTATACCGTCCAACTGCTATATAGCAATATATCGATGTCACCACAAGGGCCAAAAACGGTCGAGGCTACAGTGAACTCCTTCAGGGTTCTGGAAGCGCTCGTGGCTGCCCCAGATCCTCTCGGTGTCACGGAACTGGCCGACTCGGTCGGTCTCTCGAAAGGAGTCGTCTACAACCACCTCGGGACGCTCTCGGAACTCGGCTACGTTCGAAAATCGGACGGTAAATACCGCCCGTCGCTCCATTTACTCTCTCTCGGTTCACGAACACGCAATGGGATCGATGCGTGTCGCGCTGCACGGAACCACGTCGACAATCTCGCACAGACGACTGGGGAAGTCGCAACGCTGTTCATCGAGGAAGACGGACTCGGAATCTGTACGTATTTATCCGCAGACACCGACGCTTGGTCGCCTGACTACGTCTGTGGCGAGCGGGTTCCACTTCACGTTACTGCCCCCGGGAAAGCGATTCTCGCGACGTTTGCGACGGACCGAGTTGACAAAATCGTCGCACAACATGGCCTGTCCGCCGTAACAGAACATAGTATCTCAGACAAACAAAGTCTCCACACCGCACTGCAAACGGTTCGAGACAACGGCGTCGCGTTTTCCAGAGAAGAACAGTTTGACGATATCATCGGTGTTGCAACCTCGTTCGGTCTCGATGAGCGCGGGCCAGCCGCCGCGATAGGTGTCTGTGGCCCACAAGATAGACTGTCCGGACGCTATCTCAAAGAAGACATCACTGGACAGGTGATTAGTACGGCGAAATCAATACAAGTCGACTTGACCAAATAACAAGTTATTGCAGTTGCCGCCGGTAAGGACCGCCAACTACACAGCCTGATCGCCATCCACGACCGTCGCATGGTCGACGATCATGTGGACCCGTATTATCCAGGAGTTCCAACTGACGACAACGAACGTTTGTCATCACGAACTCACACGACATCCTATCAACTAACGAAGTTCCAATTGAGCTAAAGATCTCAGAGTCGCCTTGGTATCTCATTCAATCTGCTACGGGATGTTGCGACAACGTCGGATGTTATTCACCGGGTTATTTGGAGCATACCTTTGACCACCAATATATGAAGACAGGGATGCAGTTCTTCGCGATCCGGAACGTTGACAGACCGCTCACAGAGATCATCACAGACGTTGGTGAGACATCACTTGATGGGGTAGAGTTCGCATACCGGGTCCACGAAACGGACAAAGAAACGGTTCGAGAAGCCATCGACGATGCCGGACTCGAAGTTCCTGCCGGTCACGTCGAACTGGAGACCCTCGAAAACGATATCGAAGGTGCCATCGAGGACGCAGAAACGCTCGGATACAATGATATTGTCGTCCCGTGGGGTGAACCGGAGTTTTTCGAATCAGTCAACAGTATCGAGGAGTTCGCGAATCGACTCTCGGAGATTGCGAACGAGCTCGCAGAAGCCGGAATTACGCTCCACTACCACAATCACGATCAATCCTTTGTAGAGACGGAGGAGGGTCTCGCCTATCACGTCCTCGCTGACCGTGCACCTGATGTTATGCTCCAAGTCGATGTCGGCTGGGCACTGGCAGGAGGTGTCGACCCGGTTGACCTGCTTGAACGGTATGCAGACCGGATCTCGATGGTCCACATGAAAGACATCTACATCGACTCCGAGGATGTCCCGGAACTTGGCGAAGGCGACCTCGATATCGACGCCGCAGGAGAAGCAGCACACGAGATCAATGCCGAGTGGCTCATCTACGACAACGACGAGCCTCACGACCCACCGACATCTCACCAGTTGGCTGCGGACGTACTGTCTGAGCACACCTGATGGTCTCCCAACACCAGTTTTCAATTTTCAAAACGGATATGATCTAACGCGAAGGGAACGCGGTGGAGAAACGCGACGTAGTCGGTCTGTCGATCTGCTACAATCTCGCTGGCGGTGCTACTGGTCGTACGTGCTGCTAATGCCATGGTGAATCATCGCGAGAACTCGCTCCCCGCACCCCCTTTCGGGGAGAAAAAATCGTCGTCAGTAGCAGGCTTAACCAACAGTATTCGTAGTTACCACTTCTTATTGGTTAACAGCACGTGGGTCCAGAAGGAATCAGTTGAGCGCTCTGTTATTCGACTTCGGCCCGGATCTCGTCCGCTCGTCGCTTGAGACGATGGAGAATCAGAACTCGGCGTTTGTTCGCATTTTCGTAGGCGACACACGCCCGCAGTGTCTCCATATCTTTGATCGTCGCAATCCCAGCGTCGACAAGCCGTGTGTTCGACGATTCGAGACGCTGTTGTGGTGTGAGGCCACTCGATTCTGTAGATGGATCTGCTGAATTACTCAATTGAATTCGCCTCCACCCCCTGGTGGGGCGATAAAAAATCTGGTCGACTCGCTACTGGGTTACCTCTGCGGGTTGGATCTGCCGTGTCGACGCTGCAAGGTCGTCAATATATTCTCGAAGAGTCTCCATATCTGTTCGGGCATCCTCTAGGGTCTTCGCTTTCACCTTCGCCGTAATCTTGTCTTGATCCCGTGTTCCCGTCCCACGAGTGAGTTGCACAGTGAGAGAGACACCGACATCGCTCCGCTCGACCAACTCCGTGTGGTCTGGCTGTGGTTGGGTCGACGATTCCGCTACATCAGTTGCTGAGTGTTTCGAGTTGGACATACGATCTATACGAGGTTCTTTGATCGACCTCGCACCCCTCAGAGGGTAAATAAAACTGGTAGGCAGATTAGTGATATACCAAAGATGTCTCTACTATCTTAACTAACATTAGACCCTTCCTGGCTGTATGCAAATAGTAATTTTCTCATTTGGATGGAGCAATCTCGACAGTCGCAACTAAAGCCTAACTTGCTGGTATCTGAAATATGTGTAGCGGCAGTCACCTCGATTTGATATCTTAATCATTCAGTCCGCTTTCACCGCCATCAGTTTGGGCCCTCGAAGCACTGTGGGTTTCGGTCGGTGCCGACGGACCTGCAGGCACACTTGGAGTCTCAACACCCATGGTGTGATCAGTATCGGACGTCCAATTATTTTCAAGGTCGAACTGTGCAACCTCCTTGCGAAGAGTCTCTGAAAGCTCAGACAGTCGTTCGGCAGTTGAGGAATCCGAGAGACGAGAGAGTTCTTCAGCAGTATCCGAGACCGCAGCGAGCGATGAGGTTTGTTCTTCCGTTGCTGCCGACACACTGCTTGCCTCGGTCGCTGTCTGTTCACTCACACTTGCCACATCATCGACCATGGCGACAACCTCTTGAGAAGAGGCTGCCTGATCGTCGGTTGCAGTACTAATCTCTTCGACACCCGACTCGGCTTCACTAACTGCCTGTGCAATCTCATCAAATTTTTCGATTGCGTCTTCGATAGTTTCGGAACCGCGGTCGACACGCTCGGTCATCGTTTCCATCCCCTCGACCGTCTCGGTCGTCGTCGACTGGATCTCATCGATCTGGCTTTCGATCTCGGTCGTCGCTTCGCTAACATCTTCGGCGAGACTTTTGATCTCGTCGGCGACGACAGCGAAGCCTTCGCCAGCCTCACCGGCACGGGCGGCCTCAATTGAAGCGTTCAGTGCCAAGAGGTTTGTCTGCTCAGCAATGTTGGTAATGAGGTCAACGATCTCACTGATTTCTTCCATCTTGTGATCGAGTGTTTTGACCTGCGCGGCGGCCTCATCTGCCTGCGATTCGATTGCGGAGATTTCTTCGGTCGCCTCTGAGGCGTACTGCTGGCCTTCTTGACTGCGTTCGACCGCAGTCTGTGCGGTCATACTCACCTCTTCTGCTGAGGAGGCAATTTCTTCGACTGTGGCCGACATATCGTTCATTTCGTCGGCTACACCACGAAGATCGTTGCTTTGGCTTTCGGCACCAACACTAATTTTTTGAACTGATTCGGCGACTTCTTCGCTGGCCTGCTGGACTTCTTCGACCGACGCAGCAACCTCCTGGCTTGCCTCGTCGACGGCTTCGGCAGTGGTCGCTGTCTCCTCGCTGGATTCGGCGACATCGTCAGCGATCTCTTGAACAGTTGTCAGACTCTCGTTCATCTCCATGACACCTTCTTCAAGAGACTCCAGCACAGTCCCGTAGCGTCCGACTTTGTCAGTCTCGATAGATTGATCGAGATTCTGTTCGCTGAGACGTTCGCTGGCCCGCTGTATCTCAGTGAAACTGTCGTCGAGTTGGTCGGTGGCTGCATCGAGATTCGTCATCAATTGTCCGTAGGTTCCGGGGTATGCCGTGTCGATATTACGCTCAAACTGCCCTGTTGCAAGCCCATTGCTAACATCTTCGAGGTCGTCAAAAATAGTACGGAGATTTGTCTGCATCTCGGAGAAGGCATCAATCATCTGTCCGAGTTCGTCGTTCTCGACGTGATCGTCGACATCGATACTCAAGTCACCGTTACTGCCAGCAGTTGCCGCATCGGACAGTTGCGTGATCGGGTCCGTGATACGTTTGGTGACAAAAAGGCCGAGGATAATTGCGATAATAAAGGCAATGAGAGTCAACCCAATCAGTTCCATCTTGGCGGTTTGTGCCGTGCTGTCGGCCGCTGCTACTCGTTGGTCCAGAGCTCCTTGCTCTTGGGCCTTTAGCCCTGCTGCGTCTCCTTTTATTTGTGTGCCTATTTCTTCGGCTCGGGGGGCCTTTTGTGCGGCGAGTTCAATATTACCTGCTTGCGTGGCCTCAAATATTTTGGTAGCAACACTGCCATACTCTTCATGAGTCCGTTTTATTGACCGTACTTTAGCTGCCTTTGGTGGACTCAACTCTTTTGATTGTAATGTTTCAATACCAGATTTGAACTGTTCGTCTCCTTCCGTAAACAATTCCTCTGCTTTTTTACCCTGACCGAGCTGGGCATAGAGAATGGCTTCCTGCTGTTTTTCAATCCCGAGTGTCAATTCGGATGTCGCATCCATCTTTTCGGCATTGTCTGCGACCAAGTGGGCTTTTTCATCAACGGTTCCCACACTATAGTAGCCAACTGCTCCAGTCACTCCGACTAGGAACGCCACAACTACAAAAGACAGAATGATTTTCGGCCCGATATTTATTCCATCTAGTTTTATTCTTTCAATCATGCGAATTCAGAGGTAAAATACAACTAAAAAAGTTACTACAGTCTAATATATATTTGTATATAGGCATCTATACTACTACTTCATCATTTTAATTAATCTCTAATTAGATGCAGTGAAAATCTCAGTCCACCCTCATGTACTGCTCTCAATTATATCACAGACTGCAACGACTAACGCCACCACTGAGCATCCTTCAGAAATCCAGTTTTATTTCAGTACTAAATTATTTGAATCAGATTAAATAGATCCGCTACTAAGAATCGATTCCAGTCAACTAGGAGTCGAACGGCTCCTCTAAATACACTTCATCGAGATCAACGGATGTCTCGCGTTGATCTGACTCGCTGGTATTGTATTCGATTGGCGTTTCCGGTACTGCCTCACGTGCTCGCTGCATTAATTGCTCGTGGGCGATCTGTCTCGGTTGCGATTTAGGTCGCTGTTGGACGTAGCGCCCGGTAGCGTCCATTTCCCAACGTTTGCGGTTATCCCCGAGTAGTGAGTCAATAATAGTATCCAACTCGTTTTGTAGCGTCGGGTTTTCGACGGGCGTGACTGCCTCGACACGGCGGTCAAGATTTCGTGTCATCCAGTCAGCTGAGCCGATGTAGTACTCCGAGTCACCTGCATTACCGAATTTGAATATCCGTGAGTGTTCAAGAAACCGGCCGACAACACTGTGGACAGAGATTGTTTCGCTCAACCCGTCGATACCCGGTCGAAGTCGACAGATCCCACGGACTATCAGCGTGATGTCGACACCAGCCTGCGAAGCGGCGTACAATTCGCGTACGATGTCGGGATCTTCAAGAGCGTTCATTTTGGCGATGATTCGGCCCTCATGGCCAGCCCGAGCGTGTTCGGCTTCACGCTGAATGAGATCAGTCATGCGGTCCCGAAGTGTTTCAGGGGCAACCAGCAGTTTCCGGTAGGATTCGTGTTGAGAGTGGCCAGTAAAGGAGTTGAACAGTTGAACAAGATCCTGGCCGATGTCGCGGTCATCAGTGAATAGCCCGAGATCTTCGTAGCTTTTGGCTGTCTCCGAATGGTAGTTGCCGGTTGCAATATGTGAGTAGAGTTCGACGTCGTCGGTATCGCCCTCATCGCGGACGACTAAAGCGACCTTACTGTGGGTTTTGAGTCCAATTGTCCCGTAGGTAACATGAATTCCCTCTTCCTCTAAGCGTTTGACCCATCGGAGATTGTTCTTCTCATCAAATCGGGCCTTGAGTTCAACCATGACAGCCACTTGTTTGCCGTTTTTCGCGGCCTCAATCAGCGACTGAATCACTTGTGAGTCAGGAGCCGTGCGGTAGATAGCGACCTTGATCGCCAGCGTATCAGGGTCGTGAGCCGCTGTATCGAGGAACGTCTGGACAGTATTGGTAAACGAGTGGTAGGGATGATGGACCAGAATATCGTCACTAGCGATCTCACCAAACAGATCATCCGGCCGGTCGCTGTCGTGACCAATAAAACGCGGATGTGGCTGCGGCTCCCACGATGGCAATTTGAGCGTTTCGTTGTTGAGCTCCAAGAGTCGGAAGAAGTCCTGAAAGCCGAGTGGTTCGGGGCGTTCGAACAGTTCCCGCTCGGAGATATCCAGCTGGTCGACTAACAGTGACCGAATCTCGTTCGGCATATCAGTGGCGACCTCAACCCGGACGACCGTGGCGAACCGTCGCTGGCGGAGCACATCCTCGATCATCTCGATTAGCCCTTCGGCGACCTCCTCATTCCGTCGGACTTCGGCGTTCCGAGTGACTCTGAATGTCGAACAATCAATTACCTCTACATTCGGAAACAGCAAGTCGATGTTTTCTGCTATCACTTGTTCAAGACGGACAAATCGACCGGTATCGGCGTGTTCGATGCTAGCGACATCGTCCGTCATGACCGAGATCTCGTCAGTAGCAGAGACAGGGATGAGTCGTGGCCGGTTTTCCGGCAGCTTCACCCGTGAGAACTTTTTCGTCCCGTCGTCGTCGACCGACAGCACCGCCAGCGAGAGGCTTAGATTCGAGATGAAAGGGAACGGATGGGCCGGATCGAACGTCAGCGGTGTCAACGTCGGCAGCACCGCTCGTTCGAAGTATGATCTGAGTGTAGCGGTTTCCTTGCCGGAGAGATCTTTGTAGTCGACAATTTCAATCCCATTGTCGGCGAGGGTAGGTTTGATCGCCTCGTGATAACACCGCGATTGGGTCTCAAAAATCGGTCGGGCAAAATCAAGTGCCTCCTCCCATTGCTCGTGTGGGGTTCGCCCGTCGACGGTCTCGTCGGTTACTTCGGCGTCGATCTGTTGTTTCAGTCCACCGATTCGCTTCATAAAGAACTCATCCATATTCTTCGTGAGAATAGCTAGAAATTTTAACCGCTCAAGTGGCGGATTTTCATCATCAAGAGCCTCATACAGAACACGCCACTGGAAGGAGAGCTCACTCAATTCACGGTTGAGATAGCCTGCCGGATTCGAAAGCTAGTCCCCACGTTGATCGGTACCATCGCGGATCGATTCCCACTCAAGGGCGGTGTGACCGTTAGTCTCTCCCGACTTGGCAATCGGTGGCGTTCGTGGTTGACTGTTGGTTCGCCACGACAACGGCGAGAGGTCGAACGGCGAGGAGGTGTCGTCGCTACCATTGTCCGATAAGGACACGCTATTCCTGGAAAACACTTCGTCGGCGTCTAGTGAGGTTTCATCGTCAGTTACTATGGAACTCGTTTCGGCGGCAGTGGTCGATTGCTCGTCGTCAGTCTGTGTTTCGGTATCGTCAGGCATACTTTCAGTTGTGTTAGCCTCAGTGTCGTTGGATTGCATCAGCGAGAGGACTGTCAGCAGGGATCGAAGCTGGTTCAGCAGTAGTCTAGGCTTCGACGACCCATTCATCGGTTCAACGCGTGCTGCTGGTCCGACTCCGGTGGATGGGTCGGTTCGAAAAACTTCTCGTCTCGACGATCGACATACGTCTCGTTTGACGACACAGTGGTCAGTACGCCAGTTCGCCAGTTGTAGGCGGTGAGATCTCCGCCGTACACACAGCCGGTGTCGAGCCCAATAGCGTGCTCCCGGATGATCGGCTGTTCAAGAACGGTATGGCCGAAAAAGACTCGTTCGGGACCCTCATACTCCTCGAACCAGTACGGTGGGTCATAGCTCCCACCCGGGACCAGCGACCGCGTATTCTGTAGATCGTCGATATCGTGATTAAAATGGGGCTTCTGCGGATCGATCCCGCCATGGACCACGAGTGTATCCGGCAGCGTGATAACGACTGGCAGCGACGCGATCCAGTTGAGATCGTCCTCGGTGAGTTCAGGTAATGATTTTGACCCTCTGAGAAGCTTTTCCTCATTGTTGCCACGCACCGTTAGCATATTCGGCGCGTTCCGAACGAGGTCGACGACACCCTTGCTATCGGGTCCTTTGCGGACCAGATCACCGACAAAAATCACGAGGTCAGTCTCGCTGATTTCGAGCTTCTCACAGAGCGTTTCGAGTTCGGCTCGGCAGCCGTGGGGATCACCAACAATGAAGATACGGTCCCACTCGTCAGCAGCTACCCGGTGATGGACGCTCTCGATAGTGTCTGAAAAGTTTGCCATGTGACTGTCTGCTGTAAAAGCTGATAGGTACTAAGTAAACAATTGGTAAGATTGCTAATTATATCTATATACCTATATATCGCACTATCAACGTGGCTGTATCTGTACAAATGGCGTCGACAGTGAGGATCTTGATCACATGATAACTTAACACACTGACATGGTGGACGTCCCTAAGCTCTTCATCCAAGTGTGACAGCCACCCTTCCACACTCTTTTGAGAACCCGGTACTCTAATCGAATACTCCCAACTCCCATGTTTTCGCCAGCAGGTTCACTGTGCAAATATGAGATACATAGTATATATGGGATTATAGTCATATTAGTATTACTCCTAGTCGGCTTTACATAAAAACACGATCTACACTTGTGTATGCGTGGGACCAACACAGAACGACAGACATCATGTACCGTTGTGGTCGAAATCAACCGATATGGTGCGATGACACTCCGCTCGGAACGGGGACGAACCTATCAGGTAGTCGGCAGCGACGATCCAGCGATAACCGACAAACTCGTCAACCTTCCAGTCGGCAGTCAGGTGTCAGTGACGCTCCAACAGGCCCACGGCCGGGGCAATACCTGGCGAGTGACAGATGTTGAGTCGGCGGCTAACACCGACCGAACAACCGTATGGCCGCTGAAACGATAATGGCGACCGACGATCTCCATTCAGACACTGGTCGGCTACCTACAGCCACCATCGTCTGGCAGCAACTCAAACCGTTCTGCTATTTCGTTGGCCTGCTACTCCTCTGTACGCTGCTTATTACGCTCGAACTCGTCGTCCGACTCTGACTCCCTGTCGCCGTTTGTAAGATGTAACTGACATATACTGGGTTATATATAGCACTCATAGCTACGTTTACCACGGCTGTACTAGTAGAAAGACATACATGTCTGACGGGGAGCAACCGTCTCACAACAGTGAGGAACTGCCAAACGAATTCGACACGCTTCGGGTCGGAATTATGTTGCACGATCCGGAGACGGGAGAGATCCTTGATGCGAACCAACGGCTGGAAGAACTATACGGGTATTCCGTTGAGACACTGCGCGAGATGCAATTTGAGGAGTTCAGTGCCAACACCTACTCCTACACACAGGCAGAAGCTGGCCGGCGAATCGCTGCAGCTGCCGAGGGAACCCCACAGAGCTTCGAGTGGCGGATCAAACGTGCTGATGGTGAACTAATCTGGATGAGAATCAATCTCACGCGGATAGTGATCAAATGTCACTCTTACGTACTGGGAGAGGTCGCCGAAATCACCGAATACAAGCACAACGACCGTCGGGTAAGTCTGTTTTATCGGCTCTTGCGCCACAATCTCCGGAACGACATCAACGTAATAACCGGCTTTGCCAACCACGTAGAGAGTGTTGCCGAGACCGAAGCCGCTGGGACCGCCGCGAAGAAAATCACGACCGCTGCGAACAATCTGAATCGGGTCGCAGAGTCGGTCAAACAGATTGAGAATACGATCACACGCGACCGGTCCTCTTGGAGTCGAAGGCCAGCAGTCGATGTCATCACTGAAACTATCGAAGACTTTGAACCCAGCGAGGCTGCAAGCCACATCCAAATCGACGAACAGGCCGAGATGTGGATCGCTGTCGACAACACTTTCGACCACGCGCTAACCCATGCCATTGAGAACGCTATCGTCCATTCTCAACAGCCTGATCCGTCTGTTCGAATCGTCATCGATGAGTCCCCGAATACAGGGCGGGCTGAAATCCGGATCGAAGACGAGTGTCCGACGATTCCGGCAATGGAGATCGCGGCATTAGACGAGAACAGTGAGACCACGAGTACATCCCATGGATCCGGTGTCGGCCTCTTCGTAATGAAGTGGTGTATCGAATCGCTCGGCGGTGAACTCAAAATTGAACGCCAAACCAAGCGGCGTGGTAACAGCGTATACTTTTATTTCCCACCAAAGGAGTCGCCCGAGGCCGACGATTTCGAGGAGTTCGCTAACACAGAGACCGTAGTCGACACAACTCAACAGCCGACAGATTCAGTTAGTCCACAACGGTCGACGGAGTAACGAGTTGGCGATAACTGCTTACGAGACGGCGAGAGGTGGTTGACCAGAGTCAGCGGATGCTATTATTGACCACAAAAAAGTTGCAAGTAGGTGAGACCACATATTTTGCAAAAGAAAAAATAGAACATTAATTCGAACACTACTCGCACACAGCTAATGAATTGGGTTGGATTCCAAAGAATAACCATCAAGTCAGCCTCTTTGAGGTACTATTGAGTAGTATATATTGTATTATAGGTCTATCAGATTAGTAATAGTAAAACAGAGATGAAATACGTATTTATATTTCTATTATAAACCGCTTTAATAAAAAACACTCCAGATACAGGTGATGACGAGAGACGGAGAGCGTCTGTCCGATATCGTAACGCGCCGCAAATTCATGGTCGCCTCGGGTGCTGCAGGGATCGCAGGCCTCGCGGGCTGTGCGGGTGGAGACACATCAAACACCGCAGACAGTGAAGGAGGAGCCGAGCCGCTGACCGCCGACGGCTCATCGACTGTTTACCCGATCACGAGTCGGGCCGGTTCGCTGTGGAACGGTAACGCCCCGGCCTCCGACGAGGAGTACTGGGGCCCTAGCCAGTACGGCATCGACACCGACCAGAACATGGCCGACTACTGGGCAGGCCTCTACGGCTTCGAACCCAGCGGCGAGGAGGGCACGCCGCCGTTCTTCACCTCAATCGGGCTGAACCACACCGGTGTTGGCCTCGAAAAGCTCGAAAACGGACAGGTCGACATCGGCGACGCCAGCGCGCCGGTCAGCGCGGAGTTCCCCGACCGCAGCGAGGACGAACTCTCATCGTTCACCGACCACGTCGTTGCAGTCGACGCCCAGCCCGTCGTCGTCAGCCAGGAAATCTACGAGGCGGGCGTTACCCAACTGACGCTCACGGATATCCAGGACATCTACCAGGGCCGCACCACCAACTGGTCGGAGCTCGGTGGTCCAGACCGCGACATTCAGGCTATAGGCCGCGCCGAAGGCTCCGGGACAGACACATCATTCCGGTCCAACGTGCTGGGCGACCCCGACGCCTCGATGGATGGCGTCGACAGCCGCCGCGGCCAGAACCAGCAGGTCAAAACCGATATCGACAACGCCGACAACGCGATCGCTTACATCGCCCTAGCGTTCGTCGACGACTCGACGCCCGCGATCGACCTCGAAATCGACGGAACCCTCTTCGAGTATCCCGACGACTTCGGAACCCTCGACTATCCGCTATCGCGTGCGCTCCACACCTACACCTGGGAGGGCACCTCGAACAAAGAGGCGGCGTTCATCCGGATGCTGCTGAGCGACTACGGTCAAGAGACGTTCGTTGAGTCCGCAGACTACCTGCCGCTGGTCGACGAGCGACGTCAGGAAGAGATCGACAAACTTCCCGAGCCGTCGAACTGAGCGACCCAGCCGACCGCAGTTCCGGTTTCGCTGACGGTATTCATGACAAATCCAACACATGACTGAGTTACCCCTGTTTGATCCTAGAACCCGGTTACGACGAATCCGTAATGTCGACCGCGACATCGGATCGCTGGGCGCCATCGGTGGTGGCTGTCTGCTCGCCACGTTCGTTCTGTTCCTGTTGAACTCGACGCTCGCGGTGATCCCACTGGCTGGCTTCCTGGCTACCAGCGGCTACGGTTGGTATGCTCATCAGGCCGAGACCGCCCGTGCGCTGACGTTTCTCGCAACCGCCTCGACGATCCTCATCCTTGGCCTGATCACGGTGTACGTGTTCGTCGAAGCTCTGCCCGTACTCCAGCGGATGGGTATCCGACTGTTCGGCTTCACCGAGCCGGTCGAGCTATTCGGCGTGACGCTCATCCCGAGCGTCGAGAGCTACTGGAGCACCAGCCAACACACCTACTCGCTGATCCCGATGATCTGGGGGACGTTCGTGACGACCCTCATTGCGACGGCGATCGCCGCCCCGCTGGGGATCGCCGCCGCCCTGTTTCTCGCGGAGATCGCCCCACCACTGATCCGGGAGACGGTCAAACCCGGCGTCGAGATCCTGGCGGGCATTCCCTCGATCGTCTACGGCTACCTCGGCTTCGTCGTGCTGAACACGTTCCTCTACGAGAACTTGGAGATGGCCAACCTCGGCAGCCTGTTTCTGGTCGGCCTCGTGATCGGCCTGATGGCACTGCCGACGGTCGTTTCGGTCGCCGACGACGCGCTCACCAGCGTACCCGACGCGATGCGCGATGGCGCGGTGGCGATGGGACTCACCGAGTGGCAGACGATGAAGTCGATCACGCTCCCCGCAGCACTTTCGGGCGTTTCGGCGGCGGTCCTGCTCGGGATCGGTCGGGCGGTCGGCGAGACGATGGCCGCCACCGTGATCCTCGGCCACAGCCAAGTGCTCCCTGATCCGCTCCAGGACGTCTTCGACAACACCGAGACGCTGACCAGCCTGATCGCCAGCCAGTACGGTAACGCCAACGGCCTCCACATGAACGCGCTGTTCACCGCTGGGGTCGTGCTGTTCGTGACAGTCTTGATCCTCAGCATCGCGGCTCGACGTATCGAGCTTCGGATGGACCGCAAGCTCGGGGGTGGCCAATGAGCTACACGACCGAATCGGAACTGGTCGTCGACGACACCTCCACGGCCGAACGCATCGCCGGAGCCGTCGTCGGGCTGGGACTGGTGACGTTCGCCTTTTCGCTGGTGGGCGTCGCACAGGTCGTCACCGCCGAGACGACGGTTCTCGGGATCAGCCTCTACGACTTCCTCGCCGGTGGCCTCCTGTTGATGGGGGTCGGAACCGTCGTCCTCGGGGTCGGCTCGCGGGTCGGCACGTTCACCACGAGTCCGGACGCGACCCCCGGAGCGGTCACCGCGGCCCTGTTCGGTTTCGGGGCGTTCGCCCTCGCCGGACTCGTCGCCTCCCAGTTCCTCGGCCTCGGCACCGTCGGCTGGCTCCTGGGTGCCACCCTCGTCGGTGGTGTGACGTTCGCAGGCGTCGCCCTCGCACCCGAGGATATCGGGTCGACGCTCCCGCCGGGGGTCGCCGCCATCGGCGTCGCAGTCCTCATATTGGGCGGAATACTCACCCCCGCCTTCGCGTGGGAGCCCGAGGGGTTCTCGGCGACATTGACAGGCTCGATGGCGATCCCGCTAGTTCTCAGCGCGTCGACACTCGTTACGATGTGGGGCGGCGCAAAGGCCTATGAGGGGTACGGCAGCAAGGGTCGACAGACCGCTGCGTATCTCCTCGTGGGAATCAACGCGGTCAGCATCATTGCGGTGTTGGTCGCGTTGCTGCTGTTCATCGCTTCAAAAGGCATCGGACCGGCCTTCCAGGACTTCTCGCTCGTGCCCTTCGAGTGGCCCTTCGTCACCAACGGCTACTCGTTCCGCCCGGAGGTCGTCAACGGTGTCTTCCCAGCGATCATGGGGACGATCTGGCTCGTGATCGGTGCGGTGATCACCGGCGTTCCGGTGGCGGTCGCGGCGGCGATCTTCCTCACCGAGTACGCCGAACAAGGTCGATTCGTCGGCGCGGTCGAGATCGCGACCAACGGGCTGTGGAGTACGCCCAGCGTCGTCTACGGCCTGTTCGGCTACGCCTTCCTCATCCCGCGGCTCGGCGGCACGACCTCCCTTATTTCGGGAATGCTCGTCCTCGGCTTCATGCTGATGCCGCTGTGTCTGATCACCTCACGGGAGGCGATCAAGGCTGTCCCCGACGAGTACCGCGATGCGAGTGCAGCCCTCGGCGTGAGCCGATGGGAGACGATCCGCAGCGTCGTCCTCCCCGCGGCGATGCCGGGTATCCTCACCGGCGTCATCCTCGGTGTAGGACGCATTGCTGGCGAAACGGCACCGATCTTGTTGGTGATGGCCGGTGGGCTCCGTGACGATGCACCCAATGTATTGGGTTCCTTCGAGTTCACGAGTTCTCAGCCGTTCGTTGCCAACGAGGCACTGCTCGAAAGTGCACCCGCGCTTCCCTACCAGCTATATGCGACCATTACCGCAGGTGTTTCAGCCGAAAACGCCGCGGAGTTCGGTTGGGCGACCGCGTTCATCCTGCTCGTCGTCGTGCTGTCGTTCTACGCGATCGGTATCGCCTCGCGAATCTACTTCCGACGGAGACTCAACGCATGACAGAAACATCATCACTCAATACAAACGAGACATCAGAACCGTCAGTTGAAGCGACTACTAACCAGTCACGAACTGGCCAGCGAAACGAGGAGACCCCCGAAACGTGGGTCGACTACGAGTTCGAGGGCGAGCCGAAAATGAGCGTCAGTGGTCTTGATGTCCACTACGGCAGCGATCAGGCTCTCGACGACATCTCGATCAAGATTCCCGAACAGAGCGTCACCGCGCTAATCGGTCCCTCTGGTTGTGGGAAATCCACGTTCCTTCGGTGTCTCAACCGAATGAACGACCGGATTCGTGCCGCGAGTGTCGACGGAACGGTCACCTTTGAGGGCCAAGACATCTACCAAGAGGGTCTCGACCTCGTCGAACTCCGCAAGCGGGTCGGCATGGTGTTTCAGGCACCCAACCCATTCCCAAAATCGATCCGGGACAACATCGCCTATGGCCCCCGCAAACACGGCACGGTCCAGACCGACCTCTTGGCCAAACTCACCGGCCGCGACGACAGCGAGCAGGAAGACGAGATCGTCGAACGGTCGCTGCGACAGGCAGCCCTCTGGGAGGAAGTCAACGACCGCCTAGACGACAACGCCCTCGGGCTCTCTGGAGGCCAACAACAGCGACTCTGTATCGCTCGCTGTCTGGCCGTGGACCCTGAAGTCATCCTGATGGACGAACCGGCCTCCGCACTCGATCCGATTGCGACCGCCAAGATCGAGGACCTCATCGAGGAACTCTCCGAGGAGTATACGGTCGTCATCGTCACCCACAATATGCAGCAAGCGGCTCGAATATCGGATCAGACCGCCGTCTTTCTCACCGGCGGTCGACTCGTCGAGTACGGCGAGACCGATCAGGTCTTCGAGAACCCGAAAAGCCAGCGGGTCGAAGATTATATCACCGGCAAGTTTGGGTGAATAGCGTGCAGATAGCTCAAGAACCGCCCACAACAGCTACAAAAGCACCGCAATCGGCATTCAGTGAGTGACAATGGACACACGCAAAATCCAATCGGTCGGTGGGGGAACCTACACCGTCTCGCTACCCAAAGAGTGGTGCAAGGCACAAGATGTTGCACCCGGTGAGGAGATTAACGTTCATAAACACCTTGATGGGATCCTCGCAATTCAAACACGTGAGACTGAATCAAACAGTCCAATACAATCGACGATACAGATAGCTCACGACGAGACTGAACGACTCGAACAGTCACTTCGAGCGGCGTACGCAGCAGGAATAAAAGAACTTGTACTCGTTGCAAACACCGAGTTCAGCCCTACCCAGAAACGGTTCGTCGACAATATCGCAAAGGAACTAATTGGCGTCTCAGTCGACAAGATCTCTAAATCAGAGATTACCGTCCAAGTGCTATTGAACAGAGACGAGGTCTCAGTTAGCCAGTCGGTTCGACAACTCAAATTCATCGCACTATCGATGCACGAGACTGCCGTCAAGTCGCTGACTGCCGAGTCGGCTGCAGAGCATCTAGCGACACGAGATGATCAGGCCGATAGGCTATATTCAATGATCAACCGATCGTTTACCAGATCACTTACTCGACTCGATGAGGTCGATGCACTTGGCTACACCCGGCCCGAGTTGTTCGAACGCTGGGCGACGACACGCGAATTAGAACGCGTCGCCGACCAAGCCGAAGGGATCGCAAAGGCGGGTCCAGCGATCGATGACACGGTATCACCATCTATCCACGATGAAATTCAGTCGTTCGGCCGTGAGGCCCGTTCTCTCGTGGCTGATGGCGTCTCTGTGATTGTTGGTGATGCGGGTACCGAGACCGCCCACGAGACGTTACTTGGTCGTGATGAACTCTGCAAGGAAATCGAAACTTATGCAGATTCCATTGGGTCAACTACCGAAAGCTCACAACTACTACCTGTGTTGCATAGGATCCGACGCACGGCTGAACACGGTGGAAATATCGCTGAGCTTGGCCTCCGACACGCAGTGCGTCAGGGAAACATCACAGCACCACAAACTGTCGAAGAGAACCTTAGTTGACTGGATAGCTTACCAGTTGTTAGTTTATTAATGGCTATATAGCCCTCATACCAATTCTCATACCACCGCCAATCATCATATACGATATGTCTGACTCGATCCAGTTCGGGTTCGTCTGTGTTCAGAACGCCGGGCGGAGCCAGATGTCGACTGCCTTCGCCGAACAGGAGCGTGACCGACGCGGCCTCGAAGACCGCGTTTCAATTGTTACCGGCGGCACACATCCGGCTGATCACGTCCACGAGGAGGTCGTGACCGTAATGGATGAAGTTGGGATAGATATCTCTAATCGAACACCACAGGAGGTCGCCACCGAGACATTGGAGGCTTGCGACGTCGTCGCCACGATGGGCTGTTCGACACTGGATCTCAATGCCGACAGCGTCGAGGTGCGCGACTGGGCTCTTGATGATCCAGATGGGCAGGATCTTGATGCGGTGGGAGCCATCCGCGATGATATAGAGCGCCGCGTCAGCAACCTTTTCGACGAGTTCGTCGACGACTTGTAGCTGCGTTCGCTGCTTCCTATCGTCAGGTGACAATTGTGTACGCAGTAATTTTGAGGTAGCCAGCCACGTATTGAGGCTTTGTACAACAAGCCGCTAAGCACGGAAAACACGATCTCCTGAAACTACCAAATTTTGCATCCTTGCCGGTTCGAAGTATATCAGACTATACAGATTATGTGACACTTTATTTTAACTCTCCGTATAAGAACGAACCATAGCCGATTAACCAACAATATTGAGAATGGAAAGCTACTGTTGGTTAAGCTTGATCAGTCAGCTGTTCTATTCAGGCTGCGGTCCGTAGCGAGGTGTTCCACATACTCGACACTCCCAGATCGGTTGGCCACTCCAGTCCTCAGAGGGTAGGGACTCGAACTCGACGAAGCGGTGTTCAGTTACCCGATCACACTCCCAACACTCCAGACGGTGTTTCACTGGGACACTCGATTGGTGGCTCTCTTCGTGGACGTCGTCGACAGAGTCTTGGAGGGCAATTGCAGGGACCAACCAGATATCGTCTGGATCCTCTAGCTGGCTCGTGAGCTGATTCTCTTCGGTGATCGCATATCCGGCCTCATCGTATAGAAACGTCTCATGTCGGACCTCATAGTGCGACTGTGGTTCGTCTGTCCACATAGTCCGCTCACGAGCAGCAGCGAGCAACTGCCTACCCTCTACAGAGGTGACTCGCACGGCCTCGGGAAGCGAGGGCCACCGGTCGGTCAGCTGTTGTGCGGGTTCCTCATCGAGATCGTAGATCATCAGGCACTCGTCGACTGCGGGATCTTTGTCAGGCTTCGAAAGCAGTGTTGCTGCCGCTGATCCCTTTGCTACCGCAGCATAGAACGTTGAGGCCTCGACGAGAAAATGGACGACGTGGAGAAGTGTCGACTCATCTGTTGGGCAGTACTGCTCGTCTTCGGACCTATCCAGATGATAGGTGAGACAGAACTCGCACTTCGTTTGGGTGGCGGAGATTGAGCTTCCACAGGAAGCACATTCACTCTTAGTTGGAGCGATCTCGTCTGGGTAGTCACTGAGTGTTTCAGCAGTAGAATCGTCGACCCTATTGTCGACACGCTTTGCCAGTTCAGCATCTGGAGTCGACATAGCTTCGCCAAGGGGTCGGAGTTCTTCAAAATCAGAATAGTGATCATCCATGTCTCGACGATTCTTCCTCCGTGATGTCGTATAAACCAGAGGGTCAGATGATGACTACACTAATCAAAGCCACTATATTCAGAACCCAGTTCACTAATGGACACTATTATGAATCTAACATAAGTTAAACAATATATGTTGCGCCGGAAAATCCTCAAACACAGTGGTGCTCTGCTCACGGCAGGTCTGGCTGGGTGTCTGGGGGTGTCAGCTATTGTTGCTGACAAAATCGGATTGATTGGCCCAGTTATACGGTCATCTGCGTCCACAATTTCTGGAAACGTTGCAATGACGGGTCAACCGACCGTTGAGGATGGAGTCCCCGCAGCATGGGGCGCGATTGCAAACACACCGGAAGAAGCACGAAAACTCATTGATTGGAGTGCACTGATCAATGATCCAGACGGGTCTGTCGAAGGCTTTCCGGAGTTCACCGACTTCGATGCAGAAAATGAGTTTGTAACGGTGATCGTTGGGGTTCTCCCATATGGTGAGGGCATCACTGGGTTGCACGAAGAGAAATCTGATGCACACTTTGAGGGTACAACGGTTCGATACGAGGTCACGAACTATCAGGCAATCACTTCTAATTCAGATGGAACTCAAGAGACAGAGTCTGAAGAAGATGATCCAACGTATCATTACGACTATTCTATGACTCTCTGGGACCGAAATGGCTTCCCAGAGCCAGACACTATTGAAGTCAATTACCACGAAACCAATCCCACATAGAGGTGATTGAGCTGTCGACAACAGAAACAAACCTAGCGTGGAATCAAAGGTAGAAAGTACACCCTTACGCTTGAAAGCTGATTATGCCAGCAATACAATCGGGCTAGCGACCTTCTTTGTAGATGGGTCAGATCGAGGTTTCATTTATCGTATTTTGATGTGAGCCAACCGTTCTCGGCGTTACATTTGCAGCATCGGCGACTTCCCGTTGTGTGAGCAGCTGGCCACATTCCTGACCTGCCTTGTAGAGACACGCTGCGGCGAACCCAGATGGCCGGACACCCACCGTCTTGTCGACTGTCTCCGAGTGTTCGGCCAACCGTTGGGCTCGATGTCGAACCTGATCCGAAACGCCGAGTTTGGATGCAAGTCGTGGAACGAACCCACTGGGACGAATAGGTTGGGTGGGCAGTCCGAGTTCCTGGTTCAATACTTTGTACGCATTCATCACGCGCTGCTGATTCACTCGGGCCAACGCTGCGATCTCCTCGATTGTTCGTCCGATCCCGTTACACCGGCAAGCACTATACACACTGCCTGCGGCTATCGCCTCGATTGAACGGCCGCGAAGGAGATCCTCGTTTTGAGCACTTCGGAAGAGCTGGCAGGCTTGATTTCGGATCGACTCAGAAAGTCCAAGGGCGCTGGCGATTCGACGGACCTCACCGAGTCCGTGGGCAAGGTTCCGCTCTGCTTTCGAGCCGAATCGACCACGACTGTGCTCCCGGCGCATCCTGGAGAGTCGACCGCGCTTCGATCCAGCGAGTTGGTTGCCGTTTCCATCTCTCCATCGGCCAATCTCAGTCGACAAGCCGTTGTCGTGACGAGCCACCGTCCGTGGTGGTCCCACTCGCTTTTGTGAGTCTGCGTGATCGGTGGGGTTTCGCCAGTCTGGTCCATGGTCAATCGGCTGTTCGTCGATAATGAGACCACAGTCCTCACAGGCAGTTTCAATGCTGTTTGTCCGTACCTGACCACCGCATTCAGCGCAGGTGGGAGTTCGGTCACTCGATACATCTTCATCGAACGTCTGTCCGTAGATTTCTCTCGTAGCCATCGGAAACACGCGACGTGCTTTCTGCACACCCCGCACCCCTCAGGGGGTAACAAAATACGCGGGGCGGTCTACTCGGGGAGTTCGCGTCGACCTGTCTTCACACACTCCCAACACGGGAAGTCGTCAGTGAGATACTGGCAGTCACATTCTTCGACCTCTGTGTCGTCTTCTGGTTTGAGTGGTGTCGTTTCAGTGGTCACCCCACCGTCTGCGACCAGCTGCATCTGCGTGGCGACATCCAAGATTGGTGGTCGGATCGCAATTGCCGTTCGGTGCTTACACGGGCCGTCAAATCGCTTGTCAGCAGGGCATTCGCAGGTCGTTGGTATCCCTTCGAGGATGGTGACACGGTATTCGTGATCCGCAGGGTTGAGATGGCTCTCATTACGAATGAGGACATCACCGTCGTACAGCGAGAACGCGAAGGCTTCGTACTGGGCTCGTTTGAGGACGCGATTCGTTGGACTGAGTCTCTCAAGTGCGGTTTGAGTCATTTGGGATGGGACACTCATGATGAGTGTCCGCACCCCTTGGGGCACGAAAAAATTCTCTGGCGGTAGATAAATCGTGGTCGACGATCCGTGCTGGGAGACCCACACGCCCACACACGGGACACTCCAACAGGTCTGGTCCCGAGAGGTCCTCAACCAGTGTGATCGCTGTCTCGATATGCTCACGCGTAGCAGCGTCGACGGCACTGGTTGCGGCGACGGACAACCGATCACGCAGTTCGTCGACGGGTCCTAGTGGGTGCTATTCTGATGTTCTTGCACGATTCCGTCGATATATGGCTCAACGATTGCACGGAGACCATTGAGTTCTTGGATAGTACGACGAATTGAGTCCGCTGGATGTTCCGTATCGAACGGAACTGATTTTGCGAGATACGCGTAGCTACCATCAACGACTTCCCAGTCGGCGTCTTCTAATGCTTCCCAGTCTTCCTGACCTAGTTTCTCGCTGAACTCTTCTCTTATTTGCTGATTTCCTGAATTTTCGATATCGAGGCGGAGCCGAATTTCTGGATGATCGCGGTTGAGATGGACATGGGGTTCATATTCGATTCGGACATTACCCGCCACGTTCTCCCAGTTTATTTTGGCGAAGTTGATGTACGTCTTCGGTCGATTGTTTACTGTCCAGTCTTTTTTGGGGCCGTCTAGTGCATCGAGAAAAGCCGTCTGAAGGTGATTGAAAATCTTGGCTTTATCGTTTTTGTAGGCCTTAACGAGTCGATCAATCGTATCGGAGTATTCGGTGTACAGTTTCGTCTCTTCTGAGATGGTGGTGAAATCGTCCATATTGAGTGTCTGTCTTATTGTGTCGAGGTAATCAGCGAGCTGGGCGTGACTTTTCGATGGATATTGGCCATGACTTGTCGTCAGTACATCTTCGAGATAGGGGACGATGTGCTCCCATGATACATCGACGAATGTCTCAGATGTCGATGCACCTGCACTTCGGGGGGCGAGGTAAACGTACTCACTCGTCCCATCGTGTCGGCTCACGTTGAGGTCGCCCAGCTTTGAGGCCTGGGCATATCGTTTTGTTTGAGTTCTCGTTTCAGCTGCAGCGACTTTCAACTCGATAACGACGTACCAGGCATCTTTGCTCCACAAGAAGATATCAAAAGGCCCCTTGCCGGTAGGAACCTGCGATTGAACCTTGACCTCTCCGAGCTTGGACTGTTGAAGTGGAAGCACAGTCTCCTCGTGTTCAGCAAGTGCTTGTAGGAATACTCTAAGAACATCTGTTCCGAATCCATGAGGGTTTTCGGGGTCAAGAAAATAGACAAGCAGGTTCTCCCAGTATCGTTCGCGTTTGGCTTCCCCAAGAATGTCTAATGTGGTTGCTGGTGGTCGGTTAACATCAGCCAGTCGCTCCTCAATTTCTTGCAGGTGGGCCTCTATTGTGGTCTCAGGCACAGTGTTGTCGAATACTGTAACATACAAAGTACTGGGGCTGTAGGCAGAGAACGACTGAATCGCTTTGCCATCTATTTCTGAGGGGTTCACAGAGCCTGCAAATCGTCGTCTGGATATCGTGCAGTCGACTCAGGTGACCCACGCCGGCAATCGTGGTCGAGATTCCGCTCTGGCAGCCCCGTGCACCCATACACTAGACACTCCAGCAATTCGGGCCCAGAGAGTTCATTGATCAAAGCAATCGCTTGGTCGACCTGCTGTCGCCCTTCCTTATCAACGACCTGCCTCAAGACACTCGCCAGACAGTCACGGAGTTTGTCGACGGATGTCATCGGGGATTCCGTTGAAAATAGAGTGATTGGTTACTCTGCAACGTGTCGGTACACTCGCCGAATGGTTGGCCAGCCTGCATCCTCATTCTCCACGAGTAGAGATGTCTGGAGGCCAATGTAGAATACTACCCCCATGAGTGCGAACGCAAGGAGTGCCATTAGATCCCAGTTCAACGTAACCTCGAATATGCCATCAGTGACTGCAAGTCCACTCAGCCACTCAAGAACATAGAGACTGGCGAATGTGACGGCGTACAACATTGCGAACGTCGACAAACGGTTGATTCGAACGATAGTCTGAGCCAGCGAATCGTTACTATCAGATCCGGCGGGCTCGATATCATTTGGGACTGGCCACCGGGATCGTGGATCGTTGAGCCAGTAGATTTTGGTCTGCTTTCCGGCTTCTGCGCTCAACAAGATGCCTCGGTCGACGAGTGAATTTAATCGGTTTCGAGTCGCCTCACCGCTAAGTCCAGTCACCTCTGCGACGGCCGATTTAGAGAGGAACGGTTTTTTCGCCTGTACGAAACACTTCAGGAATGCCTGATCGGGAACTTCGACGTCTTTCATGTCGACTAAGAGATCTTGTTCTATGAACTCGGGGAGTTCTGTATCGGTCATATGTCATTCTTCACCAGAACTGATATAATATTAAATATCTCTTTGAGTGGTCGGCTGCCAACCCTGGCTTGGCGGTTCCCAACCGGCCACTGAGCGACGGGTATAGTTGTTAAAACGGTGATGTAGGGTGTATATGAAACTCACCGAAATTCACCAGCGAATCGAAGCGAGCACCCACAAACCATGGCAGATATATTTCCTCACCGTAGCCGTTGGCTCCGGGCTTGGGCTCTACCTCGACAGTACAATCGTAACCTCGGCGTTTCGATTGATCGAGGGAATATTTTCAGGATGGAGCTGGATCGTGATGCTCGGAATCCAGGGTGTGCTGATTGGGTTTGTAGCCGAAATACTCTACGAGCAGGGCGACGGGTATGCCAAGTCTGGGAGCTACCGGTTTGGATCGAAAGATCGGATTCTCGTGTTCCGGATCGGTGTGATGACCGTGGTTTCGGGACTTATTACGAAAGTTGTGCCTGTTGTTGTGGAAAGCATGACTGAGTTCCTGGTCGTCCAGACTACAGGCGCGGTGATTGCCTTGGGAATTCTGTTAGTCCATACCGGATCACGGGATTGGAATTCCGGTACTGAGTGGCCGGCAATTGTCGCAGGGGTTATATTGGCGGTTGTGCCGAGTGTATTTTGAGGATTAAATCTCACAAGAGTAATCCACTGCAGCCAGAACTGCTATTATTAGACCTGCTCCCGAGTGATCGGGTGCAATAGACCTTCTCACTACAAACTAATTAAACATAGCTCACACATCTGTCTTGGCGCTATTTGCTCAAAGCTTTATCACCGCATCCAGTGTAATTTCACGCAGTCCCGATTTGTATGGTAGAGCCCGATATCGAAGATCTCGCTGAAGAAACCAGAAAGGAACTTGAAGAGCGCGATATAGATGTTTCTAATCCTCTTGAACCATCCGACGAACCTCTATTCGACGTTGGTGAATTCCTTATTGATAACTACCAACTATTCGCTGTAATGGGTGTCTTCGGAGCTATTTCGATATATTTGACCACATTTAGATTAAACTTTCAAGGAGTAGATGAAAATTACATTAATGTAGGCGTTGTAGCCAGCCTTTCAATATTCCTTCTCGTTGCCATCCAGATCCTGAAACGGGTGTATGAAGATGCAGAATTTTCGAAACTCCATTTTACAGACTCTACTGGGTATCGTCACTTCGAACTCGTTCTTTTTTCAACATCTTTGATACTCCTCACTGCAGTAATTTCTTATATCACCTTATCACTCCCCCGGGCACTCACCTTGCTCCTATCTCTTTTATCAGCTGTAGCCGGCTGGCAGTTTTTTGGAGTTATAATGGACCGAATTCCGACACGGGATTATACGAATGGTCATCCGATTCAAACCTTCATCAGCACGTTCCTGAGTTACATATTCCGGCTAGCAGTAGTCTCGATTGTAGGATCTATTCTTTTGATTCTCTTTCTCGCGTTTATAGTGGTGGACTACGGTTCCGCTAATATTCCGTTATTCTTGTATGAGTATATATTCGTCAAAGGTCAGGGCCTTCTACCGCTCACACTTTCTTTCCTCATTGGTTTTGGGATCGCTTCGACGTTAAGTTTATTTTCTATTTATAGCCTTTACAATGATCTCAAAAATCTGGGAGATTGATATCGAAATAAAATTTCAAAAATACTCTCTAATCGTGATTAGTAGAACTGATGTTTCTGTTATTTTAAATATCTTAATTAACTGGATCGAGACCATCACCAATTTACGGAACTGGTTGGTCCAGCCACGGACCAAGATCGGTAAGCTCACCTTCGACCAAGGGACGAACCAACCACGCGCCTTCGTCGACCCTCCCTCTGAAGGACCGACCGTAGACGCGTAGACTACGATGGTGATGACTTAACCAACAGAGACCGTACGCAGAGTTCTGTGTTGGTTAACCTGTCACAGTTCTCTTTGCTCTCGTCGTCTCTATCCCTTCTCAGTAATCACCAAGCCGGGTCTGCCGGTCCATTTCGGCAAGTACACGTTCTTCGCATTCCGTTCTTTTTTTGTCGACCATTCTTTTGATTCGCCAATCAACCCACTTGTCTTCTAATACTTGCTCAAGATCGTCTTTGGCCGTATAATTAGATACGATCTTGAAATCTGCACGATCATCATCCCAGTCACTCAGGAAGTTGATTCGCTTCCCTGCCTCTATGAGATCGTCGACAATCCCCTGAATTCTCTCTTCAGAGTAATTTAATGCACTATTAGAAACGTAATCTACGACGTCCCCGCGGTCGACACATGGGTATCGATCTTCCACTCGCCGGGACTGTACAACCACACGAAGTCGGTCGACGATAATCGATGTTGGTAGGACATCTGCTTGTCCGAAGCTTGTTGTAATCCTATCTAATTCTCCGTTTAACGACGACACGTCGTGTGAGTATCGCCGATCAAGCTCTTCAAGCATCGCGTCTGGTTCCTCAGCTTCCAGGTTATCCGGGAAAGAAGAGGGCCTCACATGACGAATACCTAGTGTATCTGAGTGTGCGTCTACAACCCACGTGATAAATTCAGCGCCGGTCTCAATGATTTCTTTAGCGATCTTGTCGCCATGATTAATGTACGTCGCGATCACAAATTCCATGTGGTTAATTTCGCTGCCAAGGTACTCTTTTTCGATATACTCTTTTTTGTCCTTGGCTACCTTCTTGCGTTCTTGGAGTTGATTCACTACAGTTTGTGCGTTGGACGGTATCGACGATTTTGCTTCACCAAATATCACGCTTCCATCGAGATTCCAAAGTAAAAAATCGAAGTTCGGAACGTCCAACTCCTCAAGCGGTTCTGCGGTGATGAATTTGTAGTCAGCAGGATTTCCCTGTGCGAATGGGAAGATTGAGTAACTGATTAGTTTGCGATGATTGCGTTGAACATCAATTTCATCGCGAAGATTCTCTCGTTTTGCTTGCTCCGAGAATTTCTGGAGCTTGTTTTTGACGCACTTCCCGTACAACCCACGGTATTTTGTCTTTTGACCCTCCGGTACCGATTCAGGAGGATCTACGTTTGTCATATTAAGCTGCGGTCTGAGATTCGTAGAGCTTCATCTTCGCCCCACCATCCAGCATTTGAATCACAGCCAGATAGAACTCAACGAGAGAGGGAAACGAACAATTGTGTTTCGGGACGATTCGCATCGATTCTTCAGTTGCACTGACGTTGAACAGTGACCCTCTGTTTTCGTCGGTTACCTGCGCAGAAAAATCGAGTGATCCAGCTTGTTTTGTGACATCGCTAAAACTGAAGTTTAGGTCATCACTTTCCTTCGTACCGTTGATGAAACTCTCCGCCTGCATCAACGTCACTGGGTGATCAAAATCTATCTCACCAGAACTGACGTCCGGCACTTGGATTTTCAAGTTTCCCGGCTCCACCTCCCGTTTCTCGAATTTGATCTGGTTGGCTACATCAAGCAACTCGAGAACATTCACGACGACCTCATTTAGCAGGTCAAACAGGATATTGAAGCTCTCTTGGTTGACAGTCTCCAAGGTGAACTTGCCAGAGGTGTCGATTCTGATCGATACGTTCTCGTGTTCGTACTGGATGCGAGTTGGGACAACACCGTACTCATTGCGGAAATCTTCAAGCCGGTCTCGACCGTCGATGCCTTTGTATTCGATCTCACGTTCGACGTCCGGCCGAGTACGAGCGTCCGCAAGACTTGGTACCCGCTTCGATTTGAACTCAGATATTTGCATATTCTCATACGTACTAAGGACAATTTCGTTCATCGTTTGGAAGTCCTCAGTCATAATCGGCATTGGAGACAGGCAGTCACTGTGCTCTGAAACTGGACGCAGGGCTTGGCGAATAGCCTCCTCTGTTTCAGCTGTGAGGACCATCTGAAGATCGTCTTTGTATTCGCCGACGTAGAATTTGGCTGGTTGCTCAGCACCCTTTCTGTTTCTGTACTCACCGACAAACTTCGTGATCTCTCCGAAGTCCTCGGTTTCGTAGTGTTCATCAAGGTAGTCCCGCCAGCCGTCATCAGAGAGATAAAGAAATGCTTTGATACGTTGTCCGTGGTACCCTTTTAGCACAGGCTCAGGCGAGTCAAAGATGACTCGACAGAATTCTTTGAGCGTATATTTTTCTTTAGGGATGTGCATTGGGTGCCTCAGGCGGTGGTCTTCATTATAAGTATAATATTGTGACGTATAGTAGTTCCCCATTTTGATCAAAGTGAAATTGCCTGGTTAGAATCGTTGGATGGATTTTACCGAGTCGACTCTATTAGGATTGATTCGCACAGAGAGAATCACGGAAACAGGAATCTGTTCAAGTAGATATGGCTCCTCTTAGTTCTGAGTCTGGCGGTGGTTTCAAGATAGTGAACTGATTTGATATCGGTGACTGTGCAATTTCGAGCCCTCGTCGACGGCCAAATTGTCACCCCTTCACAGGTTGGGGATAATCAGATAGTCAAGTGTCCGGACTGTGGTGGCGATCTCTATCCAAGAGACGGCGATTTCCGGGCCCGGCATTTTTGTCATGCTGTCGACAGGGACGCTGATTCCTGCTCAACGGCCCTTGGCGGTGAATCTGAGACACATGCACGATCTGTGGCGCTAGCGGTTGCCGAACTCGCTGATCGGTTCCCAGATGCTGATCGGGTCGGAGCCGAGATCTCCATCAACGTCACGGGAACAAATACTATCCCTGATACCCGGCGAGCCGATGCACTCGTTGAATTTCAGGACGTAAATCCATACTTCGGGCAGGGGCTTGTCGTTGAAATTCAGCACAAACATCACAGTAAGGATATCCAAGGGACAACTCATGACTACCTCTCGGCTGATTTCTCCGTGGTCTGGTTGACACCTGACGATTTTGACGACAATATTTTAGACTCCACTGTCATCGACGAGGCGTTTCAGGATGACAACCAGCGAGCCTACAACGCTCCAGCGTACGACCCCTGGGAGTTCGAAAAACGAGTCGATGTGGAATTGGATTGGGAACTGTTGTCTTCGGGGTGTGCTAATTACGACGAAACAGGAGATCACCGCTGGGAGAGAATACCCGGGTATGCACATCCGAATGGGTATGAATATGAGTTCTGTCCCTACTGTGGAAGTCGACGGCGGTACGGTAATCAGATTGGGCGATTCGTCTATGATAATGAGGGGATACTCGCTCCAGAAATCCCAGTTTCCGAACTCCGGGATGCGGTGATCCCGTATCCGGATGTTGCTGATGATTTCGATGAATGGATAACTGAAGTCGACTGGGAGAATGCATTTGAAAGATGCTTGGCCTCGAAGCCATCCATTGAGCCTTGTCGGGGTCCGCTGGGGATTCACGAGTGGGATCAAAAAGAAGTGATCGAACGGAGAAGTTTCGACGATCGCGTTAGTGTTGTTCTATGGGTCTGTCAACACTGCCCAGTACACCTACTCACCAATTTTGAACCTAATGGGGAAGCGGTTCCATACATCTTATTTGGGAAAGAACCCGACCCGGAGTGGGGACTCTCGCACCTAAGTGGAAACCCTAGGTCGTGCCAATTTCGCGCTCACAAGGATGCCCAAGATTGGGACTACTGTTCGGCCTGTCTCCAACTGGATCCGTAAGAACAATTACTTCAATTTTATATGAATTGTAATATTCCCATTCAATTACCAGAGTTTATACATGAGGAATAGAATTCTACATTAATGTGTAACTTTCAATTCATCCCAGATATAGGTAAACGGGCGATATTTGATTGAATTCGGTATATACTGGACTGTTTTTAATCAACCGATTTTTCAACTATGATGGGATCTCTCGAAGATCGAAATATAACTATTCAGAAAACAGTTGTACTAACTATCATCTTCTCTGTCCTTGGACTTCTCGCGGTAGGTCTACTTTTGATCACTATAGGTTTACTTACGGGTTCAATGGTTGATTCCATATTCCCGAATGCAACACCGAGTGAGGAAGCAAACATTTCACTTTCTCTTCTTGCCATGTTTCTGAATAGCGCTCTGACAGGAGGTTTGATCTGGATATACCTTCGTCAGATAGGAGTTATGGAAGAACAAACATCTATCAGTGAAGAACAGACTTCTATCCAAGAACGACAGCAGGAGATAATGGAAGCTGAGTACATTCCTGCTGTCGATATAACGGTGTCTGAGGTTTCTACCGATTCCATCACAATTGCCTGTTCAAATCAAGGAACAGGCCTCGCCAAACAATTTGAGATTGATGTGAAGTTCTACATTGGTAAAGAAGCGGTGGAAGGGCCAGCTGACTACGACATGGGCGTAGAGGTTGAGCCGTTAGTTGAGAGGGTTTTTGAGACCACTAAACAAGATACACCAGTAGGCGACATAATATATCGTGCTAACTACAAAGGTAGTGCTACCACTCCAAAACGGGTTACCGCTGAAGGAGATCTGCCGCAAACGCGTACCGAGGAAATTTTGCGAGAAAGTGAGAGTCAAGATTTGGAATTCTCCCTCTATTTTGAGCGCCACGTAGATCCGGTCGATCATCACTGGAAGAGATGTTCTTTTAGTGATGGAATTGAAGAATTACAAAACCAAGGGGCTAAAACGCTAGGATTCCGGATCAGTATCTCTTATCAGGATATATTCGATAATAAGGTGGATTCTAGAACCTTGGCTACGGGATGGACTGACATTCAAAATGGATGTAGCATGGAACAAATGTTAGAGAATTCAGAAAAGAGAACTATCATCACACATAGACAGCCCTCATTCGGTGACGGAGGCGGTATTTCCCTCCGAAATAGTGAAAAAGTTTACCGTACCGCGCATCGCGATTATTTATAATCAAATTTCAAAGGTAGTCTCGACTTTGATTCGCGCGTCGACCCACGCTGGCAGTCGTGATCCATGATCCGCTCTGGTGGCTCATCCGACCACACAGTACCCATTTGAGCCACTTCCACGTCGAAACCCATTGACTCAGGCGATACGGTTATTGTTTATCCCCGAAAATAAATCTATGAATGGAAACACCCTCCAGCCATTGGGTCACTATCTTCGCTACCCTGCTCATACTTACTTCAACACTACCTTTGATTTCTATACCCGCTACAGCGACCACCCAAGACACAATTGAGTGTCACTCACCCCGTCCGGACATCCCGATTGGCCACTCGTGGTCTGTCGACGAAGACGACGCAAATGTGAATGCCACGATTCGACAGATCAACGGCTCTCAAATCCAATACACATACCACGATCTTGAGCCATCAGACGCACCATATGGACCGTTCTTTCCTACATGGATGGTTGACGCGGGAATTCGTGTCGACTCAGCCCAGGGATTTGATGTCCACCGGAGGCCCAATAGCATCTCCTTGACGTGGAATACCTCGGTCACAAATCCCAGTTTCACTCTAACGACGACTCGACAGCGTAGCGCCGGTGTTGAGGATGCCGGATTTGCAATCCAGCCCGAGTGGGCATTCGTTCCCTATCCCAATACTGCAAAGACCAATTACTCACTGCAAACTTCACAGCAAGGGTACACTGGAGATCAGTTTGCACTCCTCGGTCGGTACGACAAGTACCAACGTGAAATTGGCTGTCACGACATAGAACTCATCATCCCCTCAGCTCTGGATACCAAGGAATCACCATCGGAAATCGCAGACTCTCTGGAGACGGCTGGAAGAGAGATAGACGCTGGCTGGTACTATGACACGGTTCGTGTATTTGGCGTTGGTCCACCGGTGCGTCGTGGCGGTCGGGCATATAACCACGAAGTCTGGGCCAACGTCGACGCCAGCTTCGAACCAGAACACGTCGAACGAGGGAGCTTACGTTACCCCCCACGGAACGTACTCGCCAATACGTGGCTCCATGAATACGTACATACGCGTCAGCGGTGGATCACGAATACGACTGTAGAGTTGAATGCCTCTTGGCTCACAGAAGCCTCTGCGACCTATTATTCGATTGCTGAAACCGAACGTCAGGGCCGCATGATCGCCTGCAACGAGACAGCCTACTGGACTCGTCTGAACAAGTCTCTTACATTCGGTGAGAATTCAATGGAGCTAACGGAGCGGGAGAGCTATCAATCTCGGTCTGGCGACTATACATACGGTGCCTCCGTTCTTGCAGCGCTGGATGCTAAGCTTCGAGAAGAGACCAACGGAGAAAGATCGCTCGAGGACGTCCTCTCTCAATTGAACCAGCAAGAGCAAGTCACACACGCTTCATTCCGGGATACGGTGGTCGACGTCGGTGGCCAACAGATGGGGCCTTGGGTAGATCGCTATGTGGCTGGGGGTGCAGTGCCACCTTCGCCGCCTGCAGAGAAGTGGGACTGCCGATGGGACCTACTCACGCAAACACAGGACGGGCAGGCACTTGGTATAATGTTCGTCTTCGTGCTCGTAAACGTAGGTATTGTAGCAGCGGAGCGAATATATAACCGAGATCGATAGACTCCCTTTGATTACGTGCTACGTCACTAGCCCGAATTCCGCCTCTTAGTACGCCTTTCGTGGACCGCGTTGGTCTCTTGACTACGTCGTACGTGTTTACCCCCAGAACGATTTCGCCACTCTCTCGTAAGTTGCTCCTGACCCAACAGTAGAGCAATGCAGACGACAGGGTGTTCTCCGAGGGACGGTCTCCGGCAGGGAGACCGTCCCGCGTC
>Ga0208138_100027_pt1 | contig 128986 bp, 139 predicted proteins | sample AntRauMetaRauer3_FD_184786 | JGI IMG/M metagenome (GOLD analysis project Ga0208138, IMG submission 184786) | Saline lake microbial communities from Rauer Lake, Antarctica, in enrichment culture - Antartic Rauer Lake 3 Metagenome Rauer3 (SPAdes)... ... | reverse complement strand
ATGCTTGTAAGTCCTATATTCAGGGGCAGGCGCTCGTCGAGCGCGGGAGCCGCGGCGGCATCGTCACGCTGACGGACATCAGTAACAACCCCGCCGTCCGCATCGGACGCGCGCTAGCTCGCCTCCTGAACAACGGCTTCTCGCTGCTCTCGGGGCTCTCGGTCGCCCGGAACGTCACGTTGTTCGGTAACCAGTACATCACTATCGGGGATGGGACTTTTCAGTTGATACAGAGCTCGAACGCGATGCCGACGATGGTCGAACTGGAGACTACGCCTGAGGGATACTACCTCACGCTGTTCGGCTACCCGACAGCAATGACGTCTATCGGGTCGCTAATAACTCCATACGTCAGCGACAACAACGTTCATTACTTGAACTCGGGGAAGATCGATACCTTCGATATTTCTACTACTGAGTTACGAGAATTCTTCAGCTACGGCTCGGTCCCTGTTCTATTGGACGACGACCTGACGTGGAGCGACGAACTACTCGAGAAGGACTTAGTTTAGGGGCCGGAGATCACGCCGACGTTGCTCGCTGCCGCTGCTCCCGTGCTCGACAGGAACACCATCATCGTGAACAGCACGCCGATCATTCGCGGGTGGTCCGACAGGAACTGACTGAACTTGTTGTCTGCCATCGTAACTACACCTCAGCCCGGGTACTTATTCAATCTATCTTAAAATAACATAGATAAATAAAGTGAAAACATTGTGGATTGATTACCAAAGTGGAGTCGGCGAGGGTCGATCACGGCCTTGGACGGGCATCTCGCGGGTGCAAGGAGAGTCTTCGGGCCGAGCGCGCGAGATTTAACATCGCCGACCGGTAACGCGAGTGTGATGAACGACACGCGACGGGCGGTGCTCGACGCGCTCGCCGACGGCCCGACTCCCGGTCCGGCACTCGCCGACGCCCTCGGCGTCTCGCGGGCGGCCGTCTGGAAGCACGTCGAGGCGCTCCGCGAGGCGGGGTTCGCGGTCGACAGCGTCGACGACGGCTACGTCCTCGCCGGCGTCCCCGACTACGGCGGGCCCGCCGTCGAGTTCGGACTCGACGCGCCGTTCGACGTGGAGTACCACGACGCGGTCGCGAGCACGAACGACCGCGGGCGGGAACTCGCCACCGAGGGCGGGGAAGACGTGGTCGTGCTCGCGGACCGCCAGACCGGCGGCCGGGGGCGTCGCGACCGCGAGTGGTCCTCGCCGGCGGGCGGCGTCTGGGCGAGCCTCGTCCTGCGACCGGACCTGCCGCCCGCCCGCGTCCCGCTGCTGACGCTGGCCGCCGCGGTCGCGGTCACCGACGCCGCCCGGGAGGCGGGCGTGGACGCCGCCATCAAGTGGCCGAACGACGTGATCGTCCCGGACGCGGCGAGCGAGCGCGGCGGCCGGAAGCTGGCGGGCGTCCTGACGGAGATGGAGGGCGAGGCCAGTCAGGTCTCCTGGGTGGTCGTCGGCACGGGCGTGAACGCGAACGTCGACCTCGCAGACCTGGCGGGCGACGCGACGAGCATTCGCGCCGAGGCCGGTGACGTCTCCCGGCGCGTGTTCGTCCAGCGCGTCCTCGAGCGGTTCGACGACCTGCGGGCCGACCCCGATAGCGTGCTCGACGCCTGGCGCGAGCGCGCTGCCACACTCGGACAGCGCGTGCGCGTGGACCTCGGTGACGAGACGGTCGAGGGCGAAGCCGTCGACGTCACCGAGCACGGCGCGCTCGTGGTCGAGACTGGCGAAGGCGAGCGCGTCGTCCACTCCGGGGATTGCCAGCACCTCCGGCCGGCGTGAGAGCCCGCTGCTACGAGGGGAGCACGTCGTCCCGGCGCACGACGAGGACCGCGAGCCCCAGCACGAGCAGTCCGACGCCCCACCACAGCGAGTCGCCGGGCAGGGCCTTCAGGACGAGCGTCACGATGCCGGAGGAGAGCAGGGACCAGCCGATTGTCGTCTGGTAGGCCATACTACAGGTACGGTCTGGGAACTGGTAAGTCCGTGGCCGGCCGGCCAGTTGGAACGAATCTCCCGGGTCTCGCCGCCCGGGCCCGCTACTCCTCGTCGTCGTCGACGCGAACCGTCAACACGGGCACCGACGACGACCGAACCACCTTCTCGGCGACGCTCCCGAGGAGCAGGCGGTCGATGCCGCCGCGGCCGTGCGTCCCCATCACCACGAGGTCGCAGTCCTCGTTCTCGGCGTACCGCACGATCTCTCGGGCGGGGTTGCCGTCGGCGAGTTCGCGCTCGATGTCGACACCGTGGTCGTCCGCGATCGCCGCCACGTCGTCGAGCGCGGTCGTCCCCTCCTCGCTCAGCATCGCGGAGACGTTCTCCCAGGAAGAGTCCATCGGCAGCCCCGCGAAACTCGCCGAGTTCACGACGTAGAGCGCGTGAATCGTCGCGCCGTGCTCGGCGGCCAGGTCGACGGCCTGCTGGACGGCCTCTCGCGTGGCTTCGGAGCCGTCCGTCGGCACGAGGATGCGCTCGTAGCGACCCATCGTGAGGTAATTCTCGCGGTGGTGTGTTAAGTGTTCAGGGCGATACGACCCGCTTCAGGTCGGCGGCGCCCGCTCGCCGCACGACCGCGCGGGCGGCGTCCCGGTAACCCGCGAGGTTGTTCGAGTCCCCGTCGAGGACGACCAACCGGGCTTCGCGACCCGCTTCGATGGTGCCGTAGTTCGCGTCCAGAATCTCCGCGCCCGCCCGAGTCGCCATCCGCAGCACGTCGACGGCGTCGACGTCGAAGAGTTTGGCCGTGAACTCCATCTCGCGGAACATCGACGGCGAGTTCAGGAAGACGTTGTCCGTGCCCAGCGCCACCGTCGTGCGCTCCAGGAGGTCCTCGACGGGCGGCAGGCCGACGTCCGTGACGAGATTCGAGCGCGGACAGACCGCGACCGGAATCCCGCTGTCTTCGACGCGGTCCAGGTGGAGCGATTCGGCGTGCACCATGTGCACGAGCAGGTCCGGGTCGAGGTCCAGTGCGGGGTTGATGTCGCTGGCGTCCACCTCGCCGGCGTGGATGGCGAACGGCTTCCCGGCGTTCCTGGCGGCCGTGCGCTGGCGGCCGAACTCGCCGTCGCCGGCGCCGCTCGCGCCGTAGCCGTCCGCCACCTCGATTACCTCGGGGCCGTCGCGGCCGAAGACGACGGAGTCGACGTCGACGCCCTCGCTGGCCTCCCGGATGGCGCGCACGCCGTTCGTACCGCCCTCCCGGAACTCCAGGTGGCTGGTCGTCCCCGTCTCGGCCATGTACGACAGCGACCGCCGCATCGCCTGGACGAGCTCCTCGCGGTCGGCCTCCCGCAGCAGGCGGTGTTTCAGGCCGTCCGGCGGCGCCACGAGTTCCTCCAGGGAGAGCCCGCGGCCGGCCTCCTTCGCTATCGAGTCACCGGTGTGCGTGTGGGCGTTGACGAACGCCGGAAGGACGATATCTTCGCTGTCGACGCGCTCCTCGTCCAGCCGCACGACCTCGCCGTCCTCGACGACGAGGGTCCCCTGCACGGGCTCGTAGTCGTCGCCCCAGAGGACGGTTCCGGAGAGTTCCATGCCTGTCACTCTCGCTGCGAGCCCGTAAGCTTACTCGAACGCGCTACCTGCGGCCCGGTCACTCGAAGTCCTGGAGGCTCGCGTACCTGCCGGGCGTGCTCACCTCGCTGACGAGCGCGCCCTCCGTCTCCAGGCCGAGCACGCGCTCGGCGGCCTGCCCGACGGCCTCGGCGTGCTCTGCGGGTGCGTAGACGCCGAGGCGCCACTGCTCGCGCTGGGCGAGCCGGAGCGCGTTCACGAGCGTCGACTGCTCGTGGAGCCGTCGCACCTCGCCGTTGACGAGCACGCCCGTCGAGGACTCCCGCATCGAGGGCTCGCCCTGCACGTCGACGACCACGCTGGACTCGGGGACGCTCGCGTCGGCGGCGACCTCGCGCTCGAACCCCCGGACCGTCTCGTGGTCGGCGCCGACGACGGCCTCGTCGACGTCGCCGAGTTCCGCCCAGACGGCGCGCTTGTAGAGGTCGCGCTCGGAGAGCCGGCGTGCGATGTCGCCGGCCACCTCGTGGCGCCGGAGCGCCGACACGAGGTCGTGGTCGTCCATTCGGCGGAGTTCGCGGGCGGTCGTGTCCGTCTCCTCGAGGAGGTCCTCGGTCGCCCGGCGCAGCATCGACTTCGAGATGCGGGCGACGTGGTGGCTGTAGACGGTCGGGTTCATCAGGGCGCGTGCCAGCAGCAGGCTCTCGGCGGTCTGGACGTTCCCCTCGTCGAGCACGAGGTCGCCGTCGATGAACGTCAGTTCGCGGACGAGCCGGCCGGTGTCGATGGTGCCGTAGGGGACGCCGGTGTGGTGGGCGTCCCGCACGAGGTAGTCCATCCGGTCGACGTCGAGTTCGCCCGCGACCAGCTGGGCGAGCTCCCCCTCTCCGGCGACGAGGTCGGCGATGACAGCCGGGTCGATGTCGTGGGTTTCGAGGACCTCGGCGACCCGACCCGAGGCGAGCAGGTCGTCGACGTCGTCGTGGCGCTTGCCCGTCCGTCGCTCGACGACGTCCTCGACGTTGTGGCTGAACGGGCAGTGTCCGATGTCGTGGAGGATGGCGGCGGCGCGCACGCGCTCGGCGCGCCGGCCCGCGATACCGAGGTGGTCAAGCGCGCGGTCGGCGAGGTGGTAGACGCCCAGCGAGTGCTCGAAGCGCGTGTGGTTCGCGGAGGGGTAGACGAGGTGGACCGTCCCGAGTTGCTTGACGCTCCGCAGCCGCTGGACGGGCGGCGTGTCCAGGAGAGCGGCGGCCACGCCCGCGACCTCGATGTGGTCGTGGACGCTGTCCTTGATGGTCGTCATTACCCCCGAGTTCGGCCGTCTCCGGTATAAAATCGTGCCAATCGACCGAGAGAACTATGCCCGAGGCGACACCAGAGCACCGACGTGCCCCGCACTCGCCTCGCCCTCCTCGCAGTCGCCGGCTTCGTTGCTCTCGCGGGCTGTGGCGCCGTCCTCCCCGGCGGTGACGCCGCCCCGAGCGGCCCCAGCGCCGACCTGGAGCCCGCCGAACCGCCGTACTCGACGCCGCTGGAGGACAGCGACCTGCCCGCCGACCACGAGGCGGCGCTCCGCGACGCCGGCGACGTCACCGTCGTCCGGAACACGACCGTCAGCGACAGCGGCTCCGGTGGCGGCTTCGCGTCCCTGGCGACCGCTCGGGTGAGTCTCGCGAACGGCCGCGTCTTCCTCATCGAGCGGCCGGCGCCAATCGCTCAGTCCTACCGGTACGCGAACGGGACCGTCTACCGGCAGGTCGCCAACGAGGACTCCTACTCGCACTCGCGCGTCGAGAACGACTCGGACGGCCGGACAGCGACCGAGTGGGCGCGAGCGCCGCTGGAACGGCTCCTCCCGTTGGCGTCGTTCACCCACCGTGGGGTGACGGAACGCGACGGCGGGCGCGTCCACGTCTACCGCGCCACCGACGTCGAGGACGTGAACGCCTCGCGCCTCACGTCGGCGAGTTCGATGGAGTCGGACCTGACAGCCGTGAACGCGACGGTGCGCGTCCGCGAGTCGGGCGTCGTCGAGCGCGTGACGTTCGCGTACACGGTCGAGGAGGGCGGCGAGACGCGCCGAGTGTCGACGGCGGTGACGTTCTCCGACGTGGGGGAGACGGACGTCTCGACGCCCGTCTGGGTCGAGGACCTGCACGAGCGCTTCGACGACGGCCGGAACTCGTCGGGGTGACGACTCCGCAGGACTCTTCCACGAGACAGCCGAAAACGAGGTATGCGACGCCAACTCGCCGCCCTGCTCGTCGTGGCGCTGGTCGCCATCGCCGGCTGTGCCGGCGCCAGCGGCCCGACCGCCGACGGTTCGAACGGTTCGAGCGGAGACCCGATCTACGAGACGCCGCTGGACGCCGAGGCGGTCGCGGACGCCCACGTCGACGCCCTCAGTGACGCGGGCTCGTACACCATCGAGTCCGACGCCACGCAGACGATTGCCAGCCAGAACCAGACCGTCGACACCAGCGGCGTGGTGCGCGGCGACACCGCCTCCGGCGCCGTCTTCTCCCGGACGGAGGGACGCCAGCAGACCGTCGAACTGTACACGGACGGCGAGGGGACCGCCTACCAGCGGTTCGCCGTCGGCAACCAGACCCAGTACCAGGACGTCTCCGGGCAGGCCGGCAACGCCACCAGCTACGCTCGCACGACCGTGAGCTCGTTCGTCGGCCTCTTCGACTTCTCCTACGAGGGGACCGAGGACGTGGACGGCGAGACGGTCCACGTCTACGAGGCCGAGGGCGCGGGCAGCCTGAACACGTCCTCGCCGGCGTTCGGTCAGCTGAACGAGTCGAACATCGACGAGGCCTCCGCTACCCTCCACATTCGCGACGACGGCGTGGTGACGACGGCCGGCTACGACGTCACCGTCACCGTCCAGGACCGCACGCAGTCCGTGAACACCACCCAGCGGTTCACCGCCATCGGCGAGACGGACGTCGCCGAACCGGACTGGCTGAGCGAGGCGACCGGGAACAGCTCGCAGTAACCCGACCGCTCCGTTTTCTCGCCGTCCGGGGTCGGAAGCGTTTACCGGACGGCCCCCGCACGCTCGGGTATGACGACGTTCCTCGCCGGGGGGACGGGCACGCCGAAGCTACTCGCGGGCGCCCGCGGGGTCTTCGACCCGGCCGAGACGACGGTCGTCGGGAACACCGGCGACGACGTCGAACTCGGCGGCCTGCTCGTCTGCCCCGACGTCGACACCGTGCTCTTCGAGGGCGGCGGCGTCCTCGACCGCGAGACGTGGTGGGGCATCGAGGGCGACGCCTCGACGACCCACGACTACCTCGGGGACCTCGCCGAGCGCGCCGGCGTCGACCCCGCACCGCGCTACCTCCCCGACCACTTGCAGACCGCTGGCCGCGACGTCGCCGCCTGGCGGCGGTTCTCGGGCGCCAGCGAGTTCATGTTCATCGGGGACCGCGACCGCGCCGTCCACACACTCCGGACGAGCCTGCTCGACGAGGGGCTCTCGCTCACCGAGGTCACGCGCCGACTTGCCGACGCCTTCGACCTCGACGTCGACCTCGTGCCGATGAGCGACGACCCGGTCGCCAGCATCGTCCACACGCCGGACGGCGAACTCCACTTTCAGGAGTTCTGGGTGGCCGAGGCCGGCGAGCCGGCAGTCGAGGACGTGGAGTTCCGGGGCGCCGCCGGCGCGACAGCGGCCGGGCCAGCAGTCGACGCCATCTCCGAGGGCCCCGTGGTCGTCGGCCCCTCGAATCCCGTGACGAGCATCGGCCCGATGCTCGCCCTCGACGGCATCGAGGCCGCGCTCCGTGAGGCCCCGGTCGTCGCCGTCTCGCCGTTCGTCGAGGACCAGGTGTTCTCCGGGCCGGCCGCGAAACTCATGGACGCCGTCGGCCACGACCCCTCGACGGCGGGTGTGGCCGACGTCTACGATTTCGCGGACGCGTTCGTCCTCGACACCGAGGATGGCACCGAACTCGACCGCCCCGTGGTACGGACCGACACCAGCCTCGACACCGAGGCCGACGCCGAGCGCGTCGCTCGCGCCTGCCGGGACGCCCTCTCGCGCGTCGGCGCGACCGAGAGCCTGGGGGAGGTGGCGTAGTGTTCGCGCCCCGACTCGCGCTCGCGAGCCTCAGCGGCGAGTCCGACGCCGAGTGGGCGAAGGCGTCGGTCCAGCACGCCGGCGGCGCGTTCCTCGGCGGCATCGCCATCGACGAGCCCACGAGGGAAGCGGCCCGCGAGATGGTCGGCCGCGACCGGGAGGAGTTCCTCCCCGAGGACCCCGTGGCGTGGGTCGACGACCAGCTCGCCGAACTCGACGAGGAGTTCCTGCGCCCGGGCGTGAACGTCCGCACGACCAGCCTCGGCCCCCTGCGCGAGGTGGCCGACGTCTGCGCCGACCACGACGCAATCCTCGAGATCAACGCCCACTGCCGGCAGGACGAGATGTGCGCGACCGGCGCCGGCGAGGCGCTGCTGCGGGACACCGACCGGCTCTGCGAGCAGGTCGCGGCCGCCAGCGAGCGTGGAGCGCCCGTCTCGGTGAAGGTCCGCGCGGAGGTCGAGGGCGTCTACCTCCAGGTGCTCGCGCAGGCTCTCGAGCGCGCGGGCGCCGACGTCGTCCACGTCGACGCGATGGACTCCCGCCGGGTGGTCCGGGACGTGGTCGACGCCACCGACTGCTTCGTCGTCGCGAACAACGGCGTCCGGACCCGCGAGGACGTCTTCGAGTACTTCTCCTACGGCGCGGACGCGGTGAGCGTCGGTCGGCCGAGCCGCGACCCCGAGCGCGTCCGGGCGGTGTACGCCGCCGTGAAGGAGTGGTTCCTGTGACCCCGAGCGAGCACGCCGAACTCGCGCTCCTGCTGGAGGTCTCGGGCGCACCGAAGCCGGGGAACGTCGACCGCGAGCGCGACCTCCCGGACCTCCGCTTCGGGCAGTTCCTCGCCGGCGCGGTCGGCGCGCGAGCGGGGCTCGAACGGGCCGCAGACCCGGACGAACCGCTCGGTGAGGCGTTCGAGACGGCAGTCGCGGGGATGGCCGACGCCGCCGGGACGAACACCCAGTTCGGCTGTCTGCTGCTCCTGACGCCGCTCGTCCGCACTGCCGCCACCGGCGACCTGACTCCCGAACGCGCGAGCGAGGTCACCGAGGCCACGACGGTCGCCGACGCCGCCGGGTTCTACCGGGCGTTCGAGCACACGGACGTCGCGGTCGGCGACCCGCCCGAGGGTGCCGCCGAACTCGACGTCCGCCGGGGCGCGAACGCCGTGCCCGCCCTCCGCGAGCGCGACCTCACGCTCTACGACGTGATGGCGCTCGGTGCCGACGGCGACGCGAACGCCCGCGAGTGGACGAGTGGCTTCCCGTGGGTCTTCGACGCCGCGGAGCGCATCCATGCGGACGACGGGCCCCTGCTGGACCGCGCGGCAGACGCCTTCCTCGGCCTGCTCGCCGAGGCGCCGGACACGCTCGTCGTCACCGAGCACGGCGAGGCGGTGGCCGAGGAAGTCAGGGAGCGCGCCGAGGCCCTGGTCGACGCGCCGGAGGCGGAGGTCCGGGCGTTCGCGGCGGACCTCGTGGAGCGAGGGGTCAACCCCGGAACGACGGCTGACCTGACCGCGGCCGCGCTGTTCGTCGCGCTGGAGCGCGGCGGAGTCTCGGTCGCCGGCGCCGCGGAGGTGTCCGTCCGTGAGTGAGTGGCCGGTCGACCTGCGCGGCGTCACGGAGACGGTGGTGGCGACGCTCGGGCCGAACGACCGCTGGAACCAGGCCGCGCTCGGCGTCCACGCGCCAGACTCGGCGGGTGAGCCCGCGACGGCCAGGACGTTCGGCGACACGCGCACGCGCCGGAACTTCCACCGCCGGGGCGAGGGCTACGTCCAGTTCGTCGACGACCCGGTGGACTTCGCTGACGCCGCGCTCTCGGTTCTGGAAACCGGCAATCCGCTGCTGGACGGGACGACGGCGTGGGCGCGCGTCGAAGTCGAACAGACGGGCAGCGAGGAGAACGAGGGAACGGCAGTCGAACACTGGGCGCTGACGCCAGTCGAGTCGGCAGTCGTCCGGGAGGGACCGTTCGCCCCGAACCGGGGGTTCTACGCAGTCGTCGAGGCGACGATAGCGGTCTCGCGGCTGGACGTCGACGCCTACGACACCGACGAGCTGCGAGAGCGCCTCCGGTACTTCGGGGACGTCGTGGATGCGGCGGGCGGCGCTCGCGAGCGCGCGGCGATGGGGCGCGTGCGGGAGCACGCCGACACCGACTGGTAGCGGGAAGACACATACGCTCCGACTGCGAAGGGGGCGGCGTGCGTCGTCGCTCTGTCGTTGCATCTACGGCCGCTCTCCTCGTTCCGGGGCTCGCCGGCTGTCTCGGTGGGTCGAACGCGACCAGCCCGACTACCACGGGCTCGACCGAGGCCGGTGACCCACAGTCCTCGGAGCACACGCTGTCCGTCGCCTTCGAACGCCTGCAGCCGGCTGTCGTCGTCCTCACCGACGACGGCCCCCGCGTCGTCGGCGACGGCCACCAGTACCTGTTCTGTCGCGTCGACGCGACTGCCGACGACGAACCGCCCGACCGGCTCGCGTTCGCGTTCCGCCTCGGCGGCAACGTCTACTCGCCGGGCATCGAGTCGGCTGGCCGGCTCTGGCGCGCCGAGTCCCAGGGCAGCCGATACGACGCCGACAGCGGGCGCGGCTGGCTCGTCTTCGAACTCCCGGAAGCGTGGCGCGCCGAGCACGCCGCACTCTCGCTGCGCGGCGCCGAGTGGCCGGTCGGGAGCGGCCTGCGGGAGCGCCTCGCCGCGACGCCACCCTCGCTGTCCGTGGAGTGGCGCGCCGAAGCCGGAGCGTCGGCCGGGACGGCGAGGTTCGGATTCGAGGTCGACAACGCCGGCGAGCACGACACGCGATTCGTCGCGGCGGTGACCCAGGGACGGGAGAGCGGTGAGGAGTCGCTCGTCGCCGTCGTCGAGGAGCCGATATTGGCGGGCGAGACGGTCTCCTGGTCGGTGACGCGGGACGCGGGCGATTCCGGGGGAGCCGACGGCGAGCGGACGTTCACGCTGTCCTGGCCGGGCGGTCGGCTCACCGACAGTCTGTAGCGCCTGTTCCGGCTGTGGTGCGGAATCACCGGCTCGCGGCGATGTCGGGACGTTCAAATCCGCGCGGCCACAATTCCGGGCCATGACCGACGAGGACACGCGCGAGAACGTCCTGCCGGGGTCCGACGAGGAACTGGACACCGAGGACGTGCGCGGCTACGACTTCCGCGGCGAGTTCGACTTCTTCGAGATGCTGGACTCGTACGCGACCACTGGGTTCCAGGCGTCGCACCTCGCCGAGGCCGTCGACATCACGAGGGAGATGCGCGAGGAGGACGCCACCGTCTACCTGACGCTGACGTCGAACATCGTCTCCTCGGGGCTGCGCGAGGTCGTCGCGCACCTCGTGCGCGAGGGCCACGTCGACGTCATCATCACGACGTCGGGGTCGCTCACCGAGGACGTCATCAAGACCGCGAAGCCGTTCAAGATGGGCGAGTGGGACGTCGACGAGGCCGCGCTCCGCGAGGAGGGCATCAACCGCCTCGGCAACATCTTCGTGCCGTCGGACCGCTACGTCTGGCTGGAGGAGTACCTCTACGACTTCTTCGACGACTTCTTCGCCGAGGAACTGGTCCGCACGCCGACCGAGTTCGCGAAGGAACTCGGCGAGACCCTCGACGACGAGGACTCCATCCTGAAGAACGCCGCCGACAACGACGTCCCCGTCTACTGTCCCGCCCTGACGGACGCCGAAATCGGGAACTTCCTCTACTACTACCGGCAGGGCAGCGGGCCCGACGTCGGCATCGAGATTCTCGACGACTACGACTCGCTCATCGAGGACGGCCTGCTGTCGGACACGACGGGCCTCATCTGCGTGGGCGCCGGCGTCCCGAAACACCACGCCATCATGACGAATCTCTTCCGCGGCGGCGCCGACTACGCCGTCTACATCTCCACCGGCATGGAGGGCGACGGCTCGCTGTCGGGCGCGCCGCCCGAGGAAGCCGTCTCCTGGGGGAAGATCAAGGACGAGGACGCGGAGCCGAACTACACCCAGATCGAGGCCGAGGCCACGCTGGTGTTCCCGCTGCTGGTCGCCGGCGCCTTCGAGGCCGACAGCCCGACGTAGAGGCGGGCGGCCGGCGGCGAGCAGGCGCCGGTCGGTCTGCGGTCGCCCGGGTGGTGACGGACCGACGGGAGGGACCCCGGCGCCAGTGCTATCGGGGACGATTGCGTAGTACTCCAACATGTCGCCGGCTGGAGACGGTTCGACCACCGAGGAGACGCGACCCGACCGTGCGCCGCGTCGTGGCCTCGGTGGAACGCACGTCGTGCTGGGGACCGGCCAGGTCGGAGCCACAGTCGCGCGCGTGCTCGTCGACCGGGACGCCGACGTGCGCGTGGTCAATCGGTCTGGTGACGCGCCGCCAGCGGTGGCCGGCGAGGTGGCGGCTGTCGGTGCGGACCTCTCGGAGCCCGAGGCAGCGCGCGACGTCTGCGACGGCGCCGACGTGGTCTACTTCTGTCTCCAGCCGCCCTACCACCAGTGGCCGGCGCTGTTCCCACCGCTCGTGGAGGCCGCCGTCGCGGGCGTCGAGGCGGCAGACGCGCGCCTCGTCGTCGCCGACAACCTCTACGCGTACGGTCCGACGGACGACCCCCTCCACGAGGATTTGCCGGCAGACGCGGCCACACCACAGGGACGGACGCGGGCGCGGATGACGGCCGCCGTCCTCGACGCCCACGACGCGGGTCGCATTCGGGCGACTGTCGGCCGTGCGAGCGACTTCTACGGGCCCGGCGTCACGCAGTCGGTTGCCGGCGACCGGCTGTTCCCGCAGGTGGTGTCCGGCGGGACCGTGTGGTTCCCGGGCGACCCGGACGCGCCACACACGTACACGTACATCCGGGATTTCGCGCGGGCGCTCGTGGTTCTCGGCAGTCGAGACGAGGCGCTCGGGTCGGTCTGGCACGTTCCGAGTGCGCGGACGCTGACCACGCGCGAGTTCGTCTCCCTGGCGGGCGACGTCGCGGGCACCGACCCGACGGTCCGGCGGGTGCCGGGGTGGCTGCTGTGGGCGTTCGGCGTCGTGTCGCCGACGGTGGCCGCGCTCCGGGAGACGCAGTACCAGCGGACGGCGCCCTTCGAAGTGAGCCACGCCAAGTTCGACCGCGCGTTCGACCTCGAACCGACGCCGCACCGGACCGCGCTCGAGGCGACGGTGGCGTGGTACGACGACCGAGAGTGACGGCCGCTCCGCGCAGTGCGTCGTCGGTACTGCTCCTGAAACGAATGCTTTTAACGCACGGCGGAAGAAAGAGCGCACATGGCCATCAAGCCCGACTACGTCAAGAAGACGGGGAACATCCTCATGGAGCGGTACGAGGACGCGTTCTCCCGGGAGGACTTCGAGCACAACAAGGAAGCCGTCACGGAGCTGACGAACATCGAATCGAAGAACGTCCGCAACCGCATCGCGGGCTACATCACGCACAAGCGCAACTAGTTCTGCGACCCGAAGTCGTATCACCGCCCGCCGCCGAGAGGGGGGTATGACTACGGTAGGCGTACTCGGTGCGACCGGCGCAGTCGGTCAGCGATTCGTACAGCTTCTGGAGGGCCACGACAACTTCGACCTCTCCGTCGTGACGGCGAGCCCGTCGAGCGCGGGCGAGACGTACCGCGACGCGGCGAACTGGGGCCTGGACACGCCGATTCCCGAGGAGACGGCCGAACTGACCGTGCGGGCGACCGACCCCGGTGAGATTCCCGACGACACGGACCTGCTGTTCTCCGCGCTGCCTTCCGACGTCGGCGCCGACGTCGAACCCGAACTCTGCGAGGCCGGCTTCGTCGTCTCCTCGAACGCGAGCAACGAGCGCCGCGCCGAGGACGTTCCCCTCGTGGTTCCCGAAGTGAACGCGGACCACCTCGACCTCATCGACGTACAGCGCGACGAACGCGGCTGGGACGGCGCGCTCGTGAAGAACCCGAACTGCTCGACCATCACGATGGTCCCCACGCTCGCCGCCATCGACGAGTTCGGCCTGGAGCGCGTGCACGTCTCGACGCTCCAGGCGGTCTCCGGCGCGGGCTACTCCGGCGTCACGTCGATGGAGATTCTGGACAACGTCGTCCCGCACATCGGCGGCGAGGAGGAGAAGATGGAGAACGAATCCCGGAAGCTCCTCGGCGAGTTCACGGGCGCCGACGTCGAGTACCACGACGCCGTCGTCTCCGCCTCCTGCAACCGCGTGCCGACCCTCGACGGCCACCTGGAGAACGTCTTCGTGGAGACCCGCGACGACCCCGAACCAGCGGAGGTCGCGGCGGCTCTCGAAGACGCGCCGACCCTCGACCTCCCGAGCGCGCCCGACCCCCTCATCGAGGTGTTCGAGGACCCCTCGCGCCCGCAGCCGCGCCTCGACCGGATGCGCGGCGACGGCATGGCCATCGCCGCCGGCGGCATCCAGACCACCGACACCGGCTTCCAGTACAACTGCCTCGCGCACAACACCATCCGTGGCGCCGCCGGCGCCAGCATCCTGAACGGCGAACTGCTCGCCCGCGACGGCTGGCTCTGAGAACGGTCCGAGCACTTTAGCCCGCTCCGGCAAAACCCAGCGTGTGACTCGCGTCGAGTGGACGTACACCGTCGAGACGAGCGCCCTCCTCCGCGTGCTCACCGTCGTCGGCGCGGGCGCCATCGGCTCCGTCTTCGTCTTCGTCGCCGTCGGTCTCGTCCTCGTGGTCGGTGGCTCTTTGCTCGCGGGCGAGTTCGCCATCCTCGGCCTGGTGCTCGCGTTCACGCTTCTGTTCGGCCGTCGGCTGGCGGGCTACACTGCTCTCTTCCGGAGCGGTACCCCGAACGTCACCGACTCCGTGCCGGCTCGGGTACTGCTCGCGGCGAGCGTCGCGTGGGCAGTCCTGCTGGCCGCGCTCCTGGCCGCCGGCGTGCAGTCGGAACTGGCGTTCGCGGTCCTCGTGTTCGCCGTCTTCGTCTCCCTCCCTCTCGCCGCGCTCCTTCACAGCGAGGGCTCCGTCGACACCGACGAGGGCGTCCTCGACGCCGACGGCGGCGACGCCAGCCTCGCGACAGTCGACCGTGTGCGCCAGTTCGGCCTCGGGCGAATCGCCCTGCTGCGCGTGCGTTACCACGGCGGCGCGAGTGCGTCCGCCCCGCGACTCTTGACGGTTCCCCGCGAACAGGCGGACGCCGTCCAGCGCGCGCTCGAATCGAGCGACGCCGAACCCCCGGAGAGCGACCGGAATCCGCTGGTCGCGAGGACGCTGTACGCGTTCGCGCTCGGCTTCCTGGCGCTCGCCGCGGCAGCCGTCTCCCTCGCCACCAGCGAGGGCGGCGACGCCGCCGTCGTCGGCTGGTACGGGGCCGCGTTCGCCGTCGTCCTCGCGGGCTTGTTCGCGTGGCTCGGCGCCGTCGAGGGCTAGTCGACGCGGTTCTTCAGGTCCTCGTCGGTGCCGAGCCGGGGGACGTTCTCGGCGACGATGTCCGCCAGCCGCGGCCAGTGCTCGGGCGTGTGGCCGGCGTTGTGCGGCGTCAGGACGACGTTCTCGAACGTCCACAGCGGGTGGTCCTCCGGGAGCGGCTCCGGGTCGGTGACGTCGAGGGCCGCCCCGCGGATGCCCTGCCGGCGTATGGACGCGACCAGCGCGTCGGTGTCCACGACACCGCCGCGCGCGACGTTCACGAGCACGCTCTCCGGTGGCAGCGTCGAGAACGCGGCCTCGTCCACGAGCCCCCGCGTGGTGTCGGTCAGCGGCGTCGCGAGCACGAGGTAGTCGGTGCGAGCGAGCGCGTCGTGGAAGTCCGCTGGGTCGAAGCCGATGACCTCGTCGGTCGGTCCGCCCTTCTCGGGTGTGTACCGCACGCCGATGGTGTCGACGTCGAAGCCCTGGAGTCGCTGCACGACGGCGTGGCCGATGGCACCCAGGCCGACGACGGTGACCGTCGACCCGCCGAGCTCGCGGGCCTGGTAGTGGCGGTACTCGCGGTTCTGCTGGCGCCGCCAGCCCTCGTGGAGGTCGCGGGCGAACGTCAACACGTAGCCGAGGACCTGCTCGGCGATGCTCGCCGCGTGGATGCCCGCGGCGTTCGTCACCGCCACGCCGCGCTCGCGGAGCGCGTCCATCGGCAGGTGGCCGTAGCCGGCGTACGCGCAGGCGAACAGCTCCAGTTCCCCGGCGGCGTCGAGCAGGTCCTCGTCGATGCCGACGCCCGTCACGACCGGCGCGTCCGCCACCAGTTCGCGCTCCTCGTGGGGCGTCCGCGCGAGCGCTATCTCGCGGTCCGGCAGCCGCTCGCGGAGTTCCGCGGCGTACTCGTCCATCGGCAGCCCGTGCGTTCCCCGGCGCAGGACGACGATATCGACCATTGGGGAAGTCCTCTACGCCGTGAGCCGTAAGGGTTCCGCGACGCGGCCCCTACTCGCCGCTTTACGAAGGGTTTTTGACGCGTGTAGAGTACCCTCGCACGATGACCGAGTGCGGGTCGCTGTCGTGCGCGGCGAAGCTCGCGCGCGTCGTCCTCGACAACTGCGGGCCGCTGTCGCCCGCGGAGGTGGCCGAGGAGGCGCGCCTCTCCGAGGACGAGGCCCGCGAGGCGCTCGCCGAACTCGACGGCGCCGGCGTCGCGGAATGTGTCTGCGGGCTCTGCGAGAGCAAACAGCAGGTGTACGAGCTCGCCGACGCCGCCGAAGACGGGGCGTAACCCTCTTTCTACGCGGCCGCCTACGTCGACGTGCGCGCCGTTTGTCCCCGACCGAGTACGTCCACTCGGACGCGATGACGCTCGGAGAACCCCGGCGTGCGATACCGGAACTGACGTTCCCGGCTGGCGCCCGCACCGCGCCTGGCTGGCACCCCACACCGTGCCCGACCGGTGGTCGTACCCGCCCGACTGATCCACGTCACGGGTCGCTCGACGAGACGGCTTGCGCCGGCTCGTCAATTGGGGAGTCCATCGGACTCCCCCGCCCGCCACGAGGGTTTCCCGGCCGACAGGGCACGCAGCCCACGGATGAGGCCGGTCGTTAGTGTCGCGGGCGACACCTCAGAATCCCACGGAGCAACGGCTATCTGGTTCCGTGGGTGTCACGAAGTCGCCGAAATAGAAGCTGAATGTGCTCACGCATCGGTAAGTACAGTGAACTGAGTTGTCGGAGGCACGGTCACACCGCGTGACTCGTTCGACGTTGATTCTCAGCTGAGGAACGTTCGATGGTCCGCAAGACGATCGTACACCCCGCCGAGCACGAGTCCGTAGACGAGGTATCCGACCACCGTGACTGCCAGCATCGGGAGATTCTCGAGGAGTGTCTCGTCGGCTAATCCGATCGCGTAGGCAACGGTAACACCGTAGCCCGTCCAGAGAATCAGCCCGAAGACGAGGCCGTGAGTGAATCCCGACTCCCCGGGCAGACCCCACGTGAACCCGGCGAACAACAGCGGCCACGCGACGACGTAGAGAGCGAGAAACCAGAAGAACGTGATAGCCGTTGCCGTCGTGGTTCCCGGTTCGCAGTACTGTGGTCCGCCGACCGCACACAGACTGGTGAAGGTAGCGAATACGAACAGATTCGTGCCGCTCAGAAGGGCATCAGCGGCCAAAAGAACCGCCACCAGGGCGACTGTCGCGGCGACACCGCCACCGAGGCCGCTTCTGACTGGCTCCATACAGGACGTTCATCGGTGTACCGAATAAGCGTATATCTGTCTTCGATTCGAGTGTGTGCATTTTGTCGTCACGGTTTCATGGTCCGGCCCCACATCCCGCTCAATTTGCAGATCGACGTACCGGCGATTCCACCGCCACTCCGCCTGAATGTTACTGCCCCTGAGGCTGCCAGTAGAAACTCGGTCGGGAGTGTCGCGGGCGACACCTCAGAATTCCCGGAGAGACGGCTATCTGGCCCTTACAGGCTGCACGAACCCGTTTGAACAGAAGAGCGGTCTCCCTCTCGCCCAATGCTAAGTACATGAGTCGACGTGAGCAATAACTCAGTTGTTCTCGAGAAGAAGGACGCTGTAAACGTCGCCGTCGAATCGCACGTAATAGCCAATAGGACCGTCGGATCCGTTGTAGAGGTCACGCACCTCAAATTGGTCTGACAATGCCGACAACTCCTCCGGTGACAGGCCCCTCCGGTACGTCCGCTCTTTGGACTCGGATGCATTCCGTAATCCCGACTGGAGAAGACCCGCCTCTGTATCCTGCACCTCGGAAAACTGGATGACGGTCGCGTTTTCCGGCGCGTCAGGCACCGATACTACCCGTAAGACTCCATCTCTGTCTCCTGGCTCAGTAGTTTGGGTCGTCTCGCCGAGTATCGAGCAACCGGCCGTCATAGAGACGAGGAGTAGACAGGCGCCCAGCGCCAGTCCCTTATATCGATAATTCATATCACGGTATGAAATTTGTGGGAGAATAGGTTTTGTGCCCGGCCTCACCAACGAAGTGCACAGATTGACTTCTCGATTCCGTCACCGTCACTGCTGCCGGATTTTACGCCCACTGCGTCTACTAGTAGATTGTCACCCGGGAGTGGTGCGGACGATACCTTCCAGCGGTAGCAGCCGCGGCGACGGCAGTTCATCTGGTCCTGCGGGCTTCGGTCGACCGCTCAGGAGACCGCCTGATTCTCCGGAGCGCGCGAGCAGATCGGCGCGCTACGGAATTTCGCTCGCTCAGGGGTTCTCGGTACCCGTGGCCGACCAGCAGTCGACGCTCTCGGACCACCCGCTGAGGCCGTCGAACCCGAAGGTGTACTCCCCGCGCACGGGCTCGGGAATACTGCCTGCAGGTGCAGCCTCGGGAGCCAAACCTCGGTTCGCCGTCAGTGCTCGTGGTGACTGTTCTCCATGCCAGTAGCTGCATCCGGCCGGCAGCCGCAGTCCGTGACGGAACCCAACGTCGGGATGGCGGAGCGAGTGGCGTCGGCTGTCCTCGGCGGGACCCTCGTGGGGTTAGGACTCGCCGAGTGGTCGCTGCGCGGACTCGTGATGGCGACCGTCGGTGGCGTCCTGCTCGCGCGCGGTCTCCGCGGCCGCAGCCGCCTCTACCGGGCGCTCGGCTCGCGGGCCCCGGACGCGACCGACGACGACGCGTAACACCCGCGGCCGGCGGCCGTCGCGACTAGCGGTCTCACCGGATTGCGTCGAGACGGCGCTGCATCTCGGCGTCGAAGCGCTCGGCCAGCGCCGCGGGGTCGTCGTCGGCGAAGTCCACCCACTTCTCGTAGAAGCCGACGCGCCCCAGGTACCGGACGGCCGCGTACACCGCTCGGCGCTCCTCGTAGCCGTCGGGGAGACTGCCGGCGCGCGCCCGGTAGCCGTCGTGGAGCGCGTCGGCGACGGACTCGGGGGGCTCGCCGTCCGCGCCTCCGAACACCAGACACTCCGTCCGGTGGAGTTCCCGGGCCGGGTCGCCGACGTGCGCGAGCTCCCAGTCGACGAACCCCAGCCGCGAGTCGAGCGGGAAGCAGTTCGGCTTCGCCGGGTCGCCGTGAAGCACCGCCGCGGGCGCGCCGTCGAGCAGTTCGCGGTTCGACGCCAGGGCCTCGGCGACCTCGTCGTAGTAGTATCCGAATCGCTCCGCGGGTGCGATGGTGTGCATCCACTCGACGCGGTCGACGAGCACGTCCGTCCACGGCGCCGTCTCTACGTCCAGGCCGTCGGCGCTGCCACCGACGACGTGCCCGTGCGCGTCGAAGCGGTGCTCGTGGAGTTCCGCGAGTGCCCGACCCATTCGCCGCGCGAGCCGGCCGCGCTCGGCGGCGTCGGCGTCGTCCCACTGCAGGCGGAGGCTGCGCTCGCCCAGCGGCGTCGTTGCGACGAACGGCACGTCGCGGTCGGCGACCGCCGCGAGCACCGTGGGGACGGCGACGTCGGTGTGCGCGCCGACGTAGTCCACGAGCGCGCACTCGCGGGCGACCCGGCTGCCGTCCCCGTCGGTCGCCACCTTCAGGAACGCCGCGTCGCCGCCCGCGAACGTGACGCGCACCGTCTCGTTCTGGTCGTTCCACGACGGTCCCGTGCCGCCGACGTCGCGCACTTCGCGCTCCGGGAACGCCGCGTCGACGGCGCCAGCCAATCGGTCGCCGGCGCGCTCCCGCCAGCCACTGGTCGTCTCGGCGTCGGTCATCGAATTACTGGACGGTCGCCCGACACATAGGTCTCACCTGTACCGCCGGACAGCAGCGAGCCCGGAACAGACCCGGGGCGGCCCGGGAACCACGTCCCGCGGCCGACGACACCGACGGGCCCGCCGACAGCGACTCGGCACGGGCCGGCGCCTGCCGCGACACGGACGCTCACTCCGCACCGGGCGGTGGCCCGACACCTCGCCGCGAGAGTCGGTCCTACTCCTCGCTGAGCGCGCGCTCGGCGTCCCGGACGGACGCTTCGATGTCCGAGAGCATCGCTGTCTGCTCCTGGTTGGCCGCTGCGACCGTCGACGTCTCGTCGGCGATCTCCTCGGCCCGGTCGACGACGCCGTCGACCGCGCTCGCGATCTGTTCGGCGGTCGTCGCCTGCTCGTCGGTCGCCTCGGCGATCTCGGTGATGCCGTCGGTGGTCTCCGAGATAGTCTCCACGATGGCTGTCTGGTTCTCGACCAGCCGTTCGGCCGCGTCGTGGGCCGCGTCGACCTCGTCGGTGGCGGCGGCGACGCTCTCGGCGGTCCCTTCGGTGTCCGCCTCGATGTCCGCCACGAGCGCCTCGATGTCCGCCACCTGGCTCCGCGACTGCTCGGCGAGGTCCTTCACCTCGTCGGCGACGACGGCGAACCCGTTGCCGTCCTCGCCGGCGCGGGCGGCCTCGATGTTCGCGTTCAGCGCGAGCATGTTCGTCTGCTCCGCGATGCCGTTGATGACCTCGACGAGCTGGTCGATCTCGTCGAGGTGTTTGCGCAGCGACTCCGTGTTCTCGCCGACCGTTTGCCCCGCGTCGGCGAACGCCTCGACGGCGCCGAGCACGCGCTCGGCGGCTTCGAGCGACTGCTCGGCGCGCTCGCGGGCGTCCTCGCTCCGCTGGCGGACCTCGTCTGCGCTCGCCGCGACCTCCTCGACGGTCGCCGACAGCCGCGAGACGTCCTGGGCGACCCCGTCGATGCGGTCGGCCTGCTCCGCGGCGAGGTCGCTGATCTGCTGGCTGGAGTCCGCGACGTCCTCGCTGGCGTCGGTGAGTTCGGAGACGGCGGCCTCGACTTCGTCGGTCAGCGTCTCCTGAGCACGCTCGACGCGCTGGCGCTGCTCGACCACGTCCGTGACCCGCGTCAGCACCTCGACGGCGCCCACGACGCCGTCAGAGCCGTGCAAGGGCGTGGCAGACGCCTGCGCGTGGTGCGTGCCGGACGGCATCTCGGCGGTCCGGATCTCGTCCTCTCGGACCGGTTCGCCGACCCGGGCGACCGTGTCCGCGAGTGTCTCGTCCTGGCCCTCGGTGCCGAACACTTCGATGGCTGGCGTTCCGACGGCCTGTTCGGGCGGCAGTCCCGTCATCTCGGCGACCGCGTCGTTCCACAACAGAATCTCTCCGCTCCGGTCGACGACGAACAGCGGCTCCGGGTACTGCTCGAAGAACGCTTCGGTCATCCCGTGCCAGCCTCCGCCTCCGGCGTCGGCCACGCCCAGTGACGCGATGGTCATGGTCGCAGTTCGACGGAGCCCCGAAATAAATGTCCCGATGGTGGTAACTCGGTAGGGAAACGCACTAACCCCGGCCGCCCCAAGCGCGACCATGAACTACGAAGCCGTCGCCGACCTCGGCCCGGACCGCCGCCGGGCGCTGTTCGAGCGCGACGCCGGCGTGGACGCCGTCCGGTCCGACGCGCGGGAGATTGTCGACCGGGTACGGACGGAGGGCGACGTGGCGCTCCGGGAGTTCGCCAGTGAGTTCGACGGCGTCGAAGTGGGGAACCTCGACGTCACGGACCAGACCGAGCGCGCCTACGAGGAGATTGACGAGGACGTCCGGGCGGCCATCGAGGACGCCGCCGAGAACATCCGCGAGTTCCACGAGGCCCAGTTGCCCGAGGACTGGCGGGAGGAGTTCCAAGACGGACGAGAACTCGGTCGACGGTTCCGCCCCATCGAGCGCGTCGGCGTCTACGCGCCGGGCGGCACCGCGACCTACCCGTCGTCGGTGCTGATGGGCGTGATTCCGGCCGTCGTGGCGGGCGTCGAGCAGGTCGCGGTGGCGACGCCGCCAGCCGAGGAACTGAACCCCGTGACGCTCGCGGCGGCCCACGTCGCGGGCGCCGACCGCGTCTACCAGGTCGGTGGCGCGCAGGCCGTCGGCGCGCTCGCGTACGGCACGGAAACCGTCGACAGCGTCCAGAAGGTCGTCGGCCCGGGCAACAAGTGGGTGACCGCGGCGAAGGCCGAGGTCCGGGGCGACGTCGACATCGACTTCCTCGCCGGGCCCTCCGAACTCCTCGTGCTGGCCGACGAGACGGCCGACCCCGGATTCGTGGCCGCGGACCTGCTCGCACAGGCCGAGCACGACCCGAACGCGAGCGTGGTCGCCGTCACGGACGACGAGGCCACGGCCGACGCCATCACGGAGGAGGTGGCGGCCCGAATCGACGACCGCGAGCGCGCCGACACCATCCGCGCAGCGCTCGACAGTGACGCCAGCGGCGTGTTCGTCGCGCGCTCGATGAGCGAGGCCGTCCTGGTTGCCGAGGAGTACGCGGCCGAACACCTCTCCATCCAGGCGACCGACGACGAGGCTCTCCTCGACCGCGTCGACAGCGCGGGGTCGGTGTTCCTCGGCGGCTACGCGCCGGTCGCGGCCGGCGACTACGCCACGGGGACGAACCACGTGCTGCCGACGAACGGCACGGCGAAACTGACCGGCGGTCTGAGCGTCGACACCTTCCTGCGGTCGACGACAGTCCAGCGCCTCGACCGGGACGGCCTCGCCGACCTCCGGGAGACGGTGACGACGCTCGCCGACGCCGAGGGTCTGGAGGGGCACGCCGCTAGCGTCGACGCGCGCTTCGAAGAAGAGTAGCGGGCCTGGCGGTCGGTCGCCGGACGGGCGGTCAGTCCACGAGCTCGAAGGCGACCTCTACCTCTGCCTGGTACTGTCGGCCGTCGACGGACGCGACCTCGACGCCCATCTCGACAACCTCAGCCCACTTCACGTTCTCCAAGGTCTCCTCCGCGCGGTCGATGGCGTCGTCCGCCGCGTCGTCGAAGCTCTCCTCGCTGGTGCCGATGAGCCGCACTTTCTTGTACACCATGTGTCACGCTACCACGGGAGTCCGGATAAAGGTACTCGCCACCTGCGGACGGTGGGCGCTCAGGCGACGCCGGCGAGGTACGTGACGGCGTACGCGACGCCAGCCACGGTGACGGCGGCGAGACCCGTCAGGACGGCGCTCGGCAGCCCCGGGAGCGTCCGCGGGGCGGTCGGCTTCGGGGCGACGCCGACGGTGCCGACGGCGAGCACGCTGAACACGAACTGGTAGGAGGCGTCCAGCGTCGGTGCCGGGACGGCGACAACGGCGAGTGCGTACGCCGCGCCGGCAGCCGCCCGGTAGTCGACGAACTCGCCGAGGCGCCGGTCGGCGATGGCGAGCGCGCCCACGACGCCGAGCCAGATGGCGGCGAGTTCGACGCCGAACGCACTCAGGAGGTGCAGTGTCGGGTCCCCAGAGAGCACCACCGTGTCGCCGAAGACGGCCAGGTCGAGGGGGTAGAGGAGGGCGGGTGGCTCGCCGGTGAGCAGGTCACCGAACGGGTGGCTGGCGAGGCCGACGACGGCGACGGCGAGCAGGCTGCGGCCCCGGACGCCGACGGCGTGCCCGAACCGCGCGAACACCCAGCCGAAGGCCGCGAACAGCGCGACGACCCCGGCGGCTACCGGGCCGGAGACGGCGAACACGACGGCGACGATGGCGGACAGTGCGAGCGCCGCGGTCCGGCGGTGGGTCGGCGCGAGCGCGAACGCGCCCGCCGCGGGCAGCGCGACCACGAGCGAGTGCGTGACGCCCCGGTGGACGGCCGTCGACGCGCCCCAGAACGAGTTCGCGGCCGACAGGGGCTGAGTGGGGTCGACACCGACGAGGCCCACAACGGCGTAGGCCATGTCGACGTCGGGAACGGCGGCGAACAGGCCCGCGACCACCGCGAGCGCGGCGGCGCGGCGCCTGGACACGCCAGCGGCGAGGGCGAGCAGCGCCACTGCGCCGAAGGCGGCCGTGGCGTGTCCGACGAACATGGGCGAGCGTACGGGACGGCCGGCTATAAGTCAGTCGCCGCTTACTCCGTGACGCCACACACTTGGCCCTCGCGGTGAACAGGTGCAGATACGACCGATGGCACGCCTACGGGCGGAGGGACGGCGATGACCGGCTCGGGGGGCGACGGTGCGGGAGACGTGGTTGGCGGCGGTAGCGCGTCGCGGGCGCGTTCCGTCGACGACGCCCTGGCGGACCTCGACCCCGCGTACTTCGGACTCGTCATGTCCACGGGTATCGTCTCCGTCGCGTTCCGGGACCTGGGCGTCGCGGCCGTCGCGTGGCCGCTCGCCGTGTTCAACGTCGTCTGCTACGCGCTGCTCGTCGGCCTGTTCGCAGTTCGCCTGGGGCGCTACCCGGGCCGGTTCGTCGCCGACCTACGGGACCGACAGCGCCACTGGGGGACGCTCACGTTCGTCGTCGCGACGAACACCGTCGGGGTCCAGTTCGTCTCCTTCCTCGACGCCACGGGGGTCGCGACGGTGCTCTGGCTCGCGACGGTCGTGGTCACGCCGGTGCTGCTGTACTACCTGTTCCTCACCGAGTTCGTCGGCGAACTGAAGGCCGCCGTCAGCGAGCGCATCGACGGCGCGTTCCTCCTCGTCGTCGTCTGTATGCAGTCGCTGGCCGTTCTGGGTGCGGCGCTCTCGGACTCGATGGGGGGCTACGCCGACCCCGTCGTGCTGGTGAGCGTGAGCTACTTCGGCGCCGGCTTCGTGCTGTACGGCGTCGTCGTCACCGTCGTCACGTACCGGCTGCTCGACGGCGCGCTGCGGCCCGCGGACTGGACGGGGCCGTACTGGATAACGATGGGCGCGGCCGCCATCACGACGCTCGCCGGGGCGACCCTCGGGCCCCGCCTCCAGGCGATTCCGGCCTGGGAGCCCTACGCGCCGGTCGTGGTCGGGGTGACGTTCCTCGCGTGGGCCGTCGCTACCTGGTGGATTCCCCTCCTGCTGGCCGTCGACGTCTGGAAGTTCACGACCGGCGGCATCGAGGGCGGAGCGCCGCTGTGGGTGGTCGCCGTCCCGTGGGCGCGCCTCGGGTTCGGACGCCGTCACCACGATTACGCGCCGACGGCCTGGGGCCGAGTGTTCCCGATGGGGATGTACACCGCCTGCACGCTGAATCTCGCTGGCGTCGGGACGTTCGGCCTGCTCGCAGTGGTCCCCGCCTACTGGGGGTGGTTCGCGCTGTTCGTGTGGGCGCTCACGCTCGTCGGCTCCGCTCGCGCTGTCGCCGGGGTGCTGTCCCGAACCCGGCGCTCGGAAGCCGAGGCCCCCGGGTCGGCGTAGCGGCCGGCGTCAGTCCGCCTTCTTCGTCCACTTCTTCTCCACGTCGGCGTTCGCGCGGACGATGGTGTCGCCGTCCGCTCTGAAGCGCGTCTTCCGCAGCTCGATGGTCTCGACGGTGCCGCTCACGTCGCCGGCGACCACCTCGTCGCCGGGGTTGAAGTCGGGGTCCCGGAGGAGGTAGAGCCCGGCCACGGCGTCCGCGAGCATGCCGGAGAGCGCGTAGGAGACGCCGAGCGCGAGGAAGCCCGAGGCGGTGCCGAGCGCGGCCGCAATCTCGGGGAGCCCGACTGCCGAGAGGAACGCGAGCAGCACGCCGAACCAGAGCGCGATAGCGGCCAGCGTCGTCCCTAGCTGGGCGTAGACGGGCTGGCTGTCGAACGTCCGCCGGAGCACGGCACGCACGACGGCCATCAGGGCGCGCACCGTGACGGCCGCGAGCACGAGGAAGACGAGGCCTGCGGCGATGTCCGGCAGCGCGCTCGCGACGGTGTCGACGAACTCCGCGAACGTCTCCTCGACGACCCCCGAAGTCTGCGTTGCCATGCCGGAGCCTCGAACCCCGGGTACGTAAGGGCTGGTGGCCACAGCGGTCCGGAACCGCTTCCCGAAGCTATTTGCTGTCGCCACGTCCGGGTTGAGGCATGTACGAACGCCCAGACGTCGGAGAGCTGTCGCCACCGCAGCGAACGCTGATGGGGCCGGGACCGAGCCCCGTCCACCCGCGCGTGCTGAAGGCGATGAGCACGCCGCTGGTCGGCCACCTGGACCCGTCGTTCGTGGAGATCATGGACGAGACCCAGGAGCTGCTGCGGTACGCGTTCCAGACGGACAACCAGTGGACCATCCCGGTCTCGGGGACGGGGTCGGCGGCGATGGAGGCCGCCATCGGGAATCTCACGGAGCCCGGCGACACCTTCCTCGCGCCGACGAACGGCTACTTCGGCGACCGGATGGCGGAGATGGCGCGCCGCGCGGGCGGCGACGTGGTGCGCGTCGGCGCGCCCTGGGGCGAACCGCTCGACCCCGACGACGTCGCGGACGCCTGCGAGGAGTTCGACCCGGACGTCTTCGGGTTCGTGCACGCCGAGACCTCCACGGGCGCGAAGCAGACGAACGTGCCCGCCATCACGGAGGCCGCCCACGAGCACGGTGCGCTCGTCATCGCCGACACCGTGACGAGCCTCGGCGGCGTCGAACTGCGCGTCGACGACTGGAACATCGACGCCGCGTACGCTGGCCCCCAGAAGTGCCTGTCGTGCCCGCCGGGCGCCAGCCCGCTCACGCTGAACGACCGCGCGATGGACAAGGTGCTCGACCGCGACGAGCCCGCTCGCTCGTGGTACCTCGACCTCTCGCTGCTCGAGGGCTACTGGGGCGACGAGCGCGCCTACCACCACACCGCGCCCATCTCGAACGTGTACGCGCTCCGCGAGGCGCTCCGGCTGGTCGCCGAGGAGGGCATCGAGGAGCGCTGGGCGCGCCACGAGCGCGTCGCCGGCGCGCTGAAGGCGGGCGTCGAGGCGATGGGTCTCGGCCTGAACCCCGAGGACGACTACTGGCTGCCGAGCCTGAACGCCGTGCGGGTGCCCGAGGGCGTCGACGACGGCGAGGTCATCGACTACGTCCTGGAGCACTACGACCTCGAAATCGCCTCGGGGCTGGGCGACCTGGAGGGCGACGTCTTCCGCATCGGCTGCATGGGCCACGGCGCGCAGCCGGAGAACGTCACGCTCGTGCTCGCCGCGCTCGCCGACGCGTTCGACGCGCTCGGCGCGGACGTCGACGCCGCGGCCGGGATGGCGGCGGCTCGCGAACACCTGCGGTAGAACCGGAGAGAACCAGCAGGCCGCGCTACTCCGCCGGTGGAGCGCGCGCGACCTCGTAGTTACCGTCCTCCTCGACGCCGAGTACCGCCCACTCGCCGGGCGGGTCGAGCCGTTCGAGCTCGCGCTCGAGGGCGGCCGCCTGGTCGGCCCAGGTGACGAAGCAGCGATAGCCGCTCTCGTCGTGGGCGTCGTCTACGGCGTCGGTGACGGCGCGCACTCGTATCTCCTTCCAGTCGCGCGTGGCGGAGAATTCGGCGCCGTCGCCAGCGAGGCTGTACCCGAGGTCGTCGAAGATCGACCGGGCCTGCTCGTCGGGAGGGGTGGTAACAGCTCCCATGCAACTACTGGGTTCGTGGGCATGGGTGATAAGCTTTCTTGCCGTGCGGGCCGTTGGCATGGGCTGGCGGAAACGAGCGTTTCAGTCCCCGAAGTGCCGTATTGGCCGGCCGACTCGGTCGAGGATTCGCCCCCGTTGGTCGGGTCGACGGGGCCGACAGCCCCAGTCACTCGTGGGCCGAATCCCACTCCTCGGCCTTCCGGAAGTTCCCGCAGACGTTGCACTTGATGCGACCCATCGAGTCCATCGCGTTGTCCACGGACTCGCAGTTCGAACAGTACCAGCCCCAGCGGTCCTCGCGCTCGGGCGTCCCGTAGACCACGAAGAACGGCCCGTCCTGACCGCGCTCGCCCTCGTCCTCCGCGACGTACAGCGTCTCGCCGTCGTCGCGCTCGACCGTCAACATACAACGGCCTACCGCAGTCCCGCATTTATCGCTTTCTCCCGACTGCGGACGTAGAGGACGTGGACGACGGAGTCGTCTTCTGAAAGCGCTCGCGTTCGCTCGCCACGGTCCTCGCGTCGCGAGCGGACGCAGCAAGCGCGGGCTGGGCGGTCGGGTTCGTCGCCGCGCGCGCCTTCTCCGTTCAGTTCGCCCGGACCGATTGCCTCACCGGCTGGCACTGACCCAGACGCGCCGTCTCTGGCCGGGGACCCGTCACCGCTTCCGAAACCCCCTTGAGCCGACATCTCCTCTACCCGGCATCGTGTCTCCCTCCATCTACCACTACTCGGACCTGGAGAACGTCTACGACACCCCCGAGCGGGCGGGCCGGCTGGCGTCTCTGCTCGTCGAGCGCGGGGACGCCATCGCGGCCGGCAGCGGCGACAACACCGCGCCGGGGGTGCTCTCGCTCGTGACCGACGGCTGGCAGGCGATGGACCTCTACGACGCCGTCGAACCGGACGTCGCGACGTTCGGCAACCACGACTTCGACTACGGCCCGGAGACCACCGCCGACCTGGTCGCCGCCTCCCCACAGACCTGGGTGTCGGCGAACGTCTCCCTCGACAACGAGCGCGTCGCCGGCGTCGACTCGTGGACGGTCGTCGAACGCGACGGCGCGGCGGTCGGCTTCTTCGGCGTGCTCGACGACTCGACGCCCGCGCTGAATCCGATGGCCAGCGACCTCACCGTCACCGATCCAATCGCGGCCGCGACGGAGGCCGAAGCAGACCTCCGGGAGGCGGGCGCCGACTACGTCGTCGCGCTCTCGCACCTCGGCCGCGGCGACGAGGAACTCGCCGCCGCCACCACCGTCGACGCCGTGCTCGGCGGCCACATCGCCAGCGAGCGCGTCGAGCGCCTCGACGACACCCTCCTCACGCGGCCGGGCTCCGGCGGCGAAGTCGTCCTCGAAGTCGACCTCGAAGCCGGGGACGTGACCCGTCACGTCGTCGACGACGCGCCGGTTCACGAGGGCGTCGCGGCGTCGCTCCGCGACCGGCTGGCCGACGCCGGCCTCGACGAGGTCGTCGGGCACGTCGAGGAGTCGCTGGAGCGCACCGAGCGCACCCTCTTCCGGGGGGAGTCCCGAATCGGGAACTTCGTCGCCGACGCCTACCGGTGGACCGCAGACGCCGACGTCGGCCTCCAGAACTCCGGCGGCGTCCGCGACGGCCCCGCGCTCGACGCCGAGGTGACGGTCGCCGACCTCGTCAGCGTCGTCCCCTTCGAGGAGCCGGTCTCGGTCGCCGAGCTCACCGGGGCCGAACTCCTGGACGTCTTCCGCGCGGCGAAGGGCGGTGAGCTCGGGTTCGCCGAACCGGACTGGTGGCACGCCCACGTCTCCGGCGCGGAACTCGAGTGGCACGACGGCGACGGCCTGGCCTCGGCCACCGTCGGCGGCGAGCCGGTCGACCCGGACGCCACGTACACGCTCGCGACGACCGACTACCTGTTCTACTCCGACGACGAGTTCCCCGCCCTCGAGGAGTCCGACCGCGTGGAGAAACTCGACGTGCAACACGAGGTGCTGGCCGCGTACGCCCGCCAGGAGGGCATCGACCCGACCGTCGAGGGTCGCATCCGCCTGCACGCCGACGACTGACCGCGATTCCGGGAGACACCGGCACGGGCCAAGCGATAAGGTGGTGCTGGCCGTCGTACTCCCCATGGCGAACCCCCCGACCGCCGACGCAGGGTCGTTCCGCTTCACGCACGACAGCGAACCGGGAGAGACCCTCCTCTGTGGGTTCTCCGAGTTCGGGCTCGCCGGGCTCACGGCCGTCGACTACCTCGTCGACCACCTCGAACTCGAACAGAACGGGCACGTCGCCGCCGACGACCTCCCCGCTATCACGCCCTTCGAGAACGGGACGCCCCGGCACCACACCCGGCTGTTCTCCCGGCCGGACCTCGACGTCACCGTGCTCGTCGGCGAACTGTTCGTCCCGGTCTTCGCGGCCGAGCCGTTCACGAGCGCGCTCGCCGACTGGCTGGACGCCAGCGACGTCGACGAGGTCGCCATCCTCTCCGGCGTCCCCATCGCGCACGCGCCGACCGACCACCGGACGTTCTACGTCGCCACCGAGGACTACCAGGCCGCCCGTCTCACCGACACCGAGATTCCGCCGATGGGCAACGGCTTCCTCGACGGCGTGACGGCCGCGCTGCTCGAACGCGGCATCGACTCGCCGTTCCGAGCGGCCGTCTTCAGCACCCCCGTCCACGCCCAGGTGCCGGACGCCGAGGCCGCCGTTCGGCTCGTGGAGACCGCCAGCGACGTCTACGACCTCGACGTCGACACCGGTCCGCTGGAGACGTTCGCGGTCGAAGTCGCCGACCACTACTCGCAGCTCAACGAGCGCCTCCGGGAGGCCCCAGAGCGCGAGCGCCCGGACGACCGCATGTTCATGTGAGACGGTGGGACAGCGTCGACGGCGGGCCGTCTGCCGGCTGCGGTCCGACCGCCACCTAGAAGGCGGGGCTGTTCGTGCGTTGGGATATGAGCGACGAGGACCTCCGCGGGACGGTCGAGCGCGTCGGCAGGGGGTTCGACCTCGGCGAGTACGAGGTCGAGGCCTACCTGACGGTGCTCCGGCACGGCGAACTCACCGCCAGCGACATCGCCGACCGCACCGACATCCCGCAGCCACGCGTCTACGACACCGTCCGGAGTCTCGGCGACCGCGGACTCGTCGAACTCCGGGAGTCCCGCCCGATGAAGGTGGTCGCACTGAGCCCGGAGGACGCCTTCGAGGGCCTCCAGACGAGCTTCACGGAGATGGTGTCGGCCCTCGAAGACGAGTACACTCAGCCCGCCAGAGACACTGAGGCCGTCTCCCTCGTGAAGTCCCGGTCGACCATCGTCCGGTACTTCGAGGAGGTCATCGACGCCGCTGACTTCGAACTCGTGTGTTCGCTGACGCCGAGCCTCGTCGAACGGTTCGCCGACGACCTCGCCGCCGCGAAAGACCGCGGCGTGAGCGTCGACGTCGTCGTCACGCCCGCCGGTGAAGCCCCCGACCCCGCGGAGTTCGACTACGCCCGCGTCACCACCACCGCCCGCGGCCGCCGCGGCATCACCACGCCCGTCATCGCGGTCGCCGACGGCCACTACTCCGTCTACGCCACCCAGGACGCCATCCGCGACGACCCCGAGAAGTACGGCGTCATCTTCGACCGGTCGGCGCTCGGCTTCCTCGTCTCCGGGTTCTTCGGTACCGTCATCTGGTCGACGGCGACCGAGACGCTCCACGAGCCCGAGGCGGACACCGTCTCACTGCCCCGGACGTACGCCTCCATCCGGCGCTGCGTGCGCGACGTCCGGTCGGTCGGCGGCGACGTCTACGCCACCGTCAGTGGCCGCGACGTGCTCACGGGCGAGAGCCGCACCGTCTCCGGACTCGTCGCCGAGACGCGCTTCGAGGAGACCGGCGAGGTCGCCACGATGGTCCTGGAGACCGACGACGGTCGCGTCGAGGTCGGCGGTCGCGTCGCCGCCCTCGAAGACATCGAAGCCCACGAGATCGCGGTGGGGCGGGGCGAACCGCCGCAGCTCTGAGCGTGCTCTCTCCCGAGAGAACCAGTGTCCGTCCTCAGTACTCCTCGACGCCTTCGTCGGTGATGACCGCGTCGAGCAACCGGGTCGGGGTCGCGTCGTAGGCCGGGTTCTTCACCTCGAAACCCTCCGGGGGCTCCCGGATGACCTCGCTGGGGTCCCGGAAGTCGTTCTCGAAGTGGAAGCCCTCCTCGACGAGTTTCGCGCCCGACCCCGCCACCGAGACGGGCGTCCCGACGTCGGCCGCCGTCGCCACCAGGGGGTACGTCCCCACGCGGTTGTAGTACGTGTCGCCGACGATGCAGTCCATCCCGAGCAGCACCTCGTCGCAGTCGCCGAGGTAGTAGCCCGACGCGCCGTCGACGATGAGCGTCGGGTCGACGCGGTCGATGGCCGCCAGCGTCCGCACCGTCTTCCGGCCGAGGTGCCGGGGCCGGGCCTCCGTCACGAACACGTCGAGGTGCTTGCCGTCCCGCGCCGCCAGTTCGATAGCCTCCAGCACCGTCGAGGAGTAGTCGTGTGTCAGGATAGTCTGGCCGTCCTCGATGCGGTCGGCCGCCGCTTCCGCCGCGTCGTGCTTGCCCGTGTTCACGCGCTCGACGACGTCGTCGATGGCGGCCGCCGTCACCTCCTGGGCCTCCACGACCGAGGCCGGCTCTGCGTCACGCACCCGCTCGACGACCTCGCGCTGGGTCGTCACCAGCGACGCGTGCGAGGGGCTCGCCCGTCGGAGCGCGTTGCTGTTGCGCTCCAGCGCCCGCTCGTACTCCTCGACGGTCGGGTACTCCTCGTCCAGCAGCGCTTCGAGGGCTCGCGCCGCCTTCACAGCGACGACCGAGGAGGAGTGCGTTCGCATCTCCCGGATCTCCTCGGCAGTCTCGTCTATCATATACTCGTACCGTCTGCCGGTTCGCGCATAGGTCTTTCCGTCGGCCCCCCGGGTGGCATCACCTGTTTGAGCGGGGGCCTCGCCAGACCGCCGAATCGAGCTACTCGAGATACCGGGCCACGGCTGCTCGGTGCTCGGCAGCACGCTCGGTCCGTTCCGCTGGCGACGCGTCCTGATACCAGAGCGGGAGGCACGCCATCGCGCCCAGCCGACCGGCGAGCCGGTACACGTCCATCCGTTCTCGCGTCGGTTCGTCGAACGACCAGTCGGCTCGCGCCTCCGCGTAAGCAGTGCGGAAGGCGTCACGGAGCCGACCGGTGCGCTCGGGGCCGTCCGGTATCGGACTCAACAGGTAGAACTCCGTCTGCGCGAGGTTGTACGCTGGCTCGGCGGACGAGAGGTTCGCCCAGTCGAGAACTGCCCGCGTGTCGCCCGTCTCCGGGTCGATCAGGAGATTCCCGACCCGGTAGTCCCAGTGGCAGTACGTCGGCTCGTCGGGCGCCGGGAGAGCGGGGACACGCGTCCGTAGATAGTCCCGCAACTCGGGCACGAGGTCGGCGAAGCGGTCCGGGTCGTCTGCGAGGTCCGGATAGAACCCACCGTCGGCGAGGCTGTCGAGGGTGTCTTCACAGTCAGCCAGGACCGCGTCGTGGAAGTCGTCGTGTCGGGGGTGATCGTCCGTATCGAGGACGCACAGCTCACCGTCTCGAACCCCGACTTTGCCCGGTGCAGCCAGCGGACCGAGCTCGTGGAGTTCCGCGAGGTTCTCACCCGCCGCTCGGAGAATCGTCTCGCGAGCAGCGACTGAGAGCGCTCCTACTCGCCCTTCGTAGTTCTCTCCCTCGACGTACTCCATCAGATAAAACGGGGACGGATATCGGTCGTGGTCGTCACAGTACCCGAAAACCGCGGGGACCGGGATGGACGTTTCGCGGTTCGCGAGTTCGAGTAACCGCGGTTCCGACCGCGCGACTACCGGGTCGACGAAATCGGCCGTCGTCGCCTTCAGGACGACAGACCGCCGCTCCGGCGTTCGCACGTCCAGAACGGCAACCAGGTCGGTTCCGTGCGGACTCCGCTCGATAGCGTCGACACGCCAGTCCGGTTCGAGTTCGGCGACCATTCCGCGCACCTCCGAGTCAGGCACCTGCTCGCTGCCTGGTCCGGGTGCTTCCTCGCTCATTGACAGAATCCTCGTGTAGCCGTATGAAAAGGGTGCTCATCGATACGGGCCCCCCAGCACCCGCCGCTCAGCGCTGTCGGCGCCACACTCGCTTTACCTCTCGCGCCCGAACCACGAGTATGGTTGCCGTCTCCTACTACTGTCCGCGGTGTGGTGCCGTCGCCGAACTCGACCGCGACCCCTACCTCGCGGACAAGTCCGTGACGCCGTTCCCGCTGGAGGGGTGGTCGTACGCGGCCCCCGGAGACGACTTCGAGAGCGACGACTGGGACGGCGTGCGGCTGGTCTGCGGAGCGGAGGCTGCTGACCTGGTGTGGTCTCACCCACCGAGCGAGGGCGAAGCGAGCGAACCCGACGACGAACCCGGCTGCGGCGAGGCGTTCTATCTGAACTTCGTGCGCTTCGAGGACGGCCGGGAGGTCGAGGGCGAGCAGGCGTCCGAGCGCGTCCGCCTCTCGGAGACCCAGGGCCCCCAGAGCCCGAGCGGTCCCGGCGGCCCCTCGGGCCCCGGATTCTCCCGGTAGGCGGTGGCTCCGGCCGGACTTGCACAGGCCAGTTGTACGTTGATTCCGCTGGGATACGTTGACGGGGGCATGGACGTCGTCGACCCGACCACCGGCGAGCAGATAGACTCGTACGACGACCACACAGAGAGCGACGTCGACGACGCGCTAGCGCGGGCGACCGAGGCGTTCGATGCGTGGCGCGAGCGGCCGCTACGGGAGCGCGAGGAGCTACTCGCTTCGGCTGCGGACGTGCTCCGGGACAACGAGCGCGAGTACGCGACGACGATGACCCGAGAGATGGGCAAACCCATCGACCAGGGGCTCTCGGAGGTCCGGAAGTGCGCGCGGGCCTGCGACCACTACGCCGAGAACGCGAGCGCGTACCTCCAGGCAGAGGGCCACCCGGGCCCGCCCGGGGTGGACGTTCAGACGTTCTACGAGCCCCTGGGTCCCGTGCTGGCGGTGATGCCGTGGAACTTCCCGTTCTGGCAGGTGTTCCGGTTCGCGGCGCCCTACCTCACGGCCGGGAACGTCGGCCTGCTCAAACACGCCTCGAACGTCCCGGGGTGTGCGCTCGCCATCGAGGAGGTGTTCGCGGAGGCGGGCTACCCCGAGGGCGTCTTCCAGTCGCTGCTCGTCTCCTCGGACCTCGTCGACGGCATCGTCGAGGACGACCGGGTGAAGGCTGCGACCGTGACGGGCAGCGGGCCGGCGGGTCAGGCCGTCGCGTCGAAAGCCGGCGAGAACCTCAAGAAGACGGTCCTGGAACTGGGCGGCAGCGACCCGTTCGTCGTCCTCGACGACGCCGACCTGGAGGCGGCGGTCGAGACGGGGGCGTGGGCGCGCAACCAGAACGGCGGCCAGTCCTGCATCGCCGCGAAGCGCTTCGTCGTCCACACCGACGTCTACGACGACTTCCTCGACGCGTTCGTGGACGAGGTGGAGTCGATGACCGTCGGCGACCCGACGGCCGACGACACCGACGTCGGGCCGCAGGCCCGCCAGGACCTCATGGAGGACCTCCACGAGCAGGTCGCGGCGAGCGTCGACGCCGGCGCAAGGGTCGAGACGGGCGGCGAGCCGCTGGACCGCGCGGGGTCGTTCTACCCGCCGACGGTACTCACGGAGGTTCCGGGGGGCTGTCCCGCGGACAGCGAGGAGCTGTTCGGCCCGGTCGCGTCCGTCTGGGAGATAGCGGACGAGGACGCGGCCGTCGCGAAGGCCAACGACACCCAGTTCGGGCTCGGCGCGAGCGTCTGGACCGAGGACCGAGAGCGCGGCGAGCGCGTCGCCCGGCGCATCGACGCCGGCTGCGTCTACGTGAACCAGCTCGTGAAGTCCGACCCCCGGGTGCCGTTCGGCGGCGTCAAAGAGTCCGGGTACGGCCGCGAACTCTCCGAGGCCGGCATCAAGGAGTTCGCGAACCGCAAGACGGTGTGGGTGGAGTGATGCAGGCCTCTGACCTCCTCGTCGCCTGCCTCGAACGCGAGGGCGTCGAGCACGTCTTCGGGGTGCCGGGCGAGGAGATGGAGGACCTCCTGTTCTCGCTGCGTGACTCCGAGGTCACGTTCGTGCCGGTGCGCCACGAGCAGGGCGGCGCCTTCATGGCGGACGTCCACGGCCGGCTCACCGGCGACGCGGGCGTCTGCCTCTCGACGCTCGGCCCGGGCGCGACGAACCTCCTCACCGGCGTCGCGGACGCCCACCTCGACAAGAGCCCGCTGGTCGCCATCACCGCCCAGGGCGGGCTCGAACGCCTCCACAAGGAGAGCCACCAGGCCCTCGACGTCGTCGGCCTCTTCGCGCCCGTCACGAAGTGGAACGCCCAGCTCAACGACCCCGACATCGTCCACGAGTCCGTGCGGAAGGCGTTCAAGGTCGCACAGTACGAGAAGCCGGGCGCCGCCCACCTCGAACTCCCGGAGGACGTGGCAGGTCAGGAGACCGACGTGGAGCCGCTCCCGCGCCGCGACCGGGTCGCGCTCGGGGTGCCGGACGCCGACTCCATCGAGCGCGTCCGTGGACTCCTCCGGGAGGCCGAGCACCCCATCGTCGTCGCCGGGAACGGTGCGGTCCGAACCGGAGCTGCGAGCCAGCTCCGCGACCTCGTCTCCGCGACGGACCTCCCGGTCGTCTCGACGTACATGGGGAAGGGCGCGGTCTCGGACGCCGACCGGCACTCCCTGATGACGCTGGACTCGGGCGCGCACGGCGAGGCCGCCAGCGCGCTCTCGGACGCCGACCTCGTGCTCACGGTCGGCTACGACATCGCCGAGCACGACCCCGCCGAGTGGGAACTCGGTGACGCCACCGTCGTCCACCTCGACAGCGAGCCCGCGGAGGTGTACGAGGCGTACACGCCGGACGTCGAGGTCGTCGCGGACATCGGTCGGACGCTGCGCGCGCTCACCGACTGGTGTGCGGACGCCGGCCTCGACTTCGACACCGACTGGTACGCCGACGCCCGGGCGCACATCGTCGAGGACGTCGCCCGCGAGCCAGAACCCGAGGCACCCTTCACCGTCGAGGGCGTGCTGCCAGTGCTCCGTGAGACGATGGCCGACGACGACGTCCTCGTCTCGGACGTCGGCAGCCACAAGATGGCCATCGCACAGTCCTTCCCGACCTACGAGCCCAACACCTGCATCGTCTCGAACGGGCTGGCGTCGATGGGTATCGCCGTTCCGGGTGGCCTGGCGGCCGACCTCGCCGTCGACGAGAACGTGGTCGCGGCGACCGGCGACGGCGGCTTCCTGATGAACGCCGCCGAGATCGAGACCGCCACGCGGGTCGGCTGCGAGTACACCGTCGTCGTGTTCGTGGACGACGACTACGGCCTCATCTCCGAGAAGCAGGAGGGCCACACCGGCGAGTCGTTCGGCACCCGCCTCACGAACCCCGACCTCGTGGCGTTCGCCGAGAGCTTCGGCATCGACGGGTACCGCCCCGAGACCGCCGACGAACTCCGGGACGCCATCGACGCGGCCGTGAGCGGCGGCATGGCGCTCGTGGAAGTCCCGGTCCGGTAGCTCTGCTCCCCGAACCCACACGCTTACCTCGCCCCCGTCCGTCGCCGTCGCCCATGCACCCACTCACGCGCCGCGACGCGCTCGGTGCGGCGGCGCTCGGGCTCGCCGGTCTCGCGGGCTGTCTCGGCAGCGGCGGCGACGGCACGGGCGGCACCGGCGGGACCTCGGACGACCCGCGGCTCGACCGCGTCGGCGTCGCGAACGCTCGCGAGGACTCGGTCTCCCTGGACCTGCAGTTCGAACTCGACGGCGAGGTCGTGTTCTGGCAGGACGTCGAAGTCGCCGGCGTCGACGACGGCGACGGCAGCGTCCAGGGCCCGACGTTCGTCCCGCCTGCGTTCCCCCGGGAACGCGGCGAGTGGCGGGTCAGGGCGCGCGTCCGGGACGGCGGCGAGATGTACACGACGCTGTTCACGAGCGATACCACCGCCGAGTCGTGTCTCGCGCTCGGCGTGAACGTCCAACCGAACGACGTCGAGGTGACGTACGTCGCGACCCACGACTGCGAGGACGCCGAATCCACCGAGACGACGACCCGGGAGTGAGAACAACGGTGCTCCCCCGCCGAGGAGAGCTGTCTACCCCTTGATGTTGCAGACTGGGAAGGTGCGCACGACGAGGTCACCGATGCCGAGCGAGTCCGAGACGCCGACGACCTCGTCGACGTCCTTGTAGACGCCGGGGGCCTCCTCGGCGATGGTGGCGCCGGAGGCCGCCTTCACGTAGATCTGGTTGTCCTCGCGGAGACCGTCCTGGACGTCGCCGCCCCAGTACTCGTTCTTGGCCTGCGTTCGGCTCATCAGCCGGCCGGCGCCGTGGGCAGTGGAGCCGAACGACCGGGCCATGGACTGCTCGCCGCCCCTGAGGACGTAGCTGCCGGCGCCCATGCTCCCGGGGATGATGATGGGCTGGCCGACCTCCCGGTAGGCCGTCGGGACCTCGGGGTGGCCGGCGGGGAACGCCCGCGTCGCGCCCTTCCGGTGGACGTAGAGGTCGCGGTCGACGCGCTCGCCGGCGCCGTCGAGGCTGTAGCCGTCCTCAGTCCGGGCGACCTCGTGGCTCTCGCGCTTCGCGATGTTGTGCGCCACGTCGTACAGGAGGTCCATCTCCAGGGCCTCCCAGGACGTATCGAAGACGTCCGCGAAGGTCTCCCGGACGGCGTGCGTGATGAGCTGGCGGTTCACCCACGCGAAGTTGATGGCCGCGCACATCGCGCCGTAGTACTCGTCGGCGAGGTCGGAGCCGGCGGGCGCCGCAGCGAGGTCCTTGTCCGGCAGCGAGGCGAGGAAGTCCGGGTGTTCCTGCTCGATGCGACGGAGGTAGTCCGAACAGACCTGGTGGCCGAGCCCGCGGGACCCGCAGTGGATGAGTACCACGACCTGGTCCTCCTCCAGGCCGAACGCGTCGGCCGTCTCGTCGTCGTAGACGTCTGTCACGCGCTGGATCTCGAGGAAGTGGTTGCCCGAGCCGAGCGACCCCATCTGGCTGGCGCCCCGGTCCTTGGCCTTCTTCGAGACGGCGTCGGGGTCTGCGTCCGGCCGACGGCCCTCGTCCTCGCAGTGCAGGCGGTCCTCGCGGGTCGCGTACCCCTCCTCGACGCACCAGTCGACGCCGCGTTCGAGTGCCTTCTCCAGGTCCGTGTGGGTGCCGTCGTGGACGCCGCCGCCGCCGAGTCCGCAGGGCACGGCGTCGAACAGCGCGTCGACGAGTTCCTCCTCGCGGCCCTGGACGTCCTCGTAGGTGAGATTCGTGCGCACCATCCGGACGCCGCAGTTGATGTCGAAGCCCACACCGCCGGGCGAGATGCAGCCGTCCTCGGCGTCGAAGGCGGCGACGCCGCCGACCGGGAAGCCGTAGCCCTGGTGGCCGTCGGGCATGCAGAGCGCGGGCGCGACGACGCCCGGCATCGCAGCGACGTTCCGGAGCTGGTCGAGGGTCATGTCGTCGCCGATGTGCTCGAGCAGTGCCTCGCTGGCGAGCACGCGAGCGGGGACGCGCATGTCGTCGTCCCGGTCGAGCTCCCAGACGTTCGGCTCCACCTCGGTGAGCCGGTGGCCGTCGGCGTCGAACGTGGTCATGTACTGTAGTCGGGCCGGCACCGGGGAATACCTTTACGTCTACTCGGTGGCCGCGGCGGTGGCGAGCGCCCGCTACACGTCGAAGACGACGTAGGCGTGCCAGCCGTCGCCCGCCTCGGACTGCGAGAGGTCCATCTGGGAGTACGTCACTGCCTTCAGGTCGCGGGCGTGCACGTCGGCCAGCGGGACGCCGCGTGCCGACGCCTCGACCACCCACTCGCTCGCGCCGTCGCCCTCGACCTCGCGGACGGTCGCATCGTTGTCGACCGGGAGGACGTTCCGGACGTCGCGCTCGTAGAGGAGTTCACCGAGGTAGTCGTAGAGGGCGGCCTCCCGGGACTCGGCGCGCTCCTCGAGCGCGAAACGCTCGCCGCCGTCGGGAATGTCGTCCGCCATCGCGGCCGCCATGCCGTCGGCGAGCGCGGCGAACACGCCACCGAGCGTGTCGGCCTCGGCCTCCACGGCGACGTCGGCGGTGTGGTCGCGGAGTTCGAAGCTCACGCCGACCGCCCCTGGGTGGTCTCGCCGGTCATCGTCCCGACGGACGGCGAGCAGTCCCGAAAGGATTTCGACCGCCGTCCCGCGACTCCCCGGGGACGGTGGAATTATAGTCGTCGCCGCGCTACCATCTCGGGTGAGCGTCACGGTAGACGAACGGGTGGTGCCCCCGGGCGACGACGAGTACCTCGAGGACGCCTGGGCTCTGAAAGAGGACATCCGGGAGCGAGAGGGGCTCCTCAAGCAGCGACGGGGCTTCTTCGCGAACGCATACCGGCGTGCGACGGTCCACTGCTTCGTCGACGGTGACGTCCTGGTCGGCTTCGCGGCGGCGCGCTCCGACGGCTACATTCTCTTCCTCGCGGTCGCCCCCGAGTACCGCGGGCACAACTACGGCGAGCGTCTCGTCGCCTCGGTCGCCTCCGAGGCGGGGAAGGCGTCCTGTCACGCCCGCAAGACGAACGAGAACGCCATCGGCTTCTACCAGAACCTCGGGTTCACGATCCAGCGCGAGATCGACGACTACTACGAGGACGGCACCGGCGCCTACTATCTCCGGCTCGGTGACCACGACCGCATCCGCGACCGCATCTCGGAACTCCTGCGCGGCCGGTGATGCTGTCGGCGGCAGATAGCACCGACTCGCCAGCGACGGCCATCGCTCCCCTCGCAGATTCGGGCGAGTAGGACGGGGTTACGTCGCCGTAGGTCGGTCCTAGAAACCCGGCGCGGAAGGCGACACGCCTATGGGGCCGGTGCGCCTACCGAACTCCGGAATGGAGGAACGCACGCGAGCCTATCTCCGGGGGCGGTTCGGCGACTTCTACCGCCGCACGGAGATACGACTCCCGCCGCGAGCCGACGAGCGCGAGTGGGGGTACATCCCGTGGACGAGCGGGCCGGACACGACGATGGTCCGGCACAAGTCCACGCTCGACCTGGGCGACACGTCGGCGTTCCTCGAACGCGAACGACCCCGCCACGTCTACTTCTCGGCGGGCTTCTACGAGACGCCGGGCGCGTCGACGATGGAGGAGAAGACCTGGCTCGGCAGCGACCTCGTCTTCGACCTGGACGCCGACCACCTGCCGAACGTCACGCTCGGCGAGGACTCCTACGCCGAGATGCTCGCGAAGTGCAAGGACGCCCTCCTGCGCCTGCTGGACTTCCTCGAGCGCGACTTCGGCTTCGAGGACCTGACGGTGACGTTCTCCGGTGGCAGGGGGTACCACGTCCACGTGCGCGACGAGGGCGTCTACGACCTCGAACGCGAGCAGCGCCGCGAGATCGTGGACTACGTGCGCGGGAACGAACTCGACCTGGAGACGCTGGTCACGGAGGAGGCCGTCGACGGCCTCGGCCTGAAGAACCCCACCACGAAGCGCACGCTCCCCGCGGACGGCGGCTGGGGTCGCCGCGTGACCGACCGACTGGGCGAGTTCGCGGACGACCTGCTCGAACGCGGCGAGGACGACGCCGTCGAGTACCTCGCTGGCTTCGACGGTGTGGGCGAGAAGTCCGCGCGGGCCATCTACAACGTCGTCGAGAACAACACGGAGGCGGTGAAGGCCGGGAACGTCGACGTCCACCCGGCCTTCCTGAAGGTCGCGCGGAAGTACGTCGCGGAGACCGTCGAGGCCGAGAACGCGCCCATCGACGAGCCCGTGACCACGGACACGAACCGACTGATTCGCCTGCCGGGGACGCTGCACGGCGGCAGCGGACTGGAGGTCCAGCGCCTCGACAGGGAGGAACTCGACGACTTCGACCCGCTGGTCGACGCCGTCCCCGAGACGTTCGTCGGCCACGACATCACCGTCGAAGTGAACGAGCCGCGTAAGCTCGAACTACTCGGGGAAACGCTTACGGTAGACGCGGGTAACCACACAGTACCAGAGTACGCGGGCGTCTTCCTGATGTCCCGCGGCACCGCCGAGAAGGCCAAAGAATGAACCTAGAGGACTTGCGTTCGGCCCAGACACGGGAGCGCGCGACGGACGGCCTCCAGGACCTGCGGGACTCCTTCTACGGCGACGTCGCCGACTACATCCAGGAACTCAAGGACCGGCGGGACGCGGCGGCTGAGGCCGCCGACGACCCGTTCGGCGACCCCGAGGTCCAGGAGCTCACCGACCGAATCGAGACCGCCGAGCAGGTCGTCGAGGCCATCTACGAACGCCGAATGGGGAAGCTCGTGAAGCAGGCGAGCCTGGCGGCGGCGGGGATGCCCGACGACGAGAACGGCCTCACCGCCGAGGAACAGGACCTCTACGCGGACCTCGTCGACCGCATCGAGTCGAACAAGGCCCACGTCCTGGACGTCATCGCTGGCGACGCGGAGACGGCTGGGAGCGCGGGCTCGACGACGGAGTCCGGTGTCGCTACGACCGGGTCGGACGCCCGGGGCGAGTCGGCGGCTGACGCCGACGCTGCGGATTCGTCGGCCGCGGCGGCGATGGGCGGCGGGCTCGACGGAGACGCGGCGCCCGAGCCGGACGCGGAGTCGTCGGGCGACGAACCACTGAGCGACGCGGAGCCGACGCCCGGCGAGGAGCCCCCAGCGGCCGTCGCGGAGGACCTCGCGGAGGTCAAGAGCGAATCTGACGACGACGACCCGACGCCGGACGGCGGCGTCCGGAGCGAGAGCGGCGACGGCGGGCCGAGCGTGGACAGCGACCGCGTTCGGGTGCGCGTCATCGACGACGTCGGCGAGATTTTCGGTGTCGACGAGCGCCCGTACGACCTCGAGGCCGAGGACGTGGTGACGCTACCGGCAGCGAACGCCGAGCCGCTCGTCCAGAAGGACGCCGCGGAGAAACTGGAGTAACACTTCCTGGCAGATTCGACACCGGCTTCCGCGACCACGCAGCAGCCGGTAGCGGTAGAGCACACCCGCGCCGGAGGCGCGCGACGGTCACGTGTGCGAATCGAACGCGACCTCGTCAGACCTCCGCTCTGACGGCGGGAACGAGGAGCGCTCTTCAGTCCCGTCAAGTGGAGCGAAGCAGGGCTCGGGGGAGCACGCTCTCCCGGCGTCGCTTCTCGCCAGCGAGGGCGGCGGAGCCACCCGAGCGTGGTCCGAGAGGCGCCTCTCGTCGTCTGGAAAGAGCGCGGCGCGCTCCTTCCGTGACAGCAGAACGGTCCTACTGGAACGCGCCGGGGGTGCGGTCGTCGTCGCTGGGGGTTTCGGCGGAGTCGAAGCGCTCCTCGATCTCCTCGTACTCTTCTTTGACGTCTTCGTCGACACTGGGCGTGACCTCGTCGAGGGCGTCCTCGAAGTGCGCCATGGTGATGCGGACGTTCCCGACGGATTCGATGGCCTCCTCGGGGTCGACGGAGTTGACGAACTCGCGGGTGGCGTTCATCGTGGCCTCCCGGACGAGCGCTTCGACGTCGGCGCCGACGAAGCCGTCCATGCGTTCGGCGACGGCGTCGAGGTCGACGTCGTCAGCGAGAGGCTTGCGCCGGGTGTGGACGTCGAGGATGGCGCGACGGGCGTCCTCGTCGGGCACGGGCACGTGGACGTGGCGGTCCAGGCGACCCGGGCGCAGCAGCGCGCTGTCGATGAGGTCGGGCCGGTTCGAGGTGGCGACCACGACGACGTCCTCGAGGGCCTCGATGCCGTCGAGTTCGGTGAGCAACTGGGAGACGACGCGTTCGCCGACGCCGGAGTCGCTCGTGGTGCGGCCGCGTTCGCCCGCGATGGCGTCGATCTCGTCGAAGAACACCACCGTGGGGGCGTTCGAGCGGGCCTTCTCGAAGACCTCTCGGACGCCCTTCTCGGACTCCCCGACGTACTTGTTGAGGAGTTCGGGGCCCTTCACGGAGATGAAGTTCGAGTTGGCCTCGTTGGCGACGGCCTTCGCGAGCAGCGTCTTCCCGGTCCCCGGCGGACCGTAGAGGAGGACACCCTTCGCGGACTGGAGGTCCATGGCGTCGAAGATTTCGGGGTAGTCGAGGGGCCACTGGATGGTCTCGCGGAGGCGTTCCTTGGTGTCCTCGAGACCGCCGACGTCCGCCCAGGTGACGTCCGGCACCTCGACGAAGACCTCGCGGAGCGCCGACGGCTCGATGCCCTTCAGCGCGTTCTTGAAGTCCTTTTCCGTGACGCGGATGGATTCGAGGAGTTCGGCGTCGATCTCGTCGGATTCGAGGTCGATATCGGGCCGGACGCGGCGGAGCGCGTTCATCGCGGCTTCCTTCGCGAGACTCTCGATGTCGGCGCCGACGAAGCCGTGGGTGTTCTCGGCGTACTGGTCGAGGTCCACGTCGTCCGAGAGCGGCATGCCGCGGGTGTGGACCTGCATGATCTCCTTGCGGCCGTCCTGGTCGGGGACGCCGATCTCGATCTCGCGGTCGAAGCGGCCGCCGCGCCGGAGCGCGGGGTCGATGGCGTCGACGCGGTTGGTGGCGGCGATGACGGTCACGTCACCGCGCTCCTCGAGGCCGTCCATCAGGCTGAGGAGCTGAGCGACGACGCGGCGCTCCACGTCGCCCTGGGTCTCGCCGCGCTTGGGCGCGATGGAGTCGAGTTCGTCGATGAACACGATAGCGGGCGTGTTCTCCTCGGCCTCGTCGAAGACCTCGCGGAGCTTCTCCTCGCTCTCGCCGTAGTACTTCGACATGATCTCCGGGCCGGAGATGGTCTGGAAGTGCGCGTCGATCTCGTTGGCGACGGCCTTCGCGATGAGCGTCTTCCCGGTGCCGGGCGGGCCGTGCAGGAGCACGCCCTTCGGCGGTTCGATGCCGAGTTGCTGGAAGAGCTCTGGGTGGCGCATCGGGAGTTCGATCATCTCCCGGACCTGTTCGAGTTCGCGGTCGAGGCCGCCGATGTCCTCGTAGGTGACGTTCGGCGTGCCGTTGCCGCCCTCGGGGGCGTCGCCGGCGCCGGGCGCGATCTCCTCGGCGGGCCGTTCGGAGACCTGAATCTCGGTGTCGTTGCTGACGACGACCGTGCCGTCGGGCTCCGTCTCGGCGATCTTGACGGGAATCTGCTGTCCCGAGATGGTGCTCATGCCGCCGAAGCCGAAGGAGATGGGGATGGTCTGGCCGGCGGTGACGGGGCGCCCGCTGAGGCGGTCCCGGACCATCGGCGCGATGTTCCCCCGGACGCGGAGGTTCTGGGGGAGGGCGACCGTGATGGCGGCCGCTGGCTTGATGTCGGCGGGCTCGACGGTGACCTTGTCGTCGATGCCGACGTCGGCCTCCTGGCGGAGGCGGCCGTCGATGCGGACGACGCCCGCGCCCTCGTCCTCGGGGTAGCCGGGCCAGACGCGGGCGACCGCTCGCCCCTGGTCGCCGCGGCCCTCGACGACCACGTAGTCGCCGTTCTCGAGGCCGAGTTCCTCCATGGACGCGCGGTCGACGGCGGCGAGGCCGCGGCCGGCGTCCTTCTGCTTGAGGGGTTTGACGGTGAGTTTCATCGTTCCACCTCGACAGTGACGACGCCATTGTTGATGAATGCTCGCGTGACGTCGCCCTCGGGGGCGTCGAGTTCGTACTGTTCGTCCGTCTCGCCGGTCAGGACGATGATGACGGTGTCGTCGACGACGTCGACGGACACCCTCTCGTCCTCGATGCCGAGGTCCGCTGCGAGCACGTGCGCGTCGCCGTAGTCGTAGCGGCGGGCCAGCGCGTCGGTCTCGCGGTTGAGTGTCTCCACGTTCATTTGACTAACGTATGGTAATCGTTGCTAGTATTTAAACGTATTGCTACTGGTCGGGGGACGTAGTGGGGTGTGGGGGCTACGAGTAGAATTGCGGTTCACACGTCCGTAGGTGTTTTGGCCCTGCTCGTTCTCGCCGCAACCATGGAGACGGTCACCCACGACGGCCGCACCACTGCCTACCGCGTGCGCGGCGACGGTCCCGGCGCGCCGGCCCTCTTCGTCCACGGCAGCGGCGGCACGCACGCCGTCTGGAAGTCTCAGCTCGCCCGGCTCGCCGACGACCGGCCCGTGGCCGCCCTCGACCTCTCCGGCCACGGCGAGAGCGAGGACGTCGCCACCGACCCCGGACCCGCGACGCTCGACGCGTACGCGCGGGACGTGCAGGCGGTCGCCCGCGAGACCGGGGCCGGCGTCCTCGTCGGCAACAGCCTCGGCGGCGCCGTCGTGCTCACCGCGGTCCTCGACCACGGCGCCAGCCCCGACGCCGTCGTCCTCGCGGGCTCCGGCGCGAAACTCGCCGTCCTCGACGACCTCCGGGACTGGCTCGCCGGCGAGGACGGCGGCTTCGACCGGGCCGTCGAGTTCCTCCACGGCGACGACCTCCTGTTCCACGACCCCGCCGACCGCGAACTCGCGTTCTCGAAGACCGCGATGCGCGAGTGCGGTCGCGAGGTCGTCGAACGGGACTTCCTGTCCTGTCACACCTTCGACGTCCGCGACCGACTCGGCGAGGTCGATTCGCCGGTGTTCGCGCTCACGGGCGAACACGACCGCCTCACGCCCCCGGCGTTCCACGAGTACGTCGCAGAACACGTGCAAGACGGTGCGTGGACGACCGTCGACGACGCCGCCCACCTCTCGATGCTCGAAACGCCAGACCGATTCAACGACGAACTTCGGAGCTTCCTCGGGGAGCGAGGGCTGTAGCAGGCGAGGTTTCCACGGTAAGCATCCGGCGGCCGAGTGGTCCGAAGGACCCGGTAGGTCGCCGGTTCACTGCGCGAACGAGCGAAGTGAGTGAGCGCAGGCCGACGAGCGACCGCAGGGAGCGAGGAGTGCTTTTAGCGTAGCTTTTGCTGCGCTCGGGCGGCGAAGCCGCCCTCGCTGGCAAAAGCTACCTTAGTAGAGGTCGTCCACGTCGTCCTCGACGTGGCTGTGTTCGTCGGCCGGGAACTCCCCGGACTCGACGGCGTCGACGTAGTCCCCGACGGCGTTCTCCATCTCGCCCTTGAGGTCGCCGAACTGCTCCGAGAACGGTGGACTGCGCTCGGAGAGGCCGAGCACGTCGGTGACGACGAGCACCTGGCCGTCGGTGTCCGGGCCGGCGCCGATGCCGATGGTGGGGATGTCGAGGGCGTCGGTGATGTCGGCGGCGACGTTCGCGGGGACGTGTTCGAGCACGAGCGAGAACGCGCCCGCTGCCTCGTGCTGGCGCGCGAGGTCGAGCATGCGCTCGGCGGCGTCCTGGTCGGTGCCCTGGCGGAAGTAGCCGCCGAGCTGGTTCACGTGCTGGGGGGTGAGCCCGAGGTGAGCCATCACCGGAATCCCGAGGTCGGTGAGCGTCTGCGTGAGTTCGACGGTGTGGGGGCCGCACTCCAGTTTCACGGCGTCGGCGTCCTCCTCCTTGAGCATGCGGCCGGCGTTCCGGACGCTCTCGGCCTCGTCGGCGCCGAAGCTCAGGAACGGCATGTCGGCGACGACGACGGCGTCCTCGGTGGCGCGCGCGACGGCGCCAGTCGTCGAGGCGATCTCGTCGACGGTCACGGGCAGGGTCGTGTCGTAGCCCAGCGTCGCGTTCCCCATGCTGTCCCCGACGAGGATGGCGTCGACGCCCGCCTCGTCGACCACCTGCGCGGTGGGGGCGTCGTAGGCGGTGAGCATCGTCACGGGGTCGTCGCCGTCGTTCCGGCGAACCGAGTTGACGGTTGGCATACACTCGACTCGGACGGACGGCGTGTTAAACGTACGCGAATCGGCGGTCGGCCACGCGGATGACGGGAGAGTTAAGCCCCGTCCGGGCCACGGTGGGGGCGTGCCGGAACTCGAGGAGCGCACGGACCCGGAGGGCGTCGACTACGGGTGGGTGATGCAGACGACGTTCGTGCTCACCATCGTCGTCGGCGCACCCGTCGTCGCGGTGCTCTCCACGTTCTACGCGCTGCCGACGTGGCCCGCCCGCGTCTCCTTCGCCGTGCGCGTCGGCGCCATCGTCTGGTTCCTGACGGCCGTCGCGACCTTCCTCTACGCGCGCCGGAGGGCCTAGCTCACACCCAGCGGAAGTCAGCGCCGGCGCGCTCGGCGGTCTCCTCGTCCGACGCGGAGTCACCGACGAACAGCACGCGCTCGACGTCGACGCCGAGTTCGTCCGCCACCCACTCCAGCGCGCGCGGGTCGGGCTTCCGGGCGGGGACGCTGTCCCGGCCCGCCACGACCGCCACCCACTCCGAGAGGTCGTGGCGGTCGAGCGCGCGCCGGCAGGCCACCTCGGCGTTCAGCGAGCAGACGCCCACGGGCACGTCCAGCGGGAGTTCGTCGGCGGTCGCGAGCAGCGGCCCCGTCTCCGCGCCGTCGAGTTCGTGGTCCGCGATGAGGTCGTGGACCGCGTCGCCGACGCCCGCTTCCTCGGCGGCCGTGAGCAGTTCCCACGTGTCGTGGTCATCGGGGTCGACGCCGGCCTCCAGGAGCACGTCGCCGACCTCCCGCTCTACGGTCGCCCAGTCGACGTCCAGCCTGACGAGCGTGCCGTCCAGGTCGTACACGACGGCGTCGTAGTCCTCGGTCACGCCACCACGTTCGACGCCACCCGGGTTAGTGACTTCGGTGAGAACGCTTACGTGGCAGTCGGCGGTCCCTCCGGTATGACAGGCTCCCTCTCCGTGGCCGCGCTCGGCTACGGCTTCATCGGCGAAGCCCACGCGAACGCGCTCGGTCGCCTCCCCCAGTTCTTCCCCGACGCCCCCGACGTCTCCCGGGACGTGCTCGTCGGCCGCGACGAGACGGCCGCCCGCGAGGCCGCCGACCGCTTCGGCTTCGACCGCGTCGAGACTGACTGGCGGGACGCCCTCGACGACGTGGACGTGTTCCTGAACCTCGGCCCGAATCACGTCCACGTCGAACCGACCGCCGCAGCCCTCGACGCGGACGTTCACGTGCTCTGCGAGAAGCCGCTCGCGCCCACCGTCGAGGGCGCCGAGCGCGTAGTCGAGGCCGCCGAAGCCAGCGACGCGACTGCGGGCGTCGTGTTCAACTACCGCTTCCTGCCGGCCGTCCAGACGGCGAAGGACCTCCTCGATTCCGGGGACTTCGGGCCGGTCCGGCACGTGCGCTTCCAGTACCTCCAGGACTTGCTCGTCGACGACGACGCGCCGTGGACGTGGCGGCACGACGCCGAGCGCGCGGGCGCCGGCGCACTCGGCGACCTGGGCGCGCACAGCGTCGACCTCGCGCGCTTCCTCGTCGGCGACCTCGCCCGCGTCAGCGGCCACCTCGCGACGTTCACGGAGGAGCGCGTGCCGGCAGACGGCGGCGACCCGCGGCCCGTCACCGTCGACGACGCCTTCACCGCCCAGGCCGAGTTCGCGTCCGGCGCGCTCGGGACGTTCGAGGCCTCGCGGTGCGCGCCCGGCCGGAAGAACGGCCACACGTTCCAGGTCGACGCGGCGGACGGCGCGCTCGCCTTCGACCTCCAACGTCCGAACGAACTCGAGGTCAAGTGGCCCGACTCCCGGGGGTTCGAGACCGTGCTCGTCACGGAGGAGTCCGACCCCTACGGCGAGCACTGGTGGCCGCCCGGCCACGTGCTCGGGTGGGAGCACTCCGTCGTCCACCAGGACTACGAGTTCCTCTCGACGGTCGCCGACGGCGGGGAGGCCGCGCCGAGCGTCCAGGACGGACTGGCCGTCCAGCGCGTGCTCGCCGCCATCGCCGAGAGCGACGAGTGCGGCGAGTGGGTGAGTCTCTGACGCGGCGGCACTACCCCGCGAGACTTTTCCCGGCCGACACCCCAAGAACAGGTATGCACGAACGAGACAAGACTGCCGGGGCACCCCTCGGCAGCGTGGAGGTCCAGAATGCTCGCCCGCGTGCGTGAGGACGTCCGCACGATGCGCCGCCGCGACCCCGCGGCGGGCAGTCGCCTCGACGTCGCGCTCACGTACCCCGGCCTGCACGCCGTCTGGGCGCACGTGCTCCTCGCCGCGCCGCTGTACCAGTGGTGGCCCCTCGCCGGCCGCCTCGTCGCGTACTGGGCGCGCTTCCTGACCGGCGTCGAGATCCACCCGGACGCCGACCTGGGCCGCCGCGTCACCATCGACCACGGCGACGGCGTCGTCGTCGGTGAGACGGCCGACGTCGGCGACGACGTCCACATGTACCACGGCGTCACGCTCGGCGGGGACGACCCCCGGCCCGTGAAGCGCCACCCGACCGTCGGGGACGGCGCGACGCTCGGCGCGAACGCGACGCTGCTCGGCGACATCGAGATCGGGGAGAACGCGAAGGTCGGCGCCGGGTCGGTCGTCACGAAGGACGTCCCGGCGGGCGCGACGGTCGTCGGCGTCCCGGCCGAGCGCGTCGACGACGGCGACGAAATCGAAGAAAGCGACGCTTAGTCGATCAGGCCGCGCGCGATGACTTCCTTCTGAATCTCCGAGGTGCCCTCGTAGATGGTCGTGATCTTCGAGTCGCGGTAGAAGCGCTCGACGTCGAAGTCCGTCGTGTAGCCGTAGCCGCCGTGGATCTGGACGGCCTCGTTGGTGACGTCGACGGCGGCCTCGCTGGCGAAGTACTTCGCCTTCGCGGCGGCGTCACGGTGGTCCTCGCCGGCGTCGGCCCGCCGGGCGGCGTCCCGGGCGAGCAGGCGGGCGGCCTGCGTCTGGGTCTCCATGTCCGCGAGCTTGTGGCGGATGGTCTGAATCTGGGAGATGGGCTGGTCGAACTGCTCGCGGTCGTCGGCGTACTCCAGGGCGGCGTCGAGGCCCGCCTGCGCGAGTCCGACGGCCTGCGAGGCGATGCCGATGCGACCGCCGGTGAGGATGTGCAGCGCGGCAGAGAGCCCGCGACCCTCCTCCGTGAGCTGGTTCTCGGCGGGGATGCGGCAGTCGTCGAACAGCAGGCTCGTGGTGTCGCTGGCGCGCAGCCCGAGTTTGTCCTCCTTCTTCCCGACTTCCAGACCCTCGGTGTCCTTGGGCACGAGGAACTGGGTGATCTTGTCGTCGTCGCCGTCGACCTTCGCGAACACGACGGCGACGCCCGAGCGCTTGCCGTTCGTGATCCACTGCTTCTTCCCGTTCAGCACGAACTCGTCGCCGTCGCGGCGCGCCTCCGTGGTCATCTGTGCGGGGTTCGAGCCGGCCTCGGGCTCCGAGAGCGCGAACGCGCCGACCGGCCGGCCGTCGGCCATCTCCGGCAGCCAGCGCTCCTGCTGGTCGTCGTCGCCGAACTCGGCGATGCACGAGGTCGCCAGGCAGTGCACCGAGAGCGCGGTCGCCACCGACAGCGCGCCGTACGCGAGCTGCTCGTTCACGACGCTGTACGTCACGGAGTCGACGTCCAGGCCGCCGTACTCCTCGGGCGTCGTCATCGCGGTGACGCCCATCTCGCCGAGGCCGTCCCAGACGTCCTCGGGGAACGACTGCTCGCGGTCGCCCTCGGCGGCCACGGGTCGGATCTCCTCGACGGCGAACTCGCGGACGGCGTCCCGCATCCGTCGCTGCTCCGCAGACAGGTCCATACGGGGAGACTCGGCCGCTCCCGAGAAAAGGTATCTGGTTCCCCGCGACCGACGCTACTCCTCGCGCACGTGGTCGGCCACGTCCTCGGGGTCGGCGCTGATGCCGCCGCCCTGCGCGAACGGCGGGCCGCCGCCACCGCCGCCGCCGAACTCGTCGGTCACCTCGTCGACGACGTCGCCGGCGTTCGCGTCCGCGTCCTGGGCCGCCGCGACGACGAACGTCGAGCCGTCGCCACCCGTGACGACCACGACGTCGGCTGCGTCGCCCGCGGCCGCCTTCGCTGCCTCACCGACCTCGTTCGCGTCGAAGCCGTCGAGGGTGCCGACCCGCCACGTCTCGCCGTCGCGCTCGACGGTCGGGAGGCCCGCGACGCGGGAGCCGAGGACCTCGCGCTTCAGGTCCGCGAGTTCGGCCTCCAGGTCGCTCTTCTCGCCCTGGAGGCGCTCGACCGCGTCGCCGAGTTCGTCCTCCGGGACGCCCGCTGCGGCGCTGGCGTCGAGGGTCGCGCGGCGCACGTCTGCCTGCCGCTCGACGGCCGACGGGCCGACCGCGAACTCCACGCGCGTCAGGCCCTCGCCGGGATTCGACCGCGAGAGCACGGAGACCGGCCCGATCTCTTCGGTGTTCGCGACGTGGGTGCCGCCGCAGGCCGCCACGTCCCAGTCCTCGACGGTGACGATGCGGACGGCGTCGGCGTCCGCCATCACGCCCTCCTCGGTCTTCGTGTTGAACGCCACGTCTCCCCGGGAGCGCGCCTCGTCGGCGGGAATCTCCGCCCAGGTGACGTCGTGGCTGTCCCAGACCGCGCGGTTCGTGAGGCGTTCGAGGTCCGCGAGCACCTCGTCGTCGATGTCCGTACTCGTCTCGAAGTCCACGCGCACCTTCTCCCGGCTGATGTCGAAGCCGCCGTAGCCGAGGTCCTCCAGCAGCCGCCGCCCGGCGCCGTAGAGCACGTGGCTCGCGGTGTGCGCGCGCATGCAGTACCGCCGGAACTCGGGGTCGACCTCCCCCTGCACGTGGTCTCCCGCCGCGAAGTCGGGCTCCTCGGCGAGCACGTGGACGACGCCGTCGTCGTCCGCGTAGACGTGGTCGACCTCGATGCCACCGACGGTGCCGCGGTCGGCGGGCTGGCCGCCGCCCTCCGGGTAGAAGTACGTCTCCGCGAGTCGCACGTCGGTGCCCGTCACGTCGGTCACGTCGGCCGCGAACGACGTCGTGTACGGGTCGGCGGGCGCGAGACTAGCTGCCATGCTCGGGTGCACTCGCTCGGGGGTGAAAAACGGTCGGCTCGGGGTTCGACTACTCGTCGCTCAGCTCGACGTCGAGGAACTCCTCGAGAGCGGCGACCACGGAGCCGCCGACGTTCGCCTGCGTCGCGCGGCCCTGCTCGACAGCCAGCAGGTCGGACTCGTCGACGTCGAGCTCCTCGGCGAGTTCCTCGCGCTGGAGGCCGGCGTCCTGGCGGGCGCGCACCACGCGCTCGCCGTAGTCGTTCACCAGGTAGGGGAGGCGGTCGGCCTCGTAGTTCGTGCCCTCCTCCTCCCAGTGGCTGGAGTCTCCGCGAGTGACGGCGTCGAACTGCTTCGCCTGGTTCTGCGCGGCGCGCTTCCTCCGGTCGGGGTCGGCGTCGTCCCCGTCGTCGTCGGCCTGCGGGCTCTCGTCGTGGCTCGCGCAGTCCGGGCAGACGGTGAGCTCCGCCCCGGCGACGTTCGCTTCGCGCAGCGAGTCGGAGGCCGACCCGCAGAGTTCGCAGGTCTGGCCGCCGCCTCCGCTGCCCGCGCCGCCGGTCGAGTACTTCGGCATACGTTGCCGTATGAGAGCGCCACCATTTCAATACCCGGTTTGCGGCCAGGGTACCACTAAGTACCCGGGGCGAAATCTCGGGGGTATGCCCGGCGACTTCGCGGCCCGCGTCTACCTCGCGGCTCTCGGCAGCCAGGACCTCGTCGACGCCTTCGGCGAGGGCTACGAGACGGCAGCCGAGCCGCCCGCTGTCTCCGGTCTCCTCCGGTCGCTCTCGGACACGCACGCGTGGGCGACCCGCGAGCGGGACGTGGTCGCCGACCTGGAGCGCGGCGACTACGTGGTCTTCCACCGCGACTGGGGCCTGCGTGCGGTCGGTCAGGTCTGGTCGACGACCGCCGACAGCGACGAGGTGGCGCGACACACGGAACTCGACGACCCCGCGGGCGAGTGGGGGCTGGTGACGCTGACGAACGTCCAGCCAGCGCTCGACCACGTCTCGCTCCTGTCCCTGGACGTGGACGACGCCCGCCAGGACCGCTCGCTGTACCGTTTCGACGACGACACCGCGGCCGGCCTCCGGTCGCGGTACACGACGCCCGCGCGCTTCGTCGAGGAGACGGTCGCGAACCCGCTCGCGTTCGACGTGCCGCCCGGCGGGACGCCGCCAGACCGCCGCCCTGCTCCCCCCGAGCGAACGAGTGACGGCTTCGAACTCCCGGACACGCCGGTCGAAGCCCACCTCGACGCCCTGGACGACGTGCGAACGACCGCCTTCCGCGTGCTCGCGCTCGGGTCGTTCCTGCTCGCGGCGACGCTCGCCGTCCTGGAACGCTACCGGGTCGACCCGGAGGCGCCGTTCGCGTTCACGCCCGCCGTCTGGCTCGGCGTCGCCGGCCTCGCGGTCGGCGGCGCGCTCGCAACGGGCGTGGTCGTCCACGGTTCGCTCCGCCCCCGACCGGGCCTCCCGGCGCTCACGCGGGAGCAGACCGGCGCCGTCGAACGTGCGGGCGCCACCGACCGCGGCGCGGACGCCGCCAGCCACGTCGCCAGCACGACCAGAGCCTACTGCGCCCACCTCCACACCGTCACGCGCCGGGTCGGCGTCGCGACGGCGGCAGCGACCGTGGGCGTGCTCGGCGGCGCCGTCTACGTCGCCTACGGCCTCGGCGCGCAGGTCACCCCCGCCATCCGACCGCTCTCCCCCGTCGCGCTCGTCGTCTTCCCCGTCCTCTGCGTCGCGGCGGCGGCCTACGTGCTCGCCCAGCACAGCGACCTCCCGACCCCGGACCTGCCTGGGGTGTCCGTGCCGACGCTCCCGAGTCCGCCGGGCGTCGGCGGCGCTCTCGCGGCCCGCTTCGACGCACTGCGCCGCCGCCTCGCCTCGTTCGCCGGTCGCCTCCGGTAGGGCCCGGCGGCCCGGAGCGGACGTGAGTTCTTCCCAGTCCACTGGAACGAGGGCGGACCATTTATCCCGGGGTGTCGAATACGCAGGTACGATGAGCGCCAGCGAGGACATCGTCTTCACCTGTCCTGACTGCGGGGAGACCATGGTGGTCAACCCCGCGATGCAGGACGCGCTCCTGGCCAACGGCTGCGTCGTCTGCGGCGCGACCGTCGCCGAGGAGGCCTTCGAGGTCGCCGACGCCACCTGCGAGTGACGCCGCTGGCGGCGCCGCTGCCGAGCACGACTCCGTTCTCTCGCTGTCCCTGTCCGCCCGCGCAGAGATGAGCAGGTATAAAGATTCCCGACGGTAAGGACAGCCAACGACCGATGGCCCTGGACCAACAGACCGAGATGTCGCGGGCGGAGACGGACGCCCTGCTCGCCCGCCACGAGACCGGGGTGCTGTCGCTGGCCCGCGACGACGAGCCGTACGCCATTCCCGTCTCGTACGGCTACGACTCCGAGGCGCGGACGTTCTACCTGCGGCTGGTGTCGACGCCCGAGAGCGAGAAGCGGGCGTTTCTCTCCTCGTCGCCCGCCGTACGGCTCGTCGTCTCCGAGGAGACCGAGCCCGAGTACCGGAGCGTCGTCGCGAAGGGGACGCTCCGCGAGGTGTCGACTGACGAGATGACCGTCGAGCGAATCGAGCAGTTCGGGGACGCCAAACGCCCGCTGTTCGAGATCTGGGGCGAGTCGAAGACCGACCTCCGCATCCAGCTGTACGAACTCGACGCCGACGGCGTCAGCGGCCGATTCATCGAACTCGACCCGAGCGAGTACGCGTAACGCGGCGCCCCTGCTCGATTTTTCGTCGCTCTCGCCGCCCAGCCCTCCACGGGATTCTTGTACCATTGGGGCCCTCGTGTCCGTAGATGCCCGCTGGTATCCGTGTCACCGTCTCGTTCCCGCGGCCGCCGGTGTGTCCCATCGCCGCCTTCTCGGAGCGCGCGGGCACCATCGACGACGTGTCGACGAGCGCGAGCGTCGACGGCGACCCCGTGACGGAGTTCCTCGTGGACGCCGACGCCGTCCCCGACGACTGCGAGTACGACCCCGTGTTCACGTACACCGACCGCCACCTCTACCGGGTCCGCCACGACGCCGACGCGAACTGCCCGTGCACGACCCTCGGGGAGTTCGACACCCCGGTCGACCGCTTCCACGCGGCCGGCGGCGACCTCCAGGTCGTCTTCCACGCCCGCGAGTTCGACGACGTGCAGGCCATCGTGGGGGAGTTCCGCGAGCGATTCGACGACGTGGACATCCAGCGCCTGGTGCGCGCGCCGACCGGGACGTCCGCCCGCGACACCGTCTTCGTCGACCGCGGCCAGCTCACCGACCGCCAGCTCGAAGTCCTGGAGACCGCTTACGACGCCGGCTACTTCGAGCGCCCCCGGGGCGCGACTGCCCAGGAACTCGCCGCCGACCTCGACATCGCGCCGTCGACGTTCACCGAACACCTGCTGGCCGCCCAGCGGAAGCTCCTGGGGGACGCCCTCGACACCGACGACTGACTCCACGATAGCCGAGGGGACTTGAACCACCCCCGATACTGGGGGCGCCAATACCTCCCCCCGGAGTGTCTCCCATCGAGTACAATGAGTCAGTCCCAGTTGGCACGCGCGACCCGGAAGGACGGCACAGAGAACACTCTCACGACCACCGAATCTGTGCAGAGTGTCCTCGACGCCCTCGACGACGAGGAGTGTCGCGCCATCCTCGAAGCCACCACGCGGGAGTCCCTGAGCGCCGGCGAGATTGCCGACGAGTGCGACCTCCCCTCGTCGACGGCCTACCGGAAGATCGACCTGCTCGCCGACGCCGACCTCCTCACCGAGGAACTCCGCATCCGGCGCTCCGGCAAGCACGTCAGCGAGTACGCCTGCGCCATCGACGACGTCACCATCTCGGTCGGCGACAGCGGCGTCGAACTCTCCGTCTCCCGCACTGAACCCGCTGCCGGCGACGTCGCCCACCCGTTCGCGGACTGACTCGCCCGCCCGGTCGACCGACTCCGGCGACTGACTTCTCCGTGCGAGTCCCGAACGACCAGCCGACAGCCAGCGCTCCGCGTTCTCATCTGGTGGTGCCCTCGGACAGCACTGTCGCTGTCGAGTGTTGCGTCAGTAGGATTGTGCGTGGGTGATGTCCCGAAAGGGGAAATCACCGTGCATCGCGGATGGGGAGTCACACCCCGGTGCGATGCGTGGGACCGGATTTGAACCGGTGAACCTCTACAGGACAGCGCCCTCAACGCTGCGCCTTTGACCTAGCTCGGCTACCCACGCTCGCGCGTGCTTTCCGCACTCAGTCGTACCCGCCCCCGAATTAAAACCCCTACGATTCGCCCGTCCCGCGGTCCGGGCTCGCACGGAAACCGCTATGGGGCGCCCGTCCGAAGCCCGGAGCATGCAAGAGGGGTTCGCGCGCCGGCACGTTTCGTCGCTGACCGCCGTGCTCTCGGTCGTCTCCATCGCGCTCGTGGTCGCCGCCGTCCGCGGCGTCGTCCCGAGCGGCGCACTCCCGCACGCCCCGCAGTGGTTCGTCGACGCCATCCCGACGCTGAACGCCGTCATCTCCGCGACGGCCATCGGCACCATCCTCGCGGGCGTCCGGAAGATTCGCGCGGGCGACGTCGACGCCCACCGGAAGGCGATGGTGACGACGACTCTCCTCTTCTTCGCGTTCCTCGGGCTCTACCTCTACCGCCTCGTCGTCGAGGGGACGACGGCGTTCCCGGGGAGCGACACCGTCTACACGTTCGTCTACCTCCCGATTCTGGTGATTCACATGGGGCTCGCGATTGTCGCCATCCCGCTGGTCTACTACGCCCTGCTGCTCGCCGGCACCCGGCCCGTCGCCGAGATATACGAATCGAGCCACGCGCGCGTCGGTCGAGTCGCGGCGTCGGCCTGGTTGGTGTCGTTCGCGCTCGGCATCGTCGTCTACCTCATGCTGTACGTGCTGTTCTGACCGTCAGCGCGCCCACTCCGGCGTCTCGACGGGCATCCCGCTCGTCCACGTGATGCGCGCATCCTCGCGGCCCAGCCGCTGGTCCGCGTACGGGTCCCGGGTGAACGTCAGAGAGAGCATCCGACCGCTGGCAGCCACCTCGATGGTCGCCGAGAACTCGCTCCGGTGGTCGTCGCCGTCGTCGGTCAACTCCGCTTCGTTTGCGACGAGCGTCGTCACCCACCGGCCGTCGCGCTGCTCGACGCTCGCGACGCTGAAGCTACCGGCCGACAGCACCCGCTGCAGTTGGCGCTCGCGGACGACGTGCCGGTCGCGCAGCGCGGCTACCCGGTCCCGCGACTCGCGTGCGACGGACGCGTTTCCATCTACCACGTCTCGCCTCGTTACGGCCTCGTGATCGGCGTACCCCGCGACCTGCTCGCGGGTCGTTGAGTCGTTCCCGGCGACTCGCAGGCGCTCGGACTCGAAGTACACCGGGCCGGCGTCGGGGGCGGCGCGCCCCTCGGCGTTCAGTTCGACGGTCCGGACTTCGCCATTCACTGGCGCCTCGACGGTCGTATTGCTCGTCACGACGGCGCCGTGGTCGCGAACGGACTCGCTGTGTGCGTCGAGGAGCGCGCGCCAGTCGTCGAGGCCGTCCTCGGTGACGCCCGGCGGATACACCGGGCTCTCAGTTGTCGGCACGTCCGGCCCCGACGTGGGGACGCCGCTACAGCCCGCGAGCACGACCAAGGCGACGGCTGCGACCGCGTGGAGGGGCTGCCGCATGGCTGGCGGTTCGCTCGCGTCCGGTAAAAACTCCGGGGCGCTCAGTCGTCAGCGGGCGAGTCCACGTCGGGCCGCTGGACGGGCCGGTCGGTCGCTTCGCCCTCGACCTCGTAGGGGTACTCGCCGGTGACACAGCCCGCGCACAGGTCGGCCTCGCTCTTGCCGATGGCCGTCGTGACGGCCGAAAGCGAGAGGTACGAGAGGCTGTCGGCGCCGACCTCCTCGGCGATCTCGGCGGCGGTCTTGTCGGCGGCGATGAGCTCGTCGCGGGTCGCCATGTCGATGCCGAAGTAGCAGGGCGCCTGAATGGGGGGCGCGCCGATGCGGACGTGGACCTCCTCGGCGCCCGCGTCGCGCACGAGGTCGACGAGCTGACTGCTCGTGGTGCCGCGCACGATGGAGTCGTCGATGATGGTGACGGACTTCCCCTCGACGGTGGACTTGATGGGGTTGAGCTTGAGGCGGACGGCGCGCTCGCGGGCCTCCTGGGTCGGCATGATGAACGTCCGACCGACGTAGCGGTTCTTCATCAGGCCCTCGGCGAACTCGACGTCCTCGCCCTCGCTCTGGGCCTGTTCGGCGTAGCCTGACGCGAACGCGCGCCCGGAGTCCGGGACGGGCATCACGACGTCGCTGTCGACGCCGGCCTCCGTCCAGAGCTGGCGGCCGAGTTCGCGGCGGACCTCGTAGACGAGTTCGTCGTCGATGACGGAGTCCGGGCGCGCGAAGTAGACGTACTCGAAGAAGCAGTGGGCGGTGTGGTCTTCCTCGACGAGCTGGTGGGAGTCGAAGCCGCCGCCGTCCTCGTGGAGCACGACGAGCTCGCCGGGGCGGACGTCTCGCACGACCTGGCCGCCGACGGTGTCGATGGCGGCGGACTCGCTCGCGATAATGTAGCCGTCGTCGAGTTTCCCGACGACGAGCGGTCGGTTCCCGCGCGGGTCGCGGACGCCGAGCACGGTGTCGTCGTGCATGATGGTCAGCGAGTACGAGCCGTGGATGCGCCCCATCGTCGTCTCGACGGCTTCCACGATGTCGGCGTCGAGGAGGTTCCGCGCGAGGTCGTGGGCGATGACCTCGGTGTCGCCGTCGCTCGTGAACGCGTGGCCGCTGGCGGCGAGTTCGTCACGCAGTTCGTCGGCGTTGACGAGGTTGCCGTTGTGGCTGAGGCCGAGCGCGCCGCCCTTGAAGGAGACGGAGAACGGCTGCGCGCAGGACTCGTCGACGCTGCCGGCCGTCGGGTAGCGGACGTGGCCGATGGCGGCCGAGCCGTGGAGGGCGTCGATGTCGTCCTCGTCGAAGGCGTCCCCGACGAGGCCCATGCCGAGGTGCTGGTGTTGCTGGAAGCCGTCGTGGGAGACGATGCCTGCGGACTCCTGGCCGCGGTGCTGGAGCGCGTACAGTGCGTAGTACGTCGGCAGGGCGGCGTCGCGGTCGGCGAGTGAGACGCCGACGACGCCGCACTTCTCGGTCGGGTGGTCGAACTCGGGTGGGTCCGAGGGGCCCCCTTGCATACCCACGACTTGCAGACAGCACCCGGTAAAGCTTCCGCAAGCGTGTCGAAATTACCGACTCCGACGGGAGAAGTATGCACGAACGTGGGTTCGGTCGGCGGGTGGACGGAGTCGCGTGCCGGTGGACGCACCGCTGTCGGGGGCGTCACGAGCGCTCGTCAGACCGTCGCCGAGGCTACGGAGCGAGAGAATCGGGAGAGGAGAACCGCTCAGTTGTCGCCGGTCTTGCCCTGCCAGTCGTAGTCGCGGCGCTTCGCCGAGTCGCCGAAGCCACACGAGCTACAGACCTTCTTCTTGGTGTGGTAGGACTTCTCGCCACATCGACGACACTTCGTGTGCGTCGTGATGTTCTTCTTCCCCTGGCTCGGGGTTCCTGCGCCAGTCATGGTTTGATGGTGACGACGTTGTCGCCACGGATAATCGTTGTGTCTTCGCCTTCGATGACGACGTTCATGTGCTGGTCGTAGCCCGTGAGGACGCCCGTGAACTCCTCGCCGTCCTTCAGTCGGACGGTGACAGTCTCCTCGAGGGACTCCTCCAGGACGTCCAGTGGTCGGCCGCTCATACTCCTACGGGCGGCGGTGGCGTCCATAAGCGTACCGGACCACTCCCGAACGCTGAACACGGCCACCAGGCCGCCGCAGAGCCGCTCAGAACTCGACAGCGAACGAGTCGCGGTCGCTCGCCCGCTCGGCGAACGCCGCCAGCAGGTCGGCGCCAGCTACCAGATCCTCGGTGTCGACGACTTCCGCCGGCGTGTGCATGTAGCGGTTCGGGACACCGAGGTTCACCGTCGGGACGCCGCCCCGGGCGGTGAAGAAGGCGTCCGCGTCCGTCCCCGTCGTGAGCCGCTGGGCCTCCACCTGGAGCGGGAGGTCCCCGTCCTCGGCGGCGTCCCGGAGTTCGGCGACGACCTCGGGGTGGTTGGCGGCGCCCCGAGTGACTGTCGGCCCGTCGCCGAGCGCGACCTCGCTGGCGCGGTCCGCGGGGTAGTTCGGGTCGTCGGCGGCGTGGGTCACGTCGACCGCCACGACGGCGTCGGCGTCGAGGTCGAACGACACCATCTTCGCGCCCTTCGTCCCGAGTTCCTCCTGGACCGTGCTCACCGCGTAGACGGTCGCGTCCACGTCGCGCTCGACGGCGCGCCGGAACCCCTCGGCGGCCGCCCAGAGCCCCGCCCTGTTGTCCAGCCCGCGGGCGTTCAGCCGGCTGCCGGCGAGGTCCTGGGCCTCGGCGACGACGACGCCGGGGTCGCCGACGGAGACCACGTCGCGGGCCGCCGCTTCGTCGTCGGCCCCGACGTCGACGTGCTGTTCGGTCACCGCGGGCGGTTCCTCGTCTCCGCCCCGGAGGTGGACCGCGGCCTGCCCGACGACGCCGTTCACCGGGCCCTCGTCGGTCTCGATGCGGACCTGGCTCCCCCGCGTCACGGTCTTGTCGAGGCCGCCGACCGGCGAGATGCGCAGGAAGCCGTCCCCCGAAATCTCGGAGACGACGAACCCGATTTCGTCGGCGTGACCGGTGAACGCTACAGACGTGTCGCCACCCTCGTGGACGGCGACGGCGTTGCCGTAGGCGTCGGTCTCCACGCGGTCGGCGTACTCGCTCACGTAGTCCACCCAGGCGCGCTGGGCAGCGGTCTCGTGGCCCGACGGCCCCCGGGCCGCCAGCAGATCCTCCAGGAACGCGCGTCGCGTCTCGTCCATGCACCCCGTCCGCTCCCGGCCCCAATCAACCCCGTGGATGCGGACCAGTACGGGTCGCCACAACGGCTAAATGCTCACCTGCCGAACAGTTGGATATGGGAATCCTCGAACTCCACTTCCACGAGTCCGACTTCAACTTCGCACCGTCCGTGGGTGCGAGCGACGAGGCCGACGAATCGAGCAGCGAGGACGGCACGATGCTCGAACCGGACAGCGAGTCCGGCGACAGCGGCATCGGCGCGCTCGTCGCGCTCGGTATGCTCGTCGCGCTGGGCCTCCTGGTCGGCATGCGTCGGCGCCGCAACGGTGACGAAGAGGGCGGCGAGTACGGCGAGGACGAAGAGATCTCGATCTCCGCCTGAGGCGGGCCCCCGGAAGGGATTTGCGTCCCGAAGCCCGACGTGCTGTATGACGATTCTCGACAGCGCGCGCGCCGTCGCCGACGCCGAGGGCGACGGTGCCGTCGACTGGGACGCGGTCGCCAGCGCCGCGAAGGCCGCCACGCCGCCCGGCAGCCTCGACCTCGCACCCGGTGAGGCCGACGCCTACGCGGCCGACGTCCGGGAGGCGCGCGGCCGCATCCGCGAGGTCTCCGGCCTCGACTTCGACGTCCCCGAGACGGTCGAACTCCAGAGCCGCCACCACTGGATCGACGCGAACGTCGCGACCTTCCAGCGCGCGTTCGAGCCGCTGAACGAGCGCGCGTCGGTGCTTCCGGGGGTCGCTCGCGCCCTCAACACGGCGACGACGGCGGGCGCGCTCGCGTTCGTCTCCCGGAACGTCCTCGGCCAGTACGACCCCCTCCTGCTCGTCGAGGGCGACGCTCACGCGCTGTACTTCGTCCACCCGAACATCGTCCGGGTGGCGGACAGCCTCGATGTCGACTTCGAGCGCTTCCGGCGCTGGATCGCCTTCCACGAGGTCACGCACGCCGCCGAGTTCGGCGCCGCGCCGTGGCTCCCGGACTACCTCGAATCCCGACTGGAGGCCGGCGTGGACGCGCTCGGCGACGGCGACCTCCGGACCGAGGCGTTCCAGGAGCTGAACGTCGCGATGACGTCCGTCGAGGGGTACGCCGAACTCCTCATGGACGAGGCCTTCGACGGCGAGTACGCAGACCTGCGGCGCAAGCTCGACGCCCGACGGCAGGGCGGCGGCCCCATCAACAAGCTCGTGAAGCGGCTGCTGGGCTTCCAGCTCAAGCGCGAGCAGTACGAGCGCGGCAAGGAGTTCTTCACGTACATCGCCGGCGAGCGCGGGCTGGAGGGCGCGTCGAAGGTGTGGGCGGACCCGGAGTACCTCCCGACCGACGACGAACTCGACGTCCCCGTGCGCTGGCTCGCCCGGGTTCCGGCGTAGCCTGATTCTGCCCCTGGTTCTATACCGTCCGGTGTGGTACCACCCCACAGGTGAGTGGAGTGACAGAGACGTGTCCAGTCTGCGGGGAGGCAGTCGGGGTCCGGGACGCCGTTCACGTCACCGTGAACACGAAAAGCGACGCCGGGACTCTCGACGAGTACGTCTGCCGGTCGTGCTACCAGGCAGAACTCGCGCCGCTCGTCGCGTGACGGTGGCCAGCCGCCCGGGTCGCTACTGGAAGCCGCGGCCGACCTCGTCCTCGTCGACGAGGTCGTCGAGCTCCGCGTCTAGTAGCTCCTCGGCGTCCGCGAACTCCTCGGCCAGCCCCTCGACGGACTCGGGGCGGTCGTAGGGGTCGTAGTCCATCGGCCCGAACGCCGGGCTGTCCAGCGCGCCCATCACGTCCTCGAAGAAGTCGTCCGGATTGGTGGGCGCGTCGGCGTGTGCCTGCACGACCTGCTCCAGTTCGCTCGCCGTCTCCTCGGCCTGGTCCTCGTCCTCGACTGGCTGCTGGACTGCGAACCGGCCGCCCGCCTCGTCGTCGGTCGGCAGGAAGTCCGCGAGCCCCTCGTCGACTTTCCGCGCGACCTGCGTCCCGACGCCCCGGACCTCGTAGGGGTTCTTCGCGTACGTCTTGAGGTGGAACACGCCCGCCGACGGGTGCCCCAGGTAGAGGTCCTCGCCCACGCCCGAGGCCCGGTCGCCGGCGACCGCTCGCCAGTTGTCCGGGTCCCCCGACGACGATACGACGTCCTCCACCACATCATCCCAGTCCCGTACGCGCATCTCTGCGCACCGCTTGGTGACTCGGCGACTTAAGCAGTCGGCTCGCTAGGCCGCATTGCTGGGAGTTCGTTACCGTGCGTTCTCTGGGGTTCCGCCTTGAGGAAGCCCTCGGCGCTCTCGACTCGGTGCTCTCGTTGCGCGCTTCCCTCGCTTCGCTCAGTCCAGTGCTTACGTTGCGCGCCTTCGCCGAGAGCGCCTCGCCCTTCCAGTCCGCCAGGCTGCCAGCTGTTCCACCAGCTACAGCCGACCGCTCACCCGGTAGCCGGGTGGACTGAAAGGGGCAGCGTGGTCGGCGACGCACGGCGACTGTAGCACCGCAGGGAGCACCGTGACCGAGGAGCGCACAGAGCCGCGCGAGCCGAGCACGCTGGGGCTTTCGAGGTGTAGGCGTCGCCGACCCGAGTAGCACGAGCGAGAGGACATCGAACTCCAGAGAGCGGAACGGTTATTCGCCGTCCCTCCCACACCTCCTGCGTGAACGTTCGGGGCGAGGTCACCGACGTGGACGGGGTTCGGTCGGTGAGCACGCAGTACGGCGAGAAGGACATCCTGGAGGTGTGGGTGCGGCCCGAGGCCGAGGCCGAGTCCGTGCAGGTGACGCTGTGGGGGAAGTGGACGGAGACGGGCGACTACCTCGAACCCGGGATGGAACTGGAAGTCACCGACGCCGAGGAAGAGGAGTGGAACGGCGAGACCCAGTACTCGACGAGCCAGGAGTCGTGGGTCGTGGTCGAACCCGACTTCCTCGTGGACGTGACGAACATCCGGGAGTTCGTGCAGTGCCCCCGGATGTACTACCTGAACAAACTCCAGGGTCTGCCGCTGAAGTACCCGGTGACGAAGGGGACCATTGTCCACGAGGTGTTCGGGGACCTGCTCCGGGGCCGCGATTTGGACGACGCCATCGAGGAGCGCGTCGACGAGGCGGGCCTGGAACTCGGGCTGCTCGGCCGGGACCGCGAGGAGGTCGAGGCCGACGTGCGGGCGAACGCCAGCGCCATCGAGGGCTGGCTCCAGCAGGGCAAACTGACCGACGAGGACGGCTGGCGCTCGGAGTACACGCTGGTCTCGGAGCGCTTCGGTATCAAGGGCCGGTGTGACGCCATCCGGCGCGGGATGCCAGTGGAACTGAAGACGGGGAAGAACACGAACCGCGACCCCCGGTTCCACGACAAGGTGCAGGCGGCGTGCTACGCGCTGATGCTCGACGAGCGCGGCGTGCCCGCCGACACCGGCACCTTGCTGTACACGAAGAACGCGGCCGTCGACCGCAACGAGACGTCGGGTGACCTCTCGCCCGCGAAGGAGTTCTCCATCGGGCGGGGCTTCCTGGAGTTCGTCGTGCGAGAGCGCAACCACCTCGCCGCGCTCGAAGCCAGCGACGGCCCGCCGACGGGCTACGAGGCCGACGCGAAGTGCGAGTACTGCTTCGAACAGGACACCTGCATGGTGGTCTCCGGGCGCCTCGACCAGGAGTCGAAGGCCGGCCAACTGGGCAACCCCGTCCCCGAGGAGGAGCGCGAGTACTTCGACGACCTGTACGAGGCAATCGAGGCCGAGCGCGAGTCGGTCCACGACGAGTACCGCAAACTCTGGGAGCAGACCCCGGAGGAGCGCGTCGACGACGACCGCGCAGTCATCGACCTGGAGCCGGCGGGCCAGACCGAACTCCCGGACGGTAGCTGGCGGCTGACCGCCGAACGGCCCTCCGGCGCCGCCTCCAAGATTCGAGAGGGCGACCGCGTGCTCGCCTCCGACGGCGACCCGGTGACCGGGACGGCGGAGATGGCGCGCGTCGAGCGGCTGGACGCCGACCGCGTCGAGGTCACCGCCGACGAGCCCGTGGACCTCCGGCGGCTGGACGTCTACCCCTCGGAGCTCTCCGTCGACCGGATGCTGACGGCGCTCCACGACGCCGTGCTCAAAGGCGAGCCCCGCCGCAAGGACCTCCTCTTCGACCGAGCGAGCCCGGAGTTCGGCGCCGAGGACCACGGCCTGATTCCGAACAACGACGCCCAGAACGAGGCGGTGAACCAGGCGCTGAACGCCGAGGACTTCTCGCTCGTCCACGGGCCGCCCGGCACCGGGAAGACGTACACCATCGCCACCCTCATCCGGGCGTTCGTGGAGCGCGGCGACCGCGTGCTGCTCTCGGCGTTCACGAACCGCGCGGTGGACAACGCCCTCGAAGCGCTGCGAGAGCAGGGCTACGAGGATATCGTCCGCGTGGGCACGGAGACCGGCGTCCGCCCCGACATGCAGGACCTCCGACTCGACAAATCCGGCGACCCCGGCGAGCGCGCGGCCGCCCTCCGCTCGGCGCCCGTCGTCGCCGCCACCACCGCGACCTGCGGCTCCAGGATTCTGCGCGAGATGGAGTTCGACGCGGTGCTCGTCGACGAGGCCAGCCAGCTCACCGAACCGGACACCCTCGCCGCGATAAACCGCGGCGAGCGCTTCGTGCTCGTCGGCGACCACGAGCAGCTTCCGCCGGTCGTGCGCTCCGGTGGCAGGCTCTCGAAGTCACTGTTCGAGCGCCTCCACGAGACGTATCCCGACGCGTCCGTGATGCTCGACCAGCAGTACCGGATGAGCCAGCGCATCCAGGCGTTCTCCTCGACGGAGTTCTACGACGGCCAGCTACGGCCCGCCACGGGCGAGGTCGCGGGCCAGCGCCTCGCCGACCTCGGCGTCGAGACTGGCGGCGCAGTGCAGGACGGTGTGACCTTCCACGACGTGCCCGGCACCGACGACGCCCACGTCGACCCCGAGGAGGCCGACCGCGTCGCCGACGTCGTGACCGAGTACGTGGACGCGGGGCTCGACCCGAGCGAGGTCGGCGTCATCGCGCCGTTCCGCGCGCAGGTCGCGGAGATCGGCCGGCGCACCCCGGAGGACGTCGCCGTCGACACCGTCGACCGCTTCCAGGGCTCATCGAAGGAGGTCGTCGTCGTCTCTTTCGTCGCTCGCGGCGCGCTGGACGGCCCCATCTTCGAGGACCACCGGCGCGTAAACGTCGCGCTCAGCCGCGCGAAGAAGAGCCTCGTGCTCGTCGGCGACGAGGCGGCGCTGCGCTCGGAGCCACTCTACGACCGGATGGTGGACTGGGCGAGCCTGGGCTGACTCCGCCGGCGTGTTTTAAGTCCGGCTACGTCGAAGTCGGAGGTGATGCAGGCACTCGCAGTCGAGACGGCCGTGAGGCTGCTGGCGGTGACCCAGCCGGGCTCGGGGTTCGACGTGGACGTCAGCCTCGGCCAGGGGCTCGCGGGCGGCGCCGTCGGTGCGTTCCTGACGACGCTCGTGGTCGGCGCTATCGCCGTCTCCGTCTTCCCGGAGCGCACCGAGGCACTCATGGCGGCCGTCGTCGAGGACCCCGTCGAATCGTTCGTCTACGGAATCCTCGCGCTGTTCGGACTGGGGCTGCTGACGCTGGTGCTGGTTTTCACCATCATCGGCATCGTGCTCGCGGTGCCGCTGCTGTTCGTCGCGTACGTCCTCTGGGCCGTCGGCGCGGCCGTCGCCTACCTCGCAATCGCCGACCGGCTGGTCGGCCACGACGACGGCTGGCTGAAGGCGCTCCTCCTCGCCGCCGGGCTGAACGGCGCGCTCGCAGCGACGGGCATCGGGAGCGTCGTGGCGCTCGCCGTCGGCGCGGCGGGCTTCGGCACCATCCTGAGACCCTACTTCGACTGAGCCCCCTCCCCGACCGCTACTGCTCAGTCCGCTATCTGTTCGTGAACGCGCTCGTGGAACTCCCGCAGCACGGCGTCCTCGTCGTCGGCCAGCACCACGTCGCTCGCGGACAGCGTCGCCAGCCCGAACGCGAGCGGCGACGGCGTGTCCAGGCTCGTCTCGGTCACCTCGATGTCGCCGGCCTGGAGCCGCGCGAGCACGTCTCGGACACCCGCCAGGTCGAGTTTGTCCTCGATGAGCTCCCGGTAGGTCTCCTCGATGACGGCGAAGTCTTCCAGTTCCTCGGCGAGGCCGAGCAGCATCTCGCTGGCGACCTGCTGCTTGCTCGCGGACTTCTCGCGGCCCTTGTAGCGCTTGAGGACGAGCAGCGAGCGCGTCGCGTCGATACGGAAGTACCGCTCCAGGAGGTCGGTGCCGTCCAGGGCCGCTCGTAGCGTCTCCCGGACGTCGTCGGGGTCGGTGTCCCGCAGCAGGCCCGCGACGTCCACCTTCCGGTTCAGGGGCATCGCGAGCGTGAAGCCGTTGTCGGCGACCGAGACGGCGACGTTCGCGTTCGTCTCGTTCGCGCAGCGGTACGCCAGCAGCCGGGAGAGCCCGTCGTTGAACCGCCGGCCGTACGGCGTGCGGACGTGGTAGCGCCGCCGGTAGTCGTCGCGGTCTTTCACCGTCTCGATTGCGATGCGCTCGTCCGTGCTCACGCTCTCGACGCCGGCGTACGCAATCTGGTCGTCGTACATCCGGGCGAGCGCCCGCACCGCGTTGCCGTCGACGGGGAACTCCCGCAGCCAGCGCCGCACCGCGGCCGCACCGCCGTTCTCGTGTTTCTCGACGAGTTCGCCCTGGAAGCGCGCGATTTCGCGGCCGAGGTCGAAGGAGAGCGGGAGGCGCTCGGAGTACCACGACGGGACGGTGGCGCGCTCGCTCGTCCGGTCGACGTACACTTTCGACCCGCGGCGGTAGCGGTACGCGAACCGGTCGCCGCCGAGCACGAAGACGTCCCCGGCTTCGAGGGTGTCGAGGTAGCTCTCGTCGAGTTGGCCGACCCACTCGTCCTCGCCGCGGACGTAGACGTTCACGGAGAAGAAGTCCGGGATGGTGCCGAGGTTCTGGAGGAGGATGGGGCGCGCCAGCCGGCCGCGCTTCCCGATTAGCGTCTCGCCGACGTCGAACTCGGGATAGTGGTGTTCGCCGTCCGGGGCGTCGTTCTCGTCGCGCCAGATCTTCGCGTAGACGTTCCGGTCGTCGAACCCCTCGTAGTCCGCCCTGAGGTACCGAATCAGCGACTCGTAGTCGGCCTCGTCGTACTCCCGGTAGGGGTACGCCGAGCGCAGCGTCGACTTCACTTCGGACTCCCGCAACGGGCCCGAAATCGCCATCCCGTAGACGTGCTGAGCGGCGACGTCCTGGCAGCGCTCGGGGATGTGCACGCGGTCGACGAACCCCTGCTCGGCCTGCCGCAGCATCACCGAGCACTCCACGAGTTCGTCCCGGTCGAGCGCGATGACGCGGCCCGTCACGGTCCTGCCGGGCCGGTGGCCCGCGCGACCGACGCGCTGCAACAGACTCGCGACGGACTTCGGCGACCCGACCTGCACCACGAGGTCGATGTGGGGCATGTCGATGCCGAGTTCGAGGCTCGTCGACGTCGTCGTCACGTCCAGCGTGCCCTCCTTGAGCTGCTGTTCGACGTCCTGCCGACGGTCTTTAGAGAGGCTCCCGTGGTGGCACGCCGAGTGGTCCTCGTCGACGACGCCGCGCTCCCGCAGATTCTCGAGGACGCGCTCGGCGCCCGACCGCGTGTTCGTGAACACGAGCGTGCTCTCGTGGTCGCCGACGAGGCTGCCGAGTTTCTCGTAGAAGGCGTCGTTGACGGCGCCCCTGGAGGTGTGCACCAGATCCGGCGTTGGGCAGTGCAACTGGAGGTCGTAGTCCCGCGCGAACCGCGCGTCGACGATCTCGCAGTCCCGTGCGTCGCCGCCCCCCGCCTCGCTGCCTTGCGGGCGCTGCCCGCTCGGCTCGTCCGCGGAGCGTGGCTCCGCGCAGTCGAACCCCACGAGGAACCGCGCGATGTCCGACAGCGGCTCCACCGTCGCGGAGCAGCCGACGCGCGTGAAGTCGCCGGCGAGCCGGCGAAGACGCTCCAGGCTCACCGAGAGGTGGGTGCCGCGCTTCGAGTCCGCGAGGCTGTGAATCTCGTCGACGACGACGTACTCGACTGATTCGAGGCGCTCCCGGAACTTCGGCGAGTTCAGCAGGATGGCCAGCGTCTCCGGCGTCGTGTTCAGGATGTGGGGCGCCGTCTCCAGCATCTGCTGGCGCTCGTAGTCCGTCGTGTCGCCGTGGCGAATCGCCTGCCGGACGTCAGTCTCGACGCCCCGGTCCGCCAGACGGTCGGCGATGCCGTCCAGCGGATTCGCGAGGTTGCGCTCGATGTCGTTCGCGAGGGACTTCAGCGGCGAGACGTACAGGCAGTAGACGCCGTTGTCGAGGCCGTCCTCTGCCTGCTCGCGCTCGAACAGTTCGTTCAGAATCGCGGTGAACGACGCCAGCGTCTTCCCGGACCCGGTCGGCGCCGCGACGAGCGCGTTCTCGCCCTCGTGGATGAGCGGAATCGCCTCACGCTGCGGGGGCGTCAGGCAGCCGCCGTCCTGCTCGGGCGGCCCGAACTGCTCGACCCACCAGTCGCGCACGGCGGGGTCGAGGGCGTCGAGAATCTCGCGGTCGCTGGCGGCCGACGACTCGGCGAGCGTCCCCGACTCGGTCCCCATGCTGAGTCGTGGTTGGGACCCGCACGCCAAGTGTCTGACGACGGCTGGAACCTCGGGGCGGCTCAGCCCGCCGGCAGCGTCGCAGTCGCCCGCTCAGCTCTCCTCGTCGTCGTTCCACGGGGTCTCGAAGCCGGTCTGCAGCCGGTAGAAGACGTTCTCGTGGTTGCTGCGGACACCGGCGGCGCCGAAGGTGTACTCCCCGGTGGTGGGGTCGTCGTGGAGCGCGAACGACGACGCGGTCCCGTCGGCATCCGCCGTCACGTAGACGGCCTCGCCGGGAGCGAGTGGCTCGTCCGTGGTGACGGTCCCGCTCACCGCCCCGCGGATGAGTGAACGCGGTGTGCCGGACTGGACTGGTTCGTCGTTCGCCTCGACCTCGAACGTCGCGTTGCCGGCGAGGGCTGCCCCGCCGGTGTTCCGAATCTCGACGGCGCGGCCGCCCTCGACTACCGACACCGAGAGCTGTGGAGTGTCCGCGACCCACGACGGCGGCCCCGTCCACTCCACGTCCGTATCGACGTTCACTGCCCCTTCGTACCGCTCATCGACGCTGCCGTTCGTGCCCGTGCCGAAGGACTCGTCGACGTCGTGAACGACGCCGTCGGGCGTGACGAGCGCTCGACCGTCGTACGCCGCGTACGACTCGCCGAACCCGGACGTCCCATTGTCGGCGCTGAGCTGGATGAACGTCTGGCCGCCGCGGTCGACGGTGCCGTTCACGCTGTAGTTCCCCCTGTCGAGGAAGTACTCGAGGCTGTCCCGCGGGCTGCTGACGCTCTCGCGGGTCCAGGTAGCGGAACCGACGGTGACGTTCTGCAGGACGCGAGTCACCGACGTGTCCGGGAGGGTGACCCGGAAGTAGTCTCGCTCGTCCGTCCCGTAGAACTCCTGGGTGACTCGCTCCTCGGCCGCCCTGTCGGTGTACGTGCTGTAGTACGGCGTCCGGTCCGGGCCGTGAGTGTACGTGCGCACGAAGCTCTGGTTCGGCGCCGACCACTCGACGGTGAGTTCCACGGGCTGGTTCGCGGTCGCGTCGAAGTGCGCGTCGAGTAGCGTCGTGACGTTCGCGAGCGTGCCGTTGGCCGCCACGCCTGGCGGGTACTGGTCCACGCTCGCGTTCGGCGACCACGTGCCCGTGGTCGTGGTGGTCGTCGTGGACGTACTGCTGGTGGGGCTACTCGTGGCCGTGCTGTCGGTACTGGTCGTGGGCGTATCGGTGCTCGCCGGGTTCGTCCCGCCGCTGCAGCCGGCGGTGACGAGGAGGAGGGCGGCGCAGACGGCGAGCGCCGCACGTCTTGTGGAGGACCTCACAGCACGAACCGACAGCGCAGAACTGTAAAAACGACGCGGCCACTCGACCACCATCGCCACCTCGTCGTCGCGCTCGGCCGACGTGGCCGCGCTCACTGGGGCCGATTCCCTCGTGCGATGCGGGGACTGGACTGCGCTCCGGCGCGGACCCCGAATCGTTAACCGCCTCCCTGTCCCGCATTCGACCATGCAACTGACGTTCCTCGGCACGGGCTCCGCGATGCCGACGGGCGAACGGATGCAGACCGGACTGCTCCTCGAAGACGGCGACGACCGCCTGCTCGTGGACTGCGGGAGCGGCGTCCTGCACACGCTCGCGCGCACCGACGTGGGCTACGAGGGCGTCGACACCGTCCTGCTGACCCACCACCACCTCGACCACGTCAGCGACCTGCTCGCGCTGCTGAAGGCGCGCTGGCTCGTCGGCGAGGAGACGCTGACCGTCGTCGGTCCCGAGGGCACCGAAGCTCTCGTCGAGGACCTCCTGGACGTCCACGACTACCTCCAGGGACGGGTCGATTTGACGCTCCGGGACGTCGAGGCCGGCAGCTTCGAAGTCGCCGGCTTCGACGTCGACTCGATTCCGATTCGACACTCGATGGACGGCCTGGCGTACCGCTTCGACGGCGGCGAAGACGGTGACATCGCGTTCAGCGCCGACACCGAGGCGTTCGCGGGCATGGCGGAGTTCGCGGACGGCGCGTCCGTGCTCGTCCACGACTGCTCGTTCCCCGACGAGGTCGACGTCGCCAACCACCCGACGCCCACCCAGCTCGGCGAATCGCTCGCCGACGTCGACGTCGAGGACCTCTACCTCACGCACCTCTACCCGCACACGGACGGCGAGCACGACGCGATGAAGGAGTCGATTCGCGAGCGCTTCGACGGCGAGGTGACGTTCGCGCGGGACGGGCTCGTGGTCCAGATCTAGGTCAACTGGGAGACGGTCTCACGGACCTCCTCGACGGTCTGAACCTGGCGGTCCGTCGCGTCCGCGATGTCCTCGAGGGCCGCAGCAATCTCCCCCGCGCGGTCGTCGACTGCGTCGACCATCCCGGCGACCTCCTCGGTGCTCGCGGCCTGCTCGTCGGTCGCCGCCGACACCTCCTGGACGCCGGTCGCCGCGTCCTCGACGGCCTCCGTGATCTCGCCGAGAGTCTCCATGGCCTCCTCGACGCGCTCGACGCCCTCCGCGATGCGGCGGTTCATCTCCTCCAGTTGGCCGACGGTCTCCTCGGTGTCTGTCTGCATGCGTTCGACCATCTCCTCGACGCGCGTGGACTGCTCGCGGGACTCCTCGGCGAGCTGTTTGACCTCGTCCGCGACGACGGCGAACCCGTCGCCGGCCTCACCGGCGCGAGCCGCCTCGATGGAGGCGTTCAGCGCGAGCAGGTTCGTCTGCTCGGCGATGTCGTCGATGACGCCGGTCACGTCCTCGACGTCTGCGGCGCGCTCCCGCAACTGCTCGACGTCGCCGGTGACGCCTTCTGTCGCGGCTTCGATGTCTGCCATCATCTCCAGGGCGTCGTCCGCGGCGGCCTCACCGCGCCCCGCGAGTTCCTCGGCCTCGCGGCTGGTGTCCTTGACGTCGTTGGCAGTCGCGGCGACCTCCTCGATGCTCGCGGAGACGCTCGAGATTTCGCGGGCCACGTCGCTCATCCGGTCGGCCTGGTCGTCGGTCAGCTCCTGCATCTCGTCGGTCCGGCCGGCGACGTTCTGGGACGTCGAGACGAGCGAGGACAGGGGCGCTTCGACGTCCTCCGTGACCGTGCTCGCCATCTCCTGCCGGCGGTCGATCTCCGACTGCAGCCGCTGGGAGTAGGAGTCGATGTAGGTGTCCATCGCCACCTGCTGGTCGAAGGTCAGCAGCTTCAGCATCGGGAGGAAGCGCTCGACGAGCGACTCGACCGCCGCCGTCGCCTCCTCGCCCGCGTCGGCGGTGACGTCCTCGGCGAGGGCGTCCAGCAGGCCCTCGTAGTACTGCGTGTACGCCCCGAGGTAGACCTCCGGACCCAGGTCGAGCATGTCGTGTATCTTCCCGATTCGGGCGCGCTGTGCGGCGTACTCGCGGTCGTACTCGCCGCGACCGAGGCCGAGCAGGTACTCCGTCTGGGTCTCCTTGAGCTGGTCGACGGTCTTCGTCGAGCGGTCGAAGATGTCCAGGGTGCGGCCGTGGGCCTGGAGGTGCTCGTAGAACGAGTCCACGAGGTCGTCGGCGACCGCCTCGAACAGTCCCGATTCCGCTTCGAGGGCTGCCGCCTCTTCGTCCCCGATACCGGTGAACTCCTTGCGCCACGCGACCTCCGCCTCGTCTAGCCCGATGCGGTCCGTCAGTGCGTCGCCTTCGACCCCGCGGCGAACGTCTTCCGTGATGCGCGGGTGTCCGTCCGTAGCCATGCGCTCGCCGTATCAGTCTTGTGCTTAAACCACTTTCCACCAGTTATCAGGGCTGAGGAAATCACCGCGCTTTCCGTCAATTGTACGTCAGGCGGTACCGTGAAACTCCCACAATAACGCCGGGGGTCCAGAGTCGCTCGCCGGGCGCGAACTCGTGGCTGGACGCGGTCACGCCCTCTCCCTGCTGTTCGTCCGGTGCCACGGGGTCGGCACGCCATCCCGCACACACCTCTCCCCGCACACGGACGGCGAGCGCCACGAGATGGAGCCATCCATCCGCGAACGCTCCGACGGCGAGGCGACGGTCGCGCGCGACGGCCTCGAAATCGGGCCGGCGGGCGGCGGCAGCACGAGCACAGACCGAAAATATCTGACGGGCGCGCGGTAGAATTTCGGTGCGCGGGTCGCCGTAGCATGGGTGCGCTACTTACCCGTCCGTCGCCTATCCACGACGAGTGCCCATGACAGCGTTCGACTCCACGTCCGCGAACAAGCTCAGCATCGTGTCCACGGTGGTCGACGCGGCCATGGCGTTCGCTCGTGGGCGCAGAAAACAGGGCTTCCTGCTCCTCGGTGCCGCCGCGTTCTCCACGCGCATCCCGGGCCTCGGGACGGCCGTCTCGATACTCACTCGGCTCGTGCAGCGGTTCCGCTGAGCCAGACCGATTGCTCTTGGCCTGACCGGCAGCGGCAGCGACCGTCTGTTGTCGAATCAGTCCAGTCGATACCGGAGGACAGCGCCGATGCCGCCGAGGTTCCGGAGCTGTTCGCCGGGCGCGAACTCGTGGCTGAACACGGTGACGTCCCCGCCCTGCTGTTCGACCTGCGTGACGAGGTCGTTCACGTCGACGTCCACCCAGTCGCCCTCGCCGGCGCGCTCCATGCGCAGGCGCTCGTCGAGGATGAGGAGGTCCGCGACCGCGCCGAACTCCACGGCCTTCGCCACCTCCTCGATGCCGTAGGCGGCCTTCTCGTCGGTCGCCATCTGCTCGGTGAGTTCGTCGATGAGCTCTGACTCCTCCGCGATGCGGGTCTCCTCCTGGACGTCCTCGACGGCTCCCCGCTTGAGCACCTCGTGTACGCCGCGGCCGCCGACCGCGCTCGTGTCCACCATCGTGATCTTGTCCTGGAGGTCGGGGTACTCCTCGGTGACGTAGCCGAGGGCGTCCTGCTTCGTGAACCCGGGGCCGGCGAGGATGATGGCGTCGGCCTGCATGCGAGCCAGCGCGTCGGCGAGCGTCGCGAACAGTTCGTCGCGCCCGCGGTCGTTCTGCTCGCCCTTCCCGGTGGTCGCCGTGAACGACCCCTGCTCGTCGACGCCGTACTGCTGGACGACGTGGATGTGCGCCTCGCCCTCCTCGACGGTGGCGATGGCGACGTCCGGCTGGTCGGTGGCCTCGACGGCCTCGTTCAGGCGGTCGAGCTGGTCGGGCTGCCAGTGCTTCTCGACCTCCAGCTCCTCGCGCTCCTCGACGTTCAGCGTGTGATGTAAGCCGAGCTGGTCCTCCCGCGAGCAGTCCTCGATGGTGCCCGAGACCCGCAGCCGGTTCGAGAACTTGTGGAACTCCACGTCCTCGACGTCGATGGTGACGAACATGTGTTCGCGCTCGCCGCCCGTGTCCCGCATCTGGTCGTCGTTGCGCTGAATGCGTCGGTGGGTGTCCCCCGCCACGAGGTCACCGGGTTCGAGGACGTACGCGAGGTGCCAGAGGTCGTCGAGGGACTCGGGGACGAGCGTGATGCGCTCCCGGCCGCCCTCGACGGTGTGGCGGTCCTTCAGTTGCATACCCGGACCGTCGGCCCGGAGTAGAAAAGGCTCTCTCCTTTGGAGCGGCTCCTCGAAGCCGCTCTAGTCGCCCCGTGTCGTCGCGTACACGACGAGTAGCCCTGCACCCACGAGCACGGGGACGACGGCGAGGCCGACGTCGAAGCGGTAGCCGAGGTTCCACGCGTACACGATGCCCTGGACCCACGCGACCACGACGCCGACGAACAGCACTGCCGGGCCGTCGCCGCCGGGCGAACTCTTCACCGAGTCCGGCGCGAGTCGGACGAACGCGACGGTCGCGACGCCGACCGCGAACAGCCCGAAGACGCCGACGGGCTTCGCGACGTAGGAGTCCGGCTCGCTGCCACTCCAGTGAATCGCCATCTGGTCGGGCAGGGACGGCCAGAGGACGAGGCCGGCGAGCGCCGCGACCGCCATCAGGCCGACGGCGACGGCGTTCACGCGTCGAGAAGCGTACATGTCTGGCGGTGGGCGCGCTCGCTCCCTGAACGTTCTGGTCCGCGTTCAGCGCACGGCCGCCGCTACGTCCCGAGCGTCGGCCGCACACCCCACCCGAAGCACGCGAACGCCAGCACCTCGAAGTAGGCGGCGAGCAGGTAGCCGACGAGCAGGTCGCCGAGCGCGGCGGCCGCGGCGACGGCGGCCGCGAGCGCGCCGAGGCCGGCCGCCCACTGCGTGAAGTACCGGGCGTGGCCGAGCGTCGGGCCGACGCGTTCGCGGTCGAAGCCCGCGCGCAACGAGTCGGCGGCGACGGCGTGCGCGAGGCTGGCGGGCGCGGCGTACGCCAGCGGCAACAGCAGGCCGAGCATCCCGGCAGCGAGCAGCGCGATGGGGGTCGCGGGCACGTCGCTCGGGCCGCCTGACGGGAGGACGAACGCGCCGCCCGCGAGCACGGCGGCCGCGGGGACGGCGTACGCGACGAGCACGCCCGTCGTTCGACCCGTGTCCCCGACAATTTGGCTCAGGTCCCGGAACCCCGGCGGCTCTTCGCCCGCCGCCGCGGCGCGCGTGACGCCGCCGAGCAGCCCGGCCATTCCGAGCAGCGGGACGAACGGGACGAGGAGGGCGTGCAACAGGTGGAGTATCCACGCGACGAGGTAGCGGTCCTCGGCGTCCCCGGTCACGGGGTACCGGAGCGCCGACCGCATCAGTCCAGAATGCGGCTGCCGCCCGGCGGCATGTACTTCTGGATCTCGCCCGGGCTGGCGACCTTCCGGACGAACGACTGGTCGGCGAAGCGCTCGCGGAACTCCCGGTAGATGCGCTTGGCGGCGTCGCCCTGCGCGTACCGGCCGGGCTCGATCTCCACCAGCGTCTCCACTTGGTCGCGGACGGCGTCCGTGGGGCCGCCGAGCACGCGCGTGTTCGGCTCGCAGGTGATGCCGACCGCCCACTCGACCGGGAGGTCGCGGAAGTACGTGCGGTCGCCGCGGACGGCGAAGCCGCCCTTCTCCAGGTACTCGCCCGACTCGGGGGTCTTCGAGACCTGGTCGGGGGAGACCATGTAGGCGTCGCCGGCGCCCCGGCCGTCCTTCCAGACCGAGGAGCACGAGACGGCGAACTGGGCGGCCTGGCGCTTGTCGCGCTCGGGCACCTCGATGTCCTTCGAGGGCTCGCTGGGCTCGCTCGTCTTCAGCACCGTGATTGGGCCGCCGTGGGCCTGTGAGTGGAAGAAGCGGTCGTAGCGGTCCATGTACTTCTTCACGAGCTCCTCGTTCTGGTCGGCGTCGCGGCCACCGAGCACGAGGAAGCCCTCGCTCGTCCGGAACCACCGGAAGCGCTCGTACCACTGCTCCTGGTGGCGGATGGGAATCGAGGCCCGCGACAGCCAGTCGACGTCCTCGTCGTCGTCCTCCTCGAACTCCGGCTCGGGTTCGGCCTCCCACTCGTCGCGGCGCTGCTTCACGGCTTCGAGGTCCTCGCGCGTGTTCTCGATGGCGGCCCGGGCGCCCTCCTGTTTCTCCTCGATGCGCTTGGCCTCCTGGTAGAGGCGGTCGGCGTTCTTCTCGACGCCGGCTTCCGGGTCGAGGGTGGCGGTGTGGTCGTCGATGCGCACTCGAACCAGGCCCGCGGACTCGTCGACGCCCGCGAACGCCTCCGCGCCCGGCACGTCACCGGCGGCGTCTTCGAACGTCTCGGCGATGTCCTGCCAGCCGTGGCCCGCCTCCCGGGCCTGACTCACCGTCGTCAGCAGGTCGTCGACGAGGTCGTAGTGGCCGTACAGCAGTTCGGCCTTCTCGCGCTCGGTTTCGGCCTGTTCCTCGAAGTCCTCGATGGCCTGCTCCTGCTGTTCGATGATGCGCTGCTGTTTCTCGATCTCGTTCTCGAAGTCCGGGCGGTCGACGGTCTCGCCGCTGTCCTCGTCCTCGCTCGTGTCGAGGTTCGTGAAGTAGTCGTCGAGCGCGGCGTTGAACGAATCGAAGGCCTCGCTCGGCAGGTCGTCGTACTCCCGGAGGTCGACCGGCGTCACGTCCACGCGCTTGCCCCTCCCCTCGCCGTCTCCGTCCTCGTCGTCCGCCGGCTCGTAGTAGACGCGGGGGTCGAGGTCGCCCGCCTCGATGGCGCCGAGCAGGCGGTCGCTCGCCTCGAACAGCGCTTCGAGGTCTGCCTCGTCGGCCTCGTCGACGGCCTTCGTCTTCTCGACGTCCGCCTGCGAGCAGAGCTCCTCGGCGTACAGCCCGCCGAAGTTGAGCTGGGTGGCGAGCGTGCGCACGAGGTCGGTGTCCGACTCCCGCACCTTCGCCGCGAACCCCTCGTAGTCGAGGTCGAGGGGGTTCACGCGGGCGCTCGGGAAGCCGTACTCGCTGCCGGGCGCGACCGTCCGTGACTGCAGGCGGACGGTGTCGAGGCTGTCCACGACCTCGCCGTGGGGGTCGAGGACGGCGATGTTGCCGTCCCCGAACAACTCCGCGACGATTGTGGTGTCGGCGTCCTCGCGGCGGAACTCGAACTCGAGGATGCGGTCGAAGCCGTGCTGGCGCACCTCGTGAAAGTCCGCGCCGGAGAGCCGGTTCCGCAGCATCTTCGCGAAGTTCGGCGGTCGGCCCGGCGCGTCCGGCACGTGTTTCGGGTCGGCGACGTGCGCGCGTTTCGTCTCCCCCACCTCGACGAGGAGTTCCACGCGCCCGCGGTCGAAGTCCCGCATCTTCAGGCGGAGGAGATCGTCGCCGTAGAGGTAGGCCTTGTCGACTTTCGCCCCCGAGTACTCGTTGAGTTCCGCCGTGAGGGCGACGAGGTCGACGCTCGTCACCTCCCGCTTCTGGTCCATGCCATCCCCGTTGTTGGCCCCCACCCCTCTGCCTTACGGTCGGCGTGCCCGACCGGAGGGCGGGCACGGGATTGCGAACGGTGACCGGAGGGAGCCCTGAGCGGCGCTCACCGGACGTAGCGAACCGGCCCGTCCGGGATTCTCTCCGACTGCGACCGTCCCCTACGTATTAGGGTCCGGTGGCACCGACCCGGCGAGCGATGGCCTCGAAGCTCGCAGACTGGTTCGGTTCGAAACCGTTCGAACAGCAGATTCTCGTTCTCGCGCTCGCGTTCGACCCGCTCGGATTCGGCGTCGGCTACCTCCTGGGTCCCTCCCTCGGCGTCGAACCCCTCGTCGGCGGCGTCTTCGGCCTCGTCGCTGCGAGCCTCCCGGTGTCGCTGCTCGTGCTGCGGGAGGCGGCGTCGCAGTCGGCCGCTTGAGGGCCGCGGTCGGTGCTGATTCTCGGTGTCCACGCACCAGTCACCACCGACGGCTGCACCCGAACGTTTAAATTCAAAGCAGCAAAACTAGGGTTTAGACACGTCTAATTATGGCCAGTGAACTCGTGGATATCTTCCTCGTCTCGACCCGTGACGCCTACGTTCAGGTGAGCGCGTTCGTCGCAGTCACCGTCGTGGCGTTCGGCCTCCTCCAGTACTACTCGCAGGGCGCGCTCCTGGCGCGCCTCGAAGACAACGAACGCCTCCAGCCGCTCGCCGGCGCGCTCCTCGGGCTCACCCCGGGCTGCGGCGGCGCCATCGTCGTGATGCCGCTGTACGTCCGCGGCAGCGTCTCCTTCGGCACCGTCGCGGCCACGCTCGCCGCGACGGCCGGCGACTCCGCGTTCGTCATCCTCGCGCTCGCCCCCGAGGCCGCGCTGTACGCGTACGCACTCGCGTTCGCGGCGGCCGTCCTCACGGGCTACGCAATCGACCAGTTCGGGATGGGCGTCGGTCGCGTCAACCGCGCGGTCGCGCGCCTCGAACCGACGCCCGACGGCGGAACTGTCCAGGCCGACGCCTGTGAGGTCACGCCCGGCCGCGACCACCGCGTCCTCACGCCGCTGACGCACGTCCTCCACGCAGTCTGGTGGGTGACCGCGCTCGCGGCGCTCGCACTCGGCACCGCCTACCTCCTCCAGGGGGCGCCCGAAGTCGCGTTCACGCTCGCGCCCGGCTACGACGGCCTGTTCACCGTCGTCGGCGTCACCGGCACCGCGCTCTCGGTCTACCTCTACGCCGTCGGCAGGCGCTTCGTCACCAGTTCGGCGCCCGGCCGCGGCGGCCTCGCGTCCTCGCGGTACGCCGCCTTCCGGCACGCCGCCTTCGAGACGAGCTTCGTCACGGTCTGGGTGCTCGTCGGCTACCTCGTCTACGAGTACGCCGTCGTCGCCACCGGCTTCGAAGTCCAGGCCGCCGCCGCGGCCGCCGGCCTGCTCGCGCCAGTCGGCGGCGCCATCGTCGGGCTCATCCCCGGCTGCGGGCCGCAGATCGTGCTCGCGACCGCGTACGCCGAGGGCGCGATTCCGTTCTCCGCCCTCGCCGCGAACGCCATCAGCCAGGACGGTGACGCGCTCTTCCCGCTGCTCGCCGTCGACAAGACCGCCGCAATCGTCGCCTCCATCTACACCACGCTGCCCGCGCTCGTGGTGGGCGTCGGCCTCCACCTGGCGTACGGCCCCCTGTTCGGCTTCGGCGTGCTCTGAGCGGAACGCGCTCGCTCAGGCCAGCGTCACGTCGAGGTACAGCATCACGACGACGCCCGCCATCAGGCCGAGCGTCGCGGCGCGCTCGTTGCCGTTCGCGTGGGTCTCCGGCACGATCTCGTCGCTGATGACGAACAGCATCCCGCCCGCCGCGAACCCCATCGCGTACGGGAGGACGGCGCTAGAGACGGTGACCGCGAGCGCGCCCAGCACCACCATCGGAATCTCCACGATTCCCGCCCTGACTCCGGTGAGGGCGGCGTAGGTCGTTCGGTCGAAGCCGGCGTTCACCGCGGCGACGGACACGGCCAGACCCTCGGGGATGTTCTGCAATCCGATGGCGAGCATCAGCGCCAGCCCATCGCTGACGTTCCCGCTGCCGAACCCGACGCCCACTGCAAGCCCCTCAGGCATGTTGTGGATGGTGATAGCGACGATGAACAACAGCAGGGGCGCCAGGTCGGCCTCCGAGACGGTCTGGTCGCTGCGCTGCCGGCCCGTGATGAGGACGTGAACGTGGGGCACCCAGCGGTCCGCGCGGTCGAGGAGCGCGACGCCGAGCGCGATGCCCGCGATGACCTCCAGCAGGCCGTTCTCGCCGCCGAACTCGATGCCCGGGAGGATGAGGCTCGTGAAGCTCGCCGCGAGCATCACGCCCGCCGCGAACCCGAGCGCGCCGTCGAGGGACCGCTGGCTCGGGTCCCGCCAGACAACCACCGTGAGCGCTCCGACGAGGTTCAGACCGGCGACCACCAGCCCCCCGACAAGCGCCTGCATCAGGGGGTCGGTCCCCGCCACGTCGAGGAACCAGGCTTCCAGCATACGGCCACCAACTCGGAGTCGACACATAAGTCCGTGCCGACGACCCGGGGCGGCCCCGGGCCTGCTTCCGCAACGCCTACCGTCACTCGGGCGAAACGACCGCCGATGACCGCCGACTCGCTGTCCGTCCTCCTGACCAACGACGACGGCATCGACGCGCCCGGGATACGCGCTCTCAGGGACGAGCTTGCCGGCGACGGCCACGACGTCACGGTCGTCGCGCCCGCCGACGAGCAGTCCGGCACCGGCCAGACCCGGACGTTCGACGTCCTGGACTACGACGACCGCGACAACGGCGGGTACGCCGTCCACGGCACGCCCGCCGACTGCGTCGGCCTCGCCGTCGCCGGCCTGGACTTCACGCCCGACGTCGTCGTCTCCGGCTGCAACGACGGCCCGAACCTCGGCGCGCACATCCTCGCGCGCTCTGGCACCGTCGGCGCCGCCATGGAGGCCGCCTTCCTCGGCCTCCCCGCCGTCGCGATTTCGATGTACGACTGGGAGTTCGACCCCACCGGGGGCTGGGAGCCCGCCTACGAGAACTTCGAGACGGCCGCCGAGACGGCCGCCGACATCGTCCCCGACTTCGTCGACGGGACCCTCCTCCCCACTGCGGACTACCTGTCGGTCAACGCCCCCGCCGCCCGTCACGCCGAGGACCCGGTCATGCGCGTCACTCGGCCCACGCGGGAGTACGAACTCCAGGCCAGTTTCACGGGCGACGGCGTCGACGTCGAGGACCGCTTCTGGCACCAGTTCCTCGACCGCGACGTCCCCGACCCCGCCGGCACCGACCGCCACCACTGCGTCGACAACGAGATCTCCGTCTCCCCGCTCACCGTCCCCCACTCGGTCGCCGACGGCGCGACCGTGGGCGGCCTGCTCTGAGCGGTCCCCCGGCCCCTGTGCGTCGACCCCGTGGAGTTTTGACTGGGTGATTCGTTCGTGTCGTCACGTGTCCTCACTGCTCCGAGAACTCGACGTGACCGAGATTCGACGGGGACTGGCGGAGACCCGGCGCTTCCTGCTGTCTCACCACGAGCCCTCGGAGCACTACCGGTGTCACGCCGTCCGGGTGAGGGGACGGCGCGTACACCTCTGTGCCCGCTGCTCGGGCGTCTACCCGGGTATCGCGCTCGGCGCCGTCGGCCACTCGCTCGGTCCGGACGCCGCCGTCGTCCTGTTGCTCGTCGGTGTCCTGCCGCTGCCGGCGCTCGTCGACTGGGCGATCACGTCGTTCACCCACCGCCGGGGTCACAACGCCGTCAGGACCGCGACCGGCCTGCTTCTCGGGGTTGGATACGGGCTCGGACTGATGCGGCTCGCCGATGGATGGAACCTCGCCGTCGTCGCCATCGGACTCGTCTACGGCGCTCTCGCGGCGCTCCTGCTCGCAGTTGACCGGTCGTGACTCGGCTCACCGGGTTTTAAGTCCGGCCTCGGGAACAACTCGACGACAGATGAGCTACTGTATCAACTGCGGCGAGTCGATAACCGAGAACGCGGAGATCTGCCCGGAGTGCGGCGTCAACCAGACGAAGCCGCTCACTGGCGGGCACGAGGAGCGGAACGCCGACCAGAAGTACTGCACCGACTGCGGCGAACTCATCAACAAGCAGGCGGAGGTCTGCCCCGAATGCGGGGTCCGACAGCCCGAACTGACGTCCGGGTCCAGTGATTCGGACCAGGTGGCTGCGGGCGTCCTCGCGCTGCTCCTCGGCGGGCTCGGGGCCCACAAGTTCTACCAGGGAGCGACGAAGATCGGTCTCCTCTACCTCTGCTTCTTCTGGACGTTCATCCCGGCGATCGTCGCGTTCGTCGAGGGTATTCTGATTCTCGTCGCCGACGAGGAGACGTACGAGTCCAAGTACGCCGACGGTAGCATCCTCGGGCTGTAGGCCCGACGTCGTCCGTCGGGGACGACGAGGGACGGAGTTGAGTTCCGACTCGCGGGCGGCGATTCTCTCGTTCCCGGTAGCGGCAGCCCGGTCGATTACGGGAACGGGTGGAACGGCCTGTCCAGCCTCGCCTGGAACCCCAGTTCACGGGGGACCCGGCGGGCGCGGTCGCCGAAGAACGGCTCGGAGACGAACAGCGGCTGGGCTTCCGGGACGAGGACGCGGACGGCCTCGAAGCCGGCCTGGTCGACGTCGCGGGGGGTGAGGCGGGCGGCGTAGGCGTCGAGGTCGGCGTCCGCGAGCGCGTCGAGGACGGCGTCGAGTTCGTCGGTTCCCTCGGGCGCCTCGGCCGGGCCGACGTCGCCGGCGGGCACGGTGGTGTCGGGGTCGACGAAGCCGCGGACGTCGCGGGGAAAGTCGGCGTACTTGCCGATAGCGCCGCTCTCCTCGCCGGCGCGCTCCGGGCCCATGGCGCGGAGCTCCATCCAGTTCTGGAGGGCTTCGGCGAGCGCGTCGGTGGCGGCGGCCTCGGGGTCGAGGTCGGCGGCGGAGCCGAGCGCGAACCGCGGCCAGTCCTCGCGGTGGACCGCGACGGCGACGACGGGGACGTCGACGTCCTGCGTGCAGAGCAGCGGCGTCACGGAGAGGTCCTCGGCGCGGGCGTGCTTCCGGAGTTCAGCGAACTCCTCGTCGTCGACGCCGAGGCCGAGTGGCTCGAACGTGGAGTACCAGGCGAGCATCGTGGCGTCGCGCTCGACGGTCTCGTAGAGCCCCGACAGCAGGGCCTCGGTACCGGTGTTCCCGAGGCCGAGTCCGGTCGTGATGGAGGGGCCGGCGGCGTCGTCGGGCGGCGGGAAGACGACGCGGTCGGCCGGCAGGAGCGCGTCACCCCCGGTCTGCAAGTGTTCTCCACGGGCCCAGTCAAGCGATTCCGGTTCGGACTGGCTCTCCGGTCGCACGAACTCGGCGGGCGCCACCGCGTTCTCGTGGCCGACGGGGCGGGTCTCGAAGTCGGCCTCGCGGTAGACGCCCGCGCTGTACCGTTCGAGTGCCTCGCCGACGGCGCGCATGTAGGCTGCGTTCCAGTCCGGGTCGACCCCCGCGGCCTGCCGGGCGGCTTCGGCGTCGCTGAACCCCGAGGTGTCACTGACGCTCGCGAGGTAGTACGGCGCCGGGAACGACTCGCGCTCGCCGACGGCCGTCACGAGTCCGACCCGGTCGTCGACCAGTGCTTCGCCCGCCTGGAGCGCCGCCTCCAGCGACCGGCTGTCGGCCTCGTCGTCCCGGCGCAGGTCGCCGTCGGGGCGCTCGCCGCAGTCGCAGTTCGGCAGCGGCGCGACCGAGCGCTCGACGTGCGGGAGTTCGACGACGGTCCCCGGAACTGCCTCGCCCCGGAGCGCGTCGACGGCGAGTCGGCCGGCGTGTGCACCCGCCAGTCGCACCGTCGAGCGATCCGCGGACGCCGACTCGGCGGGCTCCTGCCCGGTCGAGTCGACGCGTCCGACGAGACAGTCGAAACACGGTCCGTCGGGCGCGAGCACGGCCACCCCTGCGTCCGTGTCCGCGAGCGGGCGGCCGCCGAGCCCACCGACCTCGACGGTCACGAGCGGCGTCTCGCCCTCGCGGGCGGCCCGGTTCGCGGCGCGGAAGCCGCCGGCGCCAGCGACGCCGACGACGACGCCGAGTTCGGCGTCCGCGACGCCCTCGACGTCGGTCGACTCGACGGCAGCGTCCACGTCCCCGAGTGCGGCCTCGACAGCAGCGACCGCGGGGCCGTCGCCGACAATCGCGACAGTCACAGTACGGCCTCCGTTGGCATGGCTACGGGGAGGCGGGACGGACGCAAAACAGTACGGGATTCAGCGCGCGAACGGGCGGGTCGTCTACGCGAGCATCGACTCGGCGACGTTCGCGAACTCGCCGGCGGGGGCGTCCTCCAGGCGGTTGTCGGCCAGCTTCAGGCGCAGACGCGGCCGGCCGACGTCGATCGGGACCTTCTCCGTGTCGATGAGGCCGAGGTCCTCGAGCTTGGTCTTCGTCCGGGAGAACGTCGCCTTCGACGCGATGCCGACGTCCTCGCCCCACTTGCTGATGTCGTACAGCAGTTCGCGGTTCTTCGCCGCGACGAGCAGGCTGATGGTGACCTCGTCGAGGCCGTCACCGTCGCCGCGGGCAGTCTCCAGCGAGGCGAGCACGTCGTCGAAGTCGTCGCCGACGTCGGCGCCGATGTCCTCGTCGAGGGTCGAGCGGACGCGGTCGATGGCGGGCGTCCGGAGCGTGAACGGTTCGGCGCCCTCCCAGTCGCCGGTCGCGGCGTCGTAGGCGGTACCCGTGAACTCGCCGTCGTCGGTGGCGAGCCCGCCGACGAGGTCGCCGGTCTCTACGAGCGCGACGGTTCGGTCCTCGGTGACGAGCATCGAGGAGCGGCCGTCACCGTCGAAGGTCCGGAGCTCCAGGTCGCCGGCCTCCACGAGGTTCGCGGCGTTGCTCGCGACGATGAAGTCGCCCATCACGTCCTTGAGGGTGCGCTCGTCGCCGAGCACCCGAATCGACGGCACGTCGCCGTCGTAGGCGTTCGCGGCGTCCACGAGCGCTTTGACCGCTCGCGCGCTCGGGTCGACGACGAACAGCTCGGCGGGGTCGTCGCCGAACACCTCGTCGAGCACGTCGGCGACGGTCGTGCCGAGAAGATTCGATGTCATCTATGTTCACCGGTATGGTGTGTGGCTATTTAATTTTACCGGCACCAGCGAGTGTAAAACCGAGTCTATCGACCCGCTACGCCCGACATTCGGGAATCACGGGGTGCGGTACGGGTCGACGTGCGCGGCGGCCTCGTCGGCCCAGTGGAACCGGCCGTCGAGGACCACGGGCGCGTCGGCGTCGGCCAGAGCGTCCGCGAGACTCGCGCCGTCCGTGGTGGCGGTGCTGGGGTTCCCGCAGAGCCGACGCAGCCCGCCGCCCGTGGTTGGCGTGGTGAAGGCGTCGCCGTGCCGGGTCAGCGACTGGTGCTCCCAGGCGACCCGGTAACGGTCGTCGGCCAGGCTCTCCACGTGGGCCACGCGAGCGTCGCGGTCGTCCGTCGCGGCGAGCGTCTGGGTGCCGTCGCCGACGACGGCGTAGTCCTTCCCCATGCGGATGCGGCGGCGGGCGAGCCTGAGCGCGGCGACGATGGGGAACCCGGCGAGCAGCAAGCGCGCGAACGCCGTGCCGACCTTCGCGGCCTGCTCGTCGAGGACCTTCCGGAGGGTGACGGCGCCAGCGACGCTGCCGGCCTCGACGAGCGCCATGCCCTCGTGGTAGGAGCCACACGCGTTCAGGAAGAACGTCTCGACGTTCGTCTCCGCGAGGTCGCTGGCGGCGAGGTGGCCGTCCGCGCAGCGCAGCCCGTCCACCTCGCAGTGGCCGATGTAGTGGACGAACTCGTGGCCGTCGGCGAGCAGGTCGGCGAGCTCGCGGCGCGTGAGCCGCTCGTGGAAGCTGACGTCCATCGGCAGGTCGCTCGCGCGCGTCTCGTAGATTTCGGCGACGGCGTCGTGCTCGCCCGCCATCCCGCGGTCGTTGAGGACGACCGCGACCGACATTCCCTCGCGGCCGGCGGCCCGGTAGCGGTCGTGGTTCCGGTAGGCCGCCGGGTGGGTCTTGAAGGCGTCCACTGGCGTCCCCTCGGCGAGCCAGCCCTGGGTGCGGCCGGGGCGGTCGGCGGGGTCGAGCATCTCCACGCTCGCGACGGGACCGGGCGCTCCGCGGTAGAAGTCGTCGAGCGAGCGCGAGACGAGCTCTTGCCGGTCGAGGCTCGCGGTCTCCGGTGGGAACACGAACGCCAGCCGGTCGAGGAGGTACGGCAGCGAGGGCGCGTGCTCGTAGGTGGGCGCGACGTGCATCGCGAGGTGCCACTCCGGCAGGCGGTCGGCGACACGCTCGAAGGGGGCGTCGAGGTACGCCGCGAGACGCTCGGCCGGCGACGCCGCCACGAGCCGGTCTGCGTCCAGGCCGAGGGCGTCGAGCGCGTCGGCCTCCGCGAGCGGATTTCTCGCTGTCGCCTCCCGGACGAGGCAGTCCAGCCAGAAGGTCCGGGCGAGCAGGCCGGGCGCGTCAGTCGTCACGTCGCCGAGGGTCCGCTCGACGCCCGCCGTGGGCGCCAGCAGTCGTGGGCCGGCTTCGTCGACGACCGACACCTCGGCGGCGAGGTAGAACGCGAGCGGCGCGCCGACGAACACCGACCGCAGCGACGCCGGCAGCCGGAGTTCGATGCCCGTCTCCGGCGTCGCGTCGGCGATGGGTGCGGGCACGTCGAGCTCATCCCCGTACTCGACGGCCGGCGGGCGGTTCCGGTTGGCCCGGAGGCTGCGACCCACTCCGGTCGTCTCGTGGGCGGCGGCTGCGTGCGTGACGGCCGCTGCGACGCCGGCGGGCGTCCGGGGAATCGTGACGGCGCCGGGGCTGTCCGCGTCGACGCTGGCGAGCCCCCCGGCCGGCCGCTCCCGCTCGGTCACTGGGCGCTGGGTACACCGAGCGAGCATATATTTCTGTCGCGCGGGCTGCGTGAATTAGTTCCGGCTCGGTAGACTTATGGCCCGCGCGGCGGCCTCTTGAAGTATGAGCTACGACGAGGTCCGGGAGGTCGACCCGGCAGTCGCGGACGCGCTCGCCGGCGAACGGCAGCGCCAGGAGGACACGCTCGCGATGATCGCCAGCGAGAACCACGTCAGCGAGGCGGTCATGGAGGCCCAGAGCAGCGAGCTCACGAACAAGTACGCCGAGGGCTACCCCGGGGCGCGCTACTACGGCGGCTGCGAGTACGCCGACGACGTCGAGGAACTCGCTATCGACCGCGCGAAGGAGCTGTTCGGCGCCGACCACGTGAACGTCCAGCCCCACAGCGGTTCGTCGGCGAACATGGGCGTCTACTTCGCCACGCTGGAGCCCGGGGACAAGATTCTCTCGCTGGACCTCACGCACGGCGGCCACCTGAGCCACGGGCACCCGGCGAACTTCGCGGGGAAGCTCTACGAGGTCGAGCAGTACGAGGTCGACCCGGAGACGGGGCGCCTCGACTACGAGTCGCTGCGCGAGCACGCCGAGGCGTTCAAGCCCGACATGATCGTCTCCGGGTTCTCGGCATACCCCCGGGAGGTCGAGTGGGAGCGCATCCAGGAAGCGGCGGACGCCGTCGGCGCGCTCCACACGGCAGACATCGCGCACATCACCGGCCTCGTCGCGGCCGGCGAGCACGCGTCGCCGGTCGGCGTCGCGGACTTCGTCACCGGCTCCACGCACAAGACCATCCGCGCGGGCCGCGGCGGCATCATCATGTGCGACGAGGTGTTCGCCGACGACGTCGACTCCGCGGTGTTCCCGGGCTCACAGGGCGGCCCTCTCATGCACAACATCGCGGGGAAGGCGGTCGGCTTCCACGAGGCCCTCCAGCCCGACTTCGAGGAGTACGCCGCGCAGGTCCTCGAGAACGCCGAGGCCCTCGGCGAGCGACTCCAGGAACACGGCTTCTCGCTCGTCTCGGGGGGCACCGACACCCACCTGGTGCTCGTCGACCTCCGGGAGTCCCACCCGGACATCTCGGGCGGCGACGTCGAGGAGGAACTGGAGGACGTCGACATCGTCCTGAACGCGAACACCGTCCCGGACGAGACCCGGTCGGCGTTCGACCCGTCCGGCATCCGCATCGGCACCCCCGCGCTCACCACCCGGGGCTTCGATACGGACGCGATGGAGACGGTCGCCGACTGCATCGCCCGCATCATCGACAACGTCGGCGACGACGAGGTCTACGAGGAGGTCGCCGCCGAGGTGGACGACCTCACCGACCGCTTCCCACTGTACGAGTAGCGCTCGGCGCGCCAGCCCCGCAGTGCGAGTCCGCTAAGCCGCGACTACTCTTCTGCCGGACCGCTGTACTCCGGGTATGGGACTCCGGGACGCCGTGGCGTCGTCGCGACTCGTCCGGACGGCCGGCGCCATCGTCCACGTGCTGCGCGACCGGCAGCTGACGCTGGCGGCCGCCGGGGTCGCCTACCACGCGTTCAACGCGCTACTGCCCGTGCTCGTCCTCGCGGTGCTCGCCGCGTCCCGCAGCGACCTCGTCGCCGACGTCACCGAACTCCTCGGTAACCGCGCCGGTGCCGGTGGCACCGAAGTGGCAGTCGTCGCGTCGGCTATCCGGGAGAGCGAGGGGTTCTGGCCGCTCGCCGCGCTCGCGGGTGGCGTCGCAACCTGGAGCGCGTTCCAGCTCGGTCGCGCCATCGCGTCGGTGTTCGAGGTCGTGTACGGCGACGTCGAGCACTCGCTGCTGGAGCGAACCGCCGACGTGGTGGTCGTGTTCTTGACGTGGGTGGTGGCGCTGGGGTTCGCGCTCGTGTTGAGTGTCCTGCTGGTCGCCGTCCGGCCCGTGCTCGCGGTCGCCGTGGTCTGGCCCGCCGTCCTGTTCGCCGGCCTCCTCGCGGCGTTCCTCCCGCTGTATCTCGTGTTCCCGCCGGACGTGTCGCTGCGGGAGGCGCTGCCGGGCGCCGCGCTCGCGGCGGGCGTCTGGACGGGTTCGGGGCTGGTGCTGTCGGCCTACGCGAGCCAGGCGACGAGCGTACAGTTCTTCGGCGTCGTCGGCGTGGCGCTGCTCGTGCTGACGTGGCTCTACCTCGGCAGTCTCGCGCTGGTCGCGGGCGCCGCGACGAACGCCGTGCTCACCGACCGGCTCGCAGATACACGTTCGTGAATAGAATCCGGAGTTTCTCGGCTGACCTATGCACACAGCGCCAAGTACAAGTCGGCGGCGCGAGGACGTAGACGCATGACCGAACTCATCGACGGTGAGGCCGTCGCCGCCCAGGTGCGCGAGGACCTCACTGGCGCCGTCGCCACGCTGGAGGATGCCGACGTCACACCTCGGCTCGCGACGGTCCTGATGAACGACAAGCAGGCCAGCGAGACGTACGTGTCCATGAAGCAGCGGGACTGCGAGGAACTCGGCATCGCCGCCGAGGACATCCGCATCGACGCCGACGCGCCCGCCGCGGAGCTGTTCGACACCGTCGCAGAGCTGAACGCCCGCGAGGACGTCCACGGCATCCTCGTCCAGGACCCGACGCCCGAGCACGTCCCGGACGAGCGCGTGCTGTCGGCCGTCGACCCCGCGAAGGACGTCGACGGCTTCCACCCCGAGAACGTCGGGAAGCTCGTAGCCGGAAACGCCCGATTCAAGCCGTGCACGCCCCACGGCGTCCAGAAGCTGCTCGCCCACCAGGGCGTCGACCCGGACGGCAAGGAGGTCGTCGTCGTCGGCCGCTCGAACATCGTCGGTAAACCCCTCGCTAACCTCCTCGTGCAGAAGGCCGACGGCGGCAACGCCACGGTAACCGTCTGCCACAGCCACACCGACGACCTCGCCGCCCACACCCGCCGGGCGGACGTGGTCGTCGCGGCCTGCGGCGTCCCCGAACTCGTCGACGGCGACATGCTCTCCGAGGGGGCGGTCGTCGTCGACGTCGGCATCAACCGCGTCGACGCGGACACCGAGAAGGGGTACGAACTCGTCGGCGACGTCGACTTCGAGAGCGCGAAGGCGAAGGCCAGCGCCATCACGCCGGTCCCCGGCGGCGTCGGTCCGATGACGCGCGCGATGTTGCTGTACAACACCCTGAAGGCCGCCGGCGAGCAGACCGGCGTCGACGTGACGCTGCCCTGAGTCGCGCGCTCGCCGCGACCCCCAGTTTCTTCTCGCCGCCAGTCGCCTCTCCTGACATGGCCGACGAACCCCGCGCAGACGTCCAGGGCGTCCTGGACGCCATCGAGGCGATGGACGCGCCAGCCTACCACGACCTCTCCGCGCCCGAGGCCCGCGAGATGCGCCGCGGGCTCCTCGGCGCCGCCGACGAACCCGAGGGCCTCGCCCGCGAGTACACGCGGACGGTGCCCGGCCCGGGGCTCGAACTCCCCGTCCGCGTCTACGAGCCGGAGGGCGACGGTCCGCACCCCGTCGTCGTCTACTTCCACGGCGGCGGCTTCGTGCTCGGGACGCTGGACAGCCGCGACCCCATCTGTCGGACGATAGCGCGCGACGCCGAAGCCGTCGTCGTGAGCGTCGCCTACCGCCTGGCGCCCGAGCACCCGTTCCCGGCGGCCGTCGAGGACGCCTACGCCGCCACCGAGTTCGTCGCCGAGCACGCCGACGACTTCGCCGCCGACCCCGACCGCCTCGCGGTCGCCGGGGACTCGGCTGGGGGCAATCTCGCCGCCGCCGTCGCGCTCGCCGCCCGGGACCGCGACGGCCCCGACATCAGCCACCAGGCGCTCGTGTACCCGGTCACCGACCACCGCGAGGACGGCCACCCGTCCCACGAGGAGAACGCCGAGGGCTACTTCCTGGAGGAGACGGGGATGGCGTGGTTCGACGACCACTACGTCGACTCCTGGGTCCACCGCGCGAATCCCTACCTCAGCCCACTCGCCGCCGCCAGCCACGCCGACCTCCCGCCGGCGACGGTCGTCACCTGTGGCTTCGACCCGCTGCGCGACGAGGGCATCGCGTACGCCGACGCCCTCGAAGACGCCGACGTTCCCACCACGCACCGCCACTACGACGACCTCATCCACGGCGTGATGAGCATGGTTGTCGACCCGCTGGACGTCCCGAGTGGGCACGAGGTCCTCGACCAGTTCGCCGGCGACCTTCGGGAGGCGCTGCACTCCACGTGAAATCCTCCCGACACGACTATCTGAGTGTTCGTCGTAGCGGCCCGCATGCAGACTCGTCGGAACCTCTACGTCTCCGGGTTCGTTGCCGCGTCGCTCGCGTACATCTTCAACGTCCTCGCGTTCACCGGGCAGTTCGACCTCTTCCGGTGGACCGTGTTCGCGGTGTTCTTCCTCGTCGCCTTCTCGGGCTTCGAGTGGTTCATCGGGTGGTCCGAGAGCCTGGACTGACAGTCACTCCAGCGCCGCCAGCCGGGTCCGGGCACGCTCCACTCCCGAGTCGTCTCCACGTAGCGAGTCGGCGACGGCGCGCACGGCGGCGACGAGTCGCTCGCTGTCCGCGGGGTCGACCTCGCCGTCGAGTGCTTCGACGCGCTTGCCGTGCTCGCGCACGCGCTCCAGCAGCCCGCTCTCGGGGTCGGGAACGCTCCCGTCACTGTGCTCGCGGATGGCCGCCCGGTAGGCGTCGACGGACGCCGCGTACGCGAGCCCGCGGGCCGCCCACAGCGACTCGGGCACGTCCTCGGGCTCGGGGCGCTCGCCGTCGTCGGCGCCGTTCAGCAGCGCGAGCACGTGGCGCTGCTCGTCCTCGCCGACCCGGAGTTTCCCCGCGAGCAGCACCGCGACGCGGCGGAGCTCCTGGGCGGCGAGGTAGGTGTCGTCGAGGTCGAGGAGGTCGCCTCCAGCGACGAAGCCCCGGGACTGGCAGTACTCGCGGCAGGCCTCCTTCGCCGGTTCCAGCGCGTCCAGCACGTCGTCGGCGCCCGCTTGCCGGGCGTCCGTCAGGTCGAGTTCTCCACCGGCGTCGGTGTGCAGTTTGCGGTCGCCGACGCCGACGCTCCGGATGCTCCCGCAGCTCGGGCACTCGACGCTCCCGGTCTCGAAGTACGACCAGCGCGTCCCACACGACTTGCACTCGCGCTCGCCGCGCACGTCCATGCCCCGAGGTTGGCCGGGTGGCGGGATAACTCCCGTGGCTCGCACCGACACGACTAACTCGGGGCGTGCACTGCCTCCGTTCCCATGGCGTCCGAGGACCCCGCGGACCGCTTCGCCGGCACGGAGTCGTACTACGCCGACCACCGGCCCGGCTACGGCGAGGACGCAATCCGGTATCTGGCGGCGCGCTACGACCTCGGTGCGCGCTCGCACGTACTCGACCTGGGCTGTGGCGCCGGCCAGCTCGCGGTGCCGCTTGCCCGCCACGCCGGCACCGTCGTGGGAATGGACCCGAACGAGGAGATGCTCGCTCACGCCCGCGAGCGCGCCGCCGACGCGGGTCGCACGAACCTCGACTGGCGCGTCGGCTCGGACGCCGACCTCCCAGCGGTGCTGCCGGACCTCCCGCCGCTCGCCCTGACGACGATGGGGCGGTCGTTCCACTGGATGGACCAGGCCAGCACCCTCGACGCCCTCCGCGAGCACACGGCCCCCGGGGGCGGGGTCGCGCTCCTGAACGACCCGGAGTGGCTGTGCCGAGGGACCGAGGCGTGGCAGGCGGTCGTCCACGACGTCGTCTCCGAGTTCCTCGACGACCCGCCCGAGCGCACCGGACCCGTGAGCTACGAGGACGACCCGTGGGACGAGAAACTCGCCGCGCACGGCTTCGAGGACGCCGAGACCCGCGAGTTCCGCGTCGACCGCGACTGGACCGTCGAGGGCGTGCTCGGGTACGTCTTCTCGCTGTCGTACTGTTCGCCCGCGACGCTCGGCGACGACCAGGCGGCGTTCGCTGACCGAGTGCGGAGCCGGCTCCGCGACCACGGCGAGCCACCGTTCCGCCAGCCCGCACGCGTCGAGGTCATCGCGGGCCGGACCCAGGGCTGACCGCGTCCGACCACCAAATCTTATGCGGTGACTCTCGGTACGAGGCCGCATGGTTCCCGACGACGCGGCCGAGGCCGCACGCGAGTTCGCCGCCGGATTCGCCGCAGACAGCGCGGCGGCAGCCAGTGAGGCCGCCGCGCTCCTCAGCGAGGGTGGGACCGAACAGGTCGTCGAGTCGTTCCCCGAAGAGTTCCAGGAGGGACCGATGGACGCCGCCGACGCCCTCGAACAGTACTGGTGGGGGCTGCGCTCGCAGTACGGCCCCTTCCGAGGCGTCGAATCGGTCTCCGTCGACGGCGAGGAGGCGACCGTGACCTTCGACCTCGAAGCGGGCACCGAGACGGCGAGCGTGGCACTCGACGAAGAGGGAGTCGCGGGCTTCGCGTTCGACCCCGAGTACACCCCACCGAGCTACGCCGAGCCAGACTCGTTCACCGAGCGCGACGTGACCGTGGACACTGGCGACGTCGACCTCGGGGGCGTCCTCACGGTGCCGGACGGCGAGGGGCCGTTCCCGGGCGTCCTGCTGGTCCACGGCGCGGGCATCAACCACCCGGACGGGACAGCGGGCGCGACGAAGCTTCTCAAGGACGTCGCCTGGGGCCTGGCGAGCGAAGGCATCGCGACACTCCGGTACGAGAAGCGACTGCTCGACCACGAGGTCGCCGACGAGGACTACACCCTCGACCGCCTGGTCGTCGACGACGCGGTCGCGGCACTGGACGAACTCGCGGCCGCCCCCGAGGTGGACGCGGACACCGCGTTCGTCGCCGGCCACAGTCAGGGCGGGATGTGCGCACCTCGAATCGCAGCCCGCCACGGCGACGTCGCGGGCGTGGTTGTGCTGGACAGCCTCGCCAGTTACGACGTCGATCCGGAGGGAGACGTCGAGTTCATGCGGTACAACATGGACCCGTACGGCGACCTCACCGACGAGGAAGAAGCGGCCCTGGACGCGCAGCGCCAGGAGCTCCAGCGGGTCGCCGACGGCGACTTCGACGCCGAGGACACGATTCTGGGCAGACCGGGCGCCTTCTGGGAGAGCCGCATCGCGTTCGACCCCGCCGGGACCGTCGAGGGCCTCGGCGTCCCGGTGTTCGCGGCCTCCACGGAGCGCGTCGACCACGAACACCAGCAGCCGCTCGCCGAGATGAGCCGCGAGGGCTTCGAGGAGTGGCAGGCCGTGGACGCCGCCGACGGCAGCCGCTTCGAGTACTACGAGGACGTCGGCCACTACTTCCGCGAGGGGCCGGTGCCGCACACGATGGAGTCGCTGTACTTCGGCGGGAACGTCGCCAGCTACGTCGTCGCGGACGTCGCCGAGTGGGTGCACGGCGTGGCGGATACCTGAAGCCGCCACAGGGGACTCGAGCCGGCTCGATTCGACCCCGAGGGCCGTCGAGGGCGCTGACTGCGGGCCGCCGGACACGGTCCTGTGGCACCCCGTCGAGCATCCCGCGCTCCCGGTGGAGTTGGCGAACCGTCAGCCGCTGACCGCCGAGAAGACGGCGGCGGCGCGGCGGACCGAACAGCAGGCCGAGGAGAACACGGCAACGGGGGTGGCCGAGCCGTAGCCTTTTGCCGGGCGCGGGCGACCGTGCGGCCATGACGTTCTCCATCGTCGCGCGAGACCCCGAGACCGACGCGGTCGGCGTCGCCGTCCAGTCGAAGTTCGTGGCGGTCGGCTCCGTCGTGCCGTTCGCCAGCGCGGACGCCGGCGCCGTCGCCACGCAGAGCTTCGCGAACGTCGCGTACGGGTCGGACGGTCTCGACCTGCTGCGGGAGGGGCACTCGGCCGACGAAGTGGTCGAGGAGCTCACGGACGCCGACGACGAGGCGCCCCAGCGCCAGGTCGGCGTGGTTGGCCAGGACGGCTCCGTGGCGGCGTTCACGGGCGAGGAGTGCTTCGACCACGCCAGCGACCGGCAGGGCGAGCACTACACCGTCCAGGGGAACATTTTAGAGAACCGCGACACCGTCGACGCGATGGCTGACGCCTTCGAGGCGACCGAGGGCGGTCTGCCGGAGAAGCTGCTGGCGGCGCTCCAGGCCGGCAACGAGGCGGGCGGCGACCAGCGCGGCGAGCAGGGCGCGGCGCTGTACGTCGCGAAGCCCGAGGGCGGTTACGACGGCGGGAACGACCGCTGGATCGACGTCCGGGTCGACGACCACGACCATCCCATCGACGAACTCGAGCGGGTGTTCCGCATCTACGACATCACGCTGCTGGAGCGCGAGGACCCCGAGGAGTACCGCGAACTCTCCGGCGACACCGCGGAGTCCGTGCTAGCCACGCTCTCGGAGTTGGGGTTCTACGACGACGAGCCGTCGGGTGAGTTCGGCGAGGGCGAACGGGAGGCCCTGGAGGACTTCCGTGGGATGACCAACTTCGAGAACCACGACCTGGACGCCCTGGAGGACGCGCTCGCTCGCGGCTGGAGTGACGCCGACGGCGAGGGCGAGGACCGGATGGTGAACGCCATCTGGCACGGTATCTCGCGGCTCGACCGGAAGTGAACGAGTGTAGACAGCATCTGCAGGCCGGATTCTCGGCAGTCCCCGTACGCTGCTTTGGCGCGCCACGGACCGGCAGCCCACCGTACCGGCGCCTCACCGCGTCGAGCCGACTCCCCGCGTAGGGCTCGATTACTGCCTCTGAAGGCGGGTTAGAGCGGTCCTACAGCAAAGGCTTACGTTCGTCTGTGGTGTGCCGAGAGTCGCATGAGCGACGAGAGTCCTACGGAGTGGGATACGACGGTATCCCGAATTACCAACCAGGACAGACCCCAGCAGGGGGAGATTCCGCGGGACGAACTTTTCGACCTCCTCGCGAGCGCGCGGCGCCGGGAGATCGTGTCGTTCCTCGCGACACGCCCCGGTGACGCGGTGCACTTCGAGGACCTCGTCGCGGTGGTCGCCGCGTCCGAGTGCCCGGGCTCCGGTCCGGGGACTCACCGGGGCCGCGTCACGACCGACGTCTACCACGTCCACCTCCCGAAACTCGACGACGCCGGGGTGTTGAGCTACGACCCGGAGGCGGAGACCGTGGAGTACCAGGGGTCCGAGCGCCTGGAGTTGCTCCTCGCGGCGAGTGAGGACGTCGGCAGGGTGGACGGGTGACACCCCGATGACCGTCCGAGACACGAAGTCAGCTGAAGCGACCGGGCAGCCACGGAGGGCCGAGAAGGCGCGGGTGCCCCTCGAGGAGGTGCGGAACCACCAGCTACCCGAACAGACGCTGTCCCTGGTCGAGTCCTACGACGCGGTGGTCGGCGACCGGGACCGGTTCCTCTGGCAGTGGGCCCACCACCTCTTCCCGGAGTTCACGCTCTCCAGTGTCGCTCCCGAGCACGCCGAGCAGACCCGGGACACGAAACTGCTCGGCCTGCTGTTCGTGAGCGTCCTCGACGACATCGCCGAGAAGCACCAGGACTGGGCCACGTTCGACGAGGCCGCGAAGCTACCGTTCGAGCACCAGTCCGTGAACTACGACCGCGGCGGCGTCGACAGCGACGTCCTGGCGTTCGCGAGCGACGTCTGGGACCGGTTCTCCGCGCAACTCCGGGCGGGCCCGCGGGCCGCCGCGTTCGACGACGTCGTCCAGTTCGACCTGAAGCAGGTCGTGAACGCGATGGAGTACTCCTACCTGGCGAACCAGAACCTCGACGCCATCACCGTCTCCGAGGTCCAGACGTACGACTCGCACAACATGATGCTGTTCGGATTCGCCGACGTCGACCTCACGCGCTCGCCGGCGTTCGACCGGTCGGAGCTCTCGACGCTCCGTCGCGTGGTCGAACGCGCCCAGCGGATGGTCCGCATCGGCAACTGGGTGACCACCTGGGAGCGAGAGGTCGCGGAGGGCGATTTCACGTCCGGCATCGTCGCGCACGCGCTCGAGCAGGGAATCGTCTCCGCCGACGAGCTGCGCGCGTCCCGGGAGGACGGCGGCGACCACCAGGTCGCGGCGACGGTGCGGACGATCCGCGAGCACGACGTGGAGGACGTGTTCCTCCGGCAGTGGAGCCGGGAACTCGCGGCCGCGAGGGAGTTCGAGGGAGCGTGCGACTCCGTCGACGTCGGGTCGTACCTCGACGGAATCGAGACCGTGATGGAGTACCACCTCGCGACGAGAGGCCTCAAATGAACGACGAGACAGCACGACACGGAGACGGTATGGTAGCCGACGGCGGAACCGACGTCGTCGAGGACGATGACTCGCCCGAGGACCTCGAGCGCCGGTCGCGGAACGGGGCGGACTCCGAGGCGACGGCGAACGTGGGCCACGAGTTCCTCCTGGAAGTGATCCGCCGTCGTCCTCTCCTGCAGTCGCTGCAGTCCAGCGCGGCGAGCACCGGCGAGATTCTCGACTCCGTGGACATGTCCCGGTCGACGGTCCACCGGTCGCTGAACTCGCTGATGGACCGCGGTCTGGTCGAGGACCGCGGTGACGAGTATCGGCTCACCAGCGTCGGGCAAATCGTCGTCCAGGAGTCCGAGACCTTCGCCACCCGGACGGCGACCGCCCTCTTTCTCGACCAGTTCCTGAACGCCATCGACGGGCACGCGGCGTCGGTCCCGGTCGAACACTTCACGGAGGCGACGGTCGTCCGCCGGAGCGCCCGACAGCCCCACGCCACGATCCACCGGATCACCGAGTTCATCGAGCAGGCCGAACGCCTCCGGATGTTCTCGACGGTCATCTCCCCCGTCTACGTCGACGTCGGGTACCGCGAGATGATGGACGGGATGGAGATCGACGCGATATTCGACGAGGAGGTCATCGACATCATGCTCGCAGAGCACCCACAGAAGGCCTACGAGACGATATCGACGGGTAACTTCGACGTCTACGCACACGACGGCCTCCCCTTCGAGCTGTTCATCTCCGAGGACAGGGTCGGGATGGCCGCCCACAACGACAGCGGGAACGCCGAGATTCTCGTGGAGTGCCGTGACCCCGCGGCCGTCGAGTGGGCCGAGGACCTCTACAGTCGGCACCTCTCGGACGCGGACTCCGTGACACTGTGAGGCGGAGCGGGCGCGGGTCGTCGCCACGCCCGGTCTTCACGCCTCTCGACAGGACGCCGTAGCGGAGCGGACGGCGCCACCCGGCGTCGATGCTCGCCGCCGCGAACTGTGCGCTGTCTCACCGGTCGTTCGCGTCCCACGGACTGAACGAGCGGCTACTCGTCGGACACGGGCCACGCCTGAGAGCCGTCCTACGTCCTGTTTCTATTCCACTTCTGGAACGGTGAATACAAGTCCGCCGGTCGGGTAGAGTCCCCGAGTGACCATGATATCTCCCGATGCAGACGCCGCCGTTCGTCCCGATTTCGACCCGCGGACGGGGACCCACACGGTGGACCACGACTGCGACAGCGCGTGGGACGCCTCGATGACTCTCATCCACTCGCTCAGTTCGCTCACAGACGACGACCCGATGGAGATGCGGCCGCTCGGGTACACCGTCGACCCCGACGTCCTCGACGCCCACGCCCGGAGTGGAAACGAGGACGCCACCCTCTCCTTCGAGTTCCACGGCCACCGCGTGACCGTCAGGGGGGACGGCCAGATCGAGTTCGCACCGCTCCAGGACGCCGACGACTGCTCGCCGGCGGTGCGGGTGTGACCGTGACCGACGCCGGCGAGGCCTCCGACCCCGGGCAGACTCACTCCGACACCTTCCAAGCAGCCACCGAACTGCCGAGTGTCGCCCTGATCGAGGCGGTCGCGGCGGCCAAGGACGCCGACCCGGTCGACCTCGACCCCTTCGGCCGTCACTTCGACATGGACGCGCTGGACGCCCTTCTCCAGTCGTCGCCCGCCGAGCGCACAGTGGCGGTGACCGTGGAGTTCCAGGGCGTCCGAGCGGAAATCGACAGCGAGGGGACGGTGACGGTGCGTCGGACCGACAGCGAAGCCCCGGACGCGGACCTGTAACCGGGTCGTCAGCCACGCCACCGACTCCTGGGGCGGGTACCGGAACGACGCTCCCCAGTCGGCCCAGTAGTCACCGAGATTGATACGCCTGCAGGCGGTAGTCGTGGGTATGCGAGACGAGGAAGAGATACGGGAGCAGTACGAGTTTCTGGTCGAGGAACTGGAGTCCGAGGACATGAACCACGAGGGGGTCAGGCAGATGTTCACGTACTACCGGCGGGCGCTGGGCTGGGTGCTCGAAGAGGAACACATGTAGCGGCAGACATTTCGAGGTGGGACAGATTTATTACCTTGCCACGTCTTGACTCAGGTGACGCTTCGCTTGGAGGGCCGAAGCGTCAGCGGGGACCAATTCAGGGCGGCTGCGGGGCCGGAGTTTCCGGCTCCGCATCCTTTTCCGTTGACTCACGTTCGACAGTCGTGACTGTGTTCTGGCGGACGAGCCGCCGGGCGACGAGACGTCGACCGACGAGAATTGGACCAGCGAGCCGCCGGGCTACGAGATGTCGAGGCCAGTGGCGTCGCTGCCGTCGGCGTCGCCCTCGGCCCACTCCAGTTCGAACTCGACGCTGTGTTCGTCGGGGCCGCTGCCCGTCTCCAGTTCGGCCTTCACCTCGAAGGTCACCGTCTCCGGCGGGTCGAGGGTGACCGAGTCGCTGCCCGTCGAGAGGGTCAGCGACCCCCCGTCGTCGAGCTTGTCGGCGACGGTGCGGAGGTAGTCTGCCACTTCGCTGCGCTGCTTGTGGAGTTCGCTCTGGAAGAGCACTTCTTCTGGCATGCTCCTACGTACGTGGACTGCGACCATAAACCCGCTGGGCGGACATGTCACGTCGACAGAAACGGCGGTCCGGTCCTCGGTGCCGCGTTCGTGCCACCACACTTATGCTCGACGGGTCGAAACTAGTACCGAGAGCGAGACATATGCACGACCTGACAGGCTTCCAGCGCGACCTCCTCTACGTCGTCGCTGGCCTCGACGACCCCCACGGCCTCGCCGTCAAGGAGGAACTCGAGGACTACTACGAGTCAGAGATCCACCACGGCCGTCTCTACCCGAACCTCGACACGCTCGTCGACAAGGGCCTCGTCGACAAGGGCGAACTCGACCAGCGCACGAACTACTACACGCTCACCCGTCGCGGCTCCCGCGAACTGGAGGCGCGCCGCGAGTGGGAATCCCAGTACGTCGACCCCTCGTAGATGGTCTCCTCGCGGCTCGCGACAGCCGCAGTCGGCGTCGCCGTCAGCCTCGCGGTCAGCGCCGCCATCTGGTGGTACTTCGACGTCGCGCTGTTCTTCCTCGCCGTTCCCTTCGTCCCCTTCCTCTTCCGGGGTCGCAGCGACGACGACCGGCCGCCTGTCCGCACGTGTCCCGAGTGCGGCTTCAGCACCCGGAATCCGTCCTTCGAGCACTGTCCCCGCGACGGCACGAGACTGCGGCGGGACTGAGCCTGCCTCCGCTCACCGAGCGTCGTCCGTCTCCTCCTCGCTCGGCCCGTCTGCACTGCCTGTCTCCGTCTCGTCGGTGCTGTCGTTCGTCGACGCGTCGTCCGCGGCGGCCGAGCTGTCGGCGTGCTCGACGTCCGCCTCCGCGGGTGGACCGCCGGGCTCACCGTAGACCCGACCGTTCGGCACGGGCTCGATTGCCACGCCAGCGACGAGTTCGGGCAGCACCAGGCGGCCGAAGTGCACGACGAGCACGAGCACCATCGGTCCGAGGAACAGGCCGTACCAGCCCCAGACGAGCGGGCCGAAGACGTACGCGAGGATGACGAGACCGAGGTGGAGGTCTCGGCCGGAGACGTACGGCCGCACCACGAGGTCCGGGATGAAGTCGACGACGACCGCGGCGACCGCGACGAACACGGCGACGAACAGGAAGCCTACGTCGCCCTGGAACGCCACGAACGCCAGCCAGCCGGCCATCGGTATCCAGACGAGCTTGATGCCGACGACGGGGATGAGGCTCGCGGCGCCCGTCAGCATCCCCAGCAGCGTCGGATACGGGATGCTCATGGCCGCTGGCGAGACCGCGTTCAGGGCGTTGTAGGCGATGGCGGCGACCACGCCGGTGATGAACGCGAACAGGATGTTCCCGAAGAAGATGTTCGAGAAGTCGCGGTCGACGGCGTCGGTGTACGCCTCCAGAACGCCGTCGCCGTTCGCGAACCGGCGCCGGAACCAGCTGGCGAGCCGGTGGTCGTCCCGGAGCAGGTAGAACGCGATGGTGATCATCGCGAACAGGTGGATGAACGCCGTGCCGAGGACGCCCAGGTAGCCGGCGGAGTTCTCGGCGACGGTGCCGAGCGCGGACTGGACGGAGGGCTCGTCCAGCAGCGACTGCGGGTCCTCGACCGCCTGCGAGACGTCGAGGTACGGCGCCAGCAGCGTCTCGAACTGGCCGAGGTCGGCGTTCTGGGCGGCGAGGACGGCGTCGAGCTCCTGGAGGCCGACGGCCGTGGTGTAGGCCGCCAGCAGAATCGCCGGCAGCGCGAGGATGACCAGCGACACTATCGCGGCGACCGTCGGCGGCCCGATGTGGCCTTTCAGCCGCCGGTACACGGGACGGGTGGCGTAGTAGAGGAAGAACCCGAACACGAACGTTCCCGCGAACGTGTAGACGATGTACGCGAGGACGGCTGCGAGCACGGTGGCGGCGACCCACCAGCTCGCGCGGCCGCGGTCCACGTCGTCGAAGGGAGCCATCAGTACCACGAGGGGCGGCCCGATGCAAAAATACTCGCTCGGTTGACGCGGTAGGTCGCGGATACCCGCGGAGCGACCGCGCGAACAGTCGCTCGGGCCGCCCAAGCGTTTATATTTACCACTATATACGTCTCAGTGGTGGGTCCGACAGTCGAGACGCTGACCGCCGCGCCGCTGGACAGTCAGGTCGTGCGCATCGCTGTCGCCGTCGCGCTCGGACTGTTCCTCGGGCTGGAGCGCGAGTGGTCACAGAAGGCCGCCGGCATCCGGACGTTCGCGCTCGTGAGCGTGCTCGGGTCCATCTTCACGATAGTGGACACCGAGCGCTGCACGGCGGCCGCCGGCGCGTGTTCGCCCATCCTCTCCGGGATGGGGTCGCTGTTCGTCATCGTGCTCGCCGGCGTCCTGATGTTCTCGGGGATGCGAGACGACGAGGAGAGCCTCCACCTCACGACGGCCGTGAGCATGCTGGTCGCGTACGGCGTCGGCGTGCTCGTCGCGCTCGGTGCCGTCCTCCCCGCCACCGTCGTCGCCGTGACGAGCTCCATCCTGCTCGTGTTCAAGCGCGAACTCCACGACTTCGCGTGGGGGCTGACCCGCGAGGAACTGCGCTCGACGACGGAGTTCGCCATCCTCGCGTTCGTCGTCTACCCCGTGCTGCCGGCGGGGTCGGTGACCGCCGGGTCGGGCGCGTGGGCGGTCGAAATCGAACCCCGCGTCGTCTGGCTGATGGTGGTGTTCGTCGCCGGCATCGGCATCGTGAACTACGTCGTCGTGCAGACGTACGGCGGCCGCGGCATCGCCGTCACGGGCTTCTTCGGCGGTTTGGCGTCCTCGACGGCGGTCGTCGGAACGATGCTCGACCACGTCGACGAGCGCTCGGACGCCACCTCGTACGCCGTCGCGGGCGTGCTGCTGGCGAACGCCGCGATGGCGCTCCGGAACCTCCTCATCGTCGTCGTGTTCACGATCTCGGCGGGCGTGCTGCTGGAGAGCACCATCCCCCTGCTGGCCATCGTCGTCGGGAGCTTCGTCGTCGCCGGCCTGACGGCGGACTGGACCGAGGAGGTGGAGATGGACCTCGAGAGTCCGTTCTCGATGCGGAACGCCCTGGGCTTCGGCGCGATGTTCCTGATAGTCGTGGTGGCTGGCGGCCTCGCAGAGACCCAGTTCGGGTCGACCGGCCTCTACGTCACCGCCGTCGTCTCCGGGCTGGTCTCCAGCGCCGGCGCCACGACGTCCGCTGTCGTGCTCTACCGGACCGGCGCCATCTCGGCCGGGGAGGCGACCATCGCCGTGCTGCTGGCGACGGCCAGCTCCATCGGCGTGAAGGTGGCGCTGTCGGGAACCAGCTCGAACCGGTCGTTCGCCGTCCGGGTCGCGGCCTACAGCGCCGGGCTGCTGGCAGTGGGCGGTGCCGCGGCGGTCTTTGTGGCGCTGTAAGACTTGCCACGACCGGAACGAACGTCTTTTACTGGGGGCGGTGCCAACCTCCTGCATGGACCGGGAAACCGCCGAGCCGAGCGTCCGCAGCATGCCGGGCGACAAGGCCGAGGAGTGGGTGTCGTACCACCACGAACACGCTGCGCCCTCCACGTACGTCTACGAGTTCGTCTGGGACATCACCGAGGACGCCGCCGGCCCGTTCTGCACGGACGTCGACGGCAACGTCCTGATGGACTTCACGAGCCACGTCGCGGCCGCGCCGTTCGGGTACAACAACCCGAAGATTATGGACCGCCTCGAGGAGTTCGACCTCGTCGACCCCTCGAAGATCGCGGGCCAGGACTTCTACGCGAGCGGCGGCGGCAGCCCCGAGGACCCCGAGACGCCGACGTCCACGCAGCTCCTCCACCGCCTCACCGACCTCACCGAGCACTACGACCTCGACACCGTCTTCCTCTCGAACACGGGCGCCGAGGCCGTCGAGAACGCCATCAAGATCTGTTACGCGAACCGCGGCCACCGCGCGTTCACGTTCGACGGCGCGTTCCACGGGCGCACCCTGGGCGCGCTCTCCCTGAACCGCTCGAAGACCGTCCACCGGAAGGGCTACCCCGAGATCGGGGGCGTCACCTCCGCGCCGTACTGCTCCTGCGAGGGCGAGTGCACCTGCGGCTGGAAGACCAACGGGCCCGGCGGGAACGTCATCGCGGACAAGCTCCACCCCAAACGCGGCGTCGTCGACCCCGAGGAGGTCGCCTACCTCATCATGGAGCCCCAGCAGGGCGAGGGCGGCTACCGCGTGCCCAACGAGTCGTTCACCGAGGACATCGTCGACCTCCAGCACGAGTACGACCTGAAGGTCATCAGCGACGAGATCCAGGCCGGCCTGGGTCGCACCGGCGAACTCTGGGGCATCGACCACACGCCCATCGAGCCGGACGTCATCACGTCCGCGAAGGGCCTCCGCGTCGGCGCCACTGTCGCCAACGAGGACCTCTTCCCGAGCGAGACCGGCCGGCTCTCCTCGACGTGGGGCGCCGGCGACATCGTCGCCGCCGCGCAGGGCGTCGCCACCATCGACGCCATCACGAGCGACGGCGTCCTCGACAACGTCTCGGCCCGCGGCCGCCAGGTGAAGGAGATTCTGGCGGACGCCGACCCCGACTTCGTCGAGGACGTGCGCGGCCGCGGCCTGATGCTCGCCGTCGAGTTCGACACCAAGGAGCGACGCGAAGCGGTCGTCGCCGCCTGCCTCGAGCGCGGCCTGCTCGTCCTCGGCTGCGGCTACAAGACCGTTCGGCTCCTCCCGCCACTGGACGTCACCGAGCGCGAAATCGACCTCGCGCTGGACGTCTTCCTCGACGCCATCGACGACCGCGAGGTCCGCCACGCGGGCACCTCGAAAGTCGACGCTGAGAACTGACTGACAGAGAGACGTCTCGATTACTCCGGCCGGCCACCATCCTGACTGGCCGCGGGGACGAACGGGTCGTCCCCCGACAGCGACCCCGCGTTCCCGTCACTGCCGCCGTCACCGACCTCGAAGCCTGCCAGCAGCGACTGGAGCTGTTCGGCCTGCTCGCTGAGCGACGCGACGTTGCCGCTGACCTGGGACATCGACGCGGCCTGCTGCTGGGCGGCGGCCGACGCGTTCTGGGCCTCGGTGGCGGTCGACCCGCCGAGGTCCGCGACCTCCTCGGCCATCGACACCGCCTCCTCCGTGCTCGCCGCCTGGTCGTCAGTCGTCTCGCTGATCTCCTGGACGCCCGTGTCGGTCTCTTCGGCGTGGTCCGAGACCTCCGAGAACGCGTCGACGACCTCCTCGACGGCCTCGATTCCCGACTGCATCGAGCGCTCGGCCTCCCGGGCCTCCTCGACCGTCGTCGTGGTCTGGGACTGCAGTTCACCGATGAGCGCCTCGATGTCGTTGGCGGACTCCCGAGTCTCCTCCGCGAGGTCCTTCACCTCGTTCGCCACGACGGCGAAGCCGTCGCCGTCCTGGTCGGCGCGGGCGGCCTCGATGTTCGCGTTCAGCGCGAGCATGTTCGTCTGCTCCGCGATGTCGCCGATGAGCTCCACGATGTCGCCGATCTCGGCCATCTGCTCGTCCAGCCCCTCGACGTTCTCGACAGTCGAGTTGACGGCACGCTGGACGTCTCGGGAGCTCTCGATGGCCTGCTCGGCGGTCGCCTCTCCGTTCCGCGAGATCTCGGCAGTCTGGTGGGAGTGCTCGGCGACGGAGTCCGCCGACGCTGCCACCTCCTCGATGGCGGCCGAGAGGTCGGTCAGCTCACCGGAGACTGTCGTCAGCATCTCGCGCTGCTCGTCGGCCGCGCCCGCAATCTCCTGGACGGACTCGCTGACCTCGCCGCTCGCGCGCTCGGCCTCGCTCGCCCCGGCCTCGGCCTCCTCGCTGGCGGCCGCGACGCTGTCCGCGAACGACTGGATCTCACGCATCGCCCCCTCGGTCTCGGTCATCATCTCGTTGAACGCCGCGGCGATCTCCGCCATCGCTTCGCTGTCGCCGTCGGCGTCCAGACGGACCCCGAGGTCGCCGTCGGCCGCCCGCCGCATCGCCGCGCTGTACTCGTCGGCCGTCGCCTCCAGACTGTCGTTCAGCGCCGCGACCTCGCGCTGCCTGGCCTCCGCCTCCGCCTTCGCCTCCTCGGCTTCGGCCTTCATTCGCTCGGCTTCTGCCTTCTCGCGCTCGATTTCGGCTTGCTTGGCTTCGAGGTTCTCGACCTCCTCGGCCTTCGCGCGGGCCTCCGCGAGGCGCTCGCGGGACTCCTCGCGGGACTTCTCCGTCGAGTACCAGTTCGCCATCAGCGCGCCCGCCAGCATGAGTACGAACATGCCGTGGACGAGCCCCCAGACGATCGGATTGTTGATGGCGGCGGTGTGGTTGTAGACGCGCTCGGCCTCGATCATCCCGAAGACGCCGTGCGTGACCACGACGTAGGTGAGGCCGAGCGCGAACGGCAGCCAGTCCTCGTAGACGGCGATGACCGCCATCCCGACGAAGAAGTGGAAGTGCGCTTCGATGAAGCCACCGGAGAACTGGACGAGGACGACGGAGGCCGCGAGCACGCCCGTCGACGCCAGCGCTGTCCGCGTCCGCCTGGAGAACCGGGCGGTGCTCGCGAGTCCCGCGAACGCGAGCAGGATGCCGAGTTCCAGGGCGACGAGCGGGAGCGGCGTCGCCGGGATGGTCGCGCCGGTGACCACCGACTCCGTCCCCTCGTAGAGCCCGAGTGCGAGCAGGAACGGGACGTGGGCCACCAGGAAGAACAGGATGTTCCGGTGGCGCCGGCGCCACGCGTCGTCCGGAATCGTGTCCCCGCTCGGCGTGTACTTCACGAACTCCTGGAGTGTCTGTCGCCACCCGCCCTCCCGCGCCCCGGTTGTGCCGTCGGCCGTGCCAGTCGCGCCCATGGCACCCCCCTTCCGACTACTGTCTGAAAAACCCAGGGGGCGTTCCGAGACTCTCAGACGGGGGAACTCGCGGCCCTCGGAGAGCTACCGCCCGAACACCTAAACACCAACGAACGTCCGCGGTGGATGAAAGCTACCCGTTCGGGTCGACGCGCACCCGTCCGCGCATCCCGTAGCTCGCGTGCGGTGTGCAGACGTACTCGTAGACGCCGGCCGTGCCGAAGGTGGTCTCGTGCGTGAACCCCCGGGACGCCAGTCGCTGGACGCCCCGCCAGTCGGCGTCGGCCGGCTGGCTCTCCACTTTGAGGTCGTGGCCGCCCGACAGCCACACGAACCGTACCGTCGTCCCCGGCGAGACGGTGAGTTCGTCGGGCGCGTAGACGTACTCGCCGTCCGGCCCGACCTCCACGACTTCGGTGCCCTCGGGGGCGTCGAGTGCGTCCTCGACGTCGCCGTCGTCGCTCCCCGACCCGTCGCGGCCGCCACCGAGACAGCCCGCCAGCCCGACGGTTGCGGCGGCGCCGGCCGACGCGCACAGGATGTCGCGTCGCGTTCGACCGCTCATCGCTGGCGGTCCTCCATCAGAACTGGTAGCGGCGGTCCTCGTCCGGCTCCGGCGGCGCCTGCTGGCCCGCCATCTCGTCGTAGCTGACGCCCGTGAGGTACTCGTCGTAGGTGACGTCGTAGGCGCCCCGCAGGTGGAAGTCGAGGCGGCCGGTGTCGGTCGTCGACTGGAACAGGAGGTGGACGGCCCGGCGCAGCAGCTCGTCGGTGTCGGCGTCCAGAGCGGCCGACAGCATCGCAAGTTCCTGGCGGCTCTCCCGGTCGAGGAACGCGTAGTCGTCGAGGTCCTCGTACGCGAGTTCGACGTCCGTCTGGAGGTCGTCCAGGCTCATACCCGAGAGAAGCGACGCCCCGGGCATACGCCTTTCGTCGGAACCGGTCAGCCCGACTCGTTCGTCGGCGCGTCCTCGGGGACGGTGACGTGGACGGGCTCGCCGTAGTCCGAGAACAGGATGGTGACGTTCGCCCGCGAGGACCGCCCCTGCGCGGTCACGGTCGTCGACAGCTCGGCCTTCCGCGGGAGGTCGGTGTCGTCGGCGACGTACAGCCGGTAGCTCGCGTTCTGGACGACGACCTCGACCGTGGTGCCGGCCTGCTGACCGAGCAGCGACTCGAACGCCGCGGGGTCGGCGTCCACGGCGTACACCGTCGTCTCGACACCGGCGACCGTCTCGTTGCCGACGACGGAGACGTTCCCCGCGTCGAGGAGCGCGCGCTGACGGGCGAGCGTGCCGTTCTCGCCCCAGACGCCGCTCCCGGAGAGGTCCTGGACCTGCCACTGGCCGCCCGCGTTCACGTACGCCGTCTCGCCGTCGAAGTACGACGTCGCGGGCGTCCCGTAGACGGACACGTTCAGTCGGGCGCGCTCGCTGGTTCGGTTGTAGACGCCAGCCTGGGTGAGCTGGAGGGTCTCGCCGTTCGTGGTGAGGTTCATCCGGAAGCCGACGTGGTAGGTCGCCACGTCCTCGGTGGCGTCCGCGACGCGCTGCTGAACGGGCGGCTCGTCGTCGACGGTCACGGAGGGGCCTGCGCCCTGCCCGTCGCCGACGAGCGCGCCGCAGCCGGCGAGCGCCACGAGGGCGGCGACACAGACTGCTGCGAGGGCTCGTCTTCGCATGCACTGACAGTTCCCGCGGCGGGACTTAGTAGGTGCGGGCCGGCCGCGAACCACCACCGCCAAGGCCGCTCCGCGACAACGGGCGGCCATGACCGACGGGGCCGGGGAGTGGGCGCTCCCCGAGGACACCGAGGACGTGCGGGCGGCGCTGGTCGACTGGTACGAGGCCGACCACCGGTCGTTCCCGTGGCGGGAGACCACCGACCCCTACGAGATTCTCGTCTCGGAGGTGATGAGCCAGCAGACCCAGCTCTCCCGCGTCGAGGACGCCTGGCACGCCTTCCTCGACCGCTGGCCGACGACGGCCGACCTCGCGGCCGCCGACCGAGGCGACGTCGTGGGGTTCTGGTCCGCGCACAGCCTCGGCTACAACAACCGCGCGAAGTACCTCCACGAGGCCGCCCGGCAAGTGGAAGAGGACTACAGCGGCGAGTTCCCGGACACGCCCGGAGAGCTCGCCGAGCTGATGGGCGTCGGGCCGTACACCGCCAACGCCGTCGCGTCGTTCGCGTTCGACAACGGGGACGCCGTCGTTGACACGAACGTCAAGCGCGTGCTCTACCGCGCGTTCGGCGTCCCCGACGACGACGCGGCTTTCGAGGAAGCCGCGAACGACCTCATGCCCGACGGGGAGTCCAGGGTCTGGAACAACGCCGTCATGGAACTCGGCGGTGTGGCCTGCGGGAAGGCGCCGGACTGCGACGCCGCCGAGTGTCCGTGGCGCGAGTACTGCGAGGCGTACGCCTCCGGGGACTTCTCCGCGCCGGACGTCCCCCAGCAGTCCAGTTTCGAGGGGAGCCGACGGCAGAAGCGCGGGCGCGTCGTCGGCGCGCTCCGCGAACACGGTGAACTGGCCCTCGACGAACTCGGGCCGCGGGTGCGCGTCGACTACGTCCCGGACGGCGAGCACGGCCGGGAGTGGCTGCGCGGACTGCTCGACGACCTCGAAGGCGACGGCCTCGTGACCGTCGAGGAACGGGACGGCGGCGCCGTGGCGCGGTTAGCCTCGTGACACCCGGCAGCCCCCAACGCTTTTGCACGGATAGGACAACATCGAAATATGGATCGAAACGTCGGTTCCGCGGACGCGCTGGTGCGCGTCCTCCTCGGCGCACTGCTCGGTATCGCCTCGCTGGCCATCCTCGGCGACTACATCGACGCCGCCGCCATCCTCTCCCCGATTCTCGGGCTGGCAGCCGTGGTGCTGCTCGCCACGGGCTTGACGAACACCTGCGGCCTGTACAGCCTGCTCGGCGTGCGGACCAACTGACCGCCGACCTGATTTTTATTCGGTGAGAATCGGGCGCCCAGTTTAGGGACGCTCGTGGGCCACGTTCACATAGCTGGTGAGACCTCGTGTTCACGACAGACACAGACCCCGACCCCGTCGGCCCGGACCCGGCGACCCCCACCAGTCGGGCACCGAGCGACGCGGGCGGCCAGAACGGCGCCAGTGAGTACAGCCGCGTCGAGACCGAACTCCGTCGACTCCGGTCCATGCTGGGGTGACCGGGGCGACACCGGGAGACACAACCAATGGTAGACCTCGTTCCACTCGTCCTGCTCGCGAAGGCGGTCACGCTCGCGCTCGGCCTCGTGGTCGCGCACCTCGGCTACCGGGCGTACCGCCGCACCGACCTCGCCGCCCTGCGCTCACTGACCGTGTCGCTGACGCTCGTCGTCACCGGCGTCGCCATCGGCGCCACCGACCTCCTGCTCGGTGTCGACGCGCAGGTCGCCGGATTCGTCGGCAGCGTCGTCACCGCCCTCGGCTTCGTCGTCCTCGTCCACACGCTGTACACGGACGACCAGACGACGGCGTCGAACACGTCCCGGCGCGGGCGCAACCCCGGCGAGAACTGACCGCGGTCCTACTCCTCGGCGGCACCGTCGCCGCCGGCAGCCTCCGCCTCTTCGTCGGTCTGCCGCACGGTCAACACCGGCACGTCGCTCGTGCGCACGATGCGTTCGGTGACGCTGCCGAGGAGCGCCCGACCCAGGCCCCGGCGGCCGTGGGTTCCCATCACGATGGCGTCGATGCCCTCGTCCGCGACGTAGTTCTGAATGGTTTCGAAGACGCCGCCCTGCATCACCACGCCCTTCGCCACGACGCCCTCTGTCTCCGCCCGCTGGACGACGTCGTCGACGACGCCCTCGCCCTCCTGCTGGAGGGGGTCGACGACGTCGTCCTCGAAGGTCACCATGCTGTACTCGGTCGTGTCCGCGACGTACAGCACGTGCAGCCTCGCGTCGTACTTCACGGCGAGCGAGAGCGCGTTGTCCACGGCCGCGTTCGCGGCGTCGCTTCCGTCCGTCGGCAGGAGAATGTCGTCGTACACGCCCACACGTTCTCACCCCCGCCCCTAAAAAGGCGCGCAGACTTTAGGGGGCCGGACGCCGACCGGTGCGTATGACCGACACGACCGTCGCCGGCGTCTGCGGCAGCCTCCGCGAGGACAGCGTCTCCCGTGTCGCGCTGCGGGTCGCGCTGGACGCCGCCGAGAACCGGGGTGCCGACACCGACCTGATAGACCTCCGCGAGTTCGACCTCCCCATCTTCGACCCGGACCGAGACGAACCCGGGGACTCGGCGGAGCTCACGCGGCGCGTCAGGGAAGCGGACGCCATCCTGCTCGCGTCCCCGATGTACCACGGGAGCTACTCCTCGCCGCTGAAGACCGCCCTCGACTACTGCGGGTTCGACGAGTTCGAGGAGAAGACCGTCGGCCTGCTCGCCGTCTCCGGCGGGAGCTTCCCCATCACCGCCCTCGACCACCTCCGGTCGGTGCTGCGCGCACTCGACGCCTGGGTGCTGCCCTACCAGGCCGCCGTCCCGAACGCCTCCCGGCACGTCGAGGGCGGCCAGCTCACCGACGCCAAACTGGAGGACCGCGTCTCCACGCTCGGCGACCGCGTCGTCCAGTACGCGACAATCGAGCCCGACCCGCGGACGTTCGAGAGCGAGCAGAACGAGGGGGCGTAGCGCGGTTCGGAGCGAGCCGTGAGCACAGCGAGCGAGAACCACGAAAACGGCGAGTGCAGCAAGCAGTCAGACGCCACCCGGCACCGGGGCGACAATCGAAGAGCAAGCGTTTTCCTGTCCCCGTCCCCCCTCCGAGGCATGCACGCCATCACGAACTCCGGGTGGGTCGAGGTCATCACGGGGTCGATGTTCTCCGGGAAGACGGAGGAACTCCTCCGTCGGCTGCGGCGCGCGGAGATCGCCGGTCAGGAGGTCGCCGCGTTCACGCCCGGTATCGACGACCGCTACGGCGAGGAGACCCTCGGCTCGCACGCCGGCCGGTCCTGGGAGGCCGCGGTCGTCGACACGACGGCCGACGGCGTCCGGTCCATCCCGTCGAAGCTCAACGGCGAGGAGGTCGTCGCCGTCGACGAGGCGAACTTCTTCCCCGACGAACTCGTCGACGTGGTCCAGGAGCTCGCCGCCGACGGCCGCCGCGTGGTCGTCTCCGGCACTGACCAGACGTACCGGGGCGAGCCGTTCCAGCCCATCCCCGAACTGATGGCGGTCGCCGAGTACGCCGACAAGATGCAGGCCATCTGCACGGAGTGCGGCGAGCCCGCCACGCGGAACCAGCGGCTCATCGAGGGCGAGCCAGCCCACTACGACGAACCCACCATCATGGTCGGCGCGGAGGAGTCCTACGAGGCGCGCTGCCGGAACTGCCACGTCGTCCGCCGGGGCTGACCGATGACGACCTGGGTCGAGCCGGAGGGCGGGCGCGAGCGCGGCCTCGAAGGGCTCGCGAAGTCGTTCACGCAAGTACTCGTGAACCCCGTGACGTTCTTCGAGGAGGCCGTCTCCCCGGGTGACCAGGCGCCCGGGCTCGTCTTCGGGATGGCCGTCGTGCTCGTCGCCGCCGCGACCCGGCTCGCGCTGGAGCCAGCTGACGCCCTCGCCTTCCCGACCGCCGACTGGCTCCGTGTCGTGCTCACGGTCGCGCTCCTCGTCCTGCTCGTCACGCCCGCCGCCATCCACGCGCTGTCCGCGGTCCAGACGCTCGCGCTCGTCGTCGTCGCCCCCTCGCGCGCGGGAGTCAGCGAGACCGTCCAGGTCATCGCGTACGCCGCCGCCCCCTGCGTCGTCACCGGGCTCGGCGTCCCCGTCGTCACCGCGCTCGCCGGCCTCTGGGCGTTCGCGCTGCTCGTCGTCGGCACGCGCGTCGTCCACGACGTCTCCTGGCTGCGGGCCGTCCTCGCCGCGTTCGCCCCCGGTGTCCTCGCGTTCGGCGCCGGATTCGGCGCCTGGCCCGCCGTCCAGACGGTCGCCGCCGGCTCGGGGCTCGCACTTTAGACGCCGGCCCGCGAAGCGTCGGTGTGCTCAACATCAATCTCTCGGACTTCATGGTGGAACTGAAAGACGGCTCCATCCAGAACGTCGGGCCCGCGAACAAGCACGCCGAGGCCAAACTCTTCGACGTCCAGGACGCGGAAGCCCGCGAGTTCGGCGACAAGCGCGTCAAACTCGTCTTCGAGGACGAATCGGGCAACGAGGTCCAGGTGGCGCTGTTCCCAGAGGACGCCCGGGCCGTCCGCGACGCCCTCGACGCCCTCGACGCCGACAGTCGCGTCTTCGAGTGAGCGCCCTCGTTTCGATAATCGTTTAGGGTAGCGACCGCTCCTTCGATGCAAATGGGTACCTGCATCGTCTGCGGCTCCTCCTCTGACGGGCACATCTGTGCCACCCACGAGGAGGACGTCGTGTTCGACTTCCGTGGCAACTCACCGAACCAACTCACCCCCGGTCGCTTCTACCGCGGCACCGTCGACGGCTTCGCCGAGTTCGGCGTCTTCGTCGATGTCGGCGACTCCGTCACGGGCCTGCTCCACCGCTCGGAGATTCCCGGCCGCGTCGAGTCCCTCGACTGGGACGCCGGCGACGAGGTGTTCGTCCAGGTGACGGACGTCCACGACAACGGCAACGTCGACCTCGGCTGGTCCATCCGGGAGTCCCTGCGTGACTTCCGCGGCGAACTTGTCGAGGACCCCTCCCGGGACTCTGACGCCGAACTCCCCGACGACGACGAAGACGACTCGGACACCACCGAGCAGTCCGACGCGACCGAGGACTCCAGCGAGGCGGCCGAACCCGCCCAGACCGACGACGAATCCGTCGACGACTCCGGGACAGCCGACGGCGGCACCCCGGTCGAGGAGTCCGAGGACGAACCCGACGACGCTGGCTTCGAGTTCGCCGACTCCGAGGACGACGCCGGCGCGGACGACCAGTCCGCGACCGAGGCGGCTACCGAACACGTCGAAGCCGCCCGGAGTGCCGAGAGCGAGAGCGCAGAGGCCGACGACGGCGAGGACGAGACCGACGAGTCCGCGACCGTGAAGGTCGGCGACCTCGACGACCACGTCGACGAGACGGTCACCGTCGAGGCCGAGATCGCGAGCGCGCGCCAGACCAGCGGCCCCACCGTCTTCGAACTCGCCGACGAGACCGGCGTCGTCGACGCCGCCGCCTTCGAGGAGGCCGGCGTCCGCGCCTACCCCGGGACCGGCGCCGGTGACGTCGTCCGTCTCGAGGGCACCGTCGAACGCCGCCGCGGCGAACTCCAGGTCGAGACCGAGGACCTCACCGAACTCGATGGCGAGGACGCCGACGCCGTCCGCCAGCGCATGGACGACGCACTCGACGAGCGCGCCGCCCCCGAGACCACCGACCTGCTCGCCGACGACGACGCCGTCGAAGCCGTCCACGACGACATCGTCGACGCCGCGACCGCCATCCGACGCGCGGTCATCGACGCCCGTCCGGTCATCGTCCGCCACCCGACGACCGTCGAGGGCTACGTCGCCGGCACCGCCGTCGAGCGCGCTCTCCTCCCCCTCATCCGGGACGAGCACGCCCGCGAGGACGCCGAGTACCACTACGTCGACCGGCGCCCGCTCGACGACGCCTTCTACACCATCGACGACGCCACCGGCGACGTCACCAGCATGCTCGAGGCCGCCGAGCGCCACGACGAGAAACACCCGCTGTTCGTGCTCGTCGGCGCGGGTTCCACCACGGAGTCCACGGACGCGCTCGACCTCCTGAACATCTACGACGCCGACACCGTCGTCGTCGACGGCGGCTACGCCGACGACGCCGCCGGCATGGACGTCCTCGTCTCCCCGACCGCCGCGGGCGAGGACCCCGTGAACACGGGCGCGCTTGGCGCGCAGCTCGCCGCCGTCGTCAACGGCGACGTCCGCGAGGACCTCCAGCACCTCCCCGCCGTCGCGTACTGGCAGGACCTCCCGGACGCGTACGCGGAGCTCGCCGACGACACGGACTACGACCGCGAGACGCTCGGGCAGCTCCGGGACGCCATCGCGCTCGAAGCCTTCTACCAGTCCTACGAGGACAAGCGCGAGCTCATCTCGGACCTCCTCTGGGGCGACGCCGACCACGAACTCGTCGACCACGTCGCCACCCAGTTCCGCGAGCGCCTCGACACGGAGCTCTCGACGGCCGAACCCCACCTCTCCGTGCGCGGCGAGAACGGCGTCGCCTTCGAGACCCTCGACGTCGCCGCCTACACGCACAAGTACGACTTCCCGCCGGTCGACCTGCTGCTGGACGCGCTCCACCGGCGCGACGACCGCGCCGACGTCCTGCTCGGCGTCCACGAGGACGAACTCCGCGTCCGCAGCGACGACCCCGTCGACGTTCGCGCCGTCGCCGACGCCGTCGCCGACGAACTCCCGGACGCCGGTGTGACGCCCCGCGGTGCCCGTGACGGCCGCATCGAGTTCCTCTCCGGCGAACGCGACGCCGTCGTCGACGCGGCTGTCGACGCGCTCGCCGACCAGCTGGCCTAACGACACGCTTTTTCGCGCTCGGTCGCTTCCTTCCCGGTAATGAGTAGCGACGCCGACGGCGCGTTCCATGCCGCCTGCGAGGAGCTCGTCGACCGCATCCTCGCGGGTGACGTCGGCGAGGACGACGTCGAGAGCGCGAAACTCGACGTTTGCTCGGAGTACTCCGCCTCGAAGGTGCCGAAGCACTCCGAGCTGCTGGACTTCGCGCCCGACGGCCGCCGCGAGGAACTCGAGGAGGTCCTCCAGCGCAAGCCCGTGCGCACCGCGTCCGGCGTGACGCCGGTCGCCATCATGACGAGCCCGCACACCTGCCCGCACGGCAAGTGCCTCTACTGTCCGGGCGGGCCAGCCAGCGAGTTCACGTCCAGCCAGTCCTACACCGGCCACGAGCCCGCCGCCGCCCGCGGTGTGCAGAACGACTACGACCCCTACGGGCAGGTGACGCTGCGGCTCCACCAGCTCCGCGAGATCGGCCACCCCATCGACAAGGTCGAACTCATCCTCATGGGCGGGACGATGACCGCGCGCAGCCACGACTACCAGGAGTGGTTCGTGAAGCGCGCGCTCGAAGCCCTGAACGACTACGACCGCGACCAGGAGCCCCAGCCCAGCGAGGACGAGTCGTTCGCCCAGGCCCCCGACGAGTACGACTTCCGGTACCTGGAGGACGTCGTCGCCGACAACGAGTTCGGCGACATCCGGAACATCGGGACGACGTTCGAGACGAAGCCGGACTGGTGTGACCCCGAGCAGGTGGACCGCATGCTCGACCTCGGCGGCACGAAGGTCGAGGTCGGGGTGCAGACGACCTTCGAACGCGTGAACCGCGAGATGCACCGCGGGCACGGTGTGCAGGCGTCCGTCGACGCGAACCGCCGGCTGCGGGACGCCGCGTTCAAGGTCGGGTTCCACATGATGCCTGGCCAGCCCGGGATGAGCAGGGAGATGGTCCTGGAGGACTTCCGGCGGCTGTTCGAGGATGGCCGCTGGAAGCCGGACTACCTCAAGATCTACCCGACGCTCGTCGTCCGCGACACCATCACGTACGACATGTGGCGTAACGGCGAGTTCGAACCGCTCCAGAACGAGGAGGCCGCCGAACTCGTCGCCGAAATCAAGGACATGATCCCCCGGTACACGCGCCTCCAGCGCGTCCAGCGGGACATCCCGGCGGACTTCATCGACGCCGGCGTCTGGAAGTCGAACCTGCGCCAGCTCGCCCGTCAGCGGATGGACGAGCACGGCTACACCTGCGAGTGCATCCGCTGCCGGGAGGCCGGGATGAACGACGAGGACCCCGAGAACGTCGAACTCGACGTGCTGACTTACGAGGCCGGCGGCGGCACGGAGCACTTCGTGAGCTTCGAGGACTTCGAGAAGGACCTCCTGGTCGGGTTCGCGCGCCTCCGGTTCCCGAACGACCCCGTGCGCGAGGAGCTTGAGAACGCCGCCCTGCTCCGGGAGCTCCACGTCTACGGGAGCGAGGTCTCGGTCGGCGACGAGACGGCCGACGGCCAGCACCAGCACCAGGGCTACGGCCGCCGGCTGATGGAGCGCGCCGAGGAGATGGCCGCCGACGCCGGCTACGACAAGCTCGCCGTCATCTCGGGTATCGGCGCCCGGCAGTACTACAAGCAGAAGCTCGGGTACCACCAGGACGGCCCGTACGTCAGCAAGCGGCTCCAGTAGGGCGAGCAGGCGGCGGGCTGCGCCGGTGCGTGGTGCCGCCGTTCCGCGTCCGCACGCACCGGCCGACTGTCAGGTAGTCACGCGACGGGATGGTCCCACTCTCCTATTTGAACCTACGCGGCCGGTAGCCGCTAGCGTCCGCGAGCGAGCGGTTCGATAGAACCGAGGCGAGTGGTTTACCGAGCGCGAACGGCGTGAGCGCTCGGGCCGAGGAGCGACTAAGCGCCGAAGGCGCGCTGGAGCGACGCTGTGCTTTTAGCGTAGCTTTTGCCGAGTAGGGCGCGCGGAGCGCGCCCTACGCAGCGCAAAAGGTACCTAGATACCGAACGTGGCCCGGAGCATGTCGCGGGTGCCGGGGCCGAGGCCGACGGCGAGGACGGCGACGAGCATGAGGGTAGTGTAGCGGGGGGCTTCCTCGCGGAGCTCTTCGTCGAACAGGGAGAGGACGAGGAGGACGGCGGCGACCTTAACGAGGATGAACGGCCACGTGTCGCCGGTGAAGTGGACGAGAGATTCGGGGAGAAGGGCGTGGGTGGCGTCGACGATGTACTCGTTGAGGGGGTGTTTGGAGACGAGGTCGCCGCGGGGGTAGCCGAGTTCGGCGCCCCAGTCGAGGCCGAGGACGTTGGCGACGCCGTCGACGGCGTGCCCCCAGAGGATGAGCGCGCCGACAGCCTCCGTGCCGCTGGTGACGCTGGGGAGCCAGCGGCGGGCGGCCCACCAGACGACGGCGGTGATGACCGTGGCGAGGCCGAGCGTGAGCACCGTGAAGACGGGGATGAACTGGACGTAGTCGCGGGTGGCGGCGAGGTACGAGAGGCCGGCGATGTTGGCGACGAGTAGGACGGTGCCGGTGGCAGCGAGCGGCCGGTAGTAGTTCTCGAAGAGGTCGGTGCGGCGTGCCAGCAGGACGCTGCCGAGGATGGCGACGAGGGTCACCGCGAACATCACGAAGTAGATGACCGGACTGATGATGAGCGCGTTCAGGGGGTAGCTGAGGAAGGGGTCCACGTTCCCGAACATCTCGGCGGCGTTGTTGGCGTCCTCGACGACGCGGAGCGCACCGCCGAGCAGGACGAACGGGAACAGCGACCAGAGGAGCCGCATGTCCTCGCCGATCTTCATCCGTTCGAGCATGAAGTGGACGCCGACGAGCGCGGTCAGCAGCGTGATGGCGTAGCCAGCCTCCGAGATGAGCGTGTAGCCGGGATACGCGACTGGCTCGCTGGCGGCCACGCAGGCGGCGTTGCTGTAGAGGAGTTCGACTGCACCGCCGTTCCAGGCGGCACATTGGGCGCCCTGAGCGTCGGCGTACACGGGGCCCCAGAAGTAGTGCCAGACGAAGTTGCCGTAGACGGCGTCGGTGAACAGCACCGACCCGCCGACGAGCGCGACGAGCGCCGTGACGACGACCGCGGTCCACGTGCGCTCGGCGCTGGTCTCCGGGAAGGTCATGTCCGTATCCCGGTGCGGACCGGCTTTCATCGTTGCGGTCTACAGCGGGAGTTCGGCCGACTCGTATTCGGTGCCGAGGACGACCATCGTCTGGGAGCGCGCGAAGCCGTCCATGTCGGCGATGCGCTCGAACATGAGTTCGCGGAGGTGGTCGGTGTTCTCGGCGACGACGCGCAGGATGATGTCCCACTCGCCCGTGGTGAGGTTGACTTCCTGGACGCCCTCGATGGCGGTGAGGCGTTCGAGCGTCTCGTCCTCGCGTCCTTGTTCGACGCGCAGGCCGACGAACGCGGAGGTGCCGAAGCCGACGGCCTTCGGGTCGACGTCGGCGTGGTACCCGCGGATGACGCCCGCTTCTTCCATGCGGTTCACGCGGTCGTGGACGGTCGCAGAGGACATCTCTATCTCGCGGGCGATCTCGCTGAAGGGCTTCCGGGCGTCGGCCTGGAGCGCGCGCAGGATGGCGCGGTCCGTCTCGTCCAAGTCCATACCCGCGGTATCGGGTGACAGACCCAATACCTTACTACTCGGGGCGAATCTCGCGGGCCGCCGCGAGCACCTCGTCGTGGACTTCGCCGTTGGAGGCGACGAGCCCCTCGCTGCCGGCGGTCCATCTGTCGCCGTGGATGTCGGTCACTTTGCCGCCAGCCTCCCGGACGAGGTGGACGCCGGCGACGCTGTCCCAGGGGTTGGCGTGGACGTTCGTGATGGTGGCTTCCAGTTGGCCGCTGGCGACCATCGAGAGCACGGCCTGCGCGCAGCCGTACCGGCGCATGTCGCCGAAGCGCTCGACGATGGCGGTGCAGGCGCGGGCGTACTCGTCGCGGTGGTCGAAGTCCCACCAGATGGTGGGCGCGACGACGAACGTCTCGGGGTCGGTCTTCTCGCTGACGGTGACCGGGTCGCCGTTCAGCGTGACGCCCTCGTTCTCGCTCGCCACGTACGTGTCGCCGAGCGCGGGCAAGTGGTTACAGGCGGCGACGGCTTCGCCGTCGTCGACGGCGGCCACCGACGTCGCCCAGATCTGGGTGTCCCGCACGAAGTTGTTCGTGCCGTCGATGGGGTCGATGACCCAGGCGTCGCCCTCGTCGGGGACGGCCTTCAGTTCGTCCTCTTCCTCGCCGACGATGGCGTCCTCGACGTGCGTCTCCCGGATGACCTCGATGACGCGGCGCTGTGCGAGCCGGTCGGCCTGCGTGACCACGTCGGTCTTCCCCGACTTGGTCTCCACGTCGATACCGGTGCGGAAGGCGTCCAGCGCGACCTCGCCGCCCGCCCGCGCGGCGCGCTCGGCGACGGAGATGTGGTCGGCCGCCCCGCCGCCCTCGTGCTCGTCGTTCATGGCCCGAGAACTGGCGCGCCCGCCCAAAGAGTCGTCGGTCTGTCGTCTCGTGGCGACGACGTCGGCCGCTACTCGTCGTCCTGGCTCGCGAGCAGGTCGGCCTCGTGGGCGGCGACCGCCTCGACGACGAGGTCCGCGTCGTCGTCGGGGACGTCGAACGCGTCGAGGCTCTCGTACAGCAGTTCGACCGCGCGCTGGATGTCCGCGGGCGTGAACGGCACGTCGAGGTGCGCCTCGCGGACGGGCGCGGCGTCGTAGGTCTCCGGGCCACCGGCCGCCTCGCAGAGGAAGTCGGTCTGCGTGCGCCGCAGCGACTCCACGTTCGCGCCCTCGAAGTACGGGCCGAGGTCGGCGTCGGCCACGAGCCGGTCGTAGAAGTCGTCGACGACGGCCCGGATGCCGTCTCGCTCGCCGAGCCGCTCGTACAGCGTCTCCTCCGTCATGTCCCATCGGAGGGACCGCTGCGGAGAAAAACCTCGCGCCGATTCCTGGCGAGTGGAAGGACAGCCGCAGCACCGCGTTGCCGTCGCTGTCGGGTCGTAGTTTTGCGAGGGAAGTCCGCCTCGCGGACTTCCCGCATCCCGCGGCGCACCGTGCGCCGGCGATGCGAGGGAAGGGATTCGAACCCTCGAACTCCTACGAGAACGGATCTTGAGTCCGTCGCCGTTGGCCGAGCTTGGCTACCCTCGCACGCGTCCAACAGTCGGCGGGTGCGTCGTTTAGGCGTTGCGAATCGGGGCACCTTCGGCACGGAGGCAGCCCGGGGAAGCCGTGACGAAAGCGGTATGCCGGCGGCTGGAGTAGTTCGAGTGTGGCGAAACCCCTCCGGTTCCGGCACTCGCGCGAGCGGTGGGACAGCGACCGCGTCGCCCGGGACCTGTTCCAGGAGCTCGACGACAACCTCGGAGCGACCATGGGGGCGCCGTGGTTCAAGCCGCCCGGTGGCTACGACGCAGTGCGCTTCGACGTCGAGAACGGCGACACAGCGCTGTTCGCGTGGCGGGAGGGCGAGAGTGGCGGCTGGTGGCTGGGGAACACGGAGACGCCGTCGCCGCTGTGGCGGACGGACAAGCAGGCGTTCGCGCAGGCGCCCTTCGACCTGAGCCGGTGGGCCCAGCACGAGTTCACGGCGGAACTCCACGAGGAAGCTCCGTGGCTCGAACCCTACCCGTACGTGTCGTGGTTCTTCCTGCCGGTGTTCTGCTCGAAGGACGGGCGGGAGACGACCCGGGCGTTCTTCCGCGAGCACGCGGCGGGGTTCCCGGACGCCGACTACGAGGCCGCGCTGGACTTCTACGAGTCGTTCCTGCGGACGGGCGTCTTCGACGACCACCGCCACGAGATGGCGGGGAAGCTCGGCACCTCCGAGTACCTGGACGTGACGCGGTCGAGTTCGGCGATGAGCGAGTTCCACGCTGCGTGGCTGCTCCGCGAGGCGGGCTACGACGTGACGCCAGAGATTGAAGTGACGACGGGTCACAGCCTCGACTTCCGCGCCGACCGGGACGGCGAACACGGCGTGCTCGTGGAGGTCACGCGGCCCGTCCCGACGAACGACCGGGCGGCGAGCACCCCGATCGCAGCGATCCGAGACACGGCGGCGACGAAGACGGACGGCCAGCTCAGCGAGCACGGCGGCGGCGCGGTGCTGTTCGTGGACTGCTCGTCGTTCCCGGACGACGAGTGGCGCCGCATTCTCGGCGAGCAGCCCGAGGTGCGCCACCGGCCCGCCGTCGTGTTCCGACTGCGGCCGGACGGCCGCGTCGAGGGCTACACGAAGGGGTCGGTGCCTCTGGACCTGCCGCAGTTCGACTGAAGACACGGCAACCGTTTTGTCGCTGGTGACCGCACTCGCAGGTATGTCCCTCCGTGGAGCCCTCGGTGACTCCAGCAGCGTCCTCTCCGCGACGGCGGACGTCGCGTCGGCGGTCGTCTCCATCGCGGTCGTCGTCGGCCTCCCGCTGTCGGTCGCGAACGACCTCCTGGGCGGACCCCTGTCCACGCCTGACGTCCAGATCTTCGTGCTGGCCGCAGCCCTCGTCGGCGCGTACCCGTTCGTCGCTGGCGGCTGGCCGCTGGGGAAACTCACTGACTTCGCGCTGGCGGCGGTCCTCGCGGCGTTCGGGTTCTCCGCGCTCGTCGGTGTCGGACTGCTCGTCTCGGGGGCCGGTGGCCTGCCGTCGGACGCCCCGGCCAGCACGGCGGTCGCGGCGGCGGTCGTCGTCGCCTCGTTCGTCGTCGCTGCGGCCTACGTTCGCCACCGCGAGTGCGGTCACGGGACCGGCCCGGCCGCGGACGCCGGCGGGCACTGACCGCCCGGCTTCCGAGGGTTCTTACCCGAGGACGACCCACCGACTACCGAATGGGCGACGCCGACGACGCCGCCGACGCCGGGGAGCCGTGGCGCGAGTTCTTCGGGTTCGAGGCGCCGTACGACCAGCAGGCCGACGCCATCGAGGCCGCCGTCGAGGCCGGGGACAGCGACGGCTTCCTCGCGATGGAGGGACCCTGCGGGACGGGGAAGACGATGGCGGCGCTGACCGCCGGCGCGCACCTCGTTCGGAACACCGACGGCTACGAGCGCGTGCTCGTGGTGACGCCGGTCAAGCAGCAACTCGACCAGTTCGTCGCCGACCTCCGGACGATGAACTCGGGCCTCGACGAGCCACTGGACGGCGTGGCGCTCGTCGGGAAGCGCGACCTCTGCCCCTACGAGCGCGAGGGGAAGTTCCCCGAGGACGCGAGCGTCCACGACCGCTGCGAGGACCTCCGGGAGTCGACTGCCGGCCTCGTGGACGCGGACGGCGAGGGCGGCGAGTTCGACGGGCAGGACGCCCGCGAACTGACCGAACTCCGGGCCGCGGACGCGCTCGACGACCCGTGGTGGGACCCGGTGACGGGCCGCGAACTCGCGCGGTCGGCCCGCGCAGACGCGAATCACAATCTGTCGGAGAACCCGCTGCGGACCGACGGGGCGAAGTCGCCGTACGTCCCCCACCAGCCGACCGCGCCCGAAGACTTGGCCGACGGCGACCCGCCGCTGTTCTGTCCGTTCGAGGCCGACTGGTACGGCCGGAACAAGGGCTCGCCCGTCGGCTTCGAGGCCGGCCGGCACAACGTCGTCACGAGCGAGGACGTGCTACCGTCGAGCGTGGAGTACGGGACGTGCCCGCACCGCGTCCAGCAGGTCATGCTCGACCACGCGGACGTCGTAGTCGGGAACTACAACCACCTCTTCGACCCGAAGACGCGGGGGCTCACCGAGCACCTCGTCGACGACTCGACGTTCGTAATCGTGGACGAGGCCCACCGCCTGGAGGAGCGCGTCCGCGACCTGCTCTCGGACCGGGTCGGTCGACACACGCTCGCGCGCGCACGGAACGACTGCCGGACGCTGCTGACGCAGGCCAAGCAGAGCGAGTCGAACCGCCAGCAGGTCGCCGACAAGCTCGCGAGCTACGACGTCTCGATGGACGCCGTCGAGGTGATGATCGAGTTCCTCGACGACGTCATGGACTGGCTGGACGACCGCGTGGCGCAGTACCTCGCCGAGGAGGGCTTCGACCCCGACTTCCCGGGGTCGCTGCCGGAGCGCGACCACGAGATTCCCCTCCGGGAGCCCGAGACGGAGCGCCCGGACGACCTCACGCAGTGGGCCGAACAACACGGCCACACCGGTGACACCTGGCGGTCGCTGGCGGCCGTCGGGAGCGCCGTGCAGGCCATTCTGGAGGAGGACGGCGACCGCTCCGCCGTCGCGGGCCCGGTCGGCATCACGCTCCAGCGGTGGTGGGAGCGCGGCCACGCGACGTACTTCCGCGAGGTCGAACTGGAGCACGCCCCGAAGGACTCGGGACGGGCGGGCGCGAACTGGGCCGAGGCGTACACGCCGGCGCTCGTGATGTTCAACTGCATGCCGGCTCGCGCGCTCCGCGAGACGCTCTCGGAGGTCGGGGGCGGCGTGCTGATGAGCGCGACGCTCGAACCGCTGGACGTCTTCCGAGAGGTCGCGGGCCTCGACCGCCTGGAGGCGGGCGCGGGCGACGGCGACCCCCGGCCCGTGGTGGAGCGCCGCTACGACCTCCGGTTCCCCCGCGAGAAGCGCGCGAGCTTCCTCGTGGACGCCGCGCCGTTCACCGCCCACAACCGCGGCGACCCGGCCGACGCGGCCGACAACCGCACCCGCGACGAGTACCGCTTCGTGCTGCGGACGGTCGCGCGTCAGCCCGGGAACGTCCTCGTCTGCATGCCGAACTACCGGGAGGCGGCGTGGGCCGCCGACTACCTCGGCGGTGACGGCGTCGTGGACAAGGACGTGCTCGTCGACGAGTCTTCCTCGAACGAGGCGACCGACGACCTCAAGGCCGAGTTCTTCCGCGGCGAGGGGAAGGTCCTGGTGACGAGCACGCGCGGGACGCTCACCGAGGGCGTCGACTACGACGGCGAGAAGCTGGCGGCCTGCCTCGTGGTCGGCGTCCCGCTCGTGAACGTCGGCTCACCCCGCGTGCGGGCGGTCCGGCGGGCGTACGCCGACGCGTTCGGCGAGGACCACGCCTTCGAGTACGCGCTGACGGTGCCCGCTGTTCGGCGTGCGCGGCAGGCCATCGGGCGCGTGATTCGCGGGCCCGAGGAGGTCGGCGTGCGCGTATTCGCGGACGGTCGGTACGTCGAGGGCGCCCGTCACTCCGTCTTCCAGTACCTCGGGCCGGGCGAGCGCGAGGAGTTCACGAGAATGACGCCGGAGTTCCTCGGCGACCAGCTCGACGCGTTCTGGGCCGACCACTCCTGACCGCGGTGCCGTGAGCGAGGGCGGTGGCCCCGGTTACAGCGGGACGGAGCCGTCGGTTCTGGCGGCCTCGTAGAGCGCGTCGATGGCGCGCATGTTCGCGACGGCCTCCTCGCCGTCGGTCCGGGGTTGCTCGCCCGATTCGGCGCAGTCGGCGAAGTGCTCGACCTCCAGCCGGTACTGGTCGACGGGGTCGAAGCGCTCCTCGACGGTGCGGCCGTCGGTGCCCCACCGGAGCACGGTACCGTCGTCGCTCGTGGGGTTGAACGCGTCTCTGGCCTCCAGCCAGCCGTCCGTGCCCTCGACGCGGTAGGACTGGTGGTTTCGCGTCTCGAAGCTCGCCTCCACCGTCGCGGTCGCGCCGTCCGCGAACTCCAGGGTGCCCGCGATGCTCGTGTCCACGCCCGAATCCCGGGCGTCGTCGACCGAGGCGTCGGCGGCGACCGGTTCGCCGAGGAACTGGCGGGCGGCGCTGACGGCGTAACAGCCGACGTCCATCAGCGCGCCGCCCGCCAGGCCCGGGTCGAGGCGCACGTCGTCGGGCCGGTCGGGAAGCGGGAAGTTGAACGCGGCGTGGACGTGCTGGACGTCCCCGAGGTGGCGGTCGGCGACCTCGACGGCGCGCTCGGTCCGCGGGTGGTAGTGGTACATGAACGCCTCCATCAGCGTGACGTCGGCGTTCCGGCAGTGCTGGACGGTCTCGACCGCTTCGTCGGCGTCGCTGGCGAGCGGCTTCTCGCAGAGCACGTCGAGGCCCTCGTTCGCCGCTCGACACGTCCACTCGGCGTGGAGCGCGTTCGGGAGGGGGTTGTAGATTGCGTCGACGTCGGTGTCGAGTAGCGCCTCGTAGTCGTCACAGACGACCGGTACGTCGTGTCGGTCGGCGAACGCCGCGGCGCGCTCCCGGTCTCGGGAGGCCACCGCGTGGACCTCGTGCTCGGAGGCCCGGATCGCCGGGACGACCGCGACGTCCGCGATGTTCGCCGTCGAGAGGATGCCAAATCGCACGACTGGTCGAGGACGTGCTACCCACCTAACTGTTTGGACCGCAGCCCTCAAGCCCCTCCAGCCGCTGGGGGAAGTCATGACACATATTCGCACGCCGTCCGAGCGCGAGTGCACGCGCTGCGGGCGACGCGAGCAGTGGAGCGACGACGACGGACAGTGGCGCATCGACGGCCGCGGCGGCGACAGCCACTGCGTACACGCCTGGGACGTCACCGGGTCGTTCGCGACGGTGCCACGGGACGCCGGCGACCACGAGGCTTGATGACGGCGGGGCGCGAACCGGACAGCGTGCCCACCCGCCACGACCGCCTCGACCGACACCCGACGCCCGCCGGCGGGAACTCGCTGTGGTTCTGGACGGACGCCAAACACCCGCTACGGGTCGCGCTGAACTACGTCGCCATCGTGCTCGCTCGCGTCTCGCCGAGCCTCAAACTGAAGAACTGGCTCCTGTCGAGCATCGGCGTCACCGTCGGCGACCGAGTCTCCTGGGGCCTGGAGTCGACGCCGGACGTCTTCTGGCCGGAGCTCGTGACTGTTTGCGACGACGCCATCGTCGGCTACGACGCGACGCTACTCTGCCACGAGTTCCTTCAGGACGAGTACCGCACCGGCGAGGTCGTGGTCGGCGACCGCGCGATGATCGGCGCGGGCGCGGTCGTCCTCCCCGGCGTCGAAATCGGCGCGGACGCCCAGGTCGCCGCGAACTCGCTGGTCGCAGACGACGTGCCACCCGGCGAGACGGTCGCCGGCGTCCCCGCGGAGCCGGTCGACCGCGACTAGAAGCGCGCGTCGCCGTCGGTCGTCCCGCCGCCGTCGTCTTCCTGCTTACCGCGGCCGTCGCTGCGCCTGCCGCCACTCCCGCCGGGGACGAGCACGCCGACCGCGCCGAGCGCGACCATCACGGCCAGCAGACCGCCCTGGGAGAGGGCGCCGACGGCGCTCAGGACCGTGTCGACGGCGACCCCGCCCGTGAGCGCAGCGAGCAGGAACGCGACACCGGCGACCGCCAGCCCGTACCGAGTGACGCGGTACTCCGTCGCCGCCGTGTGCCAGAACGCCCGCACGCCAGCGCCGAACGACCCGAGTTCGCGGCGCTCGGTCGCGCCCGCGGCGCCCGCCGCGGCGAGCGAGCCGGCGACGAACGCCAGCACGCCAGCCGCGAAGTACAGGAGGACGCCGTGACGGGGCGACGACGGGAACACACCGGTCGCCAGCCCACCGACCAGCACGGCCAGGACGCCGACGCGACGCGTCCACGACCGGCCGCTCGCGCGGGCTGCCCACGAGCGCGGGCCGTCGAGTGCGGCGACGAGGAAGCCGAACGCGACGAACGCGAGCGCTCCGCCGGTGACGTACAGCCCGTCCATCACTCGCGCACCAGGACGACGCCCTGCCGGAAGACGAGGTGGTTCGGCACGACGTACTCGCGGTGTTCGGCCTCGACGTGCGTCACGAACACGTCGACTTCCTGGACGATGCCCTCGTGGTCGCCGATTGCGACCCGGTCGCCGATGCCGTACGGTTGGCGTAACAGCAGGTAGACGCCTGCGGCCGCCGACGTGAGGAGCTGGTGGGTCGCCACCAGCGTGAACAGCACGACCGAGCCCACGTAGACGAACAGCACGATCAGGAGGGCGTTCACGGCGACGCCGAGCTGCGAGAGCGCCACGAGCCCGGCCACCAGGAGGATGGTGTACTTCACGGCCAGCGGCACCACCGAGAGCTCGGGGAGCTTCACCGACCGCAGCCGCTCGCTCACGTACAGTTCCGCCTTGTCGCCCGCGAGCACGCCGACCATCAAGACGCCCACTGCGAGCACCACCGACGGCAGGTAGCTCAGGAACGGGTACCACAGCGGGTTCCGGATGGAGAACCGCGCGACGTCGAGGGCCACCAGCGCCGCGATTACGTACACCACCCAGGACGTGAACTCTGCAATCAGGTCCACTGTCGTCGACCCGCCGCGCCGCGCCAGGCGCTCGACGGTCGTCCCCTCGACGGCGTCGTCGACGTCCATCGCGTACAGCAGTCGCCTGTTGACGCGCCCCACGAGGTAGCCGAACATCACGCCCGCGACGAACACGCCCAAGGCGAGCACGGACCGGAACTGCGTGCCGGTGAGCCCGTCGATTGGTGCCAGCATCTCAGTACTCCTCTGGGTCGAGTTCGAGCACGAGTTCGCCCTCCTTGAAGGCTCGTACGAGGCCGTCGGACTCCGAGAGCACGATGGCGACTGCGTTCGTGTCCCGGGTGATCGCGCCGGCCGCCATGTGGCGGGTGCCCAGCCCCTTCGGGATGTCAGTGCCCTCCGCGCCCGGTTCGAGGTAGCGGTACGCGGAGACAATCTTCCCCGCGTCCGAGATGACGAACGCGCCGTCGAGCCGCGAGAACTCCTTCAGCATCACGTTCACGATGGGGTCGCCGACGTGCACGTGGCTCTTCTCGAAGGGGTTGTACGAGAGCGGTCGGCTCTTGTTCATCACCTTCCCCGCGTCCCCGACGACGAACAGCGCGCCGACTGGCTCGCCCTTCTGCCCCTTCTTCCCGAGTTCGATGACGACCTCGAAGACGTCACGGATGACGCCCGGTTCGCTCCGCGAGTTCGCGAACAGGTCGTAGACGCCCGAGTGGTTGTCCCCGTCGGCGCGCGTCCGCGTCACCATGTCGATGTCGTCGCCGAACAGCGCCGCCGCACAGCCCAGTTCGTCGCCGTCTGTGACCACGCCCTCGCTCAGCGCGCCCTCGACGCCGAACCGGATGCGCTCCCGGATGTCGTCGAACTCCAGGGGGAGTTCCACGAACTCGTCGGCGCTGACGGCGTTCTCCGTGGCCACCACGACGACCTCCGTGTCGTCGAGGTCGGCCGCCCGCTCGTAGTAGGCGCCGCTCGGCGAGAACAACAGCAACGCGTCGATACCGTCCACGATGTCCCCGACGAGGTCCGGTGGCCGACTCATTTGCTCGTACCTCTCGCCCCGCGCGTAAAAAGGATGCTGGCACGTCGCGCGCCCGTCTGACGAACGGCCAGCGGTCACCGTTCACGTCACCGAGGCGGGACCGAATGTGAACTGGAGGGAGACGGTCGGCCTCGCTTCGCTCCAACAGAAAATGCGCGGGACCGGATTTGAACCGCCTGAACTTCGCTCGCGACCGCTCGCTCGTTCCGTGCTTCAAATCCGTGCCTGCTCTTTCGCTCGTGCTCACGGCTCGCGCTGCTCGCCGCTCGCGATATCGAGGCGCTCACTTCGCTCGCGCCTCGCAGTGCGCGGGACCGGATTTGAACCGGCGGACCCCTACGGGACAGCGTCCTAAGCGC
>Ga0208138_100026_pt1 | contig 130899 bp, 130 predicted proteins | sample AntRauMetaRauer3_FD_184786 | JGI IMG/M metagenome (GOLD analysis project Ga0208138, IMG submission 184786) | Saline lake microbial communities from Rauer Lake, Antarctica, in enrichment culture - Antartic Rauer Lake 3 Metagenome Rauer3 (SPAdes)... ... | reverse complement strand
AGGCTTCTTCTGGCCGTTCACGTCGAGCGACGCCGCCTCCGCCGACCCCACGTCGTCGAGCTCCACGGAGACGAACGACCCGTTCGACATCGCCACGCTCAACTCCTCTTCGTCGACCTTGATGCGCGCGCGCTCGAACTGCTCGTCGGTCACCACACCGCCCTTCACCGCCGGGTGCTTCACCTGCAGTTCCGTCTGGTCGAGCAGCGCGCCGTACAGTTTGCTCTCGAAGGTCTCCGTGTTCTCGCCCAGCGAGACCAGCACGACGCTCTCCGTGCTCATCCGGATGCTCACGTAGTCGCCGACCTCGGCGACGGTCTGGTTCACGTCGTAGCGGCCGCTGAGGCCCTTGACCTCGGACAGCGGGAGATTGCGCTTCCCGTCGTTGCCGGCCAGCACGATGCGCTTGTTCGACAACAGGATGCGCCCGTTCGACCACTGGGCGTCCTTCATCCGTCGGCCGTCCTTCACGGCCTGGAGGGACTTCCCCGACCCGTCAGCGATCTTGTACTCGGACTCGCTCATTACTCACCTGCGACCGCGGCTGTTGGGGCGCCCCCGGTGGCTCTACGCCGACACGACCCAGCCGTACTCATTCACTCGTCCCTTTTTCGCTGGCGTATTTAATGCTTTGCGTGCGATTCTCGCGACTGAAATCGCCAGCCCCGGCTACGAGTACGCCACCCCAGCTACGAGTGTCCGCCGAGCTTCGAAATCGCTGAAAAGGACCGCCGCCGCACCTCCTCACTCTCGGTCTCCTCCACCAGTCGCTCCAAGCGCTGGCGCGACCGGTCGCCGCCGACCTTCCCGAGCGCGAACGCCGCCATCGCCACGGCCTCCTCGCCGTACTCGTCGGTCTCCACGACCTCCAGCAGTGACGTCTCCACCGACGCCCCACCGATCTCCGAGAGCCCCGTCGCGGCGAACTGCGCGATCAGGTCGTCGTCCTCCCCCAGGAGGTCCCGAAGCGCCTGGATAGCGTCCATCTTCGTCCGCTGGTCGCCCGCCACGCGGCCGAGCATCCACGTGGCGTTCCGGCGCTGGTGGAGTTGCGTCCCTTCCTCGATGATCTCGATGAGCGACTCCACGATGCTCGGGTCCGACCGCGCCGCCATCCGGTCGACGATGGTCTCCCGGAGTTCGTGGCTCTGGTCCGGCGGCACGTTCGACAGAATCTCGATCAGCGAGAACACCGCCGCCCGTCGAACCAGGTCGCTCTGGTCGCCGAGCCGCTCGACGAGCGCGTCCACGGGTTCGGCCGTCCCGAACTGCCCGAGTGAACTCACGGCTGTCCGCCGCATCGCCTCGCTGTCGTCCTCGACGACGGACAGCAATCCATCGAGTGCCTCGTCGGTCGTCAATCGACCTAGCGACTCCGCGGCCTCCCGCCGAACCTTCAACGGCTCGCCGTGCAGGCAGTCCACGAGCACTCCGGTCGCCGCCGGCTGCTCCACGCGACCCAGTGCGCGAGCGATGCGCGCCCGCACACCCACGTGTTCCTCCTTCTCGAGGCGCTGCGCTAGCGGCTTCGCGGAGTCCTCGACGCCCAGCAATCCCAGTACGTTCGCCGACGCCATCCGCAGCTCGGGCGTCCCCGCCTCCAGGCTCTCCACGAACGCCTCGGCCTGCGCCCAGGTAGCACCCGAATCCGGGACCTCGCTCCCCAGGCCCCGCATCAGTGCGTCGACCGCCTCCTGCTGTGTCAACGCGTCGATGGCCGCCGCCCGCACCGTCTCGTCGTCGTCGCTCATCCCGTCGACCAGCGCCTGCAGGCCCTCCGAACCTGGCTCGTCCAGATTCCCGAGGATCTCTGCGGCGCGCCGACGCACCGTCTTCTTCTCGCTCTCCTGGAGCAACTCCACGAGCTTCTCGACGTCGCCGGAGCGCTCCAGCCCGTACAACGATGGCACGACTAACCGAACACAGCGCGACTACAAAATGATGACGTTCAGGAAGCGATGCGGGAAGGGACGGGCCGTCTTACAGGTTGACGGCCTGCTTCTGCTTCAGCGACTCGGGGACGTTCGCCCAATAGGTGGTCTTCGACCCGTACTGAGTGGTCAGCGTGAGCTGGACCTCCTCCCCGGCCTTCAGGCCATTGTCCGTAATTGCGTATGCGTGCAGGACGACCTTGATGCGGTCGGACTGGTCGACGAGCACGTCACTGTTCGAGCCCTTGATGGACTCGGTGGTGAAGTTCTCGTCGGTCGCCGCTCCGCTGTCGTAGACGAGCGTGGTGGCGGTGTCCGGGCCGATCCACTGAATCGTGGACTTGCTGAGATTGATGTTGTCGGCACCCGCGGCCTGGCGAACCGTGAGGTTCGTATAGTCGACGACTTCGCTCGAGGATGCGGTGGCGTTAACGTTGCCGTATGCGGAGACGACGTCGATGCGGTTGGAGACCTGTGCGGAGGCTTCCTCGCCAGTCGCTTGACCCTTCGACTGGAGGAAGCCGGCCGTGTTGATGAGAACGCCGGCGGCGATTGCGGCGACCAGCACCATCGCGATGAACACGATGAGCGTGCCGATCCCCACCTGACCGCGCTCGTCCTCGTCGTTGATGAATTCGAACATTGTCTTAGTTTAGAGGTTAACTGCCTGCTTCTGCTTCAGCGACTCGGGGACGTTCGCCCAGTAAGTGGTCTTCGAACCGTACTGGGTCGTGATGGTCAGCTGGACCTCGTCACCAGCACTGAGACCGTCGGTGATGTTAGGCGTAGTACCGCCAGCCTTCATGACGATCTTGATGCGGTCGGACTGGTCGACGAGCACGTTGTCGTTGCTGCCCTTGATCTGCTGAGTTCCGAACTCAGTGTCGTTGGCAGCCGTGTTGTTGTGCGTGAGCGTCAGGGCACTGTCCGGTCCGATCCACTGGATCGTGGACTTGCTGAGGTTGATGTTGTCCGCGCCTGCAGCCTGGCGCACCGTCAGGTTCACGTAGTCGATAGACTCGCTGTTGACGTTGCCGTATGCGGAGACGACGTCGATGCGGTTGGAGACCTGTGCGGAGGCTTCCTCGCCCGTCGCAGCGCCTTTGGACTGGAGGAAGCCAGCGGTGTTGATGAGAACGCCGGCGGCGATTGCGGCGACCAGCACCATCGCGATGAACACGATGAGCGTACCGATCCCCACCTGACCGCGCTCGTCCTCGTCGTTGATGAATTCGAACATTGGTTGTGTTGTCTGCCCCCACCCGGTCCGGGCAACTGGGGCTCACGTCCACAATTCCGACTTCCCTACAAAAAGGTGGGGGTGCGGTTATCACCAGTGAAAACCACGAAATCGGGGCGTACCGAACCGTTAAGCACCTCCTGGTGATTTCGTCGAGCATGACGAACGTGGACTTCGATTCGGTACGCCATCGGGTGAAACTCATCGAGGACACGGGAGATTCGCGGCTGTTCGAGAACCGCGACGGTGTCCCGTGTCCGGTCTGTGGCGAGGACTTCGACGAGGCGCTCGAGTCGCGGCGGCGAACGGAGCAGTTGAGTCCGTGGGACGGACTCTCGCTCTGCATCGTCAATGGAGCTGACAGTAGATTAGTCTTACTTACGCACGCGAGCGATTCTTAGAACTGATACCGGGTGGGAAACATTTTATACGTGGTTGCTGCCAACTACCGACGAATGTTGAGTACCCTTCGCAAATTGCTTCGCCGGGATTCCGCGACACCGGCGACCGACGGCGGCACCGAAGTGGGTGCCGTCTCCTTCGACGAGCCGGGGCGCGCGGGGTCGGCGCTCCGGGAGCGATACGAGGTCGACGCGGCACACCTCGATCCCGAGCTGCCGGAGGAGGCGAACGAGCACCTCGGGTCGCTGTTCGAGGAACCGGGACCGAGCGCCGATTCGTACGTTCCCGCGTACCAGGCGGCGGGCGTGTCGGTAGACGAGTTCGTGGCAGCCCACGGGGCGGCCGTCGACGGCGTCGTCGACGCGGCCTTCGACCAACTCCGCGAGGAGGGTGTCGACGATGCGGCAGTCGACAGGGTAGAGAGCCAGGTGCGCTCTGGCATGCACACGGTCGTCGAGGACGCCGCAGACGGCGTGTCAGCCTTCGATGCCGGTGTGGCCGAGGAAGACGAGGAGGAACTGAACGTCGAGGACGACGAGTTGCTCGACGGCGTCGGTATGCCCGTGTTCATGCTGGACGCCGACGGTGACGTGGTGGCGTGGAACGAGGCGCTCGTGGAGCTCACGCAGTGTCCAGCCCAGGAGGCCATCGGCATGGAGCACGCCAGCGAGGGGTTCTATCCGGACGGTCGTCGCGTGAAGACACTCGCGGACAAGGTCGTCGAGGCGCCGAAGACCGCCGAAACCGAGTTCGGCGTCGAGCGCGCGGACGCGACGAACACGCTGTACATCGACTCCAGCACGATGGTGACGGCGGACGGCGAGGAACGCGACATCCGGTTCAAGGCCAGCCCAATCTTCGACGACGACGGCGAACTGCTGGCCGTCGTCGAGACGGTCGAGGACCGCACCGAGGACGTCCGTCGGGCGGAGGCGGTCGAGAACCTCGTGGGGGAGCTGAGTTCGACCATCGACGCGCTGTCGAGCGGCCACCTCGAGCGACGGGCGTCCTTCGAGCACAAGGGCATCATCGACGAGCGGCTCGTGTCCGTTGTGGGCGACCTGAACGGGATGGCCGACCAGTTCGAGCGACTCGTCGGGCAGGTCGACGGCCAGACCCAGGAGCTCGCCGAGTCTATCCGGCGCGCGACCGACGACGCCAACGAGATCGCGGAGACGGTGAACGAGCAAAACGACATGTTGTCGAGTGCGGCCAGCGAGATGCAGAACTTCTCGGCGAGCATGCAGGAGGTCGCGGCGAGTTCCGACCAGGTGGCGTCCGCCGCCGAACAGGCCCAGGCCGCAGCCGAGAGTGGGCTGGACGCCAGCGAGGGTGCGAGCCGGGCGACCGACGAGGTCATCGACATCAGCGACGACCTGGTGGACAGCGTCGCCGAGCTGGAGTCGAAGATGGACGAGATCGAGGGCGTGGTCGAGGTGATCGCGGAGGTCGCGGACCAGACGAACCTCCTCGCGTTGAACGCGAACATCGAGGCTGCCCGTGCCGGAGAGGCTGGTAGCGGGTTCGCCGTCGTCGCGGACGAGGTGAAGGAGCTCGCGAACGAGACCCGCGAGCACACCGAGCGCATCGCGGAGCGCATCGACGACGTCCAGCAGCAGGCCAACGAGACGGTGCTGGCCGTCGAGGAGTCCCACGAACAGATTCACCGGGCGGGCGACGAAATCGACGACGCGCTAACCGCGCTCGAGGAGATCGCGGAAGCCGTCGACGAGGCGGCGACTGGCATTACGGAGGTCGCGCGAGCGAACGACGAACAGGCCTCGACTGTCGAGGACGTCATCGTCACTATCGAGGAGGTACAGGGCCAGGCACGCGAGGCGGCCGACGCCTCGGAGCGAATCGTGTCGGCGACGAGAGACCAGTCCGAGGCAGTCGCGGAGCTGAGCGAGCGCGTCGATAGACTCACCACTGATAGCACATGACGTTGAATCCACGCGAGTACGACCCGGAGGAGTTGCGTAGCGCCGCCCGCGCGGGCGGAGACGAGAACATCAGGGAGCTCAAGGAGCGGCTCAAAGAACACGAGCAGACCAGCGAGGAGTCGGTGCGCTCGGACCAGCTCAAGCAGCTGTTGTTCATGCACTCGAGCGCGTCCGCGGAGGGGCTCGAACGACCCTACCTGGAATCGATGCCGGGGAAGTACGCCGCGGAGATTACGCTGTTCGAGTGGCTGGACTTCCTCCTGGAGCGCGGCGGCGTGAAGCGCGCGCTGAAGGCCATCGAGTACTACGAGACCGTCGGCTGGGTGAGCGAAGACGCCGCCGAGCGCCTCCAGAGTCACGTTCGGGGATTCTCGGGGCCGGCCGACGAGGAGTCACACACCAACCTGGAGATGGCCGACCACGTGCTGAGCCTGGTGTACATCGCTCGACTGTCGTCGATGGAGTGAGCGTAGGCCCGTCCTACCAATTGGTTAATAGACTGCTATCCGATTCATTTGTTTGAGAACTGGGGGAGAACATTAATTACGTGGGCCTCTCGTTATCTATCCCGATGACGATTATCGACCTCACCCCGGCTGTGGCCGTCTTCCTGCAGTTCGGGGCACTGGCCGTCGGAATGGCCAGTTGGCTCGACGACGAGGGGTCAGGGGACTCCGGTGGTGATGGCGGCGACGATTTCGACGTTGACGACGACTTCGACGACGACTTCGACGACGACTTCGGGTCCTTCGACGACATGGACGGGGACGGCGGTGCGGGGGGTGCGGACTCATCCGTCAACGAGCTCGAGAACCGCATCGAGGAGCTCGAGACCGAAGTGTCGAACGTCGCGTCGAAAGCCAACACCGTCCGGAGCGAGAACGAACAGATAAGCGAGAGCGTCGAGGACGTCGAGGAGAACGTCCGGAAGCTCCTGGAGATCTACGAGATGGTCACGCGCGGCGTGAACCCGTTCGTGGACGACGTCGACCCGAACGCGGCGGGCGGTCCGGGTGCGGGCGACCAGAGCTTCGGGCTGTTCGACGAGGACGAAGAAGACGACAGCAGCGGTGACGACCTCGACGCTGACGTCGCGGACGCCGAGGCCGATGAGTTCTTCGAGGACGACGCCTTCGACGACGACTTCGAGGAGGGCGAGGACGACATGGAGGGCTTCGACGACTTCGACGACGAGTCGGAGTTCGAGGACGACGAAGCGATGGACGACGGCTTCGACGAATTCGGCGACGACGATGAGATGATGGACGATGAACTCGGTGACGACGACGACGAGGAGGCCGCCGGAGACAGCGGCGGCACGTCCTTCGACGAACTCAAGGAAGAGTACGAGTCGGGTGACGCCGACTGGGCGGAGGGGGAGGCCCCCGAGGACGAAGGCATCGAGGCCGAAGACAAGCCCGACATCGGATTCGACGACTCCGACCTCGAACCAGCCGACGAACAGGACGACGCTGGCGTCGAGGAGGAGACCACCGAGGTCGAACCCGAGCCGTCCATCGACGAGGCGTCGGGTGCAGCGCCCGGTCCGGGGCTGGCTATCGGCGGCGAGAACGGTCCGCACCTGGCGGAACCCCCGAAGGGGTACCTCGCCGACGTGGTCTGCCTCGAGTGGCTCGACCACCTGCTGACGGAGTTCGGGCCGAAGAACACCGTTCGGACCATCAACTACTACGAGCGCATCGGCTGGATAGGGGAGCCGGTACGGGACCAGCTCTTCGACTTCCTGGAGGGGCTCACGGACTCGGACTACCTCTACCGCGAGGAGTTCGGGAGTACCGAGCTGTCGATGGACGACCACCTGAAGAGCCTCGACTACATCGAGGAGTTGGCCAGCGAAGACATCGAGCGGGTCATCGTCGACCGCTGCGAGGACCTCCACAGGAATGGGATTCAGCGTTAGTGGCTCCGCGGCGATCCTCTTCATCGCCGCGTTCGTCAGTGTGGGAATCCTCTACTCGGCCGCGTTCAACGGCTTCGAGCAAGTTCAGGACGCGAACGACGCCCGCAACGAGCGGGTACTGGAGGCGAAGAACACTGCCATTGAGGTCGCGAACGTCACGTACAACGAGACCGATGAAACGATGACTGTGAACGTGACGAACAACGGGTCGACGACCCTGTCGGTTTCAGGCACGGACTTGGTGTCGAACGGCTCGTACGTCACTCAGTCGGCGTATCTGAACACGTCCGTTGACGGGAACGAGGAGACCGACCTCTGGCAGCCAGGGGAGACGTACTCGATGCGGGTGACGCAAGCACCGAAGCCGGACCAGATCAAAGTCGTCACGTCGAACGGCGTGGCGGCGACGGAGGTGGTGTGAGTGGCGAGTGTGTCGTCGTCGACGCTGATCATCTTCATCGCGTCTATTCTGGTGGCGGCGTCCGTCGCCGGGACGATGACCAGCGGCGTGCAGCAGTTGAGTTCCGCGTTGGGCGACCGGAGCGTCGACGTCAGCCAGGAGATCGAGACTGACGTCGAGATCATCAGTGACGCGGGGACCCCGGAGTCGGTTTACACGAACGCGAGCGGCCTGACGCTGCTGGTGAAGAACACGGGCTCGGAGTCCCTGCCGGCCGCGCCGGGGACGTTCGACGTCATCGTCGACGGTGAGTACGCGACGAACAAGGACGTGGAAGTCGTCGACGGGTCGAGCTGGGACCCGGGGAACGTCGTGCGGGTGAACGCGACGGACGTGAGCCTGAACCCGGGCGACCACCGCGTGGTGGTCATCGTGAACGGCGACCGCGAAGTGTTGGAGCTGAGAACTTCATGAGCACTCGGACACTCTACTCGCTCGGACTAGACGAGCACGACAGGCTGAACAACGAGCTAGGTGGCGGCATCCCGGGGGGCAGTATCGTCCTCCTCGAGGGCGACTACGGCGCGGGGAAGTCGGCGATGAGCCAGCGGTTCTCCTACGGGCTCTGCGAGGAGGACCACTCGGCGACGCTGGTGTCGACAGAGCTGACGGTCAGGGGGTTCATCGACCAGATGCACTCGCTGAGCTACGACGTCGAGGAGCACCTCCTGAACGAGGACCTGCTGTTCCTGGAGGCCGACGTGGACACGGGAAGTAGCGCGCTCCGCGGCGGTGGCGGCGGCACCGACGACGACGGGAGCCGCCGGAAGCTGCTGAAGCGGCTGATGGAGGCGGACAAGATGTGGGACGCCGACGTTGTCGTCGTTGACACGTTCGACGCCATCCTCCGTAACGACCCGAACTTCGAGGCGCTGGTCCGACAGAACGAGGAGCGCCAGGCGGCCCTGGAGATCATCTCGTTCTTCCGGGACCTGGTTTCGCAGGGAAAGGTCATCGTTTTGACCGTGGACCCAAGTACGGTCGATGAGGAAGCGATCGGTCCGTTCCGGTCTATCGCCGACGTCTACCTGGAGCTCCAGATGGTGGAGGTCGGGAACGACGTGCGCCGGTCCATCGCCGTGCGGCGGTTCGCGGGGATGGGCGAGCAGGTCGGTGACACGATCGGGTACTCGGTCCGGTCGGGGACAGGCATCGTAATCGAGAGCCGCAGTGTGGCGTAAGGAGAATCTACCATGGCAGACCACGGGAGTCGACAGATCGGCCACGAACTCCGGGAGACGGCGACCCGCCAGACGCACCTCCGGGAGTACCTCCAGCGGTTCAAGCAGTTCACGGGAGAGTTCCCGGAGCTGATCGACGAGCCGACCGACGACTGGGAGGCCGCCAAGCCGAACGTCCTCTACCCCGTGGGCGGCCCCATCTACTGCCACGTGTACGGCGACCTGGGTAAGGACACGAAGTACTACACCATCGAGCCGGAGCTCTCCGGCCCGGAGGCGACGGTGTTCAAGAACGTCCAGGAGCGCATCCTGGAGAAGTCCGTGAACAAGCCCGCGCCGGAGGCGGAGGCTGAGTACGACGACCGCATCGAGGAGCTCCTGGAGGAGACGGTGCGTGTCTCGGACGACGAGTCCGAGGACGTCTTCCACCGGGTGCGCCAGCTCCCGAACAACCTCAGCTCGCTGGTGAAGAACTTCGACGCGTCGACGGTCGCGGACCGGATGGTCGGCACAGAGGACGACCGGGGCCAGATGTCCCTCGATTCGGGTGACCTCTCCACCCAGCAGGTGGCTGCGGGCGCCCGGAAAGTCGCGTCGACGCCGCGGAACTTCGCGAACCAGTTCCAGGCGGCGGTGCCGATGATGCGGGAGGCCCTGGAGGAGGCGTTCGGGTTCGGCCGCATCCCGGTCTCGGAGTCGACCTACGAGAACATCCGCTACCAGCTGAACCGGGACATCGTCGGGTTCGGGCCGCTGGAGCCGGTGATGCGTGACCCGTACAACGAGGACATTCACGTCATCGGTCCGAGCGGCTGTTACGTCGACCACGGGACGTTCGGGATGCTGGAGACGACCGTGGACTTCGGGACCCCCCAGGAGTTCGACGGCTGGCTGCGGAACATGGGCGAACGGATGGGTGACCCGGTGTCGGACTCCGACCCCATCGTGGACTCGACGCTGCCGGACGGCTCCCGTATCAACATCATCTACAGCGACGACGTCTCCCTGAAGGGGCCCTCGCTCACCATCCGTCAGGGCGACGACGTGCCGCTGTCGGTCGGTCAGATTACGAAGTGGGGGACGCTGTCGCCCGAACTGGCGGCGTACCTCTGGCTCTGCCTGGAGAACGAGCAGACGGTGTTCGTCGTCGGGGAGACGGCGTCGGGGAAGACGACGACTCTGAACTCCATCATGTCGTTCATCCCGCGGGACTCGAAGATATACACCGCGGAGGACACCGCGGAGGTCATCCCGCCCCACGACACCTGGCAGCAGCTACTCACTCGCGAGGGCCAGGGCGAGAACTCCGCGGACGTCGACATGTTCGACCTGGTCGCGGCCGCGCTGCGTTCGCGCCCCGACTACATCATCGTCGGTGAGGTGCGTGGCGAGGAGGGCCGGATGGCGTTCCAGGCGGCCCAGACCGGCCACCCCGTGATGCTGACGTTCCACGCGAGCGACATCGTCTCGATGATTCAGCGGTTCACCGGGGAGCCGATTAACGTCCCGGAGACGTTCATGGACAACGCCGACGTGGCGCTGTTCCAGAACCGCGTGAAGCAGGGCGACGACGTCCTGCGCCGGGTCACCTCCGTCCAGGAGATCGAGGGCTACTCGAAGGAGATGGGCGGGGTCGTCACCCGGCAGGCGTTCTACTGGGACCCCGTGGAAGACCAGATCGTCTTCCAGGGTCGGAACAACTCCTACGTCCTCGAGGAACAGATCGCGACCCTGCTCGGGTACGCGGACACGCGGGAGATCTACGAAGAGATGGACTTCCGCGCGGAGATTATCGAGCGCATCATCCAGGAGGACCTGATCGGGTACCACGACTTCAACGACACCATCGCGGCGTTCCAGCGGGACGGCGTCGAGGGCCTCCCGTTCACCATCTCCCGCGGGTTCTGACCATGGCGGCCGAAGCCGAGACGGAGGGTGTCGAGGCCGAGGGGTCGTTAAGCGACATCGACTGGGGGGAGTTCATCGACTCCGTCGTGGACTCCTACCGGGCGATGCCGATGCCGACGTTCAAGTACGTCGTGTTCGCCGTCGTGCCGTCGGTGCTGTTCTTCCTGGGGACCATCGTCACCGTCGTCGTCTTCGACCTGCCGGTGTTCCTCCTGGTGCCGATTCCGATGCTCGGGCTACTGGCGCTGCTGGCGGCGGTGCTGTACCCGAAGATACGCCAGGACCAGCGCCGGAGCCGGATGGAGAACCGCTTCCACCTGTTCATCACGCACATGACGGTGCTGTCGACGACGAACATCGACCGCGTGGAGGTGTTCAGGCGCATCGGTGCGGAGGAGGAGTACGGGCCGCTGGCGGAGGAAGCCCGCCGCATCGTCCAGTTGATCGACGCGTGGAACCAGAGTCTCGACGACGCCTGCCGGATGCGCGCGAACAAGGTGCCGAGCGACCTGGTGGCGGACTTCCTCGACCGGCTGGCGTACACCATCAACTCCGGGGAGAGCCTGGAGTCCTACCTGGTGAGCGAGCAGGAGGCGATCATTCGGAACTACGCGACGACCTACGAGGGGCAACTGGAGAACATCGAGGTCATGAAGGACCTCTACCTGTCGATGGTGCTGTCCGTGACGTTCGCGCTCGTGTTCGCCACCGTCCTCCCCATCCTCTCTGGGACGGACCCGACGTTGACCGTCTCCGCGGTCGTGGTGCTGTACACGTTCATCCAGGTGGGGTTCCTGTACACGATGTACACGCTCGCGCCGAGCGACCCGCTGTGGTACTTCCCGGAGGACAAGACGACGATGGCGGAGTGGCGGTTGCGCATCGCGACGGGCGTCGGCGGGACGCTCGCGGTGCTGCTGGCGTTCGTCGTGGTCGCCGTCCAGATGGGCTGGACGCCGCTCGCCGAGGACGTGTTGCCGCTGCCGATCTACGCCGCCGTGCCGACGACGCCACTGCTCCTGCCGGGGCTGGTCGCGCACGCCGAGGAGCAGCGCGTGAAGGACCGCGACGACGCGTTCACGAGCTTCATCCGGGCGCTGGGGTCCAGCGAGACGGCCCGTCAGACGACGACCACGCGCGTGCTGGAGTCGCTGCGCGACAAGAACTTCGGGCCGCTGACGAGGCTCGTCGACGACCTCTACAAGCGCCTGAACCTCCGACTGGACGCCGCGAGGGCGTGGCGGCACTTCACGGCGGACGCTCACTCCTACCTCATCCAGAAGTTCTCGGAGATGTACCTCATCGGCCGCCAGATGGGTGGGGCGCCGAAACACCTCGGTGAGCTCATCTCGGAGAACATGAGCGAGGTGCTGCAGCTCCGTCAGCAGCGCAGCCAGTCAGCGTCGACGCTGGTCGGCGTTCTCTACGGCATCACGGCGGCGGCGACGTTCGCGTTCTTCATCGGACTGGGTATCGTCGACGTCATCTCGGGGCTGGGGCTGGACTTCTCGAATCCGGCGTTCGACGTCGGCACCATCATCAACACAGAGGTGTACGACATCGAACTCATCGAGTACCTGCTGGTGTTGACGCTGCTCGTCAACGGCGTGCTCTCCTCGCTGATGATCCGGGTCGTTGACGGCGGGCACAAGGTCAACGCCTACATCCACTTCGTCGTGCTGACGTGGGTGTCGTGTATCATCGGCTCACTGACACTGAGTCTGGTGGAGTCCCTGCTGGCGGTGTGACCCGGGAGCCACACTTATGTGCCGGTGCCCGCAAGGTGGTTTACGATGAGTGAGGTCGGAGGTGAGGGGTTCGTGTTCGCCGTCGCCAGCGGGAAGGGCGGCGTGGGGAAGTCCACGACGACGGCGAACCTCGGTGTCGCGCTCGCCGACGACGGCTTCGACGTGGCCATCGTCGACGTCGACCTGGGGATGGCGAACCTCGCCGGCCTGTTCGGCGTCGACGAGGACGTCACCCTCCACGACGTGCTCGCGGGCGACGTGTCGCCGAGCGAGGCGACGTACGACGCCCACGGCGTCACCCTCGTTCCCGGTTCTACCGACCTCGAACAGTTCGCGGAGGCCGACGCGAAGTCCCTCCACCGGATGGTCACGCACCTCCGGGCCGACCACGACGTCGTCCTGCTGGACGCGGGCGCGGGCCTGAGCTACGACATCGCGATGGCGATGAGCGTGGCGGACGGCGTCCTCCTGGTGACCACGGCGGAGTTGAACTCGCTGACGGACGCGACGAAGACCGGCCAACTGGTGTCGAAACTGGAGAAGCCCGTCGTGGGTGCGGTGTTCACGCGAACGGGCGACGGCGGCTTCGACGACGTGGAGGGCATCGCGGCGGCGCTCGGGACGACCGACGCCGTGACGGTGAGCGTCCCCCACGACGACGCCGTGAAACTCGCCGTCCGGAAGAGCCACCCCGTCGTGGACCTCGAGCCGGAGAGCTCGGCGGCGAGGGCGTACGCCCGGCTGGCGGCGAGTCTGGCTGACAGCGTCGGCCTCGAGGCGCCAGATGACGACGAGGACGCCTTCGAGTGGGTGGACCCGGACACCGGCGAGAGCGAGGACGACCCGGAGTCAGTGGCCGACGACGACTCGCCGGACGAGGCCGACGGTCCGGTCTACGAGATATCCATCGAGGAGCTGATGGCGGAGGCGGGCGTCAACGACGACGACGAGGCGGCCGAACGCCGCGTCAAGCTCTTCGACCGCGTGAAGTCCCGCTTCTCCTGACGACGGGTCGTCCTAGCTGGACTCGAAGATGCTGTACATCACGAACAGGTAGCCCGCCGTGGTGAGAAAGTAGTTGACCGTGAGCAGCGACCTGGTCTGACCGAATCCCGTGAGGAAGGCCACGACGGTCGTGCCGACGGCGGCGGCGACCACCAGCCCGAAGCCCGCAGAGAGGTGCATCATGGACGGGCGGCCGGTGTTCTGGTACGCGCGCACCGCGAACCAGACCATGCTGAGGCCCGCGACGGCGAGAGTACCGCTGAACAACAGGTAGAGTGCTTCGATGAGACGCATACCGGGAGTACCTAGAACCACCCCGAGGCTCCCTAAAAGTGTACGGGCGTGATTACCAGTCCCGAGAATTACTTGCGGTCGTCGGCGCCTGACCCCGCACCGAGGTCGCTCCAGACGTCGACGAGCGCGTTCTTCGCCTCGGTGCGTTCCTTGGTGTCGATGGTGGTCTCGTCGACGCCGAACGCGACGCTGATCTCGTCGACCTGCCGACGGTAGACTTTCGTGCGGCGGCCCTCGTCGGAGAGCTCCTTGCCCTCGAGTTTGAGGAGGTCGTGTTCGCTGAGCTCCTCGATACGCCGGTAGCTGGTCGCGATGGGGATGTCCAGCTCGTCGCTGAGGTCCTGCGCCGACTTCGGCGCGTGTGTCGCTTCGAGGATCTCGGCGTTGTACTTGTTGCCGAGTACCCGCAACACGTCCACCGGGTCCATCGAGATGGAAATGGAACCCACCCGAAAAAAGAGTGTCGGGGTCGGCGTCAACCAAACGCTTAATTCGGCAGCCCGACGAGTCGGCCGTATGGCCGACGACGAGACCGACGTGCTGGAGTTCTCCCTGGACGACGGCCGGTACTGCATCGACATCGCGCACGTGGACGAGATCGTCGACGCGAACGAGGACGTGACGCCGATTCCGAACTCCGAGTCCCACGTCGTCGGTGTGGTCGACCTCCGGGGAGTGACGACGACGGTCGTCGACCCACGCGTGAAACTCGGCGAGGCCGGTGAGACCGACGGGAGCCGCATCGTGGTGCTGTCGGACCACGACGCGACGGGTCTGCTGGTCGACGACGTGCACGAGGTCGAAGCCGTCACCGAGGAGAATCTCGACGACTCGGCGGCGTCGGAGACGACACGGGGCGTCGTCCGGCGCGACGATCGCTTCGTCGTCTGGGTCGCTCCGGACGCCCTCGTGTAAGCAGGCGAGCGCTCTTCTAGCCGAGTAGTCCGTCGACGTCCGCGTGGTCGTGGAGCAGTCGCTGCATCACGTCGACGGTGTGTTCGTCGCGCACGCGGCCGCCCCGGACGAGCTCTTCGCCGCGTTCGAGCGTGGTGAGCGTGTCCGACTGCACCGAGAGCACGGGCACGCCCTCCTCGGTGGCTTTCCCGAGTACGGCGCCCGGCGGCCGGTGGCCGCCCGTGAGCACGAGACACCGGACGCCCGGCGCGTCGAGCGCGGCGGTCTGGACGTCGGCGCGGTCGCCGCCCGTGATGACGGCGGCGTCCTTGGTGCGCCGGAAGTGGCTGAGCGCGCTCTCGGCGCTCATCGCGCCGACGAGGAAGCGCTCGACGACGTCGTCCTCGCCGGTGTCGTCGGTGAGCACGTCGGCACCGAGCTCGGACGCGAGGTCAGCGACCGAGACGCCCGAGAGCTCGCGCTCGGCCGGGAGCACGCCGATGACGGGAATGCCTCGACCCTCGAGGAAGGGCGCGACCTCGGTCTCGACGTCGTCGTAGGCGGCGTCCTCGACGGCGTTGAACACGACGCCGGCACACCGGTCGCCGAGAGACTCGGCCGCGGCGAGCACGTCGTCGACGTCACCGGGCTCCGCGTAGCGGGCGACGACGATGGCTCGCGCGTCGAGGAGCTCGGCGACGTCGGCGTCGGTGAGGTCGACGATGCTGCCGGTCGCGGGGTTGTCGGCGCCCTCCACGACCATGAAGTCCCGGTCCTCGGCGAGCGAGTCGAAGGCCTCGCGGACGCGACCCCTGAGGTCGTCGGTGTCCTCCCGGCCGCGGATGGCGCCCTGGATGAACGTCGGCGAGTAGACGACCGGTTCGAGGTCGTGCATCTCGGCGTCGATGCCGAGGAGTTCGCGTGCGAGCATCGGGTCCGCGTCGAGGGTCTTCCCGACGTTGCTCTGGAGCCGGGTGCCCTTCGGTTTCATGTAGCCGACCGTCTGGTCGCGTTCCTTCGCGAGTCGCGCGAGCGCGAGCGAGACGGCGGTCTTGCCGGTGCCTGCTTCGGTCGAGGTGACGAGTAGTGTGTCGGTCATAGTTCCTCCGGGTCGATGGTGAGTCGCACGTCGAGTGCCTGTGCGCCGTCGCTCGTGGCGAGCAGGGGGTTGACGTCGAGTTCGAGGATGGCCGGGAAGTCGGTGACGAGCTGGCTGAGCCGCTGGACGCTCTCCGTGATGGCGTCCTCGTCGGCGGGGTCGCGGCCGCGGGCGCCCCGCAGCAGGGGCGCAGAGTCGAGTTCGTCGATCATCTCGCCGGCCTCGCGGTCCGAGACGGGCGCGACGCGGACGCTGGTGTCCTCCAGTATCTCGACGAAGATGCCGCCCAGGCCGAACAGCAGCAGCGGGCCGAACTGGGGGTCGCGGTTCATGCCGAGGATGGTCTCCGTACCCGCGTCGACGTCGACCATCTCCTGGACCTGGACGCCGAGGATAGTGGCGTCGGGCTGGTAGTTCTTCGCTCGCGTGACGAGGTCCTCGTAGGCGTCGGCGACCTCCTCGTCGGGGACGCCGACTTTGACGCCGCCGATGTCGGACTTGTGGAGGATGTCCGGGCTGACGATCTTCATGACGACGTCGCCCTCGATGTCGTTGGCGACCCAGCGGGCGTCAGCGGGGTCGTCGACGACTTCGCCCTCGGGCGTCGAGATGCCGTAGGCGTCCAGCAGGTCCATCGCCTCGACGCCGAGTCGGGTGGCGCCACGGTCGGCGGCATCTTCGAGGATGTCGCGGGCGGCCTCCCGGTCGACGTCGAACGCTGTGGGCTCCTGGTACTCGCGTGCCTGGACCTCGCGCTGGACGGCGAGCGCGTCGAGGCTGCCGATTGCTCGCGCGGGGTCGAAGTAGTTCGGGATGCCGGCCTCGCGGAGCACGTCGGCGGCGCGTTCGGTGCGTTCGCCGCCCATCATGCAGGTCACGACCGGTTTGTCGTGTTTCGCCTGCAGGTCGACGACGGCCTCGCCGAGTTCGGCGTAGTCGATGACCGCCGTCGGCGCCGAGAGCACGAGCGCACAGCCGACGTTGTCGTCGGCGAGCACGGTGTCGATGGCCGACCGGAAGCGGTCCAGGTCGGCGTCACCGATGACGTCCACGGGGTTGTAGACGTTCGCCTCGTCGGGCATCGACTCGCCGAGCGCGCCGAGCGTCTCGTCCTGGAACGAGGCCATCGAGAGCCGGGAGTCGCCGACGGCGTCAGTCGCCATCACGCCGGGGCCGCCGGCGTTCGTGATGACGGCGACGTTCTCTGAGTCCGGCATCGGGAGGCCGTCGAGGGCGCGCGCGAAGTCGAACAGTTCCTGGACGTTCTCGGCGCGCACAACGCCGGCCTGCTGGAAGCCGGCCTCGTAGGCGGCCTCGCTGCCGGCGATGGTGCCGGTGTGGGAGGACGCGGCCTGTGCGCCGGCCTCCGTGCGGCCGGACTTCACGACGACTGCCGGTGTCTCGTCCGTGACCTCCCGGGCGGCGTCGATGAACTCGCGGCCGTCGTCGATGCCCTCCAGGTAGCCGAGGATGACGTTGGTCTCGGGGTCGTCGCCCCACGCTCGCATGAAGTCCGTCTCGCCGAGGACGGCCTTGTTGCCGAGGCTGGCGACGTCCTTGAAGCCGATACCCTGGTCGTTCGCCCAGTCGAGGACGGCGGTGATGAACGCCCCGGACTGACTCATGAAGGAGAGGTGACCGGGCAGTGCGTTCGACGGTCCGAAGGTGGCGTTCAACCCAGTGGGGGTCGAGAGCACGCCGAGGCTGTTGGGGCCGACGAGGTTGAGGTCGTACTCCTCGGCCACCTCGACGAGGTCGCGCTCGCGGTCGGCGCCCTCGCTGCCGGTCTCGCTGAAACCGGCGGTGATGACGACGACGTTGCGGACGCCCGCTTCGCCGGCGTCGCGGACGGCGTCCACGACGATGCTCGGCGGGACGACCACCACCGCGAGGTCGACGTCGGGCGCCTCGCCGAGGTCCGGGTAGCAGTCGTACCCGAGGACCTCGTCGCGGCCGGGGTTGACCGCGACGACGTCGCCGTCGAAGTCCGCGAGGTTCTCGACGATGGCGCGACCGATCGACCCCTCGCGGTCGGTGGCTCCCACCACCGCGACCCGCTCCGGGGCGAACAGTCCACCTGCGTCTTCTTGTGTCTTCACACGTGGACCGAGGGCGGGCGCGGGCTTAAAGCTGGGCGCCGTTCCCGCGGCGGGAGAACGGCTCTCCCACGAAGATTCGTGATATTCGGGCCGTCTACCGGCAGTCGGCGGTGGCGGTCCGCGGGCCGCGAGCGGTCAGTCGCCGGACCCGGCAGTCCCCGACTCGTCGAGGCGGGTCTCGTACTTCGCGAGGGCCTCGTCGAGAGCGTCGCCGGCGTCGTAGCCGAGTTCGTCGGCGAGCGCGAGCAGGCAGAAGAGCGCGTCCCCGAGTTCGTCGCGGTCGACGTCGGCGCCGCCGGTGGCGCCGTAGTCCGTGGTCTCGTTGACGTTCTTCGCCAGTTCGCCGACCCTGCTGGCGAGGTCGAGGACGCGGTTCTCGGGCGGCGCGTGGAGGTCGTGGTCGTCGAGGAAGGCGGAGACGCGTGCCTGCTCGTCCATGGTGGGCAGGTCGCTCGTGCGCGACTTCAACCACGTGGTTTAGGCTTCCCAAACTTCAGTTTCCGATTCGGAAACTATTTTGTTCGCAGCCGTCAACCCTCTCGCATGGTACTGACTGGGGAGCTCGCCTTCGTGTTCGTCGCCGGACTGCTGACCGACCTGGCGACGGGACTCGGGGCGCTCCCGTTCTTCTTCGTCGACGAGGTGGACGACCGGTGGCGCGTCACGCTCTGGGGACTCGCGTCCGGTATCATGCTCTCCGCGTCCGGGTTCGGGCTGTTCCGCGAAGCGTTCAACTACGGCGGCCCGGTCGAAATCGGCCTCGGCGTGCTCGTCGGCGTCGCGCTGGTCGTCGTCGCGGGCCGCATCATCGACGACTACGAGTTCGCGCCCCGGGAGATCGCCGCCGCGGACTTCAAGAAGCTCGTGCTCATCGCTGGCGTGCTCACCGTCCACTCGTTCCCCGAGGGCGTCGCCGTCGGCGTCTCGTTCGCCGACATGGGCCTCGACGGCGGCATCCCCATCCTGGGGTTCACCGTCCCCGTCCTCGCCGTCTTCATGACCATCGCCATCTCCATCCACAACATCCCCGAGGGGCTGGCGGTCTCCATCCCGCTGCACCAGCACGGCGCCCGCCGCTGGACGCTCGTCGGGGTCGCCGTCTTCACGAGCGTCCCGCAGCCAATCGGCGCCGCCATCTCCTACGTCTTCGTCCAGTACGCCCGGGTGGCACTCCCGTTCGGCTACGGATTCGCGGGCGGCGCGATGGTGTTCCTCGTGGCCAGCGAGTTCCTCCCCGAGGCCCGCGAGGTCGGCCGCCGACTCCCGAACGGCGGCACGCGCGAACTCGCGGTCGGCCTCGCGGTCGGCGTGCTCGGGATGGTTCCGATGCTGCTGTTCGCGTAGCGACCAGAACGACGACGACCGAGTCCGCCGCCGTCAGAGAACGATGGACTTCTCGCGGACGAACTCGTGGATGGTCGAGTCGATGCCCTCGCGACCGATGCCGGAGGCGTCGTTGCCGCCGAACGGCACGTCGCCGAGACCGTGGCTCGGGGCGCCGTTGATGCGGACGGCGCCCGCGTTGACCTTCTGGGCGACGCGCATCGCGCGGTCGTGGTCGGTGGTGAAGACGGCGGCGTCCAGAGCCAGGTCCGAGCGGTTCGCCAGGGCGACGGCGTCGTCCTCGCCGTCGACGGTTGTGACGGCGCAGACCGGCCCGAACTGCTCCTCGTCGACGATGCGGGCGTCGCGGGGGACGTCGGCCAGCAGCGTCGGCTCGTAGAAGTGAATCCCGTTCTCCGCGTAGCGCTCGCCGCCGCGGACGACGGTGGCGCCGCGGCCGACGGCGTCGTCGACGAGTTCGGCGACCCAGTCGGCCTGCGCCTCGCTGACGAGCGGGCCGAGGTCGGTGTCCGCCTCGAAGAGGTCGCCGACCGTCCAGTCGTCCATCGCGTCGTCGATGCGCGCGACCAGGTCGTCGTGGACGGACTCGTGGGCGAGCACGCGCGAGACGGCCGAGCAGCGCTGGCCGGCGTACTTCAGCGCGCCCTTCGCTGCGGCGTCGGCGGCCTCGTCGGGGTCGGCGTCCTCAAAGACGATGGCGGGCGCGTTCCCGCCGAGTTCCATGTGGAGCCGCGTGATGCCGGACTGCCGGGCGACGTGCTCGCCGGCACCCGAGGAGCCGGTCATGGCGATGGCGTCGACGCGGCTGTCCGAGGCGAGCGGGTCGCCGACGACGCCTGACTCGCCGGGAACGAAGTTGAACGCGCCCTCGGGGAGACCGACGTCGGCGACGATCTCGGCGAAGATGGCGCCGCTGATCGGGGTCTTGCTCGCGGGCTTCACGACGACGGCGTTGCCGGCGGCGAGCGCGGGCGCGGCCTGGAGCGCGGTGGTCGCGAGGGGGTAGTTGTACGGCGCGATGCAGAGCACTGTCCCGATGGGCTCGGGTTCGACGATGGCCCGCCAGTCCGCGTGGCCGGCAGTGGTCCCGCGCCGGAACTCGCCCTTGAGGTGACGGATCTCGCCGACTGCGCGCTCGAAGCGCTCGGCCGCGCTCTCGACCTCGCCGCGGGCGCTCGAGATGGGTTTGCCGGCTTCCCGGACGATGACCTCGGCGAGTTCGTCCTCGCGGGCGCGGAGCCCCTCGGCGATGGCCTCCAGCCACTCGACGCGCTCGGGGACGGTGGTCTCCCGGAGCGCCGCCTGGGCGCCCTCGGCGGCGGCGAGCGCGCGCTTCGCGTCGCCCGCGCTGGCGGCTTCGACGGACGCGAACGTGCCGCCGTCGGCGAGGTCCGAGACCGACAGGGGGTCCCCGCCGGAGACCCACTCGCCGGCCACGAACGGCCGCTCGCGGCGGTGGATTGCGTTGTGTTCCATGCTCGGCCCTTGGATTGCGGCCGGTAAAGTGTTTACTCAAGAACGAAGAAAGATTGGACAGTAGGTCGTCGGCGACGCGTCGCTCGCTGCAGGAGACTGTGGTGTCGTCCGCCCCACCCCGGAAGTCTTCTCCGTGGCCCACGTACAGAGAGACGATGCCAGACACGTACGTCGACGCGGAGGTCGAGGTAGAGGTCGACTCGTCCGAACTCGAAGTCGAGGCCGGCGGTGCCGAGACGTTCGAGGCGGAACTGGAGGCCCCGGGCGTCGAAATCGAACTCGAGGCCGAGGTACACGTCGCGTCTGCCGAGCACGCGGACAGCGACCACGACGAGGGAGAGCACGGCGACAGTGAGGGCCACGGAGGCGACGGCGAGGACGAGGAACAGACGGAGTACGAGCTGTCGGACGAGACGGCCGACGAGGACGAGTAGGCGCCACCTCGTTCTCGCGGGTCCTGCTTCGAGGAATTGATGGAGCAGCGCGGCGACCCTCCGGGCGTGCCAACGCCGACCGTCGCCGCCTGCCAGATAGCCGTCACGGACCTCGACCCGGCCGCGAACCTCGCCACCGTCGGCGAACGCCTCGCCGCCCTCGGCGACCGCGTCGACGTCGCCATCTTCCCCGAGTACGCGCTGACGGGGTTCGTCGCCGACGACCGCGTCCACGACGCCGCACTCGCCCGCGACGGCCCCGAACTCGACCGACTGTCGACCTACGCCACAGACCACGACCTCGCCGTGCTCGCCGGCTTCGTGGAGGACGGCGGCGACGACTACTACAACACCGCCGCCTACGTCACCCCGGACGGAGACCGCGTCTTCTACCGGAAGCGCCACCTCTGGGCGGGCGAACGGGACGTGCTCGCGGCCGGCGACGAGGCCGTGACCGTCGACACGCCGGTCGGTGAGACTGGGCTCGTCACCTGCTACGACCTGAACTTCGTCGAGGTGAGCGCCGCGTTCGCCCACGAACGCGTCGACGCACTGTTCGTCGTCGGTGCGTGGCCGGGCGCCTACAGCGAGAACTGGCGGCTCCTCCTGCGCGCTCGCGCCCTCGACGGCGTTCGCTGGGTCGTCGGCTGTGGTCGAACGGGCCGCCGCGACCTGCCGGACGCACCGAGCGTCGACTACGCCGGGCAGTCAGCCGTCGTCCGGCCCGACGGCGCCGTCAGCCACGCGCTGAATCGCGACGACCGCACACTCGTCGCCGACCTCGACCCCGCGATTCTCGCCGAGCAGCGCGAGTTCGTCCCCGTGCTGGCCGAGGATTCTTAGGCCGCCGCTTCGAGGCGTCCGCATGGACGCCGCTCGCCGCCCCCGCCTCGCCGTGCAGCGATGCGCCACCCGCCAGGCGCCCGACGACCGGGTCGCGGTCTTCGACCTCGACGTCGCGGACGACCCGCCGAGGCTCTCCGGCACCGTTTCCACGCCCGAACTCCGCGAGCGCGCGCTCCGTGCTGCCCGCGGCGCCGTCGACACCTACGTGGAGTGCGAGGTGACAGTCCTGTCTCGGCTCGCAGAACCGGCGACGTGCTCGGTCGCCGTCGCCGCAGTCCGCCATGCACCGGCCGCCGACGGCGAACGCGTGACGGAACTCCGGTACGGCTGCGAGGTGACGGCCCTCGATGGGGCGGGCGTGTGGCGACGCGTGCGCGCTCCCGACGGCTACGTCGGCTGGGTCCGGGACGAGCACCTCGCCGAACCGGTCGAGATATCGCCTGGCCGGGTGACGGCGACGGAGCTCGAAGTCGACGGCGTGACCGTCCCGCGGGGGACAGCGTGCGAGCGCCTGGACGATGGTAGCGCTCGCTTCCGGACGGGTGCAGAGACCGACGCCCGGTCCGACGCTGTCGAAGCACCGAGGACGCCCGACGGCGAGTCGGTGGTCGCGGCGGCCCGCGAGTACCTCGGAACGCCGTACCGATGGGGCGGCACGACCGCGGAGGGTATCGACTGCTCGGGGCTCGTCTGGCAGACCTACCGCCGGCACGGCGTGACGCTGCCGCGGGACACCGACCAGCAGCGCACGCTCGGTAACTCGGTCGAGCGCGACTCACTGGCACCTGGCGACCTCCTGTTCTTCCCCGGTCACGTCGCAATCGCTACCGGGCGGTCGTCGTTCGTCCACGCCTACGGACCGGCCGACGAGGTGACGGAGAACAGCCTCGACCCGGCCGACGACGGTTACGTCGCCGACCTGGACGAGTCGTTCGCGTGCGCGAGGCGGCTGCTGTGACTCCAGGCCGCGTCAGGTGGCCCGGACCACGTCCAGGAGCTCGTCGTAGTCGGGTTCGTTCGTGGGGTCGTCGGCGACCCACGTGTGCGTGACCTCGCCGTCGTCGTCGAGCACGAAGACGGCGCGGTTGGCGGCGCTGTACAGGCCGAGGTCGGGGATGTCGATCTCGACGTCGTAAGCGCGGATGACGTCGCCGGCGGTGTCGCTGACGAGGTCGAACTCCAGGCCGTGTTCCTCCCGGAACGCGCCCTGGGCGAACGGCGAGTCGGCGCTCACGCCGAAGAGGGTGGCGCCGGCGTCCTCGAACTCGTCGAGGTGGTCCTGGAGCGCGACCATCTCGTTCGTACACGGCGGCGTGAAGGCGCCCGGGAAGAACGCGAGCACGACCGGGCCGTCGCCGAGGTGGTCGTCGAGGGCGAAGTCCTCGTGGTCGCTCGTGCCGAGCGTCGCCGTGAACGTGGGTGCGGAGTCGCCTGTCGAGGGCATACCAGTCAGTACGCAGTCACGACTCATAAAACCGAGCGCGAATCCGTTCTCAGGCGAGCTGGGCGGACTCGGTGAACGCGGGCTGGTCGCCCTCCGTGAACTGCTTGACGACGCGCTCCTCGGCGCGGTGCAGGATCTCGCTACACGTCGACTTCGCCATGTCGAGGTCGGCGGCGAGCGCCTCCTGGGTGGTCCGCCGGGGCGAGTCGTAGTAGCCGGCGTCGATGGCGGACTCCAGGACCTGCTGCTGGCGCTCGGTCAGCACGTCCTCGAAGCTGGTCCCGTCGCGGATGTGCTCGACCATGTAGCCGACCTCCGAGCGGTCGAGTTCCTCGGCGAGGTCCGACAGCCGGTTCCGGGTGGTCGTGACCTCCCAGTCGACCTTGCCGTCCGAGATCTCGAACGGCATCTCGACGGGGACGCCGGTGCGGTCGAGCACCCGGAGGAGGATGGGGGCGTCGGCCTCGATCTGGACGAGTGCTCGTCCGCCGTCGGAGTGGAACACCTCGACCGTGTGGACGTCGTCGTAGCCCGCTATCTCGTCGACGACGGCGTCCGGGTCGTCGGCGAGGAGTTCGACGAAGCCGACGCCGAGGCCGTCGCAGGACTGCGCGGAGCGCACCTGGAAGCGAGCGTCGGGGAACTGCCGGGAGACCGTGCCGATCCACGTGCCTTCGGGGACCGTCAGCGTGAGCGAGGCCTGCACCATTTTAGGTTAACCCAAAACTCCGAGCGGCGAGTAACTGGCCCCGAACTCGTTCGGCTCACCGCACAAAAGTGGCGGGCCGGCTCCCCGGCTCAGCTATCTCCCGGTCGCGTCACGGTGAACGAACGCTCCTCGCTGGGGCGCGCGTCGAGCACCCGCTGCACGCGGCCGTGCCACTGCTCGTGGAACCGCTCGCGGTCCGCCTCCGAGGCCTCGCCCTGGACGATGCTGGCGGCCGCCTGCATCGGGCTCCTGCCGCCCTCGTCGGGGTCGGCGGCAGTCGCCGACGGGTCGAACGACACCCGCACCGCCTCGCCGGTGTCCTCGCGCGTGAACTCGAAAGAGCGCCCCGGGCCCGGCACCTCACCAAACGACATGAGGTCCTGGCGGCCGCCGCAGCCCGCGAGCCCCGCGAACCCCGCCTCGCCGGCGGCGCCGGTGACGTGCCGAACCGCGTTCGCCATCGGCCCGAGCCCGTGGTCGTCGCGCTCGCCGCCCACGACCACCGATATCTCGGAGCGCACCGGCGTCGACTCGGGGTAGAGCTCGTCGAGGGCGAGCTGTGTCGACCGGTAGGCTCCTGCGACCGCCGGACACGCGTGCCCGGCGGCCTTCGCCACGTCCGCGAACGTCACCACCAGCGGCTCGCCCTCGGGCACCATCCCCAGGAGCTCCGCCAGCGGGTCCCGAATCTCGATGGGGTCGGCGTCCGCGAGCCGCTGCCACGGCGTCTCGTCGGTCGCTGTCGTCGTCCTGTGCGTCGCGTCCGTCGTCGGTGCGCTGTCACTCATGGTGTATCCTGAGGTAGGTCGTGTGCTCCTTCCGCACGATGCCGCTGCGCTCGCTCTCGATGCCCAGCAGTTCGTGTGGCGTCTGGGCGGCGAGCTGCGGGTACTCGCGTTTCGCGCGCCGGTCGGTGCTGACGACTTCGAGGACCGCGCCCTCGCCGAGGTCCTCGAGCGCGCGCTGGACGCGCACGATGCCGTTCGCGCAGCCCCGGCCGCGGTTGTCGACGGTCCTGTCCGGCTCGACGTCCGGCAGCGTCTCGGGTATCTCCTGGCTAGTCATCGGTTGGGGCGGTGGAATTTTCGGGGCCGTCGTCCGCATCGGCGAGGTCGCAGACGCCGTCGATGGGCGAGCACGCCCGCCACATCGGGCAGAGCTTGAAGATGACGAACAGCACGCCGATCAGGCCGAGCTTCGAGAGCACGACGAGCCCGAGCAGGGAGTCGAGGTAGACCGCAGAGGAGACGCCGAGGCCGTCGACGGCCTGATAGACGCCCGTGAGCGCGATGGTCGGGATGACGAACCGGACCGCCCACCGAAAGCGTTCGAGCTGCTGGCCGGCCGCGCGAACGACGGGCGGCGTCGGGTGCTCCTGCCCGGTCGGGACGGCGACGAAGATGTTCCAGACGGCGCCGCCCACCCACACCGCGAACGCGAGCAGGTGCAGGGAGCGGACGCCCACCGCCGGGGCGCCGCCCGACCGGAGCGATACCGCTGCCGTCGCAGTCAGCACGACGGCGGTGACGGCGGCGGCGAGCGCGAGCGCGCCGAACGGGTGCCGGAACTGGTCGTCGACGGGCGGCGACCGCAGGACCTGCGCGCCGCCGAACGCGCCGAGCACGAGGACGGACGACCCCAGTCCGCCGACGAGCAGCGGGTCGACGCCGGCGCTCAGGTACCGACCGAGAACGACGCCGCCGGCGAGAACGGTGACGACCAGCGCGGGCGCGGCGATGCGGTCGAAGCGGTCGTACATCCGCGCGCAGTACTCGTCGGCGCCCGCCTCGAGGTCCCGCGGACGGACGAAGCCGTGCTTCCAGAGGAGGCCGCCGGTGAGGACGCCGAGCGCGACGAGGTACGCCCAGGTCGCGGCGACCGCTGCGAGCGACCAGACGCCCGCCAACTGGACCGACACGGCGGTCCCGGCGAGCGACGCGACCAGGATGATGACGAGCGCGGCCTTCGGGAGCGCGTACTTGTCGAAGAGGTCGTCGGCGAGCGCGGTCGACGTCCGCTGCTCGGATTGTGCCATCGGGTCCTCACCTGTGCGAGAGTTGGGCCGACCGAAACAAAGGGGTACTCGCGGACATATTCGTCCGAGACCTCGGCGAGGGGAGTACGGTTTTGTCGCTGGCGCCCGTCCGTCCGTTCGATGGGCGACCGAGCCTGCTACCGCGAGTACTGCCCGGACTGTGGCGCACAGGTGACCGTCGTCACCGAAGAGTGCCCGGACTGCGGCCGGACGCTCGACCTGGAGTGACCTCGGACGGGCGGGACCGCGCGCTCAGAACGGCGCGTCGACGTCCTCGGCGTCGGCCGGCACCTCCGCGGCCTTCCCGACGAGCACCCGGAACTCGCCCGGCTCTTTCGCGCGGTACTTCCACCGGAACTCGGGGCCGGCCTCGGCCTCGAACTGGTGGTACAGCGGCTTCGGGTCGTGGTCGTTCACGAGCACGAACCCCTCGCCCGCGTCGAGTTCCTCGTACGCCTCGAAGATAGCCTCGTGGCGCTGGGCGGGCGGCCGGTCACGGACGTCCAGTTCCTCGACGGCCGTCACCTCGTTCCCGTTCGACGTGCCGTCCCCGTGTGCCTCGTCGGGCTGTTTCGTGATTCGCACGCGCACCTTCCCGGCGTCCCGCTCGCGGACCTCCCAGCCGAAGTCGTCGCCGTACTGCTCGTCGAACTCCCGGCGCAGGGGCTTCGGCTCGTGCGGGGCGACGACATCGAGGGCGTCACCGGCTTTCAGGCCGCCGTAGCGGTGGTGGATGGTCGGGTGGCGGTCGGGCTTCGGAATCTCACGCACGTCGAACGTCGCCTCGGCGGCGGTGTCGTCCCCGGCTGACTCGCCGGTCCGTGCGATCTCGACGCGCCACTCGCCGGGGTCCTCGAGTTCGTACGACCAGCCGACCACGTCGCCGTGGACGGACCGGAGTTCGTGGTACAGCGGCTCGGGGTCGTGGTCGTTCACGAGCACGAATCCCTCGCCGGGGGCGAGCAGGTCGAAGGTCTCCGTGAGGACGGTGTGGCGGCGCCGTGGCGGCATGTTCCGGACGTCGAACTCGGGGGAGTCCTGGTCGCCCTCGTCCGTCTCCACGTTCTCGCGCTTCGTCGCCCGAAGCTTCCACTCGCCGGCCGCCTCCCGCTCGTAGGAGACGTCGACGCTGGCGTCCCGCAGCACCTGGTACTGGCGGAGCGTCGGGTGCGGGTCCTGTTCGGCGACGACGACGACTGTCTCGCCGGCGTCGACGGCGTCGAGAGCCTCGAAGACGCGCTCCCGTCGCTCCGACCGGTCCGTCTCGGTGACGTCGATGGCGGTCTGCATCAGTCGAGGGGAGACGCCCCACGCGAGTAGGGACTCGGCCGAACACGTTCGCTCGACTACGTCGCGGGGTTCGCGACGACCAGCAGTCCCCCATCCGTCTGCCGAATCCGCGGCGGCTCCTCGCGGTGCGGGTCGAAGGCCGCGTACGCGAACGCCTGCCAGAGCGTGCGTTCCGCGAACGGCCGAGAGCCCAAGTCGACGCTCAGAACGTCTGCGAGCGCGCCGTGGTCGAGTTCGCCGTGTGCTGTCGGTACGGCCACCGGGTTCGGCACGCGCGCGAGGTCGAGACCGAACGACGGGAACAGCGCGCGCTCGCCGCCGACCGGCGGGTGGTAGACCACTCGTTCGCCCGGGAACCGAGCCCGTAGCACGGGAGTCACCGACACCCGCCCCGACTCCCCTTCGGGAACGACGGGCTGCTCGGGGAATTCGACGGTCGCCGTGCCGCCCGCCTGCACGGTCACTGTCTCGTCGCACGCCGCGACGACCGCCGAGTCGGCGTCGAGCGACCGCACGGCGATTCGCGGCGGCGAGTACCCCTCGACTCGCGCGGTCGTCGAGTCGCCAGCGACGGTGCCGTCGACGACCACCTCGTGGACGTCACCGTCTGCAGACGAGAGTTCCGGGCCGGCGAGCCCACCGGTGCCAGCACCGAGGGGCCGGAGTTCGTGCGTGGTCGCCCAGAAGCCACCGGGTGCTCCGCCGTCGCGAACGCCGCCCGGCAGCACCGACCGCCAGTAGAACACCCGGCGCTCGCCGTCCAGCCGGTAGGGGACGGCGTCGGGGAAGTACCGGCCGTCGGCGTGGGTGGCGTCCAGGTCCGGGTGTTCGAGCGCGAGTTCGAGGTAGGGCGCTCGCTCCACCAGCGGGTCTGGCCGCTCGCCGTCGGCGCGCACCCACTCGACGTCCACCGCTTCGCCGGCCGTCTCCTGACCCATCGCTGTGGTCGGAGCGAGGGGCTGTGCGGCCTTAGGCTCGGACCCGCAGGTGTTCGCCCGTCGGCGCCGTCACTCGGCGGCCGGCCCGAAGAGACAGGCGCGGTCGCTCGCCGTCTCGTGCTCACAGCAGTCCTCTCGGTCGTCGACCAGGGCGCGGAGTTCCTCGACGCCGCCCGTGGGGAGCACGTAGCCGAACCGGTAGCCGTCTCCGGCGCCGACGTCGACGCCGAGGACTCGCTCCGCGAACGTCCGGACGACGCACTGCCGCCACGCGAGTTCGCGGGCGACGGCGGCGCCGCGGTCCGTCGGGGTGACGCCCGCGCGCTTCTCGTAGTCCACGAGGCCCGCGTCCGCCAGCCGTTCGAACATCTCCGTGACCGTCGCCGGCGTGACGCCGAGGCGGTCGCTGACGGCGCCCGTGCGGACGCGGCCCCGGCCGGCGAGCCAGTGGACGGCGGTGAGGTACCTGCCGACCCGGCGGTCGACGCAGTCCTCGGGGTCCGTGCAGCCACAGCGCGTCGCCGTCGGCGTACTCGCAGCCATGCCGCCACGTACCTCGCGAACCCGCGAAAGGCCACCCCCGAATCGGTTCGTGACCGACTGGCTGCGCGGCGGGGTCCGAGAGGGGTGTCACCCGGGGGCGTCGCGGCCACCCGGAGACGGACAGGATACCCGGTAACGCCTGTGAAACGGACGCACACGCCAATCGGCGGGACTCTCCTCTGGCGTCAGTCGCCTACGTATGGGTTACCTATCGTATTCCGATGTCAGAGACACAGCTGTTGCCGGAGACGGACGCCCTCATCGACGGACTGCGGAGCCGACGCTCGGGGCACAACTTCGACCCCGACGCGGACCTCGACGACGAGACGCTCGAAGAGCTGATCCTGGACGCGACGTTCGCGCCCTCCTCGTACAACCTCCAGCCGTGGGAGTTCGTCGCCGTCCAGGACGACGACCGCCTCGACGAACTCGTCGACATCGCGTTCGGCCAGGAGCACATCGCCGAGGCCGGCACCGCCATCCTCGTCGCGGGCCACACCGACCCGAAGACCGCGGACCGCGTCTTCGCGGAGTGGGTCGAGGCCGGCCGCGTCGACGAGGAGACCGCCGAGGGCATGAAAGAACAGACCGTCGCGGGCTACGAGAGCGAGCGCGCCGGCCGCGACTACGCCATCCGGAACGCCAGTCTCGCCGCCCAGAACCTCATGCTGGCCGCGCACGCCCGCGGCCTCACCGCGACGCCGATGACCGGCTTCGACTTCGAGGCCGCCGCCGAGTTCGTCGACCTCCCCGAGGACACGATTCCGGTCGTGCTGCTGGCGGTCGGACCGAGCGGCGGCGAGGAGCCCGAACGCCTCCCGCGCCGCGACGTCGAGGAAGTCCTCCACCGCGAGTCCTTCTAGAAGTCTCCTCTACCGCGGTTCCGCGTTTCAGGGCCGCTCCAGTTCGAACCACGCCGACGTCAGCGACTCGTCGGGGAGGTGCCAGCGGTGGCGCGCGTCGTCCTCGCCCGCGACCTCGACGACCGCGTCCATCTGCGGCAGCAGCGCCTCGGCGGCTTCGCCGGGCGTCCCCTGCGTGACGTGGACGTGGCCGAGGCCGTCGTGTTCGTCGACGATATCTCGGACGTCTGCGACCAGCCCAGTCGCGTCGGCCGGGTCCGTCGCGGCGACCAGGTCGCCGAGGGCGTCGACGCAGACCCGTAGCTGGCCCGACTCGAAGCCGTCCGCCGGCGCGAGCGCGTCGACCGCCTCGCGGGCGTCGGCAGCGAGCGCGTCGACGTCGGTCGCGACCGTGGTGTCGTTGCCGGGAGTCGTCGGCCTGCCGTCTGCCGTCGCCACGGTGCGGCTGGTGGTCTGCAGGCGCGCGACGCGCTCGGTCGTGCGGTCGTGTCGGCCGGTCGCTGCCAGCCGGGAGGACGTGGCGGCGTCGGTCTGCACGAACAGTCGCCGTCGGTCCTCGAGGTCGTCCGCGCCGAGCAGGCGGTCGCAGCCCTCGTGCGCGGCGGCGCCCTCGTCCTCGACGACCAGCACCATGCAGCCGGTCTCCTTGAGGTCCTCGAGGGTGTCGGCGAAGGTCTCGGGCGACGACGACCACTCGTCACCCGCGGAAGGGTCACTCATCTTACCAGTACAGTCAGCGCCGAGGAAGATAAATATTTGGGGTGGCTCCGGCGAAGGAAACACACAAGAGCCGGCAAGCACCCCGGTGTCCACCATCGCTAAACCCCGGCGGCGGATAGCAGGCTGCAATGCCAGACGCCTTCTCGCCGCTGGAACTGCGGGAGACGACGATACGGAACCGAATCGCGGTGTCGCCGATGTGCCAGTACTCCTGTGAGGACCGCGACGGCCTCGCGACCGACTGGCACCGCGTCCACCTCGGCTCGCGGGCGGTCGGGGGTGCCGGCGTCGTCATCGCCGAGGCGACCGCCGTCGAACCCCGGGGCCGCATCTCGCCCGAGGACCTCGGCATCTGGAGCGACGAGCACCGCGACGCGCTCGCGCCGGTCGCCGAGTTCGTGAAAGAGCAGGGCGCGACGCCCGGCATCCAGCTCGCGCACGCGGGCCGGAAAGCCGGCACGGCCCGGCCCTGGGAGGACGAGCGCGGTCCGCTCGCCGACGACGAGGGCGGCTGGGACCCGGTCGCACCGAGCGCCGACCCCTACCCGTTCGAAGACGACCCCCGAGAGACCCAGGAACTGGACCAGGAGGGCATTCAGGACGTCGTCGACTCGTTCCGCCAGGGCGCCCGCCGCGCCCGCGAGGCCGGTTTCGAGGTGGCGGAGGTCCACGCCGCCCACGGCTACCTCCTCCACGAGTTCCTCTCCCCGGTCGCGAACCACCGCGACGACGAGTACGGCGGCAGCTTCGAGAACCGCACCCGCCTCGTGCGCGAGGTCACCGAGGCCGTCCGCGACGAGTGGCCCGAGGACAAGCCCGTGTTCGTCCGCATCTCCGCGACCGACTGGCTCGACGACCGCGAGTCCTGGGACGTCGAGCAGTCGACCCGTCTGGCCGACGACCTCCACGAGCTGGGCGCCGACCTCATCGACGTCTCCTCGGGCGGCATCCACCCCGAACAGGACATCGACTGGGTCGGGCCGAACTACCAGGTCCGGTTCGCCGACCGAATCAAGGCGGAGACCGAGTCCGACATCGCCGTCGGCGCAGTCGGCGGCATCCAGACTGGCGAACAGGCCGACGCGCTCGTCCGGAACGACCGCGCCGACCTCGCCATCGTCGGCCGGAAGTTCCTGCGCGACCCCTACTTCCCGCTGCACGCCGCCCGGGACCTCGGCCGCGAGGACGCAATCGAGGTCCCCGCTCAGTACCGCCGCGGGTTCCAGTGACGCACTCCCGATAGCTTCAAGCACTACTCCGTCCGCGATTCTTCCATGCCCGAGTTTCGCCACGTCCCCGACGAGGACCGCGACGCCTTCCGGTCGCTCGTCTCCTACGCGTTCAGTCCAGAGGACGGCCCCTTCGACGCGGAGGAGGCCGACGACCCGCCGCCGGGCGCCACGGTCGGCACCCGGTACGGACTGTACGACGGCGACGACCTCCTGACCGCCTGCAAGCACATCGACTTCCGAACGCGCGTCCGCGGGGACTACCACGACCTCCACGGCCTCTCCGCGGTCGCAAGCCCGCCCGAGCGCCGCCGGCAGGGGTTGGTCGGCGAGATGCTCCACGAGAGTCTCGTCACGACCCGTGAGGAGGGCGTCTACCTCTCCGCGCTCTGGCCGTTCAAGCGCTCGTTCTACGCGCAGTACGGCTGGGCGACCGCTACCCGTGCGGTCGAGCACGAACTCGACCCGGGCGCACTCACCTTCGCCCCGAGCCACGACCACGGCGAGTTCGTCGCTCTCGGTGCGGACGACTGGGAGCGCGCCGCTGCCGTCCACGACGCCCACGGCGCTCCCTACGAACTCACGATGGACCGCACCGAGGAGTGGTGGCGCACGCGCGTCTTCGCGGGCTGGCGGGACGACCCGTTCGCGTACGGATTCGAGCGCGACGGCGACCTCGCCGCCTACCTCACGTACACGGTCGAGGACGGCGACGGGAAGACCCTCCAGGTCCGGGATTGGGCGGCCGTCGACCACGACGCCCGCCTCGCCGTCCTCCGGTTCCTCGCCGACCACGACTCCCAGGTCGACGAGGTCAGCATCTGGACCGCCGCGGACGCCGACCTGCTGGACCTCCTCCCGGACACGGACGACGTGGAAGCCACCGTCAAACTCTGCCCGATGGCTCGCCTCGTGGACGTGCCCGATGCCCTCGCCGCGCTCTCGTACCCCGAGAGTGCGGACTGCGACCTCGTCCTCGACGTCGCCGACCCGCTCGCGGACTGGAACGACGACAGCTACCGCCTCCAGGTCGCCGACGGCACCGCAGTGGTCGAACGCACCGACGCCACCCCGGACGTCGAACTCGGCGTCGGCGCGCTCTCCGAGTTGTACGTTGGCTACCGTGACGCCCACGCGCTCGCGGCGGTCGGCGACGTCGAGGCCGCGAGTGAGGCGGTCGACGCGCTCGCCGCGTGCTTCCCCGAGCGTCCGACGTTCCTCCGCGAGGGATTCTGAGCCGAGGGTTCAAGTGCGATAGCGGGGCCACCCGTCACCGTGACCTGAACCCAGCCCGCGGGGGTCGAGGCGCACTCGACGACCGGGAGCACCGCGAGCGCCATCCCGAGCGCGGTCACCCCCGCGGACGGAGCCGACCGCCTGCAAGCCAGAGTCGCTAGCTGCGTTCAGACCGGCTCGAACCGGTAGCCGTCCCAGTCCTGGCTCTCGGGCTCCCGAATGCCCGCGCCGGGCTCCCGTAGCTCCTCCTCGTAGACCGGTTCGACCGCGGTGCCGATGTCGACGCCGTCGGCGGTCGTCAGCTGGCCGAGCGCACGCACGGCCTCACCGTCGACCTCGAACTCCACGATGGCGAGGTGGTTCGGCTGGCGGACGCCCGGTGGCGTCGCCGTCGACGTCGTCCACGTGACGACCTCGCCCGTGCGCTCAGAGAGGTCGACCGTCTCGGTCTGTTCGGCGCCACAGTCCGGACACCGCGTGTGTCCGGGGTAGCTCAGGTGGCCGTTCTCGCAGCGGTGTGCGTTCAGTGTCATGGCTGTTCGAGGATGGTGGTGGTCACGCAGTTGCCGAACCCGCCGACGTTGCACGCCAGACCGACCTCGCAGTCGACCTGTCGGTCGCCCGCCTGCCCGAGCAACTGCTGGTAGAGTTCGTAGGTCTGTGCGACGCCGCTCGCGCCCAGCGGATGGCCCTTCGACTTGAGGCCGCCCGAGGTGTTGATGGGGAGGTCGCCGTCGCGGTCGGTGACGCCCTCCTCGACGGCCTTCCAGCCCTCGCCCTTCTCGAAGAAGCCGAGGTCCTCGCTCTGGAGGAACTCCAGGATGGTGAACATATCGTGGAGTTCCGCCACGTCGACGTCGTCGGGACCGAGTCCCGCCATCTCGTAGGCCTGCTCCGAGGACTCGACGACGCCGCGCATCGTCGTCGGGTCGTCGCGCTCGTGGACGACGTGGGTGTCTGTCGCGCCCGCGACGCCCGAGACCACGACGTAGTCGTCCGTGTACTCCTCGGCGACGGATTCCGGACAGAACACGAGGCCCGCGCTGCCGTCCGTGATGGGGCAGAAGTCGTACAGGCGGAGGGGGTCGGCGACGACGGGCGAGTCGAGGACCGTCTCCAGGTCGACCTCCTTCCGGAACTGCGCGTGGGGGTTGTCCAGGCCGTTCTTGTGGTTCTTCACCGCGACCTTCCCGAGGCTCTCCCGGGGCGCGTCGTACTGGTCGAGGTACTTGCGCGCCGTCAGCCCCGCGAAACTCGGGAGCGTGACGCCGTGTTTGTACTCCACGGGATGGGTGAGGCTGGCGATGACGTCCGTCGCCTCGCCGGTCGTTCGGTGAGTCATCTTCTCCCCGCCGACGAGCAGCGTCATGTCGCTCGCGCCGGAGGCGACGGATTGCCAGGCGGCGTAGATGCCGGCGCCCCCCGAGGAGCTGGTCTGGTCGACGCGGGCGGTGTACGCCGGCATCGCGGCGAGGTCGTGGGCGAGCGCGTTCGGGACGCCCGTCTGGCCCTCGAACTCGCCGCTGGCCATGTTCGAGACGTAGAGGTGGTCGAGGTCGGCGCCGTCCACGCCGGCGTCCGAGAGCGCGGCGTCGCCGGCCTCGGCGAGGAGGTCCAGCAGCCACTCGTCTCGGTCGCCGAACTGCGTCATCGACGCGCCGACGATTGCTACGCGGTCCATACGCGTCTCCTGGGAGAGCGGGGTCTTTACGCTTTCACGTTCCGGCCCGCAGTCGGACGCCACCCGGGACAGTCAGCGAGCATCCAGCCCGACGCCCTCGGCGAGCAGCTCGTGCGACCGCAGCGAGTCCTCGTGGTCGGGGACGGCGTGCTGGATCATCACCTCGTCGACGCCGACGCGGTCGGCGAGCTGGTCCAGGAGCCCCGACAGGGTCTCCGGACTGCCCGAGATAGCGCGGGGCCACTCGTCCTCGTCGAGGGTCTCGGGCGTCGGGTCGGGCACGCCGCCGAGTTCGTCGATGGCTTCCTCGACGGAGGGTGTCGTACCGACCTCGCCGCGTTTCATCCGCTGGTACGTCGCTTCCGCGACCGCGCGCAGTCGCGCTGCCTCCTCGTCGGTCTCCGCGCAGACCGCGTTCACGGCGACCATCGCTTCCGGTTCGTCGACGCCGCCGCCCAGCTCGGAGGCCTCGAAGTTCTCGCGGTACTCCTCGAAGGCGTGGGTGGCGAACTGCGGTCGGATGAATCCCGCGAAGCAGTACCGCAGGCCGAGCTCGCCCGCGATGGCGGCACTGGACGGACTCGACCCGAGCGTCCACGGCACGGGCGGTCCCTCGCCGGAGCGCGGAATTTCGATGTCGGCGTAGGGGTGGCCGTCGGGGTACTCGTCGTAGAGGTGGGAGACGACGGCCTCGATCTTCTCGGCGTGGTCGCCGTCGGGGTCCTGGACGTGGCGTTCGGTGCCGAGCGCGCGGTCGACGGCCGGCGAGCCGTTCGCGCGCCCGAGGCCGGCGTCGACGCGGCCGGGAGCGAGCGCGTCGAGCGCGCCGAACTGCTCGGCGACCTTCAGCGGGCTGTAGTGGTTCAGGAGCACCGTTCCCGAGCCGAGCCGAATCTGGTCGGTCTCGGCGGCGAGGTGGCCGAGCAACACCTCGGGGGCGACGCCGGCGATTCGGTCGGCCATTCCGTGGTGTTCGGCCACCCAGACTCGCTCGTAGCCGAGTGCTTCGGCCTGCTGTGCGACGTCGACGGTGTTCGCGTAGGCGTCGGTCGCGGTGCCGCCGTCGGGGACCGGGGAGAGGTCGACGATGGAGAGGTCCACGGCAGTGCTCGGGTACTGCGGGAGAAAACGGTTGGGCTACCAGCAGGCGTCCGGACGACTCGCTCGCCGGGTCACTCGGCGACGAGCACGCGGAGGTCGTTGACGTTCGTCCCAGTCGGCCCGGTCCGGAGCAGCGCGCTCCGTCCAGCGAGGTAACCGCCCGCGTCGTTCTCGCGGAGGGCCGCGCGAGCAGTCGCCGGGTCGTCGACTGTCTCCCCGTCGACGACTGCGCCGGCGGACTCGCTGGCGCCGTCGACGCCGTCCGTGTCGACGCACGCGAACGCGGAATCGGCGGGGAGCCCGGACGCCGCGGCGGCGAGCGCGCACTCCTGGTTCGGGCCGCCCTCGCCGTCCCCGCGGACCGTCACAGTCAGTTCACCGCCGGAGAGCACGACGGCAGGTGGCTCGACCGGGTTCCCGGACTCCCGGGCTTCCCGGGCTACCGCGGCGTGGACGCCACCGACCTGCCGGGCTTCGCCCTCGATTTCGGCCGACAGCAGCAGCGGCTCGTAGCCCCGGTCAATCGCGACGGCCCTCGCGGCGTCGAGCGCCGTCCGGCCGTTCGCGAGCACGTGCTCGCTCGCGTCATCGAAGACGGAGTCGCCGGGCTTCGGCGTCTCCGGAAGGTCGTCGTTCGCGCCGCGTCGGAGGCGCTCACGGAGCGCGGCCGGCGCGTCGACGTCGTGTTCGTCGAGAACCGCGAGGGCGGTCTCGTAGGTCGAGGTGTCGGGGACGGTGGGGCCGCTGGCGACGACGTCGAGGTCGTCGCCGACCACGTCACTGAACGCCAGCGTGACGACTGTCGCCGGAGCGACGGCTCGTGCGAGTCGCCCGCCCTTGACGGCCGAGGCGTGTTTCCGGACGGCGTTCACGTCGTGGATGGGCGCGCCCGAGTCCAGCAGCGCGCTCGTCGTGGCCTGGAGGTCGGCGAGGTCGAGGTCGCCGGCCGGCGCGGGCATCACCGCGCTCCCGCCGCCCGTGAGCACGGCGAGCACGAGCGTGTCGGGGCCGCAGTTCTCGGCCGCGTCGAGGAGCCGCTCCGTGGCGGCGACGCCACGCTCCGAGGGGACGGGGTGGTCGCTCTCCAGAACCTCGACGCCCGGAACGCCGACGGGGTCGTCCGTGACGACGATGCCGCCGTCGAGGCGGTCGCCGAGGACGTCGGCCAGCGCACGAGCGACCTGCGCCGCGGCGTTCCCGCCGCCGAGGACGACGACCTCGTCGTGGGCCGCGAGGTCGTACGTCGCGTTCTGGACCCGGAGGTCGTCGCCGTCCAGCGAGACGGCGTCCCCGACCACGCGCGCTGGGTGGGCCGCCTCGATGCCGGCTTCCAGGCACGCCAGCGCCGTCTCGCGTGCGGGAGTCGTCGCCAGCGCCTCGCGGCCCCGGATTCGCACCATAGCTGGCTCCACGCGGGCGGCCGGCAAAATCCCGGGGGTCCCCGTCCGACTGTCGACCGGTTCGAGAAGCCAAACGTTCAATGCGGGTGAACGAGAGGGTACGCTCGATACGGCCGATGGACCCCGAGAGCCGAGACGTGGACCCGGAGGCAGTCGCGGAGCTCCAGTCGTCCGTCGACACCGACGACGTCGCCGAGCTCGCCGCGCGCCTGGATAGCGACGACCCCGACGAGCGCGCGGGGGCGGCGTGGCGGCTCGTGGAGGCCGCCTCGTCGCGCCCGGCGAAGATTCGAGCGCACCTCGACAGCGTCGTGGACAGCGTGAACGACGAGGACGTCTGGGTGCGCCGCGGCGCGACCTGGGTGGTCGCAGAGCTCGCCGAGCAGGAGCCCGACGCGCTCGCCGTGAAATTCTCGGAGCTCGTGGATCTGACGGCGGCGGCGGACCCGCTGGTGCGGCAGAACGGCGCCGTCGCGGTGGCGGGCGTCACGAAGCGCTACCCGGCGCGGGCGACCACGGGGCTCTCACAGCTCGCGTCGCTGACGAAGGACGCGGACCCACTGCTGGCGCGGTACGCCGAGCAGGCGGTCCGGGACGTCACCGAAGCCATCGCGGCCCGCGCCGACGACGCCGGCTACCCGATGCTGGTGCGGTCGACCACGGAGTACGCCGACCTGTTCCCGGAGGGCGTCGAGGTGGTGACGGTCGGCGACGACGAGTCCCCCGAACACCCCGTGTACGTCTCCTTCGGGCAGGACGCTCCCGTCAGGGCGGGCAAGGACGGGGACACGCCCCAGGATGGACCGCCCGACGAGATTCCGGACCCGCCGTCCGTGACGGTGACGCGCGTGGACCTCGACCCCGACCTGAAACTCGGGAGCACGCCGCTGACGACCGACTTCCGGGCGTCGGTGACGGACGACACGCTCGAACACGGGCTGGTGACGTTCCGCCGACTCGAGGCCGCCGACGCCGCCGTCCGGGAGGCGTTCCAGGACGCGCTCGGCCAGTGGGCGGCCATCGACGACCACGACCACGTCGAGAGCGTGCTCGGCGCGGGCGAGGACTGGGCCGCCACCCGGTACGACGACGGCGTCACCCTGGGACGGCGGGGCGCGCCGGCGACCATCGCGGAGGCGGTCTGGCTGCTGGACTGCGTGACGCGAGCAATCAGTTACGCGCACGCCCGCGGGGTCGTTCACGGCGGCCTCCACCCGGGCGTGGTGCGGTTCCTGGAGACGGCAGTGGGACGCTGGGACGCGCCCGTCGTCGCGGACTGGGGGTTCGCGCACGCGACGAGCGGGCTCCGGACGCCCCCGATTCCGTCCGGGTTCGCGGCGCCCGAGCACCGCGACCCCGAGACCTACTGCCGCTTCGACCAATCCACTGACGTGTTCGGGTTGGGCGCGCTGGCGTACTACCTCCTGACGGGCGAACAGCCCGTCTCGGCCGGGTCGGTCGTAGCCGCCTCGCGCCGGAACCCCGCGCTCCCGGAGGCCGTAGACGCCCTCTTCGACCGGTCGCTGGCCGACAACAAGCAGGCGCGCTTCGAGACGGTGCTGGACTTCCAGACCGCGTTCGACGAACTCGCCGCCGACATCGGCGGGGAGGTGGCGCCGTGACCGCCGACCCGGCCGCGGTGCTGGACGCGGTAGCGTTCACGGCCAACGGCATCCTCGTGGTGGCGGGGCTGGCGTTCACGCTCTACGCGACGCAGAACTACTCGCTGGACCGTCTGGAGGGCCACCAGGACTTCTGGGCGTACCTCACCTACCTCGGACTGGCCGTGGCGCTGGTCGGCGTGTTCGGCGTGGCGGCGGTGACGGCGGGCGGTCGCGTGGTGCGGGCGTTCGGGGACCTCTCGCTGCTGTTCGCCATCGCGTTCGTGGCGTTCTCGATGCGGGAGGTGTACTACGCGAGCGCGCTGGCGCCGCCGCCGGAGGAGCGCGACGTCTCCCTGCCGACGCTGCGGGCCGTCGAGTTCGGGTTCGTCGTCGTGGTGGCCATCGAGTGGCTGGTCGTGGTGCTGCTCGGCGAGACGACGGTGACGGTGGTGCTCCGGGGACTCGGCGCGCTGGCGTTCGCCGCGTACGGCATCGCGTTCAGCGAGCGCCTGGAGGCGCTGGCTCACGGGACGACGGTGGACACGCTGCGGCGCCACCTGGTGTTCGTGCTGGTGGCCGCGACGGGCGTGGCGGTGTCGGGCCTGCTGGGTCTGCTACTGCCGGGCGCCGTCGGCGAGAGCGTGCGGTACGTGTTCCTCGTACTTCTGGGCGGTCTGCTGGTGCCGCCGACCATCCACCTCCAGCAGTCGGTGGCGAGTATCACGTAGCCATCCTTAGGCCGGCCTAAACATCGACACACACTTTAGGGCTGCCTAAATAGTTGCTGGCAACCGATGACCCGAGACGTCTGTGTGGTCGTGCCCACCATCCGCGAGTACGAGTGCGTCCGCGCTTACCTCCGGAATGCGCGCGACCACGGCTTCGACACCGACCGGCTGTTCGTCGTCCTGGTCACCGAGGACTTCTGTGACACCCAGGCGATGCGCGAGCTGCTCGACGAGGAGGGCGTCGCCGGCGCCGTCTTCGACGAGTCCGACCGCGAGCAGTGGTACGACGAACAGGGCGTCGGCGAGTACGACCACCTCGTCCCCGCCGCGAGCCACGCCCAGACCTCCTTCGGTCTGCTGTACATGTGGGCCGGCGACTTCGAGTACGGCGTGTTCATCGACGACGACACGCTCCCCCACGACGAGTGGGACTTCTTCGGGACGCACCTCGAGAACCTCCACCACGAGGGCGAGGTCGAGGAGGTCAGTTCGGACGAACAGTGGGTGAACGTCCTCTACCAGTCCGACGCCGACCTCTACCCGCGTGGCTACCCGTACTCCGCGATGGACGAGGACGTGGAGACGTCGACGACCGAAACCGACCACGTCGTCGCCTCCCAGGGCCTCTGGACGAACGTCCCGGACCTCGACGCCGTGCGCATCCTGATGGACGGCGACCTGCAGGGCCAGGCCCAGACGCGCACCGACTTCGAGGACTTCGACCGCGACTTCGTCGCGAGCGAGGGCGACTACCTCACGGTCTGCTCGATGAACCTCGCGTTCCGCCGGGAGGTCGTCCCCGCGTTCTACCAGTTCCCGATGGACGACAACGCCTGGGACGTCGGCCGGTTCGACGACATCTGGAGCGGCGTGCTCCTGAAGCGCGCGGCCGACGTGGTCGGCGGCCAGGTCTACAACGGCGGGCCGCTGTGCGAACACAACAAGGCGCCGCGGTCGACGTTCGACGACCTCGCGAACGAGGTGGCGGGCCTCGAACTGAACGAGCACTTCTGGGAGGAGGTCGCGGCGGCCGACCCCGAATCGGCGTCCTACGAGGCCGTCGCGCGGGCGGTCGGCCGCCGCCTCGCGGACGGCGACTACGGCGAGTACAACAACGGCGCGTTCCTCAACGAGTGCGGCGAGTACCTCCTGGACTGGCTGGCGTGCCTGGACGAACTGGCGGAGAGCGAGGTCGCGGCGACCGCCGACGACTGACTGCGCGGGCGGGGCCTCGGCTCCGTCCCAGTTACTGGGAGTGAACCGGTAGGTATAAACGTTTTAGGCCGGCCTAATTCTTTGTATGAGAGAGCGATCCGGACCGAGCCGTCGCCGGTTCCTCGCGGCGGCCGGCGCGGCGACGATGACTGGCCTCTCCGGCTGCACCGGCTTCCTCGGCAGCGGGAGCGAGAACGGCGACACCCCCGGTATCGGTGACTTCCGGGGGTCGGGCGCCATCGTCGAGGACCGCCCCGCACCCGGCGGCACCAGCATCGAAGACCTCCCCGACCTCGAAGGCGAACTCGCCATCTACCTCGGCGGCGGCGAGGGCGGTCGCTACACCACGCTCATCGACCTTCTCAACCAGTACTACGACGGATTCCAGGCCACCCAGCAGACACAGCCGTCCTCCCAGCTCGCGAACATCATCGTCGACGAGCACGACAGCGGCACCACGCAGGCGGACGTCTTCTGGTCCGTCGACGCGGGCTCGCTCGCCTACGTCGCCGACCAGGGCGCCGCCGCCAACCTCTCCAGTGACGCCACCTCGATGGTCGCCGACGACCGCTTCGCGACCGACCAGTGGGTCGGCGTCGCCGGGCGCTCGCGGGCAGTGCCGTACAACACCGACCAGTACAGCGAGTCGGACATCCCCACCAGCATCGACGGGCTCGCGTCCCAGGACCGCTTCCAGGGGTCGCTCGGCTGGGCGCCCACGTACGGCGCGTTCCACGGCTTCGTCACCGCGATGCGCCAGATTCGCGGCGAGGACGGCACCCGCGAGTGGCTGAACGGGATGCTCGACCAGGACCCCGTGCGCTACGACAGCGAGTACGCCACCGTCGCCCAGGGCATCACGAACGGCGAGGTCGGCGCCGGCCCCACGAATCACTACTACCCGATGCTCGTGTTCGCGAACCAGCCGGAAGCTCCCCTGGACCTCGCGTTCACGGAGAACGACGCCGGCGCGCTCGTCAACACCGCCGGCGCGAGCGTCCTCGACGGCGCGGGCGACCCCGAACTCGCGGAGCTGTTCGTCCGCCACCTGCTCTCCGCGGAGGCCCAGGAGTTCCTCGCCACCCGCGGCTTCGCGTTCCCGATGATCTCGGGCGTCGAGCCGGTCGGCCCGCTACCCACTATCGAGGAGTTGTCGCCGCCGGACCTCGACCTGCAGGCGCTGTCGGACGTCCAGCCGACTATCGAACTCCTCGAGGACGTCGGCATCCTCTCGTAGCATGGCTGCGAGCGAGCGCCTCGCCCGGCTCCGGTCCGCGGTGGTCGGCGGCGACGACGAGCCGGGGCTCTCGCTCGCTCTGCTCGCCGCCGCCGTCGCGGCGTTCGTCTCGCTCCCGCTGGTCGGGCTGCTCGCTCGCGCGTCGAACTACGGCTTCGGTCACCTCGTCGGGCTGCTCTCGGAGACCGGCAGCGTCGGCGTCCTCCTGAACAGCCTCTCGCTGGTCGTCTGGGTGACCCTGGGCTGCGTGCTCGTCGGCGTGCCGCTGGCCGTGCTCACCGTCCAGACGGACCTCCCCGGCCGCCGGGTCTGGACGGTGGTCGCCGCGCTCCCGCTGGTCGTCCCGAGCTACATCGGCGCGTTCACGTTCGTCTCCGCGTTCGGCCCCCGGGGCGACCTCGCGGACGCGCTCGCCGTCGTCGGCATCGAGCGCATCCCCGCCATCTACGGGCTCCACGGCACGGCGCTCGTGCTCGTCCTGTTCACGTACCCCTACGTCTTCCTGACGACGCGAGCCGCTCTGCTGTCCTTCGACGGCACGCTCGTGGAGGCAGCCCGCACCCTCAACCACTCCCGGTGGGAGGCGTTCAAGCGCGTCACGGTCCCCCAGATTCTGCCCGGGGTCGCTGCGGGCTCGCTGCTCGCCGCGCTCTACGCGCTCTCGGACTTCGGGACGCCCTCGATCATGCGCTACGAGGTGTTCACCCAGCAGATCTACGTCGCCCAGCGCAGCCTCGGCGTCCCCGAGGGCTACCCCGCGCTGCTCTCGATGCAGTTGCTCGCGGTCGTCGCCGTCGTGCTCGCCCTGGAGTCCCGCATCGGCGCCAGCGACACCTCCTACGTCTCGCGGGGCTCTCGCCAGCCCGGCCGCATCGAACTCGGCGTCTGGAAGTGGCCCGCGCTCGCGTTCTGCGCCGGCATCGCCGTGCTCTCGCTGGGCGTCCCCCTCGGCGTGCTCGCCTGGTGGTTCCAGCGCGCTGGCGCCGCCGTCTTCGAATTCGACCCGGCGGCCGCCTGGAACTCGCTGAAGGTCTCGGTCGCCGCCGCGGGCGCCGCCACCCTGCTGGCACTCCCGGTGGCGGGCTACGCAGCGCGCTCGTCGTCCCGACTCTCGACAATCTCGGACCGCCTCACGTACGTCGGCTACGCCGTGCCCGGGGTCGTCATCGCGCTCGCGCTGCTGTACCTCTCCACGGAGTTCGCCCAGTCGCTGTACAAGACCGTCCCGCTGCTCGTGTTCGCGTACGTCGTCCGGTTCCTCCCGCAAGCAGTCGGCTCCGTGCGGTCGTCCGTGCTCCAGGTCGACCCCAAGCTGACGGAGGCCGCGCGCACGCTCGGGCGCTCCTCTACCGGAGCGTTCCGGGAGGTGACGCTGCCGCTCATCGCGCCGGGCGTCGCCGCGGGCGCCGCGCTGGTCTTCCTGACGACGATGAAGGAGCTACCCGCGACGCTGATGCTGAGTCCGTTAGGCTTTGAAACCCTGGTGTCGTACATCTGGCTGGTCCGAGGAGCCGGCTCGTACGGCGCCGCCGCCATCCCCGCGCTCGTGCTCGTGGGGGTCTCGGCGCTCTCGATGGTCGTCATCCTCGCACAGGAACGATACAATGGCTGACCCAGTCCAGACGCCGAGACCCGGGACGGAGTCCGACGACGCGACCACCGACGGCGCCGCAGTCCTCGAACTCGACGGCGTGACGAAGGCCTACGGCGCCGAGACTGCCGTCACCGACCTCTCCGTCGCAGTCCGGGACGGCGAACTCCTCACTCTCCTGGGGCCGTCGGGGTGCGGGAAGACGACGACGCTCCGCATGCTCGCCGGTCTCGAACGCCCGACGGAGGGCACGATCGAACTCGCCGGCGACACCGTGGCGGGCCCCGAGACGTTCGTCGCCGCCGAGGAGCGCGGCGTCGGTATCGTCTTCCAGGACTTCGCGCTGTTCCCCCACCTCAGCGTCCGGGAGAACGTCGCGTTCGGGCTCGCCGACTGGGACGACGACGCGACCGAAGAGCGCGTCGACGAGATGCTCGCACTCGTGGACATGCCGGAGATGGGCGACCGCGCGGTCGACCAGCTCTCCGGCGGCCAGCGCCAGCGGGTCGCGCTCGCGCGCAGCCTCGCGCCCGAGCCGGACATCCTGCTGCTCGACGAGCCGTTCTCGAACCTCGACGTGCGCCTGCGCGTCGAGATGCGCGAGGAGGTCCGGCGCATCCTCAAGGCGGCCGGCGTCACCGCTGTCTCCGTCACTCACGACCAGGAGGAGGCGCTCTCGATATCCGACCGCGTGGCAGTCCTGAACGACGGCCGCCTCGAACAGGTCGGCGACCCCGAGGGCGTCTTCGAGCACCCCGAGTCCCGGTTCGTCGCCTCGTTCCTCGGGCAGGCGGCGTTCCTCTCCGGGATGGTGAACGAGGACACCGTCGACACCGCGGTCGGCTCCTACGACCGCTCGCTCCTGAAGGGGCTGACTGACGGCTACGCCGGCGCGATGGTGGACGTGCTCGTGCGCCCGGACGACCTCCGGGCGGTACCCGCCAACGAGGACACCGGCAACGGCACCATCGTCAAGCGCCAGTACACCGGCCCGTCGTTCATCTACCACGTCGAACTCGACAACGGCGACGTTGTGCGCTGCCTCCACAACCACGCCGAGGACATGGGCGTCGACGAACCGGTGACCGTCGACCTCGTCAGCGACCACTCGCTGGCCTGGTACCCGACCGAGTGATGGCCCGCCCCCGCCGCGCTCTCGCCGCGTTCCCCCTCGCGCCAGTCGTGCTCGCGAGTGTCGCGGCCGTCGCCGCCTACGCCATCTCCCTCACCGTCTTCCCGTACCACTCGCTGAACCACGACGAGGCCGTCTACCTCCAGCAGGCCGCGATGCTCCTGGAGGGACAGCTGTTCCTCCAGCCACCCGTCGAGGACGCGTTCCGGCCGTGGTTCTTCGTGGAGTCCGCTCGCGGCCTCTACCCGAAGTACTCGCCGCCGACCGCAGCGGTCTACGCACTCGGCGAACTCCTCGCCGGCAGCCACCGCTTCGCGCTCCCCGGCGTCGCGGCCGCGAACGTCGCGCTGCTGTACGGCGTCGTCCGCGAGGCGTGGGACCGCCGGACCGCCGCAGTCGCCGCCGTCGCGCTGCTCGCGTCGCCGCTGTTCCTCGTGCAGTCCGGCGTCTTCCTCCCGTACGCGCCCACGACGACGCTGAACCTCGCGTTCGCGCTCGCGTACCTCCGCGCCGAGCGCGCGGGGAGCGCCCGCCTCGCCGCGCTCGCGGGGCTCGCTGTGGGTCTCGCGTTCTTCGCCCGCCCGTACACCGCCGTGCTGTTCGCGGCGCCGTTCGTCGCCCACGCCGTCTGGACGCTCCGCGAGCCACTTCGGGAGCGCGCGCTCGACTCGCTGGTCGTCCGCCGCTCCGCCACCGCCGGCCTCGGTCTGGCCGGCGTGACCGTCGCGCTCGGCTACAACGCCGTCGTCACCGGCGACCCACTGGTGTTCCCCTACGAGGCGTTCGCGCCGCTGGACGGTCTCGGCTTCGGCCACCGCGAAATCCTGGGCTACGACCAGAACTACACGCTCTCGCTGGCGCTGCGGTCGAACGCGGAGGTCGTCGGGACGTTCCTCCTCGACTGGGCGCCGTTCGGCGCCGCCGGCAGCCTGCTCGCCGCCGTCGGCCTGCTCGTCAGCCGACGCCGGGGCTGGACGTGGCAGCAGGGCGTCCTCGCCGGAGTCGGAGTGAGCGTCGTCGTCGGGAACCTCGCGTTCTGGGGGAACCGGAACGTGCTCGGTGACCTCGCCGACCACTCCGACGGCCTCGTCAGCACCCTCGGCCCGTACTACCACTACGACCTTCTGGTGCCCGCGAGCGCGTTCGTTGCCGTGGGGCTGCTCGCGGTCGCGGACTGGGTTCGCGGCGCTGCCGGTTCGCGGTTCGACGGCCGCCAGGCCACGGCCGTCGCAGTCGCCGTCCTCCTCGCGGCGAGTGCCGTGCTCGGCGCGAGCGCGGCGACGGCGTCCGCGGCGAAACTCCAGGCGAACGGCGACGTGACCGCGGACTACGAGGCCGCCTACGCGCCGTTCGAGCCCCGGCCTCCCCGGGATGCAGTGGTCTTCGTACCGGACCCGTACGGCGACTGGCTGAACCACCCGTTCCAGGCGCTCCGGAACGACCCCGGGTTCGACGGCGAGACGGTGTACGCCCTCGACGACCGCGCGCTCGACGTGGCGGCCGCGTACCCCGACCGAACGCTCTACCGGTACAGCTACCGGGGGGCGTGGACGCCCGGTACCGGCGACCCGGTCGACCCGGTGCTGCGGGAGGTCGCGGTCGCGTCGGGCGAGACAGTGACCGTCGACGCGGGCTTCGGGCTCCCGTCGTGGGCGTCGAGCGTCACCGTCACCGTCGAGTCGGGCGACCGCCGGGCGTTCTACGCGCTCGACGACGCGGCCGACCGCGACGCGGCGGCGCTCTCGGTCGTCGTCGCCGACGGTCGCGTGCGCCCCGAAGGCCCGGTAACGGCGACCGGGAACGCGTCGCTGCCGCTGGACGGCGACGTGACCGTCGAGGTGTTCGTCGACGGCGGCTACGGTGCGGGCTTCCAGTACCGACTCGACGTCCCCGTGTCCGACAGCGGGGGCGGCTACCGGGCTCTGACGCCGTCCCGGGAGCTCTGCACCGACCTCCAAACCTGCGGCGGGGCGTCGACGTACGTCGAGGGCGTCGGGCCCGACGGCTCGTGGCTGAACGCGTCGGTCGAGGGGTCGTAGCTGCGAGAGAACGAGCGTCGAGAACGGTTACGCGAGGATCGGGTTGCGGGCGTCCCGGACGGCCCCAGTGAGCAGGATGAACGCGAAGAAGACGAGCACTGCGGAGACGAACAGCCACCCGAACCAGAACCCGATGGCGGCGATGGCGGCGACCTGCGCGGTAGCGGTGGTCTCGTAGATGGCGTACCAGACGCCGGTCCAGGCGAGGAGGCCGAACAGGGCCTTCGAGAGAGTGGGCACCCACGACCGGACGCGCGCGGCGAACGAGCGTGCGACGTAGGAGCTGACGGTGGGGGCGGGCGTGCGGGCAGTCGGTTGGTTGACGGTCTTTACCATACGAATAAGACGACCGACAGACGCATATAGTTATCGGGAATTTCGACGGGTAGAGGCGGCTAAGGGAGGCGTTCTTCGGCACAGACCTTGAGGATGGAGCCGAGAATCTCGGCGCCGCCCTCCAGGGGGTCGAGTTTCGTCTCGCCGAGCCGTTCGGCGTACTGGATGGGTTCCTCGATCACGTCGTAGTCCCGGCAGACCGGACGGATGAGGAGTTCGGCCGAGAGGCCCGTGTTCTGCGTCCACTCGATGTCCTCGACGACGTCCGACCGGTAGGCGCGCATCCCGGTGGTGGTGTCGTGGACGCGCTCGCCGACGAGCAGGGAGGTGACGGCGGCGAACGCGGCGTTCCCGAGGCGGTTGAACGCGGGCATGGCGTCGGCGCCCCAGTACAGGCGGTCGCCGCTGACGACGTCGTAGCCCTCGTTGATGCGGTCGAGGAAGTCGGGGATGCGCTCCATCGGGTAGGTGTCGTCGCAGTCGGTGGTGACGACGACGGGGGTGTCGGCGGCGCGGAGCGCGGCGGCGACGGCGACGCCGTAGCCCTGGGGTTCCTGTTCGATGACGGTCGCACCGTGTTCCCGCGCGATTTCGGGCGTGCGGTCGCTGGAACCGTCGACGCAGACGACGCTGGCGCGGCCGTCGGTGACGTCCTCGACGTCCGTGAGCACCGTCTCGATCGCTTCCTCCTCGTTGTACGTGCCCATCGCGACAGTGACGTCGTCGAGCGTGTACGGGCCGTCTGTCATCGGGAGCGACTACCCACCGCGGATATTTTAGGCTTGCCAAAAAGTCCGGCGTTGGCAAAACCATAAATACGTTCCCTGCCATCTTCGCATGAGACCCCCCTACGGTCACAAAAAATGAGTGACGCCGAAACGGACGCCACGACAGACGAGCACGAGCGTACGGTGCTCGTCGTCGACGACGAGCGCGGCCTCGCCGACCTCTACGCCATCTGGCTCGAGGACGACTACGACGTCCGGACCGCCTACGACGGCTCGGAGGCGCTCGACGGCCTCGACGCCAGCGTGGACGTCGTCCTCCTGGACCGCCAGATGCCCGACGTCTCCGGGGACGACGTGCTCTCCGAGCTCCGCGACCGCGGCATCGACTGCCGGGTCGCGATGGTGACCGCCGTCGAACCCGAACTCGACATCGTCGACCTCGGCTTCGACGACTACCTCCGGAAGCCCGTCGACCGCGAGACGCTGCTGGCGACGGTCGAGCGGCTCGTCCGCCGGTCCGCGTACGACGCGACCGTCACCGAGTTCTTCGCGACGGCGCGCAAACACGCCCTCCTCTCGGAGTCCGATGACCCCAGCGTCACCGACTCCGAGGAGTTCCAGAGCCTCGAAGCGGAACTCGGCGACCTCCGGAGCGAACTGGACGACGTCGTCGCGGACTTCGACGGCGCCGACTACGAGGTACTGTTCCGCCGGCTCTCGGCGGACCCGGGAGACACCGATGACGGCTGATTCCACCGGCGGCCGCGGCGACCTCCTGGAGTACGCCACGGCGGTGGCGACCGCCGGGGACACGGACACGGTCTTCGAGGAGCTGGCGCGAGCGGCCGAACGCGCTTTCGACTTCTCGTCGCGGGTCGCAGAAGCCAACGACAACGGCGTGCTCTCCGTGCGCACCTGGAGCGGCGAACGCCCGCAGACCACCAGCATCGGCGCCGACGAGGGCCTCGCCGGCCACGCCTACCAGACGGGCGAGACCGTCCACGTGCCGGACGTCCTCGACGACCCTCGGGTGGAGGACGTGCCGCCGGCCGGGCACCGGTCGGTCGTGAGCGTCCCCATCGGAGACGCGGGCGTCTTCCAGGCCGCCCGCGACGAGCCCGGCGGCTTCGACGACGCGGACGTCGCGGTTGTCGAACAGCTCGCCGAGCACGCCCACCGGGCCGTCGAGCGCATCCGCTCCCAGACGCGCCTGGCGGCCAGCGAGCAGCGCTTCCGGTCCCTGTTCGAGGGCGCCGACCACCCGCTCGTGCTCTACCGGGCCGCCGGCGGCCGTCCGGGGACCGTCGAGTACGCGAACGAGGCCGCCGAGGCGCTGTTCGACGCCAGCGAGGACGAACTCTCCGAGCACGGACTCGGCTCGCTGCTCGCCGCCGACCCCGCGGAGCTGGTGCCCGAGGACGGCGCCCACACGGTCGAGACGGAGCTCAGCGAGCCGGCGTCGATGCGCGTGCTCGACGTCACCGTGAAGCCGATGCCGGAGGCCGCGGGCGTCGACGCGTTCGCGGAGCTCCGGGACGTCACCGAGCAGACCCAGCGCGAGCGCGTGCTCACCAGCCTCCACGACGCCACCCGGCGGATGTTCGTCAGCGAGGACCGCTCGGAGATCGCGTCCGTGATTGTCGAGGCCGCCCAGGGCCTCGTCGACCTGCCGTTCGTCGGCGTGTTCTTCGAACGGGACGGCGACCTCCACCCGGCGGCCGTCTCCAGTCCCGTCTCGGTGAACGGCCCGCCGGTGCTGCGGGCCGGCGAGAGCATCGCCTGGGAGGTCTTCGAGTCCGGGGAGTCGGAGTGGGTCCGCGACGTCGGCGACCACCCGAAGGCCCACGACCCCGACTCCGCCATCGTCGAGGAGTTCGTGTTCCCGCTGAGCGACCACGGCGTCCTGCTGGTCGGCGCCGACGAGAGCGACGAGCTCACGCGCGAGGACCGCGACCTCGCGGGCGTGCTGGCGGCCAACGGCGAGGCCGCCCTCGACCGCGCCGAGCGCGAACGCCGACTGCGCGACCAGGAGACCCAGTTGCGCAGCGAGCGCAACCGACTCGCGGCGCTGTTCGAGAACGTCCCGAGCCCCACGGCGGGGTTCACCGTCGAGGACGGCCAGCCGGTCGTGAAGTCCGTGAACTCCGCGTTCGAGACGGTGTTCGGCCACGACGAGGCGGAGCTCGTCGGCGAGAACATCGACGACTACATCGTGCCGTCGAGCCGCGAGGAGGAGGCCGACCTGTACAACCAGAAGCTGAAGGCCGGACAGAACGTCAACGTCGAGGTGCGTCGGCTGACGGCCGACGGGCCCCGGGACTTCCTGCTGGACGTAGTGCCGTTCCGCCTGGAGGAGCCGAACGTGCAGGGGTACGCGATGTACACGGACATCACCGAGGCGAAGGAGCGCGAGCGGGAGCTGGAGCGCCAGAACGACCGCCTGGAGGAGTTCGCGAGCATCGTCAGCCACGACCTCCGCAACCCCCTGAACGTCGCCCGGGGGTACGTGGAGCTCGCGGAGGAGACGAAGACCGACGAGCACTTCGAGCGCGTGGACGACGCGCTCCAACGCATGGCGGACATCGTCGAGGACGTGTTGACGCTCGCGCGCCAGGGCCGTAGCCTCGAGGGGACGGAGCCCGTACCGCTGGCGGAGGCCGCGGAGTCCGCGTGGCGGAACGTCACTACCGAGGGCGCCACCCTCGAACTGGCGGAGACGCCGACGCTGTCGGCCGACTCGAGGCGAATCGGGTCGCTGCTGGAGAACCTCTTCGGGAACACCGTGGAGCACGGCTTGGGAGAAGAGGGCGCGGAGCGTGCGGACGGCGGCGACGACCTCACCGTGACCGTCGGCCGGCTGGACGCGGAGGACGACGACGAGGCGGGGTTCTACGTCGAGGACGACGGCGTCGGCATCCCCGAGGAGCGCCGGGACGTCGTCTTCGAGTCCGGGGAGACGTTCAGCGTCGACGGGACGGGGTTCGGGCTCGCCATCGTGGAGGACATCGCGGAGGCCCACGGCTGGCGCGTGGAACTCACCGAGAGCGCGAGCGGCGGCGCGCGCTTCGAGTTCCACCCCGACGACTCACCGGTCGTCACCGGCTGACCCGGTCCCCGAGCCGGCTTCCCGCCGCCGTCACGTCACCGTCTGCTCGTTCTCGCGGTAGTCCTCGTGGGCGTCCGTGTCGAGAATCTCCCTGAGTTCGTCGACGGCCACCCAGACGTCTTCGTGGCTGACGTAGTACGGGGACGGCGCCACCCGGACGACGTTCGGCGGGCGGTAGTCCACGACGACGCCGCGGTCCCGGAGCGCTCGGCTCAGCGCGCCCGCGTCCGGGTGTTCGACGGCGACGTGGCCGCCCCGGCGCTCCGCTTCGCGTGGCGTCCCGACGGTGCACTCGGGGAGGCGTTCGTCCACGAGGCCGATGAGGTACCAGGTCAGTGAGACGGAGTGATCCCGGAGTTCGTCGATGCCCGCGGCCTCCACGACGTCGAGTGTGCCGAACAGCGGGGCCGCCGAGAACACGTTCACGGTCCCGATCTGCCAGCCCGCCGCACCAGTCGCGGGCCGGAAGTCTTGGGCCATCTCGAACTGGGTGGCGTCCTCGTTGCCCCACCAGCCCGCCAGGTGGGGCTCGACGTCGTCGTTGTCCTCGTGGACGAACAGCCCGGCGACCGCGCCGGGGCCGGCGTTGAGGTACTTGTAACTGCACCAGACCGCGAAGTCCACGCCCGCGCGGTGGAGGTCGTGGTCGACGACGCCGACCGAGTGCGCGAGGTCGAAGCCCGCGTACGCGCCGTGCTCGTGGGCGACCTCGGTGATGGCCTCGACGTCGAGTAACTGGCCGCTCCGGTAGAGCACGGACGGCATGAACACCACGGCGGTGTCCTCGCCGACCGCGTCCTCGACGGCCTCCGGCGTGATGGTGCGGCCGTCCTCGCTCTCGGCGACCACGAGGTGGTCCGCTGGGTCGAGGCCGCGGGCGTCCAGTTGCGCGCGGATGGCGTAGTGGTCGGTCGGGAAGTCCAGTTCGTTGACGACGACCTCGGTGCCGTCGGCGGCGTCGAGGAATCCCCCGACGAGCGTGTGGATGTTCACCGTCGTGGAGTTCGCCGCGACGCACTCGCCGGGCTTCGCGCCGACGACGCCGGCCAGTCGGTCGCCGAGGAGTTCGCCGTAGTCGAACCACGGCGGGTCGGCCTCCGTCCACGCCTCGATGCCGAGGTCGCGCCACTGGTCGACGGCGCGCTGGAGCGTCTCCGCGGCGTCCTCGCCGTAGAGACCGAGGCTGTTCCCGTCCAGATAGGTGTCGTCACCCGGCGTGTCGAAGCGCGCCTGGAGTCCGGTCAGCGCGGACTCCGCGTCCCGCATCCGCGCCGCCGACCGCGACGCGTCGAACTCGTCCATGGTTGCCCGTGGCGGTTCGCGCCGATAAGCGTACTGTCGCGCCAGAAGTTTCACGGGCGGAGGGCGACAAGCGACACCGATGAGCGACCTCGACCCGGAGCTCGCAGCGGTCGTCGACGAGATCGAGTCGGCGGGCGTGCCGGCCTGGCACCGGCTGTCCGTCGAGCGCGCGCGCCGCGTCGAGGACGACGTGTTCGCCGACGACGACCCCCGCGAGGTGGCGTTCGTCCGCGACCTCGCCTTCGACGGTCCGCGGGGAGCGGTGCCGGTCCGCGTCTACCACGACGACCCGCCGCAGCCCGCGCCCGTCGTCGTCTTCTACCACGGCGGCGGCTGGACGCTCGGCACCCTGGACTCGGCGGGCGACATCTGCCGGGAGGTCGCCGCGCGCTCGGGCGCCGTGGTCGTCTCCGTCGACTACCGGCTGGCGCCCGAACACCCCTTTCCCGCGCCACAGGACGACGCCTGGGCCGCACTCAAGTGGACAGCCGACTCCGCCGACGCGTTCGGCGGCGACCCGGACCGGCTCGCCGTCGCGGGGACGAGCGCGGGCGGCAACCTCGCGGCGAGCGTCGCGCTGCGCGCCCGGAACCACGACGGCCCCGACGTCGCCCACCAGGCGCTGCTCTATCCGATGACCGACTGGGACACCGACCGGCCGTCCTACGACGAGCACGGCGACGGCCCGCTGCTCACCGAGGCGGACGTCGACTGGTTCTGGGCGAACTACTGCCGGAGCCCGGTGGACGCCGCGAACCCCTACGCGAGCGTGCTCCGCGCCAGAGACCACGGCGGCCTGCCCGACGCGACGGTCGTCACCGCGGGCCACGACCCACTGCGGGACGAGGGCCGAGCGTACGCCGACGCGCTCGAAGCGGACGGGACGCCCGTCGAACACCACCACTACCCGTCGATGGCCCACGGCTTCCTCAGTCTGACCGACAGCGTCGGCGTCGCGGACGACGCGATGGACGCCCTGGCCGCGCGGCTCCGGGACGCACTCGCCTGACGGATTGCCCGCTTCGACGGGTCCTTTGCCGTGCGCCAGCGACGACTATTCGAATGGGACGCTACCGAACCCCCGGTCTGTTCCTCCTGCTCGCCGCCGTCTGGGGGACGGCGTTCCCCGCCACGGACGCCGGTCTCGCCGACCTCCCGCCCGTGCTGTTCGCGGCCGTGCGCTTCGACGTCGCCGCCGTCCTCCTGTTCGCCTACGTCTTCGCCACGGACACCGACTGGCGCCCCCGCGGCCGCGAGGACTACGCCTACGTCGCCATCGGCGGGACGTTCGCCATCGCCGCCCACCACGCCCTCCTGTTCGCCGGCCAGCAGTACGTCACGGGCGGCGTCGCCGCTGTCCTGCTGGGCCTCGTCCCCGTCGTCACGCCCGCACTCGCCCGCGTGGTCTCACCCGGCGAGGAGTTCACCGCGCGCACCGCCGTCGGGGTCGCGCTCGGCTTCCTCGGGGTCGTCGTCATCGCGAACCCCGACCCCGCGAACATCGGGGACAGCGTCGCCGGCGTCTCGCTCGTGCTCGCTGCCGCGCTCGCCTTCGCAATCGCGTCCGTCGGCACACACGCCCGCGACCCCGACCTCCCCCTCGCCGCGACCCAGGCGTGGATGATGGCCGTCGGTGCCGTCGTCCTCCACGCCGCCAGCCTCGCCGTCCCCGGCGACGGCTTCGCCGCCGCGGTGTGGACGCCCGACGCGCTCGTCGCGCTCGCCTACCTCGGTGCTATCGCGGGCGCCGCCGGCTTCCTGCTGTACTTCACGCTCCTGGACGAACTCGGCCCCATCGAGTCGAGTTTCATCGAGTACGTCATCCCCGTGTTCGCCGCGCTCGGCGGCTGGCTGCTGCTCGGACAGACCGTCACCGAGCACACCGTCGCCGGGTTCGCGTGCATCTTCGCGGGCTTCGTCGCCGCGAAGTACCCCGCGATTCGCGCGGAACTCCGCCGCCTCGACGCCGCGACCCGGTGACGGGCGAGAGAAACTGCGCAGTGCCGCCGGTCGGTCAGTCCGAGGAGTCGACAGAGTCAGTTGTCTCGGCCGGCGAAGCGCCGGAGCCGGCCGGCGGGACGTGTAGCTCTTCCTCGTCGAGGTCGATCGGCGACCGGCTGCTGTCCATCCCGGTCGTCATCAGGAACCGGATGGCCGCGCGCACGCTCATGTCGGAGTCGTGGATGCGGCTCTCCGGCACGAGGTTCAGCAGCCCCTGCGTGGGGTTGGGGCTGCTCGGGAGGAAGACGTTGTGCGCGGGCTCGCCCGCGATGGCCTCCAGTTCCTCCGGACTGTCTCCGGTCTTCAGACCGAGGCGGTAGATGTCGTCCCGCGGGTACTCGACGTAGACGACTGACTCGAAGTCCGAGTCACGGGACGTGACCGAGCTCGCCACCCCCCGGACGGTGCCGTAGATGGTGCGGAACACGGGCAGGAAGTCGACGATTCGACCCGTCCGCCCGAACAGCTTCCGGCCGGCGCTGCGCTGGGCGACGAAGCCGATGGCGGTGACGAACGCCACGAACAGGACGAGCGCGAGCACCTGGGCGAGCACGATGTTGTTCGCGGTGAGCGTCTCCAGGCGCGTCCCCCGGACGACCGGGAGGAGGACGCCGCCGAGCCAGCGCCCGACAGTTCGCAGCACGAACAGCGTGACGAGCAGCGGCGCCACCAGGACCAATCCGGCGACGAAGTTGCTCTGCAGCGTCGTCTTGATTCGCATACGCCCACCGGGGAGCCGGCGCGCGAAAAACCTAGGGCTCTGGTTCGACGACCACGTCAACGCGCGAACGTATCGGCGTAGTCCTCGGCGTACTCTCGCACCGTCCGGGGAGCGCGACCGAGGACGCGCTCGACGTCACCGGTGACGCGGTCGGCGAGGCCGAAGCGCGCGGTCGAGTAGATGCCGGTCATCAACAGCGCGAACGCGAGCGGGCGACCGGCCCGGTACTGGTCGTACACGAACCGGGGAATCGACGGGTCGGTGTACGCTATCTCGCGGCCCAGGACCCCGGAGAGCACGGCGGCGACCTCGTCGTACGTGAGTGCGTCGGGGCCGGTGAGCGCGTACGCGGTGTCGCCGTGGCCGTCTTCGGCGAGTACGCGCGCGCCGACCGCGCCGACGTCCCGGGCGTCCACGAAGCTCGTGCGGCCGTCGCCCGCCGGGACGGATATCTCGCCGCGGTCGCGTATCTCCGCACCGTGGACCTCGTCGAGGTTCTGGCAGAAGAAGGAGGCCCGCAGGAGTGTCGCGGGCACCGCGGCGCGTTCGAGGTGGCGTTCGATGCGGTAGTGCGGGATGAGGACGTTCCGGTCGGCACCGAGCGTCGAGAGGTACGCGACCTGCGGGCAGCCCACACGAGCGACCGCGTCCACGAACTCCCGCACTCGGTCGGTGGATACGGTCGGCGGTCGCACGAGGAACACGCCCGGGCCGCCATCGAGGGCGTCGCCCCACGTCTCCGGTCGGTCGAAGTCGAAGGCGACGACGTCGTCTGCGGCCGCGAGCGCGTCGGCGTCCCGGTCCGGCTCGCGAGACCCCGCTCGCACGCGCACGTCGGTATCGGCCAGCGCGGAGACGACGTGCTGGCCGACCGTGCCGGTCGCCGCGGTGACGAGGACAGTTCGGGTCATAGTCGGGTGTTCGCTCCGGCGCCCCCTAAGCGGGTGGCTTCGCCGAGTCGTAGTGGCTGCGACGCTCGGAAGCAGTCCCGCGGCCTCGGGACCGACGCGGCGTCTCACCACAGACCGTCGTTCAGGCGGCCCCGACTTTCGGCAGTTCGTGGACGTACGCCTCGGTCTCGACGCAGTCGAGCACGAACCGTGCGACGTCGGCGCGGACGACCTCGGCGTCGCGCCGAACACGCTTTCGGCTCGGCTCTCGGAGTTCACGGAGGCCGGACTGCTCGACCGAGAGGCGTACGACGAGATTCCGCCCCGCGTCGAGTACACGCCCGCGGAGCAGGCAGAGGGGCTGTTCCCGGTGTTCGCACACCTCCACCACTGGGCGATGGACAACGAGCTCTGACTTCACTTCTCGAAGTAACCGCGGCGGTTCGAACCTCCACCTACAACACTACACGTCCCGTAGTGTAGCGATACATGCACAGTCAAGAGACGGCGAGCGACCGGGCCGACGAGGCCTCCACGGGGGACACCGCGTCGGCCGCAGTCGACGCCGTCGACCTCACACTCACGTACGCCGACGGGACGGAGGCCGTCCGCGGCGTGGACCTCCACGTGCCCGAGGGCGAGTTCTTCGGCTTCCTCGGGCCGAACGGCGCCGGGAAGACGACGACCATCAAAGTGCTCGCGACGCTGCTCGCGCCGACCGGCGGCACGGTCCGCGTCAACGGCTTCGACGTGACCGAGCGCCCGCGGGCGGTGCGGTCGACGATCGGGTACATGGCCCAGGAGACCAGCGTCGACGAGGAACTCACCGCCGCCGAGAACATCTCGTTCGCCTGCGAGGCATACGGCGTCCCGCGCAGCGAGCGCGGCGACCGCATCGACTACCTCCTCGACCTGGTCGACCTCGAGGAGGAGGCTGACAAGGAGGCCGGGGAGTTCTCCGGCGGGATGAAGAAGCGCCTGGACGCCGCGACGGCGCTCGTCCACGAGCCCCCGCTCGTGTTCCTCGACGAGCCGACGACCGGCCTCGACCCGAAGGCCCGCAACCGCCTCTGGGAGTACTTCCAGCGAATCAACGACGAGGGCACGACCATCTTCCTCACAACCCAGTACCTCGAGGAGGCTGACCAGCTCTGCGAGGAGCTCGCGGTCATCCTCGACGGCGCCATCGAAGCCCGGGGCAGTCCGGCCGACCTCAAGCGCGAGGTGGGCGGCGAGATTCTCGACGTGGAACTGGACGACGACGGCGCTCGCGAGCGCGCGGCCGCCATCGCCCGCGACTTCGACGCGTTCGCCGACGCGACGGTCGCCGAGAGCCCCGACGGCATCACCGTGACGTCGCCGGTGGCGCGGCAGTACGGCACGGACCTCCTCGTGGCGCTCCGCGACGCCGAACTCACCGTCACCGGCTTCAACGTCCGCGCGCCGACCCTCGACGACGTCTTCCTCGCTATCACCGGCGAGGAACTCGACCGCGACTCGGAGGTGGCGGAGTGAGTACCCCCGCCGACCAGCCGGAACGGGACTTCACGCGCGCCCGGAACAGCTTTCTCGGCGACGCCTGGGTGAACTTCAAGCGCTGGAACCTCAAGGCGGTCCGCAACCCCTTCGTCCTCGTCGTCTCCCTGGTCCAGCCAATCATCTTCCTCGTACTGTTCACCGAGGTGTTCGGGAACGTCGCCGGCTCGGCAGTCAACCAGGGCATCCCCGGCATCAGCTACGAGACGTACCTCGTCCCCGCCATCACAATCCAGGTCGCGCTCGCCGCCGCCATCACGTCCGGCATCGGCCTCGTCAACGACATCGAGAACGGGATGTTCGAGAAGGTCCTGGTCTCCCCGATGAACCGGACGGCCGTCTTCCTCGGGAAGACCGCCGCCGAGATGTTCCGCATCGCCATCCAGATCAGCATTATCCTCGGGCTCGGCGTCGTCCTCGGCGCGGACGTCACCACGGGGCTGGCGGGCGCAGTCGGCATCGTCGCCGTCGGGATGCTGTTCTCGCTGTGGTTCCTCGCACTCTCGAACTCACTGGCGGTGATTACCCGCGACCAGGAGTCGACTATCATCGCCGCGAACCTCCTCCAGTTCCCGCTCCTGTTCCTCTCGACGGCGTTCCTCCCGCTGGACTCGCTGCCGGACTGGGTGCAGACGTTCGCCACCTACAACCCCGTGACGTACGGCGTCGACGCCGCGCGGTCGCTGATGCTCGACCGCGACGTGATGACCGTTCTCGACGTGAACGCCTTCGGCGGCACCCTCGACGGCGTGATTCCCGGCGTCTTGGTGCTACTCGCACTCGACGTCGTGCTCGGCGCCGTCGCCGTGTTTCTCCTCTCGCGAGCGTCCAGTTCGAAGGCGCGCTGACCTCGCGAGCGGTCTCCGTTCTGTCGCTAGCCGGTGGGAATCGGGCCGGAACCCACCCTAGTTTTGCATATAGCGACATACGATTTACCCGTTAGTTCTGTACCGAGTGCACTAGTTTCTAGTCGGAATCATAGCGACAAAATTCGCCATAGCGAGGGTTCGAATCGGCGACTGGACGCGAAGTGAGCCAACCGAGTTTCTGTGGCGGGATTCCGTTTAGCGGACTCCCGCGTGTTCCGACGACTAGCCGAGTGCAACGCATCTACCGGGATTCTGTGGTGCCCTTTGGTGCATCGGATCTCCGTGAGCCCCTGTGCCCCGAATGGATTCAGCTGACAGCGCCGAGTACCTGGAGCGTGAGGGAATGACGGTCATCCCCGAGCTGACAGATGCCGAATCGGGGGTTCCGACGGGGTCTGGAGACAGTCACTCGAGAATTCGTCCGTCGGCGCTTCGACGTCACTGGCGGCAGTTGCGGAGGGCGAACGAGGCGCCAGAACGCTCCAGAAAGCAGCGAAGACGCGGGCAGGTCGTTTCCTGAGGCTCGCTACAGCATGCCATCACGGAGGCATTTACGGCCCGCAGGCGGCCGTCAGCCGAACAGATCGGTGCGCGCCCGGTAGCTCGTGATGTCCGCTGTCGGAGCGCCCTCGACGGAACTCTGAAGGCGGAATCATCTGCCGTGGCACCCAGTATCGGGTACGAGCGTGGCCCGTGGCGCGTTCTACTACCATCGAACGGCACGGGCTAGCTGAGGGCCACCGATGTCCCGGGAGAGACGGCGAACGCACTCGCATCACCCCTGGGAGGGCGAGACGGGAGCCGGGCCACCACGACGAGGGCATGGCGAGCCCACCACCGGGCGGCGTGCGACGAGTCCGGACCGACGAACCAGCCACTCCGCTCAGTTCCGCTCCCTCCGGCTCCACGAGCCGTTGGCGATGGCCGCCGATTCGATGCAGTCTGGATTGGTTCACCGAAGCGGACTGCGGCCCCGAGGACCGACCACCGTCGAGGAACGCCTTGCGTCCAGCGACACATCGACCTCTGGGACCAGCGGCGCCGCTCTCCAATCGAGTTCGTCGGGCCGAGAGCACCAGACCGGGCGAATTTGTATCTGCCTCTGTGGCACCACTACAGAAATTTTAGATACCTCCACAGGGCACGTAGAAGCAGTATATCATTCTATGCGGCACCAACCAACCGGCATAATCAGCCATACTCGGGACGATAAACATACTTATCTCTCTATGAGGAACATTGAAGGCACAGCAGTGTGTCGCCCCGCGCATGGGCGACGAGGACCGCGCAGTCGTGAAGACGTACGTGCCGCCGGACCAAAAAGCAGTGTGGCGAGAGCACGCCGACGACCTGGACATGTCCCAGAGCGAGTACCTGCGGACGATGGTCCAGGCCGGCCGACGGGGCTTCCTGACCGGCCCAGAGGAAGGTGGTTCTGGGGACGCTACCCCTGGGGGTGACGGCCTCGAAGACCGGGTCCTCGAAGTGGTCGATTCGGCGGGTGTCGTGTCGTGGGACGAACTGGTCGCGGAACTCTCGGGGGACTTCGAGGACCGCCTCGACGACGCGGTCAAATCGCTGTCCGAACACGGCACGATTCGCTTCGACCCCCGCCGCGAGGGCTACGTCCGCCAAGAGGACGGATGAGCGAGCGAGCGCAGGCACCCCGCGGTGACGAGGAGGACATCGACGACCTCGTGGGGTATTTCGTCGAGGACATGGCCTACCACGGGAAGTCCGAGCGCACGCGGGAGGCCTACGAGCGCGTGCTCCGGCGCTTCGAGGCGTTCCTCACGGAGTTCAACACGGACCCCGCGGGCGCCGACCGCCGGGACTGCCTGGCGTGGGTCCACGACCTCCGCGGCGAGCACGCAGAGAGCACCGTCGCGACGTACGCGTCGTACCTGAACCGGTTCTACAGCTACATGGGCCAGGTCGGCGCCGTCGACGGGAATCCGATGGCACTGGTCACCCAGGAGATGGACGAAGCCATCGACACCGATCCGACGCGGCGCGAGGTGTCCGTCGACGCCATGCGAGAGTTCGTCGCGGACATCTCGCACCCGCTGGAGCGTGCAGTGATTGTCGGTTTACTGAAGACCGGGCTGCGCGTCGGAGAGCTCTGTAATCTCGACCTGCGAGACCTCAATCTCGACGCCGCGAGCGTCGAGAACGCCTACGACCTGGGGACCCGCGGCCAGCTCGACGGTCACCCGGACACGCTGTACGTCGACCCGGCGATGAGCCGCGGCGAGACAATCAACGGCGAGCAGCGCACCGCCTCCAACAAACGCAAGCGCGGCACGCTCGTGCCCGTGGACGCCCAGTTGAAGGCCGAACTCGTCCGCTGGCTGGCGATCCGGCCGGATTCACCGTCGTCCGCGGAGCCGCTGTTCGTGAGCACCCGGGACTCTTGGGGCGACCGGCTGACGCCGGAGATGGTGCGCGGGTTCGTCCGCGAGCACGCCGAACCCCGGGGCTGGTACCGCGAGGGCGGCGACGCCGCCGAGAACGTCACGCCCCACTACTTCCGGCACTTCTTCACGACTCATCTGCGGGACCGTACCGGGGACCGCGGCGTCGTGAAGTACCTCCGGGGAGACGTCGCCGACGACATCATCGACACGTACACCCACAACTGGGGCGATCGGGTGCGCGAGGTCTATCTGGAGCACGTCTACTCGCTGACGTAGCGTCGCACAGCGCACTCGTAAACCACATCTCGCTATACACAATTGTCTCCGGTCGGCCGGGAGCGCTTCCAGCCACAGAACCACCAGAGCGGGGCTGAGACCTCGCTGTGGAGGACGTCTGGCCGCTCGTGAGAGAACTCGGACTCTCGGGGAGATCAGCGCTCGGCGTCCACGACGCCACGGACGAGCAGGTACTCGACGCGGACGGTGTTGTCGGCGAACCACTCGTCGAGAGTCACGAGGGCGTCCTGGCGGAGCGCCTCCCGGGTGGCTTCGTCGTCGAGCGCGCGCAGCGCGGGGGAGAGCGGGCCGGCCTCGACGGCGAAGTCGCGCCAGAAGTGCTCGGGGGAGACGTACCGGAAACGGGCGATTCGGCGCTCGAAGGAGAGGTCGCAGGCGTCGCCGAGGCGGTCGCGCACGAACTCGGTATCGCCCCAGCGGAGGTGCGCCCAGAGGTCGTGGTCCTCGTAAGTGACGTAGTCGTCGAGGACCTCCGTGAGCGCACCGACGAGGCCGTCCGGAGACCACGACGTGAACGCGACGCGGCCGCCGGGCGCCGCCACCCGAACCATCTCGCGACCGGCCTCGACGGCGGCCGCGGAGAAGACGTGGCCGAAACTGGATAGCACGACATCGAACGCGTCGTCGGGGAACGGCAGAGCTTCGGCGTCGCCGGCGACCCAGTGGACGTCGTCGTAGCCTGCGAGTCCGGTGCTCTCGCGGGCGAGCTCCAGCATCGGTCGTGTGACGTCGACGCCCGTCACGTCGGCGCCGGCACGGCGGGCGGTGAGCGCCGCGTTCCCGGTGCCGCAGCCGACGTCGAGCACGCGGTTGCCGGGGTCGACGCCGCACGCGCTCACGAGGCGCGCGATGGCGGGCAGGAGGTTCGGCGCCAGCGACGGGTACCGGCCCGCCGACCACGTGTACGTCGCTCGGTCGCCCGCAGTCCGCTGGGGGTCGCTCATCACCTGACTGACGGCTCGCTGGAGGAAGAACGCCACGGTGACCGCGGTCGCCACGGAAAGCTTATCCGGGGACGGGACGCCACTCGGTGGTATGGACTTCCGGGGTGCAGTCGCGTCGCGGCTCGGGGCGGACGGCCGGTCGCTGGCGGTGTTCCGCGTCGGCGTCGCCGGTGTCGTCCTCCTCGACCTGCTGTTGCGCTCGCGGTACCTGGGCGCGTTCTACACGGACGACGGCGTGCTGCCGCGCGAGGTGCTGTTCGCGTACAATCCGACGTTCGGCCCGCTCTCGCTGCACGCGCTCTCGGGGGAGCTCTGGTTTCAGGCCGGCATGTTCGCGCTCACCGGACTCGCCGCAGCCGCGATGCTCGTCGGCTACCGGACGACGCTGACGACGTTCCTCACGGGATTGCTGGTCGTCTCGCTGCACGTCCGGAACACCCTGATGTTGAACGGCGGCGACCTCGTCCTTCAGATGCTGTTCCTCTGGGGGCTCTTTCTCCCGCTCGGGGAACGCTGGAGCGTCGACGCGCTCCGCGACGGCCCCCGGCGCGAGTGGGTGACGTCGGTGGCGACGGCGGGCGTGCTCTGCCAGGTCGTCGTCATCTACACCACGAACGCCGTCCTGAAACTGCGCGGGGACGCCTGGCTCTCGGGGGAGGCCATCCAGTACGTGTTCAGCCTGGAGATGTTCGTCGCCGGCGTCGGCCACTGGCTCGCCGACTACCCGGACCTGCTCGTCGCCTTCGACAAGCTGTGGCTGGCGATGCTGGCGGGGTCGGCGCTCCTGCTGGTGGCGACCGGCTGGCTGCGCGCGCTGCTCGCGGCCCTGTTCGCGTCGATGCACGTCGGGATGCTCGCGACGATGCAACTCGGCGTCTTCCCGATCATCTCCACCGTGGCGCTGCTCCCGTTCGTCCCGAGCGTCGTCTGGGACGCGCTCGCCGCCCGCCCGCACCGGCCGGTCGTGACGGGGCCTCGGATGGCCCAGTTGCGGGAGGCCATCCGAATGCGACTGCCGCTGATTTCGGGACCGTCACCCCCGCCGGAGGCGCTGTACTGGGGCCGCCGGGCGCTGACGGTCGCACTCGCGGCGTTCCTCGTCTTCCAGTTGGCGTACAGTGCGGCCTCGGTCGGCGCTCTGCCGGTGCCTGAAACGGGTCCGCTGGACGGCGAGGAACCCGAGCCCCGCTGGAACATGTTCGCGCCGGAGCCGCTGTCCGTCGACCGCTGGGTGAAGGCGCCCGCCGCGACGCCGACTGGCGAGCGCGTCGACGCCTTCCACGGTGGCCCGTTCACCTGGGACAAGCCGCCGGACGTCTCCGACTCGTACCCGACCGCGCGCTGGCGGAAGTACGCCACGAACGTCGCCGGTGCCGACGACGGCGTACCGGGCGCGTTCGCGACGTACCTCTGCTCGCACTCGCCGCACGCCCGGTCGGCGGCCGTCGAGAACGTGACGGTGTACGGCGTCGAGCAACTGACCCGGCTGGACGGCCCGGAGCCGACGAACCGGGTGGCGTGGGCGTCGACGAACTGCTCGACGTGACGGGCGTCGCCGGCTTCTGCTGGTAGGTCTGAGAAAAGACGCGAGTCGACGACTCGGAACTACTGTGGGGGAATCGCTGTCTCGGCGGGGTCGGCGGTGAGCGCACGCCGGACCGCCGCGACGTCCGCGCCGGTGGCCTCGTGCTGGTTCTCCATCAGGACAGTCTCGCTGGGGAAGAGGCGCTCGCCGACGCCGAGGCCGTGGTCGCGGGCGGTCGACCCCGTGACGGTGAGGTAGACGCCCACGCCCGCGTCAGCGACGGCCGCCTCCTCCTCGTCGTGGTCGTTCCCCGGGTAGACGAAGGAGAGGCCCTCGGTCGCGTCCGTACCGAGGACGGCCTCGACGAGGCGCTCGTACCGGGGGCTGATGCAGACGTCGCCCTCGTACGCCGCGAGGAACTCCCGGTCCAGGTCGGGAGCGTTGACGGCGTCCGCTGCGGCCGGGGTCGCGAGCAGCGTGTGGTAGACGGTGTCCCCGAGGCCGGAGACGACGCGGACGTCCGTGTCGACTGGGTCGATGCGGTCGTTGACGTCCGCGATCGACGTCAGCGGCTCCGGACGCAGGCCGACGACCTCCTCCAGCACGAGGTCGGCGCTGTCGAATCCGAGCGCGAACTCGTGGGTTCGGAGCGCACGGAAGGGCTCCTCGCGACCGACCAGTTCCACGGGCGTCCCGTCGGCGTCGACGGACAGCGAGTCGAAGACGATGCGGCGGGGCTTACCCGGTCGGGCGTCCCGCAGGAGCGTGTAGTCGGGCGCGTGGGGGTCCGTGGGGTCGCTGTATGCGGCGAGTCGCTCGTACACGCCGCGGTCGTCGGTCTGCTCGCCCTTCGCGACGGCTTTCTCGTACCGCAGGGTAGAGGCGACGTCGTCGGCGACCGCGGTCGCGTCGGCGAGCGCGGCGACCCGGTCGAGAACGGCTTCCAGCGGTCGTCCCTTCCGCGGGACGGCGACGCGAACCGGCGCTGTCATTGTCGAACAGAGCCCGTGCGCGCCAAAAACGGTTGTGATTCCGGGGGGCTACGCGCCGAAGACGTCCGAGAGTTGGTTACGCCACTCGTCGATCTCCTCGACGGTGGCCTCCACGTCGTCGATGTCCGCCGAGAGGTCCTCGATGTCGTCCTCGACGTCTTCGAGGGCCAGCACGTCCTCCTCGGTGTCCGCGAGGCGTTCCTCGAGCGCGTCGACGTCGCCCCGCAGGCGGTCGAGGGACTCCTCGAGGTCGTCGACCGCGCCGAACTTCGACTCGACGTCGTCGACCTGCGCCCAGAGGTCATCGCGGTCCTCGTCGGCGTCCGCGACGGCCTCCTCGACACCCGCCACGTCGGCGTGGACGTCAGCGAGCTCGTTCTCGAGGTCCGCGATGTCGTCCTCGAAGTCCGAGAGCACCTCCTGGGCGGGCCCGTTCTCGTCGATGAATGCCTCCAGTGCGTCGGTGTACGCCTCGAGCTCGGAGACGCGGGACTGGAGGTGGTCGATCTCGACCTCGGTGGACTGGGGGACGCCGCCGAGGGCGCCCTGGATGGTCTCGAGGTCCTCGTCGGCGACCTCGTCGTTCCGAATTGCCTCCGCGAGGGCGGCCGCGACCTGGCCCTCGTCGAAGCCGACCGGTTCGGCCGGTTCGGGGTCGACCGGGTCCGGTTCGGCGTCGAGGTCCGCGTCCAGTTCCGCCTCGAGGTCCGTCTCGGTGTCCTCCGTGTCGAAGTTCGTGTCGTAGTCTCCGTCGTCGCCGAACGACGACCCGGTGTCGAGCGCGGTGTCATCGTCGTCGAAGGAGCCACCGTCGTCGAAGGAACTCCCCTCAGACGGGGACTCCGCGTCGCCGTCCTCCTCGGCCGCGAGCGGTTCGGCCTGTGAGTCGTCGACGAACGACTCGTCGTCCTCGTCGTCGCCGTCGTCGACGAGCCCGGCCTCGTCACCGAGAATCTCCGCGTCGTCGTCGACGGTCGTGTCGATGCCGCCGCTCGCGCCCGCGCCGGCCTCCACCTCGACCTCCGTCTCGGCCTCGTCGTCCTCCAGGCCGGGGATAGTGTCGCGCTCGCCGCCCGCGAGTTCGCGAACGACGTCCGTGGACTCCGGCGGGACGACCTCGTCGATGTCCTCGCCGTCGACCTCGACGTCTGGCGCGGAGAGGAACGGCGTCTCGTCCTGTCCGTCCTTCATCCGGACGCCGTAGACGGTCGTGAACTCCTCGCCGGCGTCGACCTCGCGCTCGAAGCGAACGACGCCGTCGCCGGTCGCCGTCCAGTGCTCGCTGCCGTACTCGGGGTGGAACCCGATCTGGTCGATGCCGAACTCGTCGGGAATCTCGTCCGTGATGGACAGCGTGACGTCGGCGTCCCGCGACGAGGACACCTCGAAGGCGACCGCCGGAACGGGGAAGTCCTCGGCGTTGAAGAACTTGCTGACGGTGACGCCGTCCGTCTCGACGACCGTCTCGTCACTCACCGGAATCACCTACTCGTAGGTCGTGCATACAGCCACCTACGCGGAGAAGCCCTTAAATTGTCCGGCGCTCATCGCCGGGCTTTACCCACTCGTTACCCGTCCCGGTAGGATCATCCTACCCGTCGTCCCCGGGTTCCGGGAGTCACTCGACGTCGACGCGGTCCCCGATTTCGACGACGTCGAGCCGCCGGGGGTACTCGAAGCTGCGGGCGTGCTCGTGGAGCGCCGTCGGGTCCGCAGTCATGCCCTTCCACATGTCCCAGTGGGAGGGAAGGAGCCGGTCGACCTGGAGGGCGCGGGCGCACTCGATTATCTGGTTCTCGTCGTTGTACCAGCGCTTGACGGCTGGTTCGCCGGTCTGTTTGTCCGGAATCTGGCCGACGGAGCCGAACGCGAGGATACCGAGGTCGACGTCGTACTCGTCGCCGAGCCGGTCGAAGTCGTCGCTGGGCTTGGTGTCGCCGCCGTGGAACACCGTGCCGGCGTCGTGCTCGAAGACGTACGAGACGGGGTGAGTGGCGTCCGGGTCGTGGGCGACCTCGACGTGGACGGTGAACTCCCCGACCTCGACGGTGTCGCCCTCGGCGACCTCCCGGTACTGGTCGGCGGCGACGGCGTAGCGGTCGTGCCACTCCTCGTCGTCGCGAGCCACGGCGACCGAGTCGTCGGGCGCGTACAGCGGGCAGTCGGTCTCCGCGAGGATGGGCGCCTGGCTCGGCCCGTGGACGTGGTCGGTGTGCTCGTGGGTGGCGAAGACGGCGTCCCCCTCGGTGACGTCCCGCGGGTCGAACGGCACCGGAATCATGCGGACGGTGCGGGGTGGGTCGCCCGTCCCGAGGTAGGGGTCGACGAACAGCGTCGTCCCCTCGCTTCCCTTCAGCACGAAGCCGTTACAGCCGAGGTACCAGACCGCGACCCCGTCGGGGTCGGCGTCCGCAACCGCCGTCGGCAGCCAGTCGTCCCAGTCGGAGTGGACCATACACGAGGGGTACGGACGGCCACCCCTAAGCCTCCCGGGGTACGGCCGGGACACTTAACAGTCGAGGGACACGTTCTGGATGGAATGAGCGTCATCGTCGAGTTCTCCCTGTCGTCGCCCCGCCTGAACCTCCACGATGCCACCACGGCCGTCCCCGATGTCACCCTCGAAGTGGAGTCCGTCGACAGTGTCGGCGACGGCCATCTGAACACCGTCATCCTCGTGGCGGGCGAGGACCTCGACGCGTTCGACGAGGCCATCCGGGAGGATTCGACGGTGACAGACGTGACGCTGCTCGACCAGCTCCCGAACCACTCGCTGTACCGCTACCGGTACGCCGAGGAGACGGAGCTCAGGCTCTATCCGGTGTGGCTCGAACTGGGAGCGGCGCAGCTCCACATCGAGTGCCAGGACGGGACGTGGTTCCTCCGCATCCGGTTCCCGAACCGCGACGCACTCGCCGAGTTCGAGTCCATCTGTCAGGAGGAGAACGTGGAGTTCACACTGCACCGCATCTACGGGGAGTCCGGCGAGTCGGAGCCGGACCCGCTGACCGACGCGCAGCGCGAGGCCCTGGGGCTGGCACTCGAAGCCGGCTACCTCGACGTCCCCCGGAGCGCGTCGCTGTCCGTCATCGCGGACGAACTCGACGTCTCCGAGCAGTCGGCCAGCGAGCGCCTGCGGCGGGCCACGCGGAACCTCGCCACGGACGCACTCTCAGACCGGGAGAACTAGTCCTGACAGCAGGCGCCGGACTCGCCGACGAAGTCCACGTCCAGCGGTTCGCTGATGAGCTCGTTCAGCCCCTCGAAACGGGCCTCCAGGGCGTCCTGGGCGTCGAGGTACTCCGCCATCACGGGGTGGTCGTGGAGGCGCTGCTGGGCGTCCTGGACCTCCTGGAGCGCGTCCTGGTCGGCGTCCCCGGACTGCCGGGCGAGCATGAACTCCTGGCGGAGCTGTTCGAACTCGTCGATGCGGGACTGCACTTCGTCGTCGTTCTCGACGGCCTGTTTGGACTCGACGAACCGGCGGTACGCCGGCGTCTCGGTGATGGCTTCGCCGAGCTTTCGCGCGAGGTCGTCGGCGGCGTGCTCTCCCTCGGGGGTCGCCGCGTCGGTGTCGACACTCATGGACGGCGGTTGGTGCCGGCGTCGTTTCAAGCTGCCGGAACCCCCGGCTATCGCCGCTCGTGGGGGAACCGCCGGGGTTAAACGCGCGAACTGTCTATCCGACTGCAATGAGCAACGAGGAGACCCGTTCCGCCGGAGACCTCCGGAACACGGGGCTGTCGCTGCGACACGACCGGACCTGGGACTACGAACTCGACCGCATCGTCGAGGAGGTCGAGGACCAGGACGCGGAGAAGGTGGGCCTCCAGTTCCCCGAGGGGCTGAAGCGCCGCGGTCCCGCCGTCGCGGACGACCTGCGGGAGCGCCTCGACGACGTCCGCATCCTGCTGTCCGGTCAGCCGTGCTACGGCGCCTGCGACCTCGACACCTACCTGATGCGGCGCACAGACGTGTTCGTGCACTTCGGGCACTCGCCGATGAAAGAGTCCGACTCCATCATCTACGTCCCGCTGTTCTCGAACGTCGACGTCGAACCCATCATGGAGCAGTCCCTCGAGGAACTCGACGAGGGCGACGTGGGCCTGGTGACGACCGCCCAGCACATGAACCAGTTCGAGGAGATGCGGACGTGGCTGGAGGAGCGCGGCTTCACCGTCCACACGCGCCGCGGCGACGACCGACTCACGCACGAGGGACAGGTGCTCGGCTGCAACTACGCGAGCGCGGACATCGACGCCGACCAGGTACTGTACGTCGGCGGCGGGAAGTTCCACCCGCTCGGCCTCGCGATGGAGCACCCGGACAAGCACGTCGTCATCGCCGACCCAGTGAACAACGCCGTCTCGGTCGCGGACGCCGAGCAGTTCCTCAAGCAGCGCTACGCCTCGGTCCACAAGGCGATGGACGCCGAGAAGTGGGGCGTCATCTTCTGCACGAAGATCGGCCAGGGCCGCTACGACCAGGCCGAGGAGATCGTCGAGAACAACGAGAACGCCTACCTCATCACGATGGACGAGGTGACGCCGGACCGCCTCATGAACTTCGACATGGACGCGTTCGTGAACACGGGCTGTCCCCGCATCACGACCGACGACGGCCCCCAGTTCCACAAGCCGATGCTGACTCCCGGCGAGTACGAAATCGCGGTCGGCAACGAACCACTGGAGAACCTCTCCTTCGACACCTTCCACGGCACCTGGTAGCGGCGTCCGGTCTCCCACCGGCTGACGGCTTCCACGCGAGCGAATTCGGGACTGTAGCCAGTAAGTCGGGCGTTCTTCGGATAGCAGGTGTGTAACGAAGTGCAGCGCCTAGAAACGTCCTAACGGTGACAAGAATGGCACGATTCACGCGGTCACGACGGGGATTCCTGCGGGTGGCGGGCGTGGCGACGGTCGTCGGCGTCGCGGGCTGCACGACCGGTGATGGCGGCGACGACAGCGGAGCCGACGACGGAGGTGACGGTGACGACACCGAGGGGGCAGAAAGCGACGAGGAGCTCCCGGAGGGCGTCTCCGCCGAGGAGTTCGAGACCGGTCCCGTCCCCGAGCCCTACCGGACGGCGACCTCTCAGGGCGACGAAACGCGCGACCCGGACACGCTCGTGAGCAAAGCGGACGCTCAGTTCCAGGAGGCCGAGGAGGCGGTCGAGGAAGGACTCGCCCAGGAAGGCAACAACTGCGGGAACTGCGCGGACTTCATTCCCGACCAGAACGGCGACGAGTTCGGCGCGTGCGCGGAAGTCGAGGGGTACATCGACGAGGCGGACTGGTGTGCGCTCTGGGAAGAGTACGAGGCGTGACGCGCGGGCTCGCTGACCGACCGCTCACGCGAACTCGACGCCCCGGACCTCGAAGCGCGCGCCCCCTTCCTCGCTGTCTGTCACCTCGACCGTCCAGTCGTGGGCCTCGGCGATTTCGGCGACGATGGTGAGCCCGAAGCCAGTGCCGTCGCGGCTCGTCGTGTAGCCGGACTCGAAGACCGTCTCGCGCTTCTCCCGGGGGACGCCGGGGCCGTCGTCGGCCACGTAGAAGCCGTCCTCGAGGTCGCCGACCTCGATGGTGACGCCCTCGCCGCCGTGTTCGACCGCATTCCGGTAGAGGTTCTCGAAGATCTGCCGGAGTCGGCTCCGGTCGGCCAGGGCCGTCCCCGTCGCGCGCACCGTCAGGGCGGCGTCGGGCGCCTCGACGAGCGACCAGCAGTCGTCGGCGACGGCCGAGAGGTCGACGACCTCGAAGTCGGTGACGGTCGTCCCCTCCCGGGCGAGCGTGAGAATGTCGTCGATGAGCGTCCGCATCCGGTCGTGGGCAGCCACGACCTCCTCGAGGTGACTGGTGTCGCCGGTCTCCTGGGCCATCTGGAGGTAGCCCTCCGCGACGTTCAGGGGGTTGCGGAGGTCGTGACTGACGATGCTCGCGAACTCCTCCAGGCGGTCGTTCTGACGTTCGAGTTCGCGTTCGCGCTCCCTGCGCTCGGTCGTGTCCCGGGAGATGCCGACGAGCTGGGTGACCTCGCCGTCGACGACCACCGGCGATATCTTCACGCTGACGACCCGGTCCCCGCCGGGGAACGGCAGTTGGTCCTCGTCGGAGACCGTCTCCCCGGTGTCGAGGATCGTCCGGTACTTCGACTCGATCTGCGAGGCCGCCTCGTCGTCGAATACCTCGCCGGGTTCCTTGCCGACCAACTCCTCGGTGGGGACACCGGTGAGCGCCTCGTGGGCGGGGTTCGTGGTGTCGAAGACGAACGTCGGGTCGCGCTCGTCGCCGTCGACGCTCACGAGGAACAAGGCGTCCTGGGCGTGTTCGAAGACGGTCTCGTAACCCTCTCTGAGGCGCTGGAGTTCGCGGTCGCGGGCCACGCGCTCTTCGACGTTCCGGCTGAACACGAGGTACTCCTCGGCGCCCTCGGTGTCGAGGCGCGTGAGGTGGGCTTCCGCCGGGAACGTCGACCCGTCGGCGCGCTCGAAGGTGGCCTCGATGCGGCGCAGGTCGCCCACACTCGTTTCCTCGCGCATCGCCTCGATGTCGCCTGGTTCGGCGTCGGCGTCGACGTCCCAGACGTTCTTGCCGACGACTTCGTCCTCGTCGTAGCCGAGTTCCTCACAGAACCGGCGGTTGGCCTCCACGATGACGCCGTCGCCGTCGTGGATGTTGATCATGTCCGGGGACTGCTCGAACAGCGCGGCCTGGCGGGCGTTCCGGCGTTCGAGTTCCCGTTCGCGCTGGATGCGGTCGGTGATGTCGGTGATGAACCCCTCGATGGTGAGCGGGTCGTCGTCCGTCCCGCCGACGCCGCGCCCGCGCTCCCAGACGTGACGGACTCGCCCGTCCGCGGTCTCGATGCGGTACGTGAGTTCGAACGGCTCGCCGGCCGCGACCGCGTCCTGAACGGTCTGCCAGGCGGTCTCGCGGTCCTCGGGGTGGAGGACGTCCTCGCCCCAGACGACGTCGCCGGATTCGATGGCGTCGGCGGTGTACCCAGACAGCGACTCGACTTCGCCGCCGACGAACTCCATCGGCCAGCAGGGTTCGTTCAGGGACCGGTAGGCCATCCCGGGGAGGTTCTGGATGAGCGTGTTGAGTCGACGGTCGTGTTCGCCGAGGGCGCGTTTCGAACGCTCGCGGTCGACGGCGTTGCGCACGCGGTTCGCGAGCAGCGTGTACTGGTCGGTGCCGGTGTCCTTCTGGAGGTAGTCGGTGACGCCCGCGGAGATGGCGTCGCTGGCGACGCCCTCGTCGCCCTTGCCGGTGAACAGCACGAACGGGAGGTCGGGGTACTCGGCTCGCACTGCTTCGAGGAACGCCAGACCGTCTCTGCCGGGCATGTCGTAGTCCGAAACCACGCAGTCGACGTCGTGGTCGTCGAGGACGGCGAGTCCCGCGTCGGCGTCGGTGGCCGTGACGACGTCGAGGTCGTGGCGTTCGAGGAAGGTGGCGGCGAGGTCGAGAAACGCCTGGTCGTCGTCGACGTGCAGGACCTGCACGGTGCCGCCGACGGTAGACTGGGAGTTCCCTGGCGACATTGAATACGCCGGGTTGGGACCGTGTGCTGATATAAGCTGTCGACGCGACCCGCGACGTGGGATTACTACTGCGCATCTGCAAAGGTTTTTGTATTTCCGCTATGTATGTGTGGGCAAGATGAGCACGACCCAGACCGCCGGCACCATCGAGGGCTGTCGCCCCACCGACCAGACGCCCGTCGCCGTCGACGGCGAGACCATCACAGGCGCGCCCCGCGAGGACCTCCGAACGCTCGCCGACGACCTGGCCAGTGAGGACCTCGTCCCCGCGGAAGTGACCGCGGAAGTGTGCTTCGGCGAGGACTGCTCGCTCGCCACGCAGCGTGAAGCCGACCGCCTCCGCGACCTCGTGGACGCCGCCACGTTCCTCGGCGCGAACCGCCTCACGGTCGACGTCTGCGACGTCACCGCCCCCGAGAAGGCTCGCCCCGCGCTCGCCGCCGTCGCCGAGCGCGCCCGCCGCGACGGCGTCGCCCTCGACGTGCAGGGACTCGACCTGGGCTGACCGACGCTCCCAATTCTCGCACCTGCGGACGCAGGATTCTTCGCGCCCCCACTCCTCGACTGACTCGTGAAGCGCGCGCTCGCTAGGCGACTCGCGACCGTCGAGACGTTCCCCGACCCGGACCCCGCCCTCGAACAGTACCCGACGCCCGCGGACCTCGCCGCTCACCTCGTCGCGCTCGCCGACCTCCACGACGACCTCACCGGGCGAACGGTCGCGGACCTCGGTGCCGGCACAGGGATGCTCGCGCTCGCTGCGGCCACTCGCAGCCCCGAGCGCGTCCTCGCGGTCGAACTCGACGCCGGAGCGCTCCAGGTCGCTCGCGAGAACGAGCGCCGAGTCGACCCCGAGACGAGCGTCGACTGGCTCCGCGGCGACGCCACCCGGCCGCCGCTATCGAGTGTCGACACCGTCGTCGCGAATCCGCCGTTCGGCGCGCAGCGCGGCAACGAACACGCCGACCGAGCGTTCCTCGCGGCAGCCGCCGACATCGCGGCGGTCTCCTACTCGGTGCACAACGCCGGCAGCCGCGAGTTCGTCGAGTCGTTCGCGAGCGACCGCGCCGGCGAGGTGACGCACGCCTTCGCCGCCGACTTCCCCGTCAGCGCGCAGTTCGACTTCCACACGAGCGACCGCGAGGTGCTGGACGTCGAGGTATTCCGCGTCGAGTGGTAACGCCGAGGGTTCTGCGCCGGGCCCCTACTCGTAGGTCTCCTCGCGGGCGACCGTCACGGTCGTGTTCTCGTGGTGGGCGAGTAGCCGACTCGCGTTGCGCTCGAAGGTGAGGCTGCCAGCCGTCGCAGTCTGGTTCGCTTCGGGCACCCCGACGACCCCGACGACGGTGCCGTTCTCGACGACCTCCAGGCCGAAGGCGCCGCCCTCCGCGGCGAGCCTGACGCGCTGGCCGTCCAGCACGGGGTCGGCGGTCGCGCTCTCCGAAGCGTAGGCGTGGCGCCAGTCGGCGTCCGGCGGATCGACGTAGACGTTGTAGACGGCGCCGCCGCCGTCGGTCACCCAGCCGCGGCGGTGCACCCAGACGGTCTCCTTCCAGCCGAGGCCGCCGACGGTGACGGCGGCGTCGCCGTAGAACGCGAGTTCGCCCGCGCTCACTTGCTCGGCCCAGAGGCTGCGGTCGGCGTTGGCGACGACCACCCCGCTCGCGGAGACGTTCGTCGCCTGCTCGAAGTACGGGACGGAGACGGCGGCGACGCGCTCGTTCGTGACGTTCTCGGCGTACGTCACCTCGTAGCCCTCCACGGAGACGGGCTCACCGGGGAGGTCGGCCTCCGAGACGGTGGTGAGGTTCACGGGCACGGCGACGACGCTCATCGTCACCACGGGCAGCAGCAGCGCGAGCGAGGCGACCTGGCGGCCGGTGAGGTCCCCGGTCAGGGTTCGGTCGTCGGCGCCCGCGACGGCCGCGAGCACGACGGCGAGTACGACCACGAGGAGGAGGCCGCCTGCCCGAAACAGGACGTACTCGGCTGACTGGCCGTACCACCAGACCGCCCACAGCGACATCGACGTGGCGAGCACGACGGACCCGACCCAGACGCGGGCGGCGTTCGGGCGCTCCCCGCGTCGGGCCAGCAGGGCGGCCGAGAGGACGGCGCCGACGAGGAACCCGAAGAGGTGGCCCTGGACGGCGATGCCCGCCCACCACGGCGGCCCGAAGGAGGGCGCGGCGGACGCGAACGTCACGGGGTCGCCGAGCGTCTGCCAGAGCACGGAGATGACGTCGCGGCCGGTGACGGCGACGACCGTCGCCAGCGGGTACTTGACGAGCGCGAACCCCGCGAACGCGTACACGACGCCGGAGAAGCCGATGGTGGCGCCCCAGGAGAACACGCCGGTCAGCTGAGCGACGAGCAGGACGCCGAGCGGGAAGAAGACGAGCGCGCGGACGTAGGGGTTCGAGCGCCAGGACGCGAACGAGGACGCGCCGCGGTCGGTCGGGTAGTGCGAGAACGCGTACTCGGCGATCGGCGCGAGCGCGAGCGTTCCGATGACGTTCCCGGTGACGTGGCCGAGACCGGCGTGTGCGAGCGGGGACGCGAGCACGCCCAGCGGGTAGAAGTACGACCAGGAGACGAACGGCACGACCAGTGGGGAGCCGCTGCGACCGAACTGCACGAACAGGTAGAACGCGACGACACCGGCAACCACGACGAGCGTCCCCCACGGCACGCCGAACAGCAACCGCGACCGGACGGCCTGGAACTCACGGCGGCCGTCCTCGCGCGTGAAGACGGCGACGCCTGTCGCGAGCAGGAGCACGATGGCGGCGTTCGCGACGGCGCGCCAGGAGCCGAGCGACCCGAGCGCGGCGGCCGCACCGAAGCCGGCGAGCAGCCCGACGACGACGGCGCTCGCGAGCCAGCGCAGTCGACGCAACCGCGGGACCGAGACCGCGAGGAGGACGGCGGCGACCGTGGTGGCCGCGACGACGGCGGCCGGCGGGAGTTGCATACGAGACTGTGGCGAACCGGGGGACAATAAACCAGCGGCACGGGAGCCGCTCGCCGCGACCCGCTGGTCGGGGGTTCGAAACGTTGAAACGACAGACGAGCGAATCGTAGCCCATGGACTTGCGGGTCATCGAGAAGGGCGACGCGGAGCTGACCATCGAGGTCGCTGGCGAGAATCACACGTTCATGAACGTGCTGAAGGGCGCGCTGCTGGAGACCGACGGGGTCACGGCGGCGTCCTACGACATGAACCCAGAGCAGTCCGGCGGCCAGACGGAGCCGCTGCTCACCATCAAGACCGAGGAAGACGTCGACCCCCTGGACGCGCTCCAGGACGCGGCGGGTCGCACCGGCGACGAACTCCGGGACTTCGCGGACGCGTTCCAGGCGGCAGTTTAACCGAGCTGGACGGCCAGCGAGAACTCGCGGCCGCCGAACTCGAAACCGCTCGACGCAGACTGTTCTTCGAGTGCCGTGACGTGTTCGCGGACGTTCACCCGGCGGTCCGGGTGGGTGCGCACGCGCACGCTGTCGACGTCAGGACCGAAGTACGCGAGCCCGTTCTGGAGCTCCGGCAGCGACAGCACCTGCGTCCGTTCGAGCGTCGTCGTCTCGCCGTCCGCTCCGGAGACGACGAGGTGGACGGGTGTCACGCCTCCGGAGACGCCGCTGAGGTCGACGAACCGGGCCGTGTTGCACTCGACCGCCTCCACGACCGACCGCCCCGGTTCGACGGGGCCGTCGGCCGGACAGACGGTGGGCTGCTGATCGTCGCCGCCAGGCCCACTGCGGTAGGACATGGTAGCACTCACTACAGTTCAGAACATAAGTCATTCGCCGCGGTACCGTCCCGCTCTCGCGGGTAACAGGCTGGATGCGGAGTTGGTGGACCAGGTCGAGCGGGAGTCCGGTTACAGTCGGATGGGGTAGCCCTGGTCGGCCAGGGCGCGCTTGGTCTCCTCGATGGTGTAGTCGCCGTAGTGGAAGATGGAGGCCGCGAGCGCGGCGTCGGCGCCCGCGTCGTACGCCTCAGCCATATCTCCGGGGCTCCCGCAGCCCGAGGACGCGATGACTGGCGTCGAGACGCTGTCGCAGACGGCCGCCGTCAGCGGGAGGTCGTAGCCGTCCTTCGTGCCGTCGGCGTCGATGGAGTTCACGAACAGTTCGCCCGCGCCCCGCGACTCGACCTCGTTCGCCCACTCCACGACGTCGAGGCCCGTCCCCTCGCGGCCCCCCTTCACCGTGCACTCGAACCAGCAGGACTCCCCGTCGACCTGCTCGTAGTGCTCGCCCTGCTCGTCGAAGCGCCGCTTCGCGTCCACGCTGATGACGATGCACTGGCTCCCGAACGCCTTCGCGCCCTCGTTCACGAGGCTCGGCTCCGCGATGGCGCCGGAGTTGATCGAGACCTTGTCGGCGCCCGCCCGCAGCGTCTCCTTGATGTCCTCCGTGTCCCTGATGCCGCCGCCGACCGTCAGCGGGATGAACACCTCGTCGGCGACCGCCGAGACGGTGTCCAGCATCGTCTCCCGGCCGTCCGCGCTCGCCGTGATGTCGAGGAAGACGAACTCGTCGGCGCCCGACTCGTTGTACATCTTCGCCATCTCGACGGGGTCGCCTGTGTACTCCAGGTCCTCGAAGTTCACGCCCGTGTAGACGGCGGCGTTCCCGTCGTCGTCGAGCGCCACGTCGATACAGGGGATGACGCGCTTGGTCAGAGTCATCGGTCAGTTACCGCCGGCTACGGCCGACGCCGAGAAAAGCCGTCCGGTTACTCCACCTGTCGCCGGCGGCCATTCTCACCGACCGGGACACTTCGGTACGTTAACGGATGGAGGGTCACGACTGCCAGACGTCATGACGTACGTCGTCGCCTTCGACAACTCGCCGCTCGCGAAGCGGGCGCTCCGCTGTGCGGTCGAGTACGCTGACGCCGTCAGGGAGGACGTCGTCGCCGTCACCGCCATCCAGCGGGACGACGGATTCGCCCGCGAACGCGGCTGGCTCGACGGCGACGAGTCCTTCGGTATCGAGAAGGTGGCCCGGAACCTCACCCAGGCCGTCGAAGCAATCGACCCGGACGTCGGCTTCGAGTACCGGACGCTGGACCCGTACGCGCCCAGGGGCAGAGTCAGCCGGACCGTCCGCGAACTCGCGGTCGAGCAGGACGCCTCGGTCGTGTTCGTCGGCAGCGACAACGCCGGCCGGATGGTCGGTGGCCTCGCGTCGGTCGGCCAGAACGTCTCCTCGGACGACCGCTACGACGTCCACATCGTCCGCCACGACGAGTAGCCCGGTTCGACACAGCCAAGTGCCGGCGCCCAGAAGCCTCGACTATGTCCGACGACCACGGCCACGCAGACCACGGCGACGACGATGAGGGGCGCGTCACGTCACCGATGCAGGAGTTCTCGATGGGGCAAGTCACGACCGGCTTCGTCGTCCTGTTGGTCGGCCTCGCGGTCGCGTACGCCCTGCCGCTGTTCGTCTAAAGCGGTCGAGGCTGCCGCGCGTCACCTTCTCTCGAACCCCGCGCTAGCCAGCGACGGCGTCAGTCCAGTTCCCGGGCGAGCACGTCGCGGGCATCACGGATCTCCGTCGAGTCGTAGGCCACCGACTCCCCGTCGACCGAGACGGAGAGCACGCCGTCCTGGGTCGCCGCACCGAGGTCGACGACCGGCGCGTCGACCGCTTCCCGCAGCGCCGCCGCGTCTGTCGTCTCCACGACGGCACGACCCGGACACTCCGAGAACAACGCTTCCAGCCCCGGAACGTCGACGTCGACGCCGGCGTCGTCGGTCACCATCTCGGCGAGCGTGACCGCCAGCCCACCGTCGCTGACGTCGTGAACGGCGAGGGTGTCCTCCCCGTTCGCTGCCGCCCGCACGGCGTCGACGGACGACGCGTCCACGTCGGGGAACTGGTCGCTCCCGCCGAGTTCCTGCAGGTAGACGGAGCCGCCGAGGCCGTCGGCGTGCCCGCCGACGAGCACGAGGTCTCCCTCGCCCTCCAGCGCGGTGCCGGGCGTCTCGTAGCCCTCGCAGTGGCCGAGCAGCGCGAGCGTCGGCGTCGGCGGGACAGGGCCGGCCGCGGAGTCGTTGTAGAGACTGACGTTCCCGCCGACGACCGGCGCGTCGATGGCGCGGCAGCCGTCCGCGAGCCCGTCGACCGTCGCCGCAAAGCCGCCGTAGACGTCGGGCTTCTCGGGGTTCCCGCCGTTCAGACAGTCGACCGCGGCCAGGGGCTCGGCGCCCTGGGCGGCGAGGTTCGTCGCGTTCTCGACGGCCGTGGCGTACGCGCCCTCGTAGGGCGCGCAGTCGGTCCAGCCGGGGTTCGCGCCGGCCGAGAGCGCGACCGCAGTCTCGTCGTCCGTTTCGTGGATGGCGAGCCCCGCAGCGTCCTCGCCGGGGCGCTGGAGCGTCCGGAGACCGACTTCGTGGTCGTACTGGCGGTAGACCCACTCCTTGCTCGCGGTGTTCGGACTCGACAGGACGGCGTCGACGGCAGTTTCGAGGCCTGGCTCCGGGAGGTCGGTGTCGGGCTGGGTCGGCTCCTCGGTCGGCAGGTCGTTCATCGGGGCGCCGTCCGCGAGGAACTCGGCGGGGGTGTCGACGACCGTCTCGCCGTCGAACTCGCAGACGTAGTTGCCCTCGGTCACCTCGCCGATGACCGAACAGCCGAGGTCGAAGCGCTCGGCGACCGCGCTGACGGCGTCGACGTCCTCGGGGGCGACCTCGTAGCACATGCGCTCCTGGGATTCGGCGAGCAGGATTTCGAGGGCGTTCATGTTCGGCTCGCGCTGGTGGACGGCGTCGAGGTCGATGTGGGCGCCGAGGCCGCCGAGCGCGACCAGTTCGGACGAGGCGCCGCCGAGACCTGCTGCGCCGAGGTCGCGGGCGGCGGTGACGAGGTCGCGGTCCACGAGCACCTCGCTGGTCTCGACGAGGAGCTTCTCAGTGTACGGGTCGCCGACCTGGACCGCGGGTCGGTCCTCGGTCTCGGCGTCCTCTCCGAGGTCTTCGCTCGCGAAGCTCGCACCGCCCAGACCGTCCCGGCCGGTCGCGTTCCCGACGAGCACGAGCTTGTTCCCCGGTTCTTTGGCGGCGGCCGTGACGAGGCGGTCCTCGGTGAGGAGGCCGACGCAGGCGACGTTCACGAGGGGGTTGCCCTCGTAGCCGTCGTGGAACTGCGTGGAGCCGGCGACCGTCGGGACACCGATGGCGTTCCCGTAGTCCCCGATGCCCTCTACGACGCCCTCGAGGAGGTACCGGGAGTGCTCCCGCTGGAAGTCACCGAAGTACAGCGAGTCGGCGAGCGCGATGGGGTAGGCGCCCATCGAGAGCGTGTCGCGGACGATGCCGCCGACCCCGGTGGCGGCGCCGTCGTAGGGGTCGACGTAGCTCGGGTGGTTGTGGCTCTCCACGCCGAACGTCAGCAACTGGTCCGTGCCGGGGACGCGGACGACGGCCGCGTCGTCGCCCGGCCCGACCACGACGTCCTCGCTCTCGCTGTCGAACGCGGACAGCAGCGGGCGCGAGGAGCGGTACGCGCAGTGTTCGCTCCAGAGGTTCTCGAACAGGGCGGCCTCCGCTGGCGTGGGGTCGCGGCCGAGTTCCTCGGCGACGAGCCGTCGGTCCGAGTCGGCGAGTGGCATTCACCTTCTTGATTCTCCTGGCGGCGTTTAGTCGTTTCCATGTACACGTTCGTGAGGTGTCGTGTGGGCGAGTCACCCCGCCCGCGCAAACACGACGAACAGCGTCAGCGCGACGCCAGCCAGGACCGCGAGCGTCGAGTGCCGTTTCTCGTACGCTCGCGCCTCCGGGAGCAGGTGCGCGGCCGAGACGTACAGCAGGACGCCGGAGACGAACCCCAGCATGAGCCCGAGGTGCCGCCGGCCGAGCGCGTTCACGAACGGGTACGCGACGAACGCCCCGACAGGCGTCGTCAGCGCCGCGACGAGGAACGCGGACACCGCCGCCCGACGCTCCGACACGTCGCCGCGCAGGAGGACCAGGTACGTGATGACGCCCTCGGCGAACTCGTGGACGACGAGGCCGACTCCCGCGAGAACGCCAGTGAGGACGGAGACGTTGAACGTCACGGTGTAGACGACGCCGTCGACCAGCGAGTGAATCCCGATGCCTTCGGCCGCCGTCACGCCGAACGCGAGCGTCTCCTCGCCGGTCCGGCGCTTGATCACCTCGTTCGAGAGGTACATGAACAGGAACCCGGCGAGCGCGCTGTACCCCGCGTCAGGAGTCCTCGACAGCGCGTTCGGGAGCGCGACGAGCAGCGGCGTCGAGACGAGCACGCCGGCCGCGAAACACATGAAGTACGGCAGCGACCGCTCGGCCCACTCGCGGTGCCAGAAGATTCCGACGATTCCGGCGGTGTTCACGACCGCAGCGACGACGGCGAACGCCGCGACCCAGTAGAGCGCTCCCGGGGGCGTCACCATCGCCGTCCGCCCCCGTCGCCGGTCGACAGCGCGCCGTCGACGGTCCTAAAGACGCGACGGGACACCGGTTCGAGTCCGCCCGTCCACCACATGCAGCAGCGTTCGGCGGCGTCGCAGTAAAACACAGGGGGCTGCCAGCACCGGTGACTCGGCGCCAGGTCGGGCTACCGGGCGCGGCGCTGCTCGCGGCACAGCGCTGACGGCCGTCCGCGCCCGTACCGAGGCGCTTTTCTCCCCACCACTGCAACCTCGGGGCGTGCTGTCGGTCGAACTTCACTCGCACTCGGAGCGCTCCCACGACGGTCGGGACCCCGTCGAGATGCTCCTGGAGCAGGCCCAGGCGGTGGGACTCGACGCGCTCGCGGTGACCGACCACGACGAGATCGACGCGAGCCTGCGGGCCGCCGACCTCGCCGCGGACTACGACCTGATCGGCATCCCGGGGATGGAGGTGACGAGCGCCGACGGCCACGTGCTCGCCATCGGCGTCGAATCGGCAATCCCCCCTGGGCTGCCGTTCGCGGAGACGCTCTCGGAGATCCGCGACCGGGGCGGCATCGCCATCGTCCCCCACCCGTTCCAGTCCTCGCGTAGCGGCGTCGCGCCGAACATCTCCCAGAGCGAACTGGCGTCGGCGGACGCCATCGAGGTGTACAACTCGCGGCTGCTGACCGGACGCGCGAACCGCAAGGCCGAGAAGTACGCGCGCATCAACGCGCTCCCGATGACCGCTGGGAGCGACGCCCACATCGCCGAGATGGTCGGCCAGGCTGTCACGAGGGTGGACGCAGAGGAACGCAGCGTCCAGGGCATCCTCGACGCCATCCGTGCGGGCGACACGAGCGTCGAGGGCAAGCGCACGCCCTGGCACATCAGCTTCCGGCAGGCGGCCGGCGGTGCGAAGCGCCGCGTGAAGAACCGGCTCGCGAGTTTCTTCTGATGCGCGGGGCGGCCCCGGACGTGGTCGCGGCCGCAGTCGGGTCCGGCGACCCACTCCCCGGCACTGCCGGGTTCGCCGGCGACCTGCCGGACGGCCGCCTCGCGCGGGACGTGCTCGGCCGCGAACTCTGCTACGTCGACGACGGGGACTGGAGCCACGACCCCGACGCGCTCGCGGACCCGGCGCTGCTGCCGGCGGGCCACGTCCGAGCGGCGGGCGCGACAGGGGTCGGCGAGCGCGTCTGGTCGCTCCCGGACCCGCCGGTGAGCGACGACGAGCCCGTGGAATCGGTCCGGGCCGCGGTACGGGGCGCACTCGACGAGATTCCGGCGGGCGACGACCTCGCAATCGCCTTCTCCGGCGGCGTGGACTCGGCGCTCGTGGCTGCCGAACTCGACGCGCCGCTGTACGTCGTCGGGTACGACGGCAGCAGCGACATCGAGGCGGCACGCGAGTCGGCGGCGGCGATGGGTCGGAGCGACGACCTCCGGGTCCACGAGGTGAGCCTGGACGACATCGAGGCGGCCGTTCCGCGGGTCGCCGAGGCCATCGGGCGCACGAACGCGATGGACGTCCAGATCGCGCTCCCCCTGTATCTGGTCGCGGAGCGCGCGGCCGCGGACGGCTACGAGCGCCTCACGCTCGGGCAGGGCGCGGACGAGCTGTTCGGCGGCTACGCGAAGGTCGCGAAGGCGCCCGAGGACCCCCGGACGGACGCCGACACGGTGCGGGGCGCGCGCCGGGAGACGCTGCTGTCGCTACCGGACCAGCTAGAGCGCGATATTCGCGCGCTCCGGGCGGCGGGTGTGGAGCCGGTGACGCCGCTGCTCCACGACGACGTCGTGCGGGCGGCACTCGAACTGCCCGGCGAGTGGCTCGTCTCGGGTGACACGCGGAAGCGCGCGCTCCGGGAGGCCAGCCGAGCGTGGCTCCCCGACGCGGTCGCGGACAGGGACAAGAAGGCCGTCCAGTACGGCAGCCTCGTCGCGCGGGAGGTCGACCGGCTCGCTCGGCAGGCGGGATTCAAGCGCCGAATGGACGACCACGTCACGAAGTACGTGGCGTCCCGGGTCGGCGACGACGCCTAGAGTTAAGGTGTCGTCCGTCGTAGGCGTCTGCATGACCGACTACCTACAGGACGGTACGGCAGTGGTGACTGGCGGCAGTTCCGGCATCGGTCGCGCAATCAGCCTGGCGTACGCCGAAGCGGGCGCAGACGTGGTGGTCGCGGACCTCCAGCGGGAGTCCCGCGACCCCGACGAGGACGTCCCGACTGTCGAACAGATCGAGGCCGAGACCGACCGGTCCGCGGCGTTCGTCGAGTGCGACGTCACCGACTCCGCCGACACCGAGGCCGCAGTCGCGGCGGCCGACGACTTCGGCGGCGTCACGGTGATGGTGAACAACGCCGGCGTGTTCCGCGGCGAGGAGTTCCTCGACGTCTCCGAGGACGACTTCCAGATGCTGATGGACGTCAACGTGAAGGGGACGTTCTTCGGCGCGCAGGCCGCCGCCGAACGGATGGTCGCGGGCGACGGCGGCGCCATCGTGAACCTCTCCAGCGTCGCCGGCCTGGAGGGGTCGGCGGGCTTCGCGACGTACTGCGCGTCGAAGGGCGCCGTGCGGCTGCTGACGTACTCGCTGGCGGCCGAACTCGGCCCCGAGGGCGTGCGCGTCAACGCCATCCACCCGGGGCTCGTCGACACCTCGATGACCACGGACGACGTCCCAATCATCGGCAGCGAGTCCGGCGAGCAGTACCTCGAGGGCATCCCGTCGCGGCGGTTCGCCGACACCGGGGACATCGCGGACGCCGCGGTCTACCTGGCGAGCGCCGCCGGCGACTACGTGAACGGCGAGAGCCTCACGGTCGACGGCGGCATGACGAACACGAACTAGTTACTCGGCGTCCCGGATGGCCTCGACGCCGATCTGGGTCGTGTCGGGGTCGATGTCCTCGCTCGCCCGCAGTTCCGTCGGCGTGTACCAGTCCCAGGCCTCGGGCGGTGCTTCGTCCGACCCGGGGTCGATTTTGCGGGACGGCACCGTCGCGAAGTAGATGTGGTCGATGTGCTGGTGGCCGACCGACCCATCCTCGTGGACATTGATGTCGTAGCAGATCTGGTACCGCGGCGTCGGCAGCGCGAAACCGTCCGGCGCGGGCACGTCTGGCGCGTCGCCGAGGATGGTCGGCTCCTGGCCGAGTTCCTCGGCGACCTCCCGCTTGCCGGCCTCGTGGGGGAGTTCGTCGCGGTCGACGTGGCCGCCCGGCGGGATGGTGATGCCGAGCCGGCCGTGCTCGTGGAGGGCGGTCGCGCCGTCGTTGACGACGTAGACGGTGGCGGTGAAGTGCCGGGTCGTCTCCATACGCGCCGGGAGGAACGGCGGGTCCAAATCGGTTCGGTATCCGGGGTGAAAGTAGAACCGTTAGACGCCAGGCTGCGTTCGGGACCCGGCGCAGTCTCTCGGGGCAGTCTGCCGACCAGTAACCTGAAACAAGGCCTATCCGGCAGTTCGCCGAAGGTGCGGGTGTGCATTCGGGTGACTTCCAGGCGAGCGAGAGACCGCGGCTCGTCACCGGCGAGCGACGGAACTGTGTCGACGCGCGAACCGCCGACTCGGAGAGGGTGAACGATGGCAAATAGCCGCGCGGAATTCGTGGTCGCGGACGCCGAGTCGAGAGCCGACCGTGAGGAGATCGAAGACGCGCTCGAAGACCGTGAGGGAGTCCAGCTCGTCGACCTCGACCTGGACAACGGACAGGCGGAGGTCCGGCACGGCGAGGAACTCATCTCCGGCGAGGAGATCCGGTCGACCGTCGAAGCACTCGGCTACGAGGTCGAGGACACCGAGGAGTCGTAGCCGACGCTCAGGCCTCCACGCCCGCCTCGCCGCCGGCCTCCAGTATCTCGTGGTAGCGGTTCCGGATGGTGACCTCGCTGATGCTCGCGACGTCGCTGACTTCGCTCTGCGTGACGCGCTCGTTGGCGAGCAGCGCGGCCGCGTAGACGGCGGCGGCAGCCAGGCCGACCGGCGACTTGCCGGACGTGATGCCGGCGTCGTCGGCCGCAGAGAGGAGCTCTCGGGCGCGGCGCTCGACCTCCTCGGTGAGGTCGAGTTCCGAGCAGAACCGCGGGACGTAGCTCGCCGGGTCGGTGGGCGCCACCTCCAGGCCGAGCTCGCGGGCGACGTAGCGGTAGGTCCTGGCGATCTCGTCGCGGTCGACGCGGCTGACGCTCGCCACCTCGTCGAGGCTCCGAGGCGTGTTCGCCTGCCGGGCGGCGGCGTACAGCGCGCTCGTCGCGACGCCCTCGATGGAGCGGCCGGGGAGGAGATCCTCGCTGAGCGCGCGGCGGTAGATGACCGACGCCGTCTCCCGGACGTTCTCCGGCAGCCCCATCGCCGAGGCCATGCGTTCGATCTCGCCGAGGGCCTGCTTGAGGTTGCGCTCCTTGCTGTTGCGGGTGCGGAAGCGCTCGTTCCACTTGCGCAGGCGCTGCATCTTGCGCCGCTGGCGGCCCGAGAGGCTGTTGCCGTAGGCGTCCTTGTCCTGCCAGCCGATGTTGGTCGACAGCCCCTTGTCGTGCATCATGTTCGTCGTCGGGGCGCCCACGCGGCTCTTCTGGTCCTGTTCGCGGGAGTCGAACGCGCGCCACTCGGGGCCGCGGTCGATGCCGTCCTCCTCGACGACGAGCCCGCACTCCGAGCAGACGGTCTCCCCGTGCTCCTCGTCGTGGACAAGGTCACCGCCGCACTCCGGGCAGCGCTGTGTCTCGTCGGCCTCCCGTTGCCGACGCTGTTCCTCCTCGGCCTCGTCCTGTCGCCGCTGTTCCTCGTCGGTTTCTCGCTCCGCTTCCCGGGTCGTTCGTTGGTCAGTCATGGTGGGCGGGCTGCGGGACCGGGCACAGCGCCAGTTCGTATGGAGCGTAGGCACGAGCGACCAAAAGAGCTTTGGCAGTTGTTACCACATAGTACCGGGCTCTCGCCCGGCTCTCGCCATCGAAACGCTTACCGCCGGCACGCGCAACCACTCGCGTATGACCGACGCCGTCGACGCCGAGGAGATTCGCCACGTCGCGGACCTCGCACGCCTCGACCTGGCCGACGACGAGGTCGGGGAGTTCGTCGACCAGTTCGGGGCCATCCTCGAACACTTCGAGCAGCTAGAGGAGGTGCCGGAGGTCGACGCCGACCCCGACCTCGTGAACGTGATGCGACCCGACGAGGTCGAGGAGTCGCTCACCCAGGCAGAGGCGCTCGCGAACGCCGAGGAGACCGAGGACGGCCGCTTCAAGGGCCCGAACGTCTCGTGATGAATCTGAACGCGTTCATCACCGAGACGGACATCGAGGGCGAGGCCGGCGGCCCGCTCGACGGGACGACCGTCGCCGTCAAGGACAACATCTCCACCGAGGGCGTCCCGACCACCTGTGGCTCCCGGATGCTCGAGGACTACGAGGCACCCTACGACGCCACCGTCGTCGAACGACTCACCGAGGCCGGCGGCACCATCGTCGGGAAGGCGAACATGGACGAGTTCGGGATGGGGACGACGACGGAGACGTCGTACTTCGGCCCGACGAAGAACCCCGTCGACGAGGAACGCGTCCCCGGCGGTTCCTCCGGCGGCTCGGCCGCAGCAGTCGCAGCGGGCGAGGCCGACGTCGCGCTCGGCTCGGACACCGGCGGCTCCGTCCGGGCGCCGGCGGCGTTCTGCGGCGTCGTCGGCATCAAGCCGACGTACGGACTCGTCTCCCGGTACGGCCTCGTCGCGTACGCGAACAGCCTCGAACAGATCGGTCCCATCGCGCCGACCGTCGAGGAAGCGGCGGAACTGCTCGACGTCATCGCCGGCCCGGACCCACGGGACGGCACGACCCGCGATGAGGGCGCCGACTCCGACTACGCCGGCGCCGCCGAGGGCGACGTCGACGGGCTCACCGTCGGTGTCCCCCGCGAACTCGTGGAGGGTGCCGACGACCGCGTCGTCGAGCGCTTCGAGGCGTCCCTGGACGACCTCCGCGCGCAGGGTGGCGAAACCGTCGAGGTCGACCTGCCGTCCTGCGAGTACGCCGTCGCCGCCTACTACGTCATCGCCATGAGCGAGGCGTCCTCGAATCTCGCGCGCTTCGACGGCGTCCGGTACGGCAACTCCGGCGGCTTCGACGGCAACTGGAACGAGACGTTCGCGGCGGCGCGCTCGGAGGGCTTCGGCGACGAGGTCAAACGGCGCATCCTTCTCGGGACGTACGCGCTGTCGGCGGGCTACCACGACAAGTACTACAAGCAGGCCCAGGAGGCTCGCTCGTGGGTGAAACAGGACTTCGACGAGGCCTTCGAGGACGTCGACGTGCTGGCCTCGCCGACGATGCCAGTGCTCCCGCCGAAACTCGGCGAGAGCCTCGACGACCCGGTCCAGATGTACCTCGCGGACGCGAACACGACGCCCGCGAACCTCGCGAACCTCCCGGCTATCTCGGTGCCCGCTGGCGAGGCCGACGGTCTCCCCGTGGGCCTCCAGTTCGTCGGCCCGAAGTTCGGCGAGGAGACCATCGTCAACGCCGCGGCCGCTGTCGAAGAGCACGGCAACTGATTCTCTCCGGGCGGGGCGGCTGCGGACCCGCCGACTCGGCGCCGAGCGGGCCGTGAGCGTCGTCCGAGTCACCGGCTGAGAGCCGATTATTGTCACGTTAGGGCCAAATTAAATTTCTGTTAGTGTCACGTTGCGAAGAACGCATGTCCAGGATTGGCACACTCCTGGTCGTCGCAGCGCTCGTCCTCGCAGGGGCGGCCGCCCCCGTCACGGGGAGCCACGCGGCGACAGACGACACGACAGTACAGGACGCGGTAACGACCGACGGCGCCACCCACGCGGTGACACAGGCCGAGTCTAACAACTCGACCACGGTGACGTTGCTCACGTACAACGACGTCCAGACCGCCGCCGCGGAGAACGAGACGTTCCCGCGGATGGTGACGCTGCTGAACGACCGTCGCGAAGCCATCGACAATCCGACGGTCACGGTCGGTGGCGGCGACGAGGTGAGTCCGCACGCGCTCTCGCCGCTCAGCCAGTGGGCGGTCCCGGTGGACGTGCTCAACGTCGTCCAGCCCGACGCCGAGGTCATCGGGAACCACGACCTCGACTACGGCTTCGAGGCGGTCGGGAACTTCTCGAACGCCTCGGAGTTCCCGTGGGTGATGGCGAACGTCGTGGACAGCGAGACCGGCGACACCATCCCCGGCACCGAACCGTACACGGTCGTCGAGAAGCAGGGCGTGAAAGTCGGCGTCATCGGCCTCGCCGACGAGAAGATCAAGTCCAAGACCGCCGTCGACTTCGACGAGGCGGGGTACGAACTCCGGGACTACAGCGAGGTCGCCAGCGAGTACGCCACCCAACTGAAAGAAGAGCAGGGCGTCGACGTGGTCGTGGCCGCCGCGCACCTCGGCGTCCCGGCGTCGAAGACCCTCGCGAACACGACGGAGAACGTCGACGTCGTGGTCGTCGGTGACGACGAGATCGAGTACCCGCCCGAAGAGACGTCCGGGACGGTCATCGTCGAGGCCGAGGCGCGCGCCGAGCACGTCGGCGAGGTGAACCTCACCGTCGAGAACGGCGACGTCACGTCGTGGAACGGGCGCCTGCTCGACGTCACCGAGGACGTCCCGAAGAACGAGACGGCCTCCGCCATCATCTCCGCCGCGCGCGAGAACGAACTGAACGCGGTCGCCGGGAAGACCACCGAGGAACTCGACGCGCGGTTCTCGTCGAACTACCACGACGAGACCGCGCTCGGGAACATGATCACGGACGCGTTCCGCGCGGAGACCGGAGCGGAGGTCGCCATCACGAACGCTGGCGGCATCCGGTCGAACAGCATCTACGGTCCGGGGAACGTGACCGTCGGTGACGTCTACAACGTCCTCCCGTTCCAGAACACGCTCGTGACGGTCGAACTCACGGGCAGCGAGCTGAAACAGCTGCTCGCGAGCCAGGTCGTCACCCTGGAGAGCTGGACCGGGCAGAACTACGGCGTGGAGGCCCAGTTGCAGGTCAGCGGCGTGACCTACGAGTTCGCGAGCCACGAGGGTCAGGAGCCCACCGTCCGCGAGGCGTGGGTGAACGGCGAGCCGGTCGAGGACGGCGAGACGTACGACGTCACCGTGAACTCCTACATGGCCGGCTGGGACGACTCCGTGCTTGAGGACGCGCCCCGCGTGAGCACGACGAACACGCTGTACGGCACCGCACTCCTGGAGTACATCCGGGAGAACTCCCCGGTGACGCCGGACGACGCGAACCGCATCCGGCGCGTGGACAACTTCACCGACGTGCGCTCGGTCGACGTGCGGAAAGGCGACGCGACGGTCGTCCTCGACGCGCCGGCGGGCGCGAACGACACCGCCGCGGACAGCTTCTACGTCACGCACGCCGACTCGGGCGACCGCATCGACGCGGAGTCCGTCGAACTCTCGGACGGCACCGTCGAGGTCCGGTTCGCGATGTCCGACCTCGCGCCGTCCCTCGGGAAGTCCGGCGACCTCGAACTGTACGGCGAGTTCGACACGACCAGCTACGACCGGGTGTACTTCGAGCACTCGGTCCTGAACGCGGACCTGGAGCGCGGCGCCTTCGGGAAGGCGGACGACCGCGGCACGTCGAACGGCCAGGGTAACGGCCACTCCAGCGTGGCTGCGACGCCCGGGTCGCCAGCGGTCGCTGCGGTCTGAAGGCTCCCGACCGACCACTCACTGCTATTTTCGGCGCGTGTCGCTCCCCACGGCGCAGCGGAGCGTCAGTCGTCGCCTCGCTGCTGGGCCTTCGCGTCGAAGGCGGCGTTCCGCAGACCCTCCTCGGCCTCCGACTCGCAGGCGAGGTCCGGCACCTCGGTCGGCTTCCCGTCGTCGTCGAGCGCGACGAACGTGAAGAAGGACTCCGTGGTCTTGCGCTCCGTCCCCTCGCGTGGGTCCTCGGCGCGCACGTCGACTTTCACGTCGATGCTCGTGCGCCCGGTGTCGAAGACGTAGGCCTCGACGACGGCGACCTCCCCCATCTCGATGGCGCTGATGAAGTCGACGTGGTCCATCGACGCCGTCACGACCTGGTTGCCGGCGAACCGCATCGACGCGATGGCCGCACAGATGTCCATCCAGTGGAGGACGGCGCCCCCGAGCGCCCGCCCGAGGTTGTTCGTGTCGTTCGGCAGCAGCATCTCCGTCATCTCCGTGTACGAGTCCATCAGGCGGGCCGAGTCGCTCATGGAGTCGGGTTCGCGGCGGAGGGCTTGAAAGCTTGCGGCACGAGTCGACTAGGCCGTCCGCCGTGCGGGGTATCGACAAGCGTAAGGCCGGTCCACTGCACCCGCTAGGCAATGAGTGAGGAAGCCGCAGCCGACCGCGAGGGGTCGGTGCGGGTGGTCGGGACGGCGCACGTCTCCTCGGACAGCGTGGAGGAGGTCGAGCGCGTCGTCGCCGAGGAGCAGCCAGACACGGTCGCCGTGGAACTCGACGAGGGTCGGTTCCGCCAGATGCAGGGCGACGCCCCCGAGGACCTCGACGCGAAGGACCTCCTGAAGGGCAGCATGGCCTTCCAGTTCCTGGCGTACTGGCTGCTGTCGTACGTCCAGCAGCGCCTCGGCGAGAAGTTCGGCATCGAGCCGGGCGCCGACATGCAGGCGGCCGTCGACGCCGCGGAGGCCTCGGGCGCCGACGTGGCGCTCGTCGACCGCGACATCCAGGTCACCATCCAGCGCTTCTGGGCGCGGATGACGGGCGCGGAGAAACTCCGGATGGTCGCCGAACTCGCGCTCGGGGTTACCGACAGCCGCACCCTCGGTTTCGCGGTCGGCGGCATCGCTGGCGGCCTCGTCGGCCTGGTCGCCGAGATTCTCGGCGGCCCGTACGTGCTGCCGCCGGCGCCGAGCGGCCTCGGCGCACTCGGTGGCGTCGCAGGCCTGCTCGTCGCCGTCGCCGAAGTGGGACTGTTCGCCATCGCGGGCGGCCTCGTGCTCGGCGCGGTGTTCGTCGTGCTGTTCGCGCGAGCCGCGCCAGAGGAGGACGTCGAGGAGTTCTCGATGGACGAACTCACCGACACCGACGTGGTCTCGGCGATGATGGAGGAGTTCCGGCGGTTCAGCCCCGGCGGCGCCGAGGCGCTCATCGACGAGCGGGACGCCTACATCGCGCACAACCTCGTCGCGCTCCGCGCGCAGGGCAAGCACGTCGTCGCCGTTGTCGGGGCCGGCCACCGCGAGGGCATCGAGCATTATCTCGCTCACCCCGAGGAGCTCCCGCCGATGGAGTCACTGACGGGCAAGGAGTCCGGCGGCTCCTGGCTGTTCAAGGCGTTCGGGCTGCTCATCACCGTCGGCTTCCTGGCGTTCTTCGCGCTGCTCGTGATGGCGGGCGTCGACAACACCATCCTCCTCCAGGTGTTCGGCGCGTGGTTTCTCTTCAACGGCGTCATCTCCCTAACGGCGGCGAAGCTCGCGGGCGCCCACTGGACGTCGGCGGTCGTCGGCGGTGCAGTGGCGTGGCTCACCTCGGTCAATCCGCTCCTCGCGCCGGGCTGGTTCGCGGGCTACGTCGAACTGCGTTACCTCTCGGTGCGCGTCGCGGACATCTCCACGCTGAACGACCTGCTCGACGACGAGACCCGCCCCATCCGAGACATCGTCTCGGACATGCTCGACGTGCCGCTGTTCCGGCTCATCGCCGTCGTCGCGATGACGAACATCGGGAGCACGGTCGCGACGCTGCTGTTCCCGTTCGTGATTCTTCCGCTCATCGGCGGGCCGTTCGACTCGGTCGGCGCCGTCTCGGACGCGATGGTCCGGGGCGCCGAGAACAGCGCGGAGGCCATCTGGGGGCTGCTCCGGTGAGGGTCTCCCGACGCGAACTCCGGGACCTCGTCGCGGCGTGGCTCCTGCTGGGGCTGGCGTTCGCGCTGTTCCGCGTCCGCGTCTCGCCGACGACGATGGCCGACGTGCTCGGCAGCCAGTTCTTCGCGCGGGAGTTCCTGCTCAGCCTGGCGACGGTCGGCGTCGCCTTCCTCCTGCACGAACTCGCGCACAAGGTCGTTGCGGTGCGCTTCGGGCAGGACGCCGAGTTCCGCGCCGACTACGGGATGCTCGGGCTCGCCGTCGCGGGCGGGCTCGCCGGCTTCCTGTTCGCGGCGCCGGGCGCCGTCCACCACCGCGGCTTCATCACGCCGAAGGAGAACGGCCTCATCGCGCTCGCCGGTCCGCTGACGAACGTCGCGCTGGCGGTCGTCTCGTTCGCGCTCGTCCCGGTCGCTCCAGCCATCGGCAACTACGGCCTGTTCATCAACGTCCTGCTCGCGGGGTTCAACATGATTCCGTTCGGCCCGCTGGACGGCGCGACGGTCCTGGAGTGGAGCCCGGTCGCGTACGCGCTGTCGGCCGTCGTCACCATCGGCCCGGCGCTCGTCTTCTTCTTCGGCGTCCCGCTGTAGTTGGACCGTCGCGCACAGACCGGCACGCTTAACGCCACGAGTTACGCACGTCCGTGTATGACCGACGGGGCTGACGACCACGACGACGACGGCAGCGACGAGGGGCTGACGTACGCCGAGGCGGGCGTGGACATCGAGGACAGCGAGGCGGCGACGGCGGCGCTCGTCGGCGCCGTCTCCGAGCAGGCCGACACCACCGAGTACGCGGGGCTGGTCGACCTCGGCGACCAGTACCTCGCGCTCGCCACGGACGGCGTCGGCACGAAACTCCTCGTGGCGGAGGCCGTCGACGACTACTCGACGGTCGGCATCGACTGCGTCGCGATGAACGTCAACGACCTCGTCGCGGCGGGCGTCGAACCGGCGGCGTTCGTGGACTACCTCGCCGTGGACGAACCGAGCGAGCGGCGCGAGGCCGAACTCGGTGAGGGGCTCGCGGCGGGCGCGGAGGAGGCCGGGATGGCGCTCGTCGGCGGCGAGACCGCCGTGATGCCCGAGGTCGTGAAGGGCTTCGACATCGCTGGCACCGTCGCGGGCCTCGCGACCGAGAGCGACCTGTTCCCGGGCGAGGCCGAAGCGGGTGACGCGCTCGTCGGCTTCCCCTCCTCGGGCATCCACTCGAACGGCCTCACGCTCGCCCGCGAGGCAGCCAGGCGCGACGGTGGCTACGACGAGCCGTTTCCCCACGAGGGCTACGAGACGGTCGGCGAGGCGCTGCTGGAGCCGACGCGCATCTACACGCACCTCCTCGAAGACTTCCGCGAGCACGGCGTCCACGCCGCCGCACACGTCACTGGCGGCGGCTGGACGAACCTCGAGCGGATGGGCGAGTTCCGCTACGAGATTTCCGACCCGCTGCCGGCTCAGCCCGTGTTCGACTACGTGCAGGACGCGGGCGAGGTGAGCGACGAGGAGATGCACCGGACGTTCAACATGGGCACGGGGTTCGTCGTCGCGCTCCCCGAGGCCGACGCCGAGACGCTCGCGAGCGAGACGGCGGGAGAAGTCATCGGGCGCGTCGAGGAGGGCGAGGGCGTCGCGATTCGCGGGCTGTCGCTGTAAGCGACGTCTGCAGCAGCCGCCGGCACTCTTCACCCAAAGGTAAAGCACGGGTACCGCGAACCCGCTCTCAATGCAGGACGCGTACGTGGTCGACGCGGTGCGGACGCCGCTCGGGAAGCGCGACGGGTCGTTCCGCGACACCCACCCGCAGGACCTCGCCGCGGAACCGCTCCGCGCACTCGAAGCGCGGAACGGGTTCGACGGAAGCGAGGACGTCGAAGACGTGATCTACGGGTGCGTGACGCCGGTCGGCGAGCAAGGCAGCAACATCGGGCGAATCGCGCCGATGGTCGCGGGCTGGGGCGACGACGTTCCGGGCGTCCAACTCAACCGGATGTGTGGCTCCGGGCAGCAGGCCGCGAACTTCGCGGCCGGGCAGATCCGTGGCGGGATGCACGACGTGCTGGTCGCCGGCGGCGTCGAGCACATGACGCGGGTGCCGATGGCCAGTGACACGGCCTCCCCGGAGCACAGCTACGCCGACCCCGAGAACGTGACCGAGACGTACTTCGAGCACTTCGACGAGCTGACCTCCCAGGGCGAGGGGGCCGAGCGCATCGCCGACCAGTGGGGGTTCGACCGCGCCAACGTGGACGAGATCGCTGTAGATTCACAGCGGCGATGGGAACAGGCGGCCGAATCCGGGAAGTACGACGACCAGGTCGTCCCCGTCGAGACCGAGGTCGACGGGGAAGCAGTCACCGTCGAGCGAGACGAGCACCCGCGGCCGGAGACAGACGTCGAGACGCTGCGGGAACTCCCACTCGTCTTCCGCGAGGAGGGCGAGGGCGTCGTCCACGCGGGCAACTCCTCGGGCATCGTGGACGGGGCGTCGGCGCTACTGGTCGCGTCGGAGTCAGCGTGCGAGACGCACGGCTGGGACCCGATGGTCCGCATCGTCGATACGCACGTCGTCGGGGTGGACCCGAAGACGATGTTGACCGGGCCGATTCCGGCGACGCGCGAGATTCTCGACCAGAACGACCTGACCGTCGAGGACATCGACCGGTTCGAGGTGAACGAGGCGTTCGCGTCTGTCGTCCTCGCGTGGCTGGCCGAGACGGGCGCGGACTGGGAGCAGACGAACGTCTGGGGCGGCGCGATAGCCCACGGCCACCCCCTCGGTGCGACCGGCAGCGTGCTGTTGGGGAAGCTCGCCGCCCAACTGGAGGACTGTGGCGGTCGGTACGGCCTCTGCACGATGTGCATCGGCTTCGGTCAGGGGGTCGCTACACTCGTCGAGCGCGTCTGAGCCAGCCGACGTCCGCACATCTGGGCCGCAGCGTCAGCTGAGGCGAGCGGCGACGTCGGCCTGCGTGATGATGCCGACGGTGTCGCCGTCCTCGGTCACCATCACGGCCTTGTAGTGGTCCAGCAGGCTCGAAATCTCGTCGAGCGTGGCGTCCGCGGAGACGGTGGGGAAGCTCTCGCTCATCACCTCGCGGACCGCGTGGTCGCCGACGTCCTCGCCGGCGTGGACGACGTCGCTGTCGCTGATGGAGCCGACGGGCACGCCGTTCGTGATGACGGCGAGCTGCGAGTACCCCGCCTCCTGCATCTTCTCGACGGCCTCGCTGACGGCGTCGTCGGGCGCGACGCTCACGACGTCCTCGTGCATCAGGGTCTGCGCGCGCACCACGTCGCCCTCGGCGGCGTCGAGGGATTCGACGATGCGCCGGAGCGTCGACAGCCGTGGGTCGACGTCGCCGCCCTCGATGCGGGCGATGAGGGGCTGAGAGACGTCCGCGCGGTCGGCGAGTTCGCTCTGCGTCAGGTCCAGCGAGGTCCGTCGCTCGCGCAGGTCCTGGGGCGTCGGCAATCGCATACGCCCCGATTACCAAGAGTTATTGATAAAGGTTCGGGGGTCAGGCGTCCTCGTCTTCCTCGCCCGCTTCCTTCACGACCTCGATTACTTCGAGAGGGACGTCGCGGAGCGCGCCGCCGACCTCGCTCTTCGCGATGCGCTTGGCGTGCTCCTCGCTGTCCGCGTTGAACACCGTGAGCTCTAGCACCAGGCCCACGAGAGCGGTGCTGGCTGCCAGGAACGCCGCGTCCAGGGGCTCCCCGCAGGCGGGACAGCCCGTCACACCGGCCTCGACCTCGACGTAATCGAGGTCCTGGTCGTTCAGTCGCTTGCCGGCTTCGCTCACGGCGACGCCGATGGCGTCGTCGGAGTTCTCGACGTCACGGACCAACCAGGCGGCCTCCATCGCAACGACGTAGTTGCTCATGTGGGGACGAATGTGGCGTGGCAAGTCGTGCTTTGTGGTTCGGGCGCCCGGCGGACGTGACCCGAACGTTTCGCATAACTTACGGAGTGCTGCCGTCGAACCAACGCAGCGCATACGCGAGTGCGGCAGCGAGCGGGCACCGCGCGGCGCTCGAATGGTGCCCAGAGCGAATCGCCAGACGGCGTCGGCCCGGCCGCGACCCCGCGGCCGGCAAATATATCAGTGACCGTGGTCTGGACGGGAGCACGATGTTGGACCGCGTCACTCGCCTCGGACTGCTCGCGTTCTACCAGTCCACGCTCGTCGTCGGCATCCTCGCACTCCCGTTCGCGCTACTCGCCTCCCGCCTCGGCGTCACGCTGCCGGTCGGTCGGCTCGTCGAAGAGGCCACGGAGGCGTACGAAGCCGCCGCCTGAGAGCGTCCGTAGACGGCGTATCGACCGAGTTTTCGGACGGCCAGGGAATCCCCGGAAGAGATGCTTTTATCAGTCCCGGACTGGTATCATCCGGTAATGTTCAACCCCAACGACGGCTCCGAGTTCGCCCGCAATCGGGCGCGGCTCGACAACACGCCGAACCCCTACGAGCCGGAAGTCGGCTCGTTCCCCGAGAGCGACCTCTCCCAGACTGACATGGACAAGGTCAACAAGACCGGCACGACCATCGTCGGCATCACCACCGAGGACGGCGTCCTGATGGCCTCCGACATGCGCGCGAGCCTCGGCGGCCGCGTCGTCTCCAACAAGAACGTCCAGAAGGTCGAGGAGATTCAGCCGAACGCCGCGCTCTCCATCTCGGGCTCCGTCGGCGGCTCCCAGAGCTTCATCCGCTCGCTGCGCGCCGAGGCGAACCTCTACGAGGCCCGCCGCGGCGAGTACATGTCCATCGACGCGCTCTCCACGATGGCGTCGAACCTCCTGCGCGGGGGCCCGTTCTTCGTCGTCGTCCCCATCCTGGCCGGCGTCGACGAGGAGGGCGGCCACGTCTTCAGCCTCGACCCGTCGGGCAGTTCGCTCTCCGACAAGTACACCGCCCAGGGCTCCGGCATGCCGTACGCGCTCGGTGTCCTCGAACAGGAGTTCAGCGAGGACCTCACGATGGACGAGGCCGAACGCATCGGCGCCCAGGCCGTGAAGTCCGCGAGCGAGCGCGACACCGCCTCCGGCAACGGCGTCCACATCACGAAGATCACCGAGGACGGCGTCGAAATTGTCGGCCACAAGGAGTTCGACGACCTGCTCTGAACTAGTCGTCTAGTTCTTCTCCGCGACCCACCCAGTCCGCGAAGCTCCCCGACAGCAGCGTCTCCCGCTGGTTCTGGATGTACTCGTACTGCATCGAGTAGACCGCGTTCTCGAAGGAGCAGCCGTCCTCCAGGGCGGCCCGGATGCGGTCGGCCTTCCACTTCGCGGGCGTGACGGCGTGGCGGGCGCGCTGGCGGAGCGGCCAGAGGTACTTCGCCGCCTCCTCTTCGGAGAGCCCGCGGCGTTTGAGGCCGGCTTCGGCCTGCTCGAAGAGGTCGACGTACAGCTCTCTGGTGTCCGTGGTGTGGTCGCCGTCGGCGGTCACCCACGCCAGGTCCGCGTCGAGGCCGTCGCGCGCGGCGTCGTAGAACGCGTCCCGGGCGGTCTCCCAGGAGAGTTCGTACAGCGGGTGTTCGGTGCGCGGGAGGTTCTCCAGGAGCCCCGCGAACGCGGCCTGCACGGCGATGGTGTCCCGAACGGTTGGCTGGCCGGCGATGGGACGGAACTCGATGCGGGCGTTCGCGGACTCCTTCGAGGAGCCGCCGAGCACCGGCCGCACCCACCGCCAGTACGTGCCGTGCTTGCGCCGCCAGTGCGCGAACTCGTCGTCGAAGCGCCCGCCCTCGTCGACGGGCATCGGGACGATGGTCTCGTCGGCGGCGACCCCGTCGACGGCGTCCGCGACGCTCTCGAGGTCCTCGGGGAACCGCACCTTCTCGGACTCCCCGGGGACGTTCAGCACCGACTCGAAGACGTCGATGCGGGACTCCTGCCAGCCGTCCGCGAGAATCTCTTCGGGCGTGGCGTCCTCGTCGTAGAGGTCCGGCGGAAACACGGGCGAGTTCACGGAGAGCGCGAGCAGGGGCGCCGCGAACCGGAGCGCGTACCGGAAGTACGTCGGCAGGTCGACGGCCTGGGGCACCTGGTAGTGGGGCTGGATGGAGGTGATGAGCGCCTCCGGCATCACCGTGTCAGCTTCCAGGGAGACGTGGGGCGCGTCCAGGCGCATCCCCGCGGGCTGGTCGGTGTTCGCCATCGCGTGGTAGCGCGCGGAGTCGCTCATGTTCGTCGCGACCGCCACGCCGTCGTGGGTCACGCTGTCCGTCAGGTAGCCGTGAGCCGTCTCCCCTTCCGGTGGTATCGTCCACATGCCGTCGCTGACGAGGTGGAGTCCTTCGGCCGCCATCGGCTCCCTGGCCGCCGCGAGCTTCGAGCGGACTTCGGCCTCCTGGGCCGCGAGCCCGTACTCGTTCAGGGGCATCGGGCTCGTGGTCATCTCGGCGTTGTGGAGCCCGAGTTCCTTCTCGAAGCCGACGAACTCGAGGACGCGCCGGGGGACGCGAGCGAGCGAACCGTCGCCCGTCGTCGCGTAGAACTCGTACTCCAGACCGACGATGGCCTGGGGATTGTCGAAGGTCCCGGCGGCGATCTCCTCGCGGACGACCTCGGCGTCCTCCTGGACCCGGTCCTGGAACGCGTTGGCGTCGACGGCGAGCACGTCCCGGATGCGGTCCACGAGTTCCGGTGCTGGCATACCCCTGGTATCGGTGTGCCGAGTGAAAGGCGTGACGGCGTCGCGTCGGGGCTGGCGGCCCGGCGGCGGGTTCGCGGGATTTACCTTCGGGTGGCGGCTACGCCGTCTCGATGGAGTTCCAGACGTTCGCCGCGCGCGCCGCCGACGTGGAGGCCGAGCCGGCGGACCTCGCTGTCGTCGACCTGGTCGCGGCGCTGTTCGCGGACGCCGGCGACGACCTCGGGGTGGTGGCGCGGTTCGTACAGGGCCGGGTGTTCCCGGCGCACTCGGAGACGAAACTCGACGTCGGCCCCCGGCTCTGCTACGAGGCGCTGGCGAGAGCAGCGGGCCGGAACGTCGACGTCGACGAGGTCGAGGACCGACTCGCGGACGCCGGCGACATCGGAGCGGTCGCGGCAGGACTCGACCTCGGTGGGCAGGCCGGCCTCGGCGCGTTCGGCGGTGGCGGCGGCAGCGACGACCTCACTGTGGGCGAGGTCGCGGACGAACTCGCCGACCTCGCTGCCGCGGAGGGCGACGGCAGCCAGGACGAGAAGGTGACCCTGCTCTTCGGGCTGTTCAATCGCTGTTCGGGCGAGGAGGCCCGCTACCTCTCCCGACTCGTCCTCGGCGAGATGCGCATCGGCGTCGGCGAGGGAACAGTCAGAGACGCCATCGTGGCGGCGTTCGACGTGCCCGCGGCGTCGGTCGAGCGCGCGCTCCAGGTGTCGAACGACTACGGCCTCGTCGCCGAGACAGCCCGCGACGAGGGCGTCGACGCGCTCGACGCGATGGGGCTGGAAGTCGGTCGGCCGGTGCAGGCGATGCTGGCGCAGGCCGGCACCGTCACCGACGCCCTCGACGAGTGGGAGGCGGCCGCGGTGGAGACGAAGTTCGACGGTGCCCGCGTGCAGGTCCACTACGACGAAGAAGTCGCGCTGTACTCGCGGAACATGGAGGACGTGACCGACGCCCTCCCCGAACTCGTGGAGTTCGTCGAGGCGCACGTCGAACCGCCCGTCATCCTCGACGGGGAGGCCGTCGCCGTCGACGAAGACGGCGACCCGCTGCCGTTCCAGGAGATTCTCAAGCGCTTCCGACGCAAGCACGACGTCGCGGCGATGCGCGAGGAGGTCGCCGTCGAACTGCACGCCTTCGACTGCCTGCACGCGGATGGCGAGGACTTGCTCGACGTCCCGTTCGAGGAGCGCCACGGGCGCCTTCGGTCGGTCGTCGCCGACGAGTCGGCGGTCTCCGAGCTGCTCGTCACCGACGACGCCGACGAGATTGCGGACTTCGAGGCGGCGGCCCTCGACGCCGGCCACGAGGGCATCATGCTGAAGAACCCCGCAGCGGCGTACACGCCCGGGAACCGGGGGAAGGACTGGCTGAAGCGCAAGCCCGACGTGGAGACCCTCGACCTCGTGGTGACGGGCGCGGAGTGGGGCGAGGGCCGGCGAGCCTCCTTCCTCGGGACGTTCCTGCTGTCGGCCCGCGACGAGGATTCGGGGGGGTTCGAGACCATCGGGAAGGTGGCGACGGGACTCACGGACGAGGAACTCGCGGCCCTCACCGACCTGCTCGAACCACACGTCCGGACGGAAGACGGCCAGGACGTCGACATCGAACCGGCGGTCGTCCTCGAGGTCGGCTACGAGGAGATCCAGGCGTCGCCGACGTACTCCTCCGGGTACGCGCTGCGGTTCCCCCGGTACGTCTCCGTCCGCGAGGACAAAGCACCCGACGGCGCCGACACCATCGAGCGCGTCGAGCGGCTGGCCGACCAGCAGGGGTAGCCCGAGGGCGTCCGAGGCTTCAAGCGCGACCCGCCCCAAGGAGCCGACGTGACCTACAGAGGCGCCGTCGTCGACCTCGACGGCACCGTCGTCCGCGGCGGCGAGCTCCTGCCGGGCGCTCGCGAGGGCGTCGCGGCGCTCCGCGAGCACACCGAGTCCGTCCTCTTCCTGACGAACAATCCCACGCTCCCCGCGAGCGACCACGCCAGGCGCCTGCGCGACCTCGGCGTCGAGGCGACCGCGGACGACGTGCTCACGTCCGCGGACGCGACCGTCGCCTACCTCCGCGAGCACCACGACGACGAGCCCGTGTTCCCAATCGCGGAGTCGTCCATCGTCAACCAGCTCCGGGCCGCCGACATCTCCCTGACCGACGACCCCGAGGCCGCGAGCGTCGTCGTCGCGGGCTACGACCGCGAGTTCCACTACCGGGACCTCCAGGCGGCCCTCGACGCGATGGACGACGACACGGCCTTCGTCGGTACCGACCCCGACCGCACGATTCCGACGAGTGACGGCCTCTCACCCGGGTCCGGCGCCATCGTCCACGCCGTCGCCGGTGTCACCGAGCGCGAACCGGACGCCGTGCTCGGAAAGCCCTCGGCGACGACCGCCAGGCTGGCAGCGGACCGCATCGGCGTCCCCGCCGAGGACTGCCTGCTGGTGGGTGACCGCCTGGAGACGGACGTCGCGATGGGCGAGCGCGCCGGGATGACGACGGTGCTCGTCAGGACGGGCGTCGACGGCGACGACGAAGTCGCCGACAGCGACGTCAAGCCCGACTCCGTCCTCGACTCGCTCGGGGGCATCGCGAGCCTGCTCGGCTGAGCCGGACGCAGCGACTGACAGCGACGGGCCTACACGCTGGGAACGACGGCAGTCCCTTTTGCCGGGCCGACCGTATCTGACGATATGACAGTCCCCCACGCGGGCCTGACCGTCGACTGGCTGGGCTACGCGACAGCGCGCGTCGAGTGGCCGGACGGCACCGTCGCGTACACCGACCCCGGGCGGTACGGCGTGCTCACGGGCGAGTGGACGCCCGGCGACTTCGACGGCGCCCGGCACCACCCGCCGGCGAGCGACTACCACGCACAGGACGCGGACCTCGTGGTCGTCACGCACGCCCACCACTACGACCCACACGGCATCGAGCGCGTGGCCGGCGACGACGCCACCGTCGTCGTCTACGAGGGCGTCAGCGCCGACGCCGCCAGCCGGAACGTCACCCCGGTCGACGCGCTCGACTACGACGTCGTCCGGGTCGCGTACGGCGACAGCCCGACGGTCGCCGGCGTCGACGTCCAGACCGTCCGGGCGGAGACGGCGCCCGACGAACCGGGCGGGACGTCGTCGCACCCGCCGGGGTTCGGCTGCGGGTTCGCGCTCACCCGGGAGGACACGACTGTCTTCTACCCCGGGGACTCCGACGCGCTCGCCGCGCACGGCGACGTCGACCCCGAGGTGTTCCTGCCGCCACTCAGCCGGCGCATCACGATGGGCGAGACCGAGGCCGCCGACCTCGCCGAGCGCCTCGACCCGGAACTCGTCGTCCCGTCCACTACAACACCTTCGAGGGACTGGTGGGGGACAGCCGACTGTTCGCGTCCGACGTGGCGAGCCGCGGGATTCCGGTGGCGCTCGACGAGCGATAGCCCCGGACTCAAGTCGCCGCTGAACCCCACGGAAGACCTATTCTCCGGTGGACGGATGACTGACGTATGCGACGCCGCGCCCTCCTGTCCGCGGTCGCGTCCGCCACTGCGCTCGCCGCGGGCTGCACGTCCGCACCGGTGACTGGCGACGCCCCCACCACGACCAGGACGCCGACCACCGAGACGAACACCGTCCCGGAGCCGGGCCCCGACGCCGACCTCGCGATAACCGACTTCGCGGTCGGGACGGAGAAGACCGCGCCGACCCGCGAGTGGTACCTCCGCATCGAGGGCGTCTACAGCACGGACGCAGTCGGCCGGCACTTCGACGACCCGGAGGTCGTGGACGTCGCCGACATCGAGGACGCCGACGTCCGCGAGGCGGTGAAGCGAATCCTCGACGAGGGGAAGGTCTGGGCCGACGAGATTCCGGACGGCCTCCGCGAGTTCGTGGACTCGACGGACCTCGTGACGTGGGAGGCCGACAGGGACACCGGCGATATCGCGACGCACTGGACGCTCGCCGTCTACGACGCCCACCCGGACCGCGACCCCGTGCTCGACTTCGACGTCCGTGTCCTCGACTCTGGTATCGGCGACGGCCCCGCCGAACTGGCGTTCTCCGTCGCCAACACCGGCGGCGTCGAACAGTCGGTCTACAGTGGTGTGGTCAGGCCGTTCGGCATCCCGCGCGTCCACCACCCGGGAGCGCCCGACGGCGCCTCGTTCCTCCTGTGGCACGAGTACGAGACCATCGACGGCCTGAGCGTCACGGAGGACCTCGTGACGAAGAACGCCATCGGCATGATGACGCCCGTCGAGCCGGGCGAGACACTCACTCGGACGTACACGCTCGACCCCTCGAAGCCACAGTGCGGCGCCATCGGGCCGGGCGAGTGGGTGTACGAGGACACGCTGGAATACAGCCAGACCGGCGAGCCGCAGGGGCCGGGAGCCACGGTGGAGTACCGACTCGACTTCACTATCGAGGAGGTCTAGCTCCTTAGCAGCCCGATATTCCGACAGCGAGCATCCGCGAGCCGAACGGCTCGAACGAGCCTGAGGCGAACAGTCCACTGCGCGAGTGAGGGGAGCGAACGAGCGCAGGCCGACGAGCGACAGGAGCGAGGAGTGTTTTTAGCGTAGCTTTTGCGAGCGAGACGCGGCGAAGCCGCGTCGAGAGCGGCAAAAGGTCCGACTTAGATGACGCCCATCTCGTCGAGGCGTTCCGGCAGGTAGGTGTCGGTGACGAAGTCGAGGCCGCGCGCTGCCAGGGCCTGCTGTTCGGCTTTCTTGTCGATGTCGAGCTGGAGTTCGATCTGTTCGGTCCAGAAGTCGCTCTGGAAGCGGGGGTCCTCGAGTTCGGATTCGAGGGCGTTGACGTCGGAGTCGCTGAGGGGGTCGGTCGGCAGGTCGTAGTCGACGATGTCCTGCGGGCGGATGCCGACGAACTGGGCCTGGGGCGTCGCGAGGTACTCCGAGAGGTGCGCGGACTTGATGGAGCCGTAGGCGACGGAGCCGAAGATGCGGTACGACCAGGGGTCACCGTCTGTGAAGACCGTGACCGGGAGGTCGAGTTCGTCGTGGAGGCGCTTGGTGAGCCGGCGGGTGGCCCGCGCGGGCTGGCCGCCGAGGTGGACGACGACGCAGTTGTAGTCGTCGTCGAAGCCGTTCTCGACGAGGCGGTCCCGCATCCCACCGGTCTCCACGCACATCACGAAGTCGGCGTCGCACTCCAGGAACTCGATGGTGTCGGGGTTGTTCGGAATCTGGTAGCCGCCCTGCCCGACGTCGTCCTGGCAGTGGATCTCGCGGTCCCCGCGGTTCGTCTGCTCGCGGAGGAGCAGCGGGCCCATGACCTTCGCGCCGGACTCCTCGGGGCGCATGTGGAAGTCCTCGCGCTTGACGCCGGAGACGATCTCGAGGTCCTCGATGAGCTTGTCGCTCTCGCTCTGGTCGTTGAACTGGGCTTCGGCCTCGTCCCAGGACTCCGAGAGGTAGTACAACTCACGCAGCGTCGACGACCGGTTCTCCTCGAGCTGCTGGGCGAGGAAGTCCACGGTGAACACGGACTTCAGGAGCTTCCGGGCGCCCCGGACGGAGTTCGCGGAGCGCGTCGAGGTGCGGTCGCCGTACACCCAGACGTCCGCGTCGTCGTCGTACTCGATGTTGGACTTCGAGCGCGTCGGCAGCGTCATCCGGGGGATGTCCCCGTCCTCGAACTGTTCGTAGAACTCTTCGGCCAGCGCGACCAGTTCCTCGCGCGCCTCGTCTCCTTTGGGGGTGTCTGTCTCGCTCATTGGTTCACGGTGAGGCGGGCGTCGTCGACGCCCTTCACGGTCAGGTCGAAGTCCGCGCCGGACTCGACGTCGTAGGTCAGTTCCTCGGTCTCGCCGCCCGCGACGGACGGCGACCACTTGACGAAGTACTCGTCGTCCATCTCGACGACGTTCGCGCCGTCGGCGCCGGTGGGCTCGGCGGAGACGATGTCGGTGACGTCGACGTCCGCACTCGAGCTACCGTGGTTCTCGACGCGCAGTGTCACCTCGCCGTCGTCGACGTCGCGCTCGACGAGGACGTTGTTCATGATGCGGGCCAGCGAATCGTCGACGTCGACGTCGCCGCGGTCGGTCATCTCCGAGACCTTCTCGGCCATCGTCGGCAGGATGTCCATGATGACGTCCTGTTTCTGCTGGCGCTTGCGCATCGACTGGCGCTTCTTCAGGAAGGACTTCAGGTCGCGGGCGGCCTCCCGGATGGCGAGTTCGATCTCGTCCTCGATCTCGGGGACGTGGGCGACGGCGTCCTTCGATTCGCTGGTGAACGGGACGTTCGTGGACGCGACGTGCACCATGATGACCGCAGGTCCCTGCGGGAGCCCGGAGCCGCCGGGCTGGTCGAGGTTGTAGTTCCGCCAGCCGATGGTGCGGGCGACGTCCGTGGTCGCGCAGGCGCCGCGCTGGTACACCAGCGGCACCCGATTGGCGAACCGCATCAGTTCGATGCCGCCCTCGGCTTCGAGTTCGCCGCCGTACGCGATGCCGGCCTCGACGATGAACGGGTCGCCGCCGTGCACCTCGGCGTCCCGCGTGGAGGCGGCGTAGAACTCGGCGTCGAACTCCTTCCGGAGGCCGGCTTCGAGCTGGTCGGCCTCGATGGGCGAGAGACAGGAGGTCGGGGGCGCCATCACGCTGACGGACTCCATCGCCGCGAGCAGGTCGCTGGCCGCGTCCCGGTCGCCCGCGAGCTCGCGGGTGAGCGGCGCGTCGTCGGGCACGGTCGCCATGCGCTCCCAGAGCGCCTCGACGATGTTCTCGCGGGCGGTGTCGCCGACGGTGGCGTCCTCGTACTCCTCGGTGTTCTCGGCGGCGCGGTGGACGTACTCCTCGAGGTCGGCTCGCGTGACGCGGTCCTTCTCGGGACCGCTCTCGAACTTCGAGGCGATGCGCTCGGCGAGCCCGCGGACGGTCGCGTCGTCCTTCTGGACGGTCGTCGCGTCGTCGACGGGAACGAAGACGTCGGCCGCGCGGTCCTCGGTGAGGGCCGCCCAGACGGCGTCGACGACGTTCCCCTGGACGGTGTCGCCGAACGACGTGCCGGTGTCGGTCTCCGTCTCGGTCGCGGCGTCGGCGACGAGGTCGACGAGTTCGGAGTACGCGACGCCGTCGGCGTCCTCGACCGCGTCCGCGACGGCCTGCGCGAACACCTTCGTGTGGGTGGCGTCCTTGTTCGATACCGCGCCGACGACGGCGGCCTCGAGGTCGGTGTCGCTGTCGACGCCGGGCGGCCGCCAGCGCATCTCGCGGCCGAAGTGCTTGTCGCGGAACGCGTCCACGATGCTGTCGGCGGTCTTCTTCCCGACACGCGTGAACTCGCCCTGGAGGAATCCGGAGACCGAGTGCGAGTCGGTGTCCGAGAGCATCTTGATGAGCGTCCCGAGTTCGACCCCGTGCGGGTGGGGGCGAATCTCGTCGGTCTCCGCGGGGAGGCTCGCGCCCTCGGCGCGCTCGGCCTTGATCTCGCCGCCCGGCTCCTGGAGTTCGATGCGGGCGTGGGGGTTGACGACTGCCGTGTGCTTCACGTAGTCGTGGAGCTGGCCGCGAGCGCGCATGTTGGCCTCGAGGTCCATCTCGATGCGCGTGCCGTGGGTGCCCCGGAGGTCGCTCTCGGCCGCGGAGAGCTCCTTCTCCACGCTGATCTCGGGCTCGTTGGTGTCCGTGTCGATGATGAGTTCGTAGTAGTTCGACGTGGACGCGTCCTGCGTGCGGCTCTCGATGCGCACGGGCTTCCCGGAAGTCAGCTGGGAGTACAGCACGGCCGCGGAGATACCGATACCCTGCTGGCCGCGGCTCTGCTCGCGGGCGTGGAAGCGGGAGCCGTACAGTAGTTTGCCGAAGATTTTCGGAATCTGTTCCTTGGTGATGCCCGGCCCGTTGTCCTCCACGGTCAGCGTGTAGTAGTCGCGGTTCTCGCTGATCTCGACGTAGAGGTCGGGGAGGATGCCGGCCTCCTCCGTGGCGTCGAGGGCGTTGTCGACGGCCTCCTTGACGGCCGTGACGAGCCCTCGGGCTCCGGAGTCGAAGCCGAGCATGTGCTTGTTCTTCTCGAAGAACTCGGCGACGGAGATTTCGCGCTGGCTCGCGGCGAGTTCCTCCGCGATGCCCTCGTCTTCGTCGGCGAGCGTCGACTGGAACGACGTCATTCAGTACGCATTCATTCAGGACCGGAGGCTAAAAGCCAAGCGGTACCGGGGTGAAAGTGAAGCAGTCGGTCTGTTGGGCCCTCTTCTTGCCACTCACGGGCGCTTCGACCGACGAGTGGGAAGCTCTTCTCCAGGCAAATTCATAGTATGTTCGCGCAGCGCACGCACGCACGCGTGCGAGCCTTTTTTACCTACGGGCCGTCTACGAAGGTACAACGTTCATGTCTGACCAAAGTGAGTACAGCGCTGGCCAAATCCAAGTTCTGGAGGGCCTCGAAGCCGTCCAGAAGCGGCCGGCGATGTACATCGGGTCCACCGACGCTCGTGGCCTCCACCACCTCGTCTACGAGGTCGTGGACAACTCCATCGACGAGGCACTGGCCGGGTACTGCGACAGCATCGAGGTGACGCTCCACGAGGACGGCTCGGTGAGCGTCGAGGACGACGGCCGCGGCATCCCCGTCGACACCCACGAGGAGTACGACCGACCGGCGGTCGAAGTCATCCTCACGGTCCTCCACGCCGGCGGGAAGTTCGACGCCAAGTCCTACCAGGTCTCTGGGGGGCTCCACGGCGTCGGCGTCTCCGTCGTGAACGCGCTCTCCGAGCGCCTCGCGGTCGAGGTCGAGCGCGACGGCGGCAAGTACCGGGAGAAGTTCGAGCGCGGCGAACCGGTCACTGACCTCGAGCGCCTCGGGGACAGCGACGAGACTGGGACGCTCATCCGGTTCCGGCCGGACACCGAGATCTTCGAGACGACGGAGTACGACTTCTCCACGCTGGAGAACCGGCTCCGGGAGCTCGCGTTCCTGAACTCCGGCGTCGAAATCACGCTCACGGACGAGCGCGGAGAGGAGCCGAAGTCCTCGACGTTCGAGTACGAGGGCGGCATCCGGGAGTTCGTCGAGTACCTCAACGAGACCCGGAACGCGCTCCACGACGACGTCATCTACTTCCAGGCCGAGGAGGACGACATCCACGTCGAAATCGCGATGCAGGCCTCCGAGGACGTCCAGTCCTCGACGCACGCGTTCGCGAACAACATCAACACCCGCGAGGGCGGCACCCACCTCACGGGGTTCAAGACCGCGCTGACGCGCACCGTCAACGACTACGCGAACGAGCACAATCTGCTCGGCGAACTCGACGGCGAGAACCTCAAGGGCGAGGACATCCGCGAGGGCCTCACTGCCGTCATCTCCGTCAAGCACCCCGACCCGCAGTTCGAGGGGCAGACGAAGACGAAACTCGGCAACAGCGAGGTGCGGGGTATCGTCGAGGGCGCGGTCCACGAGGGCCTCGGGACGTACTTCGAGGAGAACCCCGACACCGCGGAGGCCGTCGTCCGGAAGGGCGTCGAGGCCGCGAAGGCCCGGAAGGCCGCGAAGAAGGCCGAGGAGCTCACGCGCCGGAAGTCCGCGCTCGGCTCCACGAGCCTCCCCGGGAAGCTCGCTGACTGCCAGAGCAAGGACCCCGAGGACGCCGAACTGTTCGTCGTCGAGGGCGACTCCGCGGGCGGCTCCGCGAAACAGGGCCGCAACCCCGAGTTCCAGGCGATTCTCCCGCTCGGCGGGAAGATTCTGAACGTCGAGAAACACCGCCTCGACCGGATTCTGGAACACGACGAGCTCCGGCACATCATCACGGCGCTGGGCACCGGCATCGGCGACGAGTTCGACATCGACGAGCTCCGCTACGAGAAGATCATCATGATGACGGACGCGGACGTCGACGGCGCCCACATCCGGACGCTCCTGTTGACGTTCTTCTACCGGCACATGAAGCCGCTGCTGGAGGCCGGCAACGTCTACGCGGCTCAGCCGCCGCTGTACCGCATCCGGTACCGCGGCAACACGTACGACGCGATGACGGAGGCCGACCGGGAGCGCATCGTCGAGGAGAAGTGCAACGGGAACCCGACGCAGGTCCAGCGGTTCAAGGGCCTCGGCGAGATGAACCCCCAGCAGCTCTGGGACACGACGATGGACCCCGAGAGCCGCATCCTCAAGCGCATCACCGTCGAGGACGCGGCCGCGGCCGACAAGATGTTCTCCGTGCTGATGGGGGACGCCGTCGGGCCGCGCAAGCAGTTCATCCAGGACCGCGCGGGCGAAGCCGAGTGGGTGGACATCTGATATGAGTTCGGAAGCACCTGACGTACCAGACGACGTGGCGGACCGAGTGAAGAACGTGCGCGTGGACGAGGAGATGGAGCAGTCGTACATCGACTACGCGATGAGCGTCATCGCGGGTCGCGCGCTCCCGGACGTCCGCGACGGCCTCAAACCCGTCCACCGGCGCATCCTCTACGCGATGCACGAGTCCGGCGTGACCAGCGGGTCGGGCCACCGGAAGTCCTCGAACATCGTCGGGGACACGATGGGTGACTACCACCCGCACGGTGACTCCCCCATCTACGACGCCCTGGTCCGGATGGCCCAGGACTTCTCGATGCGGTACCCGCTGGTGGACGGCCAGGGGAACTTCGGCAGCGTCGACGGCGACCCGGCCGCGGCGATGCGGTACACAGAGGCCCGGATGGCGCCCATCGCGGAGGAACTGCTGACTGACATCGAGAAGGACACGGTGGACTTCCAGGCGAACTACGACGACCGCCTGACCGAGCCGACCGTGCTGCCGTCGGCGTTCCCGAACTTGCTGGTGAACGGCTCCTCGGGCATCGCCGTCGGGATGTCGACGAACGTCCCGCCGCACAATCTCGGCGAGGTCATCGACGCGACCATCCACCTCATCGACAACCCGGACTGCACGGTCCTCGACCTGATGGACCACGTGAAGGGGCCGGACTTCCCGACGGCCGCGAACATCGTCGGGCGCTCGGACGTGAAGCAGGCCTACCAGACGGGCCGGGGTCGCGTCCGGATGCGCGCCGAGTACCACGTCGAGAGCGACGGGCGGAAGGACAGCATCGTCATCACGGAACTGCCCTACCAGCAGAACAAGTCGAAGCTCGTCGAGCGCATCGCGGACGACGTCAAGGACGGTAAGCTCGAGGGCATCACCGACCTCCGGGACGAGTCCGACCGGAACGGCGTCCGCGTCGTCATCGACCTCAAGCAGAAGGCGAACACGGACGTCGTGGAGAACCGACTGCTGGAGAGCCACCTCGAGAAGACGTTCAGCGTCATCAACCTCGCGCTCGTCGACGGCGAGCCGAAGGTGCTGACGCTGAAGGAGATGCTCGCGGAGTACGTCAGCCACCGCCGCGAGGTCGTGCGCCGTCGCAGCGAGCACGACCTGGCGGAGGCCGAGGACCGCGCGCACATCCTCGAAGGCCGCCTGAAAGCCCTGGAGAACGCCGACGAGGTCGTCGACCTCATTCAGGACGCCGAGGACCGCGACGACGCGAAGGAGTCCCTCAAGGACTCGTTCGGCTTCACGCAGGAGCAGGCCGACCACATCGTCCGGATGCAGCTCGGCAGCCTCACGTCGATGGAGGCAGCCGAAATCGAGGACGAGTACGAGGACGTCTCGGCGCGCATCGAGCGCCTGAACGAGATTCTCGGCAGCGAGTCCGAGCTCCTGGACGTCATCAAAGACGAGCTCAGCGAGGTCAGAGAGCAGTACGCGGACGAGCGCCGCACCTCGTTCATCGAGGACACCGGCACCGTCAGCGACGAGGACCTCATCCCCGAGGAGGACGTCGTGGTCGTGCTCACCGAGGGCGACTACATCAAGCGCGTGCCCGCCGAGACGTTCGACGCCCAGCACCGCGGCGGCAAGGGCATCATCGGCACGGACCTCAAGGACGGCGACCGGGTGTCGACGGTGTTCACGGCGAGCACCCACGACTACCTGCTCTGTTTCACGAACCAGGGCCAGGTCTACCAGCTCAAGACCTACCAGATTCCGGAGATGTCCCGGACGGCTCGCGGGACGTCCGCGGTGAACGTCCTCGACCTCGACGACGGCGAGGAGGTCACCGCCATCGTGCACACGGACGACTTCGAGGACGACGAGTACCTCACGATGGTCACGCGGAACGGCACCGCGAAGCGGACGCCCGCCACGGAGTACGAGAGCGTGCTCTCGACGGGCATCATCGGCATCCGGCTGGAGGACGGCGACGAACTCGTCGACGTCGAGGTGACGGACGGCACGATGGACCTCCTCATCGGCACCGAGCACGGAATGACCATCCGCTTCGACGAGTCGGAGGTCCGGTCGACGGGCCGCGCGACGAAGGGCGTCAACGGCGTCAAGCTCCGCGACGGCGACGCGGTCGCGGGCCTGGTCGCCGCTCACGAGGACGACGACCGCGCCCTCCTCACTGTCACCGAGAACGGCTACGGGAAGCGCACCCCTCTCAGCGAGTACCGGCCGCAGTCCCGGTACGGATTCGGGCTCGTCGACATCAAGACCGAGGAGCGCAACGGCGACGTCGTCTCCATCGACACGGTCGCCGTCGACGACAACCTCGTCGTGATGAGCGAGGGCGGCCAGATCATCCGGATGCCCGTCGACGAGATTTCGACGGTCGGCCGGAACACGAAGGGCGTCAAGATCATGACGGTCGACGAGGGCGACGAGGTCGCCGGCGTCGACGTCTACGACCCGACGGCGACCGACGACGAAGACGAAGCCGAGGAAGCGGACGACGACGCCGACGACGAGTAACGCCCCGCTGAATTTTCTCTCGGGCTAGCATCCGCGAGCAGAGCGTTCACGAGAGCGAAGCTCTCGTGCAGCCCATCAGAAACGGTCCGCAGTTCTGCGGACGGCTCGAACGAGGCCGAGGCGAGCGGTTCACTGCGCGAGTGAGCGAAGCGAACGAGCGGAGGCCGACGACTGACCGACGCGAGCGCAGCGGAAAAGGGCCGATTAGAGGATGCGCTTGCCGAGGGCGCTGGCGGCGAGTTCGGCGGCGATGTCGGCGGTGCGGTTGGATTCGTCGAGGATGGGGTTGACTTCGACGATGTCCATGGAGCGGAGGATGTCTTCGGCGCGGTCGCGTTCGGCGACGGTTTCGAGGGCGGCGTGGGCTTCGCGGTAGGTGGCGCCGCCGCGGACGGGGGTGCCGACGCCGGGGGCTTCGTGCGGGTCGAGCCAGTCCATGTCGAAGGAGACGTGGATGCCGTCGACGCCGTCGGTGGCGTCGTCGAGGGCGTCCTCGACGATGGCCGTGATGCCGCGTTCGTCGATGTCGCGCATGGTGTAGGCCGTCATGTCGCTGTCGCGGATGGCGTCGCGTTCGGCCTCGTCGAGGGTGCGGAGGCCGACGTAGACGATGTTCTCCTCGCGGAGGCCGGGGGCGTTCGCCCACTCCTCGGTGGCGAAGCGGCCTTCGCCAAGCGCGGCGGCCAGCGGCATGCCGTGGACGTTCCCGCTGGGGGAGGTCTCGGGGGTGTTGAAGTCGCCGTGGGCGTCGAACCAGATGGCGCCGACGTCGGCGTCCCGGGAGCACCCGACCAGAGAGCCGATGGCGACGGCGTGGTCGCCGCCGAGCACGAGTGGCGTGTGGCCGGTGTCGATGGCGCCGGCGACTTCGTCCGCGAGCCGAGTGCAGACGTCCTCTATCTCGGGGAGGAACTTCGCGGATTCGTCGCCGGGGTCGCGCTCCTCGGCGCGCGGGACGAGCAGGTCGCCGGCGTCGACGGCCTCGACGTCGGCGGCCGCGAGTTCGTCGCTGAGGTCGGCGTACCGAATCGCCGACGGTCCCATGTCGACGCCGCGTCGGTCCGCGCCGTAGTCCATCGGCGCTCCGATGACGTGGACAGTTCGGGTCACAGGTTGGAGTACTGCAACCACGCCTTAGGCTCCACCGGTTCGCCGCGGGGTGTCGGTGACCCTCGGATTTTAGTGCCGAGCGGTCGCACTCGGGTGTATGTCCGCCCTCCGAGAGCTGCGATACATCGTGCGGGACGTCGCGGTCTGGGTCGTGTGGTTCGTCCTTACGCTCAGGCTGTCCCACGGCCGAACCTACGGCGACCTGCGGCGCCTCGGCCCCCGACAGCTGGCCATCCACGTCGCACCCATCGCCATCGTCGGGAGTTTCGCCGTCCACTTCCACCTGAACATGCCGCCGGGATTCAAGTGGGTGCTCGCTGCCGGCGGGTCGATGGGTCTCGTGCTCGGCGGGTCGCTCGTGCTGTCGACCGTCGTCGTGTCGCGACTGATCGACATCTCGCTCACGTACCGCTGAGAAGTAGGGGTCGCGTCAGTCGTCGAGGTACGGCTCGCAGACCAGTTCGACGCCCTCCTCGAAGGACACCTCGGGCTCCCAGCCGGTGGCCTCGTGGATGCGGCTGCAGTCCGCGCACGTGTCGTGGACGTAGTTCTTCAGCGGAATCGGCTCGTACTCGGGTTCGACGTCAGTGCCGAGGGCCCCGTTGATGAGGTCGACCATCTCGTTGAACGAGTAGGCGTCGCCCGTGCCGAGGTTGTAGACGCCCGCCAGGTCGTGGTCGGCGGCGAGTTCGAGTCCGGCGACGATGTCGGAGACGTGCGTGAAGTCCCGGGTCTGGCTCCCGTCGCCCCAGAGGACGGGCGACTCGCCGCTGGCGATCTGCTCGGTGAACTGGGAGACGGTGTTGGCGTACTCGCCCTTGTGGCCCTCGCTGCCGCCGTAGCCCTGGTAGACGGAGAAGAACCGCATCCCCGCACAGGTGAGGTCGTCGTAGAAGTCGTTGTAGTACTCGCCGTAGCGCTCGCGGCCGAGCATCGACGCGTCGTAGCCCGTGGAGGCCTCCAGGTCGACGTCCTCGGGCGTGGGCTCGGTGCGGCTGCCGTACGCCGACGAGGTGGACGCGTAGACGACGGTGTCGCAGCCGTCGGCGTGGGCCTGCTCGACGACGTTCACGAAGCCCTCGACGTTCACGCGGGCGCCCTGCCGGGGGTTCTCCTCGAGCATCTGCCGGCTGGAGAGGGCGGCGAGGTGGTAGACCACGTCGACGTCCGTCGGGAGGTCGTCGTCGAGGACGTCCGCCTCGACGAACTCGACGTCGTCGTCGAGGTTCTCGGACGTGCCGAGGTAGCAGTTGTCCAGCGCCACGACGTCGTTGTCGGCGGCGAGGTGATTCGCGAGGTTCGAACCGATGAACCCGGCGCCGCCGGTGACCAGCACGCGGTTGCCGTTCATGTAACAGGGGTCAGGTGCCTGGCTAAAATGTCTTCCCAGTCCGGGCCGTCGGGGCCAGCGGTCCGCTCCCGACTCCGACCATCGGGGGTTTCAAGTGCGTCTGCGGCGAACCTCTCGGCATGTCATCGATTGAACTGACCTCCAGCCAGAAGACCGTCCTCCGGGCGCTCGTGGACCGCTACACGCAGGAGGAGACGGCTGTGAAAGGCGAAGCCATCGCCGAGGAGGTCGACCGGAACCCCGGGACTATCCGGAACCAGATGCAGAGCCTGAAGGCCCTCCAGCTAGTGGAGGGCGTCCCCGGTCCGAAAGGCGGGTACAAGCCGACCGTCGACGCCTACGAGGCCCTGGAGATACAGCAGTTGGACACCGCCGCCGAGGTGCCAGTGACTCACGAGGGCGAGGACGTCACCGAGGTGAACGTCAAGGAGATCAACCTCACGAGCGTCCACCACCCCGAACTCTGTCGCGCGGAGGTCCACCTCCGCGGGTCCGTCCGGGACTTCCACGAGGGCGACTCGGTCGTCGTCGGGCCGACGCCGCTGTCGAAGCTCCAGATCACGGGGACAGTCGACGGGAAGGACGACTCGAAGGGCGTCCTCATCCTGAAAATCGACTCGATGGAGGCGCCGGCTGGCGAGCCAGCGCACTGAATCGCTATCGCAGGCTTTGTATCGCCGGCAGTCCGATTCGTGTCTATGACAACGAGAGTCGTCGTTCTCGGTGCAGGGTACGCCGGTGCAGGCGCGGTCTCGAAACTCGAGGACGAACTCGGCAGCGACGCCGAACTCGTCTGGGTCTCCGAGACCGACTACCACCTCGTGCTCCACGAGGCCCACCGGGTCATCCGAGACCCGGGCGTCCGGGAGAAAATCACGATTCCCGTCGAGGACATCAAGTCCCGGCGCACTGAGTTCGTCCACGACAGCGTCGTCGACGTCGACACCGACGAGCGCGTGGTGGAACTCGACGAGGGCGAGGACGTCGACTACGACTACCTGGTCGTCGGTATCGGCTCCGAGACGGCGACCTACGGCATCGAGGGGATGGACGAGCACCCGCTCACGCTGAAGAATCTCGACGACGCCCTGGAGATTCACGAGCAGGTCAGGGAGGCCGCCCGCGAGGCGACCCGCGAGGACCCCGCCCAGGTCGTCGTCGGCGGCGCCGGTCTCTCCGGCATCCAGAGCGCCGGCGAAATCGCGGAGTTCCGCGACCGCCACAACGCCCCCATCGACGTGACGCTCGTCGAGGCGCTGCCCGAGATCTTCCCGCCGGGCGACAGCGAGATTCAGGGCGCGCTCCGCCACCGCCTGGAGGGCGCCGGCGTCGACATCCTCACGGACGACCCCATCACGGCGGCGTCCGAGGACAGCCTGGAGTTCGACGAGCGCGACAGCATCGACTACGACGTCTTCCTCTGGACGGGCGGCGTCACCGGCCCGAGCGAGCTCGCGGACGTCGACCTGGACGCCGAACACAACCGCCTCCAGACCGAGTCGACGCTCCAGACCGAGGACGAGCGCGTGTTCGCGGTCGGTGACTGTTCGCTGATCGAGCAGGCCGACGACGAAGTCGCGCCGCCGACAGCCCAGGCCGCCTGGCAGGCCGCCGACGTCGTCGCCGAGAACGTCGTGCGAGCGAGCGACGGGCGCCCGCTGAAGACGTGGACGTACGAGGACCAGGGGACGCTGGTGTCCATCGGCGAGACGGCCATCGCCCACGAGGTCGAACTGGGCGGCGTCTCGGCGCCCGTGCGGACGTTCAACAGCCTGCCGGCGAAGGTCCTGAAGAAGGGCGCGGCAGCGCGCTGGATCGCGAAGATCACCGACTGGAAGCGCGCGATGCAGGCCTGGGACGCGCTGTAGCGGGGCGGACTCGTTCTCTCGGTCAGCGGTCGTGTTCCTGGTAGCCGCCGGCGTCGACGACTTCGAAGAGTCTGTCCCAGCCGTCGTCGGTCGGGAGCTGGTCGCGAAGCTGGCGGACGTCCGACTCTGGGACGTTGGACGCGACCAGGTCGAAGACCACCTGGGCGTGGTAGGCGGCGTCCGAGCGGTCGACGCCCTCGGCGTCGGCGATGTTGCCGACGAACTCCTGCCAGTCGAAGCGCTGGCCGTGTTCGTGGACGGCACCGGTGAGGTACCAGTCGACCTCCATGGGGAGCGAGCTCGCCAGGTCGGTGGCGTCGCCCTCCGGGATGCGGCGGCCGAGTGCGGTGAGCGTGGCGCGGATGGCGCGGACTGCCTCGCCGGTCTGTGGGAGTTCGAGGCGGTGCTGGACCTGTCCGGTGAAGTCGTCGTAGTTCATCGTCGGAACGACGGCGTCCGCCCCGATGGTTATTGCGTGGCTACGACCGGCCAAGCGGGGCCAGGCGGGACCGGAGTTGGTCTGTCGTGCGGTTCGGGGACGTGACTGTGGCTGTGGCACTCCGTGGGAGTGGGCGGACGCGCAGTCCGCTCACGGCGACAGCAGCGACTCCAGGGCGTCGCGGGCGGACTGCAGGGACTGGACGGCCTCGTCGCGGGCGACGACCACGTCCGCCTCCTGCTCGTACCTGACGAGCGAGGCGTCTCTGAGCACCGGGAGGTGGGTGTGGTACAGCGAGAAGTAGACGCAGCGCACGCGTTCGGGGTCGTGGTCGCTGGCGGCGGTCCCCGTCTCCCGCTCGAGGACCAGTTCGGCGAGGTCGGCGAGTGCGAGTGACTGGTGGGTTCGGACGCAGTCGAGTGCGTGCCGCCGCCGCTGGTGTTGGAGGGCTCGGAAGGTGCCTTCGACATCGCACATGTACTCCGGAAACCAACCTCGCGCAGTAAAGTCGTTTCGCGTAACCTCGGCTTACCCTCGGAGTAGCCGGGGTAGAGGCTGCCGTGGTCCGGGCGCGACCGCGTTCAGTCCAGGCTGAGTCCGGCGTGCCACTGGTCGACGCCGGCTTCGGCTTTCACCTGGTCCATCTTCGCGAGCAGGTGGACGGCGAGGCTCGCGGTTTCGGCGGCGACGGATTCGCCCTCCGTGCGGAACTCGCCGGTCTCCCGGTTCGCGAACACCGAGCAGACGGCGCCCGCGCGGAGCCCGTAAATGTTTGCGAGCGTGAGGATGGCGGCGGCCTCCATCTCGATGTTCTTCACGTTCGCGTCCCGGAGTTCGTCGAGCATCGTCTCCGCGCCGGGTGCGCGGAAGCCCTCGAAGCCGTCCCGTCCCTGGCCGGCGTAGAAGGAGTCCGAACTCATCGTGAGGCCGACGTGGTAGTCGTGGCCGAGTCGCTCGGCGGCGGCGACGAGCGCGGTGACGACCTCGTGGTCGGCGACCGCGGGGTAGTCCTCGCGGACGTACTCGTCGCTGGTGCCCTCCTGGCGGACGGCACCCCGGGTGATGACGAGGTCGCCGGGGTCCATCTCGGGCTGGAGCGCGCCACACGACCCGACGCGGATGAAGGTGTCCGAGCCGACGCGCGCGAGTTCCTCGACGGCGATGGCGGCCGACGGCGACCCGATACCGGTCGACGTGACCGAGATGGGCGTCCCCTCGTAGGTGCCCGTCGCGGTGCGGTACTCGCGGTGGTAGGCCCGCTCCTCGTGGTCGTCCCACAGCGGCGTGATCTTGTCGAGGCGCTCGGGGTTCCCCGGCAGGAGGACGGCGTCGGCGACGTCCCCCTCGGAAACTTCGATGTGGTACTGGACCTCGTCGTTCGGGTCCTCGCTGGTTCCGGGCATGCCCTCGGGTTCGGGGTGCCGCCACAAAATGCCTTGTCGTTCGCTCGCCCGCGGTTCGGCCGCCGGCTACGGCCAGTTGCCGGGGAACTCCGAGGCGTGCGCTTCGAGGACCCGCATCACTGCGGCGACCTCCTCGAAGTCCTCGCCGCGGTAGGCGAGCCGCGAGTCGTGAGTCGTCTCGACGTACCCGTGTCCTTCGAGCTTCGGAAGGTGGACGTGGTGGACGTTCGGAGGGACGTCGTCGACGTCGACGCCCGTGACCGCGACGCCGACTGACGGCGCGCTGTCGTGGAGCCGCGCGAGCAGCCGTCGCCGGTACGGGTCGCCGAGGGCGTCTAGCGCGCGGTCGAGGGCGTCGTCTCGCTCCACGTCAATCTCCCCCCGTCTGGACGACACGCTGTCGCCGGCACTCTCCTGACCTGGCTCTCCAGTCGGTCGCTGTCACGCCACTGCCACGTGGGAACCCCCGGGGGTTCGGTGATGTGGCTTACTGAGAAGGGTCTTGAAGTAGGGGTGTCGCGGGGCCGACGGCGTCGGCGACGACCTTCTCGACGGCGACCCGGAGGTGCCTGGAGAGCGTCTGCGGGGTGACGCCGAACTCGTCGGCGAGCGAGTCGAGGGTGACCTCGCTGGGCGTCTCGTAGTAGCCGCGCTCGTAGGCGAGTTCGAGGGCTTCGCGCTGGCGGTCGGTGAGGTCGTGGCTGGTGGCCGAGTCGGCGTCCTCGGCGTACAGCCGGTGGACGTCCGCCCGCTGGGCGATGTCGTCGGCGGCGCGGAGGAACGCGTCGAGGGCATTCCGGTCGGGGAACCGGGCACGGAGGTGGAGGCCGTCGGCGTCCCGGGTCGCGCCGATGGGGGTGGCGTCGTGGGCGCGCAGCGTCGGGAAGACGAGCGGCTGGTCGGTCGGGAACGACGTCGTCTCGACGCGGAACAGCGTTCGGTCGTCGAGGTCGCAGACCCGCCGGACGCTGCGGACTGTGGAGTCGGCCGCGAGGGCGGCCTCGGCGTCATCGAACGACGAGCCGGTGATCCACCAGAAGCTGACGTAGTAGGTGTCGCCAGCGTCGTCGGTGAGGTCGTGGACGGTTTCGAGCGTCCAGGTCGGGTCGGGTTCGCGGTCGAAGGCGTCCTCGAAGATGATGAGGGGCGCCGAGAGGGGGAGCTCCGATACGAGGCTCATGGAGCGGAGAGGCGGCGGTGCAGGATATAGTTGTCGCGATGATAGTTCGGGCGGCGAGCTACTTCCCGAGCGTCGCCGGCGAGATGGTGTCCGGGATGAGTTCCCCGACCGTGTACCGCACGAAGCCGTCCCCGTCGTCGCAGAGCACGGGGACGTCGTCGTCGCAGAACTCGGCGAGCGTCTGCCGGCACATCCCGCAGGGCGTCACGGCGTCGCGCTCGCCGGACGTCACGACGAGCTTCCGGAAGTCGCTGTGGCCCGCCGAGACGGCCTTCCCGACGGCGACCTCCTCGGCGTGGAGGCTGTTCGAGTAGTTCGCGTTCTCGATGTTGCAGCCGGTGAACACCTCGCCGTCTGCAGTCAGGAGCGCGGCGCCCACCTCGTACTCGGAGTACGGCACGTAGGCGTCCTCGGTCGCGTCACGGGCGGCAGCCAGCAACTCGGAGTCGTCCATACAGCCGTTTGCGAGCGAGCGTTCAAAAAGCCGCGGTCACTCGCCCTCGCCGGACTCGTAGTGGTCGCCCGCCGCGCTCGGCAGCCGCGTCCTTCCGAACAGCGCGAGCACGAGGATGACGGCGACGTACGGGATGGTGCGCACGAGCGGCCGCGGCACCTGGAAGACGTCCCGGGCCTGCAGCGTGAGCTGCGTGGCGTCGAGGCCCGCGAACAGCACCGTCGAGAGGAACGCCCCGATGGGGTTGTAGTTCCCGAAGAGGTACGCGACGATGGCGATGAAGCCCTTACCGTTGACCATCGTCGGGCCGCTCCCGGTGAACTGCCCGATGCCGAGCGCGAGCGCGGCGCCGCCGATGCCCGAGAGCACGCCGGACAGCAGGACCGCCGCGTAGCGCACGCGGTGGACGTTCACGCCAGCCGTGTCCAGGGCCTTCGGGTTCTCGCCGCTGGCGACGACCCACTTGCCGAACGAGGTGTTCCGCAGCGTGTACCACGACAGCCCGACCGCGAGGAACATCAGGTACACCGTGGGGTTGGCGTCGAACAGCGCGCCGAAGAAGGGGATGTCCACGAGCGCCGTATTCACCAGCGGCAGCGGCGTCACGAGGAACTCCGAGAGCACGGGAATCCCCATGTTCGGGAGCGTCTGAAGCGTCGCGACGCTGTCGGTGGTCTTCCCGCCGTAGACGACGCTGGCCGCGAACGGCGCGAGACCGAGTGCGATGAGCCAGACCGCCAGCCCCGCGATGATCTGGTCGGCCTTGAACTCGATGCAGACCACGGCGAACAGGCCCGCGAGCGCGGTGGACGCGAGCACGCCGCCGAGCAGCCCGATCCAGACGCTGCCCGTCACGTCGGTCGCGTAGATACCGGTGAACGCGGCGATGATGAGCAGGCCCTCCAGGCCGATGTTGATGACGCCGGACTTCTCGGCGAAGATGCCGCCGAGCGCCGCGAACGCGATGGGCACCGAGAGCCGGAGCGTCGCCGCGAGCGTCGAACTGTCGGTGAGGACGTCGACGAGTGCGGCGGCCGACGACCCCGGCAGGAAGACGGCCGCGCCGGCCAGACCGAGCACGGCGAGCAGGCCGACCGCGACGACGAACTGCTGGAGCCGGCCGCGACCGACGAACAGGTACTCGAAGGTCGAGCGCGCGCGACGGACGGCCGCGTCGGCCGTCCGCTCGACGGCGCTACTCATTGCGGACACCTCCGTCGGTCGCGACGGCCGCCTGGTCGTCGCGCTCGGGCAGCAGCGAGTCGAAGCGCCGGCCCGCCATCCGGAAGAACTCCGGCATCGCCACGAACAGGATGATGAGCCCGCGCAGCACGCCGACCAGTTCGGGCGGGACGTCGCTGCCGACCTGGACGACGATGCTGCCGGACTTCAGGACGCCGAAGAGGAACGCCGCGAACCCCACGCCGAGGGGGTTGTTGCCGGCGAGGATGGAGACCGTGATGCCGTCGAAACCGTACGACGGGATGCCGGTCTGGAAGTTCCCGAGCACCATCAGCACGTAGACGGCGCCGCCGACGCCCGCGAGCGCCCCTGACAGCGCCATGCTGGAGACGATAGTGCGGTCGGCATCGACGCCGCCGTACTCGGCGGCCTCCGGCTGGATACCGCTCGTGCGGAGGTCGTAGCCGAACGACGTCCGCGTGAGCAGGTACCAGACGCCGACGAGCGTCAGGACGGCGACGCCGAGCGCGACCAGGGAGAAGTCGTCGCGCGCCCGGAAGAGCAGCGACGGGAACCGCGAGAACTCGGGCAGCACCTCCGTCTGGTTCGCGAAGCTCTCGGGGTCCTTGAACCGGCTGGCGTCGTTGACGAGGTAGAGCGCGACTGCCGTGGCGACGAAGTTCAGCATGATAGTAGTGATGACCTCGTTGGCGTCCGCGTACGCCTTCAGTGCGCCCGGAAGCGCGCCGTAGAGACCGCCGCCGAGCGCGCCGAGCAGGAGGCCCAGCGGGAGCACGACGATGGTGCCGAGCACGCCGAGACCGCCGAAGACGGGCGCGACGAACAGCAGCGTGACGGCGGTGGTGAGCGCGCCGACGACGAGCTGGCCCTGCGCCCCGATGTTGAACACGCCCGCGCGGAACGCCACGGCGACCGCCACGCCAGAGAACGCGAGGACGGTGGTCTCTGCGAGCGTGGTCGCGAACTGGCTGTTCGTCGGGTTCCCGACGACGTCGCCGAGCGCGCCCAGGAACAGCTGGTCGTAGACGGCGATGGGGTCGTAGCAGAACCCCATCGACACCACCGCACTGCCGCCCGTGAACTGCGTAATCAGGCTCCCGGGGAGCGCGAGCCGGTAGGCCGCCGTCCCGCAGTCGGCCATCCGGCCGGCGGCCAGGATGATGACTGCGCCGATGAGAATCGAGAGGACGAGCGCCGAGAGACTGATGAGGAGCCGTTCGACGCCGGACGCGGTGACGATGCGTTCGAAGACCGAGCGCGCCTTCTCGGACGCGCTCACGGCTCCACCTCCTCGGGTGCCACGGCGTCGGCACGCGGGACCTCCTCGGGGTGTTCGCCAGCCATCAGGAGCCCGAGTTGCTCTTCACTGACTTCGTCGGGGTCGACGACCGCCATCAGTTCGCCGTCGTGCATCACGGCGAGGCGGTCGGAGAGCCCCCGGACCTCGTCGAGTTTCGAGGAGACGAGGAGGACGCCGCGGCCGTCGGCCCGCAGGTCGAGCAGTTTGTCGTGGATGAACTCCTGGCTCCCCACGTCGACGCCGCGGGTCGGGTGTGTCGCGACCACCAGCCGGGGGTCGCGTTCGAGTTCGCGGCCGACGACGAACTTCTGCTGGTTGCCGCCGGACAGCGAGACGGCTTCAGCGTCGGCGTCCGGCGGTCGGACGTCGTACTCGTCGACGATGTCCTCGGCGTGCGCCCGGGACTCGCCCCAGTCGATGCGGCCGCCGGACGCGAACGGGTCGGCGTGCTGGCTGCCGAGGATGCCGTTCTCCACGAGGTCGAACTCCATGACGAGGCCGCGCTCCTGGCGGTCCTCGGGGACGTAGGCCATCCCGGCGTCGATGCGGTCGCGGCGGGAGTCCCACGTGACGGACTCGCCCTCGAACGTGACGCTGCCGGTCTCGGGGGTACGCAGCCCCGTGACCGCCTCGATGAGTTCGGCCTGGCCGTTGCCGTCGACGCCCGCGATGCCGAACACTTCGCCCTCGCGGACGGCGAACGAGACGTCCGAGACGGCCTCGACGTCGCGCTCGTCCGTGACGGTTAGCGAGTCGACGCCGAGCACCTCGTCGCCGGTCTCGACGTCGGGTTTCTCTATCTCGAGGACGACCTCGCGGCCGACCATCAGTTCCGCCAGTTCGTCCCGGGTCGTCTCGTCGGCGGCGACGCTCCCGACGTGTTTCCCGTCGCGGAGGACGGTGATGTCGTCGGCGGCGTGCATCGCCTCGCCGAGCTTGTGTGTGATGAAGATGATCGTCTTCCCCTGGTCGGTGAGTTCCTCCAGGACGGCGAAGAGGTCCTCGACCTCCTGGGGGGTGAGCACGGCCGTCGGCTCGTCAAGGATGAGCACGTCGGCGCCGCGGTACAGCGCCTTCAGAATCTCGACGCGCTGCTGGACGCCGACGCTGACGTCCTCGACGCGCTGGTCGGGGTCGACGTCGAAACCGTAGCGCTCGCTGAGTTCGACGACGTCTCGGCGGGCCGCCTCGTGGTCGACGACGAGGCCGCCGAACTTCCGGGGTTCGTTCCCGAGCGCGATGTTCTCCGTGACGGTCATGGTGTCCACGAGCATGAAGTGCTGGTGGATCATGCCCACGCCGGCGTCGATGGCGTCCCGCGGCGAGCCGAACGCTCGCTCCTCCCCGTCGACCACGATACGGCCCGCAGTCGGCTGGTAGAGCCCGTACAGAACGTTCATCAGCGTCGTCTTCCCGGCGCCGTTCTCGCCGAGGAGCGCGTGGACGGTGCCGCGCTCGGCGGTGAGGTCGACCTCGTCGTTGGCGACGACTCCCGGGAAGCGTTTGGTTATCGATTCGAGTCGGACTGCCGCGTCCGTGTCTGTCATTTCGAGCAGGTAGCTGTGAGTGGGGGGCCGAGCTATACGTTCGACGGGTCAGTCGGGACTTCGATGTCCCCGTCGATGATGCCCTGACGGGCTTCGGCGACGGTGTCCTGGACGTCACTCGGAATCTCGGAGCCGAGCTGCTGGCCGTAGACCAGCGCGACGCCATCCTCGGGGAGACCGAGGGTCTCCTGGCTGCCGCCCGGGAACTCGCCGTTGACCGTCGCCTCGATGGCGTTGTAGACGGCGGTGTCGACGCGCTTGACCATGCTGGCGAGGATGACGTCGGCGTAGCTCTCCTTCGTGACGGACTGGTCGCGGTCGACGCCGAGCGCGAACCGCCCCTCCTCCTGTGCGGCCTGGAAGACGCCGGTGCCAGTGTTGCCCGAGGCGTGGTAGACGACGTCCGCACCGGAGGAGTACATCGAGAGCGCAGCCTCCTGCCCAGCCGTCGGGTCGTTGAAGCTACCCGTGTACGACGTGGAGACGTCGAAGTCCTCGTTGGCGTAGTTCACGCCGGCCTTGAAGCCGGCCTCGAACTTCTGGATGAGCGCGCTCTCGACGCCGCCGACGAAGCCGAGGCTCGTCGAGTCGGACTGCGTGGAGCCGGCGCCCGCGCTGAACTCCATCGAGGAGAGCTCGGTGGCGAGTACGCCCGCGAGGAACGACCCCTCGTGCTCGCTGAACGTGTAGCTCGCGACGTTCGGCTCGTCGACGCTCTCGTCGACAATCTGGAAGTCCTGGTCGGGGTACTGGGTCGAGGTCTCCGAGAGGGAGTCCTTCTGGAGGAACCCGATGCAGGAGACGAGGTCGTAGTCGGGGTCCGTGGACCCGGCGAGCTGCTGCTGGAAGTCACTGAACTGCGCTGCCTCGTCGGGCTGGGTCTCGCGGTACTCGATGTTGAAGTCCTCCTCGGCATCGAAGAGGCCCTGCTGGGCCTGGTCGTTGAACGACCCGTCGCCGAGGCCGCCGGTCGCGTACACCATCCCGATGTTCGTCACGTCGTCGCCGTCGCCGCTCTCTTCGGTGGTCGTCTCGTCGTCGCTGTCACCACCCTCCTCGGTGGTCGTCTCTTCGTCGTCGCCGTCTCCCGACGGACCGCCAGTACATCCTGCGATACCTCCGAGGCCCACGACGCCGAGGCCAGCTGTCGTCTTCAGGAACTTGCGGCGGTCTAACTCTGACATAGTTGGTATATGGAGTCGGACGTATCCAGATAAATCCGTCGTTGTCGCGGGCGCTGGCCCGCTCCGGCAGCATCCTCAGGCGTCCTCGACGGCGTCGCGGACGACCTCCACGGCGGACTCGACGAGGGCGTCGACATCGTCGCTCTCGGCGTACACGCGGACGTACGGCTCGGTACCCGACGGTCGCACGAGGACCCAGGAGGCGTCCGGGAACGACAGCCGGACGCCGTACTCGGTGTCGACGTCGGCGTCCGGGAACGCCGCGGGCAGGTCGTCGCCGAGCGCGGCCATCACAGCCGCCTTGTCATCGTCGGGGCACTCGACGCTGACCTTCCGGTAGGGGCGTTCGGTGACCGGTTCGCGGAGCGGTGCCAGTCCGCCCGCTTCGGCCGCCAGCCGGGAGAGCACGGCCGCAGAGGCGACGCCGTCGATCCAGCCGCCGAACGCCGTGTGGACGTGCTTCCAGGGTTCGGCCGCGAACACGACGTCGGCGCCGGCGTCGCGAGCCGAGGCGACGCCCTCGTGGAGCGCGCCGAGGCGGACGCGCTCGACGCGGCCACCGGCCGCCTCGACGCGCTCGTCGATGCGGGCGCTCGCGTTCGGCGTCGTCACGACCACGGGGTCGTCGGCGTCGCTGGCGTCGGTGTAGTGCTCGGCGAGGACCGCGACGACGGTGTCCTCGTGGACGACAGCGCCGTCTCCGTCGACGAGCACGATGCGGTCGGCGTCACCGTCGTGGGCGATGCCGAACGCGGCGTCCCCGCTCGCGACGAACTCACGGAGGTCGGTGATGGTCTCGGGCGTCGGCTTGCTCGGACGGCCGGGGAAGTGGCCGTCGACGTTCGCGTTCAGCGTGACGACGTGCGCGCCGAGTGCGCGCAACACCTGCGGGGTGGCGAGCGCCGCGACGCCGTTCCCGCAGTCCACGGCGACCGTGAGGCCCGCGAGTGGTGCGCCGTGCCCCCCGGCGTACTCCACGACGGCCTCACGGTAGTCGGGGAGGACGTCGACGGACTCCGCGACGCCCCACTCGTCCCAGGTCGCGTAGCTCGCGCCGTCCGCGACGCTCGCCTCGACCGCGCGCTCGGCGTCGCGGTCGTACTCCTCGCCGTCCGCGAACAGCTTGATGCCGTTGTCCTCTGGGGGGTTGTGACTCGCCGTTAGCTGGACGCCGCGCCGCCCCTGGCTCGCGTACGCCAGCGCCGGCGTCGGCAGCACGCCCGCCCGGAGGACGCGAGCGCCGGCCGATTCGAGGCCCGCGGTCGTCGCGGCGACGAGCGCCGGCCCGGTCTCGCGGCCGTCCCGCGACACGACGAACTCGCGGTCGTCGGTTTCCCGCGCTTCGCTGGCCGCCGCGGTCCCGACAGCCAGCGCCAGTTCGGGGTCGACGGTCTCGACCGCGTCCCCCCTGATGCCTGCCGTCCCGAAGAGGTCCATGCGCGACGGCAGCGGACGCGCGCACTTAGCTATCCCTATTCTAGAAGCCGGAACGGGCCGGTTCGGGCCGGGCGGCAGCCCGATTCAGAGTTCGACGCCGCTCGGGATGAGACTGTGGCCGCGGAGGAGGTCGCCGTCGCTGCTGTACACGAGGAACGTCGCCTTCTCGTAGACGACGAGTTCGTCGCCGTCGACCCGTATCTCGACGCGGTAGCGGCCCTCCCCGTCGTCCGTGGACTCGCCGTAACGGCGGGCCGCGCGGACGAACTGGAGGACGTCCTCGGCGTCGACGTTGAGTTCGAGGACGAAGTCGCCGGTGATCCGGTTCGTGACCGAGACGACGCCGCTGGCGTCCGGGTCGTCGACGTCGTCGGTCAGTCGGAAGCCGGCGTCCGTCCCCTCGGCCCCGAGGAGGTCGCCGGTGTTGTCCGTGAGGCGCTCGCGGAGCTCGTCGGCGTCGCCCGCGAACTCGATGACGACGTTCGGCTTCTCGGGGCTGTCGCTGCCGTCCACCCAGTCGACGTTCGACACGTCCAGTTCGAAGTAGTCCCGGCGCATTCCCTACAGACCAGTTGGGTGGACGGGGAAATGAACGTAACGCCCGTTGGGGGTCACCGGCCGTACACGAACTGTTCGACCGTCGCGTTCAGCCGGTCCGTGACACGGCGCGTCCACGCGACCGGGTTCACCCGAGTCATCTCCGACTCGTCGACCTCGATGCGCTCGTCGCCGAACGGGTCGCGGTCCTCGTCGGCGTCGACGGCGTCGACGACTGTCGTCATCGCGCACCGGCCGCAGGCCTCGGTCGGACTCTCGTCTCCCATGGGTGACTGTCACACGCCCAGAGGCATAGGTCTGCCGCCCGAGGCGGACTCAGTTGCCGGTGACGGCGCGGCCGCGGCGGCGGTGCCAGAGGGCGAGCAGGCTCGGGAGCACGAGGACGCTGGCGACGAACGCGAACGCGATGGCCGTGCTGGTGACGGCGCCGAACCGGCGCAGCGACGGGACGAGCGCGAGCACGAGCACGCCGAAGCCGGCGGCCGTCGACGCCGCGCTCGCGAGCAGCGCGCCGCCGGTCCCCTTGACTGTGGCGTCGAGTGCGTCGAAGGTATCGGTGCCGCCTCCGAGTTCGTCGAGGAAGCGCTCGCTGACGTGGATGGCGTAGTCGACGCCGAGTCCGATGGCGATACTGGCGATGATGGCCGTCTCCGTGGTGAACGGGATGCCGAGCAGGTACATCGCGCCGAGAATCCAGCCGAGCGCGGCGACGACCGGCACCATCGTGACGACGCCGAGCACGGGCGCGCCGTGGCGGCGGTAGAACAGCGCCGTGAGGAACGCGAGGATGACGCCGAGCGTGATGAGGAACGTCTCCACGAGCGTCCGGAGGAGCGCCGACTGCACGACCTGGTCGACGACGGGCGGGCCGGTGGCGGTGACGGTGAGCGCGGAGTCGGCCCGGACGGTGTCGGCGACCGACCGCATCTCGCTGGTGATGGTCGCGGTGTCCGCGCTCGCGGAGACGGTGACGCGGGTGTCGAGCGCCCGGTACTCGCCGCCGCTCCGGGCGAGGACCGCGCTCGCGCGGTCCGGCGCCGCCTCGTAGAGGCCGTCGTAGACGGCCGCGAGGTTCTCGTCGGGGAGGCCGTCGCCGTCGGGGTCGTTGCGCTCGACGAGCGCGGCGAACGTCTCGTTCTCGGCCGACGTCTGGCGGATGGCCGTCACGGGGCTGTCGATGGCCGGCCGACCGTTTGCGAGCGTGACGGCCGAGGAGGCGTTCGCGACCGCGGCGTCGCCGGCGGCCACCCGGTCGAGCGTCCCGGGGTCGGTGACCGGCCCCTCGACGAGCACGTGGACCGTCGTCCGGTCCCTGGATTGAGCGAAGTTGTCGTTCAGGAACACGGCGCCCTCCCGGATGTCGTAGTCGCTGGGCGCGAACGGCCCGGGCAGCGAGTCCATCCACTCGGGCGAGTCCCGCGGGAGGAAGTCGACCTGGTCGATGGAGGTGTCGATGTCGGTCGCGGCGTACCCGCCGCCGGCGCTCACGACGAGCGCGAGCACGACGACGAGGACGGGCGCGCGTCGAGCGAGCGAGGTGCCGACGCCGACGATGCGCTCTGCCGCGCCGCTCGACCCGAAGGCGGGCTTCCGGCGGTCGACGCCGAAGCGTTCGAGGAGCGCCTCGACCTCCAGTTTGACCGCGGGCAACAGCGCACCGAAGACGACGAACGCGGAGACGATGCCGGCGGCGCTGACGAGACCAAAGTCATTGATGGACTGGATGGGGCTGACGGTGTTCGAGAGGAACCCGACGGCGGTCGTGAACGTCGTGGCGGCGATGGCGACAGTAACTCCCGCGAGGCCGACGCGCATCGCCTCCTGCACCGGCGCGCCGGGGTCGGCCTCGCGGGCCTCCCGGTAGCGCATCACGACGTGCAGCGCGTAGTCGATGGAGAGTCCGACGAGCAGGAACGGGACGGCGATGAGAATCTGGGTGATGCCGATGCCGGCCCACCCCATGAAGCCGGCCATCCAGACGAGCGTGACGAGGGTGCCGGCGAGCGCGAGCACGACGTCGACGACGTCCCGGTAGGCGACGCCGAGCACGCCGAGTATCAACAGGAGCGCGACGGGCGTGATGAGCGCGAAGCTCTCGCCGGTCGCCCGCGTGGACTCGTCGTCGACGACGCCGGCGCCGAAGACGAACGCGTCGCCGGTCTGGACGTACTCGTCGGCGAGCGCGCGGGTCTCCAGTTGCGCATCGACGACGGCGTCGGACAGCGACTCGCCGCCGTCGGTCGTCTGCGTGACGAACAGGACCCGGGCGCTCGCAGACGTGCTGCCGGGCTCGTAGTCCGTCGCCAGCAGCGAGTAGGGGTCGACGCCAGGCGTCTCCCGGCCGGGGTCGAGCACCGCAGCAACCGCCTCCTCCACCTCGCTCTCGCTCATGGATTCGAGCTGTGCGATCTGTTCGTCGAGGGTCGGCTGTGGCGGGGGGCCTTCGCCGTCGTCGGCCGCGTGGACGGCCGCCGTCGCGACGAGGTTGCCGACGCCGATAGTCGGCTGGCCGGCAGCGAGCGTGGCGTTCACGTCCTCGTCGGCCCGGAGCGCACGCTGGAAGCGCAGCGTCTCCAGCAGCGAATCCCTGGTGAGGACGTCGTCGCCGCGGACGACGACCTGCATCGACGTGGTGTTGCGGTCGCCCCTGTCGAAGTTCTCGCGGACGTAGTCGAGCTTCTGGGCCTCGGTGGAGTCGCTGCCGAACGAGGCGATGGAGAGCCCGCCCTCGACGCCGCTCGCACTGGCGCCCATCACGAGCGTGGCGACGAGGAGGACGACGAGGACGTAGCGGCTGTAGCGTGTGAGCGCCGAGGCGTAGCGGTCGGCGAGTCCGTCGGCCATTAGTGGCGGTGACGCCGCCAGCTACTTAGCTGTTTGTAGAATACTACAACATATGATGTCGGCCGGGGAGGCGAACGCTCTTCAGTACGGGCCGAGGACTCGGAGGCGACGATGAGCGCACACGAGGCCGTCGACGCGCTGCGCGACCTCGGACTCTCGAACTACGAGGCCCGCGTGTTCGTGGCGCTCCACCGCCTCGGCGACGGCTCGGCCCAGGACGTCGCCGGGGTCGCGGACGTCCCCCGCTCGCAGGTGTACGGCGCCGCCGACGACCTCGCCGCCAGGGGGCTCCTGGAGGTCGTGGAGTCCTCGCCGAAGACCTACCGGCCGGTCTCCCTGGAGCGCGCCCGGGCGCAACTCCGGGAGCGCATCGACCGCCAGCAGGCCCGCGCGTTCGACAACCTCGAAGCCGTCGCCGGTGACCGCGGCGACCGGACCGACGCCGGCGACGTGACGACGCTCCGCGGACACGGCCCCATCCGTGACCGGGCAGTCGACCTGGTCGAGCGCGCCGACGACCACGTGATTCTCGTCGGGGTACGGGAGGCGACGATACGCGAGGACCTGACAGCGGCGCTCGAAGCGCGCGCGGCGGCCGGCGTCGACGTGACAGTGGTGACCGACGACCCCGAGCTGGCCGACCACCTGCCGGACGTGCAGGTGGTCGTCTCGGAGGCGTCGGGCGACGAGGGGTACGCGGGGCGTACGCTGCTCGTCGACGACGCGACGGTCCTGCTGTCGGTCCCCACCGGGGACGGCCACGAGCCGTTCGACGAGGTGGCGATGTGGACGGCAGAGACCCACATCGGCCACATCCTCGCGCGGTTCGTCCACGCGGGCATGGAGTCCGGGCTCGACGACGGCGCGCTCGACGACCGGTAGGGGCTGCCGGGACGCGACGCACTTTTACCCTCCCTGTGGTATCAGGACACATGGGATACCGCGTCGTCGACCCGGAGACGGTGGCGCCGGCCGAGAACCGGCCCTGCGAGTACCGCGGACTCACGGGACCGGCTGAACTGACCGAGATGGCCCTCAACTACTTCCGGGCGGAGCCCGGCGAACAGGCGCCGCTCGCGTACCACTACCACGAGACCCAGGAGGAGGCGTTCTACGTGCTCTCGGGCACGCTGCACGTCGAGACGCCGGAGGGAGACCTGACGGTGCCCGAGGGGAGCGTGTTCGCGGCGGACCCGGAGAGCCCACACCGCGCGTACAACCCCGAGGACGCCGACGACGCCGTGGAACTGCTCGCGGTCGGCGCGCCGCCCGCCGACGACGACGCCGTCCCCTACGAACCCGAGGACGCATGAACGACGGCGAGAGCGCGTCCAGAGACCTCGAAGAGCTCCCCGAGGAGATACGGGAGGAGGTGCCGGCGTGGGACGACGAGTACTTCGACCGCGTCAGCGACCGGCTGATGTTCAGCTACGACCTCGAACGCGACTACTCGGTGGGCGGGGACGCCTTCCCGATGTACGCCGAACTGCGCATCGAGAACCAGAAGCAGTTCCTCCACCCCGCGCTCAACTACGCCGACCACGAGACCCGGGAACACCTCTTCGCGCGTCGCGCCGGCGAGCCGACGGTCCCGGACCTGGAAGCCCTCGTCGACCTCGGCCACGACCTCGCCGACGACTGGGTCGACGCCGACGAGGAGCACTACGAGACGAACTTCACGTTCGTCCTCGTCGCGGACACCATCTCGGACGCCGTGCGGTCGTTCGTCTCCGGCTTCCGGGACCGGACGCTACTGAAGTACGGCTACTACGGCCACTACGAGGTGAACCTCGTCGTCGTCGCGCCCGACGACGAGGACGGCGTCGCCAGCCAGGAAGCCGACGTCCTCCAGGCGTTCGCACTCTGGGGCGACGTCGAGCGGCCGGACGAGGGGTTCTTCTCGCGGTTCGCCAAGCGCTTCTGGAACTGACCGGCGCCGCCGCTTCTCGGCGTCGAGTGGAGGGAAGGAATCGAACGGGGACTGTGACAGGCGACGCGTTCGTCAGTCGTCGCCGGGTTCGGCCGCCGGTTCGCGGCCGCCCCGGACGTTCGAGATGTTTCCGTAGCCGATGCGCACCAGCGACAGCGCGAGGTAGATGAGCACCAGCGCGAGCACGAGCTGGACCACGGAGGACACCTGGGCACCGAGGCCCGCGGCG